>Ga0208316_1000017_pt1 | contig 416092 bp, 412 predicted proteins | sample MalvireepMed_231_FD_184240 | JGI IMG/M metagenome (GOLD analysis project Ga0208316, IMG submission 184240) | Marine viral communities from the Global Malaspina Expedition - Malaspina viral metaG DeepMed_231 (SPAdes) (version 2) | ecosystem: Environmental > Aquatic > Marine > Oceanic | place...
ATTTTTCGGGTATGAAACTGACATAGAGGAAAAGCACGGTGCCCAGCACAATGGCGATATCGGCAAGGTTAAAGGCTGGCCAGTGCCAGGATTGCCAATAGACATCAAAGGAATCCACAACATAGCCACGAAATATACGGTCAATCAGGTTGCCCATGGCACCGCCAAGAATAAGGCTGTACGCGATGGCTTCTCCCCTGCGGCGGCACTGAACAATCAGCCCGATCAGTACAATCGAGACAACTACCGCGACTGTGATAAGAAAGTATCGCTGCCAACCTCCGCCATCGGCAAACAGGCTGAATGCGGCGCCGGTGTTCCAGACATGCACCCAGTTAAAGAACGGGGTCACCGGAATCGACTCGCCATACGCCATTGACTGCTGGACCAGCCATTTTACAACCTGATCAGACGCCGCAATCAGGCCCGAAATCGCCAGCAGGCCATACGGCAAGTGTTTTTTGGCAACGATGGACATTATTTAACCCTTAAGCGCCAGGATGCGCCTGGCACCGTTGAGTACGATAATCCCCGCAATGCTGCCGATGATCAGGTCCGGGTAATTGGAGCCAGTCCACGCGACCAGGGCGCCAGCGGTAATGACCCCCAGATTGATGACCACATCGTTGGCTGAGAATATCCAGCTCGCCTTCATGTGGGCACCGCCCTCCCGATGTTTGGATATCAGCAGCAGACAGGTGGTATTGGCGATCAATGCGATGAACGCAATCCCCATCATTACCAGCGACTCAGGCTCACTGCCGAAGACAAAGCGCCTCACCACCTCTGCAAGTACGCCCACAGCCAGTATCAGTTGGAGTACGCCCGCAAGATGCGCCGCACGCACCTGCATTTTCACGCTGTGCCCAACCGCATACAGGGCGAGCCCATACACGGCCGCGTCGGCAAAATTGTCCAGGGATTCTGCAATCAAACCGGTGGAGTGCGCGATCAGGCCGGCCGTCATTTCCACCACAAACAGGACGGCATTGATACCGAGCAACCAACGCAGGGTGCCGGACTCCTGCTCGGCCGAGATAGCCGTACCCCCGAGCGCCTTGATTGACTCAGGGTCGGCAGCGGCCGTTTCCTGAAGCGAAGCTCCCAGCCCGAGGGTTGCCAGCTTCGCGGTGATAGGCTCAGCCTCGCCATCGTGCACAACCTTCAACCGCCGATCAGACAGGTCGAAGGACAGCCCGCGAATGTCTTCAAAACCGTTCAGGGCCAGTCGAATCATCCGTTCCTCCGAAGGACAATCCATCTTCGGTACGGTATACACACTGATCCAGTTGCCGGACGCTTCAGAGGCCCCCGACCCGGCATTACCCTCGGCGGGTGTTGCTTCGCAGCCACAGGCGTCTTCACAGGGTTTACTCATGATACGGCTCCACTTGAGTATTGTCGGATTATGATTTAAAACCATATAGCCACTATAAGGTCAATAAAGCAGATACCATCTGTTGAGGAGAAACCCGATGCGCATTGGTCAGTTGGCACGGTCCGTAGGGGTCGACACCCAGACCATCCGTTTCTATGAGCGAGAGGGCTTGTTACCGCCGCCGGATCGTCAGGACAACGGCTACCGTATTTACACTGAACGGCATGTTGAGCGACTGGCCTTCATCCGGCGCTGCAGAATACTCGAGCTGTCACTCGCTGAAATTCACGAGTTACAGCGTTATCAGGGCGCGCCCCATCAGCCTTGCAGGGCCATCAACACCTTGCTTGATGATCACATCGCTCAAGTACGGTCTCAGATAACCGATCTGCAGGTACTGGAGAAACAACTTGTGTCGCTGCGAGCGAGTTGTAACGATGATCGGGAAATTGAGGCCTGCGGGGTTCTCGAAGGGCTCAGCGAAGGAAGCATGCAGTAGTAGCTTGAAGCATTACGCACCTGCCTTTTCAATTGCGTAAATCCAGTCAGTCCGGAACCCCTTCAATGGTGCGGGTCATCAAATCCACCATGGCCGGGCTGTCCCATTCCGCGGCACCGACCAGACGGCCAATTTCGCGACCGTCGTGATCAATCAGCAGCGTTGTAGGAACACCTTCTATGCCCAGTGTTGAGGTCGCCAGTGTCGACGGATCAATATACTGGCGTAGATGTTGGATGCCGGTTTTCCGGTAGAATTTTTCAACAACGCTGATGCCTGAGTGGTCAACGGACAGCGCGACCACTTCAAATTGCTCGCCGCCCAGTTGAGCCTGAAGTGAGTCCAGCGTCGGCATTTCCTCACGGCAAGGCAGGCACCAGGTCGCCCAGATATTGAGCAATATCGCCTTACCCTTAAAGTCAGCCAGTGTCAGCGGCCTGCCGTCTTCGTCCTCAAAAGCCAGCTCGGGCAGAGTGCGAGGGGACTCCCAGATCAGGAACCCCTGGGGCCCCACGGACTTCGGAACTTTCCCTGCAGCCATAACTGGAGCGGCTATGGAAATAGCAAGCGCGAAAAGGACTACGGCGATTCCACGGGCGGCGGATATGCGCTGGTGACTCATTAGACATTTCTCCTGATTAAAGTGGTCGGTTTGCTGCCCGCATGGCGCCCCACGCGTTACTCACTCTGTAACAACTCTTCAATTCGCCCGTGCAGTCGGCCCCAGAACCCATCATCGGCTGCCGCGTTGGGGCCTTTGGCAATGGCTTTCAGGTAGGTCACCAGGTGTTCAGGCTTGAATTTCAATCCATGGAATCGGGCGCGCATCTGGCCTCCCGGATCAATCACGTGGGTTACTACGCCATGAACCTGTACACCCTCCCCGGTATCCCTGAACTGAACGCCGTAGGCTTTGGCGAGCTCCGATGTCAATCCGGGCGGTTCACCTTCGCCCCGGTAAAGAAAGTGCCAATTACCAGGGTTCAGGTCGAAATTGTCGCCATACGCGCGCATGTTGTCCCGGGTCCCGGCAATATCCTCGCGATCAGTGGCAATGGTGATGAACACCACCTCTTCACTCAGTCCTTCTTCTTCAACCCCGGTTTGCAACTGCCGTATCAGGTTCATATGCAAAGGGCAGGCGTCGGTACAGCGCGTGTAGAGAAAATTGAGCACGACGGTTTTGCCGTTTAAGTCATCAAGGGAGAGGGTATTGCCGTCAGCGGCGGTAAGATCAAACGCAGGGGCCGGCTGATCCACGAACTGGGCATATCGCTCTTTCTCGTTCAATGAGGCCTCCACATCCTCCATGGAGTGGGCCATGGCATTGGTGCTGCCCAAGGCAACCACGGCAATCAGGAATACTCTGAATAAGCTGTTCACAGTCATTCTCCATTTAAGTTGTTTTCCGAAGGGAGTCCCGGGTTATTGTGGCTTGGTATCGTCCAGATTCAGCGCAACGGGCAGGTCAGCCGGCGCCAGGCAAACGCCCTCGTCACTGCAGGCCTGCACCCGTACTGTCATGTCAAGCTTGCCTGCCTCTTTCAGCGCGGTGGTCTGTTTTTCGTCTGGCAGCAGCCGGATACTCGCACCGTCGTCGTACACCTCCAGGGCGGTGTCACCCAGCGTGATGTCACTGACCCGGCCGCGCGGGTACTGGGTCGGGATGTCAAGCGACTGACCGTTGACCGAAGAACTGGCGACGGTGGGAATCAGGAACTCCATGGAGGCCGGGTTGGCGTTCACGTGCCAGCCCGATTCAATGTCCAGTGTCAGAATAATTTCACCGGTCTCCCCTATCAGGGCTTTGCCGCCTTCCGCAAGATTGAGGCGGACCTTATCGGAAGAATCTGCCAACCCCGTGCGGGCAACTGGCGCCTGGGGGTCGGAATTGGCTTGTTCAGGCTGGGCCTGGCCACCGCCATTGCCGGAATCGGTATCGGTCAGCACAAACACGGCCGCGATCGCGATCAGAAAAACCGCTACGCCGGTCAGCAATACTTTGGGTCGGGTTGTCATGGTTCATCTCCAGTATCTAGGGTTGTGAATTCTCGGTGCGGTTGATCGCCTCGACCAGGCTATCGGTGTCAAAGAGTCCCGTGAAACGGGCGACAACGGCGCCATCACCGGCAAAAACCGCTGCAAAGGGCAAGGCCTGCCCACCCGTCGCGGTTAACAATGCGTCTTTTTCGGGATCGCTTGCTGTCACGTCCACCTGAATCGGCACCATGCCGGCCCGCTCCACGGCTTCGGCCACAGCGGGCTCTTTATACACGGTGCGCTCCAGGACCTTGCAGTTGATGCACCAGTCGGCAGTGAACTCCAGCAAATACGGCGTGCCACGGGCTTTTGTTTCTGCCAGGAGTTCTGCTGAGTAGGGCTGCCAGACAAGTTCGTCTTCGCCGCTGCCCAACGGAGATGCGAATACCACTGTCACGGCAAGGGCAAGGCCTGTCGCCGTTGCAGTGATCACGCGCACGGCACCGTTCCCCTGAACGAAACGGCGGAGACCCCAGACCAGCACCAGCGCCAGCCAGGCCCACCACAGCCAGGGATATACCGCTTTGGGTACCAGGCTCGCACTGAAAAACACGGCGGCGGCCAGCAATATCAGCGCGAGCACTTCACGAATGGCTACGGTCCAGGGGCCCGCCTTGGGCAAACGACTCAGCCACTCGGGCCTGAGCATCAGTACCGCATAGGGCAACGACAGCCCCAGCCCGATACTGCCGAATATCCCCATGATGACCGGCGCCGGCTGGGTAACGGCAAAGGCCAGTACGCCCCCCAAGAAAGGGCCTGCGCAGGGCGCGGCCAGAATCGCACTCAACAGCCCGGATACATAGGCTTCAAAGTAACGCCGGCCATGCGCCGAGGCGGCGAATGTCGGGACGGGGATGGGCAGATCGAGCCAGGTAATCACCGCAAACCCGACCATTAACGCAACCAGGACGGCCACGAATAGCGTTGACTGGAACAACGTGCCCCAGTTCCACTGCAGCAGTGCGGTCAGGCCGCCCAGCGTCAGGAAAAAGGTGAGTGTTCCGGCCGTGAATGCCAACGCGGCCAGCACCCGATGGGACCTCTGGCCGCCCGCCTCCCGCAGGATGGTCCGGACCTTGATGGGGATCGCGGGCAGCACGCAGGGCGTCAGGTTCAGCAGTAGACCTGCCATAACCGCCATCATGATCTGGCCGGCAATGAGTAATGAGGGCAGCTGATCCATTACTCAGTGACTCCCAGCATCCTGCCGAGCGCTTCCTGGCTGGGCACACCAGTCTGGCCCCGCCATTGTCCGCTCGAATCCTTGTACAGCAGCCCTGGCGTCCCGCTGAAACCCGAAAGCTTATGGCAGAGCACGGTCATGCCGCGCACCAGGTATTCCAGATAGAATGACATCACAGATACGTTCCCGTTTTCATGTATTCATCAGTCGATAAAATCACCAGCAAAGCTGCCTACGTGGTGGTCTACCGCGCAAGGCCAAACGACAGGCACTCGAAGCGAAAGCCTCTGGTAATCAAAGGTTCAGGACACTGTTGAATACTTGGGAGGAAAAGGGTCTGGGCCAGAAAGTACACGGCCGGAATGAGAATAATAGCCTTTCGGGCAGGGGGAAGATAACAGCACTACCGAGTCTCTAATTGCAGATTTCCCGACATGGGACGTTGAACACGGGCTACTGCAGCTGCCCTCGGCATTGAGCCCGGCGCAGTCATGCATCACCTGGGTGTCTGGCAACATGACACAAGCCTCGGCCATGGGTTCCGCCTCAAAAGAGGTCGCGGCAACTCCCTGTGCAACGGGGAGAAGAGCCACGAGCAGTAGTACTGCCAGTCCCATAAGCCGTGTGGTCATCGCACTGATATCCTGATTACAGAACAGCTAAAACATCTTCCGCGTGGGAAGATAATCGTCCACTTTAACCTACATTGACGGAGGTGCAAACAGACACGCTCCATCACCGTATCCGCCAATGCGGCTACCAGAGTAAGATGTTGGCGGCGCACATAAGTTCCTCAGAAGCTTGGGTGTGGGGACTATCCGGGGATAAAACATCCGCTCTCCCTCGAGTCCTCAGTCGAGTGAAAATCATGTTCTTTCACGTTGATCGTTTCCCCCATTGCCCCCTCATGCAATGATGCAATCAATGGGCACGTAATATTGTCCGGATGGGCATGGCACTGCTCAACCATCTCGCCCAGTACCTTCTCGATTCTCCCCAGTTGGTCGATTTTCTCACGCACGTCCCGCAACTTGTGCTCGGCCAGAGCGCTGGCCTCCTGGCAGTGAGCGCCATCTTCAAGTTGTAGCAGGTCACTGATTTCGACAAGACTGAAGCCCAGCTGCTGAGCCGTTTTCACGAACATTAACCGCTCGATATCAGCTGGACCATAGCGCCTAATACCACCTGGAGGACGTTCCGGCTCCGGTACTAGACGTCGCCGCTGGTAATAGCGGATTGTCTCGACATGGACGTTGGCAGCCTTCGCCAGGCCACCGATGGTCAATGAATTCGCTTTATCCGGCATACCCCTTGACTCCGTAGCTGACTACGGAAGTAATCTTATCTCATCGAATGAAACCATGAAAGGTGTCAGCGTTATGTCGAATTCCAAATCGGGGCGTGTCCCCTTGGCTGCGGGAGGTATTGCGGGCCTTTTGGCTTCGGCCTGCTGCCTCGGACCGCTGGTACTTGTCGCGCTGGGTGTCTCCGGTGCCTGGATGGGCAACCTCACGGCTCTTGAACCTTACCGCCCGATTTTCATCGGCGTTGCATTGGTGGCCATGTTCTTCGCCTGGCGTCGAATCTTCCGGCCAGTGGAACAGTGTCAAACCGGTGAAGTGTGTGCCGTACCACGGGTGCGAACGGCTTATAAGGTGATCTTTTGGGCAGTAACGGCACTGATACTGGTCGCCCTGTTGTTTCCCTATGCTCTTCCTCTGTTTTATTGAAAGGAGATTGTCCCATGAAAATGCGCTTTGCCATGACGTTGCTTTTCGCCCTGCTCAGCATGCCCTCTTGGGCCGCCATGCAGACAGTGACGCTTTCGGTTCCGGGGATGACCTGTTCCGCATGCCCCATTACCATCAAGCTGGCCTTGAACAAGGTGGACGGTGTTTCACAAGTCGACGTGAGCTATCCGGATCGAGAAGCCATGATTACCTTTGACGACACACGAACATCGGTGGAAGCCTTAACCCAGGCAACGGGCGATGTCGGCTATCCCTCCACCCTGAAATCCCTGGAAACGGACAGTAAGTGAGTTGTGATAAAGGACTCCAGGCGCCCTCTGTTACACGCGACTCGGCGCCTGCCGTGACAATGCCCCAGTAATTCAAGGAACTCGGAATGAATAGTGACAAAAACCTGCATATCGCTGTGATTGGTAGCGGCGGCGCAGCCATGGCGGCTGCCCTGAAGGCCGCGGAGCGTGGCGCCCGCATCACCCTGATCGAGCGCGGCATTATTGGTGGTACCTGCGTGAATACCGGCTGCGTGCCGTCGAAAATCATGATTCGTGCCGCGCATATCGCGCATCTGCGCACGGAGAGCCCATTTGACGGGGGCGTCAGCGCCCAGATACCGAAGGTGGACCGGGCGAAACTGCTTCAGCAACAGCAGACGCGTGTCGAGGAACTGCGCGACGCCAAGTACGAAGGGATTCTGCGCGACCAGACGGCAATCACGGTCCTGAACGGTGAAGCCCGGTTTGTCGATGGCAATAACCTGGTGGTCCAGTTGAACGAGGGCGGCGAGCAGAACGTCCATTTCGATCGCGCCTTTATTGGCACTGGCGCCCGCCCCGCAGAGCCGTCGATACCGGGGCTGGCTGAGACGCCTTATCTCACCTCCACCAGTGCGCTGGCATTAATTACTGTGCCTGAACGGCTGATCGTTATCGGCGCCGGTTTTGTTGCCCTGGAATTGGCTCAGGCGTTCGCCCGGCTGGATAGCAAGGTCACCGTGTTGGCCCGCAGCCGCCTGCTATCCGGTGAAGAACCCGCCGTCGGTGAGGCCATAGAGGCGGCGTTCAGGCGCGAGGGCATCGAGGTGCTCAAGCAGACCCAGGCCAGCCGTGTGGACTATACCGACAATGAATTCGTTATCGAGACCAATGCCGGTACCTTACGAGCTGATCAACTGCTGGTGGCGACCGGCCGGATACCCAATACCGAAAACCTGAACCTGGCGGGCATCGGTGTGGAAACCTCCCGTGGCGCGATTCAGGTGGATGGGCAACTGCAAACCACGGTCCCCGGTGTCTATGCCGCCGGTGACTGCACCGATCAGCCGCAGTTTGTCTACGTCGCCGCTGCCGGGGGCAGCCGGGCTGCGGTCAACATGACGGGAGGCGAGGCCACCCTGGATCTCAGCGCCATGCCGGGGGTGATGTTTACCGACCCTCAGGTCGCCACAGTTGGCCTGACAGAGGCCGAAGCGCTCAAGCAGGGCTACAATGTGGACACCCGTCTGCTGGATCTGGAAAACGTGCCGCGAGCGCTGGTGAATTTCGACACCCATGGCTTTATTAAGATGGTGGCCGAGCGCGATTCGGGACGCTTGCTGGGGGTGCAGGCGGTAGCCGGGGAAGCCGGTGAACTGATCCAGACGGCAGTCATTGCACTTCGGTCACGGATGACCGTGCAGGACATCGGCGATGAACTGTTTCCTTATCTGACCATGGTGGAAGGCCTCAAGCTCTGCGCGCAAACCTTCACCAAAGACGTGAAACAGCTGTCCTGCTGTGCGGGATGAGTATTTGCCAAGGCGCCTTCAACCCAACCTCTATCATGCAAGTTCGGACGCTTTCTGGTGCCTTAGGCGAGCCATGAGCAGCTTGGCAACAATCGGTAACAGGGTAATGCCACTGACCAGGATCAGAAGCCCGGTCACCACCCCGGACTCAGATGCCATGAGCAAGCCACCAAACGCTGTGATCAAATACGCTGTCGGAATAACACCGGCCAGAGTTGCGACCACGAATCGCCAGAACGCGATCGGTGTCAGGCCGGCTGCATAGCTGACGGCATCGAAGGAGATAAAGGGCACCAATCGCGACGCAAAAATGACAAGCATCAACCCGCCCTGGGAGCGGTCCTTGCCCAGCCAATTCAATACCGGACGTACCCGCCTCCAGCGATGGATAACGTCGTACCCCAAGGATCGAGCAATGGCGAAAGCGATCAGTGCGCCGGCCTCAGCACCGATAACTACGATGACTGTTCCCCATAGCGATCCATAGGCCGTACCGGCAACCATGGCGATCGGGGCGCTGGGGATCGGGCTCAGGACAATGGCCGTGATCATCAGGCCAATGATACCCACCGGCCCCCAATACCCCAGTTGGTCAATCCATTCCGACAAGGCCGCCTTGTTGGTCACGGTGGTCAATGCTCCGGTCTCCAGCATGACCCAATAGATCGCAGCCAGTGCAACCAGCAAGAGCAGAACCCCGACTACTTTTGCTTTTGCGTTCGGTCTAACTCCCATGCCTGCCATGGGTACCCGATGAAATTCATGGTTCAGGGTGGTAGTCATAGTCTCCTCTGGCGTTCTTACTCGCGCGTCCAGAATCGTCCCTGTTTTTCGAAAACAGGTACTTGCCGAGGGCTGCGACGCCAAGTACCAAGGCGACGATGAGCAAAAGGGATATCAACCCCCTTCCCGCCATTCCAAACATGCATGCCTCATTCGTCATCATGTCAATCTCCTGATTCTGTGTGTGCCAGGCCTCTTACGAGACACTGGCCTGTGCGGCTCCGCTTTCGCTGATACTGCTCTCCACGGAGCTTCCGCTATCGGATTTGAACCGGCCCAGTCGGAGGGAATTGGTCACCACAAACACACTGGAAAGGCTCATGGCACCCGCAGCCAGCATGGGGTTGAGCAGATAACCGGTAAACGGGAACAGAACACCTGCGGCCACGGGGATCAGTGCCAGGTTGTATCCGTAGGCCCAGACAAAATTGCCAAGAATCGTTTTGCGGGTGCGCCGGGAGAGCGCTGCAGCATCCACGATGCCCCGGAGGTCGCCGCGCATCAGAACCACGTCGCCGGCCTCGATGGCAATGTCGGTACCGGTGCCGATGGCGATACCCACATCGGCTTGCGCCAGGGCCGGTGCGTCATTGATACCGTCACCCACAAAAGCAACCCGGGCACCTTCCTCTTGCAGGCGCTTCACTTCGGACGCTTTCTGGTCCGGCAATACCTCCGCAAGCACCCGTTCGATACCGGCTTGCCGCGCAATCGCCTCGGCGGTGGCGCGGTTGTCACCGGTGAGCATGGCCACGCTGAGCCCTGATGACTTGAGCGCAGCAATCGCTTCCACCGAGCCGTTCTTGAGCGGATCGGCCACGGCAATCAGCGCGGCGAGGCGTCCGTCGACGGCAACATACAGCGGGGATTTGGCTTTTTCAGCAAGTGACACCGCATCGTCGGCGACGCTGGCCAGGTCGATACCGAGGCGGCGCATATAACGGTCCGCGCCCACATTGATCCGGCGTCCGGCCACCTGTGCCTGGATGCCGTAGCCCGGCTCCGCCTGGAATTCACTGATCGCGGGTAACGTGAGGCCCCGATCCCTTGCGCCCTTGACGATGGCTTCCCCGATGGGATGTTCACTTTCGGTCTCCACAGCCGCAACCCAGGCCAGGACCTCATCCTCGCGGCCTTCCACCAGTATGAAATCTGTCAGCTCAGGCTGGCCCCGAGTCAGGGTGCCGGTTTTATCGAGGACGATGGTGTCCATCCGAGACAGTGTCTCCAGGGCCGCGCCTTTGCGGAACAGCACGCCCATTTCGGCGCCCTTACCGGTTCCGACCATAATGGCTGTTGGCGTAGCCAGTCCCATCGCGCAGGGACAAGCAATCAGCAGTACGCTGACCGTCGTGACGAAGGCAAAGGACAGGGCCGGCTCGGGCCCGAAGCTGAACCAGGTGATGAACGTCAGAATCGCGAGCACAATCACAATGGGAACGAAAATTCCCGCTATCTTGTCGGCCAGCGCCTGAATCGGGGGTTTATCAGCCTGGGCCGATTCCACCATTCTGATGATCTGTGCCAGAACGGTGTCCGCACCGACCCTCGTAGCCCGGAACGTCAGGGAACCGTTCTTATTAATGGTTCCACCCACCAGCTCGGCGTCTTTCTGTTTGGCCACGGGAACGGGCTCGCCGCTGATCATGGACTCGTCCACGTAGGATTGGCCTTCCTCCACCACGCCATCAACAGGAACCCGCTCTCCCGGGCGCACCTGGATACGGTCACCAGGTACCACGGCTTCGATGGGCACTTCGACGGCTTCCCCATCCCGAATGACACGGGCGGTCTTGGCCTGCAATTGCAGAAGTTTTTTGATTGCCTCCGACGTTCGGCCTTTGGCGACGTGCTCAAAGTAGCGTCCCAGCAGAATGAGCGTCACGATTACTGCCGCTGCCTCGAAATAGCTTTCGGCGGTACCGGCGGGAAAGAATCCTGGAACCAGCAGTGCTGCGACGGAGTAGAAATAGGCAGCGCTGGTGCCGATCATAACCAGGCTGTTCATGCCAGGATTGGCATGGCGCAATTCAGTGTACCCGGACCGGAAAAACCTCAGTCCGGCATAAAACAACACCGGCGTGGTTAGTAGCCACTCAATTGCCATCCATCCCCGATGGGGTAAGACACTGACATATAGAGCCTCAAGAGCAGGGATCATTTTACCCATGGCAATCAGAACAATCGGGATAGTCAGCGCCGCAGCGAAGAGCACTTTCCGGCGGAGGTCGATGCCCTCCCTGTCCTGCTCTTCCGTTTCGCTATTGGCGTCCGGCTCCTGAGGTTCATACCCTGCGTCGCGGATAGCCTGATGAATTCGCGGCACTGACAAGGTGTCAGACAGGAACTCCACAAACGCTTTCTGGGTAGTCAGATTGACACTGGCCTTGACCATGCCGGGTTGCTTGTTCAATGCCCGCTCAACCCGGGATACGCAGGAGCCACAGGTCATTCCGATGACCGGAATTTCAGCCGACTGTACTCGTGGCTGATAACCCGCCTCCTTAATCAAGTCGATTAGCGTGGCCGGCGTGGCCGGCTGGTCAAATTTCACGGTGGCTTTTCCGGTCGCCAGATTCACCTGGGATTCCGCAACGCCGCGCTGACCCATGAGCGCCTTTTCAATCCGTCCGACGCACGAAGCGCAAGACATTCCATCAACACGAATCTCTATTCGTTGCATACCCGTTTGGCTCCTCGGCACAGATAACTGTGTGCCTCTAAATCAATGCATCCGCAGGCGATTGCCAGCTTCACCCTTGCTGGGCTATAGCTTCAACAATCGGGCAGCCATCCATCGGCCCCTCACCGGAGCATTCCTTCAGTGTTTCAGACAGGACGGCCTCGATGCGGGACAGACTCTGAATCTGATGCCGGATTTTTTCCAGTTGCTTCTTTGCAATTTGCCTGGCCTCGGCACGGTCGCCATTGGCGTCCTGAAGCATCAGGAGTTCGCGAATCTCATCAAGGGTGAAACCCCATTGCTTGGCGTGGATGATGAATTGCAGCCTGGCGATCGCATCCTCGGGGTAACGACGATAATTCGATTGGTTTCGGGCAGGCTCGGGCATGAGATTTTCCCGCTCGTAAAAGCGAATGGCATGGCTGGCCACGCCGCTTTTATCAGAGAGTTCGCCAATATTGAACGTTTTCATTCTTGCACCTCAAAACAAGTGATCAATGACTGATGCCAACCATAACCTTAAAGTGAACTTTAAGGTCAAGGCATTTTTTCATGCTTTGTCAGACCGGTGGCGGTACACCAAACTGACCCAAGGTCCCCCGTTTTGAGTCAAGTGGGGCGAAAAGACGGAGACACTGTAATGAAGGGTTTTGAAAGGCTGGTTACGCTGATGTTAGGACTTTTCCCGTCCCTTTTCGCATTCGCTGATGGGCCCGGGCGCCCCCAGTGAAGTGTGGCGCTACAGGGCGGAATTGCTGAAAGGTCCAAAAAACACAGTCTCCGAAAATCCGGACAGTTACCTCGGCCCAACGATCCGGCTACGCCGCGGCCAAACCGTCAAAATCCATATTCACAATGAGCTGCCAGAGGACACCACCGTCCACTGGCACGGACTTCACGTGCCGTCCGACGTAGACGGACAGCCAAGACTACCGATCCGCCCAGGCGAGACAATGACTGTTGGCTTCGAGGTATTGGACCGGGCCGGACTGTTCTGGTACCACTCTCATGCCCACGGCAAGCAAGGTGGTCGCGTAGGATTTCAAAGTTACGCAGGGTTGGCCGGACTCCTGATCGTTGAAGACGAGGAAGAAGCGGACCTCAAATTGCCGTCGGGCGATAACGAGCTGCTGCTGGTGCTTCAGGACCGCACCTTTGCTGGTAACAATGAACTGGTTTACATGGGCCGTGGCATGGGGTCCATGATGGACCGTATGCACGGTTTTCTGGGGGATAGAGTGCTGGCTAACGGGGCGCCTCCAACCACCCGCAAGGTTGCCACCCGCCCCTACAGAATTCGAGTCCTCAATGGGTCCAACGCCCGCATCTACAAACTGGCCTGGAGCGACGGGCGACCTGTCACCGTTATCGGTGCAGACGGCGGCCTTCTTCAGGAACCGGAAGACAGGCCTTACGCCGTGCTGGCTCCGGCTCAGCGGCTTGATATATGGGTCGATCTTTCCGAGTTCCAGCCGGGTGATACGCTGGAGCTTATCAGTGACCGTTTCCGGGCAGGCATGATGAGCGGAGGTATGATGGACGGAATGGGCATGATGGGCAGCAACGCCCTGCCCCTTGGCAGCCGATTCCCCTTGGCCAGGCTGGAGGTGTCCAAGTCATTAAAGGCCAGCGAACCTTTACCGGCACAGCTAGGTGTGCAGCGGCAAAAAATACCGGTAAACAGCAATACGCGAATCCGGTCGTTCGAGTTAAGCCCGGTGATGATGCGGGGATTTGCCATGAATGGCCGGCGGTTTGACGGAACGAATGTTGCTGATGACGAAAAAGTCCGCCTTGGTGACACGGAAATCTGGGAATTCCACAACAGCACACCGATGCCTCACCCGATGCATATTCATGGCTTGCAATTCAACGTTGTAGGGCGACGAGGCGGCAACTCGGACAGTCTACAGCAGGGCCTGGTAGACAGTGGCTGGCACGACACGGTTCTGGTTATGCCTCGTGAAACGGTTCAGGTGGCGATGAAATTCGAGCGCTTTGACGGCCTTTACATCTACCACTGTCATAACATGGAACATGAGGATGCAGGGATGATGCGCTATTTTCAGGTGCAAAGCTAAGCGCTACCAGTCTCCTTGGTCTGCTCAACCGTTGTCACCGAGCCCGAATATCACCAGCTGTTCCCAGCCAAAGGTGAGTCCCGCGATGACCCCGAAGGCGCCAAACAACCACCAACGCCGTGGCCCTGTCAGCAAACCCACCGGTCCTCCTCTCATTATCGTCCCTCATTTTTACCGTGGTTGTTGGTTGCTCATTTTCACCGCTTATGCGGTAAACAGTTGCAGTTGAGCATTTTTGAGAAAATAACGTTGAAGCACGGTTTAAGGTCAAGACTTTTGTCAGAATGGTCAAAGTGAATTCACCTTGAGCCTTTGGATATCGATGGCGTTGTGTCATTGAAATAAAAACTGCTAGGATTTGGTGAACTGAAAGTCGAGCTGTGTGTCACAGCGTTGAACCTTTACAGCTTGGTGCTTGGAATCAGGATGACCGCAACAACCCGCCAATTTATTTCCGCGCTGCTATCACTGCTTCTGGTGATAAGCGGACCGGCATTGGCTATGTCCAAAATAGCGGACAGCGACGCGGACACTGCGATGCCGGATTGTGGTTCCATGATGATGGCTCAGGCTGAGAGCGCCGGCTCCTCAACAGACACTGAAGCGGATTGTGCCTCAGCCCCTGACATGGCCTGCCCGAGCGCCAGTGGGCTGATCAAATGCGGGGTCAGCGTCAGCGTTGCCCTGTTACCGGGGGATTCCATCGGTTTTACCGATACGGGCTCCCACCCGGTATTGACCGCACGATCAACCTTCTACCAGGATCCGTTCCTGGCTTCTATTACGCCCCCTCCAGAACACCACTCCTGAGTTTTAACCCGGATTTTTGCCTCTAGGAGGCAAGCTCTTTAACGTTAATTCTTACAACAAAGTCTCGTACTTCCGTCCATCCGTAACGAGACTTTAACTGGAGTAAATCAAATGCGTAATTCAAAAATCAACCTCACCGTAACCGCCGCCGTTCTGGCAGGCAGTGTTGCCCTCTTCTCTGCCGTTGCCCACGGCGAAGGAGCCGGCATGATGGCCGGACATTCCGAGCAAAATGGCATGATGTCCTCGCAAGGCATGGAGGGTATGGGCGGCATGATGGGGATGATGTCCGATATGTCCCCAGAAGACCGCAAAGCCATGACCGAAGCGTGCATGAAGATGATGCAGGCTCATGGTGGCGATGGCATGAAAGACAAAGACACCGGCACCAAATAACCATTTGGACACCCTCATGAACTGAAGCTATGGGCCGGGGACGCATGTGCATCCCCGCGCCCTGCACTACATGTAAGCGATTCCAACCGAGGATTTTCCATGAAGACCATGAAACTCGCCCTTTATACGGGTATAGCCGCTGTCGTTATCGGCGCTGGCACCACCTTGGCCATCCAGACCAACGAATCTGACCAGTCATCGGTTGCGCAAGCCGAGAGTGGAAAGACAGGTCAGGCCATCACCATTTACAAAAGCCCCAATTGCGGTTGCTGCCAGGACTGGGCCGAGCACCTCGCGGCCAATGGCTTTGAGACCCGCATCGTTGAAACCAACAACCTTAATGAAATCAAGCAAAAGTACGACGTACCCCGAGATATGGCGTCCTGCCACACTGCGCTGATCGGAAACCTGGTGATTGAGGGCCATGTGCCGGCCAATGACATCGTCGCCTACCTTGAGGACCCGCAGTTCAATACGATTGGGCTATCAGTGCCGGGCATGCCCCATGGCACCCCCGGCATGGAAACCGGCCGGAAGGACGATTATCAGGTCATCGCTTTTAACGCCAATGGCAAGCAGGGTGTTTTCCGTGAACACAAGGATTACTGAGGTCAGCCCCATGAAAGCGAAGGTTTACCGCCTGAATTCTGGCGTTTCCAGGCTTTTCCTGTTCGCGTTGATTGCCGTCATGCCGGGCCTGGTTCAAGCCCAGTCTGCGACTGATGGCCAAGCAGTGAAGGCGCTGACGACTGACGCCTCCGGCGCCCTACTGGTGCTTCGGAATAGCGGCCTGCTTGCCGTGGAAGGCCAGAGCACTACCGAGATCCCGCTGCCACCGTCCGATTCCGGCGCTCCCCCTCGGTCCATGGCAAAGGGCGCGGACGAAAGTCTGTACCTGGCAGGGCCTGGCCTTGGTATCTGGCGCTATGACAACGCCAGCAAGCGCTGGCAATCCCTCAATGACACCCTGCCGGATCTCGGAATCACGGCGATTGCCGCCCACGCCACCCAAGCCGAAACGCTTTACGTCTATCTCGGTGACGGTGGCATGTTCCGATCCAGGGACGGCGGTGCCGAATGGGTGAAGGTAGACAGTGGCCCCCGGGAGCCGGTGCAGGCATTCCTGCACTCGGATATGCCGGGCAGTATGGAAAGTGGCTGGCTGTTCGCTGGCACCACCCGCGGCGTTGCCCGCTCCATGGACTGTTTCTGCTTCTGGGGCGATGCCGGCGAATTACGAGGGACTGTGACTGCTATTGATTACGATCCTTCTGCCCCGGAGAACGTCTACGCCGTGATCGAGGGGCAACTTCACCACAGTTCGGACGGTGGCGAAACCTGGGCTGGCCTTAAGATACCCGAGCCAGTCACCGCTCTGACATTCTCACTCAAGGAAGGACTCGTGGTGGGCACAGAGGATGGAGATCTGCTTTCGCAGAACGCCTCTGGCGAATGGGTACCTGTTCATGAATAAGTGGTCTTTCCCGCTGGTCTTGCTCGTTGCCCCGGCCCTTGTGGTGGCGGGGGGCGCGCCACCAAACAGTGACAGTGGGCCGACCGAGGTGGCCGAGGGTCGCCAGATTTACGAGCAATACTGCGCCGCCTGCCACGGATGGCAGGGCGAGGGTGCTGCCGACTGGACCAAACCGGATGAGAAAGGCGAAATGCCCCCGCCACCGCACGATGAGACAGGCCACACCTGGCGCCACAGCGATGCCATGTTGTTCAGGATGATTGCCGAGGGCTGGCGACATCCCTTCAATAAAACGGATAGGCTGACGATGCCGGCGTTCAAGGACATCCTCACCGACCAGGAAATTCAGTTGGTGATCGAGTACCTGAAAACGCTATGGACGGAAGACCAGCGCCGTTATCAACGGAGCGAAAGTCAGGACGTTAATTAGGCTGAGGGTCCTTCCTGATTTCTCACGGACACCAGACAACACTCACGCTAGATCTCGGGTAACTCGAAAATGTCGTTGAATCAGCACTTCAAGAAATGGTCATGGTTATTCGGTATCGCCGGTTTCAGTCTGATGGTCGCTGCAATTTTCGTGCTGCCGCAGTACCTGAAGCCAGATCTGGATGCCGGTGTCACTTTTTACGCCACCGAGGGATGCGCACCTTTCAAGGGTCAGTGTATCGGGCGAAAGGACAATCAAGCCATCACAGTCGGTTTAGGTAATGAAGCCATCGAATCTATGACAGAAATTCCCATTCGTGTGCATCTCGCTAACATGACAGCAGACTCCCTAATCGTCGATTTTGAAGGGCTTGAAATGTACATGGGCGTGGTCCGCACCCAGCTGGTACCGAATGCCCAGGGCGTCTACCAGGGAACCTTTACCCTGCCGGAGTGCGGTACAGGCAAAATGCTATGGCGGGCACGGGCCATTATCAATAACGGCAGGTCCAGGGAAGGCATCAAATTCGATTTCTGGGCAATTTGACAGACTCACCGAACTTGGAGGGCTAAATGCCTGATCTTGCAACTTGGGGAATTGCCGCCGCGTTTGCCGGTGGTCTCATATCGTTTTTTTCACCCTGCACGCTACCTCTGGTTCCCGGCTACCTGTCGGTCGTGACTGGAGGTGCCCTGACCGAGGCTTCGAATCGGTTGAAGGCCCTTTGGCTGAGCCTGTGTTTTGTGATGGGGTTCAGTCTGATCTTTATTGCCCTGGGAGCAAGCGCAAGTGCTTTAGGACAATGGTTGATGGCCTATCGTGAAGAGGCCAACCTGGTGGCCGGCGTGCTCATCATTCTAATGGGTCTGTTTATGCTGGGTTGGTGGAGCATGCCGGCGTTGCAGCGCGAATGGCGCATTGGACAGTCACTAGAAGGCGGACGTCCCACTGCCGCCTTTCTTCTGGGGATAGCATTTGCCATCGGCTGGACACCCTGTATAGGTCCCATACTCGGGGCTATATTGGCGCTCAGCTCCACCCATGCCAACGCCGAGGCAGGTATGTTGTATCTTGCTGCCTATTCGTTAGGGCTGGCTCTTCCCTTCCTGGGAACTGCCCTATTCATTGAGCACTTTCGCCGACGAGTGCGCTGGTTCAGTCGCTGGAGTCGACTGCTGAGAGTGTTTGCAGGCCTGGTACTCGTTGTCATGGGCGTGTTGGTGCTCACCGGTCAGATGACTCTATTCGCGTCATGGATGTTGTCGACGTTTCCAGTTCTTGGAAGGCTTGGCTGAGCTTCCTACAACCAAACTAACGAGAACGGTTCACGGATTCATACTCAAATACTGCGTATGAACAGCTTTCATGAACAAATGGGGCTGCCTTTTCGTTAATGGTTTTGCATTGCCGAACCATTGAAGCGGTTCATCGTTCTTCAAGACTGGATCAAAAACCGGCTCGCAGTGGAGAGTCGCGAATGTCCGCTTTTGTTTAGTAGTGCCCTGGATGCGGCTAGATTGCAAAGCGGACATTCTGGTACGACGCCTGGAAAGCCGCTCGCATGCCTGGGGTATCGACAAACCGACCATCAATCTCTTCAACGGTCCGGCCGTGGCAGTCTGGGTAGCATGGCCTCCACGTCAATCGTGTAGGTAGAGAAAAAAGCTTCCGCCGCTTCAATTAAAGCTGTCTCGTTTTCAAGTATCCCAAGATAGACCGGCCACTCGGCGTCTATCAGTTCCGTGCTATAAGGTTCCGGATCTACGTCCCCCAGCTGTGCAAGAAACCGGAACTCCGTTTCGTTCATGACGATGTAATCGCACCGTTTGCGCAAAAACATTTGCAGCATCTGCTGGGCATTGTAGCCGTCATGGCGCACCAGATGGCTCCCGATCCGCCCCTCAAGCCCATCACTGTAGACAAACCATCTGCGAAGACAGATACCTCCCTTGAGGTCATCGAAGGAGTCCGGGCGCCGGCCAGGTTGCGCGAACACGCGGTCACGCCAGGTTAACAACGGCCCTACGGCGTGCATTTGGTCCGGCAAAGGCATCCATAGCGGGTTGGCGAAAACCGCGTTGGCCAGTCCTCGTTCCAGAGCCCAGGCCTGGCGTTTACGCGCCATCGGGACGAAATCGGCTGCGATACCGGTCTGTTTGGTGAATTCATTGATCACCTCGACCAGAATGCCCTCGCTGAGATTACTGCCGTAATAAAACGGGAGAAAGCTCTCGTCCGATCCCATAATCTTGAGCGTTTGGGACGAAACTGGAAGGAACCAGAATGCCATGATAATAAACAGGACTGCTCTCATTCGGCCCTCGTTGGAGTGATCAATCGGGTAAGGCCGCCGCTTGCCCGAATCTGCCTTGCTAGTTACAGACAGTTTGGCTCGAATTCTGGCTACATACCATAGGAAAGTCGATGTCGCTGCAAAGTCAGCTTTACCCACAAAAACTGTGGATAACTTTGTGGGAACAGCTCGGATAGGTGCCTTCAGCCCTGCAATGGCAGGGCCTCAGCCATTGTGGCGTTTTAATGACCGGCCAGCGAATAAACAGCCTTATCAGGCTAGCGAATACCCTTCGACTGCAGCCATTGGCTGATCTGCGCCTGATTCATGGCGCCGCTCTGGCGGGCCACTTCCCGGCCATTCTGGAACAGGACCATGGTAGGGATACTGCGAATGCCAAATTGGCTGGCCGGCCCCTGAGCCTGCTCGGTATTTAGCTTGGCAAAGCGTACCTTGCCCCGCCAGTCTCTCGCGGCCTGTTCGAACTGGGGCGCCATCATTTTGCAGGGGCCACACCAGCTCGCCCAGAAGTCCACCAGCACCGGCAGATCACTGCGCCCGGTATGATTAGCAAAGCTCTGGTCTGTAAGTTCCAGAACCTGATCCGGCCACAACGGCTGTTTGCAGGCGCCGCAATTGCCGCCAGATGACAATTTATCCGCAGGCACGCGATTTACCTTGTGGCAGTGGGGACAGACCAGGTGTCGGATATCAGTCATGATTGATTGCCCTCAGATTGTGTACTGAGATAAATGATCAGGGCAGACCAGACGAAATCAAGCAGCGCTTCATATTACTCGTCTCGCCAAAGCGGCCAGGCGATGAAAACTGTACTAGAAATCAGACATTACGTCCTGAAGATCCTGCTTGAGCTCTGCCGGTTCGGTGATCCATACCGTTTTATCAGGGCCGGGAAATACACCCACATCGAGGCCATCCTTCGTTAAACCGGGGACCCATTTCCGGAAGAAGTCCGGCAGTGAAATACTGCGGGGCGTCAGCTCATCGCCGCCGTTGGCGTACTCGGCGGCAAACGCCGAAGCCGGCCACACGGGCAGGTATTCCACATCGCCATCGTCCGAGGCGATCTTGAGGAATTGGCTCTGGCCGTTAACCAGGATCCAGATTTCCCGTTCCTCAGCCACTTGGCTCAGGAAGTAGTCGTACCGCTCTTCACCATCCATTTCCATTACTTGATTGAGGTCTTCACTGCTCATGTCAGGTACGCCACTCCAGTCGTTTGCTTTTCGGTATTTGGCGGAGCCTAACACGTATTTGGCGGAGACTGGCGGCCGCTTATCCAAAACATTATCAGCAACGCTGCAAGGGCCAGGTTGCCTAAGAGCATAAAGGGATACATTTCCGGGGAGATTCGCAACCATTCACCAGTAAAGTTCATCTTGGCGTGGAAAATCAGCACCGCTAGAACCATGCTGAACCGCAAGACACTATTCACGCGTAAAAGGAGCATCACTGAGGTCAGACCTCGAAACGGCGTCTAATTCAGAATAATCGGAGCATCCGAATGAAAAAGTACCTCGCCCTCCCGATCCTGTGCATCGCGTTGCCTGTATTCGCGCAACCGGCGCCTCCGCAAAAGGGATTCAGTGGTGAAGTCTCGCTAAATGCGGGGATCATCTCTTCAACGTCCAACTTTAACGTCGATGGCAGCGCCAGCACGTTGTTCAATAAAAGCGTTCTGATGATGAGCTCAGCCTGCTTGCAGCTTACGAGTACCCGCAATTCATGGGCTGGAAGGACTGGTCGTTTATTTCTTTTGCCGGCTTTGGCGACACCCAGTCCAACCTGACCTTCTACGACGAATCCTCTTACCTGTTTGCGGTGGGGCTAAATTATAAGTTCTGATCTGGCCTGGCCTTCAAGCGCTCAACCAAGGCTCAGTTTTCAACCACTCGGGCTCGAAGCCTGGGTAGCTGAGCCGGGTAGTGTTCCTGAATGAAGGTTACCATGCCCTCCCGGATCGCACATCTGAGGTCCCAGTTCTTGCTGGAATTGGCGGCGCTCATCAAAAAACGCACCTGAATGGCCTGATCACTGGAATCGGTCACCTGCACCGAGGAAAATTCGCCATCCCAGAGCCCCGATTCATTGAGCAAACGAGTGAACTCCTGCCTGAGCGGTTCAACCGGCATGGTGTAGTCCACCCAGATAAAAACTGTTCCCAGCAACTCTGCGGTATTCCTGGACCAGTTCTGGAACGGGTTCTCGATAAACCATTGCAGTGGCACTACAAGGCGACGCAGATCCCAGACCCGCAAAACCACATAGGTGGCTGTCACTTCCTCTACCCAGCACCACTCGCCCTGCACATACAGCACGTCGTCTATACGGAAAGGTTGGGTCAGAGCGATCTGCATACCGGCCAGCAGGTTGCTCAACACAGGACGGGCCGCGAACCCTAGAATCAGGCCGCCGACACCCGCGGAGGCAAGAAGGCTGGCGCCCATGTGCTGAACCGATTCAAAGGTCATCAGGGCAGCGCCCAGGCCGATGATCACGATGAGAATATTAAGTGCGCGGACCAGGAATCGGGTCTGGGTCTCGACCTTGCGCGCCCGCTTCCAATGCCCTTCCAGCACTGGATTGAGCGCGACAATGACCTCGCCAATGGCCGATGTCAGTCGAACTGCCGCCCAGGTGATGGCAAGGATGAGTAGAAGGGTGGTGATTTGCTGAATCGCCGCCATCAACGGGAGATCCGGTGGTGCGGCCGCCAGCGAACCTGCAAGGGTGAGCAGACAGAAAACAACACCGAGCGCCCGGGCAGCCGCATCGAGGAACAGGCGAATGACCGTCCTGGACCCTGAAAAATGCCGAAAGACTGCCAGAGCCAGTCGGTACACCACATAGGTCGCAGCAACTGCGAGAATCGCCGTAAAACCCGGCCACAACCATGCCTTGAAACCGGCTTCAAACGATTCCAGCATCTGCCCTCCCCGAGCTTTCAATCAGAAAAGTGGGCAGGCGAACACATCCCTGTATTCCGCTCAGCCCCGTAAAAGCCTAGACCAGCCCTTGCTCCCGTGCCATCGCCATGGCCGCTTTCGGTCCGGTCCAGAGCGAGGGGAGGATAACCAGTGAAACCGGAATCGCTGTCAGCACGATGAACTGCTGGAGTACGCCAATCTGGCCGGCGCCCATATACAGAAGAATGGCCGCCATCAATGCCATGGCACCGCCCCAGAACACACGGATCCAAGGGCTTGGTTCGTCGTGGCCAGCTCCGACCATAGCAATCGAATAGCTCATGGAGTCGCCGGTGGTGGCAACGAAAATGGTTGTCAGCAACAGAATCGCCGCCGCCATCCAGGTGCCGCCGGGCAAAGCCTGAGCCACGGTCAGTGTGGCGACATCAAAGCGAAAGTTGTTCAGAGCTTCAGTCAGGTCGAAAGTACCGGCTAGCTGGTGATAGATACCGGAGCCACCGAGCAGGGTGAACCAGATGGTGGTCGCGATGGGGGCCAAAACGGCCACCGCCAGAACCATTTCACGAACTGTCCGGCCCCGGGAGATTCTGGCAACAAACACTGCCATCAACGGCGTATAACCAATGAACCAGGCAAAGAAAAACACCGTCCACCATTTCATCCACCAGGCCGGTGCCGTTTCTGCGGTCATGGTTGCCATGGCAAAGAACGAGGTTACGTATTCACCCATCGACTGGGTGTAGGTATTCGCCAGGAACAGCGTGGGGCCGAAGACAAAGATAACCCCGGCAATAACCAACGCCAATATCACGTTGAAACGGCTCAGCAACTGAATGCCCTTATGCAGACCGGTCATGGCAGAAGTCATGTACACCCCGGCCAGAACCACCAGAACGCTCAGCTGGGTACCGTAGCCGTCTGGCACTCCGAACAGCTCATGCAACCCAAAGCTCATCTGGGTGGCGAGAAAACCGATGGGCCCGACGGTGCCGGCCACCACGGCAATCACACAGAAGGCATCGATGACACCACCGAGGCGCCCCTGAATGACTTTCTCACCGAATACCGGGTACAACAGCGTTCTTGGTTGCAAAGGTTTGCCCTGTCCGTAGTGGGCCCGCGTCAGGACCAGGGCTGTCAGGGAGCCGAGCACGGCCCATGCCAGGAATCCCCAGTGCGTGAACGACTGGGCCATGGCGGGAGCGACCGCTGCGGCGGAGCCAGCTTCGGTATTAAAAGCCGGAGGCGTAACAACAAAGTGGTAAACCGGTTCACCAGCGGCAAAAAACACCCCGCCTCCGGCCAACAAGGTACACATGATCATCGACAGCCACCGGAAACGGCCGATTTCTGGTCGATCCAGTCCGCCTATCCGAGCGGCGCCGGCCCGGCTCAGGGCTGTTCCAATGGCGATGAAGAATGTGAGTAGCAGCAGTAACTGGAAAAAGGAGCCCAGATAGGTGGCGGTCCACGCAAACCCGCTACCGATGAGTTCCGCCACGTAGCTACTGTCGAATATTGAGGCCCCTACGAACAGAAGTATGAAGCCGATAGTGAGCACCAGAACAACGGGATCGCTGTCTGTCAGCGGCCCACTTCTGGCTCGCGGGAGAGATTCGGATTGCACGGTCATAAGGTCTGCCTCTGGAAGAAAAAGCCGCGCAGGCTACAGGAATTGAGCGGTTCATGCACGGGGATTTCTGAAAATACGCATGCTCCGATGAAAACCGCCGCCCGGCTGTTCGGCCTCATTGGGCTGATCATGTTCATAGCGCCCGCTGCAGCACCCTCGCTGGGGTCACTCATGTTGGCGCTTGGCGAGTGGCAGTGGATACTTCTCATGCTGGCGGGCTACGCCGGGTTTCTTGTCCTGACCCTGCAGGTTGCGCTTTTCCCGAAGCTCCAGCCTCGAATCCCGACCACCACACCGATTCGGTCCCTGGTGACCAACTACCTGCTGGTGCTCAGACATAAAACCACCATGCGTTTTATCGGCATTCAGGTTCTGTGTTTCAGCACCATGCTGTTGTTCATCACCCATTCCCCGTTCATCTACCAGGAATGGTCTGGCCTCTCCAACAGCACGTTTGCCATTCTATTCGCCGCCAACATTGCGTTCATGGCTGCCCTGAACCTGATCAACCGTCCGTTACTACGGCGATTCTCCTCGGTGCAGCTGGTGCGCGCCCCGGACAGTCGCCCTGGCGAAAGAAGCTGGCGTGTAACATTTTGACCACAGGGAAGCTCTAAACGGTTTGCAGGGAGAATTGAACCATCCCTGACCATCGAAACGTATGCATGTGGGTAAAAAAACAAAGGACGTGTTCGACAATGACAGTGCCAATACCGGAAACCGCCTTCTCATCCAGAGCGGCGTGCCGCACGACAGGTTTGCTGAGGACGCCGGATACTTCCAGAAGTCGATCCCTCTGAGACACCCCCTCATTTTCTACCTTGGCCACACCGCACCATTCTTCGTTAACAAGCTGGTTCTGGCCAAGCTGCTACCCGAGCGCATCGATCCGCGCATGGAGTCGATTTTTGCAGTGGGTGTCGATGAGATGAGTTGGGACGATCTGGACGAGGACCATTACGACTGGCCTACCGTCGCCGAAGTCATGGATTACCGGGCCAAAGTCCGGGCCACCGTTCTCGAGTTGATCGAAACACTGCCGCTCAGCCTGCCAATCAATTGGGAGAGCCCCTGGTGGCCCATCGTCATGGGCGTCGAGCACGAGCGTATCCATCTGGAGACCTCGTCTGTACTGATCCGCCAGCATGATCTGGCAATGGTCCGCCCGCAGCCGGAAGGGGCCCCGATTCGTGAAACCGGTGAAGCGCCGGAAAACGAGCTGATCACCGTGCCAGCCGGCACAGTTTCAATCGGCAAACCCTACGATGACGCCTACTACGGCTGTGACAATGAATACGGCGAGGATGAAGCCGAGGTCGATGAGTTCAGGGCCAGTCAGTATCTGGTCAGCAATCAGGAATTCCTGGCGTTTGTTGAAGCTGGCGGTTACCAGGAAGACCGGTTCTGGAGTGAAGAAGGTTGCGCCTGGCGCCAATTCGCCAAGGCCAGGCATCCAACGTTCTGGCGCTGGCAGAATGGGTGGCACCTGCGACTGATGACCGAGGAAGTGGAGATGCCGTGGGACTGGCCGGTGGAAGTCAATTACCACGAAGCAAAAGCCTTTTGCGAGTGGAAACGGGAGGAAACCGGTATCAAAGAGGTGGACAACGACCCTGCCAACGCCAACCTGCACCTGGACCATGGAGCATCTTCCTGCCCGGCTTCCGCTACATCGACTCGGAAAGCGAAGCGGTGCAACCCAATGCCTACTACGAAAGCGACCGGTTGCTGACTGAATACGCGGAGCTCCACTTCGGTGACACCTGGTTTGGCGTGGAAAACTTTCCGAAGGCCCTGGCGGATCTGGCCCTGGGTGCCATGAATGGCAAGCCCACCGGCAAAGCAGTGGATCTGGGCTGCGCCTGTGGCCGGTCCAGTTTCGAGCTGGCAAGGCGCTTTGACCAGGTGGAAGGCGTCGATTTCTCAGCCAACTTTATCAGGCTGGGCGTGGAAATGGCCGAGCAAGGCTCCATTCGCTATGCACTTGCAGAGGAAGGCGAACTGGTCAGCTATCACACCCGAACGCTCAAAGAACTTGGCCTCGAGGAATGTTCTGAGAACGTGAGCTTCTACCAGGGGGATGCCTGTAACCTGAAACCGCAGTACTCGGGCTACGACCTTGTTCTGGCGGCCAACCTTATTGATCGCCTCTACCGCCCAAGGCGTTTTCTGGACAGCATTCACGAGCGAATCAACGACGGTGGGCTGTTGGTTATTGCTTCACCCTACACCTGGCTGGAGGAACACACGCCGAAGGAAGAGTGGATTGGCGGTTTCAAAAAGGATGGTGAGAACCACACCACGCTGGATGGCCTGAAGGAGCACCTCTCAGAGCATTTCCGGTTAGTCAGTGAGCCGAGAAAGGTGCCTTTCGTGATCCGCGAAACCCAGCACAAGTTCCAGCATACCCTCTCAGAAGTGACTATCTGGGAGCGGTTGCCACGCTGATCAGCGCGGTCACCCCCTCTTTTATCGCCTCGTGGTCCACCAACTGATCGAACCAGTTGGTGGCTACTTGACCGCTCGCCAGGCACAACAGCGTCCCCAGCACGATGTCTCTGTCAACGTTATCGCCACCCGGGTTGGTGCTCATGCGAAGCGCCAAAAGCGGTATTTTTGTTGCCGGGACTGGTTTATCTTAACTGTAGGAGACAATGTTTCTATTACGTTCATCACGCAGACACAGAGCTGCTTTGGCTCGGTAATCGGAGAACAATGAATTGAGTGACAACCCCGCTGGACTGGTTGAAGATAGCTCCGTTTACAGAACCTTATTGGAGTCAACCAAAGCGATTCCCTGGAAAATCAACTGGCGAACCATGCGATTCGAGTACATAGGGCCCCAGATTGAAGCCTTGCTCGGCTGGCCCCAGGACAGCTGGCTAACCGTAGACGACTGGGCCACCCGCATGCACCCCGAGGATCGGGAGCGGGTCGTCAATTTCTGCGTATCGCAATCCGAGGCCGGAGTCGATCATGAGGCGGACTATCGGGCCCTCACCGAACGAGGAGAATACGTCTGGTTGCGGGATGTGGTGCATGTACTGCGTGACGATAACGGTGATGTCGAGGCTCTGATCGGCTTTATGTTCGACATCAGCGAGCGCAAGAAAACCGAAGACGAATTGGTCGCTCTGCAGAAGAAATTGGAAGAGTATTCTTACAAGGATGGACTCACCGGCGTCGCAAACCGCCGAATGTTTGATACCGTCATGAACGAGAACTGGAACGACGCCATCCGACACCAGTCTTCTCTGTCAGTCATACTGCTCGATATCGACAATTTTAAAGCGTACAACGATCTTAACGGCCATTTGCAGGGTGATGAATGTCTCAAGCGAATCGCTACGCTACTGGAGAACGGGGCCCAACGGCCCCGCGACTTCGTGGCAAGGTTCGGTGGTGAGGAATTCGTGATCATCCTGCCCGAAACGGACACGCCAGCTGCCATCAGTGTGGCTGAACGTTGCCGTCAGTTGCTTCTTGAGGAACAACTTCCCCAGGGAGACAGCCCGCACAGTAAACAGGTTACTATGAGCATGGGAATAGGCACTGTGATTCCCTCACGCCACGACCGCATCGCCGATTTCCTGGATCTGGTCGACCAGCGACTCTATAAAGCGAAGCGGGACGGCCGTAATCGAATTGTCTTCGATTAAAATAGAAAAGGCCGCGCAGTAATGTGAGCGGCCTCTATCCCGATTGACTTACTTCTGGACTTGCTCAAAGTAACCGGTCAGACGGTCCTTGTTCGTTGCAGCGGCTGCAGTGAGCTTATCCACGGCGGCTTTCGCAGAGTCGTAGTTGACAGCTTCGCCTACCTGAATGACACCGGCCATGTTCAACGCGGCGTGGGGCGTGCATTTATAAACGTATACACCCTCTTCGTTCAGGGTCACCGTGATGCCCTCATTCATGGCTCCCTGCCAGCCTTCAGCACCCTCAGGCACCTCTACGGACACTGAGTTGTGGGCTGGATCGACCAGGACAAATTTGACGGTATCGCCAGGCTCGGCCTTAACAAATCCCGGTTCAAAGACCATGGCACCGTCAGCGCCGGAGTTCTTCATTTCAACGACGTGTTCGGCCGCCATTGCAACGCCAGAAATAAAAGTGAGTGCGACTGCAGCAACGGTGTGTTTAAGCGTTAATTTCATAGTGACTTCACCTCATTGGTTGGTCATTGAAAGCACTGAGTGTTACGCATCCTACCCATACCAGGATTCCTTTCGACTCTAAGGGCATATCCTTATGGGAATGACGCCCCCGGTTCGCCAGGGCTCGGTCCTGAGAACCAAGGAGGGGCTGTTTCGTACAAATTGGCATCATGTCTTCGGATATTGAATGATGGCGGAACTAAAGATCGACGGCATACACTGCCAGAGCAAGCTCGCTCCTTTGTGCAACAACAGATCCTGAACGGAGACCAGCAATCGGCCCTCCATTAGGCAAAAAGGAGTTTATGCAACGAAAGACGATTAATGACGAAACCTTGAGAATGGGCGTTGACGTTCTGGCCGAGAGAGATTCCGATTTATACAGGATCCGGGACCGGCTTGGGTACCCGCCACTCTGGGCTCGAGAGCCGGGGTTTGCCTCACTGGTGCATATCATTCTGGAACAACAGGTCTCGATCAAAGCCGCGGCCACCATGTTTCAGCGGCTCGCGTCGCATCTAGGATCGGTAACCCCGGAATTGGTCCAAAAGGCTGGCGAGTCTGAGCTGAGGCAAGTCGGGCTTACACGGCAAAAAGCCCGGTACTGCGTCGAGCTCGCCAATCGGGTTGCCAGCGGTGCGCTGGAACTCTTAAAGCTTGACACCCTTGACGATGCGCAGGGCCGAAGCCACCTTTTGGATATACCGGGTCTCGGGCCCTGGACCGTCGACGTCTATTACATGATGGCGCTCCGGCGAGCGAATGTCTGGCCTCAGGGAGACCTGGCTCTGGCATCCGCGCTACAGGACATCAAACAGCTGGAGGCCCGGCCAACCAGAGATGAACAACTTGTTTTTGCGGAACAATGGAAGCCGTGGCGAGCCGTAGCCGCTCGTATGCTTTGGATGCATTACCTGGACGCACGAGGTCAATGAAGGAGGCAGCGTGATCTACGAAACCGAAATGAAACACCTGGCCCGCTGTGTGGAGTTAGCGTCAATGGCAGTGGACAGCGGAAACCCGCCTTTTGGCTCCGTGCTGGTGGATGAAACCGGTGCCGTCAGGTACGAGGGCCATAACGAGACTGCCGGTGGAGACGAAACCCAGCACCCCGAGTTCGCAATAGCCCGTTGGGCAGCTGCCAACATGACCCCGGATGAGCGAGCCGCCTCAACGGTATACACCTCCGGCGAACACTGCCCGATGTGCGCAGCCGCTCATGGCTGGGTGGGGCTCGGCCGCATTGTTTATGCAAGCTCGTCAGAGCAGCTTTCAAGCTGGCTGGACGAGCTGCATGTGGCGCCACCACCCGTGGCAACCTTGCCAATCAATCAGGTGGTGCCGGGTGTTCCTACTGAGGGTCCTTTCCCCGCTCTTGCAGACGCCATCCGCGAGCTACACCAGCGCTACGCCTTAGCGGAGCGAAACAAAACATAGTTCCCCAACAGCGCCAGGCATGCTCCCAACACAGCCGTTGCTGTCCATTCGAAGCCCTCGAGCCAGGTCGAAACGCTCAGGGCAACCACAGGGAAAAGCACCGTCGCGTAGCCGGCCTTGTCAGCGCCCAGAGTCTGGATGACCGTGATGTAGCAATAAAACGCAATGATGGAGCCAGGCACCGCCAGGAATACAGTCGCTCCCCAGAATGTCGCTGAAGTGGGCACCACCCATTCCACACCCTGCAACAGGCACCAGATGCCAAGAATCACCGCGCCGTAAACCATGGCCCATGCGTTGGCCAGGAACAGCGGCACCTGTGACATCCGCACCTTGATGCTGACCAGGTTACCCATGGAGAACCAGAAAGTTCCTGCAATGGCGAACAAAATGCTGGTGGCGGTGGCGTTACCCAGCTGCAAATCGTGCCAGAACAGCAGGGCCACACCGGTGATCCCCAGAGAGATTGCCGGATACAGCCGAGCGGTGGGCCGCAATCGCAACCAGAGCCAGCCATTCAGGGCGTTAAACAGCGCGGCCAGGGAAAATACCACCGCCAGCAGACCGCTTGTCATCGATTCTGCCGCACGATAGATCAGAAGGAAGTTGATGCTGTACAGGGTCGCTCCCTGCAGTACCAGCCAGCCGTGCTGTTTCAGGGTAAGCCTCTCCAATTTGCGCGCGATGGCAAGAACCACCAGTGTCACCACAGAGGCCATAACGAACCGGTAAAACACGGAGATATCGACAGGGGCTGCTTCAACCTGCAGCCGAATCGCTGTCCAGGTCAGCCCCCAGATCAGTACCGTCAAACCATAGTGAGCAGAGATGGGCATGCAATTGGGATCCTGTAACTATCGGGAAGAACCGTTGGCTAGTTCACGATTCCTGATCGGGGCACCAGACACGCCATGGCCGTGAGCGAAACATCCCGGAATACCGCCTCCGAGGCAACAACACTCGGGAATCTATCGTAAAGCATCCGCCGACACGTAGAGGTTCGAGCTTCGGCTTTTTCGACGCAATCAGACTGGGCCGTCGCGCCACTACCCTCGCCCGTAACATCCGAGCAGAAGTCCGGAATCTGCCCGAAAATCCAGTCGACTGCAGCACTGAGTTCAACGGGATTGGCCCGCAAGTTGGAAAGGCGGCTTGCGTCGATGGGGTCGGGCTGTTCGCGGGTCTGGTCCCAGAGAACAAACAGCAGGGCGGCAGATACCAGTACAACAGTCACCTTTGGAAACTTCATAGGGGCCTTTTCAATCCGGTGAATCAGATCGCCGATCATAAACGCTCAGGCATGTTCTGTCCCGGTTTCCTATACTACCCGGGACTCAATGCATCGGGGCCCGCTACGGACAACGGCCCTGACACCCAGGAACCACCCTCCAAAAGCCACAAGGAGTTCTGCACATGACCACACTGATTGTTGGTCTGATTCTGTTTCTCGGCGTGCATTCGCTCTCCATCGTAAACGAGCCCCTGCGCAACCGGCTGAATGCCTCTATGGGCGAGGGAGCCTTTAAAGGACTTTATTCCCTGGTATCCCTGATAGGTCTGGTTCTGATCGTCTGGGGTTACGGTGCAGCCCGGATGGATCCGACGGTGATCTACGTGCCACCCGCCTGGCTAAAGCACGTGGCCTTCCTGCTTCTGGTACCTGTATTCCCGCTGCTGTTTGCTACCTACTTCCCAGGAAAGATCAAGGCAAAGCTGGGGCATCCCATGCTGGCTGCTGTCAAACTCTGGGCGCTGGCACACCTTCTCGCAAACGGAATGCTCCACGATCTTCTGCTGTTCGGCTCGTTCCTGGCTTGGGCCGTTGCCGACCGGATCTCCATGAAGCGGAGAACCCAGCGAGCCATTCCAACGCTGCCAGCCACCAAAGCCAATGACGTTATTGCTGTCATCGGCGGCCTGGCAGTGTATGTGGTTATGGTGGTGTGGGCCCACCAGTGGCTGTTTGGTGTGGCGCCAGCCTGATTGGCCGGCGCAAACTCTCACTAGAGGCCCTGGGCGCCCCGGCGCAACCAGTCGTGCACGAACGCGAGTTTGCGTTGCGCCGTTTCTGACAACACAAACGGGTACAGGTCAGAAAGGCCCATGGAGCGGTTCACATGGTTGACCCGAATGGCCAGCGACGCCGCGACGTTAATCAGCATGGCTGTGTCGGGCTCGGCGTAGGGATCCCAGCCCTGACTGGGCACTTCCGGCGATGTCAGCCCCGATGACACCAGGCTGTCGGTGATGTCTGTCAGGTGGAGCAGGTGCGCGGCAGTCTCTGCCCAGTCCTCGTGAGGGTGTGCCGAGGCGTAACTGGTCAGGTAGAACAGCCTCCATTCCTCTGGCGGACCGTTATGATAGTGATGCTCAAGGGCCGCCGGATAATCGGCTCGTTCATCACCAAACATTTTCCGGAACGCATCCAGAAAATCTTCCCGCAAACTCAGACGCCACCAGAGCATATGAGCGATCTCATGGCGCATATGGCCAACCATGGTGCGGTAGGGTTCATCGAGGGCTTGTCGTCGGGTGGTACGAACCACCGGATCCGCCTCTGCAACACTGATGGTAACCACACCATTGGCGTGCCCCATGGCAACAGGAGTCAGTCCCTCCGCCAACATATGAAAAACCGGGCGTGTGCCCGGATCCTCCGGGCGGAACCAGTGCCAGCGCCCGAGGTTATCCAGCACCCACCGCTTTGCAGCCTCAGTCTCGGCCCAGTTTGGCATGGCGTTGGGAATGTTCGGGTCCGGCGCCAGCGCTGTCATCGCGCACGACCTGCAGAAAGCCCCTTTCTCAGGCGCAATCCAGTTGCAGCCGATAATATCCCGATTCACACAGAAAGGCGGCATGGGGACGAACGCCCTGGCCTGTGGATCGTAAGCGACCGGCGTGCCCTCGGCAGTAGTGAGATTGTCAAACCACAGATTTCCGGAACCAACCGGGTTGGAGAAAACCTTCATAGAGCTGGTGCTCCTTTTATACGGCAGTTTGCTCGAGAATGTGTCGCCGTTCTCCCGAACCTATACCCTATAGCCAAGGAACACCAGCCAGAGAGGCCAATCGGCCCGGCCAAACCTTACATCGTGATGACCAGATCGTCGTAATCAAAACGCACTTTCGGCAAGCCAGAACTCCGGTCTCGGGCACTGCGGTAACCCAAGGCAACAATCGCCGAGCTCTCCAGCCCCAACTCTGCCAACCCCAGCACGTCATCATAGGCGTTGTGGTCAAAACCGGTCATCGGGCAGCTGTCGATCCGCATGGAGGCGGCCGCGGTGAGCAGCGTGCCCAGGGCAATATAGGCTTGCTGGTGCGCCCACGCCTGCTTCTCTGCTTGCGACTTGGATGCGAGTGCCTCTTTCATGTGAGTCACATAGCCCGAGATCTCCGCCGCAGGTACGCTCCGGATTTTCTCAAACTGCGTGACATACCTGTCGACGGTGTGATCACCAATGTCTGTCTGCGCCGCAAAAACAATCAAATGCGAGCAGTCCAAGACCTTCTGCTGGCCATACGAATAAGGCAGCAAATCCTTCCGGACCGGCTTGCCCTCAACAATCAGAATTTTGTATGGCTGCAGTCCATAGGAAGATGCGCTCTTGCGGGCTGCATCCACCAGTGTTTCCACCGTTTGGCCATCAAGCTTTTCTGGTGAAAACTCGCGGACGGCGTAACGCCAGTCCAGGGCTTCATGAATGTTCATAGCGATATCTCCAGTAAAGATTCAAAGATCTGCAATTAGCGATCAGAGGCATACGGTATTGCAATGGGCCGCAACGGCGCTGCGTCTCCGCCACGAATCTTGAGAGGTGTTCCGATGAACGCGAACTGGTACACCTTGTCTTCTGCCAGTTGCTCCAGGTTTACCAGCTCCATTATCGTTACACCCTGCTGGGCCAACAGATAGGTATGCACGGGCACGTAGTTTTCACTGTCTTCGGATGGAAACGCTTCAAAGCTCAGATTGTCAGCGCCCAGCGACAATGCCTGTTTGTCTCCTGCCAGATAGCGTGCCGCATCCATTCCCAGTCCGGGCGCATTGACCATGAAGCGGCGTCCATCGCTGTAGTGACGCATGCGGCCGGTGCGAATCAGGACCACATCACCAGGAGCAACATCGGTCCCCTGAACGGTCATGGTGTATTTGATGTCTTCCCGCGTGATCCGATAACCAGGCGAAAGCTCTTCAAGGCCTTTTGCTGCCGGAATATCCAGCAACACCCCACGGGCAATAATTGGCGGCAGTTTCTCAACGCCCGTCCGATTCCAGCCCCGGTCGCCCAAATGCTCCTCAGCGGAAAAATGATTCCAGACTTTGCCGTTCAGACCGAAATGGTTAAGTGCGTCGATATGGGTACCGGTATGCGCATACATCGAGAACGCTGAGCCTGTGTAGCTGACATGCGCGTTCATCTTGTCGCCGACCGACATGGGATCGTCCACCTGGGTGCCCTTCGGGGTATGGGTCATCCACATCTGGAAACGTGGATCGCCTGCCTCCTGCCAGCTTGGCATGCCTATGTAGTACTCGACGCTGAGATCGTAGGTTGTCGCCGGATTCAGGTTCTCGAGCGCCGCCTTTCGGGATTCCGGGGTAATCATGTTCAAGCGACCGATTTCATCATCCGGTCCCCAGGGGCTGGAGGCCACATCGGCGCCCATCACCATAGCGGGTGCGAGCAATATGGGAAAAAAGAAAGAGCGGAGAATTTTGGTTCGACGGTTCATGAGGTTTGCCTCCTTCAGATTGAGGTAACCACTCTATGGAACCGGCGAACCCTAAAAAACGGATGGAATAGAACTACATATTTTCCAAAATGGAAATAGCCAGAAGTTGAGCCACGGGATCAGCGCTATTCCCAATAAGGCTTCTCGCCCAGATGCTGGTCCAGGTGGTCAAGCAGCAGGCGAACCTTGGTGGGTTGCTTGCGCCCGGGCGGAAACAGGGCGAATACGGTATAGGGCTTGGGCGGGAAATTGGTCAACAATGGAACCAGGACGCCTTTTTCAATATCGCCCTGCACCAGAAAGCGCGGTAAGAAGCCAATACCAGTCCCTCTCAACAGACTCTGGCGAATCGCAAGGCTGCTGTCTGTCCGATAGTTACCGCTGACCATCACTTCCTGATCGCCGAGCTCCCAGACCCTGGGCCTGTCGTGAAGACTGAACGTCAGACAGTTGTGCCCTGCCAAATCATTCGGGACATGAACCTCAGGTGCGTTCTCCAGATACGCCGGTGATGCGCATACGATATTTCTGGATGTTCTGAGTGGTCTTGCCATGAGGGTGGAATCGGCCAAAGAGCTTCGAACCCGAATGGCGATGTCTACGCCCTGCTCCACCAGGTCAACCATGCGATCGGTGAGCTGGAGGTCAACGTCAATGTCAGGATAAAGGCGGAGAAAGCTGTCGATGGCCTCAGTTATGTGGGTCAACCCGAACGACATGGGAACGTTCAGCCTGATCGTGCCTCGAGGCTCTGCCTGCAACCCTCTTGCCTCAAGCTCTGCCTCTTCCAGATCATCCAACAACGCCTGAGTACGTTGCAGAAAAGCGAGCCCGGCACCAGTCAGGTTCATGCGGCGGGTGGTGCGGTTTATCAGCCTGGTATCCAGATCCCGTTCCAGAAAGGCAATATGCTTACTCACCGTTGCAGCGGTTATATCCAGGTCATCCGCAGCCCGGGTGAAACTACCCAGCTCTGCAACGCGCCTGAAAATTTTCATTGCCACCAGCTTGTCCGTAGCCACTTAAAACTCCTGATTATTTCTGATTTGGAAGGAGTATTGTTCGCCCAGACCCAATTATCAACCCAATCGATTGCTGCACACTCACTATCAACAACCCGCCTCACCAACCGGAGCATTCAGTGATGATAGCGACAGCGCAGCGTTCCTTTATCCCTCCCCAAGCCCTGATCTGGGGCCTACTACTGGCCAACGGATTTCTGATCGCGCTGATGCTGGCGCTGGCGAAAGCGGCAACATCCCAGGGTATGCCTGCCGTCACCTATGCCTTCTGGCAAACGCTCATTGCAGGAGCCGTTCTACTGTTGTGCTCCCATAAACGCCGTTCTCTACTGGAACGTCGCCTGACCCGCTATTTCCTCATCAGCGGCTTGACCGGTATCGCGATCCCGAATGTGATCGGATTTTATCTGGTGACCAAACTCGGAGCCGGTTTCACGGGAATCATGTATGCCCTCCCCCCAATCTTTACGTTCCTGCTCGCCACCAGCATCGGCCTGGAAAAACGAAGCTGGATCAAACTGACCGGGTTATCCATTGCGGTCGTCGCCTGCGCCTGGATTGTGCTGCAACGTCATTCCGAGATCAGCAGCCCGAACATAGTCTGGTTCGCCATGGGCCTGATTATCCCGGCGATGCTATCCATCGGTAACGTCTATCGCTCAGTCGCCTGGCCTGATGATGTAAAACCCATGGTCCTTGCATCGGGTACGCTGCTGGCGTCGGCCTTCACGCTTGCCCTGGTCGCCGGCCTGACGGACACCCCTATTTTTCCGGAGGGCACAGGATCGTATCTTATTGGCATTGTGGTTCTGCAGGGACTACTAACCGCGCTGACCTACCTTTGCGCCTTTGAGCTTCAGCGTCGCTCTAACCCGGTTTTTTACAGTCAGCTCGGAGCCGTGGCGGCCGTCTTCGGATTGCTCATAGGTGTTTTCTGGTTCGAGGAGCACTACTCTGTAACCATCTGGCTGGGTGCTTTCCTGGTGATCCTCGGGCTCAGGATAAGCAACAGGAAGAAAGCGCAAACCAATGTGGCTCAGGCAGAACCTGTGCGCTAGAACTGGCTTCGACCCCGCAACAGTATCTGAAAATCATCAATACTGTCGTCGCCGTCCAGCGGGAAGGCAAAGTCGAGGTGCAGCATCCGTTGCACCTCGATGCGGCTGGACGCCAGCCTCATGCCAAAGCCGACATCTTTCAGCACCCCTTCGTCAGGACCACTATTCCGGTCGTCGGTGAACCAGGCCCGGCCGACGTCAGTAAACACCACGCCGCCCACCCGGAACAACTGGAACGGATGCCAATCCGGGAAGTAACGTCTCTCAAGGGTCCAGAGCACCCGGCGATTGCCCTGCTGGTACTCACTTGGGTAACCGCGCAGCCCGTTCTCGCCCCCGATGAGCAGCTGCTGATCGGCCGTCAGATTGTGCGCTGCGGTGAACGCCAGGTTGGTGTACCAGCTGTTCCAGCGTTCCGAGCCGCCATGAAAGTATCGCACGCTTGCTGTACCCAGCAGGTTTTCCACCCGGTCCTCATCGAGGCGGTATGTGCCGCTCTGGCTGAGGGTATAGCTGGCATAGTTGGTCTCGGTTACGTGCAGCACATCCCGGAAATCCATATTGAGAACCACACGGTCCTCAGTGGCACCCAGCCCGCTGCCGGAATAACCCAGCTCGGTACGCCACACGAAGCCATCCCGCACATCTTCGACCCTCTGAAGCCGGGTCAGGTTGGTCATTTCCCGGAAGCGATTCTGGCGGTAATCGAAGCCAATCCAGGGATAACTCAGGGTTCTGTCTTCCGGCAGGATGTCGAGATTGGGTTCGTCGGGTAAACGGTCGAATACCAGTGCATCGTAGCGGTAGCCTGCAAGCAATCTCAGTTGCCGGTCGTCCTTCTCAGCCAGGCGCCAACCTCCATCAATGCTGAAAAATTCGTGGTTTCGCCGATAATCGGCAATGGCCTCCGCCCCTACGTAGCGGGATTCCTCCCGGACATCGTCGATACCACTCAGGCCAAATCGCCAGTTGGTGGTTTCGCTGAAGAAAGGCCGCTCAAGGTAGGCGCCTCGGCCCCGGCCATCGCTCCGTTCATCGAACGAGAACCCGGCCTGCCAGTGCGAGCCCAGCAAGTTCGGATCATCAAAGTAGAGACTTGTTTCCGTACGATCGGGGTCCTTTGCGTAGCCGATACCAAGGCTCTTCCCTGACCCGGCAAAGTTGGGATCAGACAGCCCGAAGTTGGTGGTGTTCTCACCACCGGATCGCGACACACCAAAGCTGGGGAAAAGCGTCCAGGTATCCCGCGTCAGAACACTTACCTCAAGTTCGTCCCCACAAACCCGGGTAACGCCCACCCAGGCTGCGGTGAGATACTCCCGCTGGCGCAGCACCCGCTCGGATTCAGAAATAAGCTCGGGCTCGTAGACGTCGCCTTGCTCGAACACCAACTGGGCCCGCAGCGCGGATTCCCAGGTAGGCGTGTTGAGGGCGTTAAGGGTTCGATACAGCGCGTTGTTCTGCTCCGGATCGGTGGTATCAAAGATCGGACGGCGAAGAATGCGGATGCTACCAATGCGCGCGCCCTCCGGAATGACCAGATCGTTCTGACGGGCGAGTTGGTCCCTCGGTTTGTCCAGATCAATGGCTTCCGGCTGAATGCTGCTGGCAATGCAGTTGTATCTGTCCGATTCGGCCGCAGCGCAGGACCCTGCGAAAACCAGGCCTGAAACAACAAGCGCTTTCCTGAACACCACACTCACCTCAACAGCCGTACCGACACTAATCTAGCCCAGCGTTGTTTCACTGTCAGCGGTCGGGCGGTCGCCATACAGGAACATCCTCCTGTTTCGGCTCTTCCCAGTCACGGTGCATGGCGCTACTGAGCGCTTCTTCCAGCTTCATGAACAGTTCACCATAACGGGGGCTGAACCGGATACCTTCCTCGATTTCTTTCCAGGCTTCGAACAACTCATCCTCGTGGGCTTTTTCGTTGTCGAGAAATGCCCAGGTCATCTGGCGGGCACGCATCGGATGCACCCCCATGGCGGTCAATGCATGACCGCCGAGCTCAAGTGCCGAATGATAGGTTTCACTCACGACATCATCGGCACCTGCTTCCCTCAACCGGTAGCCGTGCCCCCGGTCGAAAGCCCGTGCCAACACCCAGACACCGGGGAAAAACTGCTTTACGTGCTCCACCATCTGGACCGAACGGTCCCGATCGTCGATAGCCACCACAAGCAAGCGGGCCTGTTCGATGCCGGCGGTCTCCAGCAAATCCGGCCGGCTGGCGTCACCGAAGAAACTCTTGATATTGATTTGCCGGAGGTTCTCGATCTGTTCAATCTCATGGTCCAGCGCAACAATCGGGACATTGTTGGCCCGCAACAACCGGCAGACTATCTGGCCGAAACGACCAACTCCGGCGACGATAACCGGCGCCTGCTCGTCGATGGTATCCGCCTCCCGCTCATCGTTCTGGGATCGCCGGTAGCGCGGCAACACCAGCCGGTCATAGACAATAAACAGCAACGGTGTCAGGAACATGGACAGCGCGACTACCAGGGACAGAATCTGGGAGGTTTCCACAGGAATCACGTTGTTCTGGACGCTGTAGGTCAGAAGCACAAAGCCAAATTCACCAGCCTGAGCCAGAGATAGCGTGAACAGCCAGCCATTACTGCCATGAACCCTGAACAGCAACGCCAGGCCCAGCAGAATCGCGGCCTTGACGACAATCACGGACACCGCAAGGGACACCACCGTGCCCCATTGCTCAGCCAGAACGTCAAAATTGATGCCCGCGCCCACGGTAATAAAGAACAGGCCCAGAAGCAGTCCCTTGAACGGCTCAATATTCGCTTCCAGCTCATGCCGGAATTCACTGTTAGCCAACACCACACCGGCCAGGAAGGCCCCAAGCGCCGGAGACAGATTCACCAGGCTCATCAGGGCCGCAATTCCGATCACCAGCATCAACGCGGTGGCAGTAAAGACTTCACGCAAACCGGACTGCACCACATACCGAAACAGGGGCCTGCTCAGGTAATGGCCACCCACAACCACGGCGGCGATGGCCGCCACCACAACCAGCCCATGGGCCCAGCCTGGCAGGCTGTCTACCAGGCTCAAGCGGCTTCCATGGTCTTCAGCAGCCCCACCGGCCGCCATCAGTTCCGGCAACGCCAGCAGCGGAATCAGTGCGAGCATGGGAATGACCGCAATATCCTGGAACAGCAATACCGAGAAGGCACTGCGACCGCCTTCAGTTTTAACCAATCCCTTTTCGTTGAGTGTCTGCAGGACAATCGCCGTGGACGACAGGGCGAAAATCAGGCCGACCGCAAGCGCTGTCTGCCACTGAAGCCCGAGCCAGGCAGCCACTGCCATACCGGCGGCCGCGGTCAACACCACCTGCAGTCCGCCAAGACCGACCAGACGGACCCGCATGGCCCACAGCGCCTTGGGGTCGAGCTCCATGCCTACCAGAAACAGCATCATAACGACGCCAAACTCGGCAAAATGCTGGATGGTGTTGGCTTCCTGCCCTACCAGCCCGGTGACAGGACCAATCACCACACCCGCCACCAGGTAGCCGAGGACCGAGCCGAGCCCCAGTCGTTTTGCCAGGGGCACGGCAATTACCGCTGCGACCAGGTAGATAAACGCCTGGACGAAATATACTGTCATCTATGGTTTCCTTGATTGAAAATCGGGGGCCAGGGGTGCGCAACGGTCCATTCGTGGCGCCTTCGTTTAGCGTAGACCCTGGAACGCTTCTTTCACATGAGACGCGAGCGCATCATTCAGGGGGGTTGAACCCCGCCGTACCAAAGCCAGCTGATAGAATCCGATTTGCGGGAGGGTATCACCGGCTACCTCTTTCAGAGGCGGGCGGATCAGGCTTTGCGGAAACGGGGCCACGGCCAAGTCCGCCAGCATTGCCGCCTCCTGGCCGGAACAATGCTCACAGGTGTAGGCAATCCTGTAGGGTATGCCCGCCCTGTCCAGTGCCCTGAGTGTCATGCGCCGCCAGGCACATCCTTCGTGGGCCATGGCAATCGGCAGCGGAGAACGTTGATAGGCCGATGAGCCCTCTCTCCCGGCCCAAACCAGCGGTTCTTCGTGAACCACCTCGCCACGGGGGATTCGTCCCTCATCGGCCACGGTCACCAGGGTCATATCGAGTTCACCGGCATCCAGACGCGCCAGATTCTGTTTGCTAGAGCCAACCACAACGTCAACCAGCACGGCAGGGTAGGATCTGGCAAATTCCGCCAGAACGTCCGGCAGAATCCGGGTGCCAACATCGTCGGAAGTGCCAATACCCACTTTCCCCTCGAGGGTTGGCGCAAGGAAATGCTGCACGGCCTCTTCATTAAGGCGTAACAGCCGGCGCCCGTAATCCAGGAGAACCTCACCTTCCGCCGTCAGAGAGACTCTCCTGGGCTCCCGGATAAAGAGAGTTTTGCCGAGGTTCTGTTCAAGCTGTTTGATCTGCATGCTAAGGGCTGACGGCGTTCGGTGCACAGCTTTGGCGGCACTGGTGAACGTGCCGTGTTCCGCAATGGCAATGAAACTCCTGAGCACGTCGTTATCAAGCAGAGGCATATTCATGTGCGGACCTTTCGGTTGGATTGATGACCGGCAACTCCCTTAAGCATAACTGAACGAGATCTTAAATTCTTTTCGTTTGATTGAAGGCAAAAACAACACCAGAATATTGGTTACAGGCACCCGTTAGCGAGTAACACAACACCTCTAAACGAGCTGCGGCAAGCCATTCACCAACACTCGGGGCCGTAGACATGTTGAAGCACACAGAGCATCACGCAAACGCCGCAATGCAGTGGATTGAAGGGTACGCAAGGCGTCAGAAATTCCGGCGTATGGCGCAGTCACTGCTTAAAGAAAAAGACGATACGCTTTCCGATCTTGGTTACGAACGCCTTGATCTGGAAGGGGCACTGCACCTTCCTATCCGGAATGATGCAATGCAATACATCGAGGCACGCCGCTCCAAACGTGCCATGGAAGCGCGCAGGACGAAAAGCCCTCGACTCGCCGGTTAACGGCGGGCCAGTTCCGAGAACTTTATAAGGCGATACTCGTCTGTCAGCACATCGGCCAGATGGCTGATGTGCTCCGGCGTGATTTCACAACAGCCGCCAACGACGGCTGCGCCGTCCTCCAGCCACTGCTTCACCTGAAGCGCATATAGCCCGGGAGAAACGTCCGGTCTGGCTTCCAGTTCATCCACCAGCGCTCCGCCGGCCATCGGCTCAACCGTTTTGAACGCGTTGGCGTAGCCGCCGGTGCATGGGAACAAACCGGCCAGCTCTGGCATTGCCAGCGAAATGACTTCCGGGTCGCAGCAATTGAGCATAATGGCCGTTGGTCCTGACGCCTTCACCGCTTCGACGGCCTCTGCGAGGGTTTCTCCTGACCGGAGCTTGCCATCGGCCTCCAGCCTGAATGCCACGCCGAAAGGCTTACCTGATTCACTGGCGGCAGCACAAGCGGCGCTCGCCTCCAGCGAGTTGGTCATGGTTTCGATAAGGAAAACGTCCGCGCCACCCTGCAATTTCACGAGCACATCGAACTCTGACTTCAAGTCCTCGAACGTCCGGGCAGGTTGTTCACGGTAGCTACCAACCAGCGGTGGCAGACAACCGGCGATATCAACCTCGGCGCCGGTTAACGCGATGGCTCGCTCCAACACCTCGAAAGCGCGCTGATGGATTGCACCAATCTCGTCGCCGAGGCCCTCTCTGGCCAGTCGCGTTGGCGTCGCGGCATAGGTGTTCAGTGTAAGGGTCCGGGCGCCCGCCCTGATGAAGTCAGCGTGGACATCGGTGACAACCTCCGGTTGCTCCCGCATGACCGCCACCGACCACAGCAGTGACGTAACATTCATGGCCCTGCGATAGATTTCCTGGCCCAGGCCGCCGTCGAGAAGTGCAACAGGTTTCATAAAGTACTCATCAAGGTGTAACGATATTGAACCGGCCCTCGGGCTTGTCCAGCATGCTGAAAAAGCCTATCAGGTCGAGCCGGCTTCCCTCAAAGCTGATCTCGTCGCTGAACAGAAGTTCCTTCAGGCCGGCACGGCCGATCAAGAGATCCACAAACAAAGACCGCGTCAGATTCAATGTGGCGTCAGCGGGAGTGTCCTCATTAACCAGACGGTTGTGAAGCACGGAATGTTTCAGAGTCAGCAGGTAACTTTGCTGAAGATCCGTAAAGGTAATCTTGATGACGACGCTCTCCCCTTCCGCGTCCTCGGCCTTGAGCCGCACCGCCATGCTGTCGAAGAACAGGGATACCGGCGTGTTCAGCAGTACCTCTCTCATCATCGCCGGTTTAATGCCCTCCTCCGGCGAACCATGGCGCAACTCGTATGCACCCGTCAGATAGAAATCCCGCCATGGCGCGGATTCGGCCTGATAGCCAAGCTGGTCATAGACGCTGGCCAGAAGTTGTTTGGCATCGTCATTCCCGGGCTCGGCGAAGACCACATGATTGAGCAATTCCGCCAGCCAACGGTAAGTATCGCGCCCCTCATCAGCGCCCATATCCGATGCCGCCTCGAAATCCTCGCGGGCTCTTTCAAGAATCTTTTCAGCACCTCCCATCATCTGGACGTAACGCTGTGCCGAGTCACTTTCTGGAAGAGGGTCTAGCTGAGCCGGGTTCGCTGTAAACCACCCCAGGTAGTGCTGATAGACCGCTTTCGCGTTATGGGATACGGTGCCGTAGTACCCTTGGTTGTGAAACGCCTGGTTAAGCTCCGACGGCAACTTGAGCTGATCAGCAATTTCCCTGGGCGTGGCGCCCTGGTTCATCAAACGCACTGTCTGATCGTGAATGAACTTGTAGGTATCCCGCTGGACCGCAAGGAAGTCCTGAATATTCTCTTGCCCCCACAGAGGCCAATGGTGGCTGCCGAAGTAAATATCGGCGTCGGCAAACAGAGTCTTGGCCTCGTCAATAAAGCTGCTCCATAGCCGGGCATCGCGCACTTTCGCACCCCGCAAGGTGTATATGTTGTGCATATTGCGGCTGACCAGCTCGGCACCGCAAAAGGCCTTCTGCTCGGGGAGGTAGAAGGTGAACTCGGCAGGCGCTTCTGAACCGGAGACAATCTGGAAAATCATCGGCACCCCGTCCACGTCCAGCTCTGTACCGGTTTCGCTGATCAGATCCGTGGCGGGGGCAAAGCCAAAGGTGCCGAACGCCGGCCCTTTGCCCAGACCAGTGCCCACATGGCCGCGCTCATCCCGTTCCAGACGCTTGCCGTACATGAACATGGCGCGGCGAGTCATGGCGGGTCCGGCGATGATGTTCTCGCTGGTTGCCTCTTCCTCGAAACCGGCTGGCGCGATAATTCGCAGGTTGGCTTTTTCGTCGTCCGACAGGTGCTTGAGAATGCCCTGCACGCCACCGAAGTGGTCAATGTGGCTGTGGGTAAAGAGAATGGCCCGCACCGGCTTGTCGCCGAGGTGCTCCCTGGCAAACAGAAACGCTTTGCTGGCCGTCTCATTGGCGGTCAGCGGGTCCACCAGTATCCACCCGGTATCGCCCTCGATAATCGACATGTTCGCCAGATCGTAACCCCGGATCTGGTAGAGCCCATCGGTGACTTTGAACAAACCGTGAATGTTGTTGAGGGCCGCCTGGCGCCAAAGGCTTGGATTGACCGAGGCCGGGGCATTTTCTCCATCCTTATCGATAAAATCGTAGGCCGGCATGTTCCAGACTTCACCGCCTTCGAGATGGTCAATGACCAGCTCCGGGGCCTGGGCAATCATTCCGCGTCGTGCATTTTCGAAATCATCACGGTTGTCGAAGGGTCGCTGTTCGAGAACTTCTTTGTTGGCCTTGCCGGTAGTGGCGGTGGGCGCAGTGTGTCCCGCACTGTTGGCTGCAGAAGAATCGGGGCCGGAATCGCACCCCGTCATGACGACGGCAATACCCAGCAGAGGAACAAGAAGAAGCTTTCGGGAAAATGGCATCTTGAGAACCTTGGCGGTCTGTTGTTATTGGTTTCCCGAGTTTACTTCAGAGTGGGCCTGAATCAGCGCAAGTCAGCCAAAATAGTCCTCAATCCACTCGAACAGTCTGGTGCTTGTCATTTCGCCAAGTGCCATCTGTTGAAAGTCATTGCCCACCTCATCCTCGATGGTCACGAACTGGTACAGAAGAACGCCGGGCTGTTCATCGTGCAGTATGAGCGTAATCCTTCGGCGGGTCCGCAAACAGTCGATCGTCATCACATCCGCCGGTATACCGGCGTCGCGCATACCACGACGAACCTCCACCACCGGATTAATGTGCTGATGGGCTGCCTGGATGCGGGCATGGGCATCGCTGGCAAGGTCGGACAGGGTTTTCAAAGGATCTTCAGACATTTGGCTCGAGTCCCTCCGGGGGGCGTCAGGATTGACCCATCAGATTACCAGAGAATGAGCAATCCTTAAGCGAAATCAACGGCTCTTGTCAGTAGCCTGCGTCTGACTTGATCAACGCTGGGAGTTATACACTATGGTCAACATGCTGGCCGCAATTCCAGTCAGGGCACTATTCGCCCGATTATTTTCGCTGGTTTTCTTCGTGCTCGCTTTCACTCTGGTCAGTGCCACCGCTATGGAGGTGATCGACGCCCTCCAGTCTGGCCAGCAACTTATGCAGGCTCTGATCAAGGGCGTTAATGGCAGCATTATCGCTCTCGCAGTTTACGAGCTGGCCATGGTGATACGCTCCGAGTACAGCGGGCGCTCAGAATCCCACGACGTCATAACTATGATGAGACGAACGCTGCCGCGTTTTATTGGAACAGTGTGTGTTGCAATGTCGCTTGAAGGGCTGATCATGATCATCAAATACAGTCAGTTGGAACTCGCCGGCAACCTCTATTATCCCGTTGCCATCATCGTCAGCACCGCCCTGCTGCTGGCATCCCTGGGCCTGTTTTTGAAGATGGCTCCCAAAGACCAGGCTGGCCCTTGAGTTATAGTTTCATCGACAGGTTAAACACCGGTCGGTATCAATCCGTGCCACACGGGCAGAGCCATATCTTCCGGATCGTCATTCGGACCGCCGGTACGGCTTTTGAACGCCCCTTCTTCAATCGGTATCCGGAATAACGCCGTTGCTTTTCGCTCCTTGTCATTCGGTGACCTCACCTGTTCCCACCGTCCTGGCTCAATCTGGTTGATAATCGCGCGGAACGCGGCATCAAAGTCGGCATCATCGGTTACCGGAACCGCATGGCCAAACAACACCAGTGATTCATAGTTGGCACTGTGATTGAACGCCGATTTGGTCATCACCCATTCGTTTGTCACGGCGAAGGAGATACAGAGCAATGCGCCCGATTCCAGACGCCGGGATAATCGTCCACCATTGAGCGTGTGCACGTAAAGGTCGTCACCCAGTCGCCAGGCCGTGATCGGAATGATGCGAGGCTCGCCCGCTTCCACAAATCCCAGGTGAGCCGTTTTGAGCCGATCAATCAGCCTGTAAGCTGCTTCCCTGTCATAGCTAGCTCGTTTTACCGCTCTCTGTACCCTGCTGCGTGGACAGGAAGTCAGAGGGGACGCCATGGTCCCGGCCGCGTCAATCGTTGTCATCAAAAGCTCCTTTCTGGTCCTGTACTTCACAAAAGACACTTCCATTGAAAGGCACTTCTGATACCATCAAAAGATCCAGATTATGAATTTTAATGGAACCAGTTGATGTGATCGAAGATATCCGGCTGGACGGCGAACAGCCGTTGCAACACCAACTGTATCAACGACTGTCCGAACGGATACTGAACCAACGCTACCTGCCCGGGCGTCAACTTCCGCCCAGCCGGCAAATGGCAAAAGACCTGGGCATCAGCCGCAACACGGTGAACGCTGTTTACGAACAGCTCAAGGCCGAGGGCTTTCTTCAAAGCCGAGCCGGCAAAGGTTTCTTTGTCCACGAAGACATCAAATCAGTCGTCAAACCATCCGGACCAGGCCTGAAAAAAGCTGTCGGGGTTGGCAAGGAGCTGCCGCCTCTTCCTGCACGGCCTTCTGGAAAATCAAAACCCGTGGAAGACGCCAGCCTGCCGTTCCAGCCGGGCCTGCCAGACCTGGACGCGTTTCCGATTCGGGCCTGGAATCGCATCATGCATCATCAGGAAAGCCGCCGGTCACTCAGGGGATATGACAGCATCCAGGGCTTTCAACCCCTGAGACGCGCCATCGCCGCTTACCTGCGAACCTCTCGCGGTGTTCGTTGCCAAGAGCATCAGGTGATCATAACCAACGGCGCCCAGCAGGCACTTTCACTGCTAGCGGAAGTGTTTCTGCAACCGGCCGACAGCATCCTGTGTGAAAACCCCGGTTACCGTGGCGCCCGTAACGCGCTGGGTCGCTTTGGCAATCCACTGATTCCAATACCCCTGAAGAACCAGGTCCTGAATGTCGAGGCGCTGCCTGGCCTCGAATCCGCCAGGGCCAGGCTCCTGTTCTGCACTCCCACGCATCAATACCCCATGGGCGGCATCCTGGACCTGTCCCAGAGAATGGCACTTGTCCAGTGGGCCCAGCAAAACGGGTGCTGGATCATCGAGGACGACTACGACAGCGAGTTCCACTTCTACAAAAAGCCTTTCGCTGCCATTCAAGGCCTGTACGAGAATTCGCCCGTGCTCTACATGGGCAGTTTCAGCAAAACGTTACTACCAGCATTGCGCATCGGCTATCTGGTGGTCCCGGAAGCGGTGGTCGAACCCCTGCTCTGGGCAAAGCAGATCAGCGGTGGCGAGACGCCGCTCCTTACCCAGGCCACCATCGCCGAATTTATTGAGAGTGGTCAGTTCACGCGTCATCTCAGGCGCATGCGCCAGCTCTACCGGGACAAGTGGCAACGCTTCCAGAATGAGGTTATCGATAAGCTCGGTGGGCGGGCACAACCGGTAGCGGAAAGCGCAGGAATGCATCTGGTGCTGGAAGGGGAATTTGATGATGTAGCCCTCAGCCAATGGCTGAAAACCAGGGGATTTGGCAGTACACCGCTGAGCGCGCACTTTCTGGGAGATGCGGCCAGAACCGGCCTGGTTATGGGGTTTGCCAGCGCCAACGAGCTCGAAATTGCCAGGTGCGTCACCGAGCTTCGGGACAAACTGACGAACCAGACTCTCTCAAATTACCTTTAAGCGTTCCTGATCCCGTGGCAAGCTGCAAATCAGAGGCATTCAAAAGGAGAATTCAATGGGAAGTTCAAAGCTGGTCGGTATTGTTTTACTCGTGGTTGGCATAGGGCTGCTCTATTTCGGCTACCAATCAACCCAGTCTCTGGGAAACCAGCTGACCGAAACGGTCACAGGCCGATTTACCGACGACACCATGTGGTATCTGATTGGCGGGGCAGCCTCGGCCGCAGCGGGCGCTTTCCTTCTATTTTTCAGGAAATAAGCCAGCCCGTTTTTTTCACCGCCTGGGCCTGACCACAAACCAACTGGCCAGGACCAGCGCGCCGAACACCGTGTAAGCCAGAATAAACACCCAGTCCGGAGCACTGTAATACAGAATGGACTGCAGCCAGTGCTGGATAAACGATCCCTCATAGCCCGCCTCCCCGGCCTTAGCCCTAAGCGCCATTTCCCAGCTCGTAAGCGGGCATAACACACCCAGCCATGATTGCAGAACCACAATAGCAATAACCGCCAGGTGGCTCAGACGGAACCAGAAATTGCGCACCCACCGCCAATTCAGGAAATAGCCAGCGAATGTGGCCCCCAGTCCCAGGATGACGAAGGCCACCAGTATCGTGTGCAGGATCAGGAGCGCATCAGCAAAGATCAGTAACCATTGGCTGTCCATCGCTACTCTCCATAGCTACTCTCCATAGCTATTCTCCATCGCTACTCTCCAAAGACTGCTGAGTTGCCAGTTTTGGTCTATTGTACAGGCACGTCAATCTCTGCCAGTGAGGGAGCGTTCTATGAGCCACACCCCGCCTCCAGCCAGACTCGGGTTCCTCTACCCGGGCCATGCGGCCGAAGATGATTATCCCCTGATGGGTTCCATGATAGAGCCCCCGGCGCAAATAACCCTCATCCACACTGAATTCCTGGAGGACGCCCACACCGTTGAAGCCCTCAGTGAGATGGGCAGCGTCAGCCGGCTTTCCAAGGGTGCAGAAGCGCTGGCTGGCTCAGGGATTGAGTCGGTGATGTGGACCTCCACCAGCGCCAGTTTTGTGCTCGGCCTAGATGGCATTCGCCAGCAGATCGATACGCTCGAGAAACTGCTCGGTGTACCGGCTTCGACGACAGCAATGGCATTCGCCAGAGCGGTAAAAGCCATTGACGCCAAACGGGTGGCCATCGCTGCCACCTACCCGGAGGAGGTCGCGCAGCGATTCCGGGCATTCCTGAATCATTTCGATATCGAGGTCGTGCACCTGGCCAGCCGAGGCATCATCACAGCCGCGGAAGTCGGTCTGCTTGAGAAAGACGCGGTTATCGAATTCGCTCTGGCCAACGTCAGGGAAGAGGCCGACGCCCTGCTGATGCCAGACACAGCTCTCCACTCTTCAGCTTGGCTCACCGATCTGGAGCAGGCAATCGGGCAGCCGATACTGACCGCTAATCAGGTCAGTTTCTGGGAGGCTTTGCGACTGTGCGGCAAGCTCAGTCCCCAGTCGGGGCTGGGCAGTCTGTTCGAACACATGCCCGAGGATTAGGCCACTACGTGGCTGGCGCGGCCCTGTTTTTTCGCGCAATACAGGGCTTCGTCGGCCCTTCGGATCATGTCGTCGATTGAATCAAACTCGTTGGCCAGGCCCTGACAAATCCCGATGGAGCAGCTGAGCACCTTGCTATCGGGGCTGTGCTCGCTTGGCACCGCACTCTCCTGCCATTGTTTCAGAACCTCCGCAGCCAGCAGCTCAAACCGGTCGGCATGCTCGCCCTCAGGACAGACCTATTTTCATCCCACAGACCTATTTTCACCCCAAATAGATCTGTCCCGGTTTCAACTAGACCTATTTTGGTTTCAAATAGATCTGTCCCGGTTTCAGTCTGCGGTTTCAACTGTCCGGTTTCAACTGCATGCCTGGCAACTGTTTTCAGGTCTATTTCAGCTTCGTGTGTTCGACTGCTAGAACCCCAACTTGCTCCAAATTGGTACATTTATGATATATCGTACCTGTATTAGCTTAGGGAGAATATTTTAGATTCTGGAGCATTTTTATGGGTTGGCTGACAAAAAAACAAGTTCCTATCCCTCAAGGAGATTTGTCATGAGCGTGAATTATAAAAGCATACTTCGCCGAATTCCCCCCATCTTCTTTGCGGCCATCTATATGGTCCTGATGTCTTTACCTGCAGGTGCAGCCGGGTACGACAATGCTCTGAAGGGCGTTAAAAACTATGACGCTGTCTACGAGGTGAGCCAAGGAGATCCCAAGGTCGTTAACCCCGTTTTCTTGGTAATAAAGAACTCCTACAAAGCACCTGAAGTGAAGGCACTTGCGAAAGATCCCAACATCGCCATCGTTTTTCACGGGCCGGTGGTGAAACTGCTTTCGACTGACAGCGCATCATTTAATGAGGCAGAGCTGGCCGAGGTACAGAAATTCCAGACGACTCTTAAACAAATGAAGAAGGACGGGGTGACACTGGAAGTTTGCCGTTACGCGTTGAAAGGGATGGGTGTAGATGAGGCGACGATCATTCCGGAGGTCGACCCGGTAGATAATGGTTTCGTCTCGGTCATCGGCTATCAGATGCAGGGGTACGCGGTTGTCCGAATCCCCTAAGCAAAAAATCGGTTGTTGCTCTGCGAGCTGAAGTTCACCTTGAGGTCCGCTGGTCAAGATTGATCACATAAAAGGTGGAACACGAATGCGATTGCTCGCAAACTGGAGGTTCCGGGGCCAGTGCACCACGTTCTGGTGAGGTCGGACGGTCGCTAAGCCGTTTCCACTCATCCCATGAGCGGCGGAATCAGTATTATTGATCTGGACTTCGGTCCCACCCGCAAATAAGCAGGTGGCGTGGTCAAGTCCACGCGCCACACCTGCGGCAGTCAGGAAGCAGCTTCTCGATACTTATCATGGCGAAGGCATCTCTTTGCAGCAGTTGTTACTGGATCTCCATTCTGGGCGCATTATGCGCATTGGACCTTGGATATCTGACTTATCAGCACTTGCTATTTTACTGTTAGTCATCTCCGGGTTGATTAATTGGTGCCGTCGCCCGCGCTGAAGCAGCCCTGCATTACCACGAAGAATCTCTCCACAATACCGGTCGTTCCAACAAAAACTGACACATTGGGCCAGCCGGTGGCCCGGATTCTTCGGGGCTGCCTCTGCCGTTTTTGGACAACTCGGTGTCGTATTGGATTCACCTGCACTGAGCAATTAGAGCCACATTGATTAAAGGCCCTGCCCGAAATGCGGCAGCGCGGTGGCATTCAATGCAGGTAGAGGGGATCCAAAATGGCACAACTACCGAAACGGGCAAAAGTCGTAATCATTGGCCAGGGCGGTATCGTTGGCTCGTCGGTAGCGCACCACCTGATCGAGCAAGGCTGGGATGACATCGTGGGTCTGGAAAAATCCGCCATTCCCTCCGACATCGGCTCCACCTCCCACGCCTCGGATTTCTGCTTCACCACTTCCCACGACAAGCTGAACATTTACACCACCAAGTACAGCCAGGCGTTTTACGAAAAACGCGGCAATTACGTGAAATGCGGCGGCATGGAAGTGGCCCGGTCTGACGACGACGAGCGGATGGACGAGCTTCGTCGCAAGGTGGGTTCCGGAAAAGCGTTCGGCACCAATGTCAGCATGATCTCGCCCAAACAGGCAAAGGAGCTGTTTCCATTGCTGGACGAAAGTCAGATCCAGGGCGCGATGTGGGATCCGGATGCCGGGCTGGTAGTGCCCCGCTCCCAGAGTGTTGCCGGCGACCTGGTGGAAGAAGCCGTGGCCACCGGCAAACTGCAGGCCTTTGCCTACACGCCGGCCATCCGCATTGATGTCCAGGACGGCCAGGTACGTGGCGTGGAAACCCACAAGGGCTACATTGAGACCGAATACGTCGTTCTCTCCATGGGCATATGGGGGCCCCTGATGGCCAACACCGCGAACGCGCCCCTGCCACTGATGCCACTGGAGCATCCGTTGCTGTTTTTCGGGCCCTACGAAGAGCTCAATGGCACCGGCAAGCAGATTGTCTATCCCCTGTTCCGCGACCAGGGTAATTCCGCCTATGTGCGGGACACCGGCGACCCGACCACCACCGAAGGCGGCCGTATCGAGTGGGGCTATTACGAAGCGGAAAACCCGCGGCTGGTCTACCCCGGCGCCATTGCGGAGCCCGGTGATGCGCGGATGTCCCCCTCAATGCGGGATCTTTCACTGGACCAGGTCATGGACGCCTACGAAAAAGCCATTGAGATGACGCCGATCCTCGGCGAACTGGGCTGGGAAGAGAAACACTCTTTCAACGGCCTGCTGTCGGTCACACCGGATGGCGGTTCACTCATGGGCGAATCCCCGGAAGTCCGTAACCTGTGGTTCTGCGAGGCGGTCTGGGTCAAGGACGGCCCGGGAGCGGGCAAGGTCCTGGCCGACTGGATGACCCACGGCTCCCCGCAGATGGATCCCCACAGTATCGATATTGCGCGTCATTACCCGCTGCAGAAAACCCCGGACTACGTGTACAACCGCTGCTACGAGACGGCCAAAAAGATCTACACCCCGGCGGTTCACCCCCGTGAGCCGTACCTTACCGGTCGCAAGATGCGAACCAGCCCTTTCTACCTGAGGGAAGTGGGTCTGGGTGCTTACTTCATGGAGGCCGCAGGCTGGGAGCGTGCTCACGGTTATGCAGCCAACGAGTCCACCCTGCTGGCGAAATACCGCGACCGGATCCCGGTGCGGGAACACGAATGGGACGCCCGGCACTTCTGGGAGGTATCCAACGCCGAACAGCTTGAGATGAGCGAATCCGTGGGCATGATCAATCTCTCGCACTTCGCCATCTTCGACATTTCCGGTGATAACGCCGAAGCGCTGCTGGAATATCTGTCGGTTGCCAAAGTCGGCGGTACCACGCCCAACGGCAAAGGTGTCTACACCCATTTCCTCGACGAGCGCGGGGGCGTGCGTTCCGACCTGACCATCATTCGGCGGGGCGCGCAAGACTATCGGGTCGTCTGCGGCGGCGACACCGGCCATCGGGACTATTGCTGGATCACCCGTATGGCCCGGGAGAAGGGGCTGGACAACATCCAGGTGCATGACCGCACGGACGAACTGGCGACCCTTGGCCTCTGGGGACCAAAGGCCCGGGAGACATTGGCCCAGTTCGTTACCGACCCGGACCAGTTGTCCGCGGACAATTTCCCGTTTGCCACCGTCCGGGAACTGAACATTCGAGGGGTCCCGGTCTGGGCCTTCCGAATATCCTACGTGGGCGAGCAGGGCTGGGAGCTCTATTTCCCCTTCAGCTATGGCCTGAGAATCTGGGACCTGCTCTACGATGCGGGCGTTACGCCGGTGGGCATTGAAACCTACGCCAATACCCGTCGCCTGGAGAAGAGCCTGCGACTGCAGAACGTGGACCTGGAAACGGAATACAATCTCTACGAAGCCGGTTTGCAACGACCCAAGGTCAAAGAAGCCGATTTTCACGGCAAGGCCGCGTATCTGGAGCAACGGGAGTGGCCACGGCAATCGGCCTACCTGTGCACGATGACCATGACCGAGCACCGGGATGCCAACGGCATTCTGCGCTACCCGGTTGGCCAATGGCCGATTCTGGACCCACAAACCGGTGAAGTGCTGGTGGATAGCCACGGCCGCCGCTCTTACAACACCAGTGTGGCGTGGGGGCCTTCGGTGAGGAAGATCATTCTGCTGGGTTACATCCCCGTCGAGTACGCCCAGGAAGGGCGTGAGCTCACCCTGGAATACTTCCAGGAGCACTACCCTATCCGAATCGAAGCGGTGGGTTACCGGGCACTGTTTGATCCGGACAACGAGCGAGTCAAATCCTGACCGGGTTCAGAGAAGAGGCGCGGTGGTCAACACTCAATGATGTTGACCGCCAGCCCTCCCCTGGCGGTTTCCTTGTATTTATCCAGCATATCGCGACCGGTTTCCCGCATGGTGTGTAGAACCTTGTCGAGCGAAACGTAATGCTTGCCGTCACCCCTCAGGGCCATGATGGCGGCATCGATAGCCTTAACCGAGGCCATGGCGTTGCGCTCGATGCAGGGAATCTGCACCAGCCCACCGATGGGGTCGCAGGTCATGCCCAGATGATGCTCCATACCGATTTCCGCGGCATTTTCTACCTGTTCCGGTGAACCGCCCGTTGCCGCAGCAAGCCCGGCCGCGGCCATGGCACAGGCCGAACCCACTTCGCCCTGGCAGCCCACCTCGGCCCCGGAAATGGACGCATTTTCCTTGAACAGCACACCAATGGCACCGGCGGTGAGCATGAAACGCACAATGCCGTCCTCGTCCGCCCGGGGACAGAATTCCCAGTAATAGTGAAGCACGGCGGGGATAATCCCTGCTGCGCCGTTGGTGGGCGCCGTCACAATCCGCCCGCCGGCGGCATTTTCCTCATTGACGGCCAGGGCATAGAGGTTTACCCAGTCCAGTGCACTCAGGGAAGGTGAAATCAGGTCCACCCGCTGCTTGTCCATCAGCGACCGATACAGCGACGCGGCCCTGCGCCGGACCTTGAGGCCACCGGGCAACTCGCCCTCGTGCTGAATGCCGCTCTGTACGCACTCCCGCATCACCTGCCATAGCGCCAGAATGCTGCTACGAACCTCCTCTTGCGTGCGCCACGCCTGTTCGTTGGCAGACATAATGTCGGCAATGGCCAGGTTGTGTTCCCGACACAGCTCCAGCAACACCCTGGCACTGCTGAATGGGTATGGCTGTGGGGTGTCATCCTCGCGCACCTTCAGGGTGCCCTCAACGGTTGCATCCACCACGAACCCACCGCCGACCGAATAATAGCTTTTCTCGAACAGGCACTGCCCGTCGCGGTCGAAAGCCTGACAGGTCATGCCGTTGGGGTGCTCGGGAAGGGATTTGCGGCGGTAATAGACCAGGTCGGTATTCTCACGGAATTCAATGGCCTGCTGCCCTGCAAGCAAGAGGGTTCCACGGTCGCGGATCTGCTCAAGACGAGCCGGCATTACCGCCGGGTCGATCTTGTCTGGTCGTTCACCTTCCAGTCCCATCATTACCGCAGGGCCGGTGCCATGCCCCTTGCCGGTGGCACCGAGAGACCCGTAAAGGGACACCTTGAGCCGACCGACAGAAGAAAGCAGACCCTCACTCACAAGAGACCCGGCAAATCTTCTGGCCGCCTCCATGGGTCCCACTGTGTGGGAACTGGAGGGGCCAATACCAACCTTGAACAGCTCAAACAGACTGACTGCCAATGTGTGGCCTCCTGTTGAGGAACGTAATTCAACACTAGCGCCAATCGAGGCCAATCGCATGCTTTTTGGCGACATGGAAACGATGATTTCCGACAGCAGGACACGTCGCGTTGAGTCCATCCTGGCATGCACCGTGTCGCATGTGGACCATCCGCATTATTGCCCCCGTCATAGAATAAAAGGAGTATGGAATTGATCACTTATTGCACGACCCGGATGCAACAGCTAGTGTTCAGGTTGGGGTGGTCGGTACGGACATTCCGGGTATTGGCCGGCGCAACTGGCCCAGGCAGGGCAAAGGGGGTTGTTTATGACCACTGATACCGGTTCGCAAACAGACAAGCCCGTCCAGCAGCCCTATCGGGTCGGCTTCCTGCTGATCGACAACTTTACCCTGATTGCCCTTGCCACGGCGGTTGAACCTCTGCGAATGGCCAACCAGCTGGCAGGCACCGAACTCTATTCCTGGCAACTGCTTACGGCCGAGGGCGATTACGCCCGCGCCAGTGACGGCATCACCATGGTCCCGGATGCCTCCATTCAGGAAGCGCACAGCTTTGATCTGGTCATCGTGGTCGCCGGGATTGATGTCACCCGCAGTTTCTCACGCAAGGAAGCGCACTGGCTGAAACAGATGGCCCGGCAGCATGTCCTGCTGGGAGCGGTCTGTACCGGCCCCTATGTGCTGGCCAGTGCCGGTCTGCTCGACGGCTACGCCTGCAGTGCCCACTGGGAATGCCTGGAAGCCATGCAGGAAGACTTTCCCCGGGTTCAGACCAACAACCGCCTGTTTACGGTCGAGCGTGAACGCATGACCTGCACCGGAGGCACGGTGCCAATGCACATGATGCTCAGCTTCCTGGCACGGCGGCATGGCCAGGAGCTCAGCAATGCCATATCCCACATGTTTGTCTGCGACCGGGTCCGGGAGGAGAGTGAGCAACAGCCCATGCCCATGCATCCGGGCCTGGCCCGGGCGCAACCCAAGCTGGCGGAAGCTGCCCAGCTGATGGAATCCAATATCGAAGAGCCGATCGAACTGCAGGAACTGGCGACTCTGGCAGGCATTTCACGCCGGCAACTGGAGCGGCTGTTCCTGAAGCACATGGGGTGCACGCCGTCGCGCTATTACCTGAGAGTGCGGCTGAACCGGGCGCGCCGTCTGCTCAAGCAGACTTCCTGTTCGATCGTGGAAATTGCCTCCATGTGCGGTTTCGTTTCCGCCACCCACTTCAGCCGTTGTTATCGCAAGACCATGGGGCGCGCGCCCAAGTATGAACGGATGGAAGTCTTTACTCCGGCCAGGGCGGACGGCCTCCTGACCGACACCATGGCCAGTTTACCGTCTTCATCCCTGCAGGCCCTGAAGCGGGCCAGGACCGAGCCCACTTACGGAACCTTTGAGGATTCCCCGGGGCACACTGTCCCAAGTTAAACCCAGTCTCAGGTTAACCCCACCACCAGGCCATTTTCATCCAGCGCAATGTCCAGGGCAGCGGGGCGCCGTGGCAGCCCCGGCATGGTCATAATGTCACCACAGACCGCCACCACGAACCCGGCTCCGGCCGCCAGGCGCACTTCCCTCACCGGCAACATATGCCCGGACGGCGCGCCCTTCACCGACGAGTCCACCGAGAAGCTGTACTGGGTCTTGGCAATGCACACCGGCAGGTGGCCAAACCCCAGGCTCTCGTATTCCTCCAGCTGTCGTTTGGCGATCGTTGTGAACTCCACGCTTCCGGCATGGTAGATACGGGTAGCAATGGTGCGAATCTTTTCCGCCAGGGGCAGGCTGTCTTCATAGAGGAATTTCACCTCCGGTTTGCCCTCATCCATCTGGTCCAGCACCGCCTGGGCCAGCTCAGTGGCGCCTTCACCACCGGTTGCCCAGTGATCCGCGGGCACTGCCCGCACGCCCAGCTCCTCGCTGATGGACTGGACCAGCGCCATCTCCTCCTCAGTGTCATCCGGGAAACGGTTGATGCACACCACCGGGGTCAGGCCAAACTGCTGCAGATTGCGGATATGCCGCTCAAGGTTGGCCGCCCCTTTTCGCAGCGCCGCCAGGTCGGGAATCCCCAGTTGGCTGCGGGGAATACCGCCCTGCATTTTGAGAGCCCGAATGGTGCAGACCACTACGGCGGCATCCGGGCGCAATCCCGTGTGCCGGCACTTGATATCAATGAACTTTTCCGCGCCCAGATCGGCACCAAAGCCCGCCTCGGTAACCACCACGTCGTTCAGGGCCAGCGCAGCCCGGGTTGCGGTGACGGAATTGCACCCGTGGGCGATATTGGCAAAGGGCCCACCATGAATAAACACCGGATTGTGCTCCAGGCTCTGCACCAGGTTTGGCTGCAGGGCTTCTTTCAGCAGTACGGTGAGTGAACCCTCGACACCCAGATCACGAACGGTTACCGGCGACATGTCCGAGCGCCGTCCAACGATGATATTTCCCAGGCGCTGCTTCAGATCCGCCCGGCCATCCGCCAGGCAAAGGATGGCCATGATTTCCGATGACACCGTGATATCGAACCCGGTCTCACGGGGCACGCCATGTGCCGCTCCGCCCAGGCCACAGACCATGTTTCGCAGCGACCGGTCGGTTATATCCATGACTCTGCGCCAGCTTATGTAACGCGGATCCAGCCCGGCTTCATTGCCCCAGTGAATGTGATTATCGATCAGTGACGCCAGCAGGTTATGAGCACTGGTAATGGCGTGGAAGTCGCCGTTGAAATGCAGGTTGATGTCTTCCATCGGGATCACCTGAGCCCGGCCTCCGCCGGCAGCACCACCCTTCATGCCAAAGCAGGGCCCCAGGGACGGTTCCCGCAGACACACGGAGGAACGCACACCCAGCCGGTTGAAGCCATCATTCAGCCCTACACTGGTGGTGGTCTTACCTTCCCCCGCAGGGGTTGGCGTAATGGCCGTCACCAGTACCAGCTTGCCTCTGGGTGCCGAGTCGGACGTATCCACGTAGGCCATGTCCAGCTTTGCCTTGTAATGGCCAAAGGGCACCAGGCTCTCCGCCGGCAAACCGAAACGCTGCTGCGCCAACAGCAGGATAGACTGGGGCTGAACCGAACGGGCAATCTCGATATCCGGAGTGCCCGGCGGTGGAAACTCGGACGGCGCTGGCGTGTCGGGCGTCAGTTTACTGTACTGAAGACTCATGGCACTGCCTCCCTGTTGTTCTCGCAGGACCCACTGTGATCCCGAATCCATTGCGCTGACTGGCGCAGCCCCCCGAACGGAAACAGATGAATGCCCCGCAGCAACGTCTCCGGATTTTCCAGGCAGTACTGCACCAGCGCCCGGACCATATCGTCGGGTTTCCAGGCACCCAGCATCCGGGCACTGCCAGGGCGACGAAGCAGCATACGTGCGGATGCGCCTACCCCACACATAGCTGCATAAGCGATAAGCGTTTTAACCCGGGTGGGGCCCGCCATGCCGATATAGACAGGCACTTCTTCCAGAATATTGCCCAGCCCTTGCAGCCAGTCGATCACCACATCAGCGTCGAAGGTGAACTGGGTGACCACCCAGAGCCTGGTAGCGGTAGTACGGGCGTATTCACGCTTGACGCTCAATGCCTTAGCCAGGGTTGCCCGATCCGCCATAGGATGGCCGTCCGGATGAGCCGCAACACCGATACCTTGGAACCGGAACTGCGCCAACAATCCCGATTCGAGCACGGCCAAAGTGTCGGGAAACGGGCCGGCCACCGCATCGCTGTCACCCGCGATCAGCAGCAGACGGTCTACCCCGCTTTCATCTAATTGGGCCAACCAGTCCCGCAACTGCCCCCGGCTCTGGGCCATTCGGGCGGGCACATGCGGCACTGGCTGCATACCCAGATCCAGCAGACGGCGGGAGGCTTCCAGCGTGTCACTGAACTGCCCCTTTGGCAGGAAGGGCACGTAAACGCAGGTGCCCGCCGGCAGAAGATCCGGCAAATGTTCTGTCGTCAGGATCTGGCGGGGTGTGGCCTCGATGGATGCCGAGCGCACCAGATCACGAAACCGTGCTGCTGCCTCCTCATCGGGCCGATTGAACGGCTGTCTTTCGCTAACCAGTGTCATAAACCGCGTACCCCATTGCCAACGGTGTTTACCCAACAGCTGCTATCGCCGGTTCCCGCCGTTCGGTTAATCGGCGAAGTCGATCCCCTTGGCCCGGGCTCTTTCGCGGGCGTTGGGATTCACCGAGGGCCGGAAGGGCACTTCCACCACTTCCGCCTCCACAGCGGTTGAGCCATCCGCGGCGGCATATTCCACAGGAAGATGCACAGTCAGCCGCGTGCCCACAGCCCGAAGGTCAAACGGCACATACGCCAGCGCGATGTTGGTCTCAAGCTCCGGAGAGTACCAGGGGGAGGTCACGTAGCCCTCCGGCTCGCCGCCGTCCGGGCCGCTGATCAGCCAGAAATCGTTGGCATAGTCAGTCACCTTGCCGCCGCCAAAGCGGATGCCCACCATGATGTGGCTGAAAGGCGGGCGACCGGCGTCCAATTGCTCACGGACCTTCTCAAGCTTTTGCTTGCCGATGTAATCGGCCTCCTTGTTGCGTGGCACCTGGTACGCCAGGTTGCACTGGAACGGCAGGGTTTCCTGATCCACATCCTGCCCCCAGGACAGAATACCCGCGGCAATCCGGCGATGGTGGGCGGGCGCGATGACCCGAAGGTTGTGGGGCTCGCCCGCGGCAAGCACGGTGTACCAGAGGTCCTCGGCGTATTTCGTCGCTTCCTTGAGGTAAATCTCGTACCCCTTCTCTCCGGTGAAGCCGGTCTGGGACACGATCACGTCATGGCCGGCCACCTGGCCTTCCATCAAGCCATAGTAGGGAATGTCCCGAACGGCGTCGCCAAACAGGTCCGCCATGAGCGCTTCGGACTTGGGGCCCTGAATCTGCACCGGTGCCACATCGATTTCCGCGATGGTGACATTGAAGCCCATGCCAATGTTGACGCCCCGCATCCACAGCTCCAGATCGCTGTCGGAGAGCGAGAACCAGAACTCGTCCTCGGCGACCCGCAGCAGAACAGGATCATTGATGATGCCACCCTCTTCATTGCAGAGGATGACGTACTTGCCACGCATGGGCTTGATCTTGGTCGCATCCCGGGTGATCACGTAATTCACGAACCGCTCGGCGTCCGGACCTTTAACCTGGATCTGGCGCTCAACCGCCACATTCCACATGGTCACGTCGTGGATCAGCGACTCGTATTCCAGCATGGCGCCGCCGTCTTCCGGGCGGACATAACCCCGGGGGTGATACATACGGTTGTAGACCGTCGCCCGCCAGCAGCCCGCCTCGTAGGCCAGGTGCCAGTAAGGCGACTTGCGAACCCGTGTGGAAATCAGCATCTCCACCGGCGTAGGGCCAGACTGGCGCAGGTTGATGGGAACGCGTCGATCAGACTGGTCGACGCTGTCAGGCTGGCGTGCCGCACCTGCCCGTTGTTGTGGATAATCCAGAAGTGCTTGCTCGAATTTAACAGCCATTGCTATCTCCCCCTTCCCGGGTTGTCGATAGCCCCAATGTGGCCCTCTTTGAGGTTGCCGGGAGGAACCAATACGACACTCAGTCGACTAAAAGCGTCAGAGGGACGGCAGCAGGCTTAGAGAATCAATGTCAGACCGCCCGTAACGACAGCGAACAGCACGGACAACCAGATCACGGTCATCCAGGGGAAAGGCGGCGGGGGTGGTTCAATCGGCAACTCTTTTTCCAGGTAGTTTCTCAGCAAGCGGGTGTTGCGGGTGTTGGCTTTGTATACCGCGTCAAAGCCATCACCTATCACCGGCAGCAGGCCACCCAGGAAATCAATGCCCATGTTGCGCAGCATGCGAAGCTTGACGTCCTTGCTGGCGCCCGCCCTCTGCGCTTCCACCAATACGTAGCCGGCCAGTACCAGGCCCACGGCGTCCCCCACCACGGGCAACAAGCCAATCACTGCCTCCGCACCTATTTTTATATTGGTAAACGGGATAGCAATGTTGCTGTCGGTGAACCGGCTGAATTTATCCAGCCGCTCCAGAATGGCCCGCTGCCGGGCTTCGGAAGGTTTCGGCATCTACGCTCCAGTTCCGGATTTCACTCCGGCTTTGCTCCGATTTCCTCAAACGCCTGTACCAGGGTATCCGGCTCCTGGGCGCCGGAGATCAGGTACTTACCGTTCACGATGAATGCCGGCACGGCAGAAACGCCGGCCTGCTGATAGGTCGCTTCGTCCTCCCGGACCACGTTGGCGAATTCATCGGAATCCAGAATCTGCTGTGCCCTCGCGCGGTCCAGCCCCAGGCTCTCGACACAGGCCAGCAAAACGTGCCGGTCTGAAACGTCTTCCGCCTTTCCAAAGTAGGCCTCGAAGAGCGCCTGCTTCATCTCCGTCTGCTTGCCCTGCTCAGCCGCCCACTTCACCAGCCGATGGGCGTCGAAGGTATTACAGGTGAAGCGCTCCTGCATTTTCTCAAAGTTGAGGCCCAGGTCTTTCGCGATCGTCATCATCTGATCCTGGGTCGCGCGCATTTCCTGCTCACTTCGACCGTACTTGCGGGCCAGGGCCGGCAGGATGGGCTCGCCCGTGCCAGAGTGGTCCGGGTTCAGCTCAAACGCGTGCCATTGCAGGCCGAATTCATACTCCGACGCCAACTGTTTCATAGCCTGTTCCAGGCGGGCATAACCAATCGCGCACCATGGGCAGGCGATGTCGGAAACAATGTCGATGTTGATCGTTTTCATGGGGTATCCCGTTAATTGCGTTTAGACACGATACTGCCAGCCTAACACGGAGACAGATCAGCCATCTCCCGCCAGATGTTCCCGGATTAACTCTGCCATCTGCCGGGCCGGTTCAGTCGGACGGCCCGACGGCCGATGCAGGGCCATCTCGATGGATTGCAGGGCCGGCATACCGCTTCGTTCGTCCAGAACCCGCAGCTGGGGTGTGAGCATATCGCGGGTTACGGGCACCACCGCCAATCCGGCCACGACAACGGGCATCAATCCTGTCATCGACTGGCTTGAGTAAGCCAGGCGCCATTGCCGACCCGCAGAAAACAGCGCCTGTTCTGCCACCTCTCTGAACACATCAGCGCCCGGTGAGTAAAGCGCGAGAGGAATGGGATCTGTCAGGGACGGCTGTTTCTCGGCGCCAACCGCCCACACCAATGGCTCCCGGCGAATCACTTCGCCCCCGGGAGAGCGGGTCTGACGGGTCACAACCGCCAGGTCCAGCTCACCAGCCTGCACCTGCTCCAGCAGCCTGACGCTTGATCCGCAGATAACCTGCAGCTGAACCGACTGGAACAGCTGGCTGAAATGGGAGAGAACGGAGGTCAGCAAAAACGCATAGTCTTCCGGGATACCCAGGCTCAGTTGCCCCGATACCTGCCGCTGCCTGAGCGAATCCAGTGCCTCGTTGTTAAGGGCCAGCATCTTCCGGGCGTAACCGATCAGTTGCTCGCCCTCCGCGGTAAACCGAATACGCCGGCCCTCTCGCTCGTGAAGAGACACTTCCAACAGGGCTTCCAGGCGATGCAACTGCATGCTGACAGTTGACTGGGTATAGGCAAGCCGGTCAGCCGCCGCGGTTACCGTTCCGGTGTCGGCAATGGCCACCAGTGTTTGCAGCACGTTCAGATCCAGAATACGGGGACGCAATTCATCAACTCCTGTGATGCTTTTAATCACTAAACGTTGTTTTTGTGATGTCTTAAGCGAGTATATCCTCCCGCTGTCAGATCACAACACACCAGCTAAAGGAGGACTGCCCATGAGGATTCTTAACGCGACCATCGGTCTGCCAAACATCCTGAGCATCATCGCGGCTCTGGTTGCCGTGGTGCTGTGGGCCGTCGCACCTCTGCTGGTGGATGCAGCGCGCTCCATCCCTCCGTTTCAACTTACAACCATCGCCCTGATCAGTGGCGCACTGGCGGTGCTGCCAATGAGTTTCCGGGGGCGCGAAGCGCGCAGATCTGTGAAAGTGTCCTGGCAATGGAAACTGGTGATTTTCGGTCTTGTGCCTTTGCTGGTACTGGGGGCGGTCGGCGCCTATCTGGCCGGCCTGGGCATGGCGCCCACCGCAGAGGCGTCTCTGATCACCTATACCTGGCCGGTTATGTTCATCCTGATCAGCCAGTGGGCTTTCCATCGGCGGATCGCCCTCCCGGTTGTTGCAGGGGCATTGATCGCCTTTTCCGGGGCGGCTTTGCTGCTGGGCCCGAAGGCCCTGAGTAATGGCTTCTCTGGCAATCTGACTGGTTACGGCCTGGCTCTTCTGGCCGGGGGCTGCTGGGCCCTGTATTCGTGGATCTGCCAGGCAACACCTGTGGCGATCGCTCCGGTAATGCCAGGCCTGTTCCTTCTGGCAGGCGCCGGAGCAGCCGCCGCAGACACCGTATCCGGCTCGGCCCATGCGCTGCCTTCAGGAACCGCGCTTGCCGCTGGTGTCGCCCTCGGTCTGGGGCCATACGGACTGGCCATGGTGGCCTGGGATCTGGCCCTTCGGAAGGGGCCTACAGCCCTGGTGGGAAGCCTCGCCTATGCGGTGCCGGTGCTAGCCGCTCTTTTCCTGGTACTGGCCGGGATTGCCGCGCCAGACTGGCGGCTTCCGCTGGCTGCGATACTCGTGGTTCTGGGTTCGCTGGTGGCATCCAGCCGTCGGCGGGCCTGAACCTGAAGACTTGCGTATACTCCTCCTCTGAATCTCAAATCGCACGAGGAGTATGCCAATGGCCGACGAAGACACGCTCACCGCCCTGAAAACCGCCTTTACCTTCATGCCCCAACCGGTCGAAATCAATCGGTTCGAATACGGCGACGATGCTGACAGAATTCTCGCGCAGGTGAATTTCGTGCGGGAAGTACTGGTCAGTCACGGCATTGATCCGGAAGAAGTCGCCGGTGAGATCAACCCGGACTCGTCACCGAATTCCTGTTACTGAGTCGACCGTCCTCCAGGAGAAAGCATGCCTTATCAGTTCGAAGACCTGAAAAAGAGCTGTCAGACGGAATGGCAAGCCTACATTGAGCACAGCTTTGTGCAGCAACTGGGTAATGCGTCATTGGCGCCCGAAGCGTTCCAGCATTACCTCAAGCAGGACTACCTGTTCCTGATCCAGTTCGCGCGTGCCTTTGCTCTTGCAGCCTATAAAAGCCCGACACTGTCGGATCTCCGCCAGGCCAAGGAAGGTTTGCAGGCCATTGTGGATGTGGAGCTGGATTTGCACATCAGCTACTGCAAGGAATGGGGAATTTCCGAACAAGAGCTGGCCGAACTGCCGGAAGCCCGCGCCACACTCGCCTACACCCGCTACGTTCTGGATACCGGCAACCGTGGTGATCTGCTGGACCTCCACGTCGCCCTGTCGCCTTGCATGGTGGGTTACGGTGAAATCGCCAACTGGCTGAACAGCCGGGCGGAAACGATTCGGGGTGAGAACAACCCTTACGACGCCTGGATCGCCATGTACGAGAGCGACGAGTTCCAGGAGGCGATGCGAGCTGAGATCAGCTGGCTCAATGAGCGACTGGCCGATGTCTCCCCTGCCCGCTTCAAGGAACTAACCCGGATTTTCAGCGACGCCACCCGGCTTGAAATCGATTTCTGGGAAATGGGCCTGAAGCAGAGCGATTGACCTGCACTACTGGTGCGGCAGGTGGCGGGCAGGTTGAAGTTCAATCCTGCGCTGCCCGCTCCTCCCGCAACCTGGCCCGCACATTCATCAACACTTTTCCGTAACGGTTATCGCCCCGACGATCCCGGCCGCAGCCCCAGAAATAATCGAAATTGCTGTTTTCAACGATTTTCGTGTCGCCGGTATCCAGCAGAGCCTCCGCCAGCTCGGGATGGGTTCGGCAGCGCACGTAGATCCCCCGTGTCATAACGGTTTCGCGCACCTGCTTCCAGTCCCGCCGCAGGCTCTTGTGGCGCTTGCGCCCAAGCTTTCCTGCCTTGCCGGGCGTGTCGGCGTTGCGCACCTTTTCCTGGCGGTTGTCGTCCGTGAACTTCATTCCCTGGAAATAGTGTTCCACGGTTGGCCAGATCTTGCCTTCCAACTCGAAACTATAGGGGGCATGGGTGCCCAGCGGGTTTTCCGGGTCGGTTCGTGACATGAACAGATCGTTCTCGCCGTTGTCGTCGGGGAAGAGAGACATTCGTGCAATCCTTAAAAAAATAAGTGGTCCTGCAATACCCCTAGTATCAACGAGTCCGCGCCAGGGGTCACGCCAATAAATCTGCTCATCTGCAAGACTAGAGATCTCGCAGGTATCCAGCACCCAGCTGTGCAATCTGGCCCCGAATCCAGGCCACTCGCTCCAACACATACGACGATGGCGAATTGACCCGCAGGACTTTCGGATTCGGGAGTACGGCCGCGAGCAGCGCGGCCTGGTACTCGGTAAGGTGACGGGCAGGCTTGCCGAAGTAGGCCTGGCTGGCGGCTTCAACGCCATAAATTCCGGGGCCAAACTCGGCAATATTCAGATAAACTTCCAGTACCCGCTGTTTTGACCAGAGGCCGTCTATTACAAGCGCCAACCCCGCCTCGATGGCCTTGCGAATGAAACTGCGCCCGTTCCAGAGAAAGAGGTTCTTGGCCGTTTGCTGGGTGATCGTACTGGCTCCTCGAAGACCGTCGCCGGCCCGGTACTCCGAGAGCGCCTGGCGAACCGCCGCAAAATCCACGCCCACATGATGCGGGAACCGCTGGTCCTCGCTGGCAACCACCGCAAGCGGCATCCAGGGAGAGATCTCGCGCATGGGCACCCATTCGTGGGCGAGGGATTTGTTCGCGCCCTGAAGCTGATAACCCAGCATGAAGGCCGAGGTGGGCGGATTTACGAACCGAAACATCAGAACCACCAACAGCACCAGCACGATAGCCCCGGCGCATAGCAGCAAAAACCATCGCAAAAGCTTGCGACCACCTGATGCTCTGGCCATCAGTTCAAATCCTCATCTTTGTGCGAGCGAGTTCCCGGCCATAATTGACCAACGGGCCGCACAGCGCGCAAACTGCTGATAGCGATTCTGTGAGAGCGTATGCCACTACCATGCCTGCAAAAGTAAAAACCCGGATTCTCTTTCATTCCAGACGCCTGAATATATACCTGGTCCGATATCCAGAAGGCCACAAGGTAGGGCCGCACGTGGACATGGTTTCCGAGGGCCGGCTCTACAAACTCAATTGGGTTCTGGCGAAACCCAAAGCCGGTGGCGAATTCATCTGCGACAAGAATATTTTCAACCTTTTTGGAAGATTGTATCTGTTTCGCCCGGATCTCTATGAGCATCGGGTATCAAAGATCGAGCGCGGAAATCGATGGCTGTTGAGTTTTGCGTTGACTTCCGGACTCCATAACTCAAGCAGGACAGTATCATGATGTATTTTGCCCATGAAATGAGCCGTGCCGCGCTGATGCCCTTGCGCATGATGACAGACGCACAGAGCAAATTGCTCAGGCATCCTCTCAGCCCTTTGTCCCGCTTACCTGGCGCTCGCAGTATTGCTTCCGCCTACGGCGTGTTCGGCGACCTGACCCGACGCTACCCGAAACCGGCCTTCAATCTGCACACAACGGTTTGCGATGGGGAGGAGGTCGACATCAGTGAAGTCATCGTCAAACGCAAACCCTTTGCCCAACTCAAGCATTTCCAGCGCAGCGTATCTCGCCCCGATGACCCGAAACTCCTGATCGTTGCGCCGCTTTCCGGACACTTTGCCTCTCTGCTGCGGGGTACCGTCAAGGAAATGCTGCCAGACCACGACGTCTACATCACCGACTGGCGTGATGCCTGTCGTGTCCCCTTGTCGGCTGGCGACTTTGGGCTGGACGACTATATCGACTACGTTATCGATTTTATTGAACAGCTTGGGCCAGACACCCATGTATTGGCGGTTTGCCAGCCCGTCGTGCCGGTGCTCGCAGCCACCGCTCTCATGGCCGAAGATAAAAACCCGGCAACACCGCGCTCGCTGGCTCTCATGAGCGGCCCCATCGACGGACGTATTGATCCCACGGCACCCTGCGAACTGGCCACCAAACACAACCTGGCCTGGTTCCGACGCAACCTGGTTCACCCGGTACCCGCGCCCTATCCGGGGGCCATGCGGAAGGTTTATCCCGGCTTTCTGCAACTGACCGGATTCGTGAACATGAACTTCGACCGCCACATTGATGCCTACCGGGGCCTGTTCAAGTCCATGCGTGACAAGGAGGTCGAAAAGATCAGACGTCATCGTGAATTCTATGACGAATACCTCGCGGTCATGGATCTGCCGGCCACCTATTACCTGGACACCATCCAGCGTGTCTTCCAGGAGTTTCACCTTGCCCGGGGCTGCTTCATGCACCGGGGCCGAAAAGTGAATCCGGCGGCTATCGAAAAAACAGCACTGATGACGATTGAAGGCGAGAAAGACGACATTTCCAGCCCCGGGCAGACCCGGGCCGCCCATAAACTATGCGTGAATATCCCGGACGCCAGGCGTCTGCACCATCTGCAAGAGGGGGTTGGCCATTACGGTGTCTTCAATGGCAGCCAATGGCGCGAATCCATTGCGCCGCGGCTCAAGACATTCATCCGCGAAGCGTGACGGGTATCACATTTTCTTGTCGCGACTCGGGTGCTCTGCTAGCTTGAATGAGGTGATTAATAATAAGGAATAACAACCAGAGCGGGCTACCGCTCCAGGGAGGATTTCATGCAAGACCTCAAGGGCAAGGTCGCCCTCGTAACCGGTGCCTCACGCGGCATCGGTCGTCACATCGCACTTCAGCTTGCTCAACGCGGCGCCGATGTCGCCATCAACTACCGCTCACGTCAGCCTGAAGGCGACGAAGTTGCCAGGGAAATCGAGGCCACCGGCGTCCGGGCACTTGCCTTCAAAGCAGACCTCTCGAAGATGCCGGAAGCGCGGAGCCTGGTTCGTCAGGTTCAGGACGAGTGGGGCCGCATAGACATTCTGGTGAACAACGCCGGCATCACCAAAGACAAGTCCATGAAGAAGCTTACCGACGACGATTGGAACGACGTCCTGGATACCAACCTGGGCAGCGTCTACGCCACCTGCTCGGAAGTGTTGAAAATCATGATGGACCAGAAGTACGGCCGCATCATCAACATCACGTCTTTCGTCGGGCAGGCCGGCAACTTCGGGCAAGCCAACTATGCGGCCAGCAAGGGCGGCATTATCGCGTTTACCAAGACCCTGGCACTGGAAATGGCCAAATACAACATTACGGTCAACGCCATTGCCCCGGGCTTCACGGAAACCGAAATGCTGGCCCAGGTCCCGGAGAATATCCGTGAACAGATCATTGCCAGGGTTCCCATGGGTCGGTTTGGCAAGCCGGAGGAAATTGCCCGCGCCGTGGTCTTCCTGGCCGCGGAAGGCGATTACATCACCGGCCAGCAGATCAACGTTAACGGCGGCGTTTACATGTAACACTTGAAAGACAGAAGGCGAAAAAATGGCTGATAAACCAATAAAAAAGCAATCAACGCCTGACTTCGAACCCAATGTGGTAAGCCGCTCTCTGGCACGAGTGGGTGTTCATGGTGGTCACCTGCTCAAGCGCTCCATAATGCGCCGTTTGCGCGGTGGCCCGCCGAATCCGGCCAGCGTCGGGAGCATGACCAAACCCTTTGTCACCCTGACCGGCAAGCTTGCAACCCAGCCAGACACGCTTCTGTTCGCGCAGATGCGACTGATCAAGGACACCAGTCTGTTCTGGTCTGGCCTGCTGGCCAGCGGTATTGGCAAGAAACCACTGACCGTAGCCGAACCGGAGCCCGGCGACGGCCGCTTCCGGGATCAGGCCTGGAACGACGTCATAGCCTTCAACGCCGTCAAGCAGGCCTATTTACTGTCAACTCGCTGGGTTATGGACACCATTGACGATGTCAGGGATCTGGACGATCACGATAAGCGGAAAGTCCGTTTTTTCGCCAGCCAGATGACCGATGCCCTCGCCCCAAGCAACTTCGTTCTGAGCAATCCGGAAGTGTTGCGCACAACCGTTAAGACACGGGGCAAGAACCTCCTGCGAGGCCTGGCAAACCTGCTGCGTGATCTGGACGAGGGAAAGGGCCCGATGCCTTTCCGCATGTCCGACCCGGACGCCTTTGAGGTGGGCGACAATCTGGCCAACACACCCGGCGACGTGGTGTTCCAGAACGATCTGATGCAACTCATCCAATACCGGCCGACCACCGAAACAGTTCATCGCCGGCCTTTGCTGGTGATACCGCCCTGGATCAACAAGTACTACATCCTCGATCTTGGCGAGAAAAAATCCTTCATTCGTTATTGGGTGGAACAGGGGCACACCGTGTTCGTGGTTTCCTGGGTGAATCCCGGTCCAGAGCTGGCACACAAGACCTTTGAGGACTACATGCTCGAAGGTCCGGTCGCTGCCATGGATGCCATCGAGCAGGCGACGGGTGAGCGGGAAATCAATACCGTCGGCTACTGCATCGGCGGCACCCTGCTTGGTTGCACGCTCGCCTGGCTGGCCGCTCGCGGGGATGATCGCGTAAAAAGTGCGACGTTTCTCAACAGCATGATGGATTTCTCGGAAGTCGGCGATCTCGAAGTCTTCATCGACGAGGACTCTATTGCCAAAATCGAGAAGGCCATGAACAAACAGGGCTATCTTGAAGGTGCTTCCATGGCAACGGCCTTCAACATGCTACGTGCCAACAGCCTGATATGGTCTTTTTTCGTCAATAATTACCTTCTCGGCCGCGACACGGCGCCCTTTGACCTGTTGTACTGGAACTCGGACGCCACCCGCATGCCAGCGGCCATGCACAGCTTTTACCTCCGCAATATGTACCTGAACAACCGGCTGCGTGAGCCCGGGGGTATTACTCTAGCGGGTACACCGATCGATTTGCGAAAGGTGAAGTCCCCCGCCTACTTTGCATCTGCGATTGAAGACCACATCGCACCCTGGATCTCCTGCTACAAAGGCGCACGTAACCTGGGCGGCCCGTTGCGTTTTGTCCTCGGCGGTTCAGGGCACATTGCCGGCATCATCAATCCGCCCGAGAAAAAGAAGTACGGTTATCGCCTCAACGAAGACAACCCGGCCAATCCAGAGGAATGGCTGAAAGGTGCCGAGCAGTTTGAAGGTTCCTGGTGGCCAGATTGGGTGGCTTGGGCCGAGCAGTTCGGTGGCGGTAAGATTAAGGCTCGCATTCCGGGAGAAGGCAATCTGCCGGTGATTGAACCGGCGCCCGGGGCTTACTTGCGCAACGAGCCGGCACCACCAAGCCCGGCGGTCCGGAAGCGGCGACAACCGCAACGCGGGAAATCGGGTTCCGCGAAGCAGAAAACGCCATCACCTGAGAAAGTCACGCAGTGAAGCATCCGTGGACTGAGCGGGAAACTCTGGAATAGCGGGCCGGCGAAAGCTCCCTAACGCAGCTCGGAAACCAGGTCACCGGCGCGACAACTCCTGACTGCGCGTTTGATCTTGCCCACATCCTCGCTGTCCAGATTCGCTCGAGACAGGTAAAGCGAAACCGGGAGGGTTCCCGCTGTTTGCTGGAATACCTTGACCACATCAGGACCAAAGAGATCCTCCACCAGAAGCGCCGGCAATACGACCGCATCCAGGCGGTCATAGTGAAGCATGGCAACCAGTTGGGACCACTCTGTGACTTCTTCGATTCTCGGGTTTTCGTCGGTAATGAACTGTTCACCAACAAAACTCCGAGGCAGCCCATATTTAAGGCCCGAGGTTTCAGATATCGGCGGAAGTTGGCGATTCGAGACAAAAACATAGTCCGCCGAAAACAACTCACCGGCGAACTCGCCGATTCTGTCCCGACGCTCACTCTGGGCAAGGGGCAGAACCATCGAGACTTCTCCCGAGTGCAAATACCCCAGCCCTCTTTTCAGAGGCACCTGAATAAACTGGGGCTGGATGTCAGCGCGATCAAAGATACATTCGTAGAGCGGCGCCAGGGACCCATGGAGCTTGCCATCGGAGTACCCGATCACGCCCTGCAACCCTTCACCAACGGCGACAGGAACCGAGGCGGCCGCAAGGCTGGAAAAGAAGATCTGCAGGCTGATGAAGACTGCACAGTGTGACCGAACCATCGCTCCACTCCATGGGACTGAACGCATGAATTTCCTGCGATCAGGGTCGTCCAGGTTCGCTTACCTTTCCATACGGACCTGTACTTAACGTCCTAGATACCTGAAACGTAGCACATTCTGATACTTATCGATGTATTTCTGATTGATGAGACCAATCACACCCGATTGCCGCAAATCGTCGAAGCATTGATCAAAGGCTGCGGCGAATGCGGGGTTCCGAAAAACCATCTTGTGCGGCGCCGGGTTGAAGATTGGCGCGAAACGAAAAGCATCAGACTGCGAGGGCCAGCTTTCACCGCGGCGCTTCTTGTTGAAGATTCTCCGATTCACTTCCGCGACCACGAATCCGTCGGCCAGAATCGCATCGACCCGGCCCATAAACAGTAGCCGGGAGTGAATGGTCTGATCGGCGATTTCGGTGAGCGAGGCGAATTCAGGTACGTTATCGCTGATCCCCAGCACATCGACCCCTTCACGGAACGTCACCACGTTGAGACCGGCCAGGTCTTTGACCCTTTCAATCGGCCCGACACGGGAGTGATTGTAGAAAGCTCCGTTCTGGTACCAGATGTAGGCGGATGTGGAATAACCGGGAAGACGCCAGTGCAAAGGTACTGTGGCAATAGCATCGAAGTCCTGACGATCCCTGTAGGTCCTTGCATGGCGCTCATAGGGCTGCATGATGAATTCGGCCTCAAATCCGCACTCATCGAAGGTCGCCAAAACCAATTCTATATCTCGCCCCTCGAGACTTGGCTCCGCTGCACCCGGTATCTGAGCAGCGAGAACTTTAAGCCGCGGCAGTGGCTCCGAATTCGCAGCCAAAGGGAATCCTGGCAGAAGAAATAAAAAGAAATGGGCGAGCGTTGAAATCTTCAAACCGCTGTCTTCTCACCTCGGGCTAAAAAGTTCAGTTTTTGAACAATATCCTTATCCGGGCGTGCAGGCAATCACTCTGAGCAAATGCCTGCAAATGAGGCTGCACCTCAGCCCAGTAGACACTCCTTGGCCTCATTGATGCGCGCCGCCAGGTAATTGCTGCCACCATGGTCCGGGTGAAGTTTTTGCATCATCCTCCGATGGGCTTTGATGATCTCTTCCCGACTGGCTCCGGGCTCGAGCCCCAGAATGTCCAGCGCTTCGCTCTCGGTAAGCGGGCCGCTCGTATTGCCACTGCCGCCCGACGGATCGCTTTCAGAGGCCGCCTCATCGTCTGCTCGCCAGGAGTCTCCGAACCGGCGATCCAGGTAAGTTTCAAGTAGCCGGGCAGAATCCTCGTCCTGGCCGCGGCAATAGCGCAATAGCTCGAGGAAATCGCTTTCGCTTAACTCCGCCAGTTCTCTCCCTTCCATCGGGCCCTTGATGATCTTGCCGCTCATGATTCCCGAGTCGTGGTCCAGAGTCATTTCGAGAATATCGCTGGAAACATGGGACTGGTTGCCCGACTTGGCCCCGGCACCGCCGGCCACGCGACCGAGCCCACCACGCAACAGAGATGGCAGCAGGCGACGCAACAGAGGATAGAGAAAGGCCAAACCGGCGAAGACAAAATGCAGTCGCCCGGTTACAGCCAGCAAGACTACGATGCCGATACCGGCCAGCAGAGCCAGCTTGAGAATGGCGGCATTGCGCTGACTGGCAGGCTGATTGCGCAACCACACCCAAGCCACAACCGCGACAACGATGGCAACAAGCGTTAAAGGCACTCAAATACCCCGGGCACACCGGCCCATCAATGGATTCTCACAAACACTATCGGATCTGTCTGGTCAGGCGTTTCACTTCCGGGGAACTACGGCTGGAAAAATCCTGCAGGGCCTTGGCTCCCCCGGAAGCATAGACCGCAACTGCCGCCATAAGATCCTTGAGCACCTGAGGACTGTTACGGTCAAAGGGTGCGTATGCGCCCCCTGAAAGCTTGCTCACCTGCTGAAATACCGCCCTTGCATGGGCATCATTGCCCTCGTGAAACATGAACACCGGTGTGCGCAGCATTCCCAGTTCCCCGGCGGTGTGACAGAGTTCGTCCACCGGTTCCTCGCAACAGTCACCGATAAACACCACAGCTTTGACGGGCTTTGCACGGGTCTCTTTCACCGCATGGGCCAATACCCGGCTGATCTGGGTGCGCCCACCGAGGCAGGAAACGCCGTTCATCAGATTCAGCAACTGCCCGGTTTCGGTCACAAAACCCGTGGCCTTGAACTCACCGAAGCCACGGTAGTAGCAGAGCTGAATGGCCAGGCCACCCAGATCCCGGGTTGCTATAAACAGTTCGCTCTGCAGATGGCAGGCCTGGTCCCAGGTAGCTTCCCGACTTGCAGTCGCGTCCAGCGCGAAAATCAGCCGCCCCTGCCCGCCACCCTGCTTGGGCAATGTGCGAACCTCATTGATAAACTGGTCGATCGCCTGTTTGTCGGATCGGGTGCGTAGCTCTTTATCGGACATAGGCTCCTGAAAATCACGGCGGCTGAAAAAACTGACGCTAAAATAGTAGGGCATAGATCGCGCAATTCACAGGTTTGGCTCTTTCAGTTGGCTCCCCAGAGCACGCTGGAAACAAAGCAACGCACACGGCCATTGGCTGGTAGACCTGCCTGTTCTGATGCAGTGGCAGAGCCCGGGGCAGGTTTGGGCGTTCCGGGTGGAACGAAACGGGGACCGTTGGGCCACGATGGACAAGGACAGGGAAGTAGAAAGCGCGCTCTATTTACGCGAGTGGAGAACCCAACTGACTTATCGGCTGCACCAGGGGGGACAATCTTGGCCAACCATCGCTCTTGGTCTAGGAGCCAATCTGGCTACCCGTGTCCAATACAAGGACCTGAACACGGGCACCGAGGATCTGAGCCTTGGGGATGCCCTGCTGGCAAGCCTCAGGCTCGATTGGTAGATCCAGGTTCCGACACTGGATCCAAACCGGGTATCAGCCTACCCGGTTGAGTGTTACGTCGATGTTGCCACGGGTTGCGTTGGAATATGGACAAACCTTGTGTGCTTCATCGATCAGCTGCTTGGCCTCGGCATCGTCCATACCCGGAAGGCTGATGCGCAATTCCACTTCAATGCCAAACCCATTGGGGATCTGGCCGATGCCAACCACGCCTTCAATGGAAGCATCTTCCGGCATCTTGAGCTTGTCGCGACCGGCCACAAATTTCATGGCGCCGATAAAGCATGCGGAATAGCCTGCAGCAAAAAGTTGCTCCGGGTTGGTCCCCTTGCCGCCGGCACCGCCCATTTCTTTCGGGGTTGCCAGCTCTACATCAAGAATGCCGTCTGACGAAATGGCACGGCCGTCACGACCACCGGTTGCTTCTGCATGGGCACGATAGAGCACTTGTTCGATAGACATAACACTTTCCTTTTTCCTTCGAATTTGAACAGAAATACCTTCCGAGGCATTTCCGCGCGACGATTTTCTAAACGACGCGTCGCCCCGTTTTATGCGATAGAAATGGTTAACTGGATCAACCCGCCAGCGCGGCCCGCACTTTCTTGCTCAAATGCCCCATCTCAACGCGGCCAAGCACCTGGGGTTTCAATTCATTCATCACCTTACCCATGTCCTGCATGCCCTGGGCATCCGTTGAACTGATGGCCATCCGAATCAACCCGTCAAGATCATCCTCGCTGAGGGCCGCCGGCATGAACTCCTCAATGATCACCATTTCCGCTCGCTCTTTATCGCCCAGTTCCTCGCGGCCGGCTTCATCGTACTGACTGGCAGCGTCGCGGCGCTGTTTGAGCATCTTGTCCAGCACCTTGAGAACATCCTCGTCGTTGAGCTCGCGGCGCTCATCAATCTCAATCTGCTTCACGGCAGACTGGGCCATGCGCAACGTAACCAGGCGGGTTTTATCCTTGTTCCGCATTGCTTCTTTTACCGCGCTGTTCAGTTGTTCCTTAAGGGTTGCTGCCGTCATTGCTGATCTCCTGTTGTTTGGCTTTGTTCTGGTTTATGGGGACGAATCGGGAATAATGCAAAGGGTGGGAATTCCATGATTCATGCTGCACTGTAGAATGCAGACACCCGAGGAAAGAAAAAGGCGCCAGGAACAATGATTGATTTCCGCAGCGATACTGTGACCCGCCCTACCCCCGAGATGCGCGAAGCCATGGCCAGCGCCGAGGTGGGAGACGATGTCTATGGCGACGACCCGACGGTTAACAGCCTGCAGGCCTACGCCGCCCAGCGGCTCGGCTTCGAAGCGGCCCTTTTTACTGCCACAGGCACCCAGGCTAACCTGCTTGCCATCATGAGCCATTGTGGCCGTGGCGATGAGTATCTCTGTGGCCAGTCCGCTCACAATTACAAGTACGAGGGCGGAGGCGCCGCGGTGCTGGGCAGTGTCCAGCCCCAACCGATCGAGAACGAGCCGGACGGGAGCATTGATCTGGAAAAAGCCCGGGCCGCGATCAAGGCGGACGATTTTCATTTTGCCGTCACCCGTCTGCTCTCCCTTGAGAACACCATCGGAGGCAAAGTACTGCCCCTTGAGTACCAGGCGCAGGCCCGTGCGTTCTGCGACGAACACGGGCTTCTTCTGCACCTGGACGGCGCCCGTATTTTCAATGCCGCCGTAAAATCAAACTGCGATGTCACCGAAATAACCCGGCACTACGATTCCGTCAGCGTGTGTCTGTCCAAAGGCCTGGGCGCACCGGTCGGATCGCTGTTGCTGGGGTCGGAATCATTCATCAAGCGGGCCACCCGGCTGCGCAAAATGGTGGGAGGCGGCATGCGCCAGGCCGGCATTCTGGCCGCCGCGGGACGTATCGCGCTCGAAAAGGGGCCGCTTAGACTGCTCGAGGACCATGAAAACGCCGAATACCTGAGCAACGGCCTGGCAAAGATTCCGGAACTTGAGGTCAACCCGGCCAGTACCCAGACCAACATCGTTTACGCAAGGTGCAAGGCGGGCCAGGCGTCACAGCTGAAAGACTACCTGGCCGAACAGGGCATCCTGATTACGGCCGGAGACCCGATCCGCTTTGTGACCCACCAGGATGTCAGCCGTGAGGATGTCGACACGCTGCTGACGGCCATCCGGCAATTCTACCCGTCCTGACCGGATACTCTCGCTCAAAAAAGGGCCCCTCAATGAGGGGCCCTTCCAGCGTCACCTTATATCAGCCTGGGGTTACACCATCTTGCCTTCGGCAATCAGCAAGCGGCGTTCATGATGAAGGCCTTTGAACAGGCTGTAGGTCATCACCAACAGCACCAGCGTAAACGGCAGCCCGACACTCAGGGCGCCAGCTTGCAGAGCGTTGAGGGCTTGTTCACCGCCAACGAACAGAAGCACCCCGCCTCCGAATGCGCTCATCCAGAACAGAGTAATGATGGTCGGGATGATCAGAACCGCCGTGACGAACTCACGCACCGTGCGGCCATGGGATACCCGCGCGATAAACATACCTACGAACGGTGACCAGGAAATCCACCAGGCCCAGTAGAAGACCGTCCAACCATGGAACCAGGTGGTGTCTTCCTCGCGGCCAAAGGGATTACTGAGCGAGAACATATTGGACGCGTAGGAGACCGACGTATCCCAGAGCCACTGGAACACGGCGAGTGTGGGGCCGGCAAATATTACAAACAGAAGCAGCAGCCCGGCCATGATCATGTTCGCGTTACTGAGAATCCGGACACCACCATGGATCCCCCGAATCACGGAGAGGGTAGCAACAGCCGTAACGCCGGCGATCACGCCGACCTGAATATTCAGGCCTCCCTCAATATCAAACAGGTAGGAAATACCGGATGCCGCTTGCTGGGCGCCAAACCCGAGCGAGGTTGCAAGACCAAAGATGGTCGCCAGTACCGACACGGTGTCGATGACATTACCGGGCCATCCCCACACCTTGTCTCCCAGAATTGGAAAAAAGGCAGAGCGAATGGTTAGCGGCAGGCCTTTATTAAAGGCAAAAAACGACAGCGAGAGCCCGACAATCGCGTAGATTGCCCATGGATGCAGACCCCAGTGGTACATCGTTGCGCCCATCGCAAGCCGGGCACCCTCAGCAGTGTTTGGCTCAACACCCAGGGGCGTTCCATACCAGTCGGTGTAATAGGCCACCGGCTCGGCAACCGACCAGAACATAAGCCCGGTACCCATACCAGCTGCGAACAACATGGCAAACCAGGACAGCAGAGAGAACTCTGGCTTGGCATCAAGCCCGCCAATCCTAATTTTGCCCACCGGCATGAAAATAAGGGCCAGACAGAAAACAACAAACAGGTTTGCGCTGAGAAGAAAGCCCCAGTCGAACACAGCGATCGCACCATTCTTGGCGCTATCGAGCAACTCCTTTGCACCTGCGGGGAAAATAAGTGTTCCGACAACGAAGGCAACAATCAGGATTGCGGTTAACGGAAATACGATGTTGTGGATATCGAAGCCGAACTTCTCGATATTATCCTGACCGGCTACGTAGTCGGTCTGATAATCGTCTGAAATGACCTCACCCAATGTGAGGACTCCTATGACTGCATAACCCGGCAGTCGGTTGGAAAGTTTACCTCTCTAAGTGCCACCCCAATATTTTGAACTCTAAGAATTAAAATTTCCAACTCTGTTAGACTTGTGCGGTACGAATCCTCGCAACGCCTGAAGGTTCCCGCTGATGAAACTCAACCCCTTTAACACCCGCATCGGTCTGGCTCTGGGAGGCGGCGCTGCCAAAGGCATTGCGCACATTGGTGTGCTGAAAGCGTTTGAAGAAGAGCAAATCAAGATTCATTGCATTTCGGGTACGAGCGCCGGCGCGCTTATCGCGAGCTATTACGCTTTCGGCCGCCCGGCGGAATCCATCCTCAGCATTTGCTCAACACTGAACCTCTCCAAAATCATCAACTTTACCTTTGAGCGCGGCGGGCTGTTCAGCACCAACGCCATTCGGGAGATGATTCACCGCGATCTGGGCGATGTCCGGATCGAGGACGCCGAGATTCCGCTGGCCATCTGTGCCACGGATATCGAAACCGGTGAACAGCTGATCTTCCGGGAAGGCAATCTGGCGGATGTCGTGTGCGCCTCAATGGCGGTTCCCGGCCTGTTTGTACCTGTTGAAATCGATGGGCGGATTCTGGTGGACGGAGGGCTGGTGGAAAACGTCCCCATTTCGCCATTGGCCAAAATGGGTGCTGGCATTACGGTGGCCGTTGATCTCAGCCATGTCAGCCGTTACCCGAAGCCGGACAACACCTTCGATGTCATTTCCAACGCCATCAACATTGGCATCGATTTCAACACCCGCAAGCAACTGAAGCATGCCGACATATCGGTACCTCTGGACCTGAGCGACTACAGCCTTACCAATAACGCCGACCGCGTTGACGAGCTTTATCGGGAAGGCTATCACCCGATGAAGAAGAAGATCCGCCAGGTACTCTGGTACAAACGAATGCATGTTGCCATCAGCCTTCTGAAAACAACGCGAACGTTGATGCCCTTCAAAGTGCCCGAGATTCTGAAGGAGCTCAGGCGCCACGGCTTTGCGGTGCGCAATCGTAATTAGCCACTTAATCACCGCCAGCGGTGAACCAAAACGCTCTTTTCAGACTACTCTTCACACCCGACCATTTTTCAATGCGAACGGAGCTTGCGCATGATTACAGTTCACCACCTCAACAATTCCCGCTCACAGCGCGTTCTCTGGATGCTGGAAGAACTGGGTGTTCCCTACGAGATCAAGCATTACCAGCGAGATCCCAAGACCATGCTGGCCCCCGAAAGCCTGAAAAAGGTGCACCCGCTTGGAAAATCCCCGGTGATCACAGACGGCGAACTGGTGGTTGCCGAATCCGGTGCCATCATCGAATACCTGGCGCACACCTACGGCAAAGACACCATGCTCCCGGAGAGCGGGGGGCAAGCCTGGCTCGACTACACCTACTGGTTGCACTACGCCGAAGGCTCATTGATGCCGCCTCTGGTGTTGCGCCTTGTCTTCGAAAAGGTCAAAACCAGCCCGATGCCGTTCTTTGTTAAACCTGTCGCCAAAGGCATTTCGGACAAAACCAACGAGATGTTTATAGGCCCGATGATCAAGACCCACCTGGATTTCGTGGAAAGCCATCTGGCGAAGAACACCTGGTTCCTGGGGGACAAACTGAGCGCGGCGGACATCCAGATGAGCTTCCCGCTTGAGGCTTCCGTAGCCAGGGGCATCGTCGGCAGGAACCGGCCTCACATCAGCGGATGGGTCAAACGCGTTCATGCCCGACCGGCTTATCAGAGGGCGCTCGAGAAAGGCGGTGATTACGACTTCGCCTGAAGACCGGCGATCCGATTGCTGCTAAAAGGAGTATCAAATACTGAATTCACGGATGGAGATACTGGAATGAAAGAAGTTCGCAGAACCACGCTACCCGTTGTGGAAATGGCGAAAAGCAACGAAGAGTTCCGGCAGGTATTATGGACCGGAGATCATACGCAACTCGTTCTGATGGCCATTCCCGAAGGCGGCGAGATTGGCGGCGAAGTTCACGAGGGACATGATCAACTGCTTTATTTCGTCTCGGGCGAGGGAGAAGCGACAATCGGCGAAGCGAAGGTACCTGTAATGGCGGGCGACGTCAGCATCGTGCCCTCGGGTACCTTTCACAACTTCCGTAACACCGGCAACGGCATGCTCAAGCTTTACACAACCTACTGCCCACCAGAGCACGCCCCGGGAACCGAGCATGAAACCAAGCAGGAAGCAGATTCCGCGGAATGAATCCGCGGCCTACAGTCGCTTCAAGAAATTATCCAATGCCTGATTAACCGGATCCGGATGCGACAGATTTGCGGCGTGCCCTGCACCTGGAATCACGATCAGTTCGGCATCCTACGCTCTTAGCAGTCTGTCCATCTGCCAAGAGGCGCTCGGCCAGGCGATGGTCTAACCTTGATCCTGCATCTCGTTGACTGCGGCCTTTTCTGGCTCAGGAAGCGTACACCCAAAACAAAAACAGGAACCGGGGACCGTATAATTTTTGATTACATCATTGTAGGTGGCGGATCGGCTGGCGCCGTGATGGCGGCGCGATTGAGTGAGGACCCCGATGTCAGCGTCTGTCTCCTGGAGGCAGGCGGCAAGGGCGATCACTTGCTGACCCGCGCGCCAGCTGGTGTGGTCGCGATCATGCCCGGCCATGGCAAGATCAACAACTGGGCGTTCAATACAGAGCATCAGCCCGAGCTGGCTGGGCGTCGAGGATTCCAACCCAGAGGCCGTGGGCTGGGTGGTTCCAGCCTGATCAACGCAATGCTTTATGTGCGTGGACACAGCGCGGATTATGATGGATGGGCCGAGCTGGGTTGCGACGGATGGGGATGGGACGATGTTTTGCCCTACTTCCGCAAAGCGGAATGCCATGAAAGTGGAGCCAGCGAATACCATGGAGCCAAGGGCCCACTGCATGTTTGCAAACAGCGATCACCAAGGCCCATTTCCGAAGCCTTTATCGAGGCGGCTAAAGAGCGAGGCTATCCCGCAAGCGACGATTTCAATACCGGCGACAACGAGGGCGTTGGCCTCTATGAAGTTACCCAGTTTCATGACACCGAACGCAATGGTGAACGCTGCTCCACCGCTGCGGCGTATTTGTATCCGATCATGGAACAGCGCAACAACCTAAAGGTTGTGACCGGTGCCCGTGCGACCCGAATTCTTTTTAACGGAAAACGTGCTTCCGGCGTTGAGTATCGACTCAAGGGCCGATCGCTCTCGGCCTCAGCAAACCGCGAAGTCATCCTATCCGCCGGTGCCTTCGGTTCACCGCAGTTACTACAGCTATCCGGAGTGGGAAACCCTGAAGACATCCTCCCGCACGGTATTCCCATGATTCACGAACTGCCGGGTGTCGGCCGAAATCTGCAGGATCATCTGGATTTCATTCTGGCCTACAAGTCCGGGGATACCGATAACTTTGGCTTCAGTTTAACGGGCATGAAAAACATGCTTCGCCATTCCCTCCAATGGCGAACGGATGGGACGGGTATGATTGCCTCGCCCTTTGCAGAGGGGGCGGCATTCCTGAAGTCTGACCCGGAGCAGGACAAGCCAGACCTGCAGCTGCACTTCGTCGTCTCCATCGTGGAGGATCACGCCCGTAAACTGCATTGGGGACACGGCTTCAGTTGCCACGTCTGCAACCTGCGGCCGAAATCCCGAGGGCGTGTTTTTCTGCTCAGCGCCGACCCAATGACCGATCCCGGCATCGACCCCAACTATCTGTCCGATCCAGACGACCTGAATCTGACTATCAAAGGCGCAAAAATCACCCGGGAGATTCTCGAAGGGCCTGCACTCTCGCCGTACCGACAATCCGAAATGTTCGGCGTTCACGACGGCATGAGCGATGAGGAATGGGAACGCCACATTCGCGCCCGCGCGGATACGATCTATCACCCGGTAGGCACCTGCAAGATGGGCATAGATGATCTGGCCGTGGTTGACTCCAGCCTCAAGGTTCACGGACTTGAGGGTTTGCGGGTGGTCGACGCTTCAGTCATGCCGACTTTGATTGGTGGTAACACCAACGCCCCGACGATCATGATTGCTGAAAAGATCGCCGATACGATTCGAACCCACGGATAAAGGCCTCACTACAGGTGGCAAAATGACAACAACAGAAAAACCAGTTGCTCTAATCATCGGGGCCGGCGACCACCTAGGTTCTGCCATCGCCCGGCGCTTTGCAAAGGAAGGCTTCCACCTTGTGGTCACCCGCAGGCGCGGGGATCTTGATCTTCTCAGCTCGGAAATTCGGGCTCTCGGCTCGAGCGCGACAGCCATCCACTCCGATGCAAGGGACGAAGACCAGGTCATTGAGCTGGTTGAGCGCGTTGAGTCAGAGCATGGCCCAATACGGGTGGCCGTCTTCAACGTGGGCGGAAACGTTCGATACGATATCTGCGAGACCAGCACCCGGGTCTACCGGAAAGTCTGGGAGATGTGCGCACTGGCCGGGTTTCTGGTCGGGCGCGAGGTCGCAAAGAAAATGCTGCAACGCAATGAAGGCACACTCCTCTTTACCGGCGCCTCCGCCAGCCTCCGCGGCGGACGCGGCTTTGCGGCCTTTGCCGGCGGCAAGCATGCACTGCGCGCCCTGGCGCAAAGCACGGCAAGGGAATTAGGCCCGCAAGGGATTCACGTCGCTCACGTGGTGGTGGATGGCCTCATCCGCAATGAAGCCACGGCAGAATTTTTGCCGGACCTCTATGCGAGCAAGGGCGAGGACGGCATTATCGAGCCCGACGACCTCGCGGAAATCTATTGGCAGCTACACAACCAGCCACGCTCAGCCTGGACTTTCGAGCTCGATGCGCGGCCTTTCTCAGAGAACTGGTAACGCCCCGGAGAAGCTGTGTCGGACTATCAGGAGCCGGGTATCAGCCGGCTCCTGTCGTTCCTAGACGTAGAAGTCCAGCTCCTCCTGGGATTTCAGAAGATCCCGCATCTTGATCGGGTCGTCACCGAAGAAGAACACAAGCCCCCAGTGAGTACCAAAAGCGGATCGGTCCGGAACTGTTTCCTCGGCAGGGGCCACCAACTCGTGCGACTCAAAGTAAGGATGCTCAATGCACTCTTTGGGCATTTCCAGCTTGCTCACTACTCGGCGTCTCGGATAAACACCGAAGCAACCGGCATAACCTTTGGCATCGACCACTTCGCGGGGGAAGAAGGCATCGACCTCTTCCTTGGTGCTCTTGGGATCAAACACCAGCATGGAAGCCTGGTAGGCATTGAATCCATACGCGCGTTCAATCAATTCGAAGGCCTTGAACCCGGGTGGACGGTACGCAACTTCGCCAAAGTACATGGTGCCGTCGCTGGTTACGAAGTACTCCGGATGGATCAGACCGAACTGAATATCAAATGTTTTGACCAGCAATTCGATCTGCTTGGTGATTGCTTCGCGCCAGCTTTCAAGTTCCTTCGTGGCAGGAACAAACACCGAGTAACCCAGGGTGACGTACTCTGAAATATTCAGAAACTTGATTTTGCCATCGTGGATCCAGGCCTCAACAGCGAATTCCCAGCCACTCAGATGACTTTCCATGAGCAGGGGGTATTCCTCGTCCGGAATCGTATCGATTTCTTCCAGCGTGCGGATCATGCGGTGACCCAGGCAGCCGGCTTTATCGAAGGCCTTCACGTGAATCGGATCGTCCGGGTCACCATCCAGTTTAAGCAGAGTCTGGTTAACCCGCTTCATGAAGCGAATGATGTCATCTTTTTCGTGGGCTTCTTCGAAAATCCCGACGCGAATACCACCAAGCTGGGCCCGACGTTTCATCAGCGCCTTGTCCCGGAACAAAATGGATTGGCCGTACATACGCGGATTATTCAACAGAACAGAGTTGATCGCGCCTGACCATTCCACCGTTTCCTCGAACAATGGGATTGCGACATCCACCCCTTCGGCTTTCAGCTTTTCAGCGATTTCCATTGACCGATCGTTCAGGCGAACAAAATCCCAGGGGATGAAGGGAATATTGTTGGCCGTGCAAAAATCGGCAGCCCAATCCGGGGCAACCACGATATAGCGGCGATCGAACTTCTGAGCCGCCTTGATCGCATTAATACTCCAGCCAAGAAGAGCAATATAGCCCTTGTTTGGGTCCTTGGGTGTTTCCGTTCCCAGAACCGAGTCCATGGAGGGATCGCGCCAGGCCAGCACTTCCTGCGACATTTTGGATTTCGGTGTGATCGCCATAAGTTACCCCTTTATATTCGAAATAACGCAAAGGGCATTGGCAACAACCCGATGCGTCAGACCAGAGTGTCCCAGCCAGACGCGGAAATTAGTTTCCATACACAACAATTTAGACCCTTACAGGCCAGGAAGCGAGCCTGTCCCTCCACTATCAAGACGATTGCGAAAGGATCTGGAGTCACAAGATGCAAGCATCCGAAGGGCTGCCTGCAAGGATTTTCCGTTTTATCCCCGTAGCCTGTAGAAAGGTTCGAGAACCGGCTTCAATCCTTTTGCATCGTCAATGAACAGCTGCAGATGCGGGAAGGGAATCTCTATACCGGCGGCATCCAGGGCTTCTTTCATCTGCTCGAGAATATCGGCCATGATTCTGGGCCGAACATCCAGGTTATCCGGCGTTATCCACACTTTGACTTCGAGGTTCACTGACGAATCACCGAGGCTTTTGAGCAAAACACGGGGCTCCATGCCAGCGCCCTGCAAAACTTCGGGATGTGCCAGCAAAACCGGCATCAGCACTTCCCTCGCCGCCTTCGCAGATTCCTTGTAAGCAATCCCCACGGGAATATTCAGGCGTGTCACGCCCTCTGCGCTGTAATTGATGATATCCGTGGAGGCAACACTGTCGTTTGGAATCATCGTGAAGATATTATCCCGGGTTCGCAGCCAGGTGGTTCGCAAGGCAATCTTCACCACTTTGCCTTCCTGTCCGTTGATGGTGACCCAATCACCGATTCGAAAAGGCCTTTCAATGAGCAGGGTGATTCCCGCAATGAAATTGGAGAGAGTGGATTGCGCTGCAAAACCAACGGCAATACCGACGATGCCCAGACCGGCGATAATCGACACCACATCGAAACCGAACTGGGCAAGCACCGTCACCACCGCAAGGGTTGCGGCGATAACCGCAAACAGATTCTCGACCAGTTGCCGGATGGAAGGATCCATTCGATAGCGTGAAGTGCCTTCCTTGATCAGACGCCGGAAAACTACCCAGACCACGTAGAAACCGAGGACCATGAAACCTGCCCTCGCCATCGCCTTGAGAACCTCAGGAGAAACCCCGAATTGCGCAAGAATAACTATCAGCGCACCCAACCCGGCCAGATAGCGCAGGCCGCTGCGCATCTGGATGTAAAGAGGGGTTTTGGTTCGCCGCTCACCAAGACCCAGCCTGATGGCAGCGATCAGAATCAGATAAACGCCCAGGAAGACGCCAAGGTAGATTACAGAGACCAGCAGCTGGCCAAGTACCTGTACCAGCAACGCCCCCCAGTCGAGATTCTCGCCTGACACTGCCTGAAAGGCATCGCCAAGATTTCGACGGAGCTGCTCAATCAAATCTGCACCGAATGATTCCATCATGATCTGCACGACACCTTTGCTGTCCGTACATCAAGTAAAGGCGCGAATGGCATTTTGCTCAAATGCCGATCCGAGCCTCTTTGAAGCGTATGTGCAAGTTACATTGACTGGTCACTCTGCAAGGTGCTCAATATAAGAACGACGACCTTGTGGAGGAGATAACGATGAAATGAATTGTGCTCGCAGTAATTGTCGCGATCATCGCCGTCTGGCTGTATCGGGGCAAACGCAAAAACTATATTGAAGATCCTGATGTGAAAACATTCGATGAGAAAGACTACTACCTCACATCGAATGACAACGCCTCAGATGACGAGTCCTCCCCCGATCAGAGCAATCCTCGTCACTGAGGTGGGCGTTACTTTTTCAGGCTGATCTGCTTTGAACCCGTGGGGGATACTTGTCCGCTTTTGCCCTTGCCGACGTATTCCACAGATCCGCCCGCTTTCAAAAACGCGGCTGTCTGTTCTTCAATGGCAGCAGAAGTCAGGGTTACTTTCTCGGGTTTCTTGCTCATAGTGATATCCAGGTCGGGATGGCTTAATTAATATCGTAAGCCTTCCATTATACCTGAAGTGGCTAAAAATTGTTCGCTCCCTATAGACTGCGCGCTTCACGCGCCTCAGCCAGGCTCCCCTTGTTCTCAACATTTGTATAACCGGCACGCTCCAGAGCCGATTTTGCTTTACCTGCCCTGTTGCCACTGCGGCAATAAAGATTAATCTCGGTGTCTTTGTCCGGGAACCTCTCGGTAACCTCCGCAACGATCTGGTCATGCGGAATCAGCGGGTCTCCATCTATGTGGCTTTGCCGGTGTTCCGCCTCTGTGCGGACATCGATCCACACGGGCTTCGCGTGCGCTACTATCGGTGCCAGCGCAAGTGATAGCAGGATTAGCACCGCTTTCACTGAAAAAGACACTCTCATAACCAACTTGCTCCCTATTTTAAGGCTCTACAATTAGTCTATACGGGTAAACTTACCGAAGGAGTTCACCGCATGGAAACCGCTGACATCTTCCTGTCGCTGCTGTTCGGCTGCATCGGTTTCGCCTATTTCATGTATGGCCGGCGCAGGAAAAACATCGTCACCCGCTACTGCGGCATTGCCATGATCCTGTATCCCTACCTGGCCAGCAGCGCCTGGGAGATGCTGGCAGTGGGTGTAGGGCTCATGGTTGTGCCACGGTTTGTCGAGTTATGAATAGTGTGGGCTCAGCTCAAGCTCTAGAGGCGCTCAATAGCCTTGAGCAAAGAGCTGAAGGCTCTGGAAAAGCTGCGCTCAGCCAATCGGTCCATTACCTCACCCAGCAGCGGCACTTGCACGTGCCCTTCAGAAACCCAGGTAACCCGGGTCTGTTCGCCTTCTGGCTTTAAAACAATCTCTCCCTTCGTGTGCTGAACGGTGAACGGGCTCGATTTTTCAATTTGATAGTGCATTCGGTTTGGCCTCTCGAACCGGGTAATACGCTCAGTGAGCTCGAGCCGGCCCGCTCCGACAATTCTCAGGGCGCCAATGCCATTTTTCTCATCTCTACCCTCTTCAATCAGTAAAGACTTGCTAACCCCGGGAAACCGGGAATAGCGGGCGTGGTCGGAGATGGCTTCAAAGACTGATTCAATATCCTTCTCGAGAACTCGTTCGACATGTATGCGAAACATGGCTACTCCTCAACTTTGGGCTCACGGACAGGATACGCTCCCACTCCATCAAACGAGTGGGATTTATCGGAATACCCCTGTCTCGGCCAACTGCCGAATGATCTGAATCGTCTCAATGTCTGTGGCTACATAGGCCTGTTCAAGATACTGGTCATAGGGCATCGAATCACCGCGGTTCTCGATGCTCGCTGTTTCATACCGGAAACGGACAAACAGTGATGCCGGCTCGGGCTCTTCGATATCCATGACAAGTGTTGCGGCCGGGAGGTTGGCCGTTGGCTGAGTCCGGTACTCTATCCTCGCCTCGTGCCAGAAAGTGACTTCATCGACCACCTGCAGTCCCGGCAGCTGGAGGCTACGCTTCAGGTAAGCCGGACCCTGATCCAGAATCTCGTAATCATCGACACCAACGAGGAACTTGTCCGGGCGCCGGGCCCTGAGCACCAGCCCCTCCCACACCTGGAATCGGGTCAGAACCGGTAGCTCTGGCTTGGTCAGGTCGTTTATCTGAACGATATGCTCGAACGTCATCTGGCCTCCTGTCGTGCGCATCGCAAGGCACGGTTTCAATCGCTCGCCTTTTTGCGATGAATGCCGGGTTATTAAAGTTCGATTCACGGTTTGGGTACGCGTTTAAAAAGTTAACAGCCTACAATTCAAAAGGATGATCACTGGAATGGTTCCAGTGCAACCTGATAGTCAAATAATTCATAAAAGGGGACGTTGAATCCCAGTGAACTATCGCCAACTCTTTCTTGCTCTGATCCTCGGAATCCTCGCCCTTGCGCTATGGGTGAGCCCAGAGTTCAAACAGATTGCCGCCGGCGTTGCCATTTTTCTGTTCGGCATGCTCTCGCTGGAGAACGGGTTTCGCCAGTTTACCGGTGGTTTTCTCGAGAGCGTGCTGCGTCGTACAACCGATACGATTCCGAAAAGCCTCGGTTTTGGCATCGTCAGTACCGCCATCATGCAGTCCAGTTCCCTGGTATCGGTGATCACGATTTCGTTTTTGAGCGCCGGCTTGCTTCCGCTGATCACGGGTATCGGCATTATCTTCGGCGCCAATCTTGGCACCACGACCGGCGCCTGGTTATTCGCCACCATCGGTATGAAAATGAGCCTTTCGGCCTTTGCCTTGCCGATGCTTGTCTTTGGCGTGGTACTGAATTTTCAGCAACCACGAGCCTGGAAAGCCTTCGGTGCAATTCTCGCCGGGCTCGGGTTTCTGTTTCTCGGTATCGATTTCATGAAGGCGGGCTTCGAAAGCTATCAGTCGGCTGTCGATCTGCGCGAGTATGCAATGGACGGTATCTCAGGACTTCTTGTCTACACAGGCCTCGGAATTCTGGCGACCGTCGTGATGCAATCCAGCCATGCGACGCTGGCGCTGACTCTGGCCGGTCTGGCCACGGGCCAGATTACCTACGAAAACGCTCTGGCCCTGGCCATTGGTGCAAATATTGGTACAACCGTCACCGCTCTGATCGGTGGTCTGGGTGCAAATATCACTGGCAAGCGTCTGGCAGGCGCCCATCTCCTGTTCAACGCGGTAACGGCGGTGATTGCCCTGGTGCTGATCGAGCCCCTGCGCTGGTCAGTGGATGCCCTGTCAGCCCTCATGTCGATCGCCGACGATGACTACACGGTCAAGCTCGCCGTATTCCACACCCTGTTCAACTGCCTTGGTGTTGCCATCATGCTGCCACTGATATCGAGAATGGCACGGGCACTCGAGCGCTGGCTGCCAGAGCGAGAGGAAGAGGTCGCCGCACAGCCGCGGTACCTGAATCAGGCTGCGATGGACTCACCCGATAGTGCAAACGCGGCAGTGCGCAGGGAGGTCTGGCACCTGTTCGATCAAGCCTTCGTTATCCTTTCCCATGGTCTCCACCTGCACCGCGAAAATATTCGCCAGAGCGATGACCTTGAAGCGATGATTAACAATTCCCGGGAACGCATCGATATCGACATCGACCTGATCTACCGACAGCGAGTAAAACGCCTGTACAACGCCATTCTCGACTTTATTTCCGGGCGAATGACCCGGGAGTCGCCGGCCAACTCCACCGAATCGCTTTATCGTCTTCAGCATGCTGCCGCGGAGATGGTCGAAGCCATCAAGCATGTCAAACACCTACGCAAGAATCTCACAATTTATATGGCGTCGGATAACGCCACGATTCGCAAAGAGTACAACGAGCTTCGACTGCGAGTCGCGATGGTACTGCGTGAGACCCATCGTTTTTACGAAGGCCGGTTTGAGGATGCCAGCGCAGCAATACTGGAGCTCGACGAGATCGCTGTGCGTGCACGAGTAGACCGCGAATCGATGGTCGGTCGTGTCACAAAACTCCTGGGTGCAAAACGGATTGATGCCGCCATGGCTACGTCTCTGCTAAACGACTCTGCCTACGCCAGCGAAACCGTCGATGCTATTCTGACAGGAACCCGCGAGCTCCTGACTGCCATGGATGTTGAAGCCGCTCGAACCACAGAGGAGCTGTCGGTGAGCGACGCAGGGCGGGCAGAAGTCATGCCATGACGAATTCCGATTAAGCTTTAAACAGAGAGGACGGAACAGTGGGTTTCAAGGATCTTGTGGCGAAGCTTGACGATATTCTGGGCGACCATGACAAGGGTAAGTCCCTGGAGCTTGAAGAACTGAAGCGGCTTGAAGAGCGGCTGGTGGAGAAACAGGAGAAATACCGCGACCGACTGACTTCCGGCGCCCCGGGGGAAACACCCGCTCAAACAGAAGTTCGCCTGCGAGTTGTTGAGGCGCAACTTGCCAAACTGAGGGAGCTTATGAAAGAGGATAGTCTTTCTTGACCTCGAAATCCTGGCTAAGCCATTTGCGCCCCCACAAGATACCGTTTCGGCGCCGATTCGCCCGAGCGTCCGTCGCCCTTATCTTTCGAAGCACAGAAAACGGTGGCAAGGAGCTGCTCTTTATCCAGCGGGCCCGTCGGGAGGGTGACCCCTGGTCTGGCGACATGGCTTTCCCGGGCGGCCGCCTGCAACCTGAAGATGCATCTGCACGCGCCGCTGCCGAGCGGGAAACACTGGAAGAAACCGGCATGGATCTGAGGCGCCACGGCCGCTTTCTCACCCGGCTTTCCGATCTGGTCACCCGCCATCACAGCCGCTGGCGCCCGATGGTGGTCACCCCCTATGTGTTCGAGTGGCGGGGACCAAAGTCGGTCTCAACGAATCACGAAGTCGAGCGAGCGGTCTGGGTGCCGATGGACTACCTCGGCGCAGACGCGAACCAGGGCCGACTTTCCTGGCGCACGCCCCTGGGCACACTCAACATGCCCTGTTGCCGTTACCAGGATGCCTGCATCTGGGGATTAAGCTACAGCATGTTGCAGGAGCTACTGGCATTGGCCCCTGGCAAGAATGAGAGTTCGATCCATGACCGTTGACCGTAACCGCCTTGCCGCTCTCGCTGCGGAACCGCATTTCTATCGGGGCAGGTACCGCAACCTGGAGCCAGTCCCCCGGCATGGCATTGGCGATTTTATGCGCTGGCAACTGGCCCCGGGCCGCAACTTCCCGAAGGGAAAACGCTTCACACTGCTGCGGCCAGATACGCATTCCCTGATGAGTCCGCCCGAAGAACCACAACTGGTCTGGCTGGGTCACGCCTCGTTCCTGTTCCAGTATCGTGGTCTGAACGTGCTCACCGACCCGGTACTGTCGGAACGCGCCAGCCCCTTTCAACTGGTCGGGCCGAAGCGTTATACACCGCCGGCCCTGACGGTAGCAGACATGCCGCCGATTGATTTGGTGCTGATTTCCCACAACCACTACGACCACCTTGATGAAAAAACCGTGCGCCAGTTACACCGGCGCTTCGGAGACAACCTGCGCTGCTGCCCATTGGGGCCTACGACCCGCGCTGGTTCATGGCGCCGGTGCACGTGGCCCCGGAAGAGGCGGTGAGCATTCATCAGGATATCGGTTCCCGACAGTCGGTGGCGATGCACTGGGGCACGTTCGTGCTCACCGACGAGCCCATGGACGAGCCACCCCGACGGCTAAGAGCCGCCCTGGAGCGACAAGGGCTGAACGAAACGAACTTTCGGGTGATGCAGCACGGGGAAGTCTGGTCGCCGGCTTCGAACTTATAACCTGACGACGCCCTCTCCCTGATCGTGCAACCAGCGCCGCCAGTCGAGGGCCAGCATGCTTACACCACCAATGTAATTGTCGTTGACCAGATAATAGGAGATGGTGCGATCTCCCCGATTAAAGTTGTGCATCAGGCGCACCACAAAGTTTCTTCGGGTAGGTTTGGACATCAGGAAATACACGAACTGGCCAGACTGGGCCCGCAGGCTTCCGCGCCCCGACAGATCAGAATGTCGCCACTTGTTGCTTGGCAGCTTCAATAGCTGATCGATGCCCGCCAGACGGCCCTGTTCAAGTGCCTGATCAACCACCCACTGATTTTCACGGTGGCGCTCAAAATACAAGCCGGATTCATCGCGCTCAATGGTCTCCATCTGCTCTGCCAACCCTTCGTTCAGCCAGGCTGGCGCATAGGGAACGATGGTATCGACAACCGCATGACTCACTTCGTGCTTGATGGTTTTGAAGGTGAGATTTCTGTTTTTACGAACATAGACGACGATCTGGTGTTCGGAAGGTATGTAAAGCCCGTAAGAGGCAACAGCCATCCCCCTGTTCCGACGGACGAGGTAGTTACGGTATGCCGCGCTGTCTTTGAGAATCAGAATATTGACCGGCACCGTCCGGTGCATATCAAAAGACATCACCCGGTCGAAGAACTCATAGACGTTGTTAACGCCTTCAACGATCTGCTGGTGTTCCGCTTCGCTCAGCTCAACATCAACAGTTCTGATATCGATCTCAAAACGCGACCATTCAGAGGCACCTGGCTTAACATTGACCACTTCCTGCGCGACCCGGTGATCCTGCCGATCGCCGAAATGCACCTGGCCGTTTTCATCCACCCATTTATAGATCTTTGCAGAAACCGGGCACGCAGCCATCATAAACAGCGTTAAAACCACCACTGGATAAACGGCTTTCCTTAACCTTTTAATCACTGCGCCTTACCCGATAAAAATTGAAAGTTAGTCTCGAAGCCCAAAATGGTTCGGCGAAAGAACGGTGCCGCCAACACCGGTAGATTTAGTGTAACGCCATTTTCGATCAGGTACGCAGTTCAATAATCTCACCAGTCACACCGTTTTCATTCACTACAAGCCGCCCCACCGTAATCGGCAAAGTAAAGCGTCTGGGGCCTGCGCCACCAGGATTGAAGTACAGCACATCGCCAATCCACTCGTTACGGGGTTTGTGGGAGTGGCCAGCAATCACCACGCGGTAGCGGCCTTGCGGATCGAAGTCGAGGGTTTTGACATCGTGGAGCATGTAAACGGCCTGGCCGAGAAACTCCAGATCTCGAGTATCGGGAAGCTCAGCTGCACGGCCGGATTTATCGATATTACCGCGGATGGCAATGACCGGCGCGATCGCCTCGAGCGCGTCCAGAACGTCGTCCCGCCCGACATCGCCGGCATGCAGGATGACCTCCGAGCCCTTCAAGGCTTCCAGGGCTTCTGGACGCATTTTGCTATGCGTATCTGCAATCACGCCGATCTGCATGCCTGCCCCCAGATGCTTAGTGGTGGTGGCCGCCCGGGCCATGCGCGTGGCCGTGGGCTATCTCTTCCGAGGTCGCGGCGCGCACGTCAATCACCTCAATATCAAAGGTCAGGGTTCTGCCGGCCATCGGATGGTTGGTGTCCACATCGGCAAATTTGTGGCCCACCTTCGCAACAACCACGTGGCGAGGCCCCTGCTCGGTCTGAACCTGAGCAACCATGCCCGCCTTCCAGCGTTTGGCCCCCATCAAATGCTTGATCGGCACCCGCTGGATGGCATCGGGCTTGCGGGGCCCATAGGCTTTATCGGGAGTGACAGTCACACTGAAGGTATCGCCGGCATCGCGACCTTCCAGGGCTTCTTCCAGGCCCTTGATGATGCCGCCATGGCCATGCAGGTAGGCGTTCGGCTCGCCGCCGTGGGAGTCTTCAACAGCGTTGTCTTGCTCATCACGAACGCTGTAGTGGAACAGGACGACCTGATTCTTTTCAATTGGCATAGGGTTCTCTTCGATGATTTTAGATACGCCATTATAACGAGCAGCGGAGCTGACTGCAGGCAAGTAAAAGCAGGATAGGAAAACCGGGCCTAAACTTCATTCGCCTTCCGAAACTGCCCCTGATAATCAAAAACCCGTTCCTGCACCTGCCAATAGTGTTTTTGCTTGCGGGCAATCACGAAATCCGGTGCCGGCAATAAGGCCTCCAGCTCAAGCACCTCATCCGCTGAGCTGAACGCTTGCGGGGCCTGGCTATTGGCAAAACGACGCCCGAACAGTCTGTTAAAAACAGCGCGTTGGCCCGGCTTGCTGAAATCAAACGACTCGCCGACCTCTTCCCCATTTTCCCCGTGATAGGTGATCTTCAACTTGCTGCCATCGGCGACCAGCGATATCCCGGCGCAGCGGATTACCATGGCATCCTTTAGTTTCAGCGCATCCCGGAGCTGGTCATCCGGGTCGATGATGGCTTTCTGGCACTGGTGGCAGTTACGGGCTGCGATATCATTCTCGGCCCCGCAATGCGGGCACTCCTTGAAGCGGAAACGGTAATCGCACTGCTGCGGGCGTTCATCCTGAACCCTGTCAACCGGCTCCAGCAGCCCCTGGCAACGGCGGCCGTAGTGCTCGATCACACGGCCATCATCGTCTGTTTTGCCCCAGAAGATATTGGCAAACCCGCAGCCCGGGCAGAACACCTGCACCGGCTCACTATCAGGGTTCGGCTTTGGCTCCCCCACTTCCGGATGATGCAGATTCACATGGTTGCCGGCGTAATCGATCACCAGGCAATCCTGTTTACCCTCATCCAGACGAAGCCCGCGGCCCACTATTTGCTGATAGAGACTCACCGACTGGGTGGGCCGAAGAATGGCGATGAAGTCCACATGAGGCGCATCAAAGCCCGTGGTGAGCACGGACACATTCACCAGATATTTCAACTGCCGCTGCTTGAAGCGCTGAATCAGCAAGTCCCGATCCTTCAGATCGGTGGCGCCCGTTATCAAGGCAGTTTCGTGTTCTGGCAGGTACCCGGCAACCTCCCGCGCATGCTCCACGGTGGCCGCAAAGATCATCACGCCCTGACGCTCGGCAGCCAACTCCACAACCTGCTCAATGATCGCCCGGGTCACGCGCTTGTGTTTGCTCAGCAGCTGGTTAACGTCCCTCTCGGCGTATTCGCCAAAGCGGTCCCGGGGCAGCGCAGAGAAATCGTATTGCGCCACTGCCGCGTTCACCAGCTCCGGCCGAGTGAGATACCCTCGATTGATCATGTAAGTCAGCGGTAGCTCGTAAATGCAGTACTGAAAGGGCTTGTCATCCTCGCCCCGAACAAAGCCCCGATAGTGATAGCGATAGATCCAGCCCATGGCCAGGCGATAGGGCGTAGCAGTCAGCCCGAGCACTTTCAGAGAATCGTTCTGTTGCCGCAAGAGCTCTATGATGCGCTGATACTGACTGGTTTCTTCCCCGCTGACCCGATGGCATTCATCGATAATAACCAGCGAGTATTCGTCCCGAAACTGATCCAGGTTCGCCGATACCGACTGCACACTGGCAAAGGTCACCTGGTGGTGACTTTCCTTCCGCTTCAGCCCGGCAGAGAAAACCCCGCCGGTTAATCCATAACTCTGATACTTTGCGTGATTCTGCTCCACCAGCTCCTTTACGTGGGTTACCACCAGGATCTTTCGCTTCGCGAGACGCGCCAACTCGGCAATAACCAGGCTTTTCCCAGCACCGGTTGGCAGCACGATAACGGCGGACTCATCGGTTTTTCGAAAATGAGCCAGCGTGGCATCAACCGCTTCCTGCTGATAAGGCCGGAGTTTGAAAGGAGCGTTCATTTTGGAGGGCTTACTCGTTCTCAGACAGTGTGTTTCGATTCTTAATGTTCATTGATAAATGCTCATGTGCACAACACTACTGACTGCTATCTTTGAATTGAGGAAGTAGAGGCGTTTGAGCTGACAGATACCCTGAGTTCTCCTCAAGGTCCATTACCACAGATCAGCAACCTGACTGGATTAAAGGAATCAGTCAGGCCTCCGTTTTCCAGTATAAGGAGATATTGCATGAGCAATTATATGTCGATATTGGGCGCCGTCGGGATTGCCGGCATAGCCGTCGCCATCACCGGTTGCGCAGGCTCCGTCGAGCCCCCCACCTCTCAAATGCGAGCCGCCGAATCTTCCGTTCAACAAGCGGTGTCATCCGACGCAAGAAACTTTGAGCCAGTGCTGCTGAATCAGGCCCAGAACAAGCTTGCCGATGCCGAAGAGCTCATCGACGATGAAATGAGCGAAGAGAATTATCAGAGAGCACTGCACCTTTTGGAACAGGCATCCGTCGATGCTCAGCTGGCCGGCGCGCGTGCCGAAACTGCAAAAGCCAGACAGGCTGTGGAAGAGATCAACAGGAACATCGAGTCTCTTCGCCAACGCATGAATGGAAGCCAGTAAGGGCGCCAGCTTAAACAGGAGATTGATATGAACAATCGATACATGATTTTGAGCATGGTTGTCGGCTTTTCCGTCTTCCTGGCCGGATGTGCCAGTACGCCCAAGGACAATCAGATGGTTGATGAAGCAAAGGCGGCCTATGAGGACATTCGAACCGATCCAGACGTTGCCCGCAGTGGCGACCGCCAGCTAAGAAGCGCCAGGGATCAGCTGGCCCGCGCTGAACGATTACTGGAAGAGGGTGCCAGCACCGCGGAAATCGAGCATGCGGCCTACCTGGCCAATCGCCATGCCGAGATTGCCCGGGAGCAGGCCGAACGCGCCAAGCTGCAGCAACAGATAAATTCCGCCGAAGAAAGACGCAAGGAACTGGAGTTGCAGGCTCGCTCTGCACAGGCTCAGGCTGCCCAGCAGGAAGCCGCTGAATTGCGCCGTCAAATGGAGGCTATGCAGGCCGAACAGACAGACCGTGGCATGGTACTTACCCTCGGTGACGTTCTGTTCGACCTGAATCGTGCTGAACTGAAACCTGCCGGGGAAACGACAGTAGGCCGCCTGGCTGACTTCATGGCTGAATATGAAAACCGTCGCGTGCGCGTGGAAGGATACACGGACAGCACCGGAGCAGAATCTTACAACCAACAACTGTCAGAGCGTCGGGCTGAGGCTGTAAGAGAGGCCCTGATGGATAGAGGTATTAATCGCGCCCGGATTGAAGTGCAGGGATTCGGAGAACAATACCCGGTTGCGACGAACGAAACATCCGCAGGGCGCCAACAGAACAGGCGGGTCGAGATAGTGATTTCCGATGCGGACGGAAATATAAAAGAACGTTAGAACGCGAATGCACACCGGAACAGAGTGTTTGCCCAGCAAACAAGTCTGTTCCGGTTTTTCGCAACAGTTGAAAACTTTGCTATGCAGGGCCTCCTAATTAGCGTACTGTCGATCTCGTTGGAAAGATCTAGCAAAGCATTTCACGAATAAGACCTCTTGTGTTGCCACACCTTTTGTCCTGTTTTTGATCCTGCACGTTTTTTTATTTCCCGCATATCGCTGATCAATGATCACAACGATCCTTTGACGGCACCTTATTGATTAATTTCAGGATAACTATCTATGTCTACAATTACCGGCAACGTTAAGTTCTTCAACGAAGCAAAAGGTTTTGGTTTTATTACTCGTGAAGGCGGCGCAGACGTCTTTGTTCATTACAGCAATATTCAGGGTGGCGGTTTCAAAACTCTGGCCGAAGGCCAGGAAGTTGAGTTCACCGTGACTCAGGGCCAGAAAGGCCCGCAGGCAGAGAACGTTATTGGCCTGTAAATAACAGCCAATACGTAAACAAAAAAGGCAGCCCCAGGGCTGCCTTTTTTGTTTGAAAGAAGACGGGCAAGATCGCTGCTGGCACCCTACCCGTTTATTTTTGATATGCCGTTTACCTTGCCGATGAATGTTGCAGTTACCGAGTTCCTGTTAACAGGGCTCTGAAGGGCTGCACAATACAACACGGAAGAGCCCATTCTTGCCGTCTGGCCCCACAAAAGAGCCGTCTGGTTGCAGGCCGGATATAACATCTTCATCAAATCGCAATGACAAAATCATTTCGGCCGGCGCAGCCATTTTGAAATCCAGGATTTCGGTCACAACACCGTAATTGACGCCATCAACCGCGAACTGCTGCCCTTCCCTCGCGATCACGCGGGTATAACCTGAAGGGCTGGAGGCAAGCAGCAGACTCTTTCGGTTATTGATGTCCGCCTCATCGCTCGCCCGGAATGCCGCCCAGGATTGCCGGCTGAACGCCAATCTGGTTGTGTTCGAGCCCAAGTTAACAGCAAGCTCCACACTGGAGGCATCCGGCAAACCTCGAACGGGATCCCCTTCCTGGAAAAACACCTCCGTGGTGGCACTGGTTCCGTCGTTGGTCCAGACCAGCAAAGCGTCTTCCTGATCCAGGGTGCCGGAATTGACCAGGAAGGCCACGGAGTCGTCGGCGCCCACATCGAACGAGTTCGCGCCGCCAATGAAACCGGTGACCTCAAAGAGCGAGCCATCATCCAGCAGGAGCGTCTGCTCGCTACGGCTGATCCGGGTAAAATCACCGTTACCCAGCGAATCGGTGTAGATGCCCCGATTGGCCGGCCCGGAAACCCCTCTAAGAGCGTAGTAGAACACTTCACCGTTATCGGTCAGCAGAGGTCTCGCCGAGTTCAGATTATAAATAAAGTCCCGCGCGGAGCCGCCAGCCTCCCGCACGACTTCCCGATAGCTGCCATCGGCATTAAGGACGTATATACCGGTATCCTCCGAGCCGGCCAGCGCAGTCCCGTCCGCGTTTTGAAGCGACAGCCCAAACACCAGTTGCTCTGCCTGGTTGCTGTCGAAATCGAGGGAACCAAAGTTTTTAGGCTCGAGATTGCCAGGAAGTAGCGTTTCACCGGCCTTTAACGATTGGGCCTTCTGCCCTAAGCCTGTGATCGTCCAAAATGCGCTGCCCGCTGGATAAAACGAATCGTCTGCCACTTTGAAGGCATCCGTGTTCGACCCGGGCTTAAAGGTAATCGCACCATTGCCGTCTGAACTCAAGGACGAGAATAACCGATTTCCCTGGATATTCTCTGTAAAGTAGATATTTCCCGCATCCAGTGTCGGAAACTCGTTGCCATTCCTCGCAGGGTCGCCTTCCCGGGCGATCACAGACGTTGTGCCGGCATTGCTGCGTAACAGCACCTCATTGTTAAGCCCATCGACCTGATCCGTCACCGAGCCCGATTACTGGTTCAGGATACCGCCGAAGATGATTTGACCGGTGTTATCGATCAGTACGTTGAAAAAACCGTTGTAGGTAGCATCGCTTGAGGGCAGCGTGGCGTCGTCGGCCTGGATCAGGCTCAGGCCCGCGCCCGAACTGTAGCTGAAAATACCGTCTCTCAAGCTACCGCTGCTGTCCGTTTGATCGGTTGCACCGAGAATTGCGACGGCGCCAGACTGATTAACATCGAACCTCAGCTGGGTGCCAACTTCACCGCTGAACACGGCGCCACTGCCAATGCCCGGCGCCGGATCGCCACTTACCACGATGGGCGTGATCCCGCTGTCCAGGCCATCAACCGTCACTTCACTGGAATCGGTACAGCCCTCACTGTTGCAGGCGGCAACGACATAACGGGCGCCGTTGCGTTCGGTGAGGCTGATATTGTTGGTGTATTCGTTGGTAGTCAGGTCCGAACCTATCTGGGTGAAGCCACTCACGCCGTCCGGGTCTTCAAACACCTGGTAGAAGTCTGCGTCGGCTACTGCCGGCCAGGTAAAAGTCAGCGTCCAGTCATCGTAGGCGGGCGTAACCACTGGCGCGGCTGGTGCGCCAGTGGCTGTGCCACCACCCCCGTCATCACCGCTGCTGTCCCCGGTATCACCGCTGTCAGCGACATCATCGCCACCGACCTCCTCGCTGGAATCTTCCTCAACCAGGTCATCATCATTTGAATCACTGCTCCGTAAGCAGCCCGCCAGGGCAAAGCACACGGCCAAAACGGTTAACACCCTGAGTAACATAACATTCAATGTTTTCATTCGACTGCCTCCTTGTTCGTAAAGCCGCTGCTTTACGCTGTCCGTACCTAGGCTATCGGACATAAACCAGCGGCAGCAGACCGCACCTGAGGGGACCTTGGCCGGCTTTGACTCCCCCATTTGAGGGGGCTATGTTGAAAGAGCAGCAACCCAAGAGCATCAGGACGATCAAATGAAGTTGGGGTTTATTCTGGAAGATCACGCAGGCGCTCAGGATTGGCTGCGCGACGTGCTCAAGGAAGTTTTTCCGGAGATTTCGGTGACCGTTGCCAACCGGCTCACTGAGGCAAGGGATAAACTGTCTCACCTTCAACAGGCGGATCTTGAGCCGGACATTGCTCTGATTGATCTCAGCCTGCCAGACGGTAATGGCATCGACTTTATCCGCGATCTGCGCGAGGCGGTGCCCGAGTGCCTCTGCATCGTGATAACCATCCACGACGACGACCGCCATGTGTTCCCGGCACTACGGGCGGGCGCCAGGGGATACCTGCTGAAACAGCAATCCCAATCCGAGCTGGCTCGCCGGTTGGCGGGTATTATTGACGATGAGCCGCCACTGTCGCCGTCGGTGGCCAGGCGGGTCCTGGCAACCTTTGCACCGCCGGATACGTGAAAACCGTGTATCGCAAGCTGGAGGTGTCCTCCCGGGCGGAGGCCACCCGGGAAGCCATGCGCATGGGTATGATCGACAGCTAGGCTGCCGGCAGCGTCAGCTCCACAACAAAGCCGCCTTCCGCCAACACCCGGCAATCAACACGACCGCCCAGGTCCTCGGCACGAACCTGCATGGTTCTGAGGCCGTGCCCGTCACCCTGGCCATCCAGGGTCTCGCCTTTGCCGTTGTCGGAAACCCGCACGAAAAGATGGTCGCTATCACGACTCCACGTTACCTCTACCCGATCAGCATTTGCGTGTTTGATGATATTGGAAATTGCTTCCCTGAGAATGCGCGCGATATTGGCAGCAGCCCGGGCCGAAAGCTCCTGGTCAGACAGACTCATGGGATCTGCCTGCCAATCCAGTTCGATACCCGAGTCCGTCAGCCGCTGGCGTATTTCACCCTCACAGCCGTTGGCCACCTCCAACAGACTGGCTGGCGTCCCTGCAGTGGTATCTACCAGCCCATGCAGGTCCCTCAGGGCCGATCGGGCCACCTCGCGCACCGTTCCTGTGTCCGTGGCGTACACGAGGCTCAGCAACCGGGCACCCAGATCGTCATGAAGATCCCGCATGATTCTGCTGCGCTCCTTCTTCGCCCCCGCATCACGGGCCTGCAGCGCCTGCAACGCCTTTCCAGTAAGGTCATACAGCAGGTTCGCCACCCGCATATCCTCCTTGGTAAACAGCCGGGCCCCATTGCTGGCAAATTCCAGGCTCGCCCGCCGGGTATCACCCGGTAGCGCAGGCAGCTCCATCAACACACCGTCTGCCGATACTGCCACCGCGGCCTTTTTATCCGGCGCATCGGGCATCTCCAGACTGAGTGGCTGAAACGTCATGCGCAGCAGATCCGGCCAGGCCCTGCGAACTTCCGCTTCCGTAGAGGCAGAAAAAAGCTTATCCACCAGCTCCCTGAGAGCCTCGTTCAGAGAAATGCTGGAACGCTGCCCGAATCGATCCCAAAGCCATTGCCGCAATGGAAAGTAAAGCCAGCCCGCAATGGCAAGCGAAAGAGTCAGCGCATAGGTGCTGGTCAAACCAACACCCATGATCAGGATCGCATCCAACACCAGCACCATCAGCCCCCCGGCAAACCAGAGCCAGGTCTTGAACCACCACCGCTCAATATCAAACAGGCGATAGCGCACCAGCCCCGCCGCGATGCCGAGGTACAGAATCAGGTAGGCGCCGAACCCCACCAGCAGCGGCACGAGCGGGGGGTGGCCGAAGACTGGCGGTATGATCACCAGCCCCATCAGCAAAACACTGCCCAGGAAAATTGCCAATACACACCATTTCAGGGCAGCGCGTTCGAGGGGGCGACCTTTCGAGGCCACCCATTGGGCACCCGCAAAGCACAAGCCAAGCACATAACCGACGACAATAGGCAGGTAGACCGTCACCTGGGCGCTTTCGCCCACCTGGAGTTCGCTCAGAACCCACATGATCAGTGCGATGCAAATCATCAGTGCCGGAACGGGAAAACGGGCAAGCGGGCGCGGATACACCCAAAACAGGGAGACCAGGGAAGCGTTCACCATGAGCGTGGCTAGGTGGTTAACCGCAGAAACCACCGCAAACACATCGCCACTCAGCACAAACTCCCGATCGCCGTAGATGGCAAGAGTCAGGGTGTTCACCATGGTTGCTACGCCGGAAAGCGCGTAAAGCCGGGTCGCTGCGCTTTTCGGGCGGAAGGCCCAGATGCCAACCGCCACCATCAAAGCAATCAGCCCGTAAAAGGTGTGAATCGAAAAGCCGCCCGAGAGCTGATGCCACGGCGTATCGATGGCCACAACCGGCACCTGGTCACCGGATGCGAGAACAAACCTTGCCCCGCCTGAGCGCAGCGCCTGATCCAATTCGGTCTGGCGCTTCATAAACAGATTAAGATCGGTGTGGCTTAGCAGGTCTGGTTCTTCCATCACCAGATTGCCATGCAGCGGGATTTGCCGACCATCCGCCGCTTGCAGCCCCACAATTATGCTGCCCACCCGAATAACCCCGGCGTTCGGTGAATCCGGGTGCACCCGATCGACCCGGAGCCCTTCCGGCCCATCATGGGGCGAAAGCTCGAGCCCCAGCCAGGGCGACGACAGCGCGACCTGCGCTGAGATGGCAATGGCCGCCAGGGCCACGACGGCAATCAGCAGAAACCTCTGCCTGGGTGCCATCTGAAATCCTCCACAATCCCTATAGATTGCTTTTCAGATTAGCCACCCAAGGGAGGATTTGCGACACCCTGAATGAGGGGGCCAGTTTTCCCACGTTAACGTCGATCCAGTGAAACAAAACTGATAGTTCCGGTTCTAAAACCGGATAGCACGGCGCAGAATTCCAAAATGCCTGAAATCCTTCGGGGAAATCGATATGAACAGACAGCTGACATTCATCACCCTCGTATTATTCTTGACCGCCAGCGCCTGGGCCTCTGAGCCTGCCGTCTACACCGGCCTGCTGAGCAATACCGGGGCGGGCGGCTACGACACAGTCAGCTACTTCGAAACGGGAAAACCAGCCAAAGGCTCGCGCGAATACACCACAGAGCAATTGGGCGTAACCTGGCGATTCGCGAGTGCGGAGAACCTGACGCGCTTCGAAGCCAATCCTGAACGCTACTTGCCTGCCTACGGCGGCTACTGCGCCTGGGCGGTCGCCCAAGGCTACCTCGCCAAAGGTGACCCTCAACACTGGGCCATCCGCGATGGCCGGCTGTATCTCAACTACAATGAGTCAGTTCAGGATCGATGGCTGAAGGACACAGAGGGCTTCATTCGACAGGCAGACGCAAACTGGCCAAAGGTTCTGGAATGACGAAAAGAGTTTATCGCGGTTTAATCTCAAACACGCCGGTGGTAGCAGCCCGCCAGCGGTCTGCCCCGCTGCGAATACCGTACTACTCATGAGGCATTTTAAATCAGGACCGGAGTGTCTTATGGAATACGAACACGCTATTGTGAAATTTGAAGGCGACGTTGCCGTTCTGCTCTGCAACGGCTGTGGCATCAAGATCACAGAGGGCACCAAGCTCGAGGACCGTGAGCATTACTGCACCATGTGCATGAGCGGGAACTGCAAAGCGAAATTCAAAAAAGGGAACTGAAACCACCGCGTCAAAGCGGTGCCATCGGCAATGAGTGAAACAACCGACGATAAATCAACATCCGCGCCACCACCCGCAAAGAAGGGCTTCAGTGGCTTACACGTCTTTGGCATTGTCCTGCTCACCATCGTTGCCACGGCAGGCATTGGTTACTGGTGGTTAAGCCACTATGTGTTCCCAGACAACTTCGAACCCGTAACCCTGAATGCCAGTGAACAGGATTCACTCAACAGCAAATTGAACACCCTGGGGATTGACACCCAAGGTGGTGGATCTGCCGGCCCGTTAAAGCCAGAGCCCTACAGTGAGGAAGGTGCCAGCCGGGAGGTACGCTTCAGCGAGCGGGAACTCAATAGCATGCTCGCCAACAACACGGATCTGGCTCAACGCCTCGCCGTCGATCTCTCGGACGATCTTCTGAGCGCGGTGCTTCTCGTACCTTTTGAAAAGGGTTTCCCTGTACTCGGCGGCAGAACGGTGCGGGTAAATGCAGGAGTTGAACTCTCCTTTGCCAACGGTCGCCCGCTGGTTAAGTTAAAGGGAGTGAGCCTGATGGGCGTTCCCATCCCCAACGCCTGGCTGGGCAACCTCAAAAACGTGGATCTGGTCAACGAGTTCGGTGCCAGCCCGGGGTTCTGGCAATCCTTTGCAGCCGGCGTGGACTATATCCAGGTCCAGGATGGGCGGTTGCTCGTTCGGCTCAAAGAGTAGCCTCTGACGTGTTTCGTGGCCAACTCAGAAGCAGATCGTATGCCCTGATTCAATTCTGCGTCATAAGCTCATAGGGCCGCTCCAGCGCACAACGTATATCGCCAATAGAAAACACCCTGGCGAATTCCGCGAATCGCTGCCCGCCAAAGCCTCTTCTGAACAGACCTTCTGCATAACTACATCCTGATGAGCATGACCGGTTTAATCTCCAGCGCCTGCCGCGCAAACTCGGCATCCGGCCAGAACAACAGCCAGCCGAGCACCGCAAGATTGAGAATCACATAAACCCAGAAGACCACCTGAAACGAGGTTTTGCGGGTTTTATGACGAAAGAATTGCTGGCCCACCAGCGCACCCGGCCAGCCACATAGAAGCTCAAAAAGGTGTAGCCGTCCCTCCGGCACGCGCCGGTTACCACTCTCGGCGGCTCCTTTGTCGATCGCGTACATCAAAAAGGTAACCAGGCTCATCACCCCATAAGCCACCGGCAACAGAACCGGCACATAGCCCAAAAGATACAACGTCGACACCGCCCCACCGACTGCAGCAGCAATCAACAGCGCAACCCATACTCCGGGCGCGACCGCTGCGCGGTGCCGTGCGACGCCGGCGTACTGGAAACTGGCCGCTCTTAACCGCCCTTTCTCGTCTTTGGTCTGCGAGTAAACGACCTTACGGCTGGCCGAGGGCCTGCCCTGCCCCTTGTAGGCGCTGATGTGAGCAAACAGACGCTCGCCCCCGTTTTCCGGCGTGATAAAACCGAAGCCCTTGGCATCGTTCCATGAGGTGAGAAACCCCTTTTGATTCACTTATTTCTTCCCTGAATAGTTAGTTTTGTGCCTGACACAAAAAGCCCGCAGCACTGGAACAGACTCCAGAGCGGACTTTCCGTGATACTTCACGAGATTTTACTCCGGTTACCCCCTCAGTTCATAGCAAGCTCACCAACGCTAAGCTTGCCACTACAACCAGGAAAATTTCCGGCCATTACATGGATGTTTTATCCCCTTCGGACATTCCATCCTTTTTCATGGCGTCTTTTTCCATACCCTCTTTTTTCATGTCCTCATCCATCATGCTTTCGGTCTTCATCCCGTCATGCATGGTGTCCATGGTGTCGGACTTCATGGAGTCTTTGGCCATGCCGTCTTCTTTCATGTCGTCCTGCATCATGGTGTCGTCCATTCCCTTGTTGCCCTTGTCCATGTCGTCCGCATGGGCCGGGGCCATCAGGGCCAGGGTGGTACCGAGGGCCAAAAGCGTCGCTGTCAGGCTTTTCATTGTGCATTCTCCTTATTGGAAATAGTGTCTATTCGACACTGCCGCCCCCATACCTGAAGACCAGCAGCATCAGAATGCAGACTAAGCAGGAACGCTTACGCGGCCGTCACGGCTGGGTAAAAAGTCGATCAAGGAAAGGTCACAAAACCGTCACGGGGGAGCGGACGGATTTCGTATCTCCCTATATCGCCGTCTCCATAAGCATGCTAAAAGACTCCTCCCGGCAATAGCCCGGGCATTCTCCCCATCAGGATCTCAGCATGTCAGACAAATTTTTCTTCAAAGGCCGGCAGGACGCACGCCAGCACCACACCACTTACGGCGGCTTTCAGACCAACGCCAGCCAGAAGAGTGGCAGCAAGAAATACCCGCTTACGCTGGTGGTGACCAGTGACGCGCGCAAGCAGGAAGTCGAAGCGCAAGTGGCCAAGGCAAAGCTGTACGCGAACATTTCGGTGGATACCCGCGAGGGCGCCGTTGAGTCCATTACCGAACTTACCGCTATCCTGACCAAAGGCGGGACGGTTACCACGGTAAAATCGCCTTCACGTAACGATATCTGCAACTGCGGTAGCGGGCTCAAATTCAAGAAGTGCTGCGGCTGATAACAGGCGGAGACGGGGAAATGGCTATGATTGTTTGCGGTGTTGAGCTTACCGGCAGTGATGCAGTGGTGTGTTTGCTGAATATGGACCGGGGGCAGTTCAATTTGCCGGAATGCAAGGTGCGCAAACTGTCACTGCCAAAAAACCATAGCCGTGAAGACCTGAAGCAGTTCCAGGCGGCCTTTGGCGCGTTAATGGCCGAGTACGGCGTGACTCACGTCGCAATCAAAGAGCGGATGCCCAAAGGCAAATTTGCCGGTGGTGCTGTCAGCTTCAAAATGGAAGCTGCCATTCAACTGATCACCGACATCGAATTGACGGTAACCCTGCTGCCCTCCGCTCTCATCAAGTCCACACTGGCAGCCAATCCGCTGCCTATTGCGTTTGCAGAGACGGGATTGAAGGCCTTCCAGGAAGCGGCCTTCGTTTGCGCCTATGTAGGGCAGCTACAGAGCCAATGACTTCCCGGCTATCGGAAGCTCGAACGCGGGCCACTCATCGTCCTTGGAGCGGTGAGCCGGTGCGATATCTGTCTACCGCTCAATCATTTCAACAATCTCATGGGACGACTGCGCCATCGGCTCAAAATGCGCCTGCTCGCCCGCGGTGAGCACGGAGACATGGCGAACCTGATAGATCGCATAGGTGGCGAGCAAGCCCAGAACAACCGCCATGTAAACAGGCATGCCCTGCGGGCCCACCAGATTCATAATCAAACCCACGAGCAGAGGCGCCAGGGCAGCGCCCACAATGGTGAGGCTCATCAACAGCCCCACCTCCGACAACCCGAATCCGAGCTTGCTCGCGTACAAAGGCGCCATCGCCCAGAAAGCGCCCATGGCCAGGCCGGAGAGCGCCGAGGTAGCAACGGCCAGCGGCGCAAAGCCGATGATTTTCTTCAGACTGCTCTTAGCCCGCTCGGGAATGTGGGGTTGGCTGCGACTACTGATGGTGATGGGCAGCAGCGCCCAGCAACTGAGGATGGCCGACACCGAAAACAGCACCAACAGCTCGCCCGGGCTCAGCCTGAGCAGTTGCTGAGCAAGGGCAATTCCCCCAAGGTTGACCACCATATACATGGCGAAGACCCGCCCGCGCTCGTGCTTCTCAGCGCGGGCGTTTAGCCAGCTCTCCGTCACCGTCATCAGGGTGACCAGGGACAATCCGTAAAGAAAGCGAAGCGCCATCCATGCCCAGGGATCAACCCACAGGGAGTGCAGCAGCGCGATGGACGCGCACACCGCCGCGCAGAAGGCAAAGGTACGGATATGGCCCATGCGGCGGATCAAACGGCCACTGATAAAGATGCCGCAGGCGAACCCCACGAAAAAAACCAGACATGATGACGCCGATCCGCGCCGTGGAAAAACCCTGCTCATTGGCCGTGACCGCCAGCAGCGTATTCAACAAGCCACTGCCGAGCTGTAATAGCGCGACACTCGCGAGAATTGCACCAATAGGGCGCATTAAAGTCCAGATACACACCTCCCTGCCCTGAAATGAAAGGGCTTGTTTGCCTCAGACAGCAAGCACTTGGGGTGTGTTGTTCAGTTTTTGTATCGCCCTGATCGCCGTGCCACTGCTTACTGGCCTGCAATCGCTGCGCCATAGGTGACGCTGTTAAATCCGATTCCGGTATGAAAGCTGCAACGCATTCCTTATCTGAGCAAAAGTTTCGATAGGAGCAGACTATGTTACTGGCCACCGATCTCGATGGTACTTTTCTCGCGGGTGATCCCGATAACCGCCTCAAGCTCTACCGACTGGTTGCCGCCCACCCCGAAATAGACCTGGTATTCGTGACCGGTCGCGGCCTGGAATCCGTGCTGCCGCTGCTGTCCGACCCCACCATTCCGCAGCCGGACTACATCATCTGTGACGTCGGCTGCACCGTGGTTCACGGCGAGACCCAGCAGGCCATCCAACCGCTGCAAGGCGAGATCGACGAGCTCTGGCCGGGCGAACAGATGATCGAAGACGCCCTGCTCCCCTTTGACGGCCTGCAGCGACAGGAAGTCCCCCAGGAACGCCGGGTGTCCTATTTCTGCGACGGCGATGTGGTCACTGACGAGATGGTCGCCCGCATCGAGGCGCTGTCCTGCAATGCGCTCTTCTCCAACCACAAGTACCTGGACATCCTGCCCCGGGGCGTGAACAAGGGGCGTACCCTGTCACGACTGGTGAAACACCTGAACGTCGACCCGGAATCCGTGCTGGTGGCCGGCGACACCCTGAATGACCTGTCGATGTACGAGCACGGCTTCAAAGGCGTGTGCGTGGGCGAATCTGAGCCCGACCTGCTGGACGCTACCATGCACAAGGCAAGGGTTCTTCACGCCGGGGCAACCGGCTGCGGCGGTATCCTTGAGGCGTTCGAACACTTCGGGTATCTCGGCCATCTGGGCATTGAAGCGGAAGCGCCGGACTACATGAACCGGGGCAAATCCGACCTGGTGATCGTGTACCACCGCCTGCCCTACGAAGAAGTAGTGGAAAACGGCGAACTGATCCGCCGTCGCCCCAAATCCCCCAATGGCATCATCCCCACGCTGCTGAGCTTCTTTGCCGACGGCAAAGCCGGCTCCTGGGTGGCCTGGTCCATTGACGACCCGGACCTGGGCCCGTTCCAGACCCACACCGAAGTGGATACCGACCGCTACGAAAAACTTGTGGCCGCGCGCGTGCCCCTAAGCAAAGACGACGTCGAGATTTTCTACAAGCGGTTCTCCAAGGAAGCCTTCTGGCCCACCCTGCACACCTTCTGGGAACGGGCCACCTTCCACGATGATCACTGGCAGGTGTTCCTCAAGGTCAACAAGCAGTTTGCGGAGCGCGCGGCCGAGGAAGCCGCAGAGAACGCGGTGGTGTGGATTCACGACTATAACCTCTGGATGGTGCCGGCTTATCTGCGCGAGATTCGCCCGGACCTGACAATTGCCTTTTTCCACCACACCTATTTCCCCTCGGCGGACGTGTTCAACGTGCTGCCATGGCGCCGTGAAATCGTTGGCAGCCTGTTGCAGTGCGATCACATCGGCTTTCACATCCCCAGGCAGGCCGAAAACTTTGTGGATGTGGCTCGCGGTGTCACCCCCCTGGAAGTCACTCAGAAAGCCGGCTGTGCGCCCCGGTTCCTGACCTATGGCTGCGCCGTCGGCCTTGATGAGATGAGCACCGAAATCAAGGTGAATGATCGCAAGATCGGGCTCGGCGCCCACCCGGTGGGGCTGGATCTGAACCGGGTGCGCAATGCCCTGGCGGACCAGAGCGTAAAAGAACGAATGGAAATCTTGCGTGAAGAACTGATGGACGTTCGGTTGATTCTCTCGGTCGAGCGCCTGGACTTCACCAAAGGCATCATCGAAAAACTGGATGCCTACGAACGCATGCTCAACGAGCACCCGGAGCTGAAAACCAAAGTCACCCTGATGATGGTCTGCGTGCCGGCGGCCGCAGGGATGACCATCTACGAGGAACTGCTTTCGCAGATCGAGCAGACGGTCGGTCGCATCAACGGCCAGTTCGCGCAGGTGGGCTGGACGCCCGTGCAATTCTTCTTCCGCGCCCTGCCGTTCGAGGAACTGGTTTCTTACTACACCATGGCGGACGTGATGTGGATTACCCCGCTGCGGGACGGCCTGAACCTGGTGGCCAAGGAATACATTGCCACCCAGGGCCTGACCCAGGGCAGTGGCAGGCTGGTGCTCTCGGAATTCGCCGGCGCCGCCGCCGAACTGCGCGGTGCCATCCTGGCCAATCCCCACCACCCCCAGGACCTTGCCGACACCTGCTACTACGCCCTGGCCATGAGCCGCAGCGAAGCACAGAATCGGCTCAGCGAGGCCTTTGAAGTGGTCAGCCGTTACGACATCGATTACTGGGGGCGGGAATTCATCGACACCGCCGAACAGCGCCGCGCCACCAAACTGAAGAAAATTCTGCCCATTGGTCATTGCGCCGCCTGAACGGAGGAAACCACACCATGTTGCTCAAAAATGCGGTGCAGCTGATCTGTTACCCGGACCGGATCGGCAACAATCTGAAAGACCTTTACACCGTGGTGGACACGCATCTGTCCGAGGCCATCGGCGGGCTGCACATCCTGCCGTTTTTTCCCTCCAACGCCGATGGCGGCTTCTCGCCGCTGACCCACAAGGAAGTGGACCCGAAGGTGGGCACCTGGGACGACATCGAAGCCTTTACGGCAAAGTACGATCTGTGCGTGGATCTGACGGTTAATCATATCTCGGACGAATCGCCGGAGTTCACCGACTTCATTGCCAACGGCTTCGACTCGGAATACGCCGATCTGTTTGTGCACGTGGACAAATTCGGCGAGATCTCACCGGACGACATGGCGAAGATTCACATCCGCAAGGAGAAAGAACCCTTCCGGGAAGTGACCTTGTCCGACGGCACCAAAACCCGAGTATGGTGTACCTTCACCGAGCAGCAGATCGACCTGAATTACGAATCCGACCTGGCCTATCAGCTGATGGAAAGCTACATCGGATTTCTGACATCAAAAGGGGTTAATCTGCTGCGGCTGGACGCCTTCGGATACACCACCAAACGGATCGGCACCAGCTGCTTTCTGGTGGAACCGGAGGTGTATCAGATCCTCGACTGGGTCAACCAGGTTGCCTTGAAACACGGGGCGGAATGCCTGCCGGAAGTACACGACCACACCAGCTACCAATACGCCATCAGCCGGCGCAACATGCACCCCTACGGCTTTGCCCTGCCGCCGCTGCTGCTGTATTCACTGCTGGACGCCAACAGTGTGTATCTGAAGAACTGGCTGCGCATGTGCCCGCGCAACATGGTCACCGTGCTGGATACCCATGACGGCATCTGCATTCCCGATGTGGAAGGCGTTTTGCCGGATGAGAAAATCAAAGTACTGATCGACAACATCGACGCCCGCAGCGCGGACCCCATCATGCGGCGCTCAGCGGCCAACATTCACAGCGTGGGTGCCATCTATCAGCTCACCTGCACCTTTTATGACGCGCTGATGCAAAACGACGACGCCTATATCGCCGCCCGGGCCATCCAGTTTTTCACCCCGGGCATCCCACAGGTTTACTACGTGGGGCTGCTGGCCGGCTGTAACGATCACGAACTGATGGAACAAAGTGGCGAGTTGCGAGACATCAATCGGCATTACTACAGCCTGGAAGAGGTGGAGCAGGACATCCAGAAACCGGTGGTGCAAAGACTGCTGAACCTGATGAAATTCCGCAGCAACTACCCGGCCTTTGATGGGCACTTCGAACTGAACTATTCCAACAACTCAAGCGTGGCCATGGCCTGGCGCCATGGCGACTATTACTGCCACCTGTTTGTAGACCTGAACTTCAAAACCGTGAAGGTCACTTATACCGATGTGGAAACGGGGGAAACCCGACACCTGGAGTGCTGACCGAGGCGCTGGATGCGCATCGGGCTCACCTGATCATACCCCTGGCCTGCCTTCGCATCAGCGCAACACAAAAACCAGCAGGATCAGGACCAGGGTTATATTCAGTCCCCAGATAACCAAAGAAAGCCGCCGCCGCTGAGTCAGCCGCTGGATTGGATTAGTCATAGCTGAACCGCTCCGAGAGAATCCGGTGAGCGGGTGTGCCCCGCTGGATAAGATGATCCTCAACAACATCCATCATGACCGCCGGGCCGCACATCACAAACACCCAGTCACGGAACTCCAGCTCTGAAAAGACGCGATCCATCAGCTCGCCATCAATGGAAATGGAGAAAGGGTGTTCCTTCATCGAGAAAGGGCTTTGCCCCACATTCAGCCAGGCGAATTGCCCGGCCCGGTAATCCAGACCACGGTGACCGTTGGGGGTCACGGTCACTTCCCATTGCTTTGGCGTCAACCGGACCACGGACGTCACGCGCCAGGGGCGAGCCTTCTGCAGCCAGGGAACCACCAGGTACACCATCAGCAGCGACCCAATCGCCACACCCGTCATGGCCAACTACACCCAGGTCATCACCGGCTGCGATCCGTAACGCCCGGCATACACGGTATGGTGCAACAGAAGTACCGCGATCAGCAGCGCGCCAATCCCGTGTAACAGGCGCCATGTCTCGTATCGGTAGCCCAGCTGGGTGCGCCCGATGGCCATGACAACAAGGCCGGTAAGCAGCAGCCAGGCAACAATGCCTGTCGCCAGATCGGAGAAATCAGTCGTGAGCGTCAACTGGCGCGTGGGGGCCCATGGGCGCTGCCCTCCTGTCGGCGTTCCCTGGTAAAGAAACGGGTGCAGCAGAGCAAAAGCGAGCGCCGTGCGAGCCATGACCTGGTGAAACCGCATGGTCACATCCATGCCCACGTCATTTGAAATGGCCCGGAAACGCCCGGACAGGATGAACTCCACGAGGATCATCGAGAAGGCAAGAATGCCAAAGCCGGAGGCCAGTTCCTGGTGGAACTGGCGTGGTGGACCTCCCACCCATGCGGACAGGAGCAACGGCAGGGTGACAGCGGCAAGGTAAGCAACGATCAGAAAAAGCGGTTTCATCTGGCTAGTTTGCTTCCCTTCCTTTGGTCATTCAATCTACCCAACTTCAAAGCCTGCCAGAAACCCTCACCCCGATGGGGTCACGTGGCATGGAGTGGAATGTCAATCTCAGTCGACGTAAGGCCCTTCCAGTATAGCCCTTGAACACGGAGATAGAGCCTGGTGCTTCAATCAGAGCGCATCTCTCGCATGCGCATTGGCATGCGGTCGATACGGCGGAAAATAGCGTCGAGATCGAGACTGGGCTCTCGGCTTTTCATACCGCCGTCCTTGCCGATCAACAGAACCCTCTCATCCGAACGGAACTGGTCAAGCAGAGCCTTGATCTCGCTCTCTAGACTGCTCGAAACCCCATCCTGATTTGAAACCAGGTCTGCGCCGGTGTTTACAAACCAGACGATATCACGGTCATCTACTTCGGCCCGGGCACTCCTGAGCGTGTCAATCTCGCCGGCATTCTCATCTGTGGCTTGCACCAGAATCAGTCGGTTTTTCCACTGATAGTCGCTCAGGCTGTTCATGCCGGCCCCTTGAGTAGTCAGTGTGATGAGTAAAAGCATCAACGTCAGAATGGTGCGATTTTTGTTGACGGCTAAGTTGAAGCTCATTTGCTTGCTCCCGTTATCGTTCTCCCTGTAGAGCTACGAGAGTTTGTGCTCAGTTGATCAGGCGAACTGCCTGAGTGGATCGTGAAACCAGTGGCGATTACCAGATAAGCGGCTGCAAAGACTTCGACAAATCAAAGCCCAACTGCTGGGCGACCAGTGCGCCGGGCCAGTGACAACACAGCTCGAACAGGTGCAGCGTGTTTTCCGCGATGCGCTGACCGCCCCGCTTTGCTGACCGCTTATCAAAATACCCAAATCGGGTATTTTTGTACCCAATTTGGGCTTCGAATGCTTCGACTGGATTTTATTGGCTCAATGAGGTGAGCAGCCCTGGATTCGATGCAAGAGTTTGACGATACGTTCTTCAATCGCCCGTTAGCCTGAGAACGGCCTCCTCGATCTCTTCTGCAATTTTGAGAACACTCTGAACCAAGGCAGGGCTCAGGTCGATCTCCCCTTCATATTCCGCCAGATTTCTCTTTTTATGGGCTTGATCAAGCACCCGCCATTTCGCCGCCGACAACCCCAGGGTGTGTTGTAAACATTGAAAGACGAGATAGCGATTGTCCGACCGATAACCGCAATGCCGTAAAGCGGCGAGTGACAGCGCATGTGCAGCGTTATACGAGAGATCAAAACGGCTTTCGATGCTAAGCGATTCAAAACGTGCATCGTTCAAACGAACGGTCCCAGAGCGTATCAATCCTTTGATTTCTTCTGCATCGGGAGGCTCCCGATGGAGCTTATTAATCTTGACCAGATTGTCGAGAGATTCCGAATTCATCCAAATTCCCTTTAAGTAGGATGTAAGGCCCATCCAGGACCCTGGTAAGGAAAGATTGCTTTTTCACAATACGGCTTCTGAAGTCGCTTCGAGTATACACCGTAGGATTAATTGTCCGAGCGAGCGAACGTTCTGCCGGATCAAGGGTCTCGAAAATATCTTCCAGACTCACAGTGTCGGATACTAGCAAGAGATCAACATCGCTTCCCGCGTGATCAACACCCTTCGCCACCGAGCCGTAAAGCAACGCGATATCAATCTCAGGGTACAGAGGTTGCAACGCAGCATCGATCTGAGATTCTGGGCCGAGCAATTTCGTCACCAGAGAGGCGAGCTCAAAGTAAATCGGGGATTCTCGATTTACTCTGTAGCGCTTTTGCCGGCCTCGATGATCTTGAAAAACGAGTCCGCAATCGACCAGCCGCGCTACCTCTCGTTGCACTGCACCAGACCCTGCGCCAACCGCATCAATTACCTCACGTAGAGCAAATTCGGCATCGGGCCTCAAGAAAAAAAGCTTTAAAACCTTTTGCCGGGTCGCGGGGAAAAGCGCTTCCGCCATTCCCATTTGCTTCGAAAGCTGTTGATTTCCCATACAAACCCCGAAATACCCAATTAAGGTACAATTATACCCAAAATGGGTCGGAAAGCACCTCTCTAAAACTGTGGCTGAAGAAACCACAGAAAACCTCTGCGACATTGGCGCCGAGGACTGCATCGTTGGCATCGCCGGGTTCATCTTCGGCTCGAAAGAGCCCGAAAGGAAAAGCCGATTCCATGGCCTCAAAAACCGTATCAATATCCTTTTCAAGCACCCGCTCGACGTGAATGTGGAACATACCTACTCCTCAAAAACGCCCTGTCTTGAACGCTACGCTTACGCCTTGTCAAAAGAATGGGGGATGTTTTTCAGAAGCTCGGCGTTTGTGGGGTACTTCTCAAGCAGCTCCACCAACTTTTTTGTGCCCTCTAGCGGTTTGAGACCGCCAAGCGCCCGGCGCAATGCTCTTATTTTGTCTAAATCTTTTGGATCCAACAGCAGCTCTTCACGGCGTGTACTGCTTTTCGAAATATCCAGCGCGGGAAAAATTCGCTGATTCGCAACGTCTCTCGATAACACCAGCTCCATGTTCCCCGTGCCCTTGAATTCCTCAAAGATAACCTGGTCCATGCGGCTGCCCGTATCCACCAGAACGGTTGCCAGAATGGTCAGCGAGCCGCCATTCTCAATGTTTCGTGCAGCGCCAAACAACCTCCGCGGGATCTCCATCGCTCGAGCATCCATCCCGCCAGACATAGTACGACCGCTGCTCTTTCGCTCCGCATTATGCACACGCGAAAGCCTCGTGAGAGAATCAATCACAATCATAACGTTGTGACCCTCGCCCGCTTGTTGGCGAGCGATATCAAGAAGTTCATCGGCAACGCGAACGTGATGAGCATAGCTTTCATCCGAAGAAGAAGCGTGTACCTCAGCCGGGACGCTACGCCTGAAATCAGTGACCTCCTCGGGTCGCTCATCTATCAATAACGCGTAGAGTTTAATCTCGGGATACGCCTTTCCCACCGCCTGGCAAATATGTTTTAAAACCGTCGATTTTCCAGACCCCGGCGGCGCAACGATCAAACCTCGCTGCCCCATGCCAATCGGCGTGATCAAATCCATCGCGCGCACCGTGAGCTGTTCGGAACCCAACTCCAGGCGAATCCCCGGCGCGGGATTGATAGCCACAGCATTTAAAAAACGTTTTTGTGGATCAGCCTCACTTTCAACCTCAACCTTAGCTTCGGTTTCCGTAGCCACTGGTTTAGGGTCTTTTTTTCGTGTTCCGGTTAAACCTAATGTCTTTCTCGTCATGATTGTTTGATAGCTCTTGTTTGATAAATATTTTTCGAAAAACACCGCCCAAGGCAAAACACCAGCGTGCACAAAATACGTCTGTCCCAATTTTCACTCATCCGAACGGTCACAAAGGAACGTGAAAACAGGCTGGCGAGTATGACCACGCTGCACCATTTCTGCTACCTCCAAAATACTGGATGCTATCCTGCAGTTTCATCAGCTCTATGAGGCACCCATGACGAAGCCAAAACGAATCTACCTCGCCGGCCCGGAAGTTTTCTTCCCCGCAGCTGAACATCAGGCCATCGTGGCCGAGAAAAAACGCCTGCTTCAGGAAAACGGACTGGAGGGCGTAGACCCGCTGGATACTGAACTGGCGCTGTCCGCCAACGAGGCGAAATTCAGGCGCGGGCATCGGATCTACCGGGCCAACCGGGAACTGATGGACAGCTGCCAGGCCATCATCGCCAACCTGACCCCCTTCCGCGGCATCAGCGCGGACCCGGGCACCGTCTTTGAGGTGGGTTACATGATCGGACAGGGTAAACCCGCCTTCGGGTTTACCCTCGAAAGCCGATATTACCGGGAACGAGCAGGCGCCACCGACCTGGACGAACTGGGCCATACCATTGAAGACTTTGAAATGAGCGACAACCTGATGATCGAGGGCGGAATCTACAGTTCCGGTGGCCAGCTCTTCGTGGCAGAGCAGCCCGGCGAACACCGGTACTTTTCGGCCGAGCTGTTCCGTCGTTGCGTGAGGGCGATAAAAAAATAAATCTGTCCCGGTTTCCCCCAAGCTAGCTCGTGGTGACGAAGTGCAGGCGTTGCTACAGTGAAACAAGACCACCGGTTTGCCGTATCCACTACCTAGCAGCGAAAGCCGGCAGCACAGGAAGGGAAGAATCCATGAGCAAAAAGATCGATCTCTACAGTAGCTCGTACAGCAATTACTCGCTGGAAACCTACAGCGAGGTCCGGCTGGAGACCTATGGCGAGGATTATGGGCAAACCAGCTGGGTTTCGACTGAAGAATCCCACGAGATACCCGAGTTACTTCAGCTGACATCAGATTCATCGGTCCTGGACATAGGGTGTGGATCTGGCGGCTACGCTGTCGGCCTGGCAAAGCGTATAGGCTGTCGGGTTTTAGGGTTCGAGCTAAATGCGTCAGGCGTGAAAACGGCGAATGCGTTGGCCGAAGATGAGAAGGTCAGCGACCTCGTGAAATTCGAACAACACGATGCGTCTGAAGAATTGCCCTATGAAGATAGTTCGTTCGACGCCATCTATTCCACGGATGTCCTGTGTCATGTCCCTCGTCGGCGAGACGTTCTCTCCAACACACAACGGTTGCTCAAACCTGATGGGAAATTCGTCTTTAGCGACGCTTTGGTGATTGGGGGACTGATTTCCTATGAAGAGCTTGAGAATCGATGCCCAGACGGTCTGTATTTTTTCAGCCCTCCCGGCATCAACGAGCAATTAATACAGGAATCCGGTCTCAAGCTGCTTGAAGCTCGCGATACCACCGCGAATTGTGCTCTGTTGTCCAAACGTTGGCACGATGCGCGCGAAAAACGGAAAGACGCACTCATCGCCTGTGAGGGTGAAGAGAACTTTCTGGGCGTGCAGCGATTTTTGGCCGGCGTTCACAGGTTAACGAGCGAGAGGCGTTTATTGCGCTTTCTGTACACTTGTTCGAAATAGAGAACGGATGACTGTCACGACCGGACAGCCCACTATCGCAGCGCTCACAGTGGTTTTTCGAGTAAGATGGATCTGTCTCCGTATCTACGGGTTGGCCATCTTTATTCGCGCATCTGCCCGATCTTCCTCATCCTGGCTCTGGGAAGAAATCAGAATCAGTTGCCGAATGAAGCTCGCAATTCTTGGATCATAAATATCGTTGTGATCCCGAATCAATTCGCCATCCACCCGTATATTCAAATAAGGATTTCGCCCGGCTGAGGAATCCGTGCGCTCGAGCACTGCGCCTTCAAACGGGATGCGGCTACCTGGCTTGTCTGCTTCCCAGCCCTTGCTGGCTGCAACGAACGTCTGAACTGCCGTGGATGCGCTGAAACCGCCCTGCTCGTCGTCCGCAAGGGTCTCCTCCGCACGAAGGTAATGGGTCAGATAGGGATCGAAGTGGCCCAATGCCGTCACATTCGCAGAGCCCTGATCGATAACTTCGTTCTCCCCGGCAACGGGATTGAGACGCTGGGCGTCCCGCTCGGTCTCAAACAGCGTAGAAAACCAGCGGCCGAGGGGGAATGCCAGGCCAGTGGCGTCGTCATCCTCAGAGGTGAGTACCGCCAATACTGGCAATTGGCTCTCAAAGTACCGCCGCCGCTCATTTGCCATATCACTAAGCGTTGCATAGCGCGCAGCCTCGAAAGCCGGGTTAATCAGGACAACCAGATCCGCGAAGCCGACAGTATCGCTCACCACCGCGTCCGGGCCATGAGTCTGTACAAATCCGTTCTCTAAAATCTCGCTCATCGCAGAAAAGACCAGCGCTCCGCCAAAACTGTGCCCTACCACGACAAAACGGGTTCGGTGGGGTTTACCATCGGCAAGCGCCTGGGCCCGCTTTGTTTTCTGCACAAGCTCAAGGCGACTGAGTAATTCAGTAGCGCCTCCGCGCCCTACTTTATGGGCGGTATTCTTGCGTTCCCAGAATGTCAGCTCCTTTAATCCAGGCAAACTCACGGAACCACCGCGCCAGCCCAGATAGATGCCCACCACTTCCCTTGACGGCACACCGGTCTTCGTGCTCATAGCTGACTCCAGCGCACTCAATCGACGTAGAGACTCTCGAAAGCTGGATATATTACTGTCTCCAGCCTGGGCACTGTGCTTCCAGCCATGCACGAACACCACCATCAAGAGATCCTGATTGGCGGCCAAGGTATTAACCTGGCCGATCACCTCCCTCAATTGCTCGCGATCCCAGAGCTGCCCCTGGTCGTCGAACTCGACAAAGCCCAAATGATACTTTTCATCAATGGCGTTGGGCGACTGAAATACCTGAAGCGAATGCTGAGCGCACTCGTCAAGAGGATTGGCGGAAATACACAAACCAGATTCGGTACGGTAACGCTGATGGGAAATACAGGCCGACAGTGAGAGAACTATTGCAATAATGAAAGCAAGACGGGTGCCGTTGAAGCGATCTTTCATGACAAATTCCTTTTCGATTTTCTTGGGCAGAACCTCCTGTTACAGCCACTACTCTGCACTTATTCGATTAGCTTCTCCTGCAAGCCGCCCCAAGGCCGCCTCCAGATAACGCAAGCATAGCTCAGGAGGCCGCGAAAGCCAGCATCCAGCAAGCCATGGCGCGGGGGATGTTTTTGCTGTCCGACGACAATCAAACAATATGGGTGTATATTTTTTATACAACGTCAGGTCGAGATATTTCCGGAGTTATCGATCTGTGCCGCTATCAACAGGCTAAAAGGATGTGGCGAAATGAATAGACTCAAGGAAAAAATTTCATCCGGGATTAGGTCACTCAAAGACCAGATTGAAAACGGGTCTAACAAAAAAAGCAGTTTGCAAAGGCACGCCCCCCAGAACATAAATACGCCGTTTTATTTTTGCTTCTTTGTGATTTTCGGCTTATCCCTCTCTCCCGGACTGACTTGGGCTCAGCCCGATCTGATGATCGGGCTAGAAGCGCCAGATACCGCAAACGCCGGAGAAGACATCGGCACTTCTCTCACCTTGACTGCCATAAACCGCGGGGATCATGTGGCACAGGGGACCCGGTCATCCAACAACGGCTACATGATCGACATTTTCATAACCCGTAAAATCATGCCCACTGGCTATGCCCGCTACGACGAACACTACTTCGATGGCGTCCTGCTCAAGGGTGGACGCGTCAGCAATACCGATACCTTGCCTCCACGGCAACGCGCGCGTTATCACACCTCGGCAATACTGCCAAAAGACATTCCACCGGGCCGGTACCAACTCTGCGCCCGCATAGACCCGGGAGACAAAGTCCAAGAGGCCATCGAAGACAACAACACTCATTGCCAGACACTTTCCGTTAACTTGTCCCTCATGCTCATTCAAGCCCTGCCGAGATTCGAGGTGCTCCTGCCCGAGCACCGGGACCAGGAACTTCGCATCCTGGAGCGTGAAGAGGTCAATCTAGGCCCGCCTTCTGTCACCCCGGAGACCCCAGTCGGCACATCTGACGCTACGCGAACCATTCTTGAAGATGGCTCAATCGTCTTGACATGGCAGGACGGGTCAAAGCGGCGCCTGAGACCGGACGGCCTGGTTGAATACGTTAGTCCGGATGGCACCATAATGTCTCCCATAGCTATCCAGGTTCAGGGCGCCGATCTGCCGGAGCTGCCCGAAGCATTGGATGACTGGGGCAGCGGCCTCGCAAACGATCTGCTGGCCATCCTCAGAAACATCCTGACCGACGCTGAGTTCGAGGCCTACCAGCAAACCGAGGCCGACAAAGGCTATTACGAGCGTATCAACTGGCGCCTGCGCAGCATCCAATTCCTGACAGCCCTGGAGGACAACATATAATGCGATTTTGGCATGCATTATTCGTAAGTGCCTTGTTGATGGGGCCGATGGCGATGTCCTGGAGCGAGGAACGTGAAAACAGCTCTGAACTGGCGGATACTTCACGGATCGATGCCATGAAGTCTGCCCTCGAAGCGGAGGACGATCAGAGCGGTCTCCAACCGCTACAGGCCCCGGTGATCATCTCTGGAAATTTGATGGACTCGGAAGGGCAAGCCGCTATGAAGTCCGCCCTCAAGGCCTATTACGACTACCGTACGGAAGGATACGGCCACCGACAACGCGTATTCGAGTGGCAATTGTTGTCGTCGCGGATCATCTTTGTCGTCGTCATTGTCCTGGTAGGAGCTGGCATCTATTTTTCGTGGCTGCAATTTCGGGCGGACCTGAAAGCGACCGACAAGGAAGGAAATCGGGGCGTCTCCACGCTGGAAGCGTCGACCTCCGGCATCAAGGTCAGTTCACCAGTACTGGGTGTGATCATCCTGGTGATCTCTCTGCTGTTCTTCTACCTGTACCTGCAGTACGTCTATCCGATTGAGGAAATACTCTAAAACAGGGCGAGCGTAGCCCAGCAACCCACGAAAGCCAGCATCCAGCAATGTCGGCCATAGTTCGAATTATAACCTCCGCAAAGCATCCTCGAGGTCCAATTCACGAAACGTCTGGCGCAATGTCTCTCCGGCCAGTCGTGCTTCCCATTGCCTGCGCTGTTCCAGCACTGAATCGTCGGCAGGCAGGGAATCGAGAACCGACAATGCATAACTCCGGAGCAGTTCACTCCGGCACTCGATGACAAGATCGGACGACGCCGCAGTACCGGACCCGGAGTAGGCAAAGCAGTGCTGCACATTGCGCCTGGCGCTTTCCCGTTCAACCGGTGAGATCACTACCTCCCGCGCGTCGTTGTCGGGAACCAGTAAAACGTTCACGCCCCGCCCGGTAATGGCCTCGGCGGTCTTCTGCGCATCGTTTGGAACGTGGACGTTCTTGTGGTTGGGCCAGATGTCGAACATGCCATAGTCGGCACAGGGCGCCTCTCGCTGAAACGTAAAGAAATCAGGGTAGGCATAAAACTCTGGCCCGCCCTCGCGATAGCGGTCATAGAACGCGGTAACGTAGGCCATGATGAGGGTCATTGCACCAATGCCCTCTAACCGACGAGGGACAACGATGCCAAGGCGATCCGTATCCTGAAACGACGAGAACAAGTCCGCGTGCGGAATGGCCTCGCCATGCTGGGTGATTTTGAAATCGCTGCCTCGCAGGCTGCTGCTATGCATGGTTATGTCGAACGCTCTTAGCAAATAAATCTGTCCCGGTCCCGGTTTCGTTACATCTCGCTCATCAGCCACTCCTTGAAGGCTTTCATCCCGACGGTCAGCGGACGTTGTTTGCGGTAGACCAGATAGAAGGCCCTATTCGTATCGAGCTGGATGTCGAACGGCACCACCAACTTACCCGATTTAATCTCACGGGACGTCAGGGTGCTATCAGCCAGGGCAACTCCCAGGCCCTCCTGGGCCGCCGCCGTGGCCAGTTGCCCACTGGACATCTGTAGGCTGCCCCGGGCGGATATAAAATCAACGCCCGACTGTTGCAGCCAGTTCTCCCACTCCCACTTACGTTTGCTGACATAGATCAGAGTGTGTTTAGCCAGGTCTTCAGGTTTTTCGAGCGGTAACTCACCGTCCAATAGCTGCGGGCTACACACCGGCACCAGCATTACTCTGCGCAGAAAATGCACTTCGATATCGTCCCATTCACCACTCCCGAAATAGACCGCCATGTCGGTACTTGTGCGATCGAAATCCAGCAGCCCCATAGACGCATTAATTTCCAGTTCAATATCGGGGTACAAGGCCTGGAATCGCGCCATGCGCGGCATCAGCCAGCGGGTGAGGAAGTTGGGGGCAACGCTGATCTTGACCACGTTGGATTCCTGGTTCTCAGTCAGGCGCTGGGTGGCCATCTCAATCTCATCGAACGCGTGCCTGACAGATGTCAGGTATTGCTCGCCTTCAGGGGTCAACGTCACCGTTCGCCTGCTTCGGTCAAATAGTGAAAGCCCCAAATATTCTTCAAGTGTCTTCACCTGATGACTAACCGCAGATGACGTCACGAAAAGTTCCTTGCCAGCGGCGGCAAAGCTGCGATGTCTTGCGGCTGACTCAAATACCCGGAGCGCATTCAGGGGTGGCAGGTGGCGCATAACTTCGCTCGACTGGTGAGATTAATTCATGAGTCTGATGAAAAAGGATCGCTTTTTCAACAGCCCCATACTCATTAATATGCTCCCTATCGAAATGACTCACTTATCAAACGAGGACACAGCATCATGAGTTACCAAACTCCGAAACTGAACGAAGACGGCTCTATCGACATCAATTACTACACCCAGCTTGCAAAGCAACAGCGTAGTGAGCACATCGCGCAGATGGCGGCGTCACTGAAAGCCAACATCAAATCCTTTTTCCACGTGAAGCTGCCAAAGCTGTCTACCGGCCATTGACCTGTGCTCCCTTCAGCGCTCAATGACCTCAAGTGTGAAATGGCTGGTTTCGCCGGCGCTGGCGAACCAGCCTGCTTCTACGCTTTTCCGACATACAGGCGGAAAATAGCGTGAAGATTGACGTAGTAGAGAAGTTCAAGAAGGGAGAGTAGAAATACCGTCGATCTCAGTAACCGTTTTTGCATCCGCCCGTTCAATGATTTTGAGAAGTGTGGATTGAATGGTTTCATCTTCCCTGGCATCACCGCCACTTGCGAACGTTTGCTTCTGGGGTTCCGCGCCCTCTTCCTCGGTATACGAAATCACAACCTCGCTGGCTGAATCGGGGGTTTTGCCGAAGTGCGCTTTACCAAAGTACTCGAGCGAAACCAACGGATAGCCGTGAAAGCCCTTCTTGACCTGCTTTGCGATACGCTTTTTTGCTTTATCCACATTCATATGAAAGGCCTGTAGCTGCGGCTGTTGTCTGAGTGCACATCCACACCCAGTCGATACCATTCGCCAATTCTATGCCCTTAACCCCATCCAAAATAGCTCTGCCGCGGTTTCCCATGGTTAATCAAGCACCTCAACCTTCCCCGCTTTGCATTCAAATCGATTGCCTGATATTGCCTTAACTTGTATTTTGCTCAAATGAACCTTCATTCCTTTCTGTAACGTTTTTCCATTTTTCATAAGTGACTTGATCGTTGGTGGCTCAATACGCACTGTACTTGCACATTTTTCTTTCCATTCCGGATGTGATGGTGCGTCAATGATATGTCTACTCCTGCCAGCATTATGTCGATATATGCCTACAACATCACTACCTAACAACCACGAACCTGAAGGAAGATAATCTGGATCGGATTTCGATTGATAGGGTGTATGCGTAAATTGTTTGTTGTGTTCAGCATCACACTGCTCTCCATGCTTAACCGTTTGACCTGCCTCTTGTTGTTTAGCGGCCACAAGACAATAGCGCCAACAGAGTTTGTATCCATGCTCAGAACATTGGCCTGCCTTGTCCCGATAAGAAAGTGAGTCTGCAAACACTGTATTACCGTAAACAAGTAATACCACCAAAACGTAACTCGGAAATAACATGACATTCATAAACAACCCCTTTGCCTGATTGTTATGTTTTTTTTTCGTGGTCTGTAAAACATCTGTCCGCATTTGCATGCCTAACAGTGACTAGGTAGCGCGCTTCGTTATTGCAATCAATGGCTTCCATCACCTTCTGAACTTCAACAGTCGACAACCGCTGCTCGATTTTAGCCTTGATAAAGCCGACATGCCCACCACCGTGGGCCACGCTCTCCGGCATGGGTGTTTTGAATGTGGAATCCCCGACAAAGATCTCGTGCTGGGAAACAATGATGTGGTCAATCTGGGTGGTGCCGGCTTCGGTGGGCAGGGCAACGTTCTTGATCAGGTGGCAACGGGTTTTACCTAGAGAGAGTTTGGCGGAGAAATTAACCACTGCTTCCCCGGCTTTGCCTTTGAAACAGGGGGATTTGATAACCGCCGCAAGAATGAAGAGCGGTATCAGGTACCAGATATAATCGAAGAGGGGCAGTAATGCCGGGGCGTAGTCCATCTGTCATCCTTAACAGCGGCGTTTATCCGTTTCTTATTACTACACACTAGTCCAACCCTTGGGAAACTTCCCACTCGGGAGACGAAAAATTTAGTAAACCACATAAAACAAACCTGTCCCGGTTCTCTGCAAATAGGCCGTTTCCGATTCTGAGCGGTCACGACCGGCCCGCCAAAAGCCATAACAGCAAGCCAGCACTCCCGAGAAGAAGCACTGCAAAATGGACCGCCAGGTTCTTGCGGACAGTTGGGGCAGGCTTAGCGGTGAAACCGAAATAATCGTCACCAAACAGCCCAACACCACAGCGCTCACAGTAGTTTTTCGAGTAAGAGACCCGAAGCTCAGACGGCTCAAACCTTATTCGGCAACTGTAACAACTGGGCTTAATCACTTCGGGCTCCGATTTGTTTGAAAAACCGGGCCAAGAAATCCAGCTGATCTTCGATGGACCGATCCAGAGCTTCGCCCCGATAGACATCAAAATGACCGACCGGATAGTGCTTCACTTCCGCGTTCGGCATCCTCTGGGCCGCTTTGACCGCAGAGCTCGCCGGAGCGACGGTATCGTGGTCGCAAATCAACACCAGTGCCGGGCAGGCGACTTTGCTGGCCAACCGGATGGGCCGGAAAAGAGGAATGGCATAACTCACGCCCGCGGCGACGTAATTCGACGCGTTATCCGCCAGCAAGAGAACATAGCCCTCCTGGCAGTCCTCAGCCGTCATCATGCCCAACTCGCCGGGGCGGCCGGCCGAAGCAATATACCGGGGAGACATCCCCAGCCCACGACGAAACCAGTCGACTGTTCCGTGCCAGGTCAGGCGCATCGCCTGCATGAAGCCGGCATAACCGACAACCCCCAGCAACGACGCCAAACCATCCATCATCGGGCATTGGGAGATGGTGCATTGCACGCTTCCATCCTTTGCCGCGGCCGCAATCACCAGCCCGCCGGAAAACGACGTTCCCCACAGGCAGATGCGGCTGCCATCGACACGATCCAGCTGCCGCGCAAAATTCAGTGCCGCCAGCCAATCCGCCACTTCCTTCCGGGGGCTCAGCGTCTGGCGTGGCTGGCCATCACTGTCGCCGAAATGGCGGTAGTCAAAGGCAAACACTGCATAACCCGCATTGCAGAAAGCTTCTTTGAACGGTGCAAGACCACTGGCATGAGTCAGCCCAAAACCATGGGCCATGACGACACACGGTAAACCTTTACTGCCGGCATCCGGCGTATAGAGAACACCGCGACAGGTTGTACCATCGCTCTGAAATTCCAGGGGCGTTTCGATCATTGTTTGGCTCGCATGCTTGAAGGTCGAGAGTCTCAGGATAGCTCATTGCTTCCGGATCAAACCGGCAGTTCAATAATCTCACCAACCACACTGTCTTCACTCACCTGCAACCGCCCCACCGTGATCGGCAGCGTAAATCGCCGGGGCCAGGCAGATAAGCGTTGCTATAGTGAAACAAGCCCGCCTCACTCCCATAGTGGCGAGATCCAGTGCAAACGCACAACCCATGGCAGGAGTTTCCCATGCCCACTTACACCGTCACGGTCGCGAATCTGTCTCTGTCGCCGCAGCAGAAATCACAGATCGCCGAGGCCATCACAGCGGCCCACAACGCCCAAACCGGCGCGCCCCGGTTCTTTGCCCAGGTTCTGTTTTCTGCGGCCAGTGGGGGCGATCACTTTGTGGGTGGCAGAGTGAACGCCGCGCCTCAGGTGTATGTGCACGGCCTGGTGCGGGAGGGCAGAAGCACCGAAATCAAACAGGCCCTGATGAGCCAGATGCTTGAAGAAATCGCCCAAATCATCAACATCACAGCTGAGAAAGTCTGGATCTATCTGCAGGACATTCCGGCCACCCAGATGATCGAGTTTGGGCGGTTTTTGCCAGCACCGGGGGAGGAAGTTGAGTGGGAAAAGGGGATGTCTTCGGAAGAGCGGGCCAGTTTACCCAAATAACCGCAATGATAGGTCTGTTGCGGTTTTCAACGCTCCCACCCTCAGTCAAGCCGCGCGACCAGATCCGTTATCCTCACCCGAAAATAAATCTGTCCCGGTTTCCCTAATCTGTCCCGGTTTTCCTGGATTAGCTGACCACTACAAATCGCCGATGTGGGTCTGGTGATCGCCGTTTAATCGGATCGGTTAACAGATAGCATGACAAGAAGTCTTACCAACTCCTTTTGTCTTTTCACTCCCGTTTTATCAAAGATACTTCTTAACTGAACTCTAAGCGTTGTTACGCTATTACCGTTTAGCTCAGCGATTTCTCCCAGGTTCAAGCCATTGAGAAGTCCGATCGCCAATTTGGTTTCTGCAGGGGTGAGCTCGTAAAGTTGTTTTAAGACATCGGCGGAGACGCGGATATTGGTCTCAGGATCGCTTATAAAAAGGAGCGCGACGTCTTGCATACTTACAAGCGAAACCTCGCCAGGTGCCTCTGATTTTTCGCCGCAGATTAAGGACAAAGGTGCCAAAGCCTCCGAATGATGGAGGCTAATTGCTCGTGCATTGTATTTCGTCTCGTTGGACTCGGACTGTATAGAATGTTCAATCGCCTCGCTCAGCTCAAGTTGGTGCTCGTTCTTCCACGCCTTCAATTGCCCATCTTTTACTCCAAGGGCAGGGTGATAGTCGAGAATGGTTTTGGCTGATTCGTTCAGAAACACTATGGTTAAATCTTTTTTGACCAGAGCCACACCCATTGCCAAGTGAGATAAAGCCGCTTTCATGCTCTGATTGTGGCTCTTGATAGCTTGGAAGGCGCGCTGGATTTTGAGTGCCCTTTGGAAGTGAGGGTGTAGAAGCTGGATGAGATGGAGGTCTTCTTCACTGAATGGGTTTGCCTCAAATGATCGATGTATCCCCAGACCCACGTGCCACTCGGCATTCTTGAAAATATTCAAACCTGCAACATAGCCTACGTCATTCGGCTTTAGCAGTAGCCGATAGTACATAGGATGATCTTCTTTAACTTTTTGATGATCAATAATCGTTGAGCTTGCACCCTCCGCTTTTTCCAGCATTACTCGATAGGCGTGGTCATACCGACCAAGTCCGAGTCGATAAGAGTAGCTGCTCAACGCCGGTAACCCGTGCGCTGCCAACAGAGTGCGACGTTTCTCGACATAGTCTTCGCAAAAAATGCCGGCAGATTTTGCGTTTAGCGCTGCGCATAATTGCTGAATCACGCTTACCCAGTGTTCTGGTCGATAGGCAGCTTCATAGATCTCCCCGACCAGATCTAGCACTGAGCTTTTATCCATCATGCTTGGTCTGTCTCCTTGGCAATGAGTGCGCATACTCCATTTGATGTATGTGGATAGCCTGAGTTTTGGTTAATTTGAAGCCACAGGTGAACCGCGTGAACGTCGCTTTACTCCACGAGTCTGTTGGATGGCGCAGAGTTTCGCCGTCACCAGTGCATGCCAGTTTATTAATACGCCTGGCGCCCTGTGTGGATGTTAAATGCATCACAAAATCTGTCATTTTTAATTGGTTTGTGTCTAAAAACTGTACGTCCAAGCACTTGGTTCGGCGGACGAGATCAGGCGGCACGAATTATTGAGCGAATTCGACAATTAAAGAGAGGAAAACCCATGAAAGGATTGTCAGGGATGGGAGCTCTTGTCCTGGGCCAGTTTTTACTTACTGCCTGTGGTGGCGGAGGCTCGTCATCAGATGGCTCACCTCCTGTATCAGAGCCCTCCACTTCGACCGGCCGGTTTATCGACAGCCCAGTCGCTAACATCGGATACCGCACAGAATCTATTCCCGATGGCGTGACCAATGCTAATGGTCAGTTCAAGTACCTTGAGGGCGAGACCGTTACTTTCTTCATCGGCGACCTTGAATTTCCGCCTGCGCCCGCCACTGAAAAAGTCACTCCTTTGGACCTCGCGGGCTCTACCGACACCTCCGACCCCACTGTCATCAATATCATTCGCCTGCTCCAAAGCTTAGATGACGACGGCATTACAAGTACTGGAATCACCATCAATCAGTTGGCTAAAGACAACGCGACCCCAGTTGATTTCTTTATCAGTGAAAGTGAGTTTCAAAACTTGACGGCAGTTAAGGTCCTAGTCGAAAACTCTGGCTCTCCGACTACCAGTCTCATCAGCACCAGCGAGGCTCTTGAGCATTTCGAGGGCATTTTGGTGGGCGAAGGCGTCGAATTTGTTGCGAACCTTGGCATTAACGGTATATGGGTGAATGAAAATACCGACAATGAACTGTTGGCCTTCGTCTTCTTCAGAGATGGCACATACGTCCACCTTGAAGTGGATGAAGAGCTGCCTTTGGACGAGCAACCTGAGACATCAGGTATGGAATGGGGAACATATTCGCTCGATCCAGAGACGAGAGCTCTGACCGTCGACATCGATTTCGATCGGAACCTCGACACTGGCCTCACGAGCAGTGTGAATGGCGGTCTCGATATTTTCGCCAGAGTATCTGGTGATCAACTCACCTTTGAAATCGACGAAAACGGGAATTCAAGTATCGATGACGGTGAGTCCACAGTCTTTTCCCGCTCAGCCTCAGAGACCATGGACGAGCTTGTCGGGATCTGGAAAGTTGCTAATGTTGCCGACTTCAACGATACCCTCGCGCTCATCTTTTTCGCTGTTGGCACCTACGTGCACATGGAAATCGACGAGCAGGCACCGTTCGATGAGCAGCCAGAAACGTCAGGCATGGAATGGGGCACTTACTCTGTTTCACCGGGTTCGGACGCGATCACTTTTACCGGTTTATTCGACAACAACGGCGATACCGGACCTGTCAATGGCGTGGGATCTCCAAGCACGATCAGCGCATCGATATCTGACACGTCAATTGTGTTCAATCCTAATAGCGAAGAACCAACCACCTTCCTGAAAGATCCGGCGACACAACCGAGGGCGCTTGCCTTTACTGAGAGCGAACTTCAAAACTTAACCTGGTACGCCGCTCTACAGGAACCTGAGGACTGCGGGCCTGACTGGTTAGTGGAAGAAACGTCTTTCGATGGCACCAGCTACACACTGGATCTTTGCGGGACCGGAACGGATATCGAAACCGGAAGTTATGAAGTGCTGTCTTCTGGGGTTATCTTCTGGCCAGGTTTTGGAGAATACATCGCTCGCAAATCTTTTGATTCTGACCGGCAGGCATTTTACGCGTGCTCCGCGGACACGGAACTGGCAGCTTTAGAGTGCCCCGCTTCGGAGCAATTTCTAAATTTTCTAAATAAAAGTGATGCTGAGGCCTATGTCGCTGAGCAAAATGCTAATCCAGAGCTTACGGTAAGCTGGGAAGCCGAGCTGACTGCGTACTCTCAGGGTGATCTTTTTGAAACCGAGTCTGCGACCATGCAGTGTGATTCGGGCGGGGGCCCAACCGTGGGTGAAGTAGGAACCGAAACCCAGACGTGGTCTCGAGACGGGACAGAGGTTACCGTAACCAGTGACGCCTCTGAGCCCGGATCATTCTGGCTTCTGGATTTCACTCAGTCGACTCTGACGGTTGGTAAGACCTATCAAGAAACGGAAGCTGATCCAACGGGCGAACCGGGTGACATCTTTGAAAATGTCTTTGATATCAGCGAGTCATACACTTGGGATTCAGAGCAAGGTGCATTTATTGGAGAACTCGCGGAAACCATTACGTTGTCTTGGTCTATCGATGGTAGCGAGTCTGTGTGTGAATATACCTATTCTGTGGTCGCAACTCCACAGGGAACCGAAGCCGAAACCAGCGCATTTTTAGGTTTGTAAATTCGATGGACGATCCGTTCTCTGGGCATGCTGCGTGCAGCCCGGAGGACGTTAACAGTCCTTTGGCATATTGTGCCTCTTTTTAGAAGTGTCCGCAGTAACGGGGTAGAACCCCTCTACGAAATCGAGCGGGAAACCAAAGACCTGCCACCGGATAAGCGCTAGAAAATCCGACAAACCAGAGCCAAACCGCTTGCCGATACACTGCATCACGCGCTACCTGGACGATGGCGCAGTGCCCATCGACAACAACCGGATGGAAAACCAGATCCGGAACAGCCGAAAGGGCTACTGCGTTCCTTTTTTGCATTGTGTTTCCTCTTAATTATCTTGTGACTGTCCTGTCACCTAGTCAAAAATAAATCTGTCCCGGTTTTCCGTTAATTGTCGTACCGAAGGTTGCGAATACGGCAGGCGGGGCCCTTAAAGGCTTCTCCCTATTTAACTCGGCGGTATATCGACTTAGGTGAGAGTCGAATTTGAAACCTGCAGAAACCGGAGCATGTCACGGCTCCCCCATCTGATCAAACCGCCAGTTCAATAATCTCACCAACCACACTGTCTTCACGTACCTGCAACCGTCCAACCGTGATCGGCAGCGTAAATCGCCGGGGCCCGGCAGATAAGCGTTGCTATAGTGAAACAAACCCGCCTCGCTCCGATAGTGGCGAGATCCAATGCAAACGTACAACCTATGGCAGGAGCTTCCCATGCCCACTTACACCGTCACGGTCGCGAATCTGTCTCTGTCGCCGCAGCAGAAATCACAGATCGCCGAGGCCATAACAGCGGCCCACAACGCCCAAACCGGCGCTCCCTGCGTATTCCGGCGAACGTGAACACCCATACCGGTTGAACGTGAACACCTGATTTCTTAACGCATCACCCACCGGAGTTTGTACTCCGGGTGTTCACGTTCAGTCAATTTCCTGAAGTCGTTTTCTCATTGATTCTCCTTTCAGAGCCCAGCGATGGGCGTTGTGCATTAGCCGATCCAGGATGGCGTCAGCCAGGGTGTTATCGCCGATGGCGGCATACCACTGATCCGTAGGCAGTTGGCTGATGATCATGGTTGAGTGTGTGCCGTGACGGTCATCCATGATCTCCATCAGGTCGTTCCGGTGTGCCGGTTTTAGGGCTTCCAGTCCCCAGTCATCCAGGATCAGCAGCTTTACTTTGGCCAGTTGGTTCAGCGTCTTCTGGTAGGTGCCGTCGGCTTTGGCCTGAGTCAGTTCCAGCAGTAACCGGGAGATTCTGTAATACCGGGTGCTGAGACCGTTCAGGCAGGCCTGATGTCCCAGCGCACAGCCTAGGTACGTTTTCCCGCTGCCGCAGGGGCCGGTGATCAACAGGTTCTGGCCACGCTCCAGCCAGTCGGTCTGAGCCAACTGGGCTACCTGAGCTTTCTTCAGGTTGCGAGGGTGCTGGTAGTCGATGTCCTGGATCGAGGCACGGAGCTTGAAGCGGGCCTGGCGTACCAGCCGATCCTGTTTCCGGTGTTCCCGGGTCTGGAACTCACGATCCAGCAGCAGTTCCAGGCGCTCGGCGAACGGCAGTTCGTCGTAGGTGCCCGGCTGGTTTTGTTGGTGTTCCAGGGCGGCAGCCATGCCGCCTAACTTCAGGTCTTTCAGTCGCGCCAGGGTCTGTGTTGTGCTCATGGGTGATGTCCTAGTGGAAGCTCTTCGGGCCACGGATATTCTCGTGGTGCTGAGGGAGTTCGGCGTTCAGGGGCAACTGCTCCGGCAGCTTGTCCCGGTTGCTCCGGAGAATGGCCTTGATGTGCTTCAGGCGATTCAGGCCTTCCCGATTGGCGATGCGGCAGCCGGCATTCAGGCGTTGGCTGGGGTACTCCCGAGTCAGGTTGAGCAACCCGAGACAGACCCGGTAGGCCTGCTCCGGGTGTTCCCGCTCAGTCAGTCGATCACTGACCCAGATCAGCGTGTCTGGCCCGATGTCCCGGGCCCAGTTCTTGAGACGCCCCGGGGTCCATTGCTGCTGTTTTCGATGCCGAGCAGGCATATGACCGGCTTCGGTGGTGGTGCCCGGCCTGTGACGCCGTGGGTGACTTGCCACCTGGCGTTGCCGGAAGTGGACCTGCACCAGATGATCGCTGGCCTGGACTTCCACCTGCTCGCCCACGTACTGGTGCGGTACCGAGTAATGATGCTGGTCGAACTCGATGTGGTAATCGATATTGACCCGGCAACGCCGGATCTCGACGTACTCATAGGGCTGTTTCGGCAAGGGACGCAGGGCTGGCTGATCCAGTGTCTCGAAGGCTGTTTGCCGGTTACCCGGCAGCCGCCGGAACGGGCGGCTGTTCAGCTCTTCAAGCAGTGACCGGATGCACTGGTTGGCTTCGGCGAGAGTGAAGAAGGTGTGGTGACGCAACCGGGCCAGGATCCAACGCTCCACGATTTGCACGCCGACCTCCGCCTTCGATTTGTCCTTGGGCTTGTAGGGCCTGGCCGGGAGGATGGCCACCTGATAGTGCTCGGCCAGTTGCTGGTAGCTGGGGTTTAGCTCTGGATCGTACCGGCAGGCCTTGCTGACACCGCTGCGCAGGTTGTCCGGCACGACCATCTCCGGAATGCCACCGAAGAACTCAAAGGTACGCACGTGACTGGATAGCCAGTCTCGTAAACTCTGGCTCCAGGTAGCTTCAGCGTAGGTGTAGTTGGAGGCCCCAAGCACCGCCACGAACACCTGAGCTGTGCGTACCTCACCGGTCTGCGGGTTGATGATCGGCACGGTCGGGCCGCAGTAATCCACGAAGCACTTCTCCCCGGCCTTATGGGTCTGGCGCATGGAGCGCTTTTGCTGCTTCAGCCAGTGCCGGTAACGGTCACAGTACTGGGAGTAGCTGTAACAACGATTGGGGTACTGAGCTGTGTATTCCTCCCACAACAGCTGCTTGGTCATCCCTTTACGCTTGAGTTCCTGGTGGACAGTGGCCCAGTCGGGCACCTGATAGCGAGTCGATGTGGTGGGATCGGCACCGGGATAGAACAGGGCCGCAAGGCGGCCATCGTCCAAATCCTCGGGCAACGGCCAGTTGAGGTTCAAGGCATCGGCCCGGGCCAACAGCTTCTGAATGGCCCCGACACTGGTCTTGGTGCTGGCACTGATCTGCCGGATCGAGAGCCCGGCTTCCAGCCTTAGGCGAAGCACCTCTCTGATTTTACGCATTGGAATTCTCTTTGCTGGCACAACTCCGCTCCCAAAAAAAGGAGTCAGAGTAGCAAACGGTTGAATAAACAATGCGTTAAGAAGGATTCCGGTTGAACGTGAACACCGTTTCCGGGAATGTGAACGCTGATTCCGGCATCGTGAACACCGATTCCGGAAAATCCGGAAAAGCGTTCATCTTCGATCAGAATGGCTGTTCACGTTGAACCAGAACTGGTGTTCACGTTCGTCCGGAATGGGTGTTCATGATGGGCCGGAATACGCATCTCTGTCGCCGCAGCAAAAATCACAGATCGCCGAGGCCATCACAGCGGCCCACAATGCCCAAACCGGCGCTCCGCGATTCTTTGCCCAGGTTCTGTTTTCTGCGGCCAATGAGGGCGACCATTTTGTAGGAGGCAGAGTGAACACCGCGCCTCAGGTGTATGTGCATGGCTTGGTGCGGGAGGGCAGAAACATCGAGATCAAACAGGCCCTGATGAGCCAGATGCTGGAAGAAATCGCCAAAATCTTGGACATCACAGCTGAGGATGTCTGGATCTATGTGCAGGACATTCCGGCCACTCAGATGATCGAGTTTGGGCGGTTTTTGCCGGCGCCGGGAGAGGAAGCTGAGTGGGAAAAGGGGATGACTCAGGGAAAGCGGGCTAGCTTGCCCAAATAACCTCGATAATAGATCTGTCCCGGTTTCCCCGAGAAGCCTTGTTTAAAGCCGGAAAATAAACCTGTCACTTCTTCCTAAATGAGCAGTAACGAACAAGCATCCTTTACAGCAATGATCAGCATGGAATCACACGTACTGGAATGGCAAAGCAAGTTATCTTTACGAAAAAAATAAATACTTTTACTTATCTTGGGTAGTCACTCTATTATTTTCGATCAGCCCTAAAAAACCTCATTTCTTTTTCAAATTTTTGTCGACAAAATCATCTATCTCATCTAATAACAGATGGAAATCTGTGTAGGGATTAAGCAAATATGGAGGGCTATCCGCGCGCTCACATGAACTTAGTGCATCTTCATTCATTCTCTTGGCCCGCCTCCTTGCATCATCAACCCCTTCTTTTATATAGCCAAAAAGATCATCAGCGCCCTTTTCATAGCTTTTTATTCCGACTTCCTCAAGCTTCTTTTTAAGGGGACTCTCGTTCATCAAATTATCAAAGCTTGAGTAACAAGCTGTTGAGCCAACGAAATGAAGCAACAACCACACTTCAAAACAAACATTACTAAAGGCAACCTTGACGCCATGCGCGCACGCCTTGTCGTAGGCGGTTTGATGAAGGGCTTTTGAGTACTTTGCCTCTGACTCGCGGTCATATACGACCCAAAATATATCATGTTTAGGAACAGATGAATCGTTCTTTTTACTAACAGCTTCTTTCACTAGTTGAACTGGCGTATTTTTTTTAGTTGGTTCAATTTCAATAACTTTGAGCGGACGAACCCCTGGGTGGAACTCATCAATATAAGCGTTTATATAGTTGGGCTCGGTCTTGAGCCCCTCACAGTATATATGCAAAACAGGCTTTAGCTTCTTGTCTTTTTTACCTCTAGGCCTAGGCATCACTTCAACCTTTCGATCAAAATAGAGGACACAGCACGGAAATCAATTGAAGGAACAGCACCAAACCGTCCCTCTCCATACCACTTGTAGAACGGGCTATTAGACTTAACCATTGAACTATCAAATTGATCAAGCGAGAAAAACTCAGTTCGCCCTTCATTCTTTTCTGTCAACCAGATCTGATCCCTTCGTAAAAGCTCAGGCGACATCAGGTTTATATTGTGGGTTGAAAATATAAGCTGAGCACCTCGTTTATTAACGTCCGGAGAATTGAACAGCTTTATAATTAATTCCGCAATATGTGGATGAAAGCTATTATCAAGCTCATCAAGAATCAGAACTCCACCGGACTGAAAAGCATCGATCAACAATGGAAGAATATTGAAAAGCTTATTCGTCCCGGACGACTCGGAATCTTCATCAAACTCTTCCATTCCGCCATCTTCGGTTTTATGGAGGAACACTGGCTTTTTACTTTCAGATTCTAAAATCTTTTTCTTTATATTTTCAGGCACATTTTTTGGGAGATTCAATGAAGAAACATCGTTTTCTTCAAAAACGAGTCCAGATATACCCGAATCTACTTTTGAAAGGATATCGCCAACACTTTTCACAAGGTCATCATCATTCTTCCAGTCCAACATTCCAACTTCATGATTAGCATAAAGAAAGAAAACGTCTTTCCTGAAAAAATTGAAAATAGCTCGAATCATTTCAGGTGAGTCAGCACTATTTCCTGCTTTAGCCAGATAGCTATTGTTATCGAAGAAAGCATACCTCTTCCGACCACCCTTGTAATGATTGCCAAAATAGATATCCTCCCAACTATCACCATCTTTTCGAGAGAATAGATTGGCTTTCTGACGTGACGGGTAATAATCAAGCGATTCCTCAATAATGCGCTTCTCATTAAATAATACTCGATATACAAACCGAAGGTTTTTATATGCGAAAAACTCGACCTCTAGGGAAATCGGAGCGCCGATGCACTTGGTATTTAACCGATATGGTTCATAGCACGGAATGGCATCCCCATCTTTGAGGTCGCCGCTACCCACAACGATATAGCGAAGGGCTTGAAAAGCCACCAGCAGGTTCGATTTACCTGACGCATTTGGCCCATAGATTCCGGCAGAGCGCAGAACACCTACTTTTCCGTCACCAGGGAAGGAAACGTTAGAGCTAAGGTGCTTTCTTGAACCTTCAGCGAACAAACTGAAAGTTTGCTCATCCTTGATGGACCTGAAGTTTGAAACCGTCAAATCTACGATCATCTTCTTTTCTTTTCCACTTTTTTGGTGAGTTCTCCCCAAAAACAGAGGGAAGAAACGATTTTTAGCATAGTGTGATTCTAGAGCTAAAAAACCGTGAATGAAAGCGAAATACTGAAAACACCGCAGGAATGTAGGTCAAAGTATGTAGAATCCCTATCATTCAAAGAACTTGTCCATTGGATCAATGGTGTGGCTAATCCTGATCTCTTTAAGAGGAATCTCTGGGGTTAAGTATCTATTTTTGAACGACTATACCCTTGCCTTCACCCTTTACACAGGTCTAATAATGTTGTGTTCGACGGTTTGAGAGGGAGTTGATATAGGCCATCGCAGTGCCGTCGGCTCGTCCTCCTCGATGAGTCTGCGAACACTCTCTCCATCTTTATCTCAATATTGGGCTGAATTCTCTTTCCGGCTCATCAAGGATGAGGAGCTTGGACTCAGTCAACTACTTCGGGCCGAAGGCCAACTACTATTACTGCCGACCAGAAAGGTCGCCGCCGTTGCGGCGACTCATTTCCTGCAGTATCGGGAACTGCCTGCTGCGATCCTTTCGCACTGACAGGCAGTGCGAAGATTTGCCGGCCCTGGCGAAAACCTAAAACGAATTATTTTCATAATGGATAAAGAGAAAGCCGCCCGGTTCCCCGAGCGGCTGTCTTTTTTTACTGCAGTCGAAGTGGGTATCAAGCAGCCGCAAAATACGCCCCAGCAACCGCCAACACACCACCAACACCACGACTGAACCGGCTATCTGCTTTCAGCATCAAGCTACCCAATCCACGCCCGACGAGGGTAATGGCGAGCGTAGCGATCGAGAAACCAGCCAGGTAAGCACCAAGTGTCGCGCCTGCAGGCATCTCCGCCCCATGGGCAAAACCATGGAACAGCATGAACGCACCAACCAGAGTGCCACCCACAGCCGTCGGCAGCCTCGCCAGTGTGGCAATCAGGATGCCGGCGACCAGTACTGAAAAGGTAATCCCTGTTTCCACGCCCGGCAGACTCAGGCCGCCCCAGGCAAGGGTGGCGCCGAGAATCATGCCGCCGATCACAAAGGCCGGGGTGGCGTTTTTCATGTGCTTGCTCTGGCGCACACTCCAGAAGCCGATGGCGGCCATGGCGAGCAGGTGGTCCAGGCCCAGCATGGGGTGCAGCAGGCCGCTGGTGAAGCCACCTTCAGCATGGCCGGAGTGGGCCATGGCGGTGGCGGAAGCAGTCAGCAGAGCGGCAGCGGTGAGGAGCTTGGCTGTGAATTTCATCAATTTATCTCCATAAGAGTTATCTCAAACGTATACATGTCACACGAGCCTCAGGTTCTGGAGCGCTGAAGGGCTACGCGCACCGGAGCGCAGGAAGCGGGACATACCTGCTGGTAGGACCGCTTCTGAGCACCGGAGCAACGACGCCATTCGGCGCTCCAGGGCCTTAGGCGGGTTCAGCAATCTTGTCTGGGCGGCGTTCCGGCAGCATGCCCCGCTCCAAGATGAAGCTGATGATCGTCTCCAGCCCTACCCCGTCGTACAGGTTGGTGAAAACGAAGGGCCGTTCGCCGCGCATTTTCTTGCTGTCCCGCTCCATCACGTCCAGGGAGGCATGCACCTGTTCGGCGATGTCGATCTTGTTGATGATCAGCAGGTCGGATTTGGTGATGCCGGGGCCGCCTTTGCGGGGGATCTTGTCGCCGGCGGAGACGTCGATCACGTACAGGGTGAGATCGCTCAGTTCCGGGCTGAAGGTGGCGGAGAGGTTGTCACCGCCGGATTCCACCAGCACCAGTTCCAGGTTCGGGTGGCGGCGTTGGAGGTCGTCGATAGCCGCCAGATTCATGGAGGCGTCCTCACGAATGGCGGTGTGCGGGCAGCCGCCGGTTTCCACGCCGAGGATGCGGTCTGCGGCCAGGGCTTCGTGGCGCAGGAGGAAGTCGGCGTCTTCCCGGGTGTAGATGTCGTTGGTCACCACAGCGATGTCGTAGTGGTCCCGCAGGGCTTTGCACAACTGGCGCAACAGGGCGGTTTTGCCGGAACCAACCGGGCCACCCACTCCAACTCTCAGACAATGTGTCATGGCAGATCTCCTCAATTGTTATTCAGCTTCTGAAAAGCCGTGAATACTGTGTTTCATGCATTGCACTTCCGAGCGCCAGTCCCGGCAGGATGGGCCCGAGTTCGTGATCGTTTCGTTCGAGGGCGGTGTCCACCGCCACCGCCAGTTGCGGCCGTAGCCGTTCGATAATGCGCTGCGCGGCGGTATGGCCCAGGGGCAATGCCTTGCAGGCCACCGCAAGCTGGTTTTCCAGCCAGGCCCAGGCAAAGCCGAGCAGCGTCTGACGAACCGGCACAAAGCGTTTATGGGCGGCCCACGCGAACATGGTGATGTAGCCGGGCTCTTCCGGAATCAGGTGTGGCTCGGGCAGCAGTTCCAGGTTGCGCAAAAGAGTGACGAGGGCGCCGCCGAGGCGGGTGTCTTCGTCACTCAGCTCGGCGGTTTCCCGGGTGGCATGCAGCCAGTCGTTCCACTTTGCCAGCGCAATGGCATCGCCTTCCGCCCAGGCGGTCTGCAAACGTACCAGCAGGGGCAGTTCGCAGCGGCTGAGGCCGTCTTCCAGTACGCCTTCAATCCACTGAGCCAGTTCGGCTTCGTTGTTCACCCAGCCCAGTTCGAAGGCGCTTTCCAGGCCCTGGGACCAGGCGAAGGCGCCGATGGGCAGTGCCGGGCTGACCAGTTGCATCAGGCCCAGCAATGCCAGGTCGTCCACCTGCGGGGTGGCGGCCTCAGTGGGTATGTTTCTTACTGTGGCCATGGCTGTGCCCGTGGTCGTGATCGTGTGAATGACTGTGGCTGTTGCCGTGACTGTGACCATGAGAATGCCCGGCCTGGGTGTAGGCACCGGGTTCCGGATCAAACGGGGCGGTGTGATGCACCACGGTGGCGCCCAGGCGTTCGGCCAGCTCTTCCAGCACATGATCCGGCGGGAAACGCACGAAGCTGCCCTGCTCGTCTTCGCCGATGGCCAGTGTCACGTGGCGGTTGCCCAGGTGGTAGCACAGGCGGGCCAGGGGCTGGCCAGACTTGATGCGCGCCGTCACAACCTGCTCTTCGGCGGCGCGTATGCGCACGATCTCGCCGGTCCTGGCCTGCAGCAGGTCGCCGTCCCGCAGCACCGGGCCGCGATCCAGGAACAGGCCTACGTCCACGTTGGTTTCGGTGGTGGCCCGCAGCCGGCCACGGATACGCAGCTCGTAAGGCAGGATCAGGTTGTCCAGAATCTCGCTGGTATCGATGCCGGTGGACTTCACGTCACCGATGCGTTCAATCAGTTCCAACATAACAATGTCCTCTTATTCCCGGCTCAGAACAGCCTTCAGCTGTATTGACTAAAAGAGATGGTAGCGCTGGGCCAGGGGCAGCTCGGTGGCGGGCTCACAGGTGAGCAGCTCGCCATCGGCATGCACCTCGTAGGTTTGCGGGTCCACGGTGATGTGCGGGCACGCGTCGTTCAGTTTCATGTCGCCCTTGCGCACGTCACGCACGCCCTTGCAGGCGGATAATGGGCTGTCCAGGCCAAGCTCTTTGCCAATACCGGCATCAATCGCAGCCTGGCTCACAAAGCTCAGGCGGGTGGCACTGGCGGCTTTGCCAAAGGCGCCGAACATGGGGCGGTAATGCACCGGCTGGGGCGTGGGAATCGAGGCGTTCGGGTCGCCCATGGGCGCGGCGGCAATCATGCCGCCCTTGAGAATGGTGGCGGGCTTCACGCCAAAGAACGCCGGGCTCCAGAGCACCAGGTCCGCCAGCTTGCCCACTTCCACGGAACCCACTTCATGGGCGATGCCATGGGTGATGGCCGGGTTGATGGTGTACTTGGCGATGTAGCGTTTGGCACGCAGGTTGTCGGCGCCCAGGTCTTCATCCTCCGGCAGCAGGCCGCGCTGCTGTTTCATCTTGTGGGCGGTCTGCCAGGTGCGGCACACCACTTCGCCCACGCGGCCCATCGCCTGGGAGTCGGAGGCGATCATGGAGATCACGCCCATGTCCTGCAGGATGTCCTCGGCGGCGATGGTCTCGCGGCGGATGCGGGAATCCGCAAAGGCGACGTCTTCCGGGATGTTCGGGTCCAGGTGGTGGCACACCATCAGCATGTCCAGGTGTTCGTCGATGGTGTTCACGGTGTAGGGCCGTGTCGGGTTGGTGGACGACGGCAGCACGTAATCCTTGGAGCAGGCGGTGATGATGTCCGGTGCGTGGCCGCCGCCGGCGCCTTCGGTGTGGTAGGTGTGGATGCAGCGCCCCTTGAACGCGGCCAGGGTGTCTTCCACAAAGCCGGATTCGTTCAGGGTGTCGGTGTGGATCGCCACCTGCACGTCGTATTTGTCCGCCACCGTGAGGCAGTTGTCGATGCTGGCCGGGGTGGTGCCCCAGTCTTCATGCAGCTTCAGGCCAATGGCGCCGGCCCGGATCTGCAGTTCCAGGGATTCCGGCAGCGAGGCGTTGCCCTTGCCCAGGAAGCCGATGTTCATGGGCAGTGAATCCACCGCCTGGAGCATCTTGCCGATGTGCCAGGGGCCCGGTGTGCAGGTGGTGGCGTTGGTGCCCGTGGCCGGGCCGGTACCGCCACCGAGCATGGTGGTGATACCGCTCATCAACGCTTCTTCCACCTGCTGGGGGCAGATGAAATGGATGTGGGCATCGATGCCGCCGGCGGTGAGGATCTTGCCCTCGCCGGCGATGATTTCGGTGCCGGGGCCGATCACGATGGTCACGTCTGGCTGGGTGTCCGGGTTACCGGCTTTGCCGATGGCGGCGATGCGGCCTTTCTGGATGCCCACGTCGGCTTTGACGATGCCCCACCAGTCCAGAATCAGGGCGTTGGTGATCACCGTGTCCATCACCGCCGCATCGGCGCGCTGGCTCTGCCCCATGCCGTCGCGGATAACCTTGCCACCGCCGAATTTTACTTCGTCGCCGTAGTGGGCGGCGTCGCTTTCCACCTCAATCCACAGGTCGGTGTCGCCGAGCCGTACCCGGTCGCCGGTGGTTGGGCCGTACATGTCGGCGTAGGCTTGTCGGGTAATTTTCATTTCTGGCCCTCCAGTTTGCCCATGACTTCCTGCCGGAAACCGTAGATTTCACGGCCGCCCGCGAACGGGATCAGCGTGACTTCCCGGCTCTGGCCGGGTTCGAAGCGGATGGCGGTGCCGGCCGCCACATCCAGGCGATAGCCACGGGCCTTGGCGCGGTCGAAATCCAGGGCCGGGTTGGCTTCGGCAAAGTGGTAGTGAGAGCCGATCTGGATCGGGCGGTCGCCGGTATTGGCCACCTCTATCTGGATGCGCTCGCGGCCTTCACAGAGTTCGATGTCGCCGTCTTTGAGCTGGTATTCACCGGGGATCATGGCGCGCTCCTTACACGATGGGGTTGTGGACGGTGACGAGCTTGGTGCCATCGGGGAAGGTGGCTTCCACCTGCACTTCGTCGACCATTTCGGCGATGCCGTCCATCACGTCATCACGGGTGAGGACTTCGGTGCCGGCGGTCATGAGCTCGGCCACGGTACGGCCTTCGCGGGCGCCCTCCATGATTTCGGCGCTGATCAGGGCCACGGCTTCCGGGTAGTTGAGCTTCAGGCCTTTGGCTTTGCGGCGTTCAGCCAGCAGGGCTGCCGTGAACAGTAGCAGCTTGTCTTTGTCTCTCGGGGTTAGTTCCATTTTTGTTCTCCGCTTGCTTGTCGGATTACGCTTTGCTAATCCGACCTACGTTTCTTTAGCTCGCTCTTGGTGCCTGAACAGGCCGTTCCACCCTGTACCTGCACAAACATTCAGGTCAGCCAGATTCGGGGAACGCTGGCTGGCTGGCCGGTGAGTCTTGGCCGGATGAGTTCCCAGGCTTGCTGGCACAGCGCCCAGGCTTCGTTTCGTTCCTGCCCCAGGTAGCGCAGCAGCACCACACCCCTTCGGCGGGTCACCGCCCAGCGGTGGCTTGCCGGCAGGGCTTCCCTGAGTTCTTCAATGGCACCGGCTTCATCGTCCAGGCCGACCACCCAGAGAGTGGCCTGCACGGTGGCGCCGCCCTGGCCCCAGTGGCCTTTGAACCTGGCGTGGTCCGGGTCCATCAACTGGCGTTCCAGCCACAGGGGGCGGCCGTCCATCAGCAGGCGGAATTTCTGCTCCAGGTGGCCCGAGACAAACGGCAGTTTGCTGGCCGGGCGCCCGAGGGCAAGGATTTCCCAGCCGATGCATCGGGCGCCGGTTTCCAGTTCGATGGTGGTGGTCTGTTCGCCCCGGGAACCATCAAACGCCAGGGTTTCCTGGGGCAGGTATTCGAGAATGCCGCCTTGCTCCACCTTCAGCCGGGTGTGCTGGGCCCAGGCCACCCCATGGCTGTCGGCCTTGTAGAGCTTGGCCGCCGCTGGCGTGGTTAGCAGGGTGTGTGAGTCTTTACCTACGCGAGCCTCGATGCTGAGGGCATCGCCACTCACCAAACCGCCCGGCGGATGCAGCAGGTACACGTGACAGCAGCCATGGCGGCCTTCCGGGTAGAACGGGCGCTGAACGCGCAACGGGCCGTTATGGCGCACATGGGTCATGCGGGTGGCGGTATTGCTGCCATCCGGGCGGGCGTCGAAACCCAGGGCAATGGACGCTGCCCAGCGCCGGCCGGCGTCGAAGCGATGGCCGGAGTCGTGGGCGGGTTCTATGCGTTCGAAGACCGTCATACCGTCAGATGCTTCTTGATGAGTTCATCGGTGAGGCCGGCAATCTCGTCTTCCGCCACCCGGCGGCCGCGATCGAGGATGGCAAAGCGGTCGGCGTATTTGCGGGCGAACGGCAGCTTCTGCTCTACCAGCAACACGGTCAGGCCGTCTTCCTCAATCAGCTTGCGGATAACCTCGCCGATCTGGGCCACGATGTTGGGCTGGATGCCCTCGCCCGGTTCGTCGAGGATCAGCAGGCGCGGCTCGATCACCAGGGCGCGGCCGATGGCCAGTTGTTGCTGCTGGCCGCCCGAAAGGTCACCGCCGCGGCGATGGCGCATTTCTTTCAGAACCGGGAACAGCTCGTACACCCGCTCGGGGATTTTCTTGCTGCCGTCCTTGCGAACGGCCAGGCCGGTGCGCAGGTTTTCTTCCACGGTCAGCAGCGGGAAGATCTGCCGGCCCTGGGGCACGTAGCCAATGCCCAGCCGGGAGCGGTCTTCCACCTTCTTTTTGGTGAGTTCCACGTCCCCGGCGAATTCGATGCTGCCATTCTTGGTGGTTTCCTCTCCCATGATGCATTTCATCAGGGTGGTCTTGCCCACGCCGTTGCGGCCCATCACGCAGGTGCACTGGCCCTGGGGTACGTCCAGGTCCAGATCCCAGAGGGTGTGGCTCTCGCCATAGAACTGGTTGAGCTTTTCAATCTTCAGCATTACGCCTCCTCCCCGAGATACACCTTGATCACTTCCGGATCGTTGGAGACCTGGTCCATGGAGCCTTCGGCCAGCACGCTGCCCTGGTGCAGCACGGTCACCTTGCGAGCGATGGAGCGCACAAAGCCCATGTCGTGCTCCACCACAACCACCGACTGCTTGCCGGCCAGGCTGGTGAGCAGTTCGGCGGTGCGTTCCATTTCCTGTTCGGTCATGCCCGCTACCGGTTCGTCCACCAGCAGCAGCCGGGGTTTCTGCATCAGTAGCATGCCGATTTCCAGCCACTGTTTCTGGCCGTGGGAGAGGATGCCGGCGAGGCGGTCGCGCAGGGATTCCAGGCCGATCATTTCCAGCACTTCGTCGATCCGGTCCCGGTATTCGGCTTTCATCACGGCGGTGAGGGTGGGAAACACCCGCTTGTCCGCCGCCATGGCCAGTTCCAGGTTTTCGAACACGGTGAGCGCTTCGAATACCGTGGGTTTCTGGAACTTGCGGCCGATGCCCAGGGAGGCAATGTCCGGCTCGTTCATGGTCAGCAGATTGTGGCGGCTGCCGAACCAGACCGAGCCGGTGTCCGGGCGGGTTTTCCCGGTGATGATGTCCATCATGGTGGTTTTACCCGCGCCGTTGGGGCCGATGATGCAGCGCAGCTCGCCGTCGTCGATGGTGAGGTTGAGGTTGTTGATGGCCTTGAAGCCGTCAAAGCTTACGTTCACGTCTTCCAGATACAGGATCGGCCCGTGGCGCACGTCCACCGGGGACTGCACCTGGGTCAAAAACTCGAACACATGCTCGCGGTCGGTCAGCTCCTGAAACAAGCTCATACAGTCGCCTCCTGCTCGGTGGGGGTATCGTCATCTTCCCTGGCTTTCCGACGCTTCTGCAGCAGCCCGGCAATGCCCTTGGGCAGGAACACGGTCACCAGCACGAACAGGCCACCGAGGGCGAACAGCCAGGCGTCCGGCATGATGCCGGTGAACACGGTTTTGGCGTAGTTCACCAGGATGGCCCCGATCACCGCGCCGTAGAGGGTCGCCCGGCCACCCAGGGCCACCCACACCACGATCTCGATGGAGAACAGCGGCGAGAATTCACTGGGGTTGATGATGCCTACTTGAGGCACATACAGCGCCCCTGCCACACCCGCCAGCATGGCGGAGACCACGAACACGAACAGCTGAACCCGCTCCACCCGGTAACCCAGGAAGCGGGTACGGGCCTCGGCATCCCGGCAGGCCACACTCACCCGGCCCAGCTTGCTGGTCACAATGCCCCGGCAAATCACGTAGCCAATGGCCAGGGCGATACCGGTGGCGATGAACAGCCCGAGGCGGGTGGCGTCGGTACGCAGGTTAAAGCCGAGGATGTCTTTGAAGTCGGTGAGGCCGTTGTTGCCGCCAAAGCCCATCTCGTTGCGGAAGAAGGCCAGCATCAGCGCGAAGGTAAGCGCCTGGGTAATGATGGAGAGGTACACCCCGGTTACCCGTGAGCGGAAGGCCAGGAAGCCGAACACCAGCGCCAGCAGGCCCGGGGCCAGCAGCACCATGATGAAGGCGAACCAGGCCATGTCGAACCCGTGCCAGAACCAGGGCAGCTCCTGCCAGTTCAGGAAAACCATGAAGTCCGGCAGGATCGGGTCGCCATACACGCCGCGATCACCAATCTGGCGCATCAGGTACATGCCCATGGCATAGCCGCCGAGAGCAAAGAAGGCGCCATGGCCCAGGCTGAGGATACCGAGGTAACCCCACACCAGGTCCACGGCCACTGCCAGCAGGGCGTAGCAGAGGTATTTGCCAAGAAGCGTGACGGTAAAGGCGCTCACGTGCAGGGCGCTGTCCTGGGGCATGAACAGGTGAAGGAAGGTCACCAGCACCACGGCCGCGAACAGCACGCCAAGAAATATCTGGGTTGAACGTTCCTGTAAGGGTCTTGTTAACCACATACCTTAACCCTCCGCTGCCCGGCCTTTCTGGGGGAAGAGCCCCTTCGGCCGTTTCTGGATGAACAGGATGATGAACACCAGCACGATGATCTTGGCGAGTACGGCACCGGCCCAGGGTTCAAGCAGCTGGTTGATGGTGCCCAGGGAAAGCCCGGCAATGAGCGTGCCCCAGAGGTTACCGACGCCGCCGAACACCACCACCATGAACGAATCGATGATGTAGTTCTGGCCCAGGTTCGGGCCCACGTTGGTGAGCTGGGAGAGCGCCACCCCGGCCAGGCCGGCGACGCCGGAGCCCAGGGCAAAGGTCATGATGTCTACCCGGGTGGCGCGGATGCCCATGGAGCGCGCCATGGCACGGTTCTGGGTAACAGCGCGCACTTCCAGGCCCAGGCGGGTCTTGCGCATGATGAGCATCAGGCCGGCGAAGACAATCAATGCAAAGGCCAGTACGTAGAGGCGGTTCAGGGTGAGCGAGAGCGCGTCGTTGATCACCAGGGAGCCGCTCATCCAGTCCGGGGTTACCACGGTGCGGTTCTGTGGGGAGATCACGGTGCGCACCAGCTGCTGAAGGATCAGGCTGATGCCGAAGGTGGCCAGCAGGGTCTCCAGCGGACGGCCCTTTAGGTACTGGATCACGCTGCGCTCGATGATGATGCCGGCGGTGGCCGCCACCATAAAGCCGGCGGGAATCGAGAGAATCAATGCCAGGCCGGGCTGGCCGGGGAAGAGTTGCTGCATGCCCCAGGTGGTGTAGGCACCGAGCATGATCAGCTCGCCGTGGGCCATGTTGATCACGCCCATAACGCCGAAGGTGATGGCCAGGCCGATGGCGGCAAGGACCAGAACCGAACCGAGGGAAAGGCCGAAATACAGGGTCTCGGCGGCGCGGTTCAGTTGGAGTTTCTGTTCAATGCTTTCGAGGGCCTTGGCGGCACGTTGAGCCAGCGCCTCGTTGTCACCGCGAACGGCTTCGTTCAAAGCGGCGCGGGCCCGGGGATGCAGGCTGCCGGCGAGCACGTCCACGGCCTCCAGGTTGCCCTCGCCCACCCGGTAGATGGCCAGGGCTTCTTCAATGCGGTTGCGTACAGCCGCGTCTTCTTCTTTCGCCAGCTGAGCCTCAAGCGGCTCGACCAGGGAAGCATCCACTTTGCCCATCATGTCCTGCGCGGAGGCTTCGCGCACATCCGGGTCTTTGGCATTCAGGTCCAGCATGGCCAGTATGCCTTCAAGCTGGCCCCGTATGCGGTTATTGATGGCGACTCTGTCCAGCTCACGGCGGGACATTTCACCCATATTCTCTCCGGTCAGCGGATCGGCAATTTCCCAGTCCCTGCCCCGGTTGTTCAGTACCAGTACAACCTGCCCGGTGTCTTTTACCCGGCTCAGGCGGTTATTTCCGTAGGCTTCGAGCCAGCCCCTGGCTCTTTCATCACCACTGCTGACGATGGCGTTCACCGCCTCTTCCACTTTACTGGCCGGCGCCTCTGCGAGATTGATCAGCAGAGCCTTGCCAGGATCGTCTTCCTGCGCCGTTGCAGGCAGCGATAGCAGGGAAAACAGGGCGATAAGCAGCAATGTGAGCGATCGGCAAATGCTCATGAGAGTGTCCTGTCTGTTTCAAGCGTGTTGCGGGGCAACAACCGGAGGCTTAACTACCCCCGGCTGTCGATGGTGCTTTACCGTCTGAGCCTTACTCGGCTTCAGCGGCCATTTCGCCCGCAGACGCGCCACAGGTGCCGGTTGCGGTGTTGAACGTGCCGCAGAACAACGGCTTGCGCCAATCTGCAATCATGTCCCGCGAACCAGGCAGGTAGTCAGACCAGGCATCGCCCGCGACCAGACCAGAGGTTTCCCAAACCACAGAAAACTGGCCGTTGTCCTGGATCTCGCCGATCAGCACCGGCTTGGTGATGTGGTGGTTGGGCATCATGGCGGCGTAGCCACCGGTGAGGTTGGGCACGGTCACACCGATGATGGCGTCTTTTACCGCATCAACATCTGTGGTGCCGGCCTTCTTGACCGCTTCCACATACATGTTGAAGCCGATGTAGTGCGCTTCCATCGGGTCGTTGGTGACCGCTTGCTCGTTACCGGTGTGCTCAATCCACTGGTCGATGAAGTCGTAGTTAGCGTCGTTGTCCACGCTCATGAAGTAGTTCCAGGCGGCCAGGTGGCCAACCAGCGGGCCGGTGTCGATACCGGAGAGTTCCTGCTCGCCCACGGAGAAGGCAACGACCGGGATGTCGGAGGCCGCGATGCCCTGGTTACCCAGTTCACGGTAGAAGGGCACGTTGGCGTCGCCATTGATGGTGGAGACCACGGCGGTCTTCTTGCCGGCGGAACCGAAGCGCTTGATGTCGGAGACGATGTTCTGCCAATCCGAGTGACCGAACGGCGTGTAGTTGATCATGATGTCTTCCTTGGCCACACCCATGTCCATCAGGTAGGTCTCAAGGATCTTGTTGGTAGTGCGCGGGTATACGTAGTCGGTACCTGCCAGAACCCAGCGCTCCACGCCGATTTCGTTCATCAGGTAGTTAACCGCAGGAATCGCCTGCTGGTTGGGCGCAGCGCCGGTGTAGAAGACGTTTTCGGAGGATTCCTCACCCTCGTACTGAACCGGGTAAAACAGAAGGCCGTTCAGCTCTTCCACCACCGGCAGTACGGATTTACGGGAAACCGAGGTCCAGTTACCGAAAATCACGTCGACTTCTTCCTGGGCCAGAAGCTCGCGGGCTTTTTCAGCAAACAGCGGCCAGTTGGAGGCCGGGTCTACAACAACCGCTTCCATCTGACGACCGAGCACACCGCCCTTGGCGTTCTGTTGTTCGATCAGCATTTCAACGGTGTCTTTCAGAACGGTTTCACTGATAGCCATGGTGCCGGACAGCGAATGCAGGATGCCCACCTTGATGGGATCTTCCGCTGCAACGGAGTTAAAAGAGATGGAGAGAGCGAGCGCAGAGAGGCCAAGTTTCACGTGTTTTTTGAGGTTCATTTCAGGCGTCCTTTTCTTAGTTGGGTATGCAGTTCGTCTTCAAACGCAGCAGGGCCTTTGCATCTGCTGTTCCATAACCCTTATATCTCTATTAAAAACAGCCACTTATCTAGTATACAAGGCAAATAAGAGGCATCCGCGCTCCTGAATACGCCTCCGGAGTGCAGCATTCCTGAGCGTTTTTGGTGCGGCCGCACCTGATACGGGCAGACCTGAACCGTCTTGTGCCTCAAAAATACTCATAACCTTATGTTTTCTCCTCACTATCAAGAAAAATTGGCAAATGGCACAAGCATTGCCATTCCACATGTATACAAGTTGATTACGCACATGAGGATGACCAATGCCTTCAATGCTCGGATGGACCATCAGGGACTGGCAGACTGCTTATAAAGAGGGCGCTACGCCCGAGTCATTGCTGGGTGAGTTACTGACCGGCCTGGACAAAAAAGACGTCGCCTGGATTTCGCTTCTGGACCAGAAAGGCCTGGATGAGGCCCTTGCCGGGCTGAAACAGAAACTCCAGGACGCCGGCGAAGAGATCGACAAGCTGCCGCTCTACGGCATTCCCTTCGCCGCGAAAGACAATATTGATGCGGCAGGATTTGAGACAACGGCAGCCTGCCCGGCCTTTGCCTATACCCCGGAAGAAGACGCCACCACCGTGGCCAGACTCAAGGCCGCCGGCGCCATCGTCATCGGCAAAACCAACCTGGACCAGTTCGCAACCGGCCTGGTGGGCACCCGCTCTCCCTATGGCGCCGTGCCCAACAGCTTCAAACCGGACGTGGTGAGCGGCGGCTCCAGCTCCGGTTCGGCTTCTGTGGTTGCAAGAGGTCTGGTGCCTTTTGCCCTGGGTACCGACACCGCCGGTTCCGGCCGGGTGCCTGCCGGGCTGAATAATCTGGTGGGGCTGAAACCGACCAAAGGGCTCTTCAGCATTCGCGGCGTGGTACCGGCCTGTCGTTCACTGGATTGCGTGTCCATTTTTGCGCTGACCGTGAATGACGCCGGCCTGGTCTCGGATACCATGGCGGGCTTCGATGCCGCCGATGCATTTTCCCGCAAGCCTCCCTATGCGCTGCCTCTGGATGGGCCAGCCCTTCGGCGGCCCGGCCCCATCCAACGACTGGCGATTCCCGACCACCCGCAATGGTTTGGTGATCAGAAGGCAGAAGCGGCCTGGAATACCGCCGTCAGCCAGTGGCGACAACAGAATGTGGAACTGGTGCCGCTGGATTTCAGCCCCATGCTGGAACTGGCTGCACTGCTCTACGAAGGCCCCTGGGTGGCTGAACGCCACGCGGCGGTGGAATCGTTCATGGCCAGCCACGGCGATGATATGAACCCGGTGGTCAAAGGCATTATCAGCAAGGCCGGGAATTTCAGCGCCACGGATACCTTCAAGGCCCAGTACCGCAAGGAAGAGCTGCAGCGCCAGATCGATGAACTGTTAGCCGATGTGGATGCCCTGCTGGTGCCCACGGCTCCGACGGCTCCCACCATCGAAGCGGTAAATGCGGACCCGGTTGCACTGAACAGCCAACTCGGCACCTACACCAATTTCGTGAACCTGGCCGACATGAGTGCGCTCGCGATTCCTGCCGGTTTCCGGGACGACGGCCTGCCCTTTGGCGTTACCCTGATAACTGGTGCCTGGAAAGACACGGAGCTGCAACGCCTGGCGTGCCAGTGGCTGAATGCCCACCCGACCCCTTTGGGCGCTACAGGCAACGACCGCCCCGAAGAAGCCCCCGGGGCCGCCATTTCGACACCCACCATCAAGGTGGCCGTTGTTGGTGCCCACCTCAGTGGCATGCCCCTGAACACCCAGCTCAGTGAGCGCTACGCGGTTCTGCTTGAGCAAACCACAACGTCTGCCAACTACCGGCTGTTCGCCCTACCAAACACCACACCGCCGAAGCCCGGGCTGAAACGGGCGGCCCCTGGCGAAGGCAGGGAAATCATTGTGGAAGTCTGGGAAATGCCCGCCTCGGCCTTTGGCTCCTTTGTGGACCTGATTCCTGCGCCTCTGGGCATAGGCAACGTCGAGCTGGCTGATGGCCGGTGGGTAAACGGTTTTGTTTGTGAGGGCTACGGCTTCGAGGGCGCAGAGGATGTAACAGAGTTCGGTGGCTGGCGCGCCTATATCGCCTCCAGAGCCTGACCAAGCCGGGGCAATCTGGCGCTCCACGAGGGGAAACGGTGCCAATGGCAAACCCTAGACGAAAAGAGTCCGTAGCCGACAGGGTCTATGAGGCCCTGAAAGAGGACATCTTCGAGTTCCGCCTGATCCCCGGCGACCGATTCAGCGAGGGGGATGTCGGAACCCGCCTGAACGCAAGCCGGACACCGGTGCGGGAAGCACTGTACCGCTTGCAGCGGGAGGGCCATGTGGAGGTGCTGTTCCGCAGTGGCTGGCAGGTAAAGCCATTCGATTTCCAGCAGGTGGAGGAACTCTATGACCTGCGCATCACTCTCGAACGGGCGGCCGTGCACAAAATCTGCAACCTGCCTGAAGAGCCTGCAGCACTGCGAACACTGGCAGCCCTCTGGAACCCGGACCATCCATCCGAGCGCGCGGTGGGCAGCACCGTCAGAATGCTGGACGAGAGCTTTCACTGCGATCTGGTGGCCGCTGCCGGAAACCGGGAGATGACACGAATTCATCGTGAGATCACCGACAGGCTGAGGATCGTGCGGCGCCTGGACTTCAGCCGGGACGAGCGTATTGATGCCACTTACGTGGAGCATGCCGCGATTCTGGAGGCACTGCGCAACGGGCAGGCAAGCGAGGCGGCGGATCGTCTCACCCGTCATATCCGTGCCAGCCAGAAGGCCGTGCGGGAAATCACCATGGAGCGAATCCGCGAGGCGGCTGCTGCCCACCGCAGTGAGCAATAAATTGCCTCTCAGGCCCCGGAAATACTGAACTCAGGTTCATAATTGAACCCGCCGAAACGCTTACAGATCCGTAAGATATATCGCACAAACCATGGAGCGATTCTCCGATAGGTAGGAATTCGATCCAAAGTAGAATGGTTAGTGTCAGGGATGACAAGCCAGCAAGGAACGTTGGCTCAAGGATGAGAACTCCAGGGAAGAGCCCTCCGCGGCTCGGGAGTTGCCCGAAGGATCAGGGCTTACAGGGATGATCACAGGGAAGACGCGCTCAGGATGAGTCGCACGCCTGAGGGAACAGGCAGGGGTCAGCCACGGAATCGGGGATCACAAGGAATGTGGTCCCGTCCGTGCACTCCCCGTACCCACAGACATTTCTGCTCTCTTCTTTACATTTCGCTTCTGCTGCTTTGCGCCCTGGCACAAAACCAAAAAACGCAACACAGCTTCAGGAGCTCGTATCTATGAAACGCACACCGCTTTTCGCAACTCTCATTCTGCTGTTCAGCCTGGTTACCGGTTTTGCCTACGCCCAGGACGCCGCTATCAATATCAACACAGCCGATGTGGCTACCCTCGCCAGCCTGAACGGCATTGGCCAGAGCAAGGCCGAAGCCATCGTTGCCTATCGCGAAGCGAATGGTCCTTTTGCAGTTACCGCAGACCTGGCAAATGTGAAGGGCATTGGCGAACGTACCATCGAGAAAAATGCCGCTCGCCTCACCGTGAAGTAATACCCCGGGCAGTGGCGCGCTGCCGCTGCCCTTCCTCTTTCTGAATCCCTTTCCTCCCTCTTTCCGGCTACCCATAAAGTCGTCTGGCAACACCGCGCTCGCCACCCTATTATTGCTGGATAACAATTCAAAAACCGTTGAGCATCCGCACATGGTTGATCCGATCAAGGTTTATCCTGCAAAACCCGCGAAAGTCTATTTCTACGGCACCTGCCTGGTGGACATGTTCTACCCCGATGCGGGCATTGCCGGCGTGGAACTTCTGGAGCGTGAAGGCATTGAGGTGCTGTTTCCCCAGAACCAGACCTGCTGTGGCCAGCCAGCCTACACTTCCGGTTATCACGACGAGGCCCGATCAGTAGCCAGGGCCCAGCTCGACCTGTTCCCCGGCGACTGGCCCATTGTGGTGCCATCCGGCTCCTGTGGCGGGATGATGCGCAAGCACTACCCCGACCTGTTCAAGGACACCACGGATGAGGTGAAAGCCGCCGAGGTCGCTGGCCGGGTCTGGGAGCTGACGGATTTTCTGCTCAATGTTTGCCACATCAAACTTGAAGATTTGGGCGAACCCACCACCGTGGCCATGCACACCTCCTGCTCCGCCCGCCGGGAAATGGGCGTGGCCGAGGTTGGACCCAAACTGCTGGGACAACTCAAAAACGTGAACCTGGTAGAGCAGATCCGGCCGGAGGAATGCTGCGGGTTTGGCGGCACCTTTGCGGTTCGCCACCCGGAGATTTCCAGCGCCATGGTGAGCGAGAAGGTGGATGCACTGGTGGATACCGGCACCAGGCAGTTTGTCACCACCGATTGCGGCTGCCTGATGAACATCGCCGGCTACGCCGAGAAAAACCAGAAGCCTGTTGAAGGCCAGCACATTCTCAGTTTCCTGTGGTCGCGCACCCAGGGCAAAGGGGGCAGCAGTCATGAGTGAGACAGCCGAGCACACTGGCCATCACATCGACGTGAAAGAGTTCCATCCGCGGGCTCAGGCGGCCATTCACGACCCCAAGATCCGCAAGAATTTCCGCAGCGCCATGGACGGGCTGATGTCCAAGCGCAAGACGGCGTTCGAGGGCTGGGATCTGGAAACCCTCCGGGATCTGGGTGCCAACGTTCGCCTCCGCGCCCTGGCCAACCTGCCAGATTTGCTGGAGCAGCTTGAGAAAAAGCTGATCGAAAACGGCATCAGGGTGCACTGGGCGGTGGATGGCGATGAGGCCTGCCGGATTGTGCGGGACATCTGCAAGGCCCGGGATGCCAAGACGGTGATCAAGGGCAAGTCCATGGTCTCCGAGGAAATGGAGCTGAACCATTACCTGGAGGAACAGGGGATCGAAGCCCTGGAATCGGACCTGGGCGAGTACATTGTGCAGTTGGCGGATGAAACGCCATCACACATTATCATGCCGGCGATTCACAAGAACACTGGAGAGATCTCCCAGTTGCTGCACGAGAAAACCGGCACGGATCTGTCCAACGATGTGGAATACCTCACCGCCAGTGCCCGCCTGCAATTGCGGGAAAAGTTCATGAATGCCGATGTGGGCGTTTCGGGAATTAACTTTGCGGTGGCGGAGACCGGCACCCTATGCCTGGTGGAAAACGAAGGCAATGGCCGGATGACCACCACGGTGCCCAAGTGCCATATTGCCGTTACCGGCATAGAAAAGGTGGTGCCGAGCATGGAGGACGTCTCTGCCCTGCTCGCCCTGCTGACCCGGTCTGCTACCGGCCAGCACATCACCACCTACTTCAACATGATTTCCGGCCCGCGCAAGGCCGAGGAGCTGGACGGGCCCGAAGAAGTGCATCTGGTGCTGGTGGATAACGGCCGCTCGTCGATCTACCAGGACGACGAGCTGCTGGACACCCTGCGCTGCATCCGTTGCGGCGCCTGCATGAACCACTGCCCGGTGTACACACGGGTAGGCGGCCATGCCTATGGCACCACCTATCCGGGCCCGATCGGCAAGATCCTGATGCCGCACCTGATTGGCCTGGACGAAGGCCGGCACCTGCCCAGCGCCTCCAGTCTGTGTGGCGCCTGTGGCGAGGTCTGCCCGGTGAAAATCCCCATTCCCGATCTGTTGGTGCGACTGCGCCAGGAATCGGTGGATGGCGACAAGCTCCACCCGGCCAAGGTCCGTGGCCACGGGGCCAAGCGAAGCTCAATGGAAGCGATGATCTGGAAAGGCTGGGCCTGGATGCACGCCAGCCCCGGCATTTATCGCTTCGGCACCGGTGCCGCCAGCAAATTCAGGGCATTGCAGCCCTCGAAAGCGGGCGCCTGGACCGATTACCGCACGCCCCCCAAACTGGCGGCCAAAACCCTGCACCAGCGAATGAAGGAGCGTGGCCAATGAGTTCCCGGGAAACGATTCTTCAGCGTCTGCGCAACCGAACCGGCGGTGAACTGACGGTGCCGGAGTGCGACTTTTCAGTTCTGGTACGGGATGACTGGTCGACAAAGGAGCGTATCGAGCGGTTCGAGAAGATGATCGAGTCGGTCCACGGCGAGGTGCACCACTGCACCGAAGACATGTGGATGGAACGCCTGGCGGAGGTGCTGAACACCCGCGGGGCCAGGAATCTGCTGATTCCAAAACAACACGAAATCGGACAGTCACTTCGCACTGCCGGTCGTAACGATCTGCCGGAACTGTTGATCTACGACGAGCCTATCGAAAGCTGGCAGTCGCATTTGTTCAACGAGGTGGACGCCAGCATTACGTCCACCCGCGGCGGTATTGCCGAAACCGGCTCGCTGATCCTGTGGCCAAACGAGGACGAGCCACGGCTAATGAGCCTGGTGCCGCCGGTGCACATTGCCGTGCTCCGGGCCTCTGAGCTCTATACCACCTTCCACGAAGCCATGAAGGCCCAGAACTGGGCCGCTGGCATGCCGACCAATGCCCTGCTAATCTCTGGCCCTTCCAAAACCGCTGACATCGAGCAAACCCTTGCCTACGGTGTTCACGGTCCCAAAGAGCTGATTGTGTTGATTATTGAATGATCCAAGGCGCCCTGTTGATCGCCCTGGCTGCCCTGCTATGGGCGACCACGGGCATTGTTGCGAAATTTCTGTTTACCGGTACCGAACTGCAGGCCATTACGTTGGGCTTCCTGCGACTGGCCGTGGCTTTGCCGTTTTTCTGGCTGCTGATGCGACGGGAGCAGGCACGCCTTGAGCGAGCCAATCCGGGCGCTAAAGTGCCCGGCAGTTCCCTACGGAGCCTCACACGCAAGACCCTGATTCCGCTGGCAGCCCTTGGCCTGTTCCAGGCGTTCTACCAGGGCAGCTACCTTCTGGCCGTGGACCTCACCGGTGCCGGCATCGCCACCCTGATCGCGCTCTGCCTTCCGCCAGTGCTGGTGGCAATTCTTGCTGCGCCTCTTCTGGGAGAGAAGCCCAGCCTTTTGACGGTTCTGTCGCTGTTTGCCGCCATCGCGGGCACGGGCATGCTGGTTCTCAGCGATATGGACACCACCGGTACACTTCGGCTTGCGGGCATTCTGGTGGCGTTACTGGCCGCCTGCGTGTACACCGGTTTCACGCTGACCAGCCGTTACAGCTCTGCCGGGACACCGGTGTTCACCACGGCGTTTATCTGCTTCTTCACTGCGGCGCTGATTCTGTTGCCGGTGGTTGCCCTGTCTGGCGGTTTCGAGGGGCTGGAAACTCTCAGTATCGGGCACTGGCTGATGGTGGTGTATGTGGGGGTGGTGCCAACCTGTATTGGCTATGTGTGCTTTTTCTCTGGCATGAAAACGACACCGGCCACGCTCTCCAGCATCATTGTGACTCTGGAACCGCTGTTTGTGGCGCTGCTGGCCTGGGTGTTTCTGGAGGAGATTCTGGGGCCGATTGGTATTGCGGGGGCACTGATACTGACCGCAGCGGTGGTGGTGGCCTCCCGCTACGGCCGTAAACCCGCAGCCGGCCAGGAGGCCGGTGCGGAGTAAGGAAGATCAGTCTTCCTTGCGCTGTTTCTCAAGCATGTCCGGCTGCAGGATTTCAATCCAGTAGCCGTCCGGGTCTTTGATAAAGGCCAGGCCTTTCATCTTGCCGTCGTCCGGCTTTTTCACAAACTCCACACCGAGCTTTTCAAAGCGGTCGCAGGCGGCGTAAACGTCTGGCACCGCTACGCCGATGTGGCCGAAGCCCTGAGGTTCGTCGTTGCCATTGTGGTAGCCGAAGTCGTTGTCGTCTTCGGTGCCCCAGTTGTGGGTGAGCTCAAGCATGGCTTCGCGGCCGAAGGTGTAGGTGGTGCGGTGGGCATCGTCCTGCGGCACGAGGCCGGCCTGGCGATCATCCAGGTAGCCAAGGAAATACAGGGTGAACTTCATTTCGGGGAAGTCCAGTTTGCGAACGAGGCGCATGCCCATCACTCGGGTGTAGAAGTCCATGGAGCGCTCGGGTTCCTTGATGCGCATCATGGTCTGGTTGAAGACGTAACCTTCGGTTTCGGGAACGGTTTCTTCGTATAGGCCAGGGGCCTGTTCGAAATGCTTGGGCATGTTGGTTTTCCCTTTTTTTCGCAGGATTCAAAGGTTATACCTGTGTGCGTTTCAGGGAGATTTCAAGGGCGTGAAAAAAGACCCCGGGGCCAGAGACGAACCGCCGGGGTCTTGAGGGCCGGTTTTTTAGGCCGGCGTTTCTTCAGAGACGCTCTGAAGATCGGTGGCTGGCAGGGCCATGAGGGGGTTCTTTCTTCCGGGAATCCGAACTCGCTTCGCTCAGACAGTCGTTTCCCTGCAGAAAGAACCCCCTCACACCCCTGCCGACCGAACCTTTGGAGTGGCCCGCTTTCAGGCCAACTGGTGTTCTTCTCCTTCGTAATAAGCCTCTACCCTTGGGTTCATTACCCGCCGCCAGAGTGGGGGGAACATTGCCAGGACGATCATTGCGGAGTAGCCGGCCGGTAGTTGGGGAGCCACGTCGTGGTGGCGGAGGATCTGGTATCTGCGTTTGGCCCAGGCGTGGTGGTCGCTGTGGCGTTGGAGGTGGAACAGGAAGACGTTGGTGAGGAAGTAGTTGCTGTTCCAGCTGTGTTCCGGGCCGGTGCGTTCGTAGCGGCCGTTGTCGAGTTTTCTCCGGTGCAGGCCGTAGTGTTCGAGGTAGTTGACGATTTCCAGGAGGGTGAATGCGATGAAGCTCTGGCCCAGGAAGAAGACGGCGCCGAGCCAGCCGAAGGCGATGGTGAAACCAGCCAGTGCCAGGGCGCTGATGCTGTACCACCAGATCAGTTCGTTGCGCCAGCTGAGGGCTTTGTGGCCTTTGCGTTGCAGGCGTTCGGCTTCCAGTTTCCAGGCATTCAGGAAGTTGCGCATGTAGGCCTGGGGCAAGAAGTTATACAGGGACTGGTTGTAGCGTGACGAGGAGGCATCTTCCGGGGTGGAGACGTGTACGTGGTGGCCGCGCAGGTGTTCGACTTTGAAACCGGCGTAGCAGACCAGTGACAGCAGGAAGCCGCCGGCCCGAGTTTCGAGTTTTTCGTCTTTGTGGATGAGTTCGTGGGCGACGTTGATGCCGAGGCCTCCGACGATGCCGATGGAGACGATCCAGCCAATACTGCCCACCAGGCTGAAGGTGCCGGACGCCAGTTCCAGCATGCTCCAGACCAGTAAGGCTGCAAAGCCTGCCACCCAGCCCAGGGTAATGGCTTTATAGAACCGTTCGCCGACCATCCGCGGCACGTCGGTTTCTTCATCCGGGTTCAGGGAATCCTTGCCGAGCAGCATGTCCAGTACCGGGATGATCCCGAACACGACCACGGGGACGCCCCAGGAAAACAGGTTCACCAGATCAGTGGCCTGGCCGGCGGCCAGCAGCAGAGGCGGCAGCAACAGGGGCACCATGGCGATCAGGTAGCTGTACTTCTTGAGGGTCAGCAATATCCTTCGGCGGGTGGCCTCGCGATTGACCGATAACTGCGTTGTGCTCATTGGGTTCTCTCCATCAAATGCTTGTTGGTGAAACTCTGATCACCTGTTGTTTTCTGCATTATTGTCCTACAATACATCAGTCGTCAACATTTCTGGCGAGGTTTTTTGACAATTGTCAGGAAGCCCCGCCGAATCAAGGCGTTGTCGCTATCGCACTCCGAGGCTGTGATAAACTCATGCGCATATACTCTTCCGCCGGTCGGCTTACTGCAGCAGCCGACCGGTTTTTACGACCTGTCCAGAGAGCCTTTATGGATTTTCAGGTGCCGAACACACTGGCCGAGCAGATTGCCAATTACCTTGCAGAACGGATCATGACCGGGCAGATTCGTCCGGGTGAGCGGATTCAGGAGGCCACGCTCGCCGGTAAACTGAAGGTGAGCCGGGCATCGGTGAAGGAAGCCCTGTACACCCTGGAGCGCTGGCATCTGGTGGAGATCACGCCCCGTAAGGGCGCTTCGGCAACCCGGCTGGATGCGGCCCATGCTTCGGAGCTCTACGATGTTTATATGCACTTGCTGATGATGATGGCGGTGCGTTTGTGCGAGCGCTGGCAGGAACGCGACAAGCCTCTGGTGCTTGGGGCGGTGAGCAAGGTTGTTGACAAGATAAACGACGGATCTGCCGACATCTCCGGGGTGGTTGAGGCGAGTTTTGATGTGATGGATGCCTGTTGTGAGGTGGTGGGGAATCCGTATCTCACGGAGGCACTGTCGAATTTCAAGCCGGCGGTCAGTCGGGCCTATTATCTGAGTGCCGATCGGTATCGTCGAGGTTTGACGCAGACCAGTGAGTTTTTTGCCAATCTGCCGCAGGCGGTGCTGGCGCGGGATTCGGATAAGGCGCAGGTGTTGATTCGGGAGTTTGCGGAGCACCAGAAGTCTCTCATTCACCAGGCTCTGACTTCTTAACCTCGACCCTGGAATCCATGGGGTTCGCCGCCAGCGACACTGGACACCCACCACACCCTACGCTGTAAACTGCCCGTCTCACTCTGACGGGCAGCCCATGACTGACTCCACTGAAATCAGCTATTCAAAGCGCGCTTCTGGAAAAAGACTGGCGATGTTCAGTCTGTTGTTTCTGGTACTCACCGCTGCCGGGCTGTATACCGTTTACCATCTGTTCGCCGAACGCACCCTTACCTTCGATACCAGGCTGATCGCTCCGGGAACCCTGTTATCGGTGGCTGGCCTTCTGCTGGTTTATTTCATCTCGGATGGCCTTCGGCTCTATTTTACGCTGAGAGCCCTGGGGCACAGGATTCCCCTGCCGGCCATGGTGCGACTGGTGTTTATCAATCTGTTCTTTTCCAACATCACGCCGATGGCCACCGGGGGCGGTTTCGCCCAGATCTGGTTTCTGAGCCACCATGGCGTTCCGATTGGGCGTGCGACGGCTGCGACCACGATCCGGACGATCCTGGCGGTGCTGTTCATATTTTCGCTGACGCCAGTATTCCTGCTCACGCTCAAACCCCTGGACGGCAATTCCATTACTGGCGATATCGGTACCGCTCTGGCAGTTCTGATTGTGTTGTACCTCGGCTTTTTCCTGGTTCTGCTGTTCCGGACCCGCTGGCTGATCGGCCCCCTGACCCGGCTGCTGAGGGCCGCGCGTCGGCTCCATCTGATCAGTGAACCCCGCCATCGGCGCTGGCAGTTCAAGGCACGCCGGGAAATGCTGCGGCTGTCACGGAGCTTCGGTGACTACCTGCGTGGCGCTCCGGTTTTCGTCTGGCTGTCCATCCTGTTCACCGGGGTGTTTCTGCTTAGCCTGTTCAGCTTCCCGGCGCTGCTGATGCACAGCCTGGACTACAGTGTTGACTATGTGATGTCCGTGGGCCTGCTGGTTGTGACCACCTTCGTGATGTACTTCTCGCCCACGCCGGGCGCCTCAGGCATCTCGGAGGGTGTTTTCGGGAGCTTCTTCCGGGATATCCTCTCGGGAAACCACCTGATTCTGGTCATCGTCTGCTGGCGTCTGCTGACCATCTATCTGGGCATGATTATCGGGCTGGTGGTGCTACAGAAGGAACTTGTTGCCAATCGCAGGAGAGCCGGATGATCTTCCGAAACCCACTCAAGCTGCTGTTTTACCTCTGTCTTCTGGTGGTGTTTCTGCTGGTTGGCTACAAAACCTACCTGAATCTGTTCACGGAGGATTTCGAGGGGGTTCATACCGAGCAGGTAGAACGGATTTATCAGGCACTTGAACCCGGCGAGCCCTTCAGTTTCGCGGTGGTGGGCAATATCAATAATTCGGTGGGCATCTTCGAGGACCGCATCATCCCGGAGCTGAATCGATCCGGGCTGGATTTTCTGGTTTCGGCGGGGAACGCTGTCAGTGGTGGCGGCGAAGACAAGTACCGGGCACTCTACGGCACTCTGAGCCACCTGGAGATCCCCTATCTGCTGACCTTCGGTGCCCACGAGTACGAGGACTTTGGCAGTTTCCGTTTCTACGATCACTTCGGCCCGCACTTCTTCAGTATCGAAGCGGGCAATAGCCGGCTGATTTTTCTGGACAGCACCGGTAAAACTCCCTGGCGCTGGCAGATCCGCTGGCTGAAGGATTTGCTGGCCCAGGACACGTCGAAGGCGAGGATCTTGTTCATCGGGCACCCTCCCCTTCATCCGGACGAGAATGCCCCGTTCGACCAGAAGGATGATTACCTGGCGCCGCCCGAGTTCCGGGACGCCCTTCTACAGGCCATCGAGGAGCATGACGTTGACCGGGTATTTTCAGCCAACCTCTCGCTCTATTCGGAAAAGACGGTAGAAGACACCACCTTCGTTACCACGGGTGGCGCCGGTGGCCTGGTTATGAACAACGACACCAGTTTCTATCACTACGTGCAGGTGAATGTAGACTCAGATGGCGAGGTAACACACCGTCTGCAGCGACTGGAAGTGGGCCAGCACCCGGTTCTGAAGCGGCTGGAAAGTCTCTGGTTCTTTATCTACTCCCTGTTCTACACCGGTTACCTCAACTTTATTCTGATCGTCGCCGTGTTTGCGGCCATTGCGATCAAGCTGTACGGCGCCATTTTCATCGGCAAGGATTATTACCCGGACTACGACCTGGACCCCTCGCCCTGGCTGGACAAACCGATGCGGGTGGCCATGTTTACCAACAACTACCTGCCCTTCATCGGCGGGGTACCCATTTCCATTGAACGCCTGCGCCGGGGCCTGGAAGCGCTTGGCGATAAACTGCTGGTCGTGGCGCCCCGCTACAAGGGGCAGCCGGAAACCGAATCCCACGTTTTGCGAGTGCCCTCGCTACTGGCCATGGGCGAGAAGCGGGAATTCCGGCTGGCCAATATTTTCCTCGGGCGGATTCGCAAACGGGTTCGGGCGTTCAAGCCGGATATCATCCATCTGCACCATCCGTTCTGGCTGGGGTCGCTGGGCCTGTTCGTGGCTCGCACCCTGAATATCCCGGCCATATACACCTACCATACCCGCCTGGAGCATTACGCCCACTTCGTGCCGCTACCCGGCATGCTGTTCCGGAACCTGATTTCGCACGCGCTGATCAAACGCTTTGCCAACAAGTGCGACGGTGTGATCGTGCCTACCTACTCCACGGAGGAATATCTGCGGATGATCGGGGTTAAAACACCGACCTTCGTGCAGCCTACCGGCATTGAATATCACAAGTTCCAGGAGGTTCAGGAAAAGGACGTCGAGCAACTCCGGGAGAAGCTGAAGCTCAGGAATGAGAAAGTGTTTGTCAGTGTTTCCCGGCTCTCGAACGAGAAAAACATCGACTTCATGATTGAGGCCATTGATGCCCTGCGGCGGGAAACCCATGTGCCCTTCCGGTTCCTGATGATCGGCGATGGCCACCAAAAGGACCGCTTGCAGAAGAAGATCGAAGACCTGGGACTTCAACAACACTTCACCCTTGTTGGTGCCGTGCCGCCGGACGAAATGGCCACCTGGTACCGACTGGGGGATGCCTTCCTGTTCGCCTCCATCTCCGAAACCCAGGGCATGGTAATTCTGGAGGCGATGGCTGCCGGTTTGCCGGTCGTAGCGGTTCGCTCCAGTGGCATTGAAGACGTTGTCCGACACGGGTTCAACGGCTTCAAGACGCCGGAAAAACAGGACCAGTGGCGGGCGCAAGTCAAAAAGCTACTGGAAGACGACGATCTGCGTGAAAAACTCTCCGAACAGGCCCTGGAATTTGCCAGGGACTACTCAGTGGAGCAGTTCGCCCAAGACGTCCGCACCATCTACGCCACCACACTCGCCATGGCCGCGAAGAAACGAAAAGGCTCGATAATCCATCCTGAATAGGTGGGGTTACAGTTTTCCGCAGCGGCCTGATCGGGCTAGACTGAATTCACGTATTACAAAGACAGTTTTAGCTATCAGACCTGGTTATTATCGGAGACTAACGTGAGCGGCATCCCCGTCGGAATCAGCACCTGCCTGCTGGGCAAGGAAGTTCGCCATGATGGCGGCCATAAACATTCCCGCTACTGCACCCAGGTGCTCTCGAAACACTTTGATTTCCGCTCCATCTGCCCGGAGCTGGAAGCGGGCCTGGGCGTTCCGCGCCCGGCGATCCACCTGCGCGAATACAGTGATGGCCTGCGCCTGATCGAGACCAAGGGCGCGGCGGACCATACCGACGCCATGCAGGGCTTTATCGAACAGGTGATGCCGACCCTGGCAGACCTTCGTGGTTACATCCTGATGGCCAAGTCTCCCAGCTGTGGCATGGAGCGGATCAAGGTACATAACGAGGATGGCAATGTAACCCGCCGGGATGGCCGGGGCATGTTTGCCGAGGCGCTGCTGAAGGCCTACCCTCTGATGCCGGTGGAAGAGGAAGGCCGACTGAACGACAACATGATCCGGGAGAATTTCGTTGAAAGAGTTTTCGCCTACGACGACTGGATGCAGAACGTGGCCGGAGACAAGCTCTCGGCCAGGGCGCTGATTGAATTCCATACCCGCCACAAATTCCAGCTTCTGGCTCACTCCGAAAAGATCTACCGCCAGCTTGGTCCGATGCTTGGAGACCTGAAGTCCGAGCCGTTGGAAGACATTGCCGAACGCTATATCCACCAGTTCATGGAGGCCATGAGCAAGAAGGTAAGCCGGGGTTCACACATGAACGCCATGCAGCATCTGATGGGCTACCTCAGGGATTCCATGGGCGATGAAGACCGCAAGGTGTTGATGGAGCAGATGGAGGCCTACCATCGTGGCGAGGTACCGCTGGTGGTTCCCATGACGCTGCTGCGTATGGCCCAAAGAAGGGAGCCGGTGGATTACCTGCATGCCCAGCAGTATTTGACGCCCTACCCAGATGAGCTGGGGCTGCGTAACAACGTCTGAAGATAAAGTTGGGGTCAGATGAAATTTTCATCTGACCCCGAATTCACGCAGTTAGAAACCGTAGAGCAGCGAGAGTGACGTTTCGGTGTCGGTGTTTTCGGAGCCGGCCGGAGCGTCAGACACGTGCTTGACCCGGAAAGCAGCCTTCATGGAGAGATTCCCCACCACGTTCGCCTGCAGCGATGTTTCCGATTCGGTCACCGTGTTGTTTTCGTCCAGGCCAACTTCGGTACTGAGCTTCTGACGGAACAGGGAATTTTCCGAAAGGGCGTAATCAAACTGGCCAGCAAGGCGGGCGATGGCCTCTTCCTCGGTATCCTCGCCTTCCGCATTCACCATATCCAGCTTGTTGTAGCGGTAACCGGCGCCTACTGAGAGGTCCAGAAACGAGCGATCTCCGGAGTTCCAGACCCGGTTGCCGTAACCCGTGGTTACGGTTGATTCGAAGTCGTAGCCGGAGAAGCGATCGTCTTCATAGGAGCCACGGAGAAACCAGTACCGGTTCTCGGCGAACTTGTAGTCGGTCTCCAGGGCGGCCTGATATTTCTCGGCAGTGGTTTCGTCTTCAGTCTCGGAATAGTTGGTGCGGAATTCGCCGGTGTTACGCCAGGTTTCGACTTCATGGACCAACCCCAGGCGACCCTTGATGTTGGTCTCTTCGGTAGTGCCCGAGGTGATCAACACACCCAGCTCGGTTTCGCCCTTCCAGTTGTCTGCCTCCTGCGCACTGGCAAAGGGCGCGATTGCAACTGCGGTAATGGCTACAGCCTGTCGTAAATCCATGAAGTCTCCTTTGGGGGTTGGTCAGGCGCCCTCGGTGCTCCTCGCCCTCTCGCCATCGAGGCTTTTCCGGGCCTGACGTTCTCTTTCAGCCTTTTTCCGGGCCTTGCGCTCGGCAATGATGCGCGCGGCTTCACCACCAACGTGGGCTTCGCCGCGCTCTTCCGCCAGACGCATCTGACGTTCACGCTCGGCAAACCGGGCTTTCTGCTCTTCAGTCAGCGAATCGATGCACTGATGGCAGCTCACGCCCTGCTCGTACTCGGGGCGCTGTTTGTCTTCCTCGGTGATTGGCCTCCGGCAGGCATGGCACTGGTCGTAATCGCCGCGCTCCAGCCGGTGGTTGACCGTTACCCGGTCATCAAACACGAAGCACTCTCCGTGCCACAGGCTCTGATCTTCCGGGACCTCCTCCAGGTATTTCAGGATGCCGCCCTTGAGGTGATAGACCTCCTCGAAACCCTGCTCCTTGAGATACGCGGTGGATTTCTCGCAACGGATACCGCCGGTACAGAACATCGCCACCTTCTTATGCTTCGAAGGATCCAGGTTCTGTTTCACGTATTCCGGGAACTCCCGGAAGGTATCAGTGGCCGGATTGACGGCATTTTCAAAGGTGCCGATTTCCACTTCGTACTGGTTGCGGGTATCCACCAGCACCACATCCGGATCGGAAATCAGTTTGTTCCATTCTTTCGGATCCACATACGTGCCGACAATCCGCTTCGGATCAATACCGTCCACACCCATGGTGACGATCTCTTTCTTGAGCTTCACTTTGGTGCGTTTGAACGGCTGGATGTCCACAAAGGACTCTTTGTAATCAATGCCGTCGAACCGCTCGTCGCTGGCGATCCAGTCTTTCACGGCATCAATGCCTTCGCGGCTGCCGGCAATGGTGCCGTTGATGCCCTCGCGCGCCAGCAGCAAAGTGCCGTGCACGTCTTTCTCGAGCATCAGGTCCAGCAGCGGCTGGCGGAGGGATTTATAATCATTCAGGACTGCGAACTTGTACAGTGCGCAGACAACAACGTTGTTGCTCATCATTTTCTCCTGCGGGCCGGACCGTAAATCCGGAGCATGGTTTCGGAACTGGTTGAAAGTATCAAAGGCTGGAGCCTGAGAGGGCGCAAATTTTAACCAACTCAGGCTCACGATCAAGTGCGGGGTTACCCGGGGATCAAATCGTCAGTCCGCCTCATCAGCCAGTTCACGCTCAACTACGGCGGAAAGTTGACCCCAGCCCGGTCGGGTCAGGCGGATGTTATCCACCAAAACCGTCGGCGTACTGGTTACCCGAAGCTGCATGGCCACTTGGCGGCTCTGCTCAACAGCTTCCCGGTGCAATTCGGTGGTCATGCATCGGCGGAAGCGCCGCTCTTCAAGGCCCAGATCACTGGCGTAGCGGGTAAAGGTGGCAACCGGATCGTTTGAACCACTCCACTCGGTCTGGGAATCGTAAAGGCGTTCGTGCATGGCCCAGTAGGCGTCCTGATCCCCGGCACAGCGTGCTGCCTGGGCGGCTGGCATGGCGTTCTGATGCTGCTGTAATGGCAGATCAAAGTAGACAAAGCGAACCTTGCCCTCAGCCACATACTCTTCCTTCAACTGCTTGCTGGCAGAGGCAAAGTTGCCGCAGGCGGGGCATTGATAGTCGGCAAACTCACGCACCACGACCGGTGCGTCGTCGGGACCCACGGAGACACCGAACTGGTCCAACTGGGCGGGGAAGTCCTCGGCATTCGGAGCGGCCACAGGCAGCCCGTCAGACGTGGGTTTTGGTGGAGCGGTCAGGAAAAATACGCCAAGAAGCACTGCCGCAAGCGCAAGCAGTCCGATACCCGCATACAAAAGCTTGTTTGATTTTCCTTTTTGGGGCGGCGGCGCACCGGTTTCCTTGCGACGTTTTGCTTCACCCATGGAGGGACTCCTTATTGTGTTTCTGGTTTCCGGAATTAATTAGCTCGCGACCGTTTTCAGATCGAGCGTGGCACGCTAAGATCCTTTATATCCTACAAAAGTTCCAACAAAAATTAAGGAAAACTCATGCCACTGCCCGCTTCGCTGCAAGATACGCTCGCCCTACCCCTCGTCGCTGCGCCCATGTTCCTGATCTCTGGGCCTGAGCTCGCGCTGGCCTGCTGCAAGCAGGGCATCGTTGGCAGTTTCCCGGCTTTGAACCAACGCACCAGCGAAGGCTTTGAAGACTGGCTGATCCAAATGAATGACGAGCTTGCCGCGTTCCGAAGCGCCAATCCGGAAGCAAAAACGGCGCCCTACGCCGTGAACCTGATCGTGCACCGGACCAATCCGCGCTGGCAGGCAGACCTGGAACTGTGTGTTAAACACAAGGTGCCCATTATCATCACCTCCCTGGGCGCCGCCAGCCAGGTGGTGGAGGCGGTGCACAGCTACGGCGGGGTGGTGTTCCATGACGTGACCAACCAGAAGCATGCCCGCAAGGCGGCCGAAGCCGGTGTGGACGGCATTATTGCCGTGGCAGCGGGTGCCGGTGGCCATGCGGGCACGATCAACCCGTTCGTTCTGGTGCATGAAATCCGGGAAGTCTTTGGCGGCACGATTTTGCTGGCCGGGGGGCTATCCCATGGTGAGGATCTGCTGGCGGCCCAGGCCCTCGGTGCGGACCTGGCCTACCTGGGTACCCGTTTTATAAACACGTTCGAGTCCCAGGCCGACGAGGCCTACCGGAACATGATCATTGAAGCGGTTTCAGGCGACATTATTCATACGCCGGCGGTATCCGGTGTGCCCGCCAGTTTTATGCGCCAGAGCCTGGAAGCGGCCGGCTTCCCCATGGACGAACTGAACCAGGCCGGCGAGATCAACTACGGCGAAAAACTGAAGCCTATTGATGATGAAGCAAAGGCCTGGAAAACCGTGTGGTCCGCCGGCCAGGGGGTCAGCCAGATCCACGACGTGCTGTCCGTCTCGGAACTGGTGAGCCGTCTGACCGAGGAGTACAGAAACGCCCGGGAGCGCCTGTTATCGACAGGTTCCTAAACCTGGAACTGTGAGGCTTTATCCTTCAACGAGGTCAGTGTCCGGGCAATCTGGCCGCTGGCCTCGTCGGAGCGCTCAATGGCTTCCACCGTCTCTCGGGAGGAGCCTGCAATATCGCTCACGCTCACGCTGACCTCACTGGCATGCCGGCCCTGCTCTTCCGCCACGGATGAAATAGCCATGGCCCGATCCTGAAGGCTGCTGAGCAGCTGGTTGATCCGGTCGAAATGCTCGTCAGCCCGACGGAATTCCGACGACGACTCTGCAACCTGGCCTGACACTTCACCGATAGCGCTGACCGCCTGTTGGCTGCCCTTCTGCAAACGCTCAATGATGGACTGGATCTCCGTGGTGGACTCCTGGGTCCGGCTTGCCAGGGTGCGGACCTCATCGGCCACCACGGCGAAGCCCCGGCCGGATTCTCCTGCGCGGGCCGCCTCAATAGCGGCGTTGAGAGCCAGCAGGTTGGTTTGCTCTGCGATGGCACCGATCACCGACAGCACCGAACCGATTTCCTTGCTCTGGTGGTCCAGCTGATTAACCGCATCTACTGCCTGCTCAACGTTGCGGACCACCTGATCCAGCCGGTTTCGCACATCCCGGGAAATACCGGCGGTGGCCTCGCTCTCGGAACTGACATTACTCACCGATCCGGCGATGTCCTGTATGTTCTCAGCCACCTCAGAGATGCTGCGGGACATGGCTTCCATGGTGCCGGACACCTCGGCGACGTCCTGCTCCTGACGATTCACCGCGGCCACGGCACTACGGCTTATGTCGCCCTGAGCCTGGGCCTGGCCGGCTGCCGATTCAGCGGACTCTTTGACTTCCGAGACCAGCTCCTGGATTCGTCCAATAAAGCGGTTCACGCCTTGCGCCATTTCCGTGAGCTCATCCTTGCCTTTCATGGAAACCCGGCGGGTGAGATCGGCCTCGCCATCGGCGATACCCCAGATCGCCGAGCTCAAACGGAAAACTCTGGGCAGCAAGCCTCCGCCGAGCACCAGGGCCACCAGCAGGATCAGAACCACCACGGAACCGATTGCCAGCATGCTCAAATTGGCGGAGAGGCTCGAAGCTTCGGTATTCAACGCCTCCACAGTGTTCTGGATTCTGGAGCGAGTGTCAGCGTCCATACTCGCCAACTGCTGCTGAAGGCGCCGGTTAACCTGTTCGGTTTCTGCTTCCAGGGTGTCATGCAGCGCGTCGATGCTGCCGGTTATGGTAGCGCTGAACTCCTGCTCCAGAGCCGCCAGGTCCTGATTGATGCCTTCGAGCGACAGCCCCAGCTTCAGCTGACCAATGGCGGAACCCTGGGGGGCGATATCGGCCGTAATGATGACCACGTTGGGGTCGCGACTTGCCGCATCCAGGACCCGATTTGCCGCACCGCGACCTTCCCCCTGCTCCATTAAGGTGCGCACCCGGTCGTCGGTGCGGTCCACATAACGGGTCAGCCGATCACCGTACTGGTCGTAATACACGGCAAACAGAACCGATTCACGGGCGTCGGCCAGTTCGACAAGATCGGTGAGGCGTGGGACATCCCGATCCCAGATCAGCGGGGCCGCAACAGCGGCGAGGACATCAGCCAGCCCCTGGGCTTCCGCCATGACAGCGGTGCGAACGTTGCCGGCAACGCGTTCCTGCTGCGCCGTCTGCTGGCGGGTGAGTTCGGCGGAGAGTTCCTCGGTGGTCTTCTGCCGCATGGTCTCCAGGCGGGATCGGACATCCTCACGGGTATCCCCGAAGGAGGCACTGACCTGCTGGCTACTGGCCTCAAGGGCGGACCCGGCGGTGTCGACAAGGCGCTCCACCTGGCTGGAAATTAGCCACTGGCTGACCAGGACCTGAACCAGACCGGCAACGACCAGAACCACAAAAACCGGTCTGAGAAGGCGGCTAGAAATCAGCCGCCGGATAAAACTGAGTGACATACGGACTCCGCTAGCATGTGTGCTTCATGCATCCTGCACAGTCGGCAACAGCGTCCCTGCCTGGCGTGTCCGTATGTATAGCAAAACCCGGGCCTGAATAGCGCGCTTTTATGTACGGGTTTTGTAGTTAATCGTCATCGCTTTCTTCCAGATCGATTTCGTCGGCGATGAAGTTGTTCCCGTTCCTCGAATATTCAACTTCGAGAATCAAAAGCTCGCCATCATCAAAACGATCAATAATTTCACTTTGAGTATTACTGTCGTAAACCGCTGGTCCGGCATCGATCGATACACCGAGAACCGTGATGGTGCTCGGAGTGATGCTCGTAAGCTTTCCTTCAAGCTCGTAAAGATCTCGATCATCGAAATCTGCAATTTCGTCATCAACCTCCACCTTCAAAGCTTCGATAAATACATCTGCACCCTGCTCTTTCTCAATGCCCTCGACCTCCACTGTGGTCGAACCAATGGGGAGGGTCTGGAATGAGATACCAGAGCCGTCTTCGACAGTGAAGGCAGTCGTCGACGAAATCCGAACTTCAACACCGCCGACTAGGAAAGAGTTGTCAGCAGAGGAAGAAACTACTCCCTTCACTTTCGCATTGCCGTCCCGGAGTTCAATTTCCTCCGCTTCAACAACCGTATCCGAGACGAACTGCCCTTCCACCTGTATCAGGAGCCCTTCGGTAAGCTCGTCGAGAGTAATGCTGTCATCCAGTTCGGTTGCATCTGTCACCCGAACGGTCAGACCTCCCATCGTAAACTCTCCCGGGCGTGAGCTGATACCGGAAGCGGTATAGGGCGCATCAATTATCGCGGTGAACTCGATATCGTCAGCACTGCTGCGACTGAAGCGTCGGGCGTCGTCCCGGTCAATGGTAGCGGCAGTCAACACGCTTCCTGACAGGGTTCCCTCTACCTCCAGGACAGCGCCGTTGATCAGGTTCGCCTCGGTCAGGTCTGATCCGAAACTGACGCTGTTCTCATCATATTCAACGGTGATCGTGCCAATCGTGAATTGATTCTGGGATATATCCACCGCTGACAATGTGCCTTCCAACTCGATACTAGTCAGATCCGGATTGATGACCGCGATGTAGCCGGCCCGATAGGAGCCATCGGCCTGACGCCAGGCGCTGACACGGACATGATCTGTGATAGAGGGTTCGCCAAGCAGTGTGGCGTAAGTTGTGCCGCGAACCACCGTCTGGCGATCAACCCGCACGGATTGCCCCATCACTGAAAGGGTCACGAATTCACCGGCACCACTTGGATCGGCGGTCACTAGGTCTACCGGACCCCGCAATGTATCGTCGTAACTGAGCTTCTCGGCCGTGCCTTCGCCATCATCAAACCACTCGCCTTCAACCCTGAGAATCATTCCTTCACTCAGAAGGCCTTCAGCAGTGATGCCGTCATTGCTTTCCACTTCCCGATTCGGAATGTCATCGGTGCTGAATTCAACGCCATTAACAAAAACACTTCCGAATCCGGAAACCGGACCAACGCTGGACCCGGTGCCCCGGATACCACCATCGGCAACATCAAGGCCTCCGCCAGCGCCACCGCAGGCGGAGATCGCCCCGAAGACCACTGTGCCGGCTGCCAGCCCAATAACACGATTGCAGAAGTGCCGTTTCATAACCTTTATCTCCGTAACCGGCGTTCCTGGCCGGCATCTGTCATATCGCTTGTTTAAAGCGCCTGCGGAAACTTTTTTATTCCCCACCCCGGCCGCCTTTTCCGGCGGGCTCTTCAAAGAAGAAGATGCTCACGCCGGTTCGGACGGGCTCACCGGATACACTTTCAGGCTCTTGACCGGATATATCCCGATCATGGGGACCAAGCCACTTGTCCAGTTCTTCCAGAAGAGACTGGGAACGTTCGGCTGCATGCCTGCGCCAGCGCTCCATCACTTCCGGAGGGATATTGTTGTAGGTCAGGGTTCTCTGGAACAGAGGTGGCTGCCCGGACTCGTCACTGACCAGATTGTGATCAATGGTTGCGATGAGATCCGATACGTCCTCACCGAAAATCTGCAGCATTTCCTCGCTGTCTCCGGCCGGGACAAAGGCCCTTTGCTGCAGGACCAGGCGGCCAGATTCCCCCTCCACGGAAACCACCCCCACCCGAAGCAGTTCATCCAGCACGGAACGGGGCGGCATGTCGCCGCTGTAGCGTTTGACCAGCTCGCTGAAGCTTGCAGGCCCGTCGAAAGCCAGCATGGCAGGCTCTCCGTCCTTGGCCTGAAACACCGCATCGTGGACCCAGCCCGATACCACCCGGGACGCCCGGTTGGTATGGAGCACGTCGCGGCTCCCAGCATCCTCCCCTGCCAGGATCTCCCGCTGGCGTTTGACTTCCTTGCGGGTCAGCCCGGTCATGACTGCAGCCCGTGAGTCCGTGGGCTTTCTCCGGTCGTCGGTGAAGTCCTCCAGGGCGGCTTCCACGTAGGCACGTTTAACCAGCTCGGAGAACTCACCAAAAGGAATACCATTGCGCAACAGCAACCTCGCCAGAGGGCGCAGAATGCGAAACAGCGCTTGATGCAGGGGGTTGGGCTTTTTCATGTTTGGGATTGTATTCCCATAGCGACTTCGAAAGCCAGGATGCGGGCCGACAACTGTCCGACCCGCACCTTCGGCTCACTGATCAATCATCATTGCTGCCATTGCCGTCGTCACTATCGTCATCGACTTCGACGTTGTCGGTGAGCTCATACTCGCCACCGCTGGTCTGGCGATACTCGATTTCCACTTCATCACCAACCTGGGCGCCGGACAGGCTGTAGCCATTTCGGAGCACCTCAAGATTCATGATGGTGATGGAATCGGCTCCGATGGCACTCACCCGTGCCTCAAGCTCAAAATCGTCATCGTCATCGTCATCCTCACGCTCGATGCTGATGGCCTCGAGGAATCCGCCTTCACTGCTCTGCTGGCGACCTTCAATTTCGAGATAGTCACCCACCTGCAGGCTCTGGATATCCTGGACGCGACTGCGAAGGCCATCTTCGTCATCGTCGTCGTCATCAATCAGGGTGTTGCCGGTCAGCTGAACCCGGACGCCACTGACGACCATGGTTTCATTGGTCAGATCAAGAGACTCGATGCGACCATCCAGCTCGGCATCGGAATCCCGGCCTTCGATCTCTTCAGCCACCAGGACGCCATTGCGGAAATCCCCTTCCACTTTCACGAACAGGCCATCCGCAAGGCTGCTTTCGCGGAGATCGTCGAACTCGGTGCCCCCATCAATCTGGACGCGCACCCCATTTACCGAGAACTGTCCGCTGGCGGCGTCATAGTCATAAATGCTTCCGGAGATTTCGACATCGTCATCATCGTCGAAGAGGTCATCCTCATCATCGATTTCCTCGGCCAAGATGGTGTTGCCGTTCAGCGTCCCTTCCACTTCGACAGCGATTCCGTTTGCCAGGTCATCGAGGGAGAAATCATCGTCTCCTACCGCACTGGTGTAATCGATAATAAAACCGTTGATGGTGAAGGTCTGGGCGCTTGTGTCCAGATCGGCAACAACGCCTTCGATTTCTACTTCGTTGTTGTCATCGAATTCCAGGCCAATGGCCCGGGCACCAACAAAGCTTGCCCGGAAGCTGCCATCCTCAAGACGCCAGGCGCTGACCCTTATACGATAGCCCTGGGGGTTGTCGGCAAGAGCCGTTGGTGTTGCGCCGCGGAAGACGGTTTTGCCATCCAGGGCAATGCTCTGGCCAAGCATGGTCAGAGTTCCGGTGCGGGTAACCTCATCCCAACTCATGCCGGAAATCGGCCCGCGCAGGGTATCGTCATAACTGACTTTGTCCGCCCGCCCCTGACCACTGTCATCCCAATCGCCCTCAATTTTGAGGATCATGCCCTTTTCGAGCTGATCCTCGCGTTCCAGGCCATCGTCGCTGCTAACGCTGCCGTTGGTCTCAAATCGGGTACCGTTCACGTAAACACTGCCGAAACCGGATACCGCCCCGACACTGGTCCCCGATGAAGCATCACTTGTTGAGGCGTCTCCAGAGCCACCGCCTCCGCAAGCGGCGAGCGCGCCAGCAAGAGCGCCGGTCATGGCCAGTTTCACTGCAATTGCTAAAGGTTTGCGATTCATCGTTCTTCTCCAGGCTTGTTGTTGCGTCCCCGGGCGACCACGTCTTAGCACCCGACAATAAAATGGGATTTTTTCCCATATCTTTATTTGGGAATTTAATCCCATTATTTATGGCTGTCCAGTTTTTGATCATGAAAATTTTGTGAACTTTATGGAGCAAAAAACGTAAATCTTTGAACGTTCAGCCAAAACAGGTTCATTACGATGTTGGGATTTTTGAAAGGCGATCCGAAGAAAAAACTGCAGAAACAATACGAGGCGAAGCTCGCCAAGGCACTGGATGCCCAGCGCAATGGCGATCTGAGAACTCATGGAACCCTCATGGAGGAGGCAGAAAAGATCTACGCCGAGATCCAGGCGCTGGACGAAAAGAAATAAGCGGGGGGAGCGTTTACTCCCCCATCAATTGCCGGATGCGGTGATTGAGACGGGCCACTTCCCGACGCATTTCCTCCACCTCATCGAGCAGTTCCAGAGACATGGCCAGGCCGGGCAGATTCATTTTCAGGTCCCTCTGTAATCTCTGCGCTTTGCGCAATCGGCTCAGGGCAGCGACATCGAACTCCCATTGCCGTGCCTCCGGGTAATCTTCCAGCGGGGCAATGATCCCGTAGTCCACCAGTTTTATGACAAACTCGGCATGGCACTCGCCACGCTCGCATATTTCACGCAGGGTGAAGGTGCTGCCATCCTGGTCGACCACCTCTACCGTCAAAATATGATCCTGCTTGCTCATACCTTACTCCCGCTCACACGTGAAGCTTGCTGCGTGGATTGAATTGCTTCTCGGCCTCGGCCAGCTGCTCGTAGAGCTTTTCGGCCTCAGGGCTGTGTTTCTCGGGCATGGCAATCTGCAGGATGACAATCTGATCGCCCGGGTGCTTGCCCGGGAAACCCTTACCCTTGAGGCGCAGCTTCCGTCCACTGGTGGAGCCCTTCGGCACCTTCACCTTCACCTTTGAGCCAATCGTTGGCACGGTCACCGTTGCCCCCAGAGCGGCCTCCCAGGGGGCGATCGGAACCGTGACCAATACGTCCCGGCCCTCCACCGTGAAATGCGGATGGGGTGCCAGCTCCACTTCAATGAACAGATCGCCTGGTTCTCCGCCACCAACGCCCGGCGCCCCCTGGCCTTTGAGGCGAATATGCTGGCCCTCGCGCATGCCTGCGGGAATCTTCACTTTCAGGGTCTTTTGCCGCGGCATCACCCGGCCATGCTCATCGGCCTCATGTACCGCAAAAGAAACCTGCTTTTCACAGCCGTGAAACGCTTCTTCCAGGAACAGCGCAATCCTGGCGTGCACGTCCTCACCGCGCATTCTCATGTTCTGGCGGAAACCGCCACCACCGTAGCCCCCGGAGAAACCGCCCTGGCGACCACCGCCGAATATCTCCTCGAAGAAGTCGCTGAACTGGCGCGCGTCGGCATCGGTATAACCTCCGCCACCGAAACCGGCACCGCTTTGCCAGCCCGGAGGCGGCTCGAAAGAACCATCCGCCCTGGCGCCGTATTTACGCAGCTGGTCGTACTCCGCGCGCTTCTCGGGATCTTTCAGTACTTCGTAGGCTTCACCCACTTCCTTGAATTTGGTGTCGGCGTCCTCTTCCTTACTGACATCCGGATGGTATTTCCGTGCCAGCTTTCGGTAGGCTTTTTTTATCTCCTCGGCGGAGGCAGACTCACTCACACCGAGCACGGCGTAATAGTCTTTGAAGTCCATCAGGATCCTCACCACTGGTTATTCTGCTGGGCGTACGCCCGCTTACTAACCACTATATTTGATGAGATTGGGGAAATTACAAGGGGAAGGTCGTTCGTACTTGAGGTGGGTCAGGTATTTGGGGCGGAGATCCGCCCCAAATGAATAACATAACTTACTTAACTTTCGGATCCAGCTCACCGGAGGCGTAACGCTCGAACATACGCTCCAGGTTAACCGGCTTGATCTTGCTGGCGTTGCCGGCGCAACCGAAGGCTTCGTAGCGTGCGACGCACACTTCGGTCATGGCCTTCATGGTTTCCTTGAGGAATTTGCGCGGGTCGAACTCGGCCGGGTTTTCAGCCAGGAAGCGACGGACCGCGCCGGTGCTGGCCAGGCGCAGGTCGGTGTCGATGTTGACCTTGCGCACGCCGTGCTTGATGCCCTCTACAATTTCTTCGACCGGCACACCATAGGTTTCCGGAATCTCGCCACCGTATTCGTTGATGATCTTCAGCCACTCCTGGGGTACGGAGCTGGAGCCGTGCATAACCAGGTGGGTGTCCGGGATGCGAGCGTGGATGGCTTTGATCTGGTCGATGGCCAGGATGTCGCCTGTGGGCGGACGGGTGAACTTGTAGGCGCCGTGGCTGGTGCCGATGGCAATGGCCAGGGCATCAACGTGGGTTTTCTTGACGAAGTCCGCCGCTTCTTCCGGGTCGGTCAGCATCTGGCTGTGATCCAGGGTACCTTCGGCACCGATGCCGTCTTCTTCACCGGCCTGGCCGGTTTCGAGAGAACCCAGGCAACCCAGCTCGCCTTCTACGGAGACACCGCAGGCGTGGGCCATTTCAACGGTGCGACGGGTAACGTCGACGTTGTATTCGTAGTCGGTGGGGGTTTTACCGTCTTCACCGAGGGAGCCGTCCATCATCACGGAGCTGAAGCCCAGCTGGATGGAGCGCTGGCACACGGAGGGGCTGGTGCCGTGGTCCTGGTGCATGACCACCGGGATGTGCGGGAATTCCTCGATGGCCGCCAGGATCAGATGGCGCAGAAATGGCGCACCGGCGTACTTACGGGCACCGGCGGAGGCCTGGACAATCACCGGCGAATCGGTTTTGTCGGCGGCTTCCATGATGGCGCGCATCTGTTCCAGGTTGTTGACGTTAAAGGCTGGCACACCGTAACCATGCTCGGCGGCGTGATCCAGCATTTGCCGCATCGAAATCAGGGCCATGGGTCGTCTCCTTCATTTGGACTTTGGGGATAGTTGGATTCTTTCAGTAACTCGTTACGCGCCGCGTTCTTCCAGCACCGCTACTGCCGGGAGCGTCTTTCCTTCTACGAATTCCAGGAACGCGCCACCACCGGTGGAGATATACGAGATTTTGTCAGCAACGCCGTACTTGTCAACGGCGGCGACGGTATCACCACCGCCGGCGAGGGAGAAGGCGTCACTTTCGGCGATGGCATTAGCAAGCGCTTTGGTGCCGTTGCCGAACTGGTCGAATTCGAAAACGCCAACCGGGCCGTTCCAGAGGATGGTTTTGGCGTTTTTCAGCAGTTCAGCGAATTCGCCCGCGGTCTCTGGGCCCACATCGAGAATCATGTCGTCGTCGGTGACGTCGGAGATGTTCTTGACGGTTGCGGTGGCGGTTTCGGCGAACTCGCTGGCAACAACCACGTCGACCGGCAGCGGGATTTCAACGCGACTGGCGATGTCTTTGGCGGTGTCGATCAGGTCGTGTTCGCATAGCGATTTGCCGACCGGGTGACCGGCCGCGGCCAGGAAGGTGTTGGCGATGCCGCCGCCCACGATGATGGAGTCACACACTTTCTCAAGGGCGTTGAGCACGTCCAGTTTGGTAGAAACCTTGGAGCCGCCAACGATGGCAACCACCGGTTTGGCCGGGTTGTCCAGGGCTTTGCCAAGGGCTTCAAGCTCGGCCGCCAGCAGCGGGCCGGCGCAGGCCTCTGGGGCGAATCTCGCCACGCCGTGGGTGGAGGCCTGGGCGCGGTGCGCCGTGCCGAAGGCGTCCATGACGTAGACATCGCACAGGGCCGCGTACTTCTTCGCGAGGTCTTCGTTGTCTTTCTTTTCGCCCTTGTTGAAGCGAACGTTCTCGAACAGGACAACTTCGCCATCGGCGACTTCAACGCCGTCCAGATAGTCCTTGATCAGGCGAACTTCCTGGCCCAGCACCTTGGTCAGGTGGTCGGCGACCGGCTTCATGGAGGAGGCTTCGTCGTAAACGCCTTCCTCCGGGCGGCCCAGATGGGACATCAGCATGACTTTGGCGCCCGCGTCTTTAGCCGCCTTGATGGTGGGCAGTGACGCGCGAATGCGGGCGTCACTGGAGACTTTGCCGTCCTTGACCGGCACGTTCAAATCTTCGCGGATCAGCACTCGCTTACCGGCGAGGTTAAGGTCGGTCATTCTCTTGATGGCCATAACGTTCGTCCCTTCAACAAAATTTCAGATTAAGAATGTTTGGTTAACCAGCTTTTGCTGACATCGAGCATCCGGTTCGCGAACCCCCACTCATTATCGAACCAACACAGCACTTTCACCATGGTGCCCCCGGTGACCCGGGTCTGGCCGCCATCCACCACGCCGGAGTGGGCATCGTGGTTGAAGTCGGAGCTGGCCAGCAGTTCGTCGGTATAGCCGAGTATGCTCTTTAACGGGCCGTTGGCGGCCTCTTCTAACAGGTTGTTCACCGCTGCCACGTTGGTGGCTTTGCCCACGTTCACCACCATGTCGATGGCGGAGACATTCATGGTCGGCACCCGCATGGCGACCGAACTGAACTTGCCTTCCATGCTCGGCAGCAACCGCTCAATACCTTTCGCAAGACCGGTTTCCACCGGAACGATGTTGTGCAGGGCGCTGCGGGTTCGTCGCAAATCCTGGTGGTGGTAGGCATCGATAACCGGCTGGTCATTCATGGCCGCGTGAATCGTGGTGGTACTGCCCTGCTGCACGCCAAAGGCGTCGTCCAGCACCTTGATCACAGGCACCAGGCAGTTGGTGGTGCAGGAGGCGGCTGCAACGATCACGTCTTCCGGTGTGAGATCAGCGTGGTTGACCCCGTAGACAACGGTGCGGTCCACATCGGACTCGGCCGGCTGCGAGAAGAGCAGGCGTCTGGCCCCGGAATCGATGTGCTTCTCGGCCGTAGCACGATCCGAGAAGGCGCCGGAACATTCCAGTACCAGATCGACATCAAGCAGGCGCCAGGGCAGCTCTGCCGGGTCAGCGTGACTCAACACGCGGATGGCATCGCCATTGACCATCAGGTCCTGACCCGATACCGAAATGTCACCCTGGAAACGCCCGTGGGTGGAATCGTATCGGGTCAGGTGGGCAATGGTGTCGATATCCGACAACTCGTTGATCGCGACCACCTGAAGGTGATCGCGGAAGCCGTTTTCATAAAGCGCACGCAACACGCACTGGCCGATTCGGCCGTACCCGTTGATGGCGACACGAAAAGGCGCAGAGTCCGTCATCAGGCGTCCAGAAGCTCAGCAGCCACTTCCAGGACATTGTCGACGGTAAAGCCGAATTCCTTGAACAGCTCACCGGCCGGGGCGGACTCACCGAAGGTGGTCATGCCGATGATGCGACCGTCCAGGCCAACGTACTTGTACCAGTAATCGGCAATGCCGGCTTCAATGGCGATGCGGTTGGTGACATCCAGCGGCAGGACCTGCTGCTTGTACTCGGCGCTCTGGGCATCGAACACGTCCGTGGACGGCATGGAAACCACGCGCACGTTCTTGCCCTGATCACGAAGCTGGGCAGCCGCATCCTGCGCCAGGCCGACTTCGGAGCCGGTGGCAATCAGGATCAGGTCCGGCGTGCCTTCGCTGTCTGACAGGATATAGGCGCCCTTGGCTACGTCCGCCAGCTGTTGGGCATCGCGCGGCTGTGCCGGCAGCCCCTGACGGGAGAAGACCATGGCGGTCGGGCCATCGGTGCGCTCAAGAGCTGCTTTCCAGGCCACTGCGGATTCAACAGTATCCGCCGGACGCCACATGCTCATGTTGGGGGTGGTGCGCAGACTGGCCATCTGCTCGATAGGCTGGTGAGTCGGGCCATCTTCACCCAGGCCGATGGAGTCGTGGGTGAACACGAAGATGGAACGCTGCTTCATCAGCGCAGCCATGCGCACGGCGTTGCGGCAATATTCCATGAAGATCAGGAAGGTCGCGCCGTAGGGCACGAAACCGCCGTGCAGGGCGATGCCGTTCATGATCGCAGCCATGCCGAATTCACGGACACCGTAATAGATGTAGTTACCGCTGGCATCTTCCTTGGTCAGACCCTTGGTGTCGGACCAGATAGTCAGGTTGGAACCGGCCAGGTCGGCAGAGCCGCCCATCAGTTCCGGCAGCAGCGGGCCGTAAGCGTTCAGAGTGTTCTGGGACGCCTTGCGGGAAGCCACAGTCTCGGCCTTGTCCTGGCATTCCTGGATGTAAGCCTGGGCCTTCTCGGCAAAGTCGGCGGGCAGGTCGCCAGCCATGCGGCGCTTGAACTCAGCCGCCAGTTCCGGCTCCGCTTTTTCGTAGGCGGCAAACTTCTGCTCCCACTCGGACTGGGCAGCAGCACCTTTTTCACGGGCATTCCAGGCACTGGCAATGTCGGCCGGGATTTCGAACGGGCCATGCTGCCAGCCCAACTGCTCGCGGGTCAGGGTGATTTCGTCGTCACCCAGGGGAGCACCGTGGCAGCTTTCCTTGCCCTGTTTGTTCGGGGAACCGAAGCCGATGATGGTCTTGCAGCAGATCAGCGTGGGCTGTTCGGTGTTGGCACGGGCGGCTTCGATCGCGGCGCGAATGGCGTCAGCATCATGGCCGTCGACTGCGGGAATCACCTGCCAGCCGTAAGACTCGAAACGCTGCGGGGTGTTATCAGTAAACCAGCCATCCACTTCGCCATCGATGGAGATGCCGTTGTCGTCATAGAAGAACACAAGCTTGCCGAGGCCGAGGGTGCCTGCCAGGGAGGCAACTTCGTGAGAGATGCCTTCCATCAGGCAGCCGTCGCCGAGGAACGCGTAGGTGTAGTGGTCAACGATCTCGTGGCCCGGACGGTTGAACTGCGCTGCCAGGGACTTCTCGGCAATGGCGAAACCAACGGCGTTGGCAATACCCTGGCCCAGGGGGCCGGTGGTGGTTTCGATACCCGGGGTGTAGCCGTACTCGGGGTGGCCCGGCGTCTTGGAGTGCAACTGACGGAAGTTCTTGATGTCTTCGATGGAAACGTCGTAACCGCTCAGGTGCAGCAGGGAGTACTGCAGCATGGAGCCGTGACCGTTGGACAGCACGAAGCGGTCCCGGTTGGCCCACTGAGGGTTGGCCGGGTTGTGGCTCAGGTAATCGTTCCACAGAACCTCGGCGATATCCGCCATACCCATGGGCGCACCCGGGTGGCCGGACTTGGCTTTCTGAACCGCATCCATGCTCAGCGCGCGAATGGCGTTGGCGAGATCTTTACGAGACGGCATTGACGTTTCTCCAGTGTTTTGCAGGAAAAGAATTCGTAGTGATTAAAGGGCGATCAAAATGAGGCGCGTATTTTCGCCGATTAGTGTGTGCCGGGGCAAATCGGCATGTGCCTGTTTCACGATTGTTTGCCTGTGGATTTCCGAAAGGTCTGATTTCAAAGAACGATAAATCTATATCAAAATTTTTTGATATGCCTATTGATTGACCACCCGAAGCCCCCTACACTTCGTTTCCATGACATCCATGAACACATACGCCGACAACCTGTCCTCCGTGGACGCACTGGCCGCGATCTTCAAAGCGGGCGGGGATCCGTTGCGGCTGGAGATTCTGCGTGTGTTGAGACGGGATACGTTCGGAGTTCTGGAGCTCAGCCAGTTGTTTGATATGCGCCAGTCCGGTATGAGCCACCACCTGAAGGTAATGAACAAGGCTGGTCTGCTTGAGCCCCAGCGTGAAGGCAATGCGATTTTCTATCGCCGCCCGCTGCACCTGGACAGCGACAAGCCAACCGACCAGACCATCCGACAGATATTTGAAGCGGTAGACCGGGTGCCACTGCCACCACATCTGCAGGAGCGCATTGAGGCCATTCGCACTCAGCGCGCAGACCAGTCCCAGGCTTTCTTCGCCCGGCATGCAGAGCAGTTCCGCGAGCAGCAGGAACTGATCGCCGCTTTTGATCTTTACGCAGAGCCGGTCGCGGAAATGATCCGCAAACGGTCCCGCAAACATCAATGGCAGGCCGCACTGGAAATCGGCCCCGGCGAAGGTGCCTTCCTACCGGTTCTGGCAGAGCTTTGTGGGCATGTGGTTGCCCTGGATAACAGCCGGGACATGCTGGCCAAGGCCACCCGCACCTGCATTGACGAACGGCTGAACAACATCGACCTGATAGAAGGTGTTACCGACACCCTGCTGGCCAGGGGCGACGCCTTCGACCTGGTCGTTGCGAATATGGTTCTGCATCACGTGCCCAGCCCCGCTGACATCTTCCTTGATGCCGCGGCGTTGATGAACAACGGCGGCTGCTTCGTAATCAGCGACCTGTGCAGTCACGACCAGGACTGGGCAAAAGCAAACTGCGGTGATCTCTGGCTCGGGTTTGAGCCGGAAGAGCTTACCACCTGGGCCGCGGACGCCGGCCTGGTTGCCGGAGAACAGCTGTTTATCGGCTTGCGGAACGGGTTCCAGATCCAGGTTCGAGAATTCTGGAAACACAGCGGTCAGATTTGACGACCTGGATCGCAATATCAACAAATTTTGATATACGGATACGTAGTTTTACGTATCCTCACACAGACCAACAAACCGGATACCGGAAAGCGCTTTAAGAAAACCGCTTACCGGCCTGAATTTGAATCGCTCACAGAGGAGCATGCGCTATGGCTGACTACAACATCTTCACTTCCGAATCGGTCTCTGAAGGCCATCCGGACAAACTGGCAGACCAGATCTCTGATGCCGTGCTGGATGCCATCCTGACCGACGATCCCCATGCCCGCGTTGCCTGCGAGACCATGGTAAAAACCGGTGTGGCCATCGTTGGCGGTGAGATCACCACCAGCGCCTGGGTGGATCTGGAAGACCTGGTGCGCGGTGTCATCAAGGACATCGGCTACACCTCCTCGAAAGTGGGCTACGACGGCGACACCTGCGGCATCATCAACATTATCGGCAAGCAGTCCGTCGATATCGCCCAGGGCGTTGATCGCAAGAAGCCTGAAGACCAGGGTGCCGGCGATCAGGGCCTGATGTTCGGCTATGCCAGCAACGAAACCGACGTACTCATGCCGGCGCCGATCACTTTCTCTCACCGTCTGGTGCAGCGCCAGGCCGAGGCCCGCAAGAGCGGCCTGCTGCCGTGGCTGCGCCCGGACGCCAAGAGCCAGGTGACCTGCCGCTACGAAAACGGCCGGGTTGCCGGTATCGACGCCGTGGTTCTGTCCACCCAGCACGATGAAGACGTGACCCAGGAAGACCTGAAAGAAGCGGTGATGGAACTGATCGTCAAGCACGCCTTGCCGCCCGAGCTGCTGCACAAGGACACTCAATTCCACATCAACCCGACCGGCAAGTTCGTGATCGGTGGCCCCGTTGGTGACTGTGGCCTGACCGGCCGCAAGATCATCGTCGACACCTACGGCGGTATGGCGCGCCACGGTGGTGGTGCGTTCTCCGGTAAGGATCCGTCCAAGGTTGACCGCTCTGCCGCTTACGCCGGCCGTTACGTAGCCAAGAACATCGTCGCCGCCGGCCTGGCCGACAAGTGCGAGATCCAGGTGTCCTACGCCATCGGCGTAGCCCAACCGACGTCGATCTCCCTGAACACCTTCGGAACCGGCAAGATCAGCGACGACAAGATCATTGAACTGGTGCGCCAGAACTTCGATCTGCGCCCGTATGCGATTACCAACATGCTTGACCTGCTGCATCCGATGTATCGGGCAACAGCCGCCTACGGCCACTTCGGTCGCGACCCCTATGAAATGACGGTTGGCGGCAAAACCTTTACCGCCTTCCCGTGGGAGAAGACCGATCGCGCCGCGGCCCTGAAAGATGCGGCTGGTATCTAAACCGATTTCGGGCGTATGTCATCAGGCATACGCCCAAGCCAAACTGATTGAACTGACAGGAGAACACCATGAGCACTCCCGCAGAAAAGCTGAACAGCTTTGACGACTACAAAGTTCGCGATATTTCCCTGGCCGGCTGGGGCCGCAAGGAAATCAACATCGCTGAAGGCGAAATGCCGGCCCTGATGAAGCTCCGCGAGAAATACAAAGCCGAGCAGCCGCTGAAAGGCGCCAATGTGATGGGCTGTATCCACATGACCATCCAGACCGCCGTGTTGATCGAGACGCTGATTGAACTGGGTGCGAACGTGCGCTGGTCCTCGTGCAACATCTTCTCCACCCAGGACCAGGCCGCGGCCGCCATCGCCGCGCAGGGCATTCCCGTGTTTGCCTGGAAGGGCGAAACCGACGAAGAGTACGACTGGTGCCTGGAGCGTACAGTCGGAGCCGATGTAGACGGCTGGGAACCGAACATGATTCTGGACGACGGCGGCGATCTGACCGCCCTGCTCCATGAGAAGTACCCGGAAATCCTGGCTAACTGCCACGGCGTGACCGAAGAAACCACCACCGGTGTGCATCGTCTGCAGGAAATGCTGCGCGAGGGCACTTTGAAGGTGCCGGCCATCAACGTGAACGACGCGGTCACCAAGGCCAAGAACGACAACAAATACGGTTGTCGCCACAGCCTGAATGACGCCATCAAGCGCGCTACCGACCACCTGATGGCAGGCAAGAAAGCCCTGGTGATTGGCTATGGTGATGTAGGCAAGGGCTCTGCTGCTTCCCTGCGCCAGGAAGGCATGATTGTAAAAGTGACCGAGGCCGACCCCATCTGTGCCATGCAAGCCTGCATGGACGGATTCGAAGTTGTGTCTCCGTACATTGACGGCGTGAACACCGGTACCGAGTCTGCCGTGAACCGCGACCTGCTGCAGAACACCGATCTGCTGGTCACCACCACCGGCAACATGAACGTGTGCGACGCGCACATGCTCAAAGCCCTGAAAAGCGGTGCCGTGGTGTGCAACATCGGTCACTTCGACAACGAGATCGATACCGCCTACATGCGCAAGAACTGGGAATGGGACGAGGTGAAGCCGCAGGTGCACGTTGTGTACCGTGACAAGGCCACCAACGACCACCTGATCCTGCTGTCCGAAGGCCGCCTGGTGAACCTGGGCAACGCCACCGGTCACCCGTCACGGATCATGGATGGCTCCTTTGCCAACCAGGTTCTGGCCCAGATGTACCTGTTCGAGCGCAAGTTCGCCGATCTGCCGGAAGATGCCCGCGAGAAAGGCGTATACGTTCAGGTTCTGCCCAAGCACCTGGATGAGGAAGTGGCTCGGGCCATGGTGGAAGGCTTTGGTGGTGTTATCACCAAGATGACGCCGGAGCAGGCCAAATACATCGGTGTACCGGTCGAAGGCCCGTACAAGCCAGAAAGCTACAAGTACTGATCGGGTAAACAGATGCAATCCCAGAAACAGTTCAAGCGCCGTTTCAGCTTTGAGTTTTTCCCGCCCAAGACCGACCAGGGCAAGGAAAAGCTGCAGAACGTGCGCAACCAGCTGGCCGAGGTGAACCCGGACTTTTTCTCGGTTACCTTCGGCGCCGGTGGTTCCACCCGGGACCGTACCATCGAGACCGTGCTCAACCTGCATAGCCAGGGCATTTCCACGGCACCTCACCTTTCCTGCGTCGGGGGCACCCGCCAGGAAATCGGCGAGCTGCTGGATTTGTACCGGGAGCACGGAATCAACCGGATTGTCGCCCTGCGGGGCGACATGCCCTCGGGTATGGGGGCCGCCGGTGAGCTGCGCTATGCCAACGAGCTGGTGGAGTTTATCCGCGAGCACAGCGGCGATAACTTTAACCTGGAAGTAGCCGCGTACCCTGAGTTTCATCCTCAGGCCCGCAACGCCGAAGAAGATCTGAAGAACTTTGCCCGCAAGGTTCAGGCCGGTGCGAACAGCGCCATCACCCAGTACTTCTTTAATGCAGACAGCTACTTCTACTTCATCGACCGGCTGGAGAAAATGGGCGTTACCATTCCGGTGGTACCGGGCATCATGCCCATCGTCAATTTCTCCAACCTGGTTCGTTTCTCCGACATGTGCGGCGCGGAAATTCCTCGCTGGATTCGCAAACAGCTCGAAGCCTACGGCGACGACAGCGATTCCATCCGCAAGTTCGGTGAGGAAGTGGTTACTGAGATGTGCGAGAAGCTCCTGGCAGCAGGCGCGCCGGGCTTGCATTTCTACACCCTGAATCAGGTAGAGCCCAGCATCAGCATCTGGAAGAATCTGGGCATCAGTGAGCGGGAGAAGATTGCGTTTTAAGGCTTCGCGCTATCCGCTCTCCACGAAATAAAAGGGGCAGATGAACACTTTCATCTGCCCCTTTTTTATTCCCCGTCCGGCGGGACCTCCCCGCCAAGCATTTGATTTCCTGTATACATCTGCGTAATAGTCTAGAGTGTATGTGATGCAGTTCCATCAACGCTCCCCGGAGATCGCCGTCAACAGCAGTGATTGGTCCGGCTTGCCTTACCGGGCAAATGGAGCCTCATAAGAAAGAAAAGGAGAATGTATGAGCACGAAGTGGCTGAAGACCGTAAGCGCCAGCCTGGCACTGACCGTTGCTGCAGGAACCGTGAGCGCAGAAACCCTGCGCGTCGTCACTGACCCGAGTTTCGTTCCGTTTGAAATGATGGACCAGGAAACCGGTGAGATGATCGGTTTCGATATGGAGATCATCCGCGAGGTAGCCGACCGTGCAGGTTTCGAAATTGACCTCAACACCATGGACTTCAACGGCATCATCCCCGCCCTGCAAACCGGCAACGTCGACATTGCCATTGCCGGCATCACGATTACTGAAGAGCGTGAAGAAATCGTCGATTTCTCCGACCCGTACTACGACTCGGGTCTGCGAATCCTCGTTCGCGAGGGTAATGACGACGTTAGCGAATTCGACGACCTCGAAGGCAAGAAAATCGGCACCAAGATTGGTAGCACCAGTTATGACTACCTGGTCAAGAACCTTGACGCCGATGACGGTGTAACCCCCTACCCGGGCAGCTCTGATATGTACATGGCGCTGATGTCCCGTGCCATTGATGCAGTGTTCTACGATGCGCCAAACGTAGGCTACTTTGCCCGCACCAAAGGTGAAGGCAAGGTGACAACCGTCGGCCCGCTGTATGAAGGCCAGCAGTATGGTATTGCCCTCAAGAATGGCAGTGAATGGGTTGATGATGTAAACGACGCCCTTGCCGCAATGAAGGAAGATGGCACTTACAAAACCATCTACGAAAAATGGTTTGGCCCCATGCCCGAGGGCATGTAAGGGCTCCCGGACCCCAGAGGTCTGATTCCCTTTGCCGGGGCTTCACTGCCCCGGCACTTCGTGACTCCAAAACTCTGCGGAGACTCTCATTGTGGAATTCCAGTTTCAGTTCGACTGGCAGGCAGCCATCGACTCTATCCCTTTTCTGATAAAAGGGATCCCCTACACCCTGCTGATTTCCTTCGGCGGTCTTCTGATCGGTTTTGCTCTGGGCATTTTCTTTGGCCTGCTGAGCATCAACAAGAAGTGGTTCCTGCGGTGGCCGGCCACCGCCTACATCGAAATCTTTCGTGGCACTCCGATCCTGGTTCAGGTCCTCTTTATTTTCTACGGCCTGCCGGACCTGATTGGCGGTCCAATTGATCCCTTGACGGCCGGCATCGCGGCCATCGCTTTGAACTCCGGCGCCTACATATCCGAGGTGGTCCGGGGTGGCGTTCAGTCCATCGACAAGGGCCAGACCGAAGCCGGGCTTTCTCTGGGGCTGTCCCGAACCCAGACCTTCTGGTCTGTCGTGTGGCCGCAGGCGTTCCGTCGCATGATTCCGCCGCTGGGTAACCAGGCCATTGTCAGCATCAAGGACACATCCCTGTTCTCGGTGATCGGCGTCGGCGAGCTGGTCCGCCAGGGCCAGATCTATATTGCCAACACCTTTACCGCCTTCGAGGTGTATTTTGTGGTCGCGATCCTCTACCTGGCCATCACCCTGTCCCTGTCCATCATTCTCCGCTTCGTTGAGCGCCGCGGACTGGCTTCTGTCTGAAGGAACGTTACCCATGACTCAGATTGTAAAAATGAAGGGCATGAACAAGTACTTCGGGAAACTGCATGTCCTCAAAGATATTGACCTTACCGTTGAACAGGGCGAAGTGGTGGTTATTATCGGCGCCAGCGGCTCCGGCAAATCCACCCTGATTCGCTGTGTGAACGGCCTTGAAGAATATGAATCCGGAACACTGGAAGTGGACGGCCAACAGCTCGCGCCCAAGAGCGGCAATCCGAAAGCTCTGGCTGAAATCCGCAAGGAAGTCGGCATGGTATTCCAACAGTTCAACCTCTTCCCTCACCTCACGGTGAAGAAGAACATCATGCTGGCGCCCAAGAAGGTCAAGGATGCTCCGGAAACTGTTGCCAATGCCACCGCCGAGCGGTTGCTCAACCGTGTGGGCATCGGCAACCAGGCCGACAAGTACCCCAGCCAGCTGTCCGGCGGCCAGCAACAGCGGGTCGCAATCGCCCGAGCGCTGGCGATGGAACCGCGCCTGATGCTGTTCGACGAGCCAACCTCAGCCCTAGATCCGGAAATGATCGGTGAAGTGCTGGATGTTATGCGGGAGCTGGCCAAAGAGGGCATGACCATGATGGTCGTCACCCACGAGATGGGCTTCGCCCGTGAAGTGGCCGACCGCGTGATATACATCCACGAGGGCCAGATTGTGGAACAAGGCAAACCCCATGACGTGTTCGACAACCCGCAGAACGAGCGCACCCAGGCGTTTCTTTCGCGGGTGTTGGCGCACTGAGCCAAACCCAGCTTTGAAAGCCTCCGCTTGCGGAGGCTTTTTCCTGAATGCCCGCCGGCGAACTGCAAGTTCCGGAGGAGGGAGAGCAAGTGGAGGAAGTAACCTAGCCTGTCTGCATACTGATCGCCTGCAGTACCGATAATTGCAACCCGCTCGGGGTGCAACCTGTAAGGATTAATTACAAGCTCCTCGGGAGGGCAATCGGCAGGCGCAATCATACCCGCCGACGAGCCCGAGATCGCTAATGGGCGTGCATTCCGGCAAACTCGAGAATCCTGTCTTTTTCAGTGTGCAGAGTTATCTCGATACCGTCGCCCTCCAGGTTGGCAAGGGTTTCCTCGAAAGCCTCTACACGAAGGTCATTAACCTGTCCAGGCTCCGGGCCTTTAACCGGAAATAACACGGGGCCTTTCAGCAGATGCCGCTTGCGGAGCTGATCCACTTTCAGCTTCCACTTGCCCCCATGTTCGATAATGGCCGTGGAATCGGTCTGCCCCAGGAACAGGGGCTTGATTACCCGAATGGCCTCGTTGTCCTTTTGCTCAACGAAGGGGAAGGTGACTCCGTATAGCTGATCTTCGATCCGACGCTTGGTAAAACGCTTTGCCAGATCCCGCTGTTCCAGGAGTTGCTTGATGCCCTTCTCGAGAATGGTCTCCTGATATTCCCTGGTGACGAAGTTCCGGCCAACGTAATATTCGTAGAGCTCAGCCAGTGTTTGCTCTGGATTCTCCGCCAGCACTGCCCGCTGCTCGCTGAAACGAACGATGGTTTCACGGGGTCGGATCAGTTCCTGAAACAGACCTTTGTGAAATCCATAATCCCGGTCGTTGTCACCAAACTCGCCGACCTGGTCTTTGAGCATGCCCTGTACTCTGCGCAGCTCAGCATCCAGATTCGCCATGGTTTTGAGGTACAGTCCCCGGTCCAGCTCCTCAAAGAACTGGGTGATACGGGCATGCTTTTTCCGAAGCAGTTTAAAGCCCAGGTAGCGGGTTTTCGGTGCCCACAGCAAAATACCGACGTTGGCGAACTCGCCCGTCTCGATATAAGGCATAAACCGCACGATGGCGTATTGGCACGCTGTCCTGGTCATTTCCGGTTCCAAAAGTTGTCGCTACGAAAACGCTGCAAGTGTGTCAGGAATGAATCCGGATCAAAGTCCAGTTTCATCGTCATCTCAGAGTCTATGTAAAACCACTCCTCGGGAATGGCCTGGATAATGCCGTCCCACTCCCTCAAAGCCTGTTCCAGCCTTTCAGTATAGTGCTGGCGCTCAATCAAGTCATCGAACACATCTGGCACGCTGTCCTTGAAGGCGTGATACCGAAAAAATTGGTCGGCATCGAAATCAGGGTCGAACGCCTGGTTGTGGTCAATGACCACGAGGCGCTGAGTTTCCGCATCCCAGAACAGATTGGCGTTTCCGCCGTTTTTCGTCAATTGACGATCAACGTTCGATATCCACCAATCGAAAACGAGGAGAGAGCCACGCATTTCCGATGGGACATCATGAATCTGGGAGAAAGCCAACTCCGTTATCCTCTGCTCCACGGATCCAAAAGCCGGGCCGCGACCCAACGCAAGCGCATCTTCCGCTGATAATACATCGGTTAACTCGTCGGGAACATCGACAAGTCTGAACGGAGCTACGGGAATTCCCATGGCCAGAGCGAGGTTGCCAGAGATCCATTCGTTAATCTGACTCTGTCTGCCCGCCCCGCTGCCTTTGACGAAATAAATCTCTCCATCGTCGCCCCTGCAGATGAACGGCAGAGTCATGCCGTGTTCCGAGCGGCGCAACACCTCGACGATCTCGACTTCATTGGGAGGCAAACTGGACACAGGTGTGAAATTCCCTTTTTCTCGGTAGTAACCACGGTACATCTTGTTGCTGACGGTCACGGTAGAACGACCCAACCGTATCCCATATTCTCTTCTTGTGGAAGCGCAGATAAACCGGCAAGTTTATTTGATCAGTAATCGCATTGCGGCACACAAGGATACATAACTGACTGTAATTTCATGCACTTATAATTTCACCGCAAATCAAAGTCGGCCTAAACAAGACTTCGATAGAATATATAGCCAGAAAACCATGATCCGCATCCACTGCACAAAGAAACTTGATACGAAGCTGCCGCTGGATTCGTCCGCTCGTCTCAAACGCAAACTGCCGATCCCACATGCCGCTAATGACGAGCCTGAGAGCCCGCTTAGCGGCTGGCACGCCAACCTGCTCACAATCCAGCGCCGCAACTGCGTGTTTTTTGTTCACGACAGCACCCGCTTTCCGTTGCTGGCAACCTGCCTGACAAAACCGGACTTCGCGGAGCTGGACTGGTGGTTTCAGGATGCATTGATGAACACGCTGCTCAAGTCCGGCGCGAATCAGGCACAGATGGACGCTGCCGAAAGCGCCCTCGCAGAACTGGTTTGCGACTTGGAGTGCGACCGTTCCGTGCAGGCGACCATGAACCGGATGGGGCAGGATCTTGAGCATCAGATCTGGTATAACCGGCTCTCAATCAGCGATCTTGCACCCTACAGAACCGGCGCGTGGCTGGCGGAAAGGCCCTGCACGGTTAAGGGAGTCAAAGGCGCGATCTGGCCGCAGCGGGAGATGTTGGCGTTGTTGGATACCATTAATCGATAGCGCTTTGTTGTCTTAACTGCGCCTGCAATCGATGATCGATCCGCCCTGCTTCTCGCACCATATTCACGCCCATGCTTACTCGGGCCACGTCCATTAGATCAGCCGGAATCGCTCGCTTCTGTGTTTCGGAGAACCAGGCAAGGACATCACACAGATGCCAGATTGCTGACGCGCCCTCATGGACCGGCATTGGAAAACTGGCCAGATGGGTTTGAATGAGCTTTCGCATGTTCTGGCGGGAAAACATCAGCAGGCTCGCCATGTCGGAAATACCCACAAAATCCGGCCCGGCCTCCACCAGGCGGGCCTCAGGAACCGCCCGTTGCACATCCTGCAGCGCGCTCAGCATGGCTTGTTCTGCTGACTCGGCCTCGCGTGTAAAGTTCAGAGCGAGCCGGCCTTTTTGGCCGAGGCCGATGATGGCGTCGTCGCATCCCGCTTGAAACAATGAGCTCTCGAGCTGGTCATGTGCAAAGTCTTGTGGAACTGAATATTTAAGCGTGAAGTCGTATTCACGATTCATGGTCTTCAACTCCGTTAGCGAGTCAGTTCTGCACAGGCCAGCGCCGCTTCTATATCTTTGTTCGCATGTCTCTTGCGGGGCACTCGTGCCATTCCTTGGGCAAATCATATACAGCAAGGTTGTCATATGACAACCTTGCTGTATCGAAAAGTTAGGCCGGATTGAGCTTCGTGAGATACCGGCGCGCCACCTTGCCAAAGATCAGCAAGCACACGAGGGTCTGCAATAGAACGGCAACCGCAAAACCGATCATCACAAGGCCCATTGGAAGCTCTGAGATAACTATCATGAGGTCATCAATCACAGGGGCATCGGCTGAAACGAACAGCAGAGCGATGAGGGAAATGAAAGAGACAACCAGCGCACTGATGTTCACAGAGACGGACATCATCCAGTTCTCCCGGAGCGTCGGCGCCCTACCAAACGCCGAAACCGATGCGGCCATTGCGCCATAGGCGGCACCGATCATCGCCCCGATTTGCACGCCGGAATTCATATCGATGTTGAATACCTCACCGATCGTAATAATGCAGAGCTGGAGAGCGGCGTAGAGGCCGGTAAAGTTGAGAATTGTCTTTGTGATCATATTTAAGCTTCCTTGCTTTTTTGGTTTTTAATTTATTGGCACGTTCTCAAGAACTTCAAAATCTCAGACACTTGCGCTGCGGCAGATGCCGGCAAGCCCAGCAGTTTGCCATCGGCGGGAGCGCTTCATTCAGACTGCATTAATACACCTGCCACCAGAACAACGGCGAGCGTTCCATACATTGACAGAACAGGAACGAGACACCACGCTTGCCAGAGCTTTGGCAGCGGAACATCTGGGTCGCCCAACGTCGATGCTCGCCTGTGCCAGAAACGAGACGAACAATTACGGAAAACAAGGAACGCAAAGACATGGCTGCACCTGACGAGACGACCGACAAGCGCCTCTGACCAGATCTGGCTGATACTGGAAAGACTGCCAGAATGCGTCGCGACTCGTTGTTCTATTTTTTTGGCATAACGAAACCCCGTGGTCACGATCACAAAGATGAACAACAGGTTCAGCAGAATGCCTCCAGCCACCACATGTGCTGCAAAGATTCGCCATTCATCACTCACGGTTGCTCGCCCCATAGCTCGGTTTTGTAAGAGAAAAAAGGGGCTGTTCACAGCGGGCGACTTTTCACTCAACAATCACCAAAAAAATTGCCGACAACGCAAAGATCATTGCGCAGACAAAAGTAAAGCTGACAGGGATAAGCGCCCACAGCTTTAAATTCCTGGGAGTCGCCTTATCCTCTGTACCCATTCGCAACGCAACTTTGCTACCGATCACAGGGAGATTCCTGTAGGTGAAAAAGGCCCAGACGTTCATGGCACGAATCCACCTTCCCCAGGGGCCATCGCCCCACAGAATTTTTGTCATATCCAGGTAGGCGCCGGGCGCGGCAATCTTGGCCTCTACCACGCGTATCCTCGAAAACGCTACTGTCACTGTAAACAGTATTCCCAGTAAGCCGCCTATCATGGAGGCAATCCCCAAGAACGCTGAAATAACTGTGAGTGCCTCGATCATCAGCAATGACCTAAGTGATATTGGTGCCCATCATGGAGTCACCTTCACTACGCATTTCTCTTTTGCGTAACGACAGCTCAACGTCCTACCTGGCGGGCGCAGGGATGACCCCTTTGTCAATGTAATGCTGCACCTGCGCTTGATAGCCGGAGGGGTCACCATTTGCAGCTTCAGCACGTAATTCGTCGATTACCGGGGCGGCAAAACCTGAATCTTCGTCACCCGCGCAATCCCGACACGATGCTCGCCACCACGCCAGAGCCTGGCCTTTGCCTGAGAAGCCAACGATAAAGTAATGCCCATACTTCGGCGTCGGATAGTCTTCGAACCACTCGGCAACGGTCTCACTGAATTCCTCGGGCATGGGTAGCGAGACCTCGTAAAATTTCTGCTCCCTGTGCGAAAACCAGCGGGCTTCGACCCGTTCCGGAACTGGTGCCGGGTCTATAACAATTCGGCCGCCAGTTGGAGGCGTTTGATCATACCCGTAACTGATTGCTCCACCGGGTATTCTGCGGTCGCCGTTCAGTGTTACCTCTTCAACCCAGACCGGCCACCCGGATGGCCCCCCGGAGACGATGACGGTGTATTCATAGGTTTTTCTCTCCGAAGAGCAGGCAACAAGGCCAGTGATCAACACCAACAACACCATCTGGCGGCTGATGGCGAGACAATTTGCAACGTGCTTTGTCATGGTCGTGCAGTGACCTCTTGTTGTTGGACGGCTAACGAGGGCCTGTTATAGAAGATCCTTCTCTTACCAGAGTTCTCAGGAAGGTGAGGCAATACATCCTCTCGATGTGAGGTATGCATGTATTTCCCCAAATACTTCCTAGCAGCAAAGAGGTTGGCTCCAGCTTCCTGCCAAGCGTCAATAGCTTTCTTAAGGTCATCGGGGATTCTGTGGTTGGCGTTTGACAAATCCATAGGCGACATGGGCAGGCCCTCTGATACCGCCACCTCATACATAAGGTGAAGAGCATGAATCGCCAATTCCTTTCGAGTTGCTCGCCTCTCCTCCGCGATTACATCCGTGCCCTCAACGCGAGCCTGGATGTTGCGGTGATCATTTCGGTTAAGCGCTTCAATTTTTTTCTGGGCACTCTGGATTGTCCGATAATTCATACCGTGACCAGAAAAGACTCTGACAGTGAAGATTTCGTGATTCTGGATACCTCCAACCGGATTTTCATAACCCCCACCAACATCCGAGTGGACACCCGGCAATGCTATCTCTGAGAAATTGGATGGAAGTCCAGCAGGTTCCCGGATACTCGAAAGGGGGAAGTTTCTACGGATCTCATGATGAGCGGTCAGATGAACAATCCTGTCGGCACTGTCCGGCCTGAGATTGACATTAAAATCCAGGTTATTTTGATTTCCGGGAAGATAGAAGCTTCCTACAGTATCGAATAATCCTATAAATCCGACTCTTGCAGTGATATCGCGAGGAAACGCATTTAACTTACGAAAGCTAACTACCGACGTTGACAGGCTCGGCTCATTTATCTCTGGCAAAATTATTGAGGCGGGCCACTCATTAACGAGATTCACGAAATGCCGGGCCAGCGCGGCTCCCCTGCTAAACCCGAATACATCCAACACAACTACATCAGGCTTACTTTCGTCCAGAATGTCGTTGAGTGCAGTGATCGCTGTCTGAATCCGTTTGTGGCCCCCTTCGGGACCTACCCCCAAGGCCAAACCAATTATGTCTTCGCGAGCGTCAAAGCCGTCTGGCGCGATATGCCCGGCAATCGTTCCTGGCCCGGGGATGTAAATCCGCTCTGAATTTGCTCCAGACTCGTAGAGATCAAACAACTTCGCGACATTGGTAATATCCCTATCTGGCAGGTGTTTGTCGTTGTCTTTGTGGTTGGCAGTTCCATCGAAGAAGATGCCTATTCTCAGCGAATTTCCAGCTTTCTCTCGCTTGTTAGGACGAGTAAGAATCTTATCTTAACTATGCTTCAAATCGGCGTCATCGGCACGACTACCGTCTCGCAATTGAGATGGCCCAGTCTTCATTTCTGCATCCAAAAGACCCTCAACTCCACTCTTGGATTCTGCAGCATCAAAGATCCTGCCTAACTTCGCAGGGGCGCTGGATACTCCCGAAAATGACGCCGGCGTGTGAGTATCACCAATCACCACAGACCCCGACCCAATCGTCACACCGCCACACGAAATCGCCCCGCCTGTCACCGCCGCCGGTTTGCCATTGATCATGACGGTGGACGAACCTCCAGTGATGGTGCGCGGATGGGGCGGGTGTTTGGGTTTGGAATGGGGTGCCAGCGGGTCGCCTACCCGGGCAACGGGCTTGCCATCAATCAACACATCGGGGGAACCGGCGATCACCGGCGTGGGCGGGAAACCTTCGTGATCGGAGCCAAGGTCTCCGAGCAGAACTATCGCTTTACTCATGTCGCGTCCTTTGCGTTTTGCCGGGCCATCCTGACCCTTGGGGTATACGGCGCCAGTTTATACTGAAGCGCTCTTCCAGCCAAACCCATCGATCTCACAGTGTGATGGAATCAAGAGCGAAGAAACGTCAGCCAATACCGGGCCAGGTCGACCTGAAATCCGGGTGGCCGATATCCGCTGTTAACTGTAATATCCGCACAGGTTAACAGCGACAACCCAGAATCAGACCGTCTGACGGAGAATTATCATGCGCAATGCTGACCTCGTCACCCGTGGCCTCAAGTCCGTGTGGCACCCCTGCACCCAGATGAAAGACCACGAAGGCGCCGTGCCTCTGGTGCCCATCAAGCGTGGCGAGGGTGTCTGGCTTGAGGACTTTGAAGGCAATCGATTTATCGATGCCGTCAGCTCCTGGTGGGTTAATCTCTTTGGCCACGCCAATCCGAGAATCAACGCGGCGATCCAGAAGCAGATTGGCGAGCTCGAACACGTTATCCTCGCCGGTTTTACCCACGAGCCGGTGGTCAATCTGTCCGAGCGACTGATTGAAGTTGCCCCGCCCGGTCTGAACAAGGTCTTTTACGCCGACAACGGCTCTTCCGCCATCGAAGCCGCCCTGAAAATGAGCTTCCACTACTGGAAGAACCACGGCAAACCGGGCAAGAAGAACTTTGTGAACCTGAGCAACAGCTACCACGGTGAAACCCTGGGTGCGCTTGCCCTCGGCGATGTCTCGCTCTACAAGGACACCTATCAGCCGCTACTGATGGAAGTGCTGACAGCCCCCTCACCGGACGCCTTCAACAAGGAGCCGGGTGAGACCGACGAAGCCTACGCGCTGCGCCAGTTTGAAGCCATGGAAAAGCTGCTGGCAGAAAAGCATGAAGAAATCTGCGCCGTGGTGGTGGAGCCGCTGATCCAGTGCGCCGGCGGCATGCGGATGCACCATCCCATCTACCACACCAAGCTGCGGGAAGCCTGCGACCACTATGGCGTGCACCTGATTGCGGATGAGATCGCCGTCGGTTTTGGTCGCACCGGTACCCTGTTTGCCTGTGAACAGTCGGGCATCACTCCGGATTTCATGTGCCTGTCCAAGGGGCTCACCGCCGGCTACCTGCCTCTGTCGGTGGTACTGACCACCGATGATGTCTACAACGCCTTCTACGATGACTATGAAACCCTCAAGGCGTTTCTGCACAGCCACAGCTACACGGGCAACCCCATTGGCTGCGCCGTGGCGTTGGCGACCCTGGACATCTTTCGGGATGACAATGTGATTGAGAGCAACCGCGCGCTCTCCACGTGTATGGCCGAATCGGTGGCGCACCTGGCAGACCACCCCAATGTCGGCGACATCCGCCAGCATGGGATGACTTTGGCCGTGGAGATGGTGAAAGATAAAGCGTCGAAAACGCCTTTTCCCTGGCAGGAACGCCGCGGCATTCGTGTTTATCAGCACGCATTGACCCGCCAGGCCTTGCTTCGCCCCCTGGGTAATGTGGTTTACTTCATGCCGCCTTACGTGATCACTGAAGAGCAGATCCGCCACCTCGGCCAAGTTGCAACGGAAGGCATTGAGATCGCGGTTCGCGACTGACAACCGCCAGGAACCTGAGAGACCAGCTCATGCGCATACCCCGCATCTATACCAATTCTGCCCTCGCCCAGGGCAGCACTGCCGAGCTTGATGACAACGCCGCACAACATGTGGGCCGGGTATTGCGCATGCAGCCGGGACAGGAGCTGCTGCTTTTCAACGGTGATGGCAACGACTACCCCGCAACCATTTCCAGTGCCAGCAAGAAGAACGTGGAAGTCCAGGTTGGTACCCCGGAAGCCAACACCACCGAATCCCCACTGGAAATCGTTCTCGGCCAGACCCTCTCCAAGGGTGACCGCATGGACTACGCAGTGCAAAAAGCGGTGGAAATGGGTGTTTCCCGCATCGTGCCATTAACCACCGAACGATGCGACGTCAAACTGAAGGGCGACCGGGAAGACAAGCGCCTGCGCCACTGGCAATCCGTCGCCATCAGCGCCGCCGAGCAATGCGGTCGCGCCCGGGTGCCCGAGATCCTGCCGGTGATGACCGTTTCCCAGTGGCTGGAGCACAGTCGGGATTGCGAGGTGCGCCTGGTATTGCACCACCGCACCGAACATGCCCTCAAATCCATTATCCCCCCCGAACGCGTCGCCCTGATGATTGGCCCCGAGGGCGGACTTTCCCCCGAGGAAATCGCCCAGGCGGAAAAAGAAGGCTTCCTGCCGGTGGCCCTCGGCCCTAGGGTACTGAGAACCGAAACCGCACCGGTTGCGGCCATGGCGCTTTGCCAATGGCTATGGGGTGACATCGGCAGCTGATCATCCCGACCGTGCCGCCGTCTCGATCTGGCGCCCACGTCATCGACATAGAGGGGTCGGCGACAGAATCCCTGTCAGCCTGCAGCAAAGCCGGGCATCACTCAACAGCCAGGGCGTTGCCGATCACGGTCACGAATGCTGCCAGGTTCACCCACGCCTTGACCCATGCTGCCGGTGCGCCCGAACATACCGTTCGGGGTCCGCGTCGAACTGTTCGCGGCAAGCCGTCGCACAGAAGTAATAGTGTTTACCCTGGTATTCGGACTCCGCAGGGGCTGTCTTGTAGCTGACCTGCATGCCACAGACCGGATCCTCGAAAGATTTTTGCTCTTCTCGTCCGCGTTTCATTGTTGCCCTCTCTCTTTTACAGTTCACAATAATGCAGATTTTGCTGCGCCTTTCCATTAACAGACCACCGCATCGGTGAGCTTATCGAGCTGCGCGTGCGGGTTGATTCGTGATTACGCCAGGCGTTCCAACGCCAGCGCTACCCCCTGGCCGCCACCGATGCACAGGGTAACCACGCCACGGCGCACGCCATCCCGGGCCATGGCGTGTAACAGCCGGGTGGTCAGCACAGCGCCGGTGGCTCCGATTGGATGGCCGTGCGCAATCGCGCCGCCTTCCACGTTAACGATATCCTCGGCCAGACCGAGCTCCCGGGTCAGGGCAAGGACGATGGCGGCAAAGGCTTCGTTGATCTCGATGCGCTCGATATCACCCATGCTCCAGCCGGCACGTGCCAGTGCCTGTTGCACCGCCGGTACCGGGCCCAGGCCGAAATAGCCGGGCTCCACCGCGCCGATGCCGTAACTCACCAGCCGCGCCATGGGCTCAAGGCCACGGCGTTCCGCCCAGGCGCGATCAGCGACGATCATTGCTGCCGCACCCGTGTTCAGCCCAGGGGCGTTACCGGCGGTAATGGTGCCGTCCTTGCGGAAGGCCGGCCTGAGTTTGCCGAGGCCCTCGGCGGTGGCGTCGGGGCGATTGTGCTCATCGCGCCCGAAGGCCGCCGTGCCCTTGTGGGATGTGACTTCGACCGGCACGATCTCGGCGTCGAAGCGTCCTGCCGCCTGAGCCTCGCTGAAGCGTTGCTGGCTGCGCGCCGCCCAACGGTCCTGGTCCTCGCGGCTGATGTCAAAGCGGCTGACCAGGTCTTCGGTGTGCCACCCGGAGTGCTGATCAGAGAAGGCATCATTGAGCCCGTCGCGCAGCATGCTGTCGTAAATCTCGGCATTGCCCATGCGGTGGCCCCAGCGCCCGTGCAGATCCAGATAGGGCGCAAGATCCATGTTCTCCATTCCGCCGGCGATAGCACAGTCACGATGCCCGAGCATCACCTCCTGCGCGGCGTTAATCACCGCCTGGGCGCCGGAGCCGCAGACCCGGTTGACCGTCATGGCCGGCACCGACACCGGCAATCCGGCGTGGATCGCAGCCTGGCGCGCCGGATTCATCCTGGCGCCGGCCTGAACCACCTGACCCAGCACCACACTCTGCACATCGTCGGGGGTCAGGCCCGAGCGGCGCAGGCTCTCGGCGATGGCAGTAGCACCGAGGTCGGGTGCCGGTATGGCCTTGAGTGTGCCACCGTAGGTACCGATGGCTGTGCGTACCGGGGCGCAGAGAACGACGTTGGATTCTTTCATGATTGATCACCTCGCGTATCTGTTTTGTCCTTGCCGGGCCATAACCCGCCATAGAGCCTTTTAAACGCCATCTCGAAGACACTGTCGCGGGCCGTGCCCGCAAGCGTCAGTGCCGAGGCGATGGAGTCGCTCATTGACGTCTCCCATTGCCGATAGGGGTTACTGCTATTGACCGGCGTTGGCCTGGTCTCCATCCTCTCGGCCAGCCACTTGACCCCGCCCATCCAGGGCGCGAAGCGCTCCGAGAACATCAGGCGGCTGGTTCTTGCCGGATGCAGTTGGCGCAGCATCTCGGCCGACCAGGGGGTGGTGACCCGCCGTACCCAGGGCCCGGCAAAGGTCTCGTAGAGGGCCACATTGCGCCTGGAGAGGGCTTTTACGCGCTCGAACTCCGGTGCCTGGTCCGGGTACTCCAGATCTTCCACCTGACGTTCCTCGAAACGCACCTGGAACTGGGGCTTGTGACAGTCCGGGTCGCCGGTGGGGTTGTCTATCTTCATCTCGTAGAGCCCGGGGGCAAGGTCATTGAGATCGCCGATGCTCTCGAGGATCGCCCGGTGCTCCAGCCGTGCGACCTTGGCGGAAACGAAGATTCCCAGATGGCCAACGTGTGGGTTGATCAGGTAGACGATGCGCTGGCCAGCGGCCTTGAGTGCCTTGGTGTCCGGGTACACCGCTGGGATCCAGTTGAGCGCCTGGTGCGGTGGGGTGATGTTGTCGCCACTGGAGGCAAAGATCACCAGCGGGTTGCGGATGCGCTTGAGGTCAACGGTGCAACCGGGATGGACTTCAAACTCGCCACGTTCCAGCTTGTTACCGATGAAGAGATTCTCGACGATGGCGACAATCTCTTCCTTGCTCAGGCTATAGAAGCCGGTCCACCAGCGCTCAAAGTCCAGAAATCGCTCGCGCTGGCCGTCGATGTCGGCAAACAACTGGTAGTCCTTCTGCCACAAAGTATTTGCCGGCTTAAGGGATTCGAAGTTGGCCGCCAGATGGGCGCCATCAAAGCGCCCGCCCCCCAGATCCGCCAGCAGGTGCGTCATCCAGGCGCCGCCCAACAGCCCGCCGGCGAGGCGCATGGGATTAACGCCGGATTCGCCGGACCAGTAGGACAGCGGTGAGCCGTTAAGCACCGCCGGCCCCACCAGGCCCTCACAATCAGCCGAGAGCAGTGCGATGGCCCATCCCGCCTGGCAGTTGCCGTAGAGCACCGGCGGCATGCCGGGATGGCGCTCGGCCAGCGTCTCGACGAAGCGCCGCAGTACGTTTAACACGTCCTCCAGCGTCTGCCCGGGCATGGGCTCGGGGAAGAAGATCGCGAAATAGACCGGGTGCCCCTCGTGGAGTGCCATGCCCACTTCGGAATCTTGCTTGAAACCGCCGATACCGGGGCCATGACCGGCGCGCGGATCGACGATCATCACCGGCGGTTTGGTCTCGTCAAGGCAGTCTTCCAGACAGTCCTCGCCGACCCGGGTGATACGTAGCAGGGCATAGTTGGCGGGGTGCTCCAGCCGGCGGCCGTCCAGGATCATTTCATAGTCGAAGTCGAGTAGCGGTGGCTTGCCGGCCTGCTCATGCTCGAGCATGTTATTGGCTCGCTCGCGCAGGGTGTCCAGGTAGCGCACCCAGCGCCGCCACAGGTCGGTCTGGTAGGCGAACAGTTCCGCCGCCGGGTTGCTCTGGATGGTGGCCTGTTTGTCGGGCCTGACCGACGGATCGGGCTCCTTGTCTCTCGTTAGCTTGGTATTCATAGTCGTTCTAGCTCTCAGTGTCAGGATATGGTTTGGTTAAACTGGTTCTGCGAGGCGCAGCCGGATTGCCAGCCAAACGAAGATGAACACCCCAACTGTTTTGCCCAGTATGAAACCGAGGGCCACCCCGAGGAAGACATTGCCAAAATCCGCACTTCAATCTCTCACCGCGATACGGGAATCTGCTCGACCCATGGACCAGAACAGGACGAGGTGAGAGCATGTAGCTTTCGGCTCTTGCTAACCGTTAGTGTCCAGTCTATGTGATCAAGCTGAATCCAGACTGAACACATACTTCCTGCCCGGAAATGGTTATGAGGCAATATCAGCGGTTGATCAACTCCCGACCGTGCCGCCGTCGCAAGCTGGCTCCCAGGTCATTGACAGCGCGTGGGCACTTCTGAAACCGTGCGGAGCCATGGATGGCGGAGCCGAGCATACAGGGACGTATTCACAGCGTGTTTCAGAAGCGCCTGCCCGCGCCCGCTCAGAGTCAGAGCAAAAATACTAAAGAGACTGCGAGTACCAGGATGACAAGCCTGCTAAACACCCAAGAATTCTGGCAATACCTCAGTATCCCGGTCATTGCCGCCCTGATTGGCTGGACCACCAACTGGCTTGCCATCAAGATGACCTTCTACCCCCTGGAATTCATCGGCAAACCACCGCTGCTTGGCTGGCAAGGCATTATTCCCTCCAAGGCGCGAAAAATGGCGGCCATCAGTGTCGATGCCACCATTTCAAAGATCGGCACCGTTCGGGAGATCTTCCAGCAGATCGATCCGAAAGTCCTCGCCACCCATATCGTTCACTCCGTCGAACCCCGCATCGAAGAATATGTGGACGAGATGATGCTGAAGGAATACCCCACCTTCTGGGAAAACCTGCCGGCCTCGGCCCGGAAGATGGTCTACGATCGCGTCCGCAAATCCACGCCTCAGCTGGTGGACAATCTGGTGGAAGACGTGTCCGACAACATCGAGGACCTGCTGGATATCAAGGGCATGGTCATCGAGCGCCTGGCCGCCGACAAGGAGCTGCTGAACCGGATCTTTATTGAATGCGGCGAGGTGGAATTCCGGTTCATCATCAACTCGGGGCTCTACTTCGGCTTCCTGTTCGGCCTGATCCAGATGGCGGTCTGGTATGTCTACCCGAGCTGGTGGGTGCTTCCCTTCTTCGGCCTTCTGGTGGGCTGGGCCACCAACTGGATTGCCCTGAACGTGATTTTCCGGCCGCTGCACGCGAAAAAAGTCGGCCCCTTCCGGATTCAGGGCCTGTTCCTGAAACGCCAGCCGGCCGTGGCGGAGTCCTTCTGCCACATTGTTACCCACGAGATTCTCACCGTTGGCAACATTATCAACGCCATTCTCGACGGCCCCAAAGGCGACCGCGCCCGCAACATGGTCAAGAAGCACATCAAACCGCTGGTGGATGAAACCGCTGGCATGGGCAAGGCGCTGACCCAGATGGCCTTTGGACCCACCGGCTTTGCCACCCTCAAGAACAAGGTTGGCGAAAAAGCCATCGAGATATCGCAGACATCATTCAACAACCCGGTGTTCGAGAAAGATCGGGCCCGGGCCGTGGAATCCATCATGGTCGAGCGGATGATTGCCCTGTCTTCCGAAGAGTTTCAGGACTTGCTCCGGCCCTGTTTCCAGGAGGATGAAATCAAACTGATCCTGGTGGGCGCATTCCTCGGCTTTGGCGCCGGTGTCTGCCAACTGGTGTTCGTGTTCGGGGAGTCATTCCTGTAAATTCCTGCAATAATTCACGGGCTTAAAACCTGTGCAAGGATGCGTCGTACATCTATACTCTCGGAAACGGAGGTTCATTACTTCGAACAGGTTCGACCCGGAGGCAACGGATGCCAGGTTTTCTCTCCTGGATTTCAGGATTATTCGCAACAAAGCAGCCTGCACCGCCGGCTCCGGAAGCGCGGCTGTTCAATCCGGCTCCGGAGAACCCGGCCAACGACACTCCGGACACAGGCCCGGAACTCGCCCAGCATCTGGAAGACCACTTGTTCTCCTGGCTGCTGGACGCAGAACCCGCAACGTTGCGGGCCGATCTTTCAGTATGGGATGAGGTGCTGGAAGAGCTACACAAGCGCCTTACCAACAACCGGATGGAAGAGCTTCCCCGCCAACCCATGAGCCTGCCGATGCTCATGCGGGCCCTGTCCGATGAATCAACCGACCGCCATCGGCTCACAGAAATCATTCTTGGTGATCCGTCGCTGACCGATCAGCTACTCCAGATTGCCAACAGCCCCTACTTCCGAACCAGTGACCATGCCATTGAATCGGTAGACCAGGCGGTGTTTGTGCTGGGGGTGGATGGCATCCGGAACGTCATTTCCGCAGCCGTCATGCGCCCCATGATGGCGGCAAGGAACAGCCGTGAAGCATTATTTGGCCAGCGCGCCTGGCGCTGGGGTCTGACCTGTGCCCGGGCAGCAGAACTGATTGCCAGAACACAGGGCGAAGACACCAGTGCGCACTTCATGGTGGGTTTGCTGCCCTCATTGGCTTACATCACTATCCGTCGGGAATTGCAGCGCATCTGCCGGTCACGCACAGCAACTGGTGAACCGGAGCCAGCGCTTATTCGCCATGCCCTGGCGAGGTACCAGTGGGCCACCTGCCAGCTACTTGCGAATGAATGGAACCTTCCTCCCAAGTACCACGCCTATCTCCTGGCGGCAGAACGACCAGCCCCCAGGCAGAAGCATACGCCTCTGACCGATGGCATGGTCATTGGTACCCGGGAAGTACTCAGGCACGCCCACCAGCGGAATCTTGCGGAAGAGGATCTGCCCAAAGTGGTGCGCCTGACCCCGGAGCAAATCAGCAGCGTGCGACAGGCGCTGCAGAAGATGCTCCGGGAGGGCGGCCGCTCAACTGTCAGAAGCTGACACAGGTTCCGCCTGAGCGCGACGCCTGGGCTTCTCCAGGTCATCACCGGCCCGCAACAACTCAGCGAAGGTTCGCGTTTCCTCCACCTTGCGCGGGCCTATCAATTCGGCAGGGATGACCTTTGGTAACCGGTCAACGATCCGGTCCTCATCGTTGCGCACCACTTTCAAAACCTCGCCCACGGTGATCAGATCCAGCGCACGCCCCGGCACAAGTCGATCGCCCTGGCTGCCGGCCAGGCTAAGCAGCCCCGCCCGGATCAACTTGTCACTGAGCGCGCGGGTTACTTCGCCTGGCACCCTCAACTGGTGTTCCAACACCTCCTGCTGAGGTGCCGGCTTACCCTCGCTGAAGGGTTTGGCCACCAGCCACATGGTCGCTAACGCTACATTCTCCTGCAGTTCCGGCGCCAATTGCACTTGCCGGCGCTTGGCCACTGATCCCGGATTCTGCAGATAGAACGCCAGGCTGGCACCCAGAAGCAGGATCATCCAGTTCAGATAGATCCAGATCAGCAGGATGATGCCGATGGCGAAACTGGAATAGATTGCTGCGTACTTGGCAGAGCCCGCCACAAAGGAGGCAAACAGCATTCCGCCTGCCTGCCAGGAAACACCAGCCACCAGACCGCCGATGGCCGCATAACGCAACTTGACCCGGGTATTGGGCATGAACACGTAAACGAACGTGAATGCGCCAACCACCAGGAAAAATGGGGTGAAACGGCTGGCAACAAGAATTACCGAACCAAACGGCTCAATTTCTATGAGCTTCTGGACAATGGTTGAGGAAAAAATGGTGGCGCTGACGCCAATGGCCGAAACCATCAGCAGTGGTCCCACCATGATCACGCTCAGGTAGTTACTGAAGCGCTGCGCCATGGAGCGCATATCCGGGACGCGCCAGATCATGTTGAAGGAGCGTTCTATTTTCTGCAGCAGGGAAACCACCGTGTAGACCAACAACGCCAGCCCCACAGAACCGAGCACTCCGACTTTCATGTTATCGACGAATCCGAGAATCTGCTCGGCGAGCTCTATCCCCTGGGGTCCCAGCGGTTCAAAGAACTGGAACAGGAACGGCTCCATTCGCTGATGCACTCCCAGCGCCTTCAACACCGAGAAGCTAAGGGCAAGCAGAGGCACGATACTCAGCAGGGTTGTGTACACAAGACTCATGGCATGGAGAGTCAATTGTCCACTGAGAACATCCCGGGCCATCGCATAGGCAGTGCGGCCGACCTTGTACAACCAGGTCCAGGGCCAACTCTGGGGCGGATTGGGATTCGCCAGAATCCAGCGCTCAGCTGCCTGAAGCCGGTCTTTTAATTGGAATGAAGCCACTTTAGGTCCTGTCGTTCCATGTTTTGTTCAGATTATCAGTCAGATATCCGGTGTAACCAGAGTATGGCCGATTAACGGCAGTTTGCGAGGGACACACATCCAATATAACCATATCATCATTTATTACCTCCTCTTATAACAGATCTTCTGTAAAAAGGCCGCTATTCAAGAAATGGTATTTTCTGACCAGGTATTTTCTTATGCGAATCAAACTTGCTCTGGGCGTTGCTGCACTTACCGCCTTCTCACCGATGACTGCCCTGGCCACCAACGGCTATTTCAGTCACGGCTACGGCACCATCAGCAAAGGCATGGCCGGCGCAGGCACTGCGCTGTCCCAGGACAGCATTGCAGCGCCAACCAACCCGGCCGGTATGGCTTTTGTCGGGAACCGGATTGACGGTGGGTTCGAAGTTTTTTCGCCCCGGCGGGAATACACCGTAGAGGGTCCAGTCTCTCCTCCCCCTGCGTTCTCATTGCAGCCGGGCACATACAAAAGCAGCCGCAACGGTTTCGTTATCCCCCACCTGGGCTTTAATCGGGAACTTTCCGACACCACACGTTTCGGGGTTTCAGTGTATGCCAATCGTGGCATGAACACCGACTACTCTGGTGAAAGTGGCGGGCCTTTCTATGCAGGCCGTACCGGCGTAAACCTCGAACAGCTTTTTATTGCCCCGACCTGGTCCTGGGAGTTCTCCGACAACCAGGCCTTCGGCATTTCACCAGTCATTGCCTACCAGCGCTTCGAAGCTGAAGGCCTGCAGAGCTTCGCGCCATTCTCATCAGACCCGGGCGCGCTTTCCAACAACGGCACCGACGATGCCTGGGGCTACGGTTACCAGATCGGCTGGCAAGGTGAAATCACCGACACCCTCCGCGGCGGCCTGAGCTGGCGCAACATTCTGAAGATGAACGAATTCGACAAATACCGCGGCCTTTTTGCGGAACAGGGCGACTTCGACATTCGCCAGATGTTCAACGCGGGCATCGCCTGGTCCGGACTTGAAAACCACTGGTTCCTGCTGGATATCCAACACATCCGTTACAGCGAGATCAACAGCGTGGGCAACCCGCTGCTGCCCAATCTGCAGACCGCACAGCTTGGCGATGATAACGGCGCAGGCTTTGGCTGGGACGACATGACCATCGTCAAGCTGGGTTGGCAGTGGCAGCAAACACCGGCGCATGCCTGGCGGGCCGGCGTCAGCTATGGAGAGAATCCTATCTCCGACGAAGATGTGCTGTTCAACATCCTGGCGCCGGGCGTTCAGGAGTGGCACTTGACTGGCGGATTCACCCACAGCTTCACCGAAAACCTCGATGTCTCTGGCATGGCCTTTTACTCCCCGGCCAAGACAGTGACCGGACCCAACCCACTGGCACCGAACCAGACCATTGATCTGGAAATGTACCAGCTGGGTGCCTCGGTGAGCGTGGGCTGGAAATACTGATCTCCCAAGGCCAGTCTGCAAAGCCCCGGATCTTCCGGGGCTTTCCTGTTACAGCACAGATTTCAGATTGACAGCGGTGATGCCGACGATCCTCTGCCGCGCTTCCCGACTGGCCCAGGCCGAGTGCGGGGTCATAATCAGATTGGGAATATCGTCCGCCAGCAAAGGGTTGCCGTTGCGGGGCGGTTCCTCGGTCAACACATCGAAACCGGCACCGCCGATCTCACCGGCGCGCAGCGCGTCCGCAAGCGCCTGTTCGTTTACCAGGCCTCCGCGGCTGGTGTTGATGAGCAACGAGTCGGGCTTCATCATTTTCAGTTCGCGGGCACCGATCAGATCCCGGGTCTCGTCGGTCAGCAGGCAGTGCAGCGAGAGCACGTCTGCCTGGGGTAGCAATTCGTCCAGTGGAATTCGCGAATAGCCATCGACCACACCCGGTTCCTGCCCGGGCCGAGCTCCAAGAAGAACCTTCATACCAAAGGCCGCAGCCCGCTCCGCCACGCCCTGCCCCAGATCACCGTAACCGACAATACCAAGAGTGCGCCCCTCCAGTTCCATGATCGGATGATCCATCAGGCAGAACATGTCACTTTTGCCCCATCGCCCTGCCTGGACATCGCGGGTGTAATCCAGAAGCCGAGTGGCCAGTGCCAGCATCAACGCCATGGTGTGCTGCGCCACCGTTGAGCGGCCGTAGTTGGTCACGTTCATGACCTTGATGCCGTGATCCTTCGCCGCCGCCTGATCGATGTTATTCAATCCGGTCGCCACCACGGCGATGGTCTTGAGTTCGGGGCAGGCCTCGAAATGCTCACGGGTGAGCACTACTTTATTGACCAGCACGGTATCGAACCCCCGGATGCGTTCCAGGATCTGATCCGGCGTGGTCCGATCATACTTTTCCAACCCGCCGGTCACCGACTCGATGGGCGAGAGATCCACATCGTCGCCAAGAGTTTTGGCATCAAGAAACACAGCTTTCATACTTTTCTCCTGAATCCAGATGGCCACAGATTAGGGTAGACTTGGTTAAACGTCCAAAACTCAACATGTCCAAGCACGAACAGGGTATGAACCATGGAACATGAATTCTGGCACGAACGCTGGGCCAAAAAAGAAATCGGTTTCCACGAGGGCACGGTTAACCAGTATCTCCACGACCATTGGCCGGAACTGGCTGGCAAAGGCACCGACGCCGTTTTCGTGCCCCTCTGCGGCAAAGCCCACGACATGTGGTGGCTCCACGACCGCGGCCATCCGATCATCGGTGTAGAGCTGAGCGAACTGGCCTGCAAGGACTTCTTCGAAGAAGCCGGCGAGAAAGCCAAAGTTCACCCCGGCGAACCCTTCATAACCTTCAAACACGACAACCTGCAGCTCTGGTGCGGCGACTTCTTCCAACTGGTTCCGGAAGACCTCAAACACGTTCGACTGGTCTACGACCGGGCCGCCCTGATCGCCCTGCCGCCCCACATGCGCAGAGACTACGTAAACCACCTTACCGCCATAATCCCCGACGGCACCAGAATCCTGCTCATCACCCTGGACTACGACACCGAAATCAAGGGCCCGCCGTTCAACGTCAGTGACGAGGAAGTGCGGGAACTTTACCAGGACGACTATAAAATCGAGCACATCCTGACCAATACCCTGGCCAAGGATCATCCGTTTACAAAGAGAAAAGGCCTGGAAAACGCATCTGAAAGCGTCTTCCGTTTAACCAAACTCTAGCTTCCCGGGGCATCCCCCCGGAGGCCTGATCGGAGTGTATCGGGTGGCTTTCTGACAACGAATTTGATGTCTGAGCGAAGCGAGTTGCCAATTCGTTGTCAGAAAGCCACCCGGTGCACTCCAGCCCCCTCACACGGTCCCCCCACAAACCCGGCAAGCTACAAAACCAACACACCCGCCTAACATAATTTAATGAACCTTAACCACTCACCCACTGTCCAACTCCCGAACCGTGAACTAAGCTCACAGTAAGCAAGCCGACCTCGACAAGATCGTGCACAGGCTTGTAAGTATCCATTCCTTCCACCCATAACTAAATAAACCGCCCGGACGGGCGGAACTGACTGCAACGGGGAAATTGCGTGAACTGAAAGCTGAAGATACAGCGAGCGAGGGCGATCTATGAGCATACTGCAGCACTTCAAAGACCGGTATGAGAGTACTCAGGAAGAAGAATACAGTCTTGAGGAATACCTGGAGATCTGCAAAAAGGACCCAACGGCCTACGCCACGGCCGCTGAGAGAATGTTAATTGCCATCGGCGAACCAGAGTTCGTCGACACCTCGAAAGATCAGAGGCTTTCAAGGATATTTTCCAACAAGGTCATCAAGCGGTACCCCGAGTTTTCCGAGTTCTATGGCATGGAAGACGCCGTAGAAAACATCGTCTCCTTCTTCCGCCATGCTGCCCAGGGCCTGGAAGAAAAGAAACAGATTCTTTACCTGCTTGGTCCCGTGGGCGGTGGTAAATCGTCCCTCGCGGAAAAGCTCAAGTCACTGATGCAAAAAGTGCCCTTCTACGCCATCAAGGGCTCGCCAGTGAACGAATCTCCACTTGGCCTGTTCGATCCGGCCGAAGACGCCCAGATTCTGGAAGAAGAATACGGCATCCCCGCTCGCTACCTGAAAAACATCATGTCGCCCTGGGCCGTTAAACGGCTGCACGAATTCGGCGGCGACATCAGCCAGTTCCGCGTTGTAAAGATGTATCCGTCGGTACTCGACCAGGTTGCTGTCTCCAAGACCGAACCCGGGGACGACAACAACCAGGACATTTCCGCCCTCGTGGGCAAGGTCAACATCCGCATGCTGGAGGATTTCTCCCAGGATGATCCGGATGCCTACAGCTTCAGCGGTGGCCTGTGTAAGGCCAACCAGGGCCTGATGGAGTTCGTGGAGATGTTCAAGGCTCCCATCAAAGTCCTGCATCCGTTGCTGACAGCGACCCAGGAAGGCAACTACAACACCACCGAAGGCATGGGCTCGGTGCCCTTTGATGGCGTGATCCTCGCCCACTCCAACGAATCAGAGTGGCAGACCTTCCGCAACAACAAACACAACGAGGCGTTCCTTGACCGGGTCTATATCGTCAAGGTGCCCTACTGTGTTCGGGTGACGGAAGAGATCGAGATCTACAAGAAACTGCTGAGCAACAGCTCCCTGGAAGGGGCTCCCTGCGCGCCCGACACTTTGGACATGCTGGCCCAGTTCTCGGTGCTGTCGCGCATCAAGGAGCCGGAAAACTCCAGCATCTTCTCCAAGATGCGGGTTTATGACGGCCAGAACATCAAGGACACCGACCCGAAAGCCAAATCGATCCAGGAGTACCGTGACGCTGCCGGCGTGATGGAAGGTATGGATGGGCTCTCCACACGTTTCGCCTTCAAGATCCTGTCCAAGGTGTTCAACTTCGACACCACCGAAGTGGCCGCCAACCCGGTGCATCTGCTCTACGTTCTTGAAAAACAGATCGAACAGGAGCAGTTCCCTGCTGAAACTCATGAGAAGTATCTCCGGTTCATCAAGGAATTCCTGGCACCGCACTATGTGCAGTTTATCGGCAAGGAAATCCAGACCGCATACCTCGAGAGCTACAGCGAATACGGCCAGAACCTGTTCGACCGGTATGTCACCTATGCCGATTTCTGGATTCAGGATCAGGAATACCGGGATCCGGATACCGGCGAGATCCTCGACCGCTCCTCAATCAACGAAGAGCTGGAAAAAATCGAGAAACCGGCGGGCATTTCCAACCCGAAGGATTTCCGCAACGAAGTGGTCAACTTCGTCCTGCGGGCCCGGGCGAACAACGGTGGCAAGAATCCGTCCTGGCTCAGCTACGAGAAACTGCGCGCCGTGATCGAGAAGAAAATGTTCTCGAACACCGAGGATCTGTTGCCTGTGATTTCTTTCAACCCGAAAGCGAGTCAGGAAGATCAGAACAAGCACAAGCAGTTCGTCGAGCGTATGGTCGACCGAGGCTACACGGAGAAGCAGGTGCGGCTGTTGGCTGAATGGTACCTGCGGGTTCGCAAGTCTCACTAAGTCAGTGACCATTCACTGAGCTGGAGTAACGCCATGGGAATGACCCACATAGTCGACCGGCGACTGAACGGTAAGAACAAGAGCGCAGTGAACCGTGAACGGTTCCTGCGCCGTTACCGACACCACATCAAACGTGCGGTGTCGGATGCTGTTCAGAAACGCTCGATCACCGATATAGAGCGGGGCGAGAAAGTCAGTATTCCGTCTCGCGACATTGAAGAACCCATCTTTCACCATGGCCAGGGCGGCAAGCGGGAGATGGTGCATCCGGGCAACCAGGAGTTTGTGGCCGGTGACACCATTCCCAAGCCCGATGGTGGTGGGGGCCAGGGCTCCGGGCAGGGGCAGGCCAGCCCGGACGGCGAAGGCATGGATGAGTTCGCTTTCCAGATTACCCAGGAAGAATTCCTGGATTTTCTGTTCGACGATCTCGAACTGCCGAACCTGGCCCGCAAGAAACTCAAGGATACCGAAGCCTTCAAATATGTCCGCTCTGGCTTCAGCACCGATGGGGTGCCGGCCAAGCTTGATGTAGTGCGCTCATTGCGCGGGGCCCACGCGCGCAGGCTGGGCCTGGGAGGGGCGCGCAAGAAGAAGATCCGGGATCTGGAAAAGCAGCTTGAAGCGCTGAAATCGGCGCCAGAAGATCTGGACCCGGCGTTCAGCCATGAGGATCAGATCCAGGTACTCGAGGAGGAAATCGCGCGACTGAAAGCAAACGTTCGCCGCATTCCCTTCATTGATGAAATCGACCTGCGCTATCGCCAGCACCTGAAAAAACCGCAGCCGGCCACCAGCGCCGTGATGTTTTGCCTGATGGATGTATCCGGATCCATGACCCAGATGCACAAGGACATCGCCAAGCGGTTTTTCATCCTGCTGTACCTGTTCCTCAAGAAAAACTACAAGAAGATCGAAGTGGTCTTCATCCGACATCACACCAGCGCCAAGGAAGTGGACGAGGAAGAGTTCTTCTATTCGCGGGAAACCGGGGGCACGATCGTCTCCAGCGCCCTCAAGCTGATGCACAAGATTATTGAGTCCCGTTATTCCCCGGCAGAATGGAACATCTACGCAGCGCAGGCGTCAGACGGGGATAACTGGAACGACGATTCCCCGGTATGCGGCAAGATCCTGGCCGACAATATCCTGCCGCTGGTTCAGTACTTTGCCTATGTGGAAATCACGCCGCAGGACCACCAGATGCTCTGGTATGAATACGAGAAGATTCAGGAGCAATTCCCCCAGAGCTTTGCCCTGCAGCAGATCGCCGACCCCGGTGAAATCTACCCGGTATTCCGCCAGCTGTTCGAGAGGAAAGCCGCATGACCAACCTCATGGACCGCCCCAATATGCCGGGAAGTGATCAGCCCAGGGCCCGGGAGCCAATCTCCACAGGCTCTGAGTGGACCTTCGAGCTGATCCAGGAATACGATGACGAGATTGCCAAGTGCGCCGCCGAGTTCGACCTGGACACCTACCCGAACCAGATCGAGGTGATCAGCGCAGAACAGATGATGGACGCCTACAGCTCCGTGGGCATGCCCGTTGGCTACCATCACTGGTCCTTCGGCAAACAGTTTCTCAGCACCTCAAAGGGCTATCAGCGCGGCCAGATGGGCCTGGCCTACGAGATCGTGATCAACTCCAATCCCTGCATCGCCTACCTGATGGAGGAAAACACCCTGCCGATGCAGGCGCTGGTTATTGCCCATGCCTCTTATGGCCACAACTCCTTCTTCAAGGGTAACTACCTGTTCCGCACCTGGACCGACGCCAGCGCGATCATCGATTACCTGGTGTTTGCCCGTCATTACGTGGCGGAGTGTGAGGAGCGCTATGGCGTGGACGCCGTGGAGGAAATCCTGGATTCCTGCCACGCCCTGATGAACTACGGGGTGGATCGGTACAAGCGGCCTGCCCCGATATCGGCGTCGGAAGAAATGCGACGCCAGAAAGAACGAGAAGAATACCAGCAACGGCGCATCAACGATCTCTGGCGCACCATTCCGAAAATGGACGACGATGATGACCCGGTAAAACGACGTAAACGCTATCCGGAGGAGCCCCAGGAGAACATTCTCTACTTCATCGAGAAAAACGCGCCATTGCTGGAAACCTGGCAGCGGGAAATCATCCGCATCGTGCGGAAGCTTGGGCAGTACTTCTATCCCCAGCGCCAGACCCAGGTCATGAATGAAGGATGGGCCACCTTCTGGCACTACACCCTGCTGCATCGCATGTACGACAAGGGGCTGGTGACCGACGGCTTCATGCTCGAGTTTCTGCAGAGCCACTCGGCGGTGGTGTACCAGCCGCCATATAACAGTCCCTGGTATTCCGGGCTTAATCCCTACACTCTTGGGTTCTCCATCTTTACGGATCTCCGCCGAATCTGCGAGAACCCCACCGAGGAAGACCGGGAGTGGTTCCCGGACATCGCTGGCAGCGACTGGCTGGAAACCCTGCATTTTGCGATGAAGAACTTCAAGGATGAGAGCTTCATCCAGCAGTTCCTCTCTCCCAAGGTAATGCGGGATCTGAAACTTTTCGCAATCCAGAATGATGATCAGGAAGACGTGTACCGGGTAACCGCCATCCACGACGACCCCGGCTACCGAGACCTGCGAGAGAAGCTGGCGCGCCAGTACAACCTCAGCTATCGGGAACCCAACATCCAGGTATGGAATGTGGATGTCCGCGGCGATCGCTCACTGACCCTGCGCCACATTCCCGTGGACCGCGTCCCCCTTGGAAAGGAAACTGACGAAGTCCTGCGGCACGTGCACCGGTTGTGGGGCTTTGATGTGCACCTCGAGAGCGTGGACGATGGCACCGTGGTGGAGGACCACCACTGCCCGCCCAGGGAAGTTGAGGAGGACTGAACCTGGAGCCTGGTGGCAAATCCGACGGGGTACTGGCCGGACCGGTACTTCGTCATTCAGCGCCTGACGCGATAGTTTTATGGCTCGTCACAATGGAGCGGGCCTCCTTCACTGTGCGAATTTTCCAGGGCGAAGATCTCCTCCTGGATCGCCCGCTGGAGAATTCAGAGATTACCCGGCTGTGGGTCGGTACCCGAGCCTGGTTGAATCTGCTGACCATTACTCCTGAAACTGCTCTTCCACAGGACACCCGGCTGGAATACGACCTGGGGCTCACCGCCGACGGCTCAGAGGTTTGCAAGTGGATCCGGACGTGGGCTCCACATCTCTGCCCCGAGGGCCGGGAGAGGCCGGGCTTTACCCTGAAATCCAGGCTGGACCGAATACTCCACGGCTCCTGCCGAAGACCCCACCACCCCTCTCCTGACGGGCTGGTTCGAGTGGATGAAGAGCTGCAGAAGGCAAAGAAGCTTGAGGACGTTCCGTCTCTGCTCCTGATGACCGGCGACCAGGTTTACGCCGATGATGTGGCCGGCCCGATGTTACATGCCATCCAGTGTGTCATTCACCAACTGGGCCTTTACCAGGAGGTACTGGAAGGCGCCTCGCTTTCGCACAGCAAGGAACTGACTTCGGTGGCGAATGCCTATTACCACCGGGATGAACTGCTGCCGGAATCCGAATTCAATGAAGACCTGACCGAGCGCTTCTTCGGTGGCGTCCGCAAACCGGTGTTCACCACGGCCAATGCGGGCAATCACCTGATTTCCTTTGCCGAGGTGATGGCCATGTATCTGCTGGTCTGGTCCCCGGAACCCTGGGCGTGTGTGACCAGTGCTGAACCGGTCGATGACCCGGACGAGCTGGCGCGCTATCGAAAAGAACAGGCCGCCATCGACGAGTTCCGCAAGAGCCTTCCGCAGGCAGCGCGGGCCATGGCCAACGTGCCCGTCTATATGATCTTTGACGATCATGACGTGACGGACGACTGGAATCTCTCCGCGCTCTGGGAAACCACCGCTTACGAACACCCCTTTTCCCGGCGCATCATTGGCAATGCCCTGCTGGGCTATCTTTTGTGTCAGGGCTGGGGCAACCAGCCTGGCAATTTCGGGCAGCTGATCGAACAGTGTCAGAGGCTGTTCGAGTCCAGCAACGGGCAACACGAGCTGGATACGGCCATTCAGGATGATCTGATCGACCAGCTGTTCCACTTTCAACACTGGCACTACAGCCTGCCAACATCACCCAGACTGGTGGTGCTGGACACCCGCACCCATCGCTGGCGGAGTGAAATCCGGCGTAGTCACCCCTCCGGATTGATGGACTGGGAATCACTGACCGATTTCCAACACGAAATCATGGGCGAGGATGCCGTCGTGGTGGTTTCGCCGGCGCCGATGTTCGGGGTAAAGCTCATCGAGATGATCCAGCGGGTGTTTACCTTCTTTGGCAAGCCGCTGTTGGTGGATGCTGAAAACTGGATGGCGCATCGGGGCGCGGCCAGTGTGCTACTGAATATTTTCGGCCACCCCCGAACGCCCAGACACTTCGTGATTCTCTCAGGCGATGTTCACTATTCGTTTGCCTACGATGTGAGGGTGCGCCACAAACAGAACGGCCCCCGCGTTTGGCAAATCACCAGTAGCGGCATCAAGAACGAATTCCCCAACGCCCTGCTGGAATGGCTGGACCGGCTCAATCGCTGGCTGTTCGCACCCTGGTCGCCCCTTAACTGGTTCACCAAGAGACGGCGCATGTGGATTTCCCCCAGGCTACCCGAGGGCCGCGAGGCCGGCGAGCGGCTGTGGAACGGCGCGGGCATCGGAGACGTGCGACTGGATGACGAGGGCGCACCCACCGCCATCCGACAACTGGATGCCGGCGGCGGGGGTACGATTTTCAAACAGCGGGCGAAAGACGACTGATCAGGCGTTGACCGAGGGCAGCCCGGACAGGGCCATGGCCAGTTCCTGTTCGTCGTACTCGTGGTCGCTCAGTTCACCGGCGAAGTAGGAGGTGTAGGCTGCCATATCAAAATGGCCATGACCGCAGAGGTTGAACAGGATCACCTCATCCTTGCCTTCCCGCTTGCAGCGCAGGGCTTCGTCAATGGCACCCTTGACCGCATGGTTGGCCTCCGGAGCCGGCACGATACCTTCGTTCCTCGCAAACAGAACGCCGGCCTCGAAGCACTCCCGCTGAGTGTAGGACACCGCATCAAACAGCCCCAGCTCCTTGGCATGTGAAACCAGGGGTGCCATACCGTGGTACCGCAGACCGCCGGCGTGGAAGCCCGGCGGTGTAAAGCCGGAGCCCAGGGTATGCATCTTGGTCAGCGGGGTCATGTGGGCAGTATCACCGTAATCGTAGGCGTACTTGCCCCGGGTCAGCGTGGGACAGGCCGAGGGCTCTACCGCCACAATCCGGGATTTCTCGCCGCCTCTCAGGGCGTGCCCCATAAACGGGAAAGCAATTCCGGCAAAGTTGGAACCACCGCCAGTACAACCCACAATCACATCGGGCCAGCAGTTCGCCATTTCCATCTGCTGCATGGCTTCCAGGCCGATGATGCTCTGGTGAAGCAACACATGGTTGAGAACCGAGCCCAGGGCATACTTGGTGTTCGGGTCCTTGACCGCCAGTTCCACCGCTTCGGAGATGGCGATGCCCAGACTACCATTGTGGTCCGGAGTCTCTGCCAGCACCTTGCGGCCAAACTCGGTCAGCTCCGAGGGCGAAGCCACACATTTGGCGCCGTAGGTTTCCATGACCGCTCGGCGATAGGGCTTCTGGTTGTAGGAAACCCTAACCTGGAACACCGTAACGTCGATATCGAACAGAGAGCCGGCAAAGGACAGCGATGTGCCCCACTGCCCTGCACCGGTTTCGGTAGTGAGGGTGCGAATGCCCGCTTCACGATTGTAGAAAGCCTGGGGAATTGCAGTATTCGGTTTGTGACTGCCCGCCGGGCTGACGCCTTCGTATTTGTAGAAGATCTTTGCCGGTGTGCCGAGGGCCTTCTCGAGACGATGGGCCCGGTACAGAGGCGCCGGCCGCCAGAGGTTGTAAACGTCACGTACCGGCTCAGGGATCTCGATTTCCCGCTCAGTGGTCACTTCCTGTTCAATCAAGGCCATCGGAAATAACGGCTCAAGATCGGACGGGCCCACTGGTTGCTGGGTGCCCGGGTGCAGCACGGCGGGCAACGGCTCAGGCAGATCCGCCTGCAGGTTGTACCAGTATTTCGGCATCTGGCTTTCTTCGAGAAGGAACTTGGTTTGCATGAATTAAAAATCCCTACTGTTTGTGTTGTTATCGCCCCTCAGAATACCCATTCCAGGCCCGCATAAAAAGTTCTTCCCGGGGCGGGTTCGAAATAGCCCCGGTCTTCCACAGGGCGGTTCGCGTTGGCATTTATCCGCACGTTACTGAAGTAGTCCTGATCCAGCAGATTGCGGATTCCGGCATACAGGTTCAGGGTCTGATCCGCCATCCGTACTGAATCGCCGGCACGCATACCGACCAGCCAATAGTCACTCACCAGGGTCTGGTTGCTGTTTTCGGCGTAGAACTCGCCCACATACTGCCACTCCAGAGCCGCGAAACGACCGGCTGCACCGCGCCACTCCAGCTCGCTCACCCAGAGTTGCTCCGGCAGACCTGGAATAGCGTTGCCGCTGGCGTCGTTGCCCTGCTCATCCACAAAGTCCCTTAGCTCGTAATCCGCCAGGGTCAGCGCGCTGGTTACCCGCCAGGCGTACGAAAGGTCCCAGGCCAGACCCAGTTCAAAACCATTGCGACGGGTTTCGCCGGCGTTTTCGTAGAAGGTCTGATCGCCCACGTTAAAGGGCAGGATCTCGTCCTCCACCCGGATGGAGAACAGGGCCATGTCATAGCTGAGGCCACGGCCAAGCATGCCGCGCATACCCATCTCGCGATTCAATGCCTGCTGCGGCTCCAGCTCGGGATTGAAGCCGCCGCCATTCGGATTGGCAAACTCGGTAAAGGTGGGTGACTCGAACGCCGTACCGAGGGTGGCGTATACCTGGTGCGCCGGTGCCAGCTTGTAGCTGATACCGGCAACGCCACTGTATTCCCGGAAAGTCCGGTTGCCCGAATCATCGTTACCGTCTTGCAGCCAGTCGTCGTCAATGGCCAGACGCAACCGGTCGAACCGCACGCCAAGGGAGACGTTGAGTGCGTCGCTCAGCGCCAGGTCGCCCTGGCCAAACACCGCCACATTGGTAGCACTCTGGTTTTCCGCCTGGGTCTGGCCGGTGATATCGCCATCGATAGACACCGAATAGCGGCGCCGGTCGTCGGACTGATGGTGAACATCCAGGCCGGTTACCCACACCAGAGGCAATCCGGCCAGCGTCGATTCCTGCTGGTACTGGGAACTGATGCCGTAAAAGTGCCGGTCGTAGGCTATGCGGCTGCTTCCGGGAAACGGCAACTGCTGCGCGAAATCCCGGTGAGTGTAGAAGGTATCGAGGGTGAGTTGGCCGGGAAGGACGCCCGAGTCTTCAAATCTTACACCCAGGGTCTGCTGGTTCACGGTCTGGCTGCTGTCCAGCCTCTTGGCCAATGCGGTGGCCTGCTCCGGATCTTCTTCGGCCTGGGCCAGGGTGAGCCCACCCGGATCTTCGGATTTGGGGTTATGCAGCGCGTTGAATGTGGCGGTTATCCGCCGTCCAGAATCCAGATCCCGTGCCACACGGGCGTTGAACAGTGCTTTCTCTGCCTTGCTCTGCTCCCGGTGGCCATCAAAGGTCAGCCAGGAAAGCGTTGCTATGCCGCTGGTATCACCATCAACGCCATTTCCCTGTATCGCGGCCTTGCGATAGTCGTCACTGCCGCCATCGAGCCGCAGCCGACCGCCCTGGGGCAGCTCATCACCCAACGCAGTGGAAATATCGATCACACCGCCCGCGGCATTCCCATACTGAACGGAGGCAGGCCCCCGAATGACCTCGATTCGCTGGGCGGAATCCAGATCAATGGCATCGATCTGGGACTGGCCATCGGGCAGCGTGTAGGGGATACCATCCACCTGAATCCGGATACCCCGAATACCGAAGGGCGCTCTGGCACCAAATCCGCGAGTAGACAATCTGAGATTCTGGGCGAAGTTGTAGCGGTTCTGAAAAAACAGGCCCGGAACGGTATTGAGGGATTCATCCAGTTGCAGACGCTGCTGACCCTCACGGATATCGGGTGCGTTGATGACCGAGACTGCCGCGGGCGTTTCGTACAGATCCCGAACCAGTCTTGGTGACGTTACTTGAAGCACCAGCTCCTCATCGTTGTCCAATGACGACTGTGCAATCGCCGGAAGCGAGCTCGACATCCACACCGGTGACAGAACAAGCACTGCCAGGTAGTTATTCCTGCTCAAGGGGCCTCCTCAGGGTTCGCTTATCAAGGTTTCTCTTGATAACGGGTACGCCAGCGATGGGGAAATGGAGTTATCCCATTGAATCCATCGGAAGAGCCGGCTCAGGCGGGGATCCAGGCTTCAAGCAGATCGACCAGCCAGGGCACGAGCAAGGCGGTAGCGAAGGCGGAAAGCGCCATCGCAAGCCCGGAAAAAGCACCCATCTGCGAACTTACCTGAAACGCCCGGGCGGTCCCGATACCGTGTGCTGCAACACCCATGGCAATGCCCCTGGCGGTGTCATCGCGAACCCGGATCCACTCAAAGAGCTTGGTGCCCAGAACGGCGCCGGTGATGCCCGTGATAACAACCAATACGGCAGTCAGCGACGGAAGGCCGCCAATTTTTTCGGAAATCCCCATGGCCACCGGCGCCGTTGCCGATTTCGGGGCCAGGGACATCTGGATCTCCGTAGACCCACCCAGAAGCCGGGCCAGGCCGATAGAGCTGCCTGCGGCGATGACAACGCCGCAAAAGAGCGAAATCGTTACCGGCAACCAGAGTTGTCGAAGCCTGGAAAACTGCTGATACAGGGGAACGGCCAACGCCACCGTCGCCGGTCCCAGCAGAAAGTGAACGAACTGACCGCCTTCAAAATAGTCACTGTAGGAGGTGCCGGTGGCCAGCAACAGGATGATGAGCATGGCCACCGATGTGACCACCGGATTGGCCAGCGGATTGGAGTTGGTTTTCAGGTACAGCCGGTAGGCCAGACCATAGGCCACCAGGGTAATGGTCAGTCCGAGGAGCGGGGACGTCGAAAGGTAGACCCAGATGTCTTTCAGACCCGGCTCATTCATCGCCGCCCTCCTTTTCGGCCAGCGGCTTTGCAAACCAGCGGGTGGTCACCTGCATGATCAGCGCGGTGGCGACCATGGTTATCACGGTACTTAACAGCAGCGCCAGGGTTATGGGGACCCACTCGTCGGCGATGCGGCCAAAATGCGCCATCATGCCCACGCCCGCCGGAACGAAAAGAAGCGAGAGATGACTGAGCAAGGCCGTGGACGCCTGATCGACAGACTCCGGCGCCTTGCCCCGTATCATCAAAGTTACGAACAGCATCACCATGCCAAGTACGGGCCCGGGGATGGGAACACCGAGCAAGCGAACTGTAATCTCCCCTATCAACTGGTAGACAAGCAGAAGGGTAATGCCGTTCAGGAACTGCATAACGCAGGACTCCAGTCAGTTTTTGCTCTGTACCGTCGAAATGGGAATGATGCTTCGACCATACATGGCGAGAACAAAGCCGATGGGGAACATCAGCACCCCGTAGACCGCAGCCGGGATCGACATGGCGCTGGATTCCAGCAGAGTCAGAGTGACCATGAGGGCAATGGTGCCGTTCTTTACACCCAGCTCCACCGCCACTGCCAGGGATTCCCGCTGGGTCAGACCCGCCATCCGGCCGGCCGCCAGGCCGAGACCAATACCGGCCAGATTCAACAGGATGGTTGCCGGCCCCGCCTGCTTCAGGAGCTCCCAGATCTGGTCGCGAACACCGTACACCAGCGCCACGATCAGCACCGCCAGCACAATGCCGCCAAAGATACTCACAATGCCCTCGGCCTTGCGGGCAACTTCTGGCTTACGGGTACGAACCACCATCCCGATGGCGACCGGGAAGAGCACGATGCCAATCAGCATGCCCACGGTTTTCCAGACCGGCAGCACAATGTCTTCCTCGGTTCCCATGTAGTACTGAAGGGCAATATTGGTAAACAGCGGCAGGGTAAGAATGGTGATCAGGCTGGCGCTGACGGTCAGTACTATGGAGAGGGCAATGTTCCCCCGCGAGAGCAGCACAAACAGATTCGAGGTTGTGCCTCCGGGGCAGGCGGCGATGATCACCAGTCCGACCGCTATGGCCGGCGGAACCGCCAGCAACGTGGCCAGCATGAAGGCGATGAGGGGCATGACGAGAATCTGGGCAATGGTGCCGACGATCATCCCTTTCGGATACACCGCCACCTGGCGGAAGTCTCGTATCGTCAGGGTCATGCCGATACCGATCATGATGATGAACAGAGCAATCGGCAGTCCTGCCGAGATAAGCGGGCTGGATTCCACAACGCCTCCGGATGTTTTTGTTTTTACTGCAACCAACCGATGAAAAGTAGCACACACTCGCCTCTTTCGGGAGACTAAAACGGCAAAGGTTTGAGGTGGTACGGCACTGCAGAACCGGGGAACTTTATGACCTGAAACATCGTGTCACGAAGCAGTTGCAAGTATACTTGCATGAGATAACTAAAATACCTGGATACTGGTGGAGACGCACAAGGAATGAAACGCCTGGGAACGCTGGATGCCTCTTGGCTGGCCGTAGAATCTGAAGACACCCCCATGCATGTGGGCAACCTGCAGATCTTTTCGCTACCGGAGGGCGCCCCTGAAACCTTCCTCCGGGACATGGTGACCCGCATGAAGGAAACCGGCGATGTCGCGCCCCCCTGGGGTTTAAAGCTTGCCTGGTCCGGACTGTTGGGTCGGGTACTGGCGCCGGGCTGGAAAGTCGACAAGAAAATCGATCTGGATTACCACGTGCGTCACTCGGCACTGCCGCGCCCCGGCGGTGAACGGGAACTGGGCATACTGGTATCGCGCCTGCACTCCAACCCCCTGGATTTTGCCCGCCCGCTCTGGGAATGCCACGTTATCGAGGGCCTCGAGAATAACCGTTTTGCGCTCTACACCAAGATGCATCATTCCATGATTGATGGCATCAGTGGTGTACGCCTGATGCAACGTGTACTGACAACCGATCCCGACAAACGGGACATGCCGCCACCCTGGTCGGTTCGGCCGGAGCGCCGTCGCGGCAGCAAATCCGATTCCGAGGCCAGCGTGCCCGGTGCGGTTTCACAGGCCATGGATGCCCTGAAACTGCAGGCAGATATGGCACCGCGTCTGCTGCAGGCGGGCAACCGGCTGGTGCATTCGGTCCGCCACCCCGAGGACGGTCTGACGGCGCCGTTCACCGGGCCCGTCTCCAAGATCAATCATCGGGTCACCGGCCAGCGCCGGTTTGCCACCCAGCATTATCAGCTCGACAGGATCAAGGAACTTGCCCACGTTTCCGGCGCTTCCCTCAACGATATCGTTCTGTACCTGTGCGGAACTGCCCTCAGGCGTTTTCTGCTGGAACAGAATGAACTGCCGGACGCTCCCCTCACCGCCGGCATACCGGTCAACATCCGGCCGTCCGATGACGAAGGGACAGGCACCCAGATCAGTTTCATGATCTCTTCGCTTGCGACCGACGAAGCCGATCCGCTGACCCGCCTGCAAAACATCAAGGCGTCAACGCGAAGGGCCAAAGAGCATTTGCAGAAGCTGCCCAAAAGCGCGCTCACCCAGTACACCATGCTCCTGATGTCGCCTTATATACTGCAGCTGATGTCCGGCCTTGGCGGTCGCATGCGGCCGGTATTTAACGTCACGATCTCCAATGTGCCGGGGCCCCAGAGAACGCTCTACTACGAGGGCGCGAAACTGGAAGCCATGTACCCTGTCTCGCTGATTACTCACGGTGGCGCTTTGAACATCACCTGCCTGAGCTATGACGGCTCACTGAACTTCGGCTATACGGGCTGCAGGGATACCCTGCCAAGTATGCAGAGACTTGCGGTTTACACGGGTGAAGCACTGGACGAACTGGAAAGCCTGATTCTTCCGCCAAAGGCCAAACCGAAAGCTGCGGCCAAGCCCAGTGCGCCGCGCAAACAGTCGACGAAAAAGAGTAAAGCGGACTGATACAACGGACAATCAGCCCGCGCTTTGCCAGTGGGCGGCGCCCACGAAAATCAGTTGCAGGAAGCGGGTGGTCCGCTTCCTGATCTGCTCGATCTGATAGTCGTCTTCGGCGGATACGCCGAGCAGATCAGTCAGGCTGAAGGCGACACTGCGCACCACCAGGTCACAGGTCATGTCCAGATCCTGATCGGTCAGATGGTCCACCAGCCTCAACCTGCGCAGATCATTCGCAAGCTCACTGGCAAAGAAACGCATCTCGCTCCGGATACCTTCCTGCACTGCCCTGCTCTCACCGGCCAGCCCCTGGGCCATGAACAGAAAGAAACTCCGGTTGGCCTGCGCGTGGCTGATAAAGATGGCCACCGATTCTTCAATCAGTTTGTCCGCCTGCAACACATTCGCGCGGGCTTCTCGCATCATCCTGCGTAGCACCAGGCCCAGCTCATCCACAAGCTGCAACCCCAGATCGTCCATATTGCGGAAATGCCGGTAAAACGAGGTGGGCACCACGCCTGCCTGACGTGTCACCTCCCGGATACCAAGACTGGCGAAATGCCTGCCCTTGCCTACCAGGGTTAACGCCGCGGTCATCAGTTTCTCGCGGGTTTCACCGGGCTTTCTTCGCTGTTTTTCCGCCATCCTGTACCCATACCGCCTGCCGTTAGCCAATGGTTCACAAGTGTACACATCCCAAAAAATAAAAGTACAGAATGCTTGTCATTTTGAGCCATTACGAGCTCAGCCGTTGTCAGTTTACGTAGTCGTGTGTACATTCGTACACATAAGTGAACACTTGTACACACGGACAGCGAAAAGCCTCAGGGAGGCAACGATCATGTTAGCGAAACAGACCCAGCAAAAAGCCCTTCACTGGCTCGGAAGGCAGCTATTCAACCGGGATGACCCGGAAGCGTTTTTTGACCCACTGCTGGAACGCATCAACCCCATGTGGGTACAAGAGTACACACCGGCCAGAGTGGAGCAGATCCTTTCTGAAACCGGGGACACCAAGACACTGGTTCTGAAACCGGCCAGGCGCTGGTCGGGCTTCCGCGCGGGCCAGCATGTGAACATCTGTGTTGAAGTGGATGGAGTACGCCGAAACCGTACGTTCAGCCTCTCGAGCTCACCCCTGCTCTGGCAGGAACAGGGACTGGTCACGCTGACCATCAAACGCCTTCCCGGCGGCCTGGTGACCAACTGGCTTCACGATCACCTGCAAACTGGGGCGGTAATCGGTCTGGGCGAAGCCTTTGGTGATTTTCTGATACCAGAACCGGCCCAACCGGTGCTGTTTATTGCCGGTGGCAGCGGCATCACGCCAGTGTTGAGCCAGCTTGAGACCATGGCGGCCCAGGATTACCGGGCACCGGTGACTCTGCTGTATTTCGTCAGAACCCGTGATGACGTTATTGCCCGGGAGAAACTGTTGGCCCTGAAGGCACGCTATAGCGCCCTCACGCTTAATATCATCGCCACCAACGAGTCCAGGGAACCCCGCTACCTGCGTGGCCAGGATCTGGACACAGTGCCAGGCATCAAGGCTCGGCAGGTCTATCTCTGCGGCCCCAAAGGCCTGATGGATCTGGCCCAGGGCCTCCTCTCCGAGAGAGGCTTTGCTGACGCGGATATCCACAGCACGTTCTTTTCAGTGCCAAGTGCCAACCTTGGAAACGAAACACTCGGTGGTGAGGTTCAGTTTGAGAGCAGCCAGATGATGGTCGATTCCGAGGGCGATGCCACCCTGCTGGAAATCGCCGAGGCCGCCGGACTGACACCGCGCCACGGATGCCGCATGGGCATCTGCCACCAGTGCAGTTGCCGGAAAACCACGGGTACCGTCATCAACCGTCTGACCGGCCAAACTTCCGGCCCCGGCGAGGAGACTGTCCAACTTTGTATCTCCGTTCCCCGCGGCCCGGTCTCACTCGACCTTTAAGAACCCACATCCGATTTTATTGCGGGGCCTGAGCGCACCGCAGGGAGTATGACCATGAAAAAGATGACCGAAGCGCAACTCGCAGAACTTGAAACCGATCTGAACGCGATCCGGGAGGAGGTTCTGGCGGACCTCGGAGAACGGGACGCACGTTACATCCGGAGAATGATCCGGCTGCACCGGAGTCTTGAGGCCGGTGGCCGGATCATGATGCCATTCGGCTTCCTTCCGCCGGTGTTCGTTGCTGCCACGGCAACCCTCGGCATTGCCAAGATCCTGGAAAATATGGAGATCGGTCACAATGTCATGCACGGCCAGTATGACTGGATGAACGACCCGAGCCTGAATTCCCAGACCTACGAGTGGGATACGGTCTGCACAGGTGACTCCTGGCGCCGTACCCATAACTATGAACATCACACCTACACCAACATCATCGGCAAGGACCGTGACTACGGCTACGCCGTCTTACGACTGACCGATGACGAGCCCTGGAAACCCTGGCACACGCTGCAGTTCATCAATTACATTCTGCTGAGCGTGTTCTTCCAATGGGGCGTGGGCCTGCACGAACTTGAAACCGAGAAGCTGCGAAGCCGGGAAATAAGCTGGCGGGAAAAACTGCCGTTCCTGAAGCAATTCGCCCGCAAGGGTGGCCGCCAGGCCTTCAAGGACTACGTTTTCTTCCCGCTGCTTACCTTTCCGGTGGCTCCGATTGTTCTGGCGGGGAATGTGGGCGCCAACCTGATCCGTAATCTCTGGTCATCCACGGTGATTTTTTGTGGCCACTTTACCCAGGATGCGGAAACCTTCACAGAGGAGGAATGCGAGGGCGAGAGCAAGGGCCACTGGTATTTGCGCCAGCTCACGGGGTCCTCAAACTTCACCGGGGGCCGCTGGCTTCATATTCTGAGCGGCCATCTTAGCTACCAGGTGGAACACCACGTGTTCCCGGACCTGCCCGCCCACCGGTATCCGGAGATTTCCGGGAAGGTACAGGCGGTGTGTCGAAAGCACGGCATTCACTACAACACCGGCAGTTTTGCCAAGCAGTACGGCACGGTAGTCAAACGCATACTCCGACATTCACTGCCGGAGAAGTTGATGGGAATGGCCAGAGCGGCCTGACAGGGCTGGAGCGGCCAGGCGCCAAGGGCGCGCCTGGCCGCGTCAGGCTATCTGAAGTAATCTCAAGAGCTGGGGCCTGTGCTGATCCTGGATAACATCGGCCAGGGTGTACTTGTCCAGCACTTCCAGGAAGGCCTTCAACGCCTCACCGAACATCGATTTCAGGCCACACACGGGGGTTATCTTGCAGGCGTTCTTGGAGGAAAAGCACTCCACGATGCTCAGGTCCTGTTCGGTTTCCCGTACCAGGATACCAACGTTAATATCCGAGGGCGCCCGATGCAGACGCATTCCACCCTTTTTGCCCCGGATGGTTTCAATGTAGCCCTTCTTGTTCAGCTGGTGCACCACCTTCATGAGGTGGTTTTTGGAAATGTCATAGCTGTCAGCGATTTCCTGAATGGTCGCCAGACGATCACCCTGAACTGCCAGATAGATCAGTACGCGAAGTGAGTAATCCGTGTAACGGGTGATGTGCATTCAATACTCCAGTCGTGTGTGCAATCGTTCAATAAGAAGGTCGGGTTACCAGATAACAGGCGGTGCCGCACAAAAATACGCCAGAAATGCCCAACACCATCGCTGACGCTCCCAACGCAAACAGCATCCCCCAACTCAGGGCCATCATGCTGCACGCCAGCACCTTCGCCCGTGCCGGCACTGCCCTGCGTGTACGCCACTGATCAATGGCAGGACCAAACCTGGGATGGTCTTCAAGCCACTGAGCAAAAGCCGGAGACCCCTTGCTGGCAAAAAATGCGGCCAGCAGAACGAAGGGTGTTGTGGGCAACAACGGCAGAACCACTCCTGCAGCAGCCAGCGTAATCGAGATATACGCAAGAATACGAAATCCGGTTTTCCCAAAACGATCGCCCATCACGGGGTTCTCACCAAGGTTCATAACTGCATCTATTCTACCGGGATTCAATGGACAGGTCTGCCCAAACGGCTGAGAAAAACCAGACGCGCCACATAGGCCACCTTGATACCGACCGCAAAAACCAGGGTTCCGATATGGGCAGCAATTTGCACAGACAGTGCAAGCGCGCCCGCCAACGGGTATGCAAGCAGAATTGTAACCATCAAACCCAACACTGACAGTCCCAGGGTGCTGTTTGCTGTGAAAAGCCACTTTTCGTATTCACTCATGAATCCACCTATAACATTTACTATAAATACATCTTAATGCTAAGCCGGCACCAGAAAAAAATCAAACCGTAGAAAGTCACCCACCTAAAAACCTTCCCTTGCCCATCTACGACTTCCGATATACCCACAAAATAAATTTGACACCTTAAATGCATCAAATCAAAATTCCTGCATAAAGATTTATCTTAAATAAATGTTTAATGAGGAGACAGTGTTATGAAACAGAAAGACGCCTACCCGACCCGACTGGGAGGAGCGCACCATGGCTAAGTACCGCCGCCTCTGGTTTTTGCTGATCGGAATCCTGGCAGTAACCTTCACGCTCCTGGGGTATTTCGGTGCCGAGGTGTACCGCGAAGCACCGCCCATCCCGGATCGCGTTGTGTCCGCCGACGGCGACACCCTGATGACCGAGGAAAGCATTCTTGATGGACAAACTGCCTGGCAGTCCGTCGGAGGCATGCAGCTTGGCTCGATCTGGGGCCACGGTGCCTACCAGGCACCGGACTGGACCGCCGACTGGCTGCACCGTGAACTGGAAACCTGGCTGGAAATCGCAGCCCAGGAAGAGTACGGGCAGGAATGGCACAGCCTCAGCGGGCAGCAGCAGAACGCCCTGCAGTACGACCTGAAAACCGAGTACCGCACCAATACCTACGACGCCGCTACCAGCACTCTGCACCTTTCCGAGCGCAGGAGCGAAGCTATTGCCAGAACAGCCGACTACTACAGCCGACTGTTCAGCGACGCTCCGGAACTGCAGTCAACCCGCGAAAACTACGCCATGAAGGAAAACACCCTGCCCAGCGCCGAGCGGCGCGAGCGGATGACCGAGTTTTTCTTCTGGACTGCCTGGTCTGGGCCTGGGCCTTCCTTCGCAAAGAAGATGAAGAACCACAGGCCCCACTCAAGGACCCGCTCAGCGAGGTTGGGCTGACGCCTTCGCAAAAAGCACTGGGCAAATACCTTTTGCTGGTGGTTGGCCTGTTCACCTTCCAGGTCATGCTGGGCCACCAGGGTTACGAGTATGTAGACCTTGGCCGCCTCTGGCAGATTGGCAAGTTCCTCGGCATCGTGTTCTGGCTGGTGCTGATGCTGTTCACCAGCCTGTTGCCCGTCGGCATCATCCAGTTCATTGCCAGCGCCAGCGAGGGCCTGTGGTACGCACGCAGTGAAGCCTTCATGCAGAGCGATATCCTGCAAACCCTGCGCTGGGTCAGAACCGTTGGCGACGTGGTCTTCATCGTTGGCGCACTCGCCGTAACCTGGCAAGTCGTGAAGGGCGTTTTCTTCCCGGATCTGGAGCCGGTTGCCCTCGAAACCGATGAAAGCGGCGCAACCAGCGAGCTCAGCGCCTGAAAAAAAGAGCCCGGGCCAGGGACGGCCCACTCTGAATTACCTGACAGCAGGCTTACCTCCCGAGGGGTATCGGAATTGGTGATCCGATCTGCAATACTTGGTCTATACTCAGGTTAAAAAACAATCGGCAACAGGACCAACCCGATGCCCCAGAACAAGCTGACAGACCGTTTTGGTCGCACCGTCAACTACGTGCGTCTGTCCGTCACTGACCGGTGCGATTTCCGCTGCGTGTACTGTATGGCCGAGGACATGACTTTCCTGCCCCGCCAGCAGGTTCTCACCCTGGAAGAAATCGCCCGCGTTGCCCGCAACTTCGTTGACCTGGGTACCGAAAAAATTCGTCTGACCGGCGGCGAGCCGCTGGTACGCAAGGATATCCTGGAGCTGGTAAAGGAGATTGGCACTTACGGTCTGCGCGACTTTGCCATGACCACCAATGGAAGCCAGCTCACCACCATGGCCGAGCCTCTGCGCAAGGCGGGGATGCATCGCCTGAACATCAGCCTGGATTCCCTGGACGCCGACAAATTCCGCAACATCACCCGCACCGGCAAACTGTCACATGTGCTGGACGGTATTGATGCTGCCCGGGAAGCTGGCTTCCGGGGCATCAAGATCAATACAGTGGTGATGAAGGGCCGCAACGACGAGGAGATCCCGGAGCTGATCGAGTTCGCCCGCAAGAAAAAGGTGGATATCAGCTTTATCGAAGAGATGCCGTTGGGTGAGATTTCCGAACACGATCGGGGCCTGGCGCTTTGCACCAGCGAAGAAGTTCGGGACATCATCCGCAAGCATCACGAGCTGGTGCCCGCTACCGAGGATTCCGGCGGTCCCGCCCGTTATTACCGCATGGAAGACAGCGAGACCCGGGTCGGTTTCATTTCTCCCCATTCCCACAACTTCTGTTCTACCTGTAATCGGGTGCGGGTGACCGTCGAAGGTCGGCTGCTGCTGTGCCTGGGTAACGAGCACTCGGTGGATCTGCGCAGGGTGCTACGGGGCAATCCGGTGACTGATGACAAGTTGCGGGAAACCATTATCAATGCCATGGATCTGAAGCCGGAGCGGCATCACTTCTCCAGCAACGGGGATGTGCAGATCCTCCGGTTCATGAACATGACCGGCGGCTAAGCGGCCGGCACAGCAACCAGCACAACAAAAGGGTCAGATGAAAGCTTTCATCTGACCCTTTTTCATTTCTAGTGGTCCATTCCGTCCATTCCGTCCATACCATCCATACCATGCTTCGCCAGGCCGGTATTCAGATGCTCCATGGTGATCGAACTGTATTTCAGAACCTCACCGCCATGTTCCATCATGAACCCGTGGGCGGCTTCCTCGGTCGCAAAGGAGGCAAGCGTCGGCCCCATGGCGCCCGAGCGGTCAGAGCCAACCACGAAGAAAGCGTCCCGGGCGTCGATCAGGGCGGTGTCGTCCGGATGCTCCCACTCGGTCTGGGTCATGTCGTGGACGTAGAGGGTGTGATCACGGTTTTCATTCTCCGGCTGGAGCATCCAGGCGAACATGTCCTTGGTGGAGCAGAACTTACGGACGTGCTGCTCTTTCTCGGTTATGGCCTCACCCTTGGGGCCCGGGAAATTGGAGATCACCATGCCGCAGACGTGGCATTCATCGCCGCTTTCGAAATGCACCGGTTCGGGTTTGGCCATGGTCTGCTCCTCATTGCCCGAACAGGCGGTGAGGGTTATGGCTGCCAGAGCGGCGAGGAGCCAGTTGAGTTTACTTCTGTTCATCGGGATAACTCCGTTCAGATACGACGGTTTCGGAAAAGTAACAAGGCACCCGCCAGCGGGATAGCGAACCACAGCACCAGACCAATCCAGAGGCCAGCGGCGCCGATGGGCAGATCGGCACCGAGGCTGAGGACGCCACTTAGCTGGGCGCTGTCGCCGAAGGCAACGATATTGAGCAGGCGGTAGATATCCGTGGGATTGAGCATCAACAGCCAGGGCAACAGTTCCGCGCTGAACTGGCCTTCACTCGCCACGAGGGTACCCAGCAGCATCAGATCGAAGATCAGCACGAAGAAGAACCAGATCGCCAGGGCCAGGCCGGCGGAGATGGGCTTTTCGCTGACCCGGACACTGATCACGTAGGCAAGGGCAATGAAGCCCCACCCCAGAAGCACGGTGGAGCCAATAAACCGCAGCATGGCTGCTGCGAGACTGGCAATGGCAACGTTTTCCACCAGCACCGCAATGGCCACGCCGGCGACGCCGAAGCCAATCACAGTGGCGAAAGCCAGGGTCAGGCCATGGCCCAGGAACTTGCCGAGCAGCAACTGGCTGCGGCTGAGAGGGTAGGTCAACAGTAACAGCAGGGTTCCACCCTCTTCTTCCCCGACGATGGCATCGTAGGCCAGCAACAGTGCAATCAACGGGATCAGGAAGATTCCAAGGCTCGCAAGGCTGGCAATGGTGGCCGGCGTGGAGGCATATCCCACCTGCCCTGAGGCGGCGGCGCCAAACCAGGCGATGCCCAAAGCCAGGGTGGCGAAAACCAGGGAAATGGCCATCAGCCAGCGGTTGCGCAGGCTGTCACTGAGTTCCTTGCGGGCAATGGTCCAGATACTGTTCATTGGCTGCCTCCCCGGTGGGCCAGGCCACCCGAACCGATAAAGTGCACGTAGATGTCTTCCAGGCTGGGTTGATGAATGCTGATATCTGCCACTTCACCCGACGCCATCACTGCATGCAGCAAGGCCATTTTATCCCTTGGCTGCACATCCACCCGCAGGCGCCCGCTATCGGACTTGATGATCAGGCCACTGCTGCTCGAAGCGCTGTCGATCACATGTTCCAGCGCCGAGATACTGTTGGCGGGATCCAGAGACAGGGTTACCGGCATATTGGCCTGTCGCCTTAATGCCGCCAGATCGCCGGCAGCCTTCAGTGCGCCATCGGTGAGAATGGCTGCACGGTCAATATAAGGTTCGACACCGGGCAGGACATGGGAACACAGCACAATGCCGGTGCCTCCCTCACACAGTTCCCGGAGCAGCCGGTACAGATCTGCCGTGGCGACCGGATCCAGACCAACGGTAGGCTCGTCCAGCATCAGCAGCTTCGGCTTGCCCAACAGCGCCTGCGCCAGACCAAGACGCTGACGCATGCCTTTCGAGTATGTCTTCGTACGAGCATCCATGGCATCGCCAAGGCCAACCTGTTCCAGCAGTTGAGGCACCTGTTGCAGGGAGGCGCCCTTCAGCCGTGCGAAATGGTTCAGAATCTCCCGACCGGTCAGCTGCGGATAGAACATCACGTTCTCCGGCAGGTAACCGATGTGCTGGGTTACCTGCGGATCGCCGGCATGGCCGCCAAGCACGGAAACCGATCCCTGGTTGGGGTTCATGAGCCCCAGGATCAGCTTGATACAGGTTGTCTTACCGGCCCCGTTATGGCCGAACAACCCCAGAATCTCCCCCGGCTCCAGAGTCAGGTCGATCCCCGTAAGGACCGGGCTCTTATCGTACCGGTAACTCACATTATCAAGGTGAAAACAGCTCATCGGTTCTCCGGTTGAAGCTCTGCGGGCATCCGCATCAGGGGATGGGAATCGGTCACACCGGCGGACTTGACCACCGGAAACGCATCCTGCACCCAGCGCAGAGTATCCACCGCCGGGCTGAACATCAGAACCTTCGCTTCCGGGTATTTCCAAAGTAGCCGGTCCACGTTGTCATTGGGCTCATAGGGCACATCGCCAACGCCGTCCTGATTCCGGTCCCAGCCCAGATAATCACTCCAGTAATTGCCCTTCTTCCCTTTTGACCACTCCTGGGTGCGGGTGGCGACATACTTGACCTGGCGCTGATTATTCACGAACGCGTTGTCAAAAACCTCGTTGTCTTCCGAGCCCGCGGTCAGATGAATGCCGATATTACTGTCGGCAAAGACATTGCCTTCAAAGGTGTTGTACAGCGAGTTGTAGATAAACACCGCCTTACCTTCAGCCCCCTCAATGGCAACACCGGCGGTCTGCCCCTGGGACACACCCGTCACCACATTGCCCCGCAGCTCCGACTGGGTAATGAAATTCATCAGAATCCCGTAGTTCTCATCATTCACCGACCGGTTGTTAATCACCGTCAGACGCTTGCTCTGCATCAGCGCATAACCGGTTCGCGTGTTACGGGTGACATTGTTCTCCAGCAGATTATTCATCGAGTACATGTAATGAATGCCATAACGCAGATCCGCCATCTCATTGCCCCGGATCGTATTGTTATTCGCCGTCTCGATATAAATCGCATCCCGCGTCCGACGGATGTCATTGCCTTCAATCAGCGCGCCGGTGGTATTGAACAGATGAATCCCATTGCCCCGGTCATTCGGACGCAGACTGTCATCACCGCGAATCCGATTATCGCGGACCGTCACATCCGGCGTTGCATCCAGCCACACCCCGAACGCCGGCCCCTGCAAACGATTGTTCTCAACCACCGCGCCCCTGGCCTCCCGAGCCACAAAAATCCCCGCATCCAGCTCGTTCAGATTGCTGCCCCAGTTGCGAACGGCACATCCGGAAAACGTCACCCTCTCGGCGACGATATCCACCGCATTGCCCTGCCCGCCGGGGTCAATCACCGTCTCGGCATGGCAAGACACAGACACCCCGGGCACCCGGATTGCCAGAGACGAAATCTGTTCAGGGGGAAGCTCAAAGCTCGCACCCGGTTCCAGGGCATCAAGCTGTTCTTGCAGGTCCGCTTGCGCGGTCAGCGATAACAGAGCGACGGTCAGGGCCACTCCATAACGCATGATTCGATACATCAATGTTTTCTCAAAAGTCAGGATGAAGGAGGACTGCACCGAGTTTGGTGCAAATCGATGGTAAAGGGCTTTCCGAAACCGTTGAGGGCCATGGATGGCCCGATTCGAGCCCTACAGGGACGTACTCGCGGGCGTGTTTCGGAAAGCCCTTTACCATCGGTTTGCCACACCCAAGCCTGCGGCCTTGCCAGGGCCCATTAATGAACCCCGGCAAGAACCTCAGTGGATCAGGCTTTCTCTACAATCATGCGACCCCGCATCTCCATATGCAGCGCATGACAGAACCAGTTGCAGTAGTACCAGTGCACCCCGGGACGATCTGCCTTGAAGGTCACAGAAGAGGTCTGCTGCGGACTGACCTCCATGCTGACACCATGGTTCACCATACAGAAACCGTGGGTCACATCCTCAATGGTGTCCAGGTTGGTCACATACACGGTCACCTCATCACCCTGCTTCACCTTGAACTCCGTCATCCCGTACTGCGGCGCAATTGAGGTCATGTAAACACGAACCTTGTTGCCATCGCGGATAACCTTGTTGTCGGCTTCCAGAGTAACGCCATCCTTCTTGGCCTGCTCAACGGCAGAGGCAAAGAACGGATCGTCACGATCGTAGATCTTCCTGGTCTTGATCTGATCACGACGGACCAGAATGCAGTCGTGGGGCTCGGCGAAGGCCGGGCCATCGTGAACCAGCTTCATCTCCTCGCCGGAGATATCGATCAGCTGGTCGTTCTCCGCATGCAAAGGTCCAACCGGCAGGAACCGGTCCTTGGAGAACTTCGACAGCACCACCAGCCACTTGCCATCGGCATCCCGGGATTCGGTCAGAGACGCGTGGTTGTGGCCCGGCTGATAATGCACATCCAGCTTCTGGCGGATGTAGTTCACGTCCTCGCCGTTGTAGTGCCTGATGGCATCGGCAATGTTCCACTTGCACACCTGGCTGTCGATAAACAGAGTGGTGTAGGCGTTACCCCGACCGTCGTATGTGGTGTGCAGGGGCCCAAGACCCAGCTCTGGCTCACCCACCACGGTATCACGGGGCTCAATCGCTCCGTCGAACAGGTCATCCAGCTTCTCGATCGAAATAATGGTGACCGTTGGCGACAACTTGCCATTGGCAATAAAGTACTTGCCGTCCGGGGAGGTATTCAGGCCATGCGGGTTCTTGGGAACCGGGATGTAGCGGGTCAGGTCCGAGCCTGCACGACCGTCCACCACAGGCACCTTGGAGTCGCCCAGGGTCTTGTAGTTACCGTCCCGGACTGCCTTCTCGATGCGCTCGATGTTGAACACGACGGCCCAATCCCGATCGTTGCGCATGGTGCCGGCCAGATCCAGTGCCTTCTCCGAGTTGTAGCAGGTGGCACAGGCGTATTTGCCGGTGTAGTCTGCATCGGTGTTGTCCAGGTTGCCATCCACAATCACCTGGAAGGCCACTTCCATGGTTTCCGCGTCCACCGCATTGAACATGGTATAGCTGTTTTCAAGGCTGGTATCGCTGCCGTCGTTCGGGTGCGGGATCACGTATTCCCCGTTACAGAAGACGTACTTGGTCTTCGGCACCTTCTGCAGCCGCAGACCATGGATGGCCTGAACGTTGGGAATGGCGGTGATCTTGTCACACTTCATGATGTCCAGACGGATACGGGCAACCCGGGTATTGGCCTTGTCATTGATGAACAGATACTTGCCATCGTAACGGCCATCCGTCATGGAAATATGCGGGTGGTGGGAGTCACCGTTCAGGTGGGTATTGTCATGGCCCAATACGTCTTTGCTCTCGTTGCTAATCCCCCAGCCTGTCGCAGAATCCACGTTGAACACGGGGATACGCATGAGTTCCCGCATGGATGGGATGCCCAGGACCCGTACTTCACCGGAGTGACCACCACTCCAGAAACCGTAGTACTCGTCCAGTTCGCCGGGGTGCACAACGTATTTATTGCGGGCTTCTTCGGCGGCAGCCGCGAACGATTCCCGTGACATCACTGCAGCACCAAGGCCGGTTGCCCCGGCAACACCGGCGAGTGCCGCGGCACCCATGAACCGGCGGCGACTCTGCCCGCTCTCGGGAAGCGCCTGGGTATCCTTGGTCAGATCATCTCTTTTTTTCATAACATCCAACTCCGTTATTGGTAATGGCGGTTTTGCTTCTCGTGCTTTCTTTTTATGGGACTACTCAAGACACCTGAACCACGGGTATTTCCTCCGGGTGGCCTGGTGCGTTATGGCCACGGCGCTTGCCGCGTCGCTTGACGATCAGCGGTGGGCACTTGTGGTCATCGAAATAGGTCATCTGGCAGTCCAGGCAGTAATGGCATTCCATGTAGTTGATGTGGCCGTCCGGGTGGATCGCCTGAACTTCACACTCGTGATCGCACAGCCGGCAAGGATTGCCACATTCCTTGCGGCGTTTGAGCCAGTCGAACACTCGCAGTTTGCTTGGCAGTGCCAAAGCCGCGCCCAGCGGACACATGTAGCGGCAAAACACTTTGCGGGTGAACAGGTTGACCACCAGTAGCAACACGGCGTAAGTCACGAAAGGCCAGCTGCGATCAAACTTCAGGGTGATGGCGGTCTTGAACGGCTCCACCTCTGCAAGCCGTTCGGCGGTCGCCATGGAATCCAGCGACACTCCGAACAACACCAGCAGAATGATGTACTTGATGGCCCATAGCCGCTCGTGCACGGCAAAAGGCACGGTGTATTGGGGTACTTTCAGCTTGCGGGCAATTTCGTTCAGCAGTTCCTGCAGCGCGCCGAACGGGCACAACCACCCACAGTAAACCGCCCGGCCCCAGAGCAGGATGATGCCTGCCACCACGGCCCAGAGAATGAAAATCACCGGGTCGATCAGGAAGGTTTCCCAGCTGAAGCCACTGATCAGGCTGTTCACAAACGTGAGCACGTTGACGATGGACAGCTGCCCCATGGCAAACCAGCCGATGAAGAACAGGGTGTAGGTCAGAAATGCGTGGCGGATCCAACGCATGATTCTGGGTTTTTTCACCAGCCAGTCCTGGAAGAACAGGATAAACATCAGCACGCCGATACCAATACCGAGCACCACAATCTGGAACTCCCGCTGGTACCACACCTGCACCCACATGGGCTGGCTCTCCAGCCATTCTTCCTCGGAGACAACTGTCTCCGGACGGGTGTAATACTGCTCCGGCAGCTGGTACTCCAGCGGGAATACCTGGAATTCGCTGTCCAGCGGCCCGGTCTGGCGCTTCACCGTGAGCTCGAGTGTCCACGGTGTACCGGGATCGAAGTTGTATTGCTGGCGAATGATGAAGATCGCCATCTCCGTGAATTCCGGCATGCCCTCGGCATAGACGTCGCTTAGCCGGTAGAAATCCAGGTCACGGAAATTGAAGGTGTCGCCGAACTGACGGATCTGGATGCGATCGAAGATGCCGCCGCGAACATAACCTGACCCCTTGAAGGAGTATTCACCGTTGGCCATCACGGCAATGGCATGCTCGCCTTCCTCCAGCTCGGATGTCAGCCACTGGTACTGGCTTTCGCCCAGCAGATTCCGGCCGATGGTGGGCGCATCCAGGTAAGCGGCATACAGATCAATCAGCGGCTCTTTGCGTTCCTCCGGGCCAGCGGTATCAACGCCCTCGGCTTCCGTCCCCTTGAAGGAATCATCCACCTGGCCCTTGGTAAGCATCAACCGGCGCACAGAGCCGTCACCGGTCAGTTCCTGCCAGGTTTTCTCCTCGAAGGCCTGTTTGTCGACGGTGGCCACCGGCGGACGGGTCCCATCCTCGCCCTCAACCATGCCCAGTTCCACGGCCACCCGATGGGCGGTGCGCATGATCACTTCATTGATCACCATCACGGTCACCGTGGCACCGGACAATCCGTCCACAGCCACCTTTCGTTCCGAAGAGGTTCCGCCCACGGTTACCCGCTGGTCCGCTTTGAGGCCCGTGTACTGATCGGTAAAGGCGTGCATTTTGCTTTCGGGTATGCCCACCAGGAGAATGGGTTCGTCATGGTGGATGACCTTGGCGGCCTTGATGGTGCCTTCGGCATCCAGCACCACCATGGCATTGACCGGCTTGCCCGAGTAGGCGGGGGTCTGGACAAAATCCAGTGACTGATAGGCGTAGCCCACCAACTCCTTACGGACGTAGAGCTCCTGGATGGCCCGATTGCCTTTCCGGGGAATCACCCGGGTGACATCCGGAAACGCCTGCTCAATGACCTGACGACCGGCAACGGGCTCATACTTGGACAGAGGCGCTGCATCCAGGGCCATGGCCATGATCGACGCGAAAAAGACAAAAGCGAAGCGGGAAAAAACGGACACAGAAGACTCCCTGAGAAAAAGCGCCTTATTGCTTCAGCCTAGGCAAATTAGAGGAAAATCAAATACCTCTTATTAAATACACCTGGCGGAGGAACTGATCGACTTCACGCTGTCAGCCCAGGCTGACAGCGTTTCCGTATGAATCGAGAGGGAGGTAATTACTTATATGGCCGAGGCGGATGGACTCCACCATCATGGTCAGCGGCTGCTGCGCCTCATCGGTGGATGGGGGCGTGCCACCGCGGCCGGACATGGCGGCGACGAACACCACATCCCAGGACTGGCCTGTGGCCCGGGATTCTTCTTGCAAGGCCCCGAAATCCGGTGCCTCTTCGGGCGTCTTGTCGACGCAGATCACCGGCGTCAGGGCGCCGCCTTCACCGCGCTCAAAAGCGGCTCTTTCTTCCGGGGAGGCCTCGTCCGGCAACTCTGCCCGGCAGAAAACGAATAGCAGGCGCTGGGGCTCCTGCTGGCTGTGGGAGGCCTGAATCAGGTCACTGTAACTGCTGATCATCTTGGTGAATCCTTACTGGTACCGAGCCGCAGCGATTTACGCCTGGCGGGCAATGAGCTGGTCGTTTGATGCGAGCCTGCGAACTTCGTCGCACACTTCTGCCACGGCGTCTTCGCCGTAACTCTGTCCGTAGTGTTTCTTGAAGCCGAAGTCGTAGAGCCGGACATGCTCATCGGGCTCGACACCAATGTTCTCGAGGCAAGCCCGGGCGCAGTGCAGCGGGCAGCCATCAATAACCGTGATCGGGCGACCGGATCGGGCGGTTTTCACCAGGGACGGAACCTTGCCACCGACGCCCGAGATGCAGGACATTTCAAATTCGCCGGCATGGTCGAGCCTGACCGCCACATTGTTGGCCAGCTGCGCCACGTCGGAGCAGCCGGAACATGAGTAGATCAGTGGGCGCTGTTTTCTCGCGGTCACTTGTCCTCCCTTCCAGACGCCTGGAGGCTCGCTTTAATGTGGTTAGTTACTGACTGATCTCGATCAGTCGCTGGGGGTCTGAAATAAACAGTCGGCTACGGTTAACCCGCACCAGGCCGTTGGATTTGAGATCCGCCAGAATCCGGGAGAAGGTTTCCGGCTGCATGGCAAGTCTGGAAGCCACCAGGCACTTGGGCAGCGGCAACTCTACTTCTCCACCTTCCTCTGCGCCGTTGGGCAGCAGGTCGATCAGGTAGCGGATCAGACGGTCACGGGCGTTCTGGACGGTCATAATTTCCAGGTCATGGAATCGGGAGACGGCACGTTTGGCGTAATGTCGCAGGGCAGCCTGGGCGTATTTCGGGTTGCTTTCCAGCATGTCCTGATAGGCCTTGACCGGAATCATCAGTACTTCGCTGGATTTCAGGGCCTCGGCGTAGCAGGCATACCGGGGCGGATCGGCGTAGATCATGACTTCGGCAAAGCAATCACCGGGGGAGATGCTGTCGAGAGTTCGGTCGATACCAGAGGAGTCCAGGCGGTACAGACGCAGGCGGCCGGAAATCACGAAGAAGAAATGGTGCGCCGGCATGTCCTGGCGGTAGAGCAGCTGGTGATGGCCAAGGCGGATTCTCCGGGATTGCTGGATCAGGTGCTGCAGGTCTTTGCCATTGAGTTCCGAGAAAAGTGGATGGCTACGCAGGGCCTGGAGGTCGTCTTCATCATCGAAAGGCTTGTTGACGGCGACGAGCACGGGTTTGGTGTAGCGGGTTTCGGCCGTTTGGGTCATTGCCATGGGGGTATCCTCTCTGCATATTCATGCATTCAAAATCATGATTAAAATAGTAGAAGGATACTGGGGGAAAATCGCTCCCCCCATGGGGGTAGTTGGGGGATTATTCGGGAGTAATTGACCTAACTCAAAGTGTTCTGTTGCTAACTGATTTGAGCCGAAAAGACCAGTTTTGAGCGTTGCCCGCGGCGCATCGGACATAGAGCACAGGTTGGCAGCCAGTAGGGCTTCCCAAAACGCGCTCCTTGCGGCACGTCCCTGTGACGCTTGACTGCAGCCATCCATGGCTGCAGACAGTTTTGGGAAGCCCTACTGACCACCAACCTCCCGATCCTGGAGCCATACTTTCAATTACTGCATCAGGGGCGAGTCCGGGAGTTCCAGATCGACACCTTCCACACCCGTTTCCGCTGCCAGAACCTGCAGGTACTGGCGAAATGCACGTCGGGTGACGCTCTCGCTCAGGTACTGTCGGATCTGGGGTTTGACGTGCTCGTACGGGAGCTGCTGGCCGTCGATTCGCTGGTCGACGCGGACGATGTGCCAGCCGTAGCGGGTTTCGATCAGTTCCGGGTTCAGGCCCTCTTCCAGGGACAGGACGGGGCGCTCGAATTCGTCCACTGTCTGGCCCTTGCTGATCTGGCCGAGGCTGCCGCCCTGGTGGCGGGATTCGCAGGCAGAGTATTGTTTGGCCAGTTCGGCGAACTGGGAGCGGCCGTCGATGAGGGACGACAGCAGCTGTTGGCCGGCTTCTTCCTGGCGGATGCGTTCCTGGACGTCGTCCGGGGCAGCAGCGAGGAGGATGTGGCTGACGGCCATCAGCGTTGGGCTGCGGAAGCGGGCCGGGTTGGCGTTATAGAAGCGTTCGCAGTCCTGTTCGGTGGGGTCCGGGACGTTGAGTTCGAGTTCCAGTACCCGGGCGATGCGGTCTTCTTCGTCGGCGATGTCGTCGAGCTTGAGGCGGCTGGCCTGTTGCAGGAGCAACTCGCGGATGACGAGGCTTCTGGCGGCTTCATGCCAGGCTTCGGCGACTTCTTCGGCCGGGTGGTGCTGCATTTCCCGGGCGATGTCGTCTTCGCCGATGAGGGTTTCACCCACGGTGACCGGCGGGAACTGGTTTCTGGGTTCTTCGGCGTCGCCGACGGGGATGAGTTGCATAGCAATAACCTCGGTAAACATGGGGTCAGATGAATGCTTTCATCCGACCCCGATTTCATTTGCATCAGGCGCGCTTGCGAACCACCTGGTACCTGCGCCCGAAATACTCCACCGGCACGCTGAGCATGTGCACCAGTCGGGTAAACGGGAAGAGTACGAAGATGGTCAGGCCCAGGAAGATGTGGGTCTTGTAGATCCAGTGCACGTCGGCAATGTAGCCGGCCACGCCGCCCTGGAGGGTGACAATGCCCTGGGCCCAGGCAGAGAACTTGAGCATGGTGCTGCCATCCAGGTGACCCATGGTGGGCAGAATGGTCAGCAGGCCGAGTGCCAGCTGAATGACAAGGATGACGATGATCATGTTGTCCGCAAAGGTGCTGCTGGCCTTGATACGTGGATCAGTCAGACGACGCCAGGCGAGCATGCCGCCGCCAATGATAGCCATGATGCCGGCAATACCACCCACCACGATCGCCATGATCTGCTTGGTGCCGGGTGTCATGAACGGCTCGTAGAAAGCGTGCGGTGTCAGCAGGCCCACCAGATGGCCGAAGAAGATCACCAGTACGCCGACGTGGAACAGCACGCTGGCCATCACCATGTTTTTCTTGCGCAACATCTGGCTGGAATGGGCTTTCCAGGTGAACTGGCCCTGGTCGTAACGGGCCCAGGTGCCGATCACGAGGATCGCGATAGCAATGTAGGGATAAACCCCGAACAGTAGTGTATTGAGATAGGACATCATTTCCGTTTCCTCCTGCGCCCTCAGGCGCGCCCTGCCTGACGGGGTGTTGCGTCCGTCATCAGCTGATCACTCAGGTGAATGGTCTGGGTCTGTTCCAGTTCCCGGCGGCGTTGGCCTACAACACTGCCGGTACTGCAGGAGCTGCCCTGATCATCAACAAACTTCACCATTTCCTCTTCCCAGACCTTGTCCAGAGCCTCCGGGGTATCGTCGCGTTCTTCCGCGGCGACAATCTCAGCAAGCTCCTGGCGGTTCGCGCTTCGACCGGACAGGGTCAGCAGGGAATCCATCACCACGTGATAGAAGCTTTCCCGTTGATACAGTCGCTCGCCCAGCAAGCCCAGGATGTGGTGGATGTCCTCCAGCCAGTTCCGGATCTCGTCCCAAGGGCGGGTGGAGAGGTATTCCAGGAACAGCGGCAGGTAATCCGGCAGCTCCCGGGCGTCGATCTCCAGACCGTTGGTCCGGTACTCCTCCATCAGGTCTACCATGGCCTGGCCCCGGTCGCGGGATTCCCCGTGCACGTGTTCGAACAGCAGCAGGGATGTCGCCCGGCCCTTGTCGAACATGCCCACGTAGTTCTCCTGCATGTCCAGCAGGTCGCCATCGCAGACCATTTCCACGCAGCGCAGCAGTTGCTCCTTGTTCTGCCTCGGCAGCCGGCTGTCCTCAAGGACAGCGGCTACCAGGGCGTCTTTGGAGGCCTGGAGTTCTTCGGTCGGGTACTCAAGCACCCGTGCCAGTACTTTCAAGAGTTGCATCTCGGCCTCCTTATTCCTGCAGCTGTTTCGGGTCAACCTGCTTCACGGTCGACAGCTTCTGAACCATGCTGGTGGTCTGCTTTCGTCCACCGAACATGTTGAATTTGCTGTCGCCGTTGCAGCCGTCGCCAAAGCTGAAGCCGCAGCCGTTGCGCTCGCCGTGGGCGGTGGCATCCGGGAAGGCTTCCTTCGCCAGCTCGCGGTGGCTGGTTGGAATCACGAAGCGATCCTCGTAGTTGGCGATGGCCAGGTAGCGGTACATTTCGTCCGCCTGGGCCTTGGTCAGACCGGCTTCCTCAAGGGCGCGCAGGTCTTCCTTGCCTTCAACGGTTTCAGCACGCTTATACAGGCGCATGGCCATGATCCGCTTGAGGGCCAGCACAATCGGCTTCTCATCACCGGCAGTGAGCAGGTTGGCCAGGTACTTCACCGGGATCCGCAGGCTTTCGATCTTCGGCAGTACGCCGTCGAACTCGACCTTGCCGGCCTCCGCCGCAGACTGGATCGGGCTCAGGGGCGGCACGTACCAGACCATGGGCAGGGTGCGGTATTCCGGGTGCAGGGGCAGGGCCAGTTTCCAGTCAACCGCCATCTTGTACACCGGGCTTTGCTGGGCAGCTTCGATCACGTTCATCGGGATGCCGTCTTTCTTCGCCTGCTCGATCACTTTCGGGTCGAACGGGTCCAGGAAGATTTCCAGCTGCTTCTCGTACAGCTCGTGCTCGCCCGAGGCGCTGGCCACTTCCTCAATGCGGTCGGCGTCGTACAGCAGCACGCCCAGGTAGCGAATCCGGCCAACACAGGTCTCGGAGCACACAGTGGGCATACCAGCTTCGATCCGCGGGTAGCAGAAAATGCACTTCTCGGATTTGCCGGTTTTCCAGTTGAAGTAGATCTTCTTGTACGGGCAGCCGGAGACACACATCCGCCAGCCACGGCACTTGTCCTGGTCGATCAGAACGATGCCGTCTTCCTCACGCTTGTAGATGGCACCGCTCGGGCAGCTGGCAACACACGCCGGGTTCAGGCAGTGCTCGCACAGGCGCGGCAGATACATCATGAAGGTGTTCTCGAACTGGCCGTAGATATCCGCCTGCACCTGGTCAAAGTTCTTGTCCTTGCGGCGCTTGGCGAACTCGGTACCGAGAATCTCTTCCCAGTTCGGACCCCATTCGATTTTCTGCATGCGCTGGCCGGAAATCAGCGAGCGCGGCCGGGCAACCGGCTGGTGCTTGCTGTCGCCAGCGGTGTGCAGGTGCTGGTAGTCGAAATCGAACGGCTCGTAGTAGTCGTCAATCTGGGGCAGGTCCGGGTTGGCGAAGATGTTCGCCAGTACCCGGAAACGGCCACCGATCTTCGGGCGGATCTTGCCGGAGCTGTCACGCATCCAGCCGCCCTTCCACTTGTCCTGGTTCTCCCACTCTTTCGGGTAGCCGATACCGGGCTTGGTCTCGACGTTGTTGAACCAGGCGTATTCCATGCCTTCACGGCTGGTCCATACGTTTTTGCAGGTGACTGAACAGGTGTGGCAACCGATGCACTTGTCCAGGTTCAGCACCATGCCGACTTGGGAACGGATCTTCATTTTACAGCCTCCTGAACAGTGTCATTGCCTTCACCGTCGAGCCAGTCGACGTTGTGCATCTTGCGAACCACCACGAATTCGTCGCGGTTGGAACCTACGGTTCCGTAGTAGTTGAAGCCGTAGGAATACTGGGCGTAGCCGCCGATCATGTGGGTCGGCTTCGGGCACACCCGGGTGACCGAGTTGTGGATACCGCCACGGGTACCGGTGATTTCCGAGCCCGGAATGTTCACGATCCGCTCCTGGGCGTGGTACATCATCACCATGCCGGGCATCACCCGCTGACTCACAACCGCCCGGGCTGCAATGGCGCCATTGGCGTTGAACAGCTCGATCCAGTCGTTGTCCTCAATGGCCAGTTCTTTTGCGTCGTCCTCACTCAGCCACACAATCGGGCCACCGCGGGACAGGGTCAGCATCAACAGGTTGTCGCTGTAGGTGCTGTGGATACCCCACTTCTGGTGCGGCGTGATCCAGTTCAGCGCTTTCTCGGCGTTGCCGTTGCTGCGCTGGTTGATCATGCTGCTGACCGTCTTGGTGTTGATCGGCGGGCGATACACCAGCAGGCTCTCGCCGAAGGCGCGCATCCACTCGTGGTCCTGGTAGAACTGCTGACGACCAGTCAGGGTGCGCCAGGGGATCAGCTCATGGACGTTGGTGTAACCGGCGTTGTAGGAGACATGCTCGTCTTCCAGACCAGACCAGGTCGGGCTGGAGATGATCTTGCGCGGCTGCGCCACGATATCCCGGAAGCGGATCTTTTCCTCTTCCTTGTTCTTCGCCAGATGGGTGTGGTCCAGGCCGGTCATTTCTGACAACGCAGCCCAGGCTTTCACCGCAACCTGGCCGTTGGTTTCCGGGGCCAGTGTCAGGATGACCTCGGCTGCATCAATGGCACTCTCGATCTTCGGACGGCCTGCGTTCGCCCCCTCGATGTGGGTGTAGTTCAGATCCTTGAGGAAGTTCACTTCCTTCTCGGTGTTCCAGTTGATGCCCTTGCCACCGTTACCCAGCTTGTCCATCAAAGGACCAAGCGAAGTGAAGCGCGCGTAGGTGTTCGGGTAGTCCCGCTCAACGGTGATGAAGTTGGGCGCGGTCTTGCCCGGGATCAGGTCGCACTCGCCGCGCTTCCAATCCTTCACATCAAACGGCTGGCCCAGCTCGGCCGGAGCGTCGTGCAGCAGCGGCAGGGTAACCACGTCTTTCTCGACACCCAGGTGGCCTTCGGTGGCCTTGGAGAACGCCTTGGCAATGCCCTTGTAGATCTCCCAGTCACTGCGCGCTTCCCAGGCCGGATCGGTAGCGGCGGTCAGCGGGTGGATGAACGGGTGCATGTCGGAGGTATTCAGATCGTTCTTCTCGTACCAGGTGGCCGTTGGCAGAACGATGTCTGAATACAGACAGGTGGTGGACATACGGAAATCCAGGGTCACCAGCAGGTCGAGTTTGCCTTCCGGCGCCTCGTCATGCCATTTGACCTCTTTCGGCTTGGCGCCACCTTCGTGGCCCAGATCCTTGCCCTGCAGGCCGCTCTTGGTACCCAGCAGGTACTTGAGCATGTACTCGTGGCCCTTACCGGAGGACCCCAGCAGGTTGGATCGCCAGATAAACATATTGCGCGGATGGTTCTGGGGCGCTTCCGGATCCTCACTGGCAAACGCCAGGGAACCGTCCTTCATGGACTGCGCCACATAGTCCGACACTTCCATTCCGGCTTTTTCCGCCTCGGCAGCAATACCCAGCGGGTTGCGGTTGAGCTGCGGGGCAGACGGCAGCCAGCCCATGCGCTCGGCGCGCACGTTGTAGTCGATCAGGCTGCCACCGAACTTGGACTTGTCTGCCAGCGGCGACAGGATTTCGTCCACACCCAGCTTCTCGTAGCGCCACTGGCTGGAGTGGGCGTAGAAGAAGGAGGTGGAGTTCATGTGCCGGGGCGGGCGCTGCCAGTCCAGACCGAACGCCAGGGGCTGCCAGCCGGTCTGCGGGCGCAGCTTCTCCTGGCCAACATAGTGGGCCCAGCCACCACCGCTCTGGCCGATACAACCACACATGATCAGCATGTTGATCAGGCCGCGGTAGTTCATGTCCATGTGGTACCAGTGGTTCATACCGGCACCCACGATGACCATGGAACGGCCCTTGGTCTTGTCGGCGTTGTCGGCAAACTCACGGGCAATGCGGATCACTTTGTCGGCGGGGACGCCGGTGATCTTTTCCTGCCAGGCCGGGGTATAGGGCTTCACTTCGTCGTAGGAGGTAGCACCGTCGTCCTCGCCCAGGCCCCGGCTGATGCCGTAGTTGGCAACCATCAGGTCATAGACGGTAACCACGCGGCCTTCGGAGCCGTCCGCCAGCTTGACCTTGCGGGTGCCCAGCTTGTGCTTGAGGATGTCCTTGATTTCCACGTGCTGGAAGTGGTCGTGCTCAATGCCACCGAAGTACGGGAAGGCAACATCCACGACTTCGTCGTGCTTCTCGACCATGGACAGCTGCAGATTGACGTCTTTGTCTTTGGCGGTCTGCTTCAGGTTCCACTTGCCCTTCTCACCCCAGCGATAGCCGATGGAGCCGTTGGGCGCGGTCAGTTCGCCGGACGCCTCGTCGATGGCGATGGTCTTCCACTCCGGGTTGTTCTCTTCACCCAGGCCGTCCACCAGATCGCTGGCGCGCAGGAAGCGGCCAGGCACAAAGCTGCCGTCGTCCTTCTCGTCCAGCATGACCAGGTAGGGCATATCGGTATAGCGGCGAACGTAATCGGTGAAGTATTCGCTGGGCTTGTCGACGTGGAATTCCTTCAGGATCACATGGCCCATGGCCATGCCCAGGGCGGCATCAGTACCCTGCTTGGGGTTCATCCACTCATCGGACAGCTTGGAGACTTCCGCGTAATCCGGAGTAATGGCGACGGTCTTGGTACCCTTGTAGCGCACCTCGGTGAAGAAGTGGGCGTCCGGGGTACGGGTCTGGGGCACGTTAGAACCCCAGGCAATGATGTAGCCGGAGTTGTACCAGTCGGCGGACTCGGGCACGTCGGTCTGCTCACCCCAGGTCTGGGGAGAGGCCGGCGGCAGGTCGCAGTACCAGTCGTAGAAGCTCATGCAGACGCCACCGATCATGGACAGGTAACGGCTGCCGGCCGCGTAAGAGACCATGGACATGGCGGGAATCGGCGAGAAGCCGATGATGCGGTCCGGGCCATACTTCTTGGCGGTGTAGACGTTGGAGGCGGCGATCAGCTCATTCACCTCGTCCCAGCTGGAACGCACGAAGCCACCCATGCCACGGCGGGGCTTGTATTCGGCGGTTTTCTTGGGATCTTCAACAATCGAGGCCCAGGCATCCACCGGATCCTTGTGCTCAACTTTTGCTGCGCGCCAGAGCTTCATCAGGTGCTTGCGCATCAGCGGGTATTTCAGCCGGTTGGCGCTGTACATGTACCAGGAGTAGCTGGCACCACGGGGGCAGCCACGGGGCTCGTGGTTAGGCAGATCCGGACGGGTACGGGGGTAATCAGTTTGCTGGGTTTCCCAGGTCACCAGGCCGTTCTTGACGTAAATTTTCCAGCTGCAGGAGCCGGTGCAGTTTACGCCGTGGGTGGAGCGCACAACTTTGTCGTGCTGCCAGCGCTGGCGGTAGCTGTCTTCCCACTCGCGGCTGACTTCGTGGGTTTCGCCGTGTCCGTTCGCGAACGGCTCGCGCTTCTTCCTGAAGTAATTCAGTTTATCGATCAAATGACTCATGGTCTCTCTCTCCGTCTGCCGGATCGTTTCTCCGATTTGAGACCATTGTGTGTGAGAAAAACCGCAAAATCTGCGTGGTTACTACCTCATAACCCGCTTCTACCACCCTGGTGGTAGCTGGCTTATATCCCCGGGTGGAGTAGGTGTTCACGCTCGTGCCGGCGACTTTCCCGGGCAAACAGGAAAAGACAGCCCACAAGCAGCAGGAAGAGAATCATGAAGACCGCACTGCGGATACCCAGCCAGTGGTTAACGCTGCTGAAAATCACCGGCAGAACAAAGGCTACGGAACAGGCACTCACCAGCAGCAAGCCGGCAACAAAGGCCGCCACCGAACGGTTTTCAACAATAACCAGCCGCTGGAGGCTACCCATGGTGCAGCCCATGGCCAGCCCGAGAGTGACGACAAACACACCCTCGACTTGCATGGGCAGGGCAAATTCAACGCGGATTGTGGCGTCAACGCCCTGGATAAACAGGGTCATGGGTGGGTAGGACAAAACAAACAGCGCAATCAGACAGACCATCAGTGCCCGGGCGACAACCCTTGCACTGCCGAATCGATCGGAAAACCCTCCGCCCAAGATCTGCGCCAGGGCTCCGGGAATAACAAACCATTGCGCCAGGCGCGCGCCGGAATCCACTGACAGATCGAACTGTGAAGACAGGTAGTCCGGCAGCCACAAAGCCAACGCAAAGAAGCTGCCGGCGACAACGCCAAAATAGCCACAAAGCTGACCGGCCCGCTTCGTCTGCATGCGGTGGAGCAGCACCCGGACTGAGGTTTCGGCGGTCGGGTCCGCCTCGGCGTCTTCCGGATCGGTAAGCATGACCAGCAGCGCAAGCACCAGCAACAGCACGATCAGATAGGCCAGCGGCACCCCGTGCCAGGAAAAGGCCTCATGGAACAGTGGCACCAGGTAGTAGTTGAATCCCGCGCCGGTCACACCGGCGCCAAACACCCCGAGCACAAGGCCCAGGCGTCTAGATTCACAGTGTCCTGTCACGAACTGCAACCCGGCACTGTAGAATCCACCCGCCAGCCCGAGGCCGCCGGCGGCAATCAGGTACCCGGGGAAGGTATCGGTGGTCAGAAGTATCACCATGCAGGCTGCGAGTCCGGCCAGGCAAATCAGCATGATCCGGCGGGCGCCGAATTTCTGCGCCGCCAGGCCCGCTGGAACGGCCAGCGCCGCGCCCACCGCCATCGGCATCGCCAGCAGGAATCCAAACTGCAAGTCGCTGAGAGCCAGCTCCGAACGCAGATGGACTCCGGCCACCGCAAAAAGGGTCCAGCACCCGGCGGCGACAACGAAGCCCGCCACCGCCAACGGCAATACCACTGCCAATGACGCCAGCCGGTCATCTGCACGATCCGTTTCGGACTTCATTACTGTCGCTCTTCTGGAAACCTGTTTTTCAGTTTCATCTTTTGATCACAAAAGGGTCAAAGATTATGATGGGTTACCAACCATTGGGGTAATTGACTATCCTCAAGGAGGTATCACGGAATCCCGGTGCGGGGCATAATTCACCCTGACCCGTCACACGCATTAATGCGCAAGAGACTGAATGAAGCCCAGAAGCCCGCTTGTAAACCGAATCGCCATCGTTGTAGGCGCCGTGGTGGTGACAGCCCTTGTCAGCATGGCGACCACGCTTGCGGTGTCCAAAAGCATCGAAGGCAATGCCACCGCAATTAATCTGGCGGGGGCGCTACGCATGGGGGCCTTCCAGTTGCTTGCCCGGAGCGCGGGGCCTGCGGTTCCAGAGTCCGGTGAGGACTCGATCTCGCAGATGCTGGACCAATACGAGACCAGGTTGGCTGACGCCAGCATCACCAAGGCCATCCCCGAAAGCCATAACCATCCGCTCGGCGCCCAGTACCAGGCCATTCTGGAATCCTGGCAAACCACGCTTCGGCCTGCCCTGCAGGAACATGACGAGGGCACGCCTGTTTCCGAGACCATGCTGGCCTCAACACAGCAGTACGTTGATAACGTAGACCAGCTGGTCAATATGCTGGAACAGCGAACCGAAGCCCGTATTGACCTGCTGCACCTGATTCAGATCATCAGCCTGGCTTTTTCCATTCTTATCATCGTGGCGCTGTTCATCGATCTGAAAAACCGTATTTTGCGGCCACTGCGCAAGCTGGTCAGCATCGCCATCGCCGTGGGCGACCAGGACTTTTCCCGTAAGGCCAACCTGAGCGGCTCCGACGAGCTGGCACAACTTGGCCAGGCCTTTGACCAGATGACCAGCGAGCTGGCACTGACCTATTACGAGCTGGAAGAAAGGGCCCGCCTGAAAACGGAAGAGCTTGAAAGGAGCCACGCGGCCCTTCAACTCCTGCATTCCGCAAGCCGGGACCTGTTTGCCAAACACGACCTGTGCAATGGGGCGATCCCCATGCTTCAGGAGCTTGAGCAGCTACTGGGCATTGGCCCGATCCGCCTCTATCTCCATGACAAGGAATCCTCAGAGCCAATTCAAGCAATCACGACCGCCAGCCGGGAACGGCCCTTCTACTGCCGTGATCACCACTGCAATGCCTGCCTGGTGACGCCAGAGGCCTATGACGAGCTTCCCGTGGAATCCAACGACGGTCGGCGGCTCCTGCTACCGATCCGTACCCCCGGACAGCTGCTGGGTACACTGGAGGTCTGGTACCCGGCTGAGGAAGGTCTTTCGAAAACCTCCCGGCGGCTGTTGGAAACCCTCAGCGACCAGCTGGCCACGGCCATTTTCCTGGAACGGCAGATTACCGAGGAGCAGCAGCAGACGCTTGCTGAAGAACGCACAGTGATCGCCCGGGAACTTCATGATTCCCTGGCACAGTCACTTTCATACCTGAAAATGCAGGTTGCCCGGTTGCGCCGCCTTAACATCGACGGCGAGCAACAAAAAACTCACGAGGCGATTCTCGACGAACTCAGTACCGGCCTGAACAGTGCCTATCGCCAGTTGCGGGAGCTGCTGGCGACGTTCAGGCTGAAGCTGGACACGCCGGATCTTGCTACTGCCCTGCAGAAGACCATTGAAGAATTTTCCGAGCGGCTGGGTAAGCCGGTTGGGCTGCAGTACAATCTGCCGCCCCAGACCCTGTCGCCAAATGAAGAGATCCATACCCTGCAGATTGTGAGGGAAGGCCTGGCCAACGCGGTCAAACACGCAGATGCCACGGACATAACCGTGGATGTTCTGTTCGAATCGCCACAAGTACGGGTGCGGATCCGGGATAATGGCAAGGGCCTGCCCGGTAGCGACCAGCCCGTCAATCATTATGGCCTGATCATCATGCAGGACCGCGCCCGGACCCTGGGCGGCAAGGTCGAAGTAAGCAACCGGGATGAAGGGGGTGTGGAAGTCACCCTGGGATTTGTTCCCAAAAGCCGAAACCTGATTCCCACAGAAGCATCAAATGCCTGACCAAAAGAGAGAACCCGATGTCTGAGTCACCCGCAAGTATTCTGTTGATCGACGATCACCCGCTTCTTCGCCAGGGCATCAAACAGTTGATCGATATGGAAGACGATATGAGCGTGGCCGGGGAGGCCAGTAACGCTGCCGACGGCATCCGGCTGGCCACCGAACTGGAGCCCGACCTGATCCTGATGGACCTGAACATGCCCGAAATGGACGGCATCGAAGCGCTCAGAAGACTTCGGGAACAGAACATCAGCTCCCGCATTGTGATGTTCACCGTGTCGGACCAGGAGGATGACGTGGTGGCGGCACTCCGGGCCGGTGCGGACGGCTACCTGCTGAAGGACATGGAACCGGAAGACATGATCAACCAGCTTCATCAGGCGGCGGTCGGCAAAATGGTGATCAGTGACCGATTGACTACCCTGCTGGCCGAGGCCCTGCGCTCCAACAAGCCCCAACAGGCATCACGCCCGGATTTCGACAGCCTGACACCGCGGGAGAAGGATATCTTGCGGCTGATTGCAGAGGGCCTTTCAAACAAGATGATTGGTCGCAAGCTCGACATCAGCGACGGCACCGTGAAAGTCCATGTGAAACACCTGCTGAAGAAACTGAACCTGCGCTCAAGGGTGGAAGTGGCCGTTTGGGCAGTGGAAGAAGGCCTCCACAAGGGCTGAGTTATATCAAATCGTTCCAGAGCACTTTGCTTTACTCTGTGCCGGTTACTGACCGCCCGGAGTAAAGCATGGCTTTTTCACTACCTTCCATTGCCTCCCTGAACTCTCCCCTGATTGGGCAAACGGTTTCCGTCCTTCGGGAGTACCTGTCCTCCCCCGCGCCCATGCTAGGCGCTATTGATCGCAGAATCCCGGTGCCCCTGAAACAGCTAGCCGCCGAGGCGCCTCTGAATCACATTTTTGCCCAGGCCATTGATGACGGAGAATTCGATGACTTCGAAGGCCGCCGGATTCGCCTAGAGGTGAACGGCGGACAACCCGGCATCACCATTGGCTTCTGGGCCGGCCGACTCCGGGTGATCGACGGCCCCGGAGAGGCAACCATCCGGGGCTCGCTGACCGCCTTCAGAACCCTGGCGGAACGTCGACAGGACCCCGACCAGCTGTTTTTCCAGCGCAAGCTGGTTATCGAAGGTGACACGGAGCTGGGCCTGGGCGTAAAAAACCTGCTGGATAGCCTGGAGTGGTGTCTCAGTCTGCGAAATCTGTTGCGGCAATAGCTCTCTTGCGTTAGCGATGTTTTAGCCATTCGGGAAAGGGCCGCCAACTGGCAACCCATGCTGGCAGCTTTTCGGGCTCCATTGGCGGCGAGATGGCATAGCCCTGTGCGACCTCACAACCAAGCTCCAGCAAGATTTCACCCTGACGAACCGTCTCCACACCTTCCGCAATAAATTGTTTGCGAAATACCCGGGACAACTCGATAACACTCCGGAGTATCGAGTGGTTTTCCAGATCATTTTCGGCGCCAGAAACGAATTCCCTGTCGAGTTTCAGAGTTTCTACTGGCAGCTGTTTAAGATACGACAATGAAGAGTAGCCGGTTCCAAAATCATCGAGTGAGAAAACCACACCCAGAGCCTGGCACGCTGAGATGGTAGCCACGGCCTGCCCCAGATCACCCAGCGTTGCGGATTCAAGAATCTCAAGATCCAGTCGAGAGGGATTGATGTCCGGAAATTCCTTGAGAATATTTGTCAGGGTCTCAGGAAACGCCTCGGACTGCAGATGCAAGGCAGCAATGTTAACGCTCACCTTCAGTTCGAGGTTCTGCTGATCCCAACGTTGCATTTGCCGCAGCGATTCCCGCAGAACCCACTCCCCAACTGAGATGCTCAGATTGTGGTGTTCAATTGCCGGCAGAAACTTGCCCGGAGACATCAACCCTTTGTCCGGGTGTTGCCAGCGTATCAGCGCCTCAGCCCCGACGATCTCGCCCGTTCGCAGGTTAACTTTGGGCTGATACAGGAGCCGGAAATTGTTTCTGGTAAGGGCCTCACGGATTCCTGACAGAATTATCTCTCTGGCACGGTAACGGCCCTGTTCTTCAGCATCCAGATATAGCCAGTCGCCTTTCGCTTCGTGCTTGGCAAGGAACAGTGTCTGGTTCGCTTTGCGAAGCAAACTATCAGCATCCGAAACCGTCTGCTCCACGACAAACACGATACCGGCCGTGAATTCGACGATCACTTGCTGATCATTCAGATGAAAGGCCTGCAGGCCCGATAGGCGCAGAGCTTCGAGCGTGGATTCTATTTCGCTCGTATCTGGTAGTAGCAGTATAAACTCATCGCCCCCTGTTCGGGCGAGGCGGGCTCCCGACGGGATTGAATCAAGCCAACGTCGCGTGAGAAGCTTGAGGAAATAATCGGCGGTGTCTTCGCCGAGCGTGGCATTGATCATCACAAAATCATCAAGATCAATAGCAACCACAGCACCCGACCAGCCCGACCCACTCTGACCTATTCCTTGTAACTGCTTCCTGAGTGCTTGAACGATTCCATTTCTGTTTAACAAGCCTGTCAACGGATCCTCAAATGCGAGCGCTTCCAGTTGTATTTGATATTCGCTGGCCTGATTATCCAAGGCCTCCTTTATTTGCTCTTGCTGAAGACGGTGCAGTTCATCTTCGGTTCGCAGTCGCGCCATTTTTTCCCGCATCAACTGAATGGTGCTTGCAGACAATTTGCCATAGATTTCGAGCAGCGCGCTGACCAGCACAGAAATGGAACCGCTCAACTCGGAATCCACCTTCTCGCTCGCCTCTCCGACCGTTAGCCCCTGATCCATCGCCCGAATGGTAAGCGCCATACGTCGGTCTGATTCAAGAATATGAAAAGCCAGCCACTTGGTAAGATAGTCAAATAGCTCGGTCAGTTTTTCTTCGTGGGATCCAGGCCCTTGCTTGAGCATCTGAATTCGCGCAAAAAACATTTGGTGGTTGTCGTGGTGATTCTTGGCCATTTCCGAATCGCCCAGGGCGCGATCCCAGATCTGCTCTTCAAACTGGAAGTGATAGGATGCATAAGACAGCAGTTCGTCCATTACCCGATCTGCCGTCATTTCCGAAGCATCTGAGGCAAAATGCCACGCTAGTCGATTCAGAATCTCCACCAGGGCTTTATGCTGATCATCAATATCCCCAAACCCGGTCTCAAAATTCCTGTTCCAGGGAAAAATCTCGAAAGTCGTTGATCCGTCAAACTGTGATTTCGCCAACTGATATCACCTCTATCGAAAAGCCGGTAGTCACAGAATAGCGCAAGACGCAGACAACAACCTGCCGAATCGTTCAGCGCGACTAGTCAGTTAAGTCTGCACTTACCCATGATTAGGTGGACCTGTTATGGGTATCGCAACGACGCTGATAGTGGGCGAAAATTAAACAGCAAACTCTGGAACTCAATCTCGTTGAACCGATGAACAGCCTATCCCAAAACTCCCACAGGACGTTACAACCACCCACTTTGGTGGCTGACCGATTACAAACCCCACTCTGGGTTTTTGATATACAACATCTCAACATTGTCTGGGCCAATGCTGCTGGCGTGAGCCTCTGGGGCGCTCTGCTTTTGGCAGATGCTTTGCGAAAAAGGATTAAGGAAATGTCGTTTCCCCTGGTCGGCCATCAGACGATTAGTCTGGGGGTTGCTGAAGTTTCCCCCAATGAGCTGCCGTGCCAAGCTTTAATGCGAGCGGATATGGCGTTGTTCAAGGCCAAAGCCAATGGGCGGGACCGAGTAGAAGCCGCAGCCTAATCTCGCTGAACACTGGTAATTTCTCTGAAAAATTGCAAATAAGCCGCCAACACGAATAGTTGGTCGATTAGCATGTGCAAACTGACGCTATTGACGCCTGGATACGGCAGAGGCTGCATTATCTGAATGCATTTACCGATTCTATAATCCTGCAATGTCAGGTAAGGTTTTCGTTTAATATCAGAATCTCTTCACCGGTGAAACCGACCACGGAGGCTTGGCGGAACCCGCAAACGAGGCAATCAAATGAATAAACACGACAGCGAACTCCCCAAAACTTTCGTTGCCTTCAGCGAACGGTTTCCAGAGCTGCAACAAGCGCATAAACAGCTTGGTAAAGCCCTCGCCGATGCTGGCCCTCTGGATGAAAAAATGCGCGCTTTGGTAAAGCTCGGCGTTTGCGTTGGTGCGGGTCGCGAATCCGCGTTGAAGTCCCACATTCGTCGTAGTCTGGAACTGGGCCTCACACGTGAGGAAATCGAGCACGCGCTGGTGCTGGGCATGAATTCGATAGGCTTTCCGGCGACGGTTGCCGCTTGGCAGTGGGCTCAGGAAGCGCTCAGCCAGGAATAAGGTTCGCCGACAGACCAAGAAGGTGCGAGCGTTTTCAGCAATCTGGACGGCCCAACGGGCCGCCATTCTCCAATGATTCAGAGTTGGTCATTCAAAATATAATCCCGGAGCGCCACAGCATTGTTGTGCTCGGTATCCTTCGCAGCAAACACGAGCGTTATGCGGTCATGTTGCTCAAGCAGCTTCTTAAGTGCCTCAAGATCCTCGCTGGCATCACCTGATGTCAGCTCTTCAAGGTACCGCTCCCGAAACTCCGGCCATTTTTCGGGATCGTGACCGAACCACTTGCGCAGTTCAGTTGACGGCGCCAGACCCTTCAGCCAGTGAGCTATATCCGCATCTTCTTTGGCCACTCCCCGAGGCCAGATACGGTCAACAAGCAGCCGTGGGCCATCTGAGGTTGAGGGTTCTGCATAAGCGCGTTTCAGTCGGATATCCATAAGCGCATTCCTCCCGGATTTTCCAGAGAATAAAACTCGGGATATAGAGCAATCTCAGCAAACGACGCTAACAAAAACCAGCAAAAGTCGCAGGGGCGGTTTATCTATATCAAGTCGGGATCAGGTCCATCCCCGGCTTGCCATACCAGTACCCGTTGCACGGCGGTGCCTCCACCAGTTGCAGCGGGTCGGAGGCTGGCACTTCTCCCCGGCGGACCTGATCAAAGCGTCTGACCACCTCCTCCATGCCCTGATGTTCCGGGCTCAGGCGCACGGTGCTTACCCCCATACGCTCCATATCCGGCAACTCCCGCATCAGGTCGTAACGGGAGCCAGACAAGGTGGAAATGCCGTTGATGCGGAACAGCTCCTGGCTTTCCCGGGAGCGCAACTCCATGCCGTCCGGGTGCTGCAGGCAGCGGAACTCGCAGTTGTCTTTGGGCAGGTTGTAATGGCGGGCGGTAAAGCAACGGGAGGACCAGGCCAGGGGCAGGAAGCCCCAGGAAAACACCTCAGCGGGCAAATCCAGTTCCTCGCCTTTCAGCTCCTTGATGAGTTGCTCGAGGGTTTCCTTGCCCAGCTCCACTGGCAGATTCCAGCCCTGCAAGCCCTGCTTTGCCAGGATTTTCAGGGTAGCGGTATTGTAGATGTTCATGGACGGGCCGGTGACAAACGGAATCCTGTTCCGGATGGCCACCTGCAGGGCGCTCTGATCGTTGGCCTCTACCAGGAATTCATCCTGCTCACAGAACCGGCGCAGGCGACGCAAATCGGCCTCGGACTCAATCAGCGTGAGCGTGGAGAGCACCACATTCTTGCCACAGGCTTTCAGATCACGGGCCAGATCCAGCCAGTCATCCGGTTTCAGTTCCCGCCGGCGGGAGCACACCACCTCGCCCAGATAGATGGTATCCACCGGCCACTCGGCGGCATTGGCATAGAAATCGAAAACGGTCTGCCGGGACCAGAACCACAGGATTGGCCCCAGGGATAACTTCAGCATGGATGGTGAAACCTTATTTCCATTTGCGATGGTAGGCGCCCAGCGTTGTCAGGCCGCCCTCGGAAAGCCCCGCCAGCGTCTGCTGCCACTGAGGCTCAACAGTAAAGCCGTCGGTGCCGGCCTCAAGATTGTCCAGGGCATGGCGCCAGGTTCTGGCTATATCTGCGATGTAGGCCGGGCTTCGCTGGCGCCCCTCAATCTTCACGGCACTGATACCCAGCGCCTGAAGCTCCGGCAACAGGTCCAGGGTATTCAGGCTAACCGGCTCCTCGATGGCGTGGTAAACATTACCCTCAACCTCAAAACGGCCTTTGCACAGAGTCGGATAGCCGGCGGATTCGCCCTGGCCATAACGGTCAATCAGGACATCGTTTAGGCGGGATTCAAGGCCCTGGGAGGTTTCCTGCCAACGTACAGCTTTGGCCGGAGAACAGGCGCCCCGGGTATTGGGGGATTCATCGGTCAGGTAGGAAGACAGGTAGCAGCGGCCCTCGGCCATGATGCACAGGCTACCGAAGGCGAACACTTCCAGTTCCACCGGGCTGTGTTTGGCCACACCACGCACCTGGTCCAGCGACAGAACCCGGGGTAGCACGGCCCGGCGAATATCGAAGTTGTCCTTATAGAAGGAGAGCGCTTCGTGGCTGGTGGCAGATCCCTGAACCGACAGATGCCGGGGGATATGCGGATATCGGTTGGCGGCATAATCCAGCAGGCCCATATCGGCCAGGATAATAGCGTCCACGCCGAGACTTGCGGCGCGGTCCACCGCCCCCTTCCATTGCTCCCAGCCATCCGGCTGCGGGTAGGTATTGATGGCACAGAAAACTCTCGCGCCCCGGAGATGGGCGTATTCAATGCCTTCGGCAGCACGCTTGTCGTTGAAGTTCAGGCCGGCAAACTGACGAGCGTTGGTACTATCTTTAAAGCCGAAATACACGGCGTTGGCGCCGTTATCAACGGCGGTTTTCAGGGCCGGGAGGCTGCCGGCCGGGCACACGAGTTCCATTGGCTTCTCCGCTTCTTTAGTGCAGACAAAACCCTAATGTCAGAGTCAGTCAATTGCCTTGACTTATGACATCACCAAGATCCATCCAACCATTTTTTTTATTTATTTTGCTGGTTTTCTGCCGTCAAACTATTTTATTACCTAATTTACTGTTATCGATGGCTTTTATATACCAATAAAATTCTTTTAAAACTTATTATTTTTACATCTTTTTAAACTTAGTTACCAATTGCACATAGATTTAGTCCTGATAAAGGTCTATCTATGCGCGGATGCGCGGATGCGCGGATGCGCGGAAAACAGGCTACTCCCAACCACACCACTCCGCCCATCTCGAGGATTTTCCTTGTATGCGCAAAAATCTCCCAATTACCCAAAACGAAAAACACTTTCCAAAAAACCAAAAGCTTATTTCCTCCACCGATCTAAAAGGGAAGATCAAACACTGCAATAGCGCATTTGTAGAGGTTAGCGGGTTCAGTCGAGAGGAGCTGATTGGTCAGCCACACAATATCGTGCGGCACCCAGATATGCCGCCTGAAGCATACGAAAACATGTGGTCTCACCTCAAAGCCGGGCGCCCCTGGATGGGGCTTGTAAAGAATCGTTGCAAGAACGGGGATTTTTACTGGGTAAGCGCTTACGTAACCCCTATTACAGAGGGTGGCGAGGTGATTGGTTATGAGTCCGTTCGCTCATGTCCCGAGAGAAAAGATGTTGACCGTGCCGCTGAACTGTACGCTCGAATCCGCCGAGGCCAAAAGCTGGTCACGATTGTGGATCGTCTGCCCATCACCTATATCGCTGCTGCGATTACTGCTGCAATTGCTATTGGTGCAGCTGCAATCGGTTATTCGACCGGCGCCCTGGGATTTTTGATTGTGGCCGTGTTCGGGAGTGCTCTCTGGAAGCAGATGTCAGAGAACCGTTTACAGACAGAGCTTCGGGAACTGCTTGGCGCCAGTTTCACCGATACGTTGGCCGCCAAGAGCTACACGGATGATCGTCCGGATAAGGGCCGGATTAAAGTAGCGGTTCTGGCCCAAAAGGCTCACCTTGATACCGTGCTAACACGAATTGAAGACTCGGCTGCACAGGTCAGTTCACGCTCAATGGCCGGCATGGAGATCGCGCAGGAGACACAGGAATCGCTGAACCGACAACAAGCGGAGACTGAGCAGGTTGCTGCCGCGGTTCATGAAATGTCGACAACCATTGCGGAGGTTTCCTCGAATGTGCAAGCGACAGCGAACCGTGCTGAAGAATCCCGCAACCAGGCGGTGAAAGGACGCGCTGTTGTTGAAGCCACACGCACCGCCATTGAGCAACTCAAGGAGACGGTTGATGGCATACGAATGTCGGTATCCGAGCTGGCTGACCAGAGTCATAAGATTGCTTCTGCAGCCGGCCTCATTGAACAGATTGCCGATCAAACCAACTTGCTTGCTCTGAACGCGGCTATTGAAGCGGCCCGTGCCGGCGAACATGGCCGTGGCTTCGCCGTAGTGGCCGACGAGGTCAGAAACCTTGCCCGAAGGACGCAGGAGTCGACTCAGGAAATCCACAGCATCGTCGACAGCCTTCTCACTCGTTCGGAAAGGTCTGTATCCGTTGCAACTGCAGGCGCAGAGGCTGCCGACGTTGGCCTTAAAAAGATGCTCGATACAGAAAAGACTCTTGCCAATATTGGCGACGCGGTCAGCGAAATTGCTGACATGGCATTGCAGATGGCTGCTGCAGTGGAGGAACAAGCGCAGGTATCAGACCAGATCAACGCCCAGGTAGAGAACATCTCCGGCCTCGCCCAGCAAAACCTTTTGAAAGGTCAGGAATCAACCGATAGCGTCAAGGCGCTTGGGCAGATCGCAGCAGATCTGCACGAACTTGTTGTGCGCTTCAAGTGAGCACGCAGACGGGCTGGATCACTTCGTTCGACCTTTCAAGAACTCGCCACACTCCTCTGCGCTGAGCGGTTTGGCGAACAAATAGCCCTGACCGGAGTCGCAGGAAAGGGCTTTCAGAAATTGCTCTTGCTCAAATGTTTCTATTCCTTCAGCGATCACCTCGAGACCAAGCGTATGGCCCATCTGGATGATAGCTTTCGCAATGGCTCCACCTTGCCGGTCCTCTGGTAATACCCGCGTGAAAGATTGATCTATTTTTAAACGGAACAAGGGAAACTGTTTGAGATAACTCAGGCTGGAATAGCCCGTGCCAAAATCATCAATGGCCAACTTGATGCCGATCTGATCCAGCTCTTCCAGCTTCCTAAGAGCATCCTCGATACCGTGCATTACCACACTCTCGGTTAACTCGAGTTCCAGATATTCGGGAGGCAGCCCACAACGGGTGAGCGTTTCTTCAACCGTATCTATGAAATCAGGCTGACGGAACTGGTGAGCCGACACGTTCACCGCAATCGTGCCGGATATCAGCCCAGCATCTACCCAGCTCACATGCTGTCGACAGGCAGCCTGAAGAACCCAGGCGCCGATATCGACGATTAGTCCGCTCTCCTCTGCAATGGGAATAAACTGGGCCGGCGAGATGAGCCCTCGGGCTGGATGGCGCCAGCGAACAAGTGCTTCGAGGCCTACTATCTTGCCACTTTCCAGACTGATCTGAGGTTGGTACACGAGAAAAAGCTCGTCTTTCTCCAGAGCGAACCGAAGGTCTCCCTCCAGCCCGATCAATTCCAGAGCACGCTCATTCATTGCGGGTGAATAAAACTGATACCGATTCCGCCCCAATCCCTGAGCCACATGCATTGCAGCATCCGCATTCCTGAGCAGAGTCTCGGAGTCCTCACCATTGTCCGGAAAACAGACAACCCCGACACTGACGCCCAGAATAATCTCCTGACCATCAATGGTAAAAGGGCGTGAAACAGCCCGAATGATTTTCTCAGCAATACGTGCCGCGTCCTGCTCTTCCTCTATTTCAGGAAGAACAACAATAAACTCATCCCCACTTTGCCTGCTCACGGTGTCATCAGCTCGTACGCAATGAGAGAGCCTCTGCCCGACTTCGTGCAGCAAGCGGTCACCGAGAGTATGGCCGAAAACATCATTCACGTTCTTGAAGCGGTCGAGATCGACAAGAAGCAGCGCCACCTTCAAGCTCGAGCGCTCTGCATGATGGAGGGCGACATCAAGGCGATCCGTCATTAACAACCGATTCGGAAGATCCGTAACGGCATCATGAACGGCCATGTAGTTGAGCTGCTCATGAGACTGATGACGTTCGATAACCGCAGCAAGTGTATTGGCGATACCCTGCAGAAACCTGACATCCTGCTCCGAAAAACTCCTCGGCGAGTCGCTGTATGCGCCCAGAACCCCCAACGGCTTATCTGTTTGACCAATCAGAATGTCCACGCCACTGGCAATGTGGTGGCTTTTTATCAGGTCCGACTCAGCGAAACGGACGTCGTTCATTACATCGTCAGCTGTCAGAGGTTCAGAAGTTCGAACCACAGCCAGCGCACGGGCAACCTCAGCCTGGTCGACCAGTTCTCGGCCTACCCACCCGGCGCCCCAACCCAGGCCGGCGGTCATGACAAAGGCAGACCTTTGAGGATCAAACAACGCAATCCTGCTGAACGTAGTACCCAAACCTTCGGCAGTAGCTTCGGACGCGCTTTCGATAACCTTATCGACACCGTCAACGGATAGCGCCAGCTGACCGAGCCTGGCAACCAGCAACTGCTGCCTGGCATTGTCCTTGAGTAATCGTTTCGCGCGCTTCTGCTCCGTTACGTCATGAGCCAACACCAACTCGGCCCGACGGCCCTGGAAGAGCAGAAAGTGGGACATAATCTCAACATCCAGCAACCTCCCTCCCTTGGTCCTGTGGCGCCAGACACTACCGGTATCATTAAGGCCCTCTGTTACTTTTGTCACGTTATCGAGAAGCCTAACAACGTCTTCGGACGGACGAATATCCTTGATAGTCATCCCCATAAATTCTTCACGGCTGTACCCATACTGGTAAATCGCCGCTTCATTAACCTCCAGAAAGTTCAAGGTTTCGAGATCATAAACCCACATGGGATGAGGATTGGCCTCGAATAACTCCCGATGTCGCTGTTCACTGTCCCGGATTTGCCGGAAGTCCTGCTTCAGTCGCTCCTGGACCTGTGAAATTTCCTGGATGGGGGATAGAACGCTGTCTGGATTGGAAATGGCGAGCGACTGCAATTGACGAATGATCGGCCTTCCCGCAGCCGAGCCCAGCACAGCTCCCAGCACAATCGCTAACCCGATGATCAACAGCAGAGCCAGGACCTCTCTCCAAAACAGTGCGCTGTATGCAGACTCCGGGATATCAATCCTGATCGTCCAGGGAGCAAGCCCGATCGGCTCACTGGTGCTCACCCATGCACCATCCTCCGACCCGGACTGAACACTGTTTGGTGAGTTTTTCGCAATAACTTCGCCTGTGCCATCAATCAGGCTTAAAGACCAACCGCCGGGTAATTCCAATTCTGCGATGCGAATCTGGAACTCGGAGACATCCATCGGGCTTATCAGAAGATGCTGAACCGCATCGTTCCTTAGAACGGGAACCGCAATAGCAACCAATCTGGTTCCAGTGATGGGACCGGTAAAGGTATCGCCGACTGCCGGCGCCCGAGTTTCCAGCGCTCTGGGGGCTGCCGCATGACCAGCCGGTTCTGGCACCGGAGGCAATGACGTTCCAAAGGGGGATCGGGTGTTAAACAGCATCTTCATTGGTTCACCCACATCCGCAAACAGAACCGGGCTTCCAAAATTATTGTGAAAATCTCGGGCAAGCCTGTAAAGCTGATTCCACTGAGAGGGGGTATCGACAAATTCAGAGTCTGCCAGTATTCCCAAAGCCCTTATCCTGGCATCCAGATAGTTGTCGACATCTGCGACGGCATCATTTACCAGGAAAACTGCCCGCTCTCTCATGTCCTCTTGGTGCCCCATTACCGTATGCGCAGCTATCCCGGCGGCAACCAGAATCAGGGGGGTGACGCCCAGCCAGATGAGACGTGAAAGGTATCTGGCCAATGGCCGCTGTTTCATAGCAAAGAGCTTCCCGAATTGAATCAATTGAATAAAAGACTAGCACCTGCCCGCATACTTGTAGCAGCCTCGAAAATAACGGACGAAAAAAAGAGAGGTTTTGACTCAAATCACTGTGCGGCGGGTAACAGGCTGAATACCCAAGAGGTGATACTCCATGTTCCCTCAAGACTCCGCAGAAAACCAACGCAAAAACAGCTGACTAACAAGTTCTTACAGGATCTTACACACGAACATCTACCTCCTCGTTACCCCTTATCGTGAATAGAGACCGCTCTGTCGTTCGCTGATAATACGTGCAGTTTCTACTCAACAGAGGCAAGACAATGCACATCATCAACAACCTCTCCATGCGGGGCAAGCTGACTACTCTGGTAGTGCCGGCCCTGTTGGTGATCGTCTTTTTCGCCGTCGACAGCATTACATCGAACTACGGCAAGCTCAGCGATATGCAAAAACTCGGTGCCATGGTTGACCTGGCAAAGACAGGTGACCCGCTGACAGAGTCACTCCAGAAGGAGCGGGGCCGATCAGCCGTGCTGCTTGCCAGCGACACCAACCAAGAGGCGGGCAAGCGCGTCGAAAATGCACTGGCCGAACAACGGCGGGAAACGGATGCGAGGATTGCAACCTATCGTCGAGAGATCCAGGCGCTCACCGCTGAAACCGTTTTTGACAATACCGTCGAGGCAAACATTGCGAACGTTGAACGCAGCCTCGCCAACCTCGCATCCATCCGTCGCTCGGTAGACAGTCGCTCGATTGCGCCGGTGGAATCCGCCCGGTATTACACCGATACCATCGTCGCGCTGATCGACCGGATTGGCATGATCGTGCGTCGCTCAACCGACCCGCAACTGACTCGGGACGTAAAAGCCTACCATGCCCTGGCCGAACTCGCGGAGAGAGCCGGACGGGAACGTGCGATAGGCGCATCACTCATTCGTAGTGGCGAGTTTGATCTGCCGACACTCCGTCAGGTTGCCAGCCTGGCCGGACAACAGGATGCACATCTGGATAGCGCGATCACTCTATTGACGAGTGATGACCCAAGGCGCGCCTTACTGGAATCACAGTCAGTTTCTGGCGAGCGTCAGGCACTGGAGGCGCAACGCGCCACCCTTTTCAGCAGCCCTTCCGGCATGTATGCCCTGGATGCCGCCGAATGGTTTGCCACAACCACCAAACGGATTGGCTCTCTGAATGCCATGCGCACCGATCTATTGACTGGCGTCATGGCACTGGCTGATCGCGAAGTGTCAGCGGCCCGTGGTGACCTGATCTTAGCGTCAGCGCTGTCAGCGGGCGCCGTCCTGGCCGTGCTGCTGCTGGTGTTCATCATTATCCGTGCCATCAACCTGCAAGTCGGCCGACTGCTTGAGGGCGTTCGCTTTGCTATGGACAACAAAGATCTGACTCGAAGCATCGACATTTCCAGTCATGATGAGGTGGGCACCATTGGCAAGGCCATTAACGAGCTGTTCGGACGCTTTGGCAATGCCCTGCTGCACATCGACAAATCCAGCGTCCAGCTGGCCACTGCCACGGAAGAGACCAGTTCTACGGCCGGCCAGAACGCCAGCCAGGTGAAAAACCAGCAGCAACAGATCGAGCAGGTGGCTGCGGCGACCGAAGAAATGTCGGCCACCTCCGAGGAAATCTCCCGGAACACCCAGCAGGTGGCCGATGCTGCCCGCAGTGCCATGGAGAAAAGCCGCAGTGGCGAGCAGGTGCTGCACGGTAGCGTGAAGAGTATTCGTTCCCTGGCGAAGTCGGTTCAGAAGGTGAATGAGGTAATCGAAGAACTGGAGAACCGCAGCTCAACTATCGCCGACGTGGTGGACGTAATCCGGAAGGTTGCCGATCAAACCAACCTGCTGGCGTTGAACGCAGCGATTGAAGCCGCCCGCGCAGGCGAGCACGGCCGAGGGTTTGCCGTGGTTGCCGACGAAGTCCGGACCCTGGCACGACAGACCCATGAGTCTACGACCCAAATTGAGGAGATTATCAACGGTTTCCAGAGCATTACCGACAGTGCCAGCCGTTCGATTGTGGAAAGCCACAAACTGGCGAATGCCACCAGCGAGCAGGCGTCAGAACTGGAACAGACCTTCGCCGATATTCTGACCGATGTGAACAGCATCTCCGATATGGCCAGCCAGATTGCCACCGCCTCTGAAGAACAGGTGGCGGTTACCCGGGAACTGGCGGGCAGCATGGAATCGGTCAGTGAAGCGGCGATACTGACCCTGACCGGCTCCCAGGAAATCACCCAGGTGACCGGCGAGCAGGCGCGGCTCGCCAGGGTCCTGCAGGACCTTGCCAACGAGTTCAGGGTAGCGGAAGGCTCCCATCAAGGAGCACAGCGAGCTTGAGACAAGCCAGGTACTGGTTACGCTGCACACGCCAGAAATTTGAGCGGGCCCCACTTGGCCTCAAATTTCTGGCCGCGTTCTCACTACCAATGCTTGCGCTGGTATGGCTATCCGTTTCCATCGGGCTTGATCGCTACGGGACAGTACGGAAAACAGAACAACTCAGAAGCATTACCCACCTTGCCACTAAAACCGGCTCCCTCGTAGGCCAACTTCAAAGGGAGCGAGGCATGAGTTCCGTTTTTTTGGAGAGCCAGGGACAGCTGTTCGCCGATAAGTTGCAGAATACTCGCCAATCCACCAACACACACCTTGAACGACTTAAGGAACAGCTGGCGAAAACAAGATATCCCGTTACTCACAGCACGTTCTTCCAGAACGTTCGACTGCTTGCTGGCGCTCTTATCGATAACGACCTGACAAAGATACGCTCTCGAATAGACGGGAATCAGATTTCAGCTCATGATGCCAGCGGCACATTCACCCAATATATTCTGGGCTTCAACGAGCAGATTAGTCAGTTGTCAGGGTTCACCAGTCATAATGGGATTGGTCGGACACTCAACGCTTTTTTCATCATGAATCGCCTCAGAGAATCAGTTGGTAAGGAGCGCGAACTAGTTTCTGTAGCATTGGTCAATCGTTCTCTGACTGAAGACCAGCTGCGGCAATTGACCAATCTGGCCGGCCAGCAGCAGACTCTGATAACAGGACTGCTCAGCCAGACAGATGCATCCAACATCTACCATAAGCTTAAAACCAAAACATCGGCAGAGGGTTTCAGAAACCAGCTGATCAGTGCTCCAGACAAACCTGCTGTACTCCTCGATATGAGTCCCGGTGATTGGTTCTCATTAAGAACCGAGCGCTTGGACCAAATTAGCGAGGTTGAAAACCGGCTCAGCCAAGACGTACTGGATGCGACACACACGCTTTTAGATGACGCCAGACAGGACCTCTGGCGCTACTTGACTGTTTCTTCCCTGATGCTGCTGGCAGGGGCAATACTGACCTTCCTCCTTTTCCGCCAGATTCAGTCGGGGCTGCTGCTTACCCATGCGGTTCTCAAACATACCCACGATCGAATAACGGTTACCGATGCCAGGGCCCGTATTATTGAGGTAAACAATGCGTTCGAACGGGTTTCGGGCTATCAGCGATCAGAGGCTCTAGGCAGAAATCCAAGCATCCTCAACTCCGGACATCAGGACAACTCGTTTTATCGGGAGCTCTGGGAAAGCCTGCAAGCGCACGATAAGTGGCAGGGTGAAATATGGAATCGTCGCAAAAACGGGGAACTATTTGCCGAGCTTACAACCATCAATGCCGTCCGTGACAAACATGGCGTCGTCCGAAACTATGTTGCCGTGTCCTCCGAAATCACAGAACGAGCCCACGAACACCAACGGCAACTGGAACACAAAGCCTACCACGATCCGCTGACTGGCCTGCCCAACCAAATGCTAGCCAGAGATCGCCTGGAGCAAGCTTGCAAAGCAGCAAAACGGTCAAGCCGGCAGCTCATCGTCGCCTGTATTGATCTGGACAACTTCCGAACAATCAACGACCAATACGGCCACTCATCTGGCGACTTGCTACTTGCGCTCGTGGCGCGGCGACTCAATGGCAGGTTGCAAGAAGGAGATACGTTGGCGCGAACCGGAGGCGACGAATTCCTCGTGATCGTCGAAGGTTGCTATTCGTCGAGCGCCATTCGCGAGGTCCTCGTAGAACTCCAACAAGAGCTATCAGGCCCGTTTCAGTTACCACAATCTTTGGTGACCGTCACTGCCAGCATCGGCGCAACGGTCTTTCCCGATGACACCGATGATGCCGATGCGCTCATTCGCCATGCAACCCAGGCACTTCACCAGTCGAAAGATTTTGGCCGGGCCCGCGTGAGCTGGTTTGATCCTCAGGTGGGCCGAAAACAGAACGCCCTCGCGGACCTTATCCGGGAGCTGGAAACCGCAATCAAAAACAACGAGCTGTGCCTTTTCTACCAGCCCAAAGTCAATATGGCTACCGGCCAGGTTCTCGGGTTGGAGGCGCTACTACGATGGCAGCACCCGGAACGAGGGCTGGTTCCACCCGGCCAGTTTTTGCCGCAGCTAGAACAGCACCCATTTTCCATTACGGTCGGAAACTGGGTCATTGAAACCGCAGTAGCCCAGCTACTGGCGTGGCAGGCTCGTGGCACCAGTATGAGAATCAGCATCAACGTCAACGCCTTGCAGCTACTCGATTCCGATTTCGTTAAAATACTGGAACAACAACTTCGCCGACATCCAGAGCTCAACCCTGGGAATCTTGATTTGGAAATCCTGGAGAGTGCCGCAATCAGCGACATTAACCGGGCGGCAGAAGTGCTTCGGGAGTGCCAAAACTTGGGCATTGGCGTCTCTCTCGATGATTTCGGGACTGGCTACGCCGCCCTGGAATACCTCAAGCGGTTGCCCGCCGAAACCCTCAAAATCGACCAGACATTTATTCGCGAGATGCACCGGGATTCTGGTGATCGGGCGATTGTTCGGGGCATTATCGGTCTGGCCGATGCATTTGGTTTCGGGGTGATCGCAGAAGGTGTGGAGACGGAAAAACAGGGCTGCATGCTGATAGAATTAGGCTGCCCTAATGCCCAGGGCTACCACATCGCGAAACCTATGCCCGCGGAGATGGTTGAAGATTGGGTAGCTGGCTGGCAGCCACCACTGACATGGCAACGCTATTCGTTCGATCTTCAGGAAACGTTGACCACCTGAACATAGGGGTCAGATGAAAGCCTTCATCCGACCCATACTCTGAATCTCGCCAATCAGATAATCCGGGAAAACCGCTGGCTGGCGCCTTCCTTGCGATACAGGTCAAAGATCTGGCAAATGGCCCGGATCAGCAGCCGGCCGGCGGGCTGAACCTGAAGGGCATTGCCATCATCAGCAATCAACTCATCCTGAATCATGGGCTTCAAACGGCTGAGCTCATCGGCAAAATACCGGTTCAGATCTTCCTGCCAGACATCTGCAAACAGCTGACGGTCCAGCCGGAACTGGCAAATCAGCTGGCCGATCACCCAGCGGCGGATTCGGTCGTCCCGAGTGAGGTTGACGCCTTTGGTGATGGCCAGCTGGCCGGCATCAATGGCCGCCTCCCAGGAAGGGAGGTCGTGATTGTTCTGGAAATAGGCATCGTCCGTCTGACCGATCGCGGAAACGCCTAGGGAAACCAGATCGCATTCGGAATGGGTGGTGTAGCCCTGGAAATTCCGGTGCAGACGGCCTTCCCGTTGCGCCACGGCCAGGCTGTCGTCCGGCTTGGCGAAGTGGTCCATGCCAATGTATTCGTACCCGGCGTCCAGCAGGCGGTTGATGGTGTTGTGCAGGATGGTCAGCTTCTGCTGTGGACTGGGCAAGGTGTCGCGCTGAATCCGGGTCTGCGGATAGAAACGGTCCGGCAGGTGGGCATAGCTGAACACTGAGAGCCGGTCCGGCGACATTTCAATCACCGCTTCCAGGGTCTCCGCAAAGCTTTCCGGCGTCTGGTACGGCAGGCCGTAAATCAGGTCCAGATTGATGGACCGGAAGCCGATGCGACGTGCCTCGTTGAGCACGGCTTCGGTCATGGCCCGGGGCTGGATACGGTTCACTGCTTTCTGAACCTCCGGGTTTACATCCTGTACCCCCAGACTGATCCGGTTGAAGCCCAGGTTCCACAGGGTTGGCAGGGTATCCTGGTCCACTTCCCGCGGGTCAATTTCCACACTGTAATCCCGCTCATCACCGGTTTGCAGGTTGAACAGCTCCCCGTATCCCGCCATCAGGTGTTCCATCACATCTTTAGGCAAAAACGTGGGGGTACCGCCACCCCAATGCAGCTGGGTCACCGGCCGGTCGGCCCCGAACAGTTTTGACTGGATGGCCGCCTCTTTCAGCACCCGCTCCACGTAGGGCATTGCCTTGTCGCGTTTTTTGGTGATCACCTTGTTGCAGGCGCAGTAGTAGCAAAGGTGCGCGCAGAACGGCAGGTGAGTGTACAGCGACAGCGGCCGGCCACTGGCCTTGCTACGAGCCGCGGCTTTGACCATGTCCTCAATCGGGTAGTTCTGGTTGAACTCGACGGCCGTGGGATAGGAGGTGTACCTCGGGCCGCTGAGGTCGTAGCGGCGAATCAGGGCGTCATCCCAGATGAATTCTGGCAGTGTTGAGTCTTGGGCTTTGAGTGCGGGTGTGGAGGTCATAATAAGCGCTCTGGGGTAAAACGGGGGCATCCAGGATTTGCCGGCATTTTAGGGGAATTCTTTGACTGGCTTTTTGATTCGGGTCAGGTGACTGATGGTTTCAGTTTACCAGCCCGGTTACTGAACCACCCTTGGGCTCTTGGCGTACTTGGTTTACCCCTTTGTGGGCATAGCCCGCAGCATACTGACTGGAGAATTCCTCACCATGGCCAACCTGATTCTGATCCTCGGCGACCAATTAACGAGAGACATCAACGCACTCGAAAACGCCGACCGGGACCGGGATCTGGTGGTAATGGCGGAGGTACACGACGAGGCCAGCTACACCAACCACCACAAGAAGAAAATCGTGCTGCTGTTCAGTGCCATGCGTCACTTTGCCCGGCAACTGGAGAGCGATGGCTGGCAGGTTCATTACCAGGCCTATCATCCGGACAACCAACACCAGAGCCTTGAGGCAGTGGTTGGCGAACAGGTGAAGCGGCTCAATGCGGAAAAAGTAATCACCACCGAGTGTGGCGAATGGCGACTGCATGAGCAGATCAGTGGCTGGCACGAACGCCTCGGGGTGCCGGTGGAGATCCGGCCGGATACACGGTTTATTGCATCCAAACAGGAGTTTGCCGACTGGGCAGAGGGCCGCAAGCAGCTGCGGATGGAATTCTTCTACCGGGAGATGCGGCGCAAGACCGGGTTGTTGATGACATCTGAGGGTGAGCCCGAGGGCGGGCAGTGGAACTTCGATGCGGACAACCGGAAGAAATGGACCGGCAAACCGCCGGCGCCGGCGCCATTCCGGATAGAGCCGGATGCCATTACCCGGGATGTGATCGGTCTGGTGGACGAGCATTTCGGCGATCATTTCGGCACCACCGGCGATTTCCATTTTGCTGTAACGGCCGAGGACGCAGAAGCTGCGCTTGAGCACTTCATCGATTTCGCTCTGCCCTGTTTCGGGGATTATCAGGACGCGATTTCCGATACCGAGGACTGGCTGTTTCACTCCATCCTGTCGCCCTATATCAATTCCGGGCTTCTGGACCCTTTGGCCATTTGCGAAGCGGCAGCTCAGGCGTGGTATTCGGGGCGGGCGCCGATCAACGCGGTGGAGGGCTTTATACGGCAGATCCTTGGATGGCGCGAATTCGTGCGGGGCATTTACTGGATGAACATGCCGGGATATGCCAAAGAAAACCGTCTGGGCAACACCCGCGCCCTGCCCTGGTTCTACTGGACCGGGGACACGAAAATGCGGTGCATGCACAAGGCCATTGATGCCACCCGCCGCAACGCGTACGCCCACCATATTCAGCGGCTGATGGTTACCGGCAACTTCGCGCTGCTGGCGGGTATCAAGCCAGAGGAAATCTGTGACTGGTACCTGGCGGTGTACGCCGATGCCTATGACTGGGTGGAACTGCCCAACGTGCTGGGGATGGTCATGCACGCGGATGGCGGCTACCTGGGCTCAAAGCCCTACGCCGCCAGCGGCAAGTATATCCAGCGCATGTCGGACCATTGCGCCAACTGTCATTATAAGGTGAACAAGGCCACCGAAGATGACGCCTGCCCGTTCAACGCCCTGTACTGGCATTTCATCGATCGCCATCGGGACGACTTTGCCAAAAACCCGCGTATGGGCATGATGTACCGGAACTGGGACAAGCAGAAGCCCGAGAAACGGGAAGCGCTGCTCAAGCGCGCGGAGAATCTGATCGCCAATATTGAAAAGCTCTAGGTCAGAACTTTGGCGTCCTGATCTTTTGCTCAGGGCGGTCCGACTTCACAGGCCAACACCAGAGCCCAGAACTCCGAGAAGTCGTTGACCACCACATCCGGCTTATCCGGGTGTTTGTGGGTACCCGGAAAAATCTTGTTCAGCCAGGGCAGATCCCACTGGGCCCCGTTGAAGAATACCGAGGTCAGGCCCGCGCGCTTGGCGGCAATAACGTCAGTCGTGCTATCGCCCACGTACCACACACTCGGGTCGGGCGGGTAATCCAGTTTCTGGACCGCCAGCAGCAGTTGATCCGGGTGGGGCTTGCGCAGGGGTGTATCGTCGCCGCAGACGTCGACATCAAACAGATGCGTCCAGCCGGTATCCTCCACCGCCGCCAGTTCGTGCTCGAAAAACTCGCGGTCCCGGTTGGTAATGACACCCACCTGGATGCCCAGCCGCCGTAACCCTTCCAGAACTTCGCGCACCTTCGGCTCAAACGCCTTCACGGTACCGTAGTGTTTCCGATAGTGGTGGTTGAACGCCTGGTGGGCAATCTGCTTGGCTTCCTGGTCATCCCCGAACAACACCTCAAAGATATCGGTTCGGGAAATCTTGCGGTCTGCCTTCACCTTCGGATGCAGCTTCGCAAACTCCCGCACGTAGGCCACCAGCTTCACATCTTCCGGGGTTTTGCTGTCTTCCGGCGCCACCATACGGTCCATAAGCTGCAGCTTGTGGAAATCCGGCAGCATGTCGTCCACCGCGTGGTACATGGCGTCGAGGGTATCTACCAGGGTGGCGTGCCAGTCGAACAGGATGACTGCCGGACGGATGAGCTTGACCACCGCCGGGTGCCAGTCCGGCTCAATTCTTGGCTCGGGTCGCTGTGGCGGCGGAAACGGCCGGGGGCGAACCTCGGCAGGCGTTTGTTCGAAGGCCTCCGGCTGGCTCCGCTCAAGCAGGGCTAAAAGGTCCATGAGGTCCTCAAAGCTGTCCAGAATGGCCGCGGGCGCGTCCCGGTGCGAAAACCAGCTGTCGATCCGGCCGGATTCCCAGCAAGCGCCGTTGTAGAACACGCCCGAGACGCCGGCCTTGTTGGCGGTGAGCATGTCGACGTAGCTGTCGCCGACATACCAGGCCGTTTCATCCGCTGGCAGACCGAGCTTTTCAAGCGCTTTGAGAATCACCTCCGGATCGGGTTTATACTCGGTTACGTCGTCGGCACACACCGTGGCATCAAACAGGTTCCGCCATCGGCCTTCGTCCACCGTCTGTAATTCCCGATCCAGAAACTCCCGGTTCCGGTTGGTGGATACCGCCAGCCGGATACCCATGGCTTTCAGGGCGGAGAGATACTCATAGGCGCCGGGCTGGAACGGTTTTACCTGCCCGAAATAGCGGCGATAGGCCTCGTTGTAGGCCTTGTGAGCGATCAGCTTGGCTTCTTTGTCATCCCCGAAGATGGCGTTGAAAATATCGGTCCTCGACACCCGGCGCTCCGCCAGAATGCGCGGATGCAGGCGCCGGAAGATACGGATGTAACGCACCAGGCGGGCATCATCCGATGTTCGGCATTTATCCTCCGGCAGCAGCCGCTCCACCAGCCCCAGATCCTCCAACTGCGGCAACATGTCTTCCATAGCACTGAACATGGCATCGTGGGTGTCTACCAGGGTGCCGTGCCAGTCGAAAATCAGCACTGACGGCGCTGAAATGGAATCACAGAATCGGGCCATGCTCCGCCTCCATCAGAAGTTTCCTGAAGCCGGCCTTGAAATCCGCCGCCGGGCCGGCAAAACTCGGCGGTACTGACAAGAAAGATAAACCCGGTTTCCAATGCGTGCACGCATCGAGTCTGATCCATGCCAGTATCGAGCTACCTGCTGCCCTATGATTTTTCACCGCTGACCCTGCTCAGTTATATGCTGGTGCTCGGGTTTTATGGTGTCGGGCTACTGAGGATGCCGGAGCAGGACCGGCCGGGATCGGGCCGCATCATCACTTTCACGCTCGGGGTCATGCTCTGTTACGCGGTGATGCAGACCCGATTTGATTACTACTCCCAGTACATGTTTTTCGTCCATCGGGGCCAGCACCTGATTCTTCACCACCTGGGGCCGATCCTGATTGCGCTATCTAACCCTCTGCCGGTGATGCGATTCTGGTACCAGAAGATTTCACCGTCTGTACGCTACTGGCTGCAGCCGCTGGGCTGGATTTACCGGCTGCTGCAGCAACCGGTTATCGCTTCGGTTCTGTTCGTGGGACTGATCTACTTCTGGCTCTGGCCGCCCATCCATTTTGACGCCATGCTCAGCCGGCAGCTCTACTGGATCATGAACTGGAGCATGCTGCTGGATGGCCTGCTGTTCTGGTGGCTGATCTTTGATCCCCGCTCCCCGGCCATCACCAGTGCCCTGGGCTACGGCAAACGTATACTCCTGCTGGCGCTGGTGGCGATCCCCCAGATGATTCTCGGGGCCTGGATCGTGTTTTCCCGTGGCATGGTTTATGACGTCTACGAAGTCTGCGGCCGGGCCTGGCCCATGCCCCCGGAAACCGACCAGTTACTGGGCGGTCTGCTGACCTGGATTCCCCCGGCCATGATGAGCATCATTGGCATCCTGATTGTGCTCCGCCGGGCCATGCACGAAGATGGCAAATTCCCCAAAAGCCGCTCGATGGCAGGAGGAAACGCATGAACAGAACGCTGCCACTATGGCCTGTTTTCGTTGCCCTGATGCTCGCCGGCTGTGCCGGGAATGAGGAAAGCTGGCATGGCAAGGACATCTCGGGCCTGATGCCCAGGCTCCAGTTCCAGCTCCAGGGCACCGACGGAAACACTGTCACTCCCGCAGACTCGCAGGGCAACATCCGCCTGGTGTATTTCGGCTTCACCTCCTGCCCGGATGTCTGCCCGACCACGCTGACTGATCTGCGCCGCTCGGTTCAGCAACTTCCCGAAAAGTATCGGGACGACGTCACCACCCTGTTCGTAAGCGTTGACCCGCGCAGGGATACCCCGGAACGCCTGGCCAGTTACGTGAATTTCTTCGGCGATCGGGTCGTTGGCCTGACTGCAGAAGAACCCGCGCTTCGAAAACTCGCCAAACGCTACCGGACCACCTTCGGTTACGACGAACCCGACGCCAGCGGCAACTACAACGTTTCACACAGCAGCGCCGTTTACGTTTTCGATCGCGACGGCAACGCCCGGCTGCTCCTGCGACCCGGACTGTCGCCAGAGCAGATCAGTGAAGATCTGGCCCAGCTGGCACAGGGATCACGCTCCTGATACCCATACCTGTCGCCGCCTCGGGCGCTGATCCCGCCCTGCGGAGCAGACGTAGAAAGCCCTACATCCCGAATGGAAGACACTGGTGCCCCATAAGAAACTCAATCTCCCGGAGAAAACCTGCCCGGTCTGCCAGCGCCCGTTTGCCTGGCGCAAAAAATGGGCGAAGGACTGGGAAAATGTTCGCTACTGCAGCGAACGTTGCCGGCGCGAGCGGAACGCACTCTCATGACCACCGTGGTGTGGTTCAAGCGCGACCTGCGTACCCGGGATCATGCCCCCCTGGTGGCAGCGGCCAGCCTGGGCGAACCGGTCATACCGCTGTATGTGATCGAGGACGAATACTGGCAACTGCCGGACACCAGCGGCCGTCAATGGGCGTTTATCAGAGACTCCCTGGACGATCTTGACCGGCAGTTGCGAAAGGCCGGCAGCCGGCTCCTGGTGATGATAGGGTCGGTGATTGATACGCTGAAACAGCTTCAGGCCAGGCAAGACGTCAAACGCGTGTTCTGCCACCAGGAAACCGGCGGGCACTGGACCTTCGAGCGAGACAAGGCAGTCATTGGCTGGTGCTCGGAAAACCAGGTGGAATTCCGCGAGTGGAACCAGTTCGGTGTGGTTCGCCGCTTGGGCGACCGGAATGTCTGGGACAGAGCCTGGACCGAGCTGATGCGTCAGCCGTTGCTAGAGGCCCCAGCAAGAATACCGGAAATGAAAGGCATCGAGGGCGATGCCAGTGGCTACGACAGCCGGGACTTCACACTGCCTGATAGCTGCCCGGACCGTCAGGCCGGAGGCAGCACCCGAGGCGAAAAACTACTCACCTCTTTCCTCGACCGTCGCTGCGTCGGCTACCAGTACAACATCTCCAGCCCGAACACCGCAGTCAGGGCCTGCTCGCGCCTGAGTCCGCATATTGCCTACGGCACCGTCAGCCTGCGAGAGATCTACCAGGGGGCCAAGGCAACCGGCAATCACCGCAACACCCTGCCCCGAAAAAAGAAAAGCCTGACGAGCTTCCGCTCGCGATTACACTGGCACTGCCATTTCATCCAGAAACTGGAAGACGAGCCTGAACTGGAGTTCCGGGCCATGCACCGGGAAATGGAAGCGCTGAAAACCGGACCCAATGATTCCGAGCGGCTACAGCGCTGGCAGGAAGGTCAGACCGGTTGGCCCCTGGTGGACGCCAGCATGCGTGCACTGACCCATTCGGGCTGGATCAACTTCCGGATGCGGGCCATACTGATGGCAATTGCCAGCTATCAGCTATGGCTACACTGGCGCGATCCCGCCCTTCATCTTGCCCGGATGTTTACCGATTTCGAGCCGGGCATTCACTACTCCCAGACCCAGATGCAGTCGGGCCTGACCGGCATCAACGCTCTGCGAATTTACAACCCGGTGCTGCAAAGCCAGAAACTGGACCCCGATGGCGAGTTCATCCGGCGCTGGATACCCGAGCTGGCTGGCGTGCCCAGTGAAATGATCCACACCCCCTGGTTAATGACGCCGACCCAGAAAGAGCGTTACGGCGGCAACACCTACATCTCGCCGGTGTGCGATCATGAACAGGCGGCCCGGGTTGCCCGTAAGGCGGTTGGCGACTTTCGCAAGCAGCAGGTCAGCAAGACAGAAACAGATCGGGTGCTGCTACGACACGGCAGTCGCAAGGGACCTGTTCAGAAACGCCCCCGCGTGCCATCGAAGCAGCAATCCGATCAGCTGTCACTGTTCGACTAGACCGCTTACCCGCATCAGTTGCGGTTCAGTTGCCGCTGGTGCTCCAGCATTTGCTCCATCATCATCTGCATCTGGTTCATCCGGTTTTCCATCATTTCCAGGCGCTGCTCGTTGTCCATCCCCGGACCACCAGAACGGTTGCCCTGGGCATTGCCAGACTGCTTTTTACCCTGGCCTTGATTGTTCATCATGCCCTGGTTGTTCATCATGCCCTGGCCATTACCCATCATTCCCTGACCATTGCCCATCATGCCCTGGCCCATCATCCCGGGGCCCATCATGCCGCCACGCATCATCTGCATGTGCTCCTGCATGTACTCCATGTGTTGCTGGCGCAGTCTCTGGCGTTCAGCGTTGGAGTTGGCGTTTCGCATTTCCTGCATCATGGCCTGCATGCGCGCCATATTTTCATTCATCTGCTGCACTTGTTCCTGGTTCATCATGCCAGCACCTGGCATTTGCCCTGAGTTGCCCTGAGCAAAAGCAAAGGCAGGCAAGGCGACGAACACGGAACAGGCAACGAAACGACTTAATCTGTTCATGAGATCCTCCTTATTGGCTGCAACAATGTGCATCACCATGAGTAAAGACCATGAAACTGAATTGAAACTGAAAAGTATCCATCAAGAGTGGTTAACAGCATACAGATTGATCTGGGTCATCCAGTTGAACCGCAAACGTTTAAGAGCAATCACATTTCATTGTTTTAATTCCTTAAAAACTGGCTGGGAATGGTATTCTCTCGTTACCAACCATTGCATCGCCCCATTGCGGATTAACGCACTTACGGAGCTTGAGTTCAGAAGCTGGTTCTTATGATTACGGCCGTTAACCGTAAAAAAAGAATACCGATTATTGTCATGCTGATTGCGCTCATCGGCATGACCTTCTCAGTCATGGGAGAAACGTTATCCCATGGAGTACCGGAGCTGACTGAAGCCAACATCCTGCACGAAGGCCATCACGGCCACAGTCATGATCATCACAGCCACAGCGTGCAAGACCATCAAGACCGCCACTCTCATCATGACTCTGGCAACCACTCCCACGAGTCCGCAGACCGGTTGAAAATGCCGGTATTCTCCAACCTGACACCTTCACTCCGGCGCCCTGTTCCCTTTGCTGGAGAGAATCCCCGCAGTTTTCGTTACCGGCTCGACCGCCCGCCAAAGCTCTGCACGTTTATCTGAGCAATGCTGCCTTAGCAGCTGAACGAAAACCCATTCTACGGAGTTACTATGCTGTCAACTTTGCTTGGCAAACCTCGCCCTTGGGCGCGGGTTGCTGCCGGCGGAAATCGTTTTTTCTGGATATTCCTGACACTGGGCCTGCTCGGTCTCAGCGCGGATGCGTTGGCCCATGCCGTCGCCCAGGGCGACAAGGGATACATTCAGGAGATTACCGGCATAAACCTGATTGCTTTTACCTACCTCGGTGCCAAACACATGGTCACCGGTTACGACCACCTGCTCTTTCTGCTGGGGGTCATTTTCTTCCTGTACCGCATGCAGCACATCGCTATCTACGTGAGCCTGTTTGCCCTGGGGCATTCCACCACGATGCTGCTGGGCGTGTACTTCAACGTCGGCATCAATAGCTACATCATCGATGCGATTATCGGCCTGTCGATCGTGTACAAGGCACTGGACAATATCGGCGCCTATCAGCGCTGGTTTGGCTTTCAGCCCAACACCAAAGCCGCCACGCTCATCTTCGGTTTTTTCCACGGCTTCGGGTTGTCCACCAAGATCCTTGAGTACGACATCTCGCCGGACGGGCTGATTCCGAATCTTCTCGCCTTCAATGTAGGCGTGGAAATCGGACAGCTCATTGCCCTGGCCATGATCCTGATTGCCATCAATTTCTGGCGCAAAACCGACGGCTTTTTCCGTCACGCCTACACCGCGAATGTGGCCATGATGAGTGCAGGCTTCCTGCTATTCGGCTATCAGCTTACCGGTTATTTCGTCGCCTGATTCTGGAGAACCTTTATGTACAACACTGACATACCTAATCGAGAAGAACTGCCAAGTACCGCCAAACTGATTCGATCAACCATTGTTGCGGCCATCGTGGCGCTGGTACTGCTGGTTACCGTTGTGATGCCCGCGGAGTACGCGCTCGATCCGACCGGAGCCGGACGACTGCTGGGCTTGACCGAAATGGGTGAAATCAAGGAACAGCTGGCCGAGGAAGCCGCCGCCGACGCGGAGGCCGAGATGGTTGCCGTTCAATCGTCGTCTGCACAAGGGCCTCAGGAAGTCGCGGAGCCTGTCATGGCCGAGCCTTCAGATGAATCGGTCTCTGCGCCCGAAGCAGAGATCACGGCTGCGAAACCAGAGCCCGCGGCTGAACCAGTAGCTGTCGAACCGCAATGGCAGGATGAAGTACGCGTGGTGCTGACGCCGGGCGAGGGAACCGAATTCAAACTCACTATGGAGGAAGGGGCTGTGGCCCGATACTCCTGGGCGTCTGAAGGCGGCCCTATCAACTACGACACCCACGGCAACGGTAGCGGCCAATCCATCTCTTACGAGAAGGGCCGAGGTGTTCCTGAAGATGAAGGAGAGCTTGAGGCCGCCTTTACCGGCGACCACGGGTGGTTTTTCCGGAACCGTAACGACAATAACATCACTCTGGTACTGCGCACTGGCGGAGACTATGGCCAGTTGAAGAAAGTGCTCTGAGGCGCGAATGTGCCGGGGTGGGTTCTGCCCCGGCACGCTATCCGAAAGATCAGAAGGCGATTCGCGCGCCAATCACGGCAAACCAGTCTTCTGTGCTTCCGCCCCCGGCTTCTGCCAGATCAGCAGTGTCGCCGTACTTGCGCTCGTGTACCACGCCCACATAGGGCGAGAAGGCCCGGTCAATCAGGTCATAACTCAGCCTCAGCCCCCACTCGGTGGAATTGAGCCCCTTGCCGACACCAATCTCCCGATCCTCTGAAAACGCCACAAGAGTCTCGAACGAAGCCGACAGGATCCAGAAGTTGGTGACCAACAACTCGTATTCCGCCTCAAAGTCCGCCGAGGCGTCGCCTTCATCGCTGACATAAAGGTTGGTGTCTACCTCGAACCAGTAGGGTGCCAGCCCGGTGACCCCAAGCACGCCATAGACCCGGTCCGGACCTTCCGGGGTATCTATGCGGATTCCGGCCTTGGCATCCCAGAAGTCATCCACCGGAGTCTGGGCAACAAACTGGTTTTCCAGGGTTTCCCAGGCATTGTGACCCTCTTCCCACTCGCCCTCGAACAACCAGCGGAATTTCAGTTCATCGGTGCCATAAAAGGCATCGCCTTCAATAACCGCCAGCTCCTCGTCCGAATCGCTATACCGGTACTCAAACTTCTCCGCAGACACACCCCAGAAGCTCTTGGCGGTCTGGGTCTTTTTGGCCGGATCGTCCTGGGCAATCGCTGGTGTGGACATTGCAGTCACGGCCAAAGTCAGGCCGCACATGGAGGCTGTTAACCGACTCATGATTCACCTCCCTGTGTGCCGCTTGGCTTGCCCTCGGCAACGGTGCTGTCCGGGCCACCTTCAACCACGATCTTGCGGAACATGCCGGAGGCGGCGTGGTAGGAAAGATGGCAATGGAACGCCCACTCACCCGGTGCATCCACCTCCGTTTCCATATAGACAGTGGTGGCTGGCGCCACGCTGATCACGTGCTTCAGGGGGTTCCATTTGCCCTCGCCCACATCAAGGATCGACCACATACCGTGCAGGTGCATGGGGTGGGTCATCATGGTTTCGTTGACGAATTTGAAGCGGACCCGCTCGCCATACTGCAGGACGATGGGGTCGGCATCCTCATACTTGATGCCGTTGATGCTCCACTCATAGCGCTCCATGTTGCCAGTAAGGCGCAATTCAATCTCGCGGGTTGGCTCGCGGTGTTCGTACAACGGGTTCTGTGCCCTGAGATCGGCATAGGACAGGAACTTTCCACCATTGCTGGCGGTGGGCATCAACCCGCTGCCACTGGCATAAAAGGGATCTTCCGGCATGGAAGCTCCATCGCTCCCGCCCATACTGCCATGGCCCATGGCACTGTGATCCATCCCGGCCATTTCACCACTGTCCATGCCGTCGTCGTTCATGCCGCCCATGGCGTCTTTGCTCATGTCTCCATGATTCATATCGCCATGATCCATATGCCCGGCCATATCGGCCATGGTCAGCAATGGCGCCTCCCGAAGTTCCGGCACTTCTGCCGTCATCCCCTCTTCCGGCGCAAGAGTCCCCCTGGCAAAGCCCGAGCGGCCCATGGATTCGGCAAAGATGGTGTAGGCTTTCCTATCCGTGATGCGAACGATCACATCGTAGGTTTCTGCCACGCCAATGCGGAACTCGTCCACGTTCACCGGCTGCACATTGTTGCCATCCGCCTGGACCACGGTCATTTCCAGACCGGGAATGCGAACGTCGAAATAGGTCATGGCGGAAGAGTTGATGAAGCGCAGACGGATCCTTTCACCCGGCTCGAACAGCCCGGTCCAGTTCTGCTCTGGCCCCTTGCCGTTGATCAGCGCGGTAAAACCCTGCACATCTTCGATATCCGCTTTCATCATGCGCATATCGCCCCACATCATCCGATCCCGCAACGCTGCCATGAAACCTTTCTCTCCAGACTCCGCGAAGAAATCGCCCATGGTCTGCTGCTGGCGGTTGTAGTAATCGGCAGACATTTTCAGGTTCCGCATGATGCGATCCCCGGAATGGGGATGCTTGTCGGTCAGCTGCACCACGAATTCCCGATCGTAGCGGAACGGCTCGCGACCTTTCGGTTCAATCACGATGGCGCCGTAGGCCCCATTGGGTTCCTGAAAGCCGGAATGGCTGTGAAACCAGTAGGTGCCGGCCTGAACAATCGGAAACTGATAAGTGAAGGTTTCGCCCGGTTTGATACCTGCAAAGCTGATTCCGGGCACGCCATCCTGCTCAAACGGAAGGATCAGCCCGTGCCAGTGGATGGACGTCATCTCATCCAGGTTATTGGTTACATTGATGGTCACCTCTTCCCCTTCCTTGAACCGCAGGACCGGTCCGGGTGAGGCGCCGTTGTAACCAATGCCTTCCTTGACGAAATCGCCGGTGTCGATCTGTACCCGATCCACCGAAATATTGTACTCAGCGGCACTGGCCGCCATGGAGAGTAAACCACCGAAAATGGCGGCCAGCATTCGCTTTTTCATGGAGTAGGCCTGCTTATTCAAAATCAATGTCGCCGTACATACCGGCCTGATAGTGCCCAGGCACGTTACAGGCGAACTCGAGGTCGGCTTTTTCGGTGAAGGTCCAAACGATCTCTTTGCTCTCACCCGGCTCCAGCAGAACGCTGTTGGGATCGTCATGTTTCATGGAGTGACCATCGCCCATGTCCATTTCCATCATCTCGTGATCGATGTGATCGCCCTTGAGCACGCCGTGCTCAACCATCATCTGCATTTCCTTCTGATGGGCTTCATGCATGGACGGTGTACCAATATTGAACTCGTGAACCAGCTGGCCCCTGTTCTGCACAACAAAACGAACGGTTTCACCGGCTTTTACATCAATGGACTTCGGCTCGTAGTAATTGTCGTGCATCTCCACGTTGATGGTTCGGGTGGCTTCAGATGCCTTCCCGGGTTCACCACTGCCTGTTCCATGCCCACCGCTGTGGGCACCGGCAGCAAAAGCAGTCGCGGACATCAATAATGAGGCCGCAATATCCAGAAACGATAAGTTCCATCGCTCACCAACCTGAATCCTTTCTGAAAATGACGAATTATTTAGCGTTCAGGCTGGGTTCAGGTAAATGCTGGACACTGGCACGTTCTGCCATACCTGCAGCAAGGGGACACACATGCGTTTACTGCTCGTCGAAGATGACCGGCTGCTTGCGGACGGGCTGACCAGCCAGCTGGAAAAGGCGGGATTCAGCGTGGATACCACCTCCTCCGCCAGAGAAGCGTCGGCGCTGGCCGATCACGAGGAATATCGCGCCGTGGTCCTGTATCTCGGGCTGCCAGACGGGAATGGTCTGGACGTGCTCCGGAAATGGCGAATGCGCGGCATCAGCTTTCCGGTCCTGATTCTGACCGCCCGGGGTGACTGGCAGGACAAAGTGAACGGTCTGAAGGCCGGGGCCGACGATTACCTGGCCAAACCGTTCCAGACCGAGGAGCTGATTGCGCGGCTGAACGCCATCATTCGCCGGAGCGAGGGGCGGGTGCATTCACTGGTGAAGGCCGGCCATTTCGAACTGGACGAGAATCGCCAAAGCCTGAAACTGGCCGATGGCACAGAGCACAGCCTCACCGGAACCGAATTCCGTTTGTTGCGTTGCCTGATGAGCCGGCCAGGGCATGTTTTCTCGAAAGAACAGCTTATGGAACAGCTGTACAGCCTGAACGACAACCCCAGCGAAAACGTCATCGAGGCCTACATCCGGAGACTCCGGAAACTGGTAGGCACCGACACCATCTCGACACGACGTGGCCAGGGGTACCTGTTTAATGATCTGGTTTAAAAAACCGGTATCGGTCAAGGGGACCCTACTGGCACTGCTGCTGCCGGCCGGCATTCTCCTGATGGCTCTCGCATGGCTGGTGCACGGGCTCCTACTTGACCGGATGTCCCGCCAATTTGTGGAAACCCGGCTCAAAGACGAAGTCGCTTTTCTGGAACACCAGATTCGCGATTCCAGTGGTCGGCTGGACACCCTACAGACCGGTGATTATTTCCAGGAAGTTTTTCACCACGCATTCGCTATCCATTCCGACACCCGGACCATCATCTCCCCCGAGAATTGGGCACCGCTGTTGATGCCACTGGTGGAGTCCGGCGAGGAAGGTACACTGCGGGTCAGTGGCGCCGAAATTGCGGAGGCGCCCTCGGATATCCTTGCTTACCGGAAGTCCTTTCGCGTGGACGACCAGCCCATCGTGGTGATCGTTTCCGAAGACCTTGGTGCCTTGAGCCGGAGCCAGGCCGAGCTTCACGCCTGGACGGCCGTTGTTTCCCTGCTGCTGATCCTGCTGCTGGTTGGCACACTCTGGCTGGGTATCAACCTGTCCATGCGCCCCGTAGTAAGCCTCAAGGCCGCATTAAAGCGGCTGCAGGATGGCGAGATATCGCGGATTGATGTCAGGGCCCCCGAGGAGTTCCAACCTCTTGTACTGCAGCTCAACCAGTTGCTCGACTCATTGGACCAGCGGCTGGAGCGCTCCCGGGATGCGCTGGCGAATCTCTCCCACAGCGTTAAAACGCCCATCGCTGCCGTTCGCCAGATTCTGGAAGATACCGACCGCCCCCTCCCCAACACCCTAAGACAACAAATGGCCGGCAGGCTCGATGATATCGACAGACAACTTGAGGCAGAAATGCGGCGCAGCCGGTTCGCGGGTCCACAGGTCGGCAAAAGCGCCTACCCTCTGAAGCAGGCCCGAGACCTTCTCTGGATGCTCGGCCGGCTGTATCCGGCAAAATCCTTTGAAATGTCGACCGTACTGACCGAAGAACGACGCTGGCCCATCGAAGAGCACGACTTGAATGAGGTTCTGGGCAACCTTCTGGACAATGCCGGCAAGTGGTCCGCCAGGTTCGTGGAACTTGGTCTGCACGAGGATGGGAAAGGATTTGCCATCACCGTTGAGGACGATGGCCCCGGAATTCCTCCCGACGCGCTGGACACCCTCGGCACCCGCGGGCTGCGTCTGGATGAACAAACGCCGGGGCATGGCCTGGGGCTGGCCATCGTGCGGGAGATTACAGACCGCTATGGTGGTACCCTGAATTTCAGCTCCGGCTCGACCGGAGGATTCAAGGCAACGGTCCATTTTCCGGGTACTACCGGGGGTATCAGGCAGTGAAGATCGGTGAACTCGCAAAGACAACGGCCATTCCTGTTGAAACCATCCGCTACTATGAAAAAATCGGTTTGCTACCGGAACCGGACAGGGACGCCAGCGGCTACCGCTCGTATCGCAACGCCCATCTGGAACGCCTTCTCTTTATCAAACGCTGTCGCAACCTGGACATGGCCCAGGACGAGATCCGCGAGCTGATCCGGCTGGCCGAGCAACCGGAAGCGGATTGCAGCGAAGTAGACGCCCTGCTGGCTCGCCATCTGACTCATGTACGGGAACGGTTGAAGGAGCTGGCGAGCCTTGAAGAAACTCTCGAGCAACTTCAGGAAGCCTGCTCCGATGGCCGCACAGTGCGCGAATGCGGCATCCTCGGCGGGCTTAGCACGGAGCTCGAGACTCCAGAGCCCGAGGACCGCCACAACCACGTTCCCGGTACCCATGGGCCGGGCCAGAACTGACGAATCTCAAAATTTTCTGCAGCAACTGTTGACCCTGTAGCTACTACAGGGTTTTCAATAAGACTATCTGAACCAAGGAGGTCTTTATGGCGTGCAGTTGCTCTGCCCCCGAACCAAAATCCCCTGCCCCGGGCTTCCGCCGGGCGTTATGGATCGCCTTGTGGGTGAACCTGGCCATGTTTGTTGTGGAAGGCATCGCCAGTCTGTCATCGGGCTCTGTCTCGCTGATGGCCGATGCCATCGATTTCTTCGGCGACAGCGCCAACTACATTCTGTCCCTCACCGTCCTCTCCATGGGTATGCTCTGGCGAGGGCGCGCAGCCATGGTTAAGGGCATCACCATGACGGTGTTTGGCCTGGTGGTCTGGGCCCGGGCCGTCTGGGTGGTGCAGGCAGGCATTACACCGGAGCCGCTGACCATGGGGGCGGTTGGTCTGCTGGCACTTACCGCCAACGTGAGCGTGGCCGCAATACTGTTCAAATTCCGTGAAGGGGATTCCGACATGCGTTCGGTCTGGCTGTGCAGCCGGAACGATGCCATCAGCAACATCGCCGTTATGGTGGCCGCACTCGGTGTGTTCGGTACCGGAACTGCCTGGCCCGACCTGATCGTTGCCGCAATCATGGGTACGCTGGCGATAACGGCCGGTATCAGCGTGGTGCGCCATGCCCGCAGCGATATCGCAGAAGCCAGGGCCAGCGAAGCGCAACCGGCGGCAACACCGTCAAGCAGCCGCTAGAAAGCAAGTGAGATCATCACCGGGATAAACGCCAGGGCAAACAGCGTGGTAAGCAATACGGTACCCGCTGCCTGCCTTGGCGAGGTATCCAGCAGGGTCGCAATGACCACAGTATTCGCGGCAATCGGCGTGATCGAAATCAGGAACATGGCCTTGTGTACGGCCGGCTCATAGATGCCCAGCACGGTTGAATCCAGCCACCAGAACACAATGGCCACCAGTGGCCAGACCACGAACTTCCCGAAAAACGCCAGGGCCGTGAAACGGACATTGCCCGCCAGGCCGCGAAAGCTGGTGATGCTCATGCCAATGATCATCATGCCCAGAATGCTGTAGGCGCCGCGCAGGTTATCGAACAGCGGCACAAAGATATCCGGAATTCCGATGCCCGCCAGGTTAAGGACGACGGCCGCCAGGAAGGCGTATACCGACGGGAGCTTCAGCACCCGCCAGAGCGAATCCTTGATGCTGTAACGCCCTCTCGCCGCCAGATAGAAGCCCACGGAGTTCTCGAACAGCGTGGTGCCCAGCATGCACACGATGTAGAGCCCCAGCCCCTCCTCACCGAACAGCAACAACGCAACCGGCACACCGAAGTACCCCGTGTTACCGGAACCCACACACAGGGGAATGATGTTGGCACTGCCGTCGGAGAGCACCCGCTTTGCCAGCTTTAATTGCGCAATTCCCAGCACAGAAGAAATCCCGAATACCAGAAACGGCAACAAGATAACTTCGGGAGAAAGCGGCGCTACCATCACCCCGGAAAACACCACTGAGGGCGTCACGATATAGAGCATGATGCCGGCGATATGACGACCACTGGCCTCAAGATAACGACCGGCGACCCAGCCCAGGGCGACCGTTACGTAGAGCGGAATAAGCTTGAAGAAAAGGGCAAAGGCTGCGGCCATCGGGACTCCGTGAGGAAAGGGGAAACTTCCAGCAACAGGAGGCGGAGTCTATCACTGAACGTTCGTCAGATCGCGATATCGACTCAGTGAAAAAGGCTTAATGATTTAAGTCATTTCAAAAGATGTTTCTCTGATACCATAATTCACCTGACACTCATAACAGGGTCAACGCCATGAACAGCATCTTCAGGCCAGACGTTTCCTCCGCCCCGTGCATGTTGGGAGAAAACAACCCGGATATTATCCAGCAGGATGCCGCACCTGAGTCAGCTGCCCTGCTGAATGGCCTCAGCCGGGTTTTCGGAATTCGCCTGGCAGGGCACGAGAATGATCCCGACGCACGGTTTCTGGCAGACCTCGCCCGCCTGTTTCACCTTTGCAGGGTTGACCCCGAAACCGCTCTGGAGAAGCACGACACACCCTGGGCAAACGTTTATCTGGTTCAGTACGGCATCCTTCGGCTGTTCCGGGAAGCACCCAGCGGCAAGGTGTCCGTCCACCACTTCTTTTCCGAAGGCGATATGGTCTGGCCGGTTTTTGGCCGTAGCCGAACCGTACGAAACACCCTTTGCCTGACCTCAGTAACGCCGGTAACGGCCTGGGTGGCTGACTTCGCGGCGTTCCGGTCCGCTATCCAGTCTCACGGTGAAGGGCTCTGGCCCCGGTTCGCCCTTGCCCTGACGGAAGAAATTGCCGAGCTGACCAGTATGAGAGAATTCCGCAAGCACACCATGCCGGCAAGAGAACGCTACAAGTTGTTGCTGGAAGAATACCCAGAACTGGTTAAACGGGTGCCAGATAATCAACTGGCATCATGGCTCGGTGTTGTGCCGGCGACTTTCTCCCGCCTGAAAACCGCAACTGCGAAGAGCCGGCCCTGAAGCCAACCGGATACCGCATAAAAAAGGGCAGCAAGCTCTCGCCTGCTGCCCTGAAAAACGCTCAACGCTTTGCTAAAACTTCAGAATCAGCCGTGCAGTTTTACTGCCAGCTCGGCAACGTGCTTACCCTGGAAGCGGGCAATCGCCAGCTCTTTCTCGCTGGGCTGCCGTGAGCCGTCCCCGCCTGCGATAGTTGACGCTCCGTAGGGAGTCCCGCCATTCACTTCCGAGATATCGAAGAATTCCGGGATGCCGTAACCCAGGGGCACAATGACCATGCCGTGGTGGGCCAGTGTGGTCCAGAATGAGCTGATGGTATGCTCCTGCCCGCCACCGGTGCCTGTGGAGGTAAACACACTGGCCACCTTGCCGTGAAGCTTGCCTTCGGCCCACAAACCGCCTGTCTGATCCAGGAAGGTCCGCATCTGCCCGGCCATGTTGCCGAACCGGGTGGGCGTACCGAAAATGATCGCGTCGTATTCTGCCAGCTCTTTCGGATCGGCTACCGGGGCTTCCTGGTCCGCCTTTCCGCCAGCGCCCAGAAATGCCTGGTCGGCCATGGTTTCCGGCACACGCTTGACTGTAACGTCTGCACCATCGACACCTTTTGCACCTTCGGCAATGATGTTTGCCATTGTCTCAATATGGCCATACATGGAGTAATAGAGCACAAGCACTTTTGCCATCGGGAGAACCTCCTCTGTCTTTGATCGGATATACGCATGCTAACCAGCGGCAGACTCGAGAGAAATCGGAAGTTTTCCGACAGGTCGTTCAGTTTTTCTGAACAGGGTCACAGGATGTTCACGATCAGGCATTGCGTACAGGTGTACGCTGAAGTATTTTAGGGCCATGGCTAATTCGGAAGACCGCTCTGTGACAGCAACTCCATCCCCCGCAAATAATAACCATCACCGCATTGAAGAGTGGCTGAACAGCGCCACCCATGGTCTGGGCGCAATATTGAGCGTTATTGGCACGGCCGCGTTGATCGTGGGCGCCAGTCAATTCGGGGATGCCTGGAAGATTGTCAGTTTCAGTATTTTCGGCGCGTCCCTGATTCTTCTTTATCTGGCCTCAGCCCTGTATCACGGTGCCCGGCGGCCAGAACTGAAAAGGGCGTTCAAAACCCTTGATCATTGCGCCATTTTTCTGCTGATCGCCGGCACCTACACGCCCTTTCTGCTTGTAAACATGCGCGGCACGGTGGGCTGGACACTGTTTGCGGTGATCTGGTCACTGGCGATCACCGGCGTGGTGCTGAAGGTTATTTTCAAAAACCGCTTCAAGCTCGCGAGGGTTGGCATCTATGTGGCCATGGGCTGGCTGATCACGTTCGCCTCATCCGATCTGGTGGCCAACCTGAGTGAAACAGCCCTGAACCTGACGATTGCCGGCGGCATTTTGTACACCGCCGGTGTCGCCTTCTATCTGGCCGACCGCATACCTTATATGCATGCGATCTGGCACCTGTTCGTAATCGGCGGCAGCGCCTGCCACTTCAGTGCCATCTATTTTGGCGTCCTCCCCCACACGGCCTGATCAGAACGCCCAAACCATTGCCATCAGCACGCCCCATGCCAGCAAAGACGCCGACATAACGGTGTAGGTGGCCGACATGACCACCACATCATTATCGCTTCGCTCGCAGAATGAGCGAACGCCCTGGTAGACCAGCGCACAGGACAGGAACAAGGCGGCAAACACCGCCACAACGCTGACTGCCAGCACCGGCACCAGCAGCGCCAGTGATGACAGCCAGAGCGGTAGCGGCGCAATTGCGGCCAGCAAATAGGCATCCTGATAACTGATTTTCAATTGATGACTATCCATAACGGCGTGGATCAGCCAGCCCATCACGAAGAACGTGAGTAACTCTGCCAGGAAAAGGATAGTGGTGATAAACCGCCACTCCTTGTCTCCGAATCCCTGCATGAAGGCGTCGCCGTACTGCGTGCCGGCATAGTAGAGCAGCACCGGCGGCAGAAACGACATCGGCACTACCACCACCCAGGCCAGGAACGGAATGGACAGGTCAAGGCGCCGCAGCTCTGACCAGGCGCCATTGCCGGAAAATGGTAGACGGGCAAGTTGTGTAATATTCATGATGCACCTTTAAAATGTTTCCCGCGTTATTTTTACTGATAGTTTCGGTGCGCCGAACGGTCAAGGACACGAGATGACTTCGGACAACTCAGGCATGCCAAGAAAGAACATTCATGCGTTCTGGCTATTCTTCCCTGCCGCATCACTATTCGCCGCATTAACGGTTCCCCTGTCGATATACAGCGTGCTGTCCGGGACAGGCTGGCCGCCCGGTTTGCTCGGTGCGGGACACGGCCATGAGTTGATATTCGGCTTCGCCCTGGCCCTCATCGCCGGCTACACCCTCGGCCCCCAACCTGGCCGGGTACTCACTCTGCTCTTTGTGCTTTGGATACTCGCGAGGGTCAGCTGGGTTCTGGCGCCGGAAAGTATTGCCGCCCAACTGTTAAGCCCGGCCTTCGCCCTCATGCTGGCGCGCTACGCGGTCCCGAGATTTCAGGCGGCCAAAAAATGGCGCAACCGGATTGCCGGCCCGCTGATTCTGCTTCTTTGCCTGTTGTCGGTCGTTTTCTGGCTTGCCAGCAACACACTGGCCGCAAGCGCACCGGCAATACTGGATAGCCGCCAGGTACTGACAACCTCCATTGTCGGTTTGCTGCTTCTGATGACGTTTATCGGCGGGCGAGTCATTGCGCCGGCTGTGGCCGGCACGCTTGAGAAACGGGGCATCCCCCTTGAGGCCCGGGTTCAGCCACATGTTGAGGGAACCCTTCTGGCCATCTTGCTGCTGGCACTGCTGCTCAGCTTTCTGCCAGTCGCGGCCCCGGCCGTGGGTCTGTTATTGCTGGTTGCGGGTTTTCTGATTGTGGTTCGCGCTGCTCGCTGGAAGCTCTGGCACTGCCGAAACCGGCCAGACCTTCTGGTACTGGCACTTGGCTACTTATGGCTGGCTGCAGGCGCTGGCGCAAGCGGGTTAAGCCTTCTGAAAGAAAACGATCCCGTCGCCTCCATGCACCTGATAACAATCGGAGCCCTCGGCACGCTTTCCACCAGTGTCATGCTGCGGCTTGCCTGGCAGCGAGCCAGACGAATGACACCACCCATCTGGCAGGTTGTTGGCATCGCCTCGGGCATGGCCATTGCGGCAGTCGCCCGACTCTACGCGGGCAACGCGCCTTTTCTTGAACCGGTTGCACTCTGGTTGGCATCGGCGAGCTGGTCCTGCATCTACGGTTTTGTGGCGCTGCAGACGATTTTACTGTTCCGGGATAGCCAGAACCGCCGGAAATGATTGGCTACCTCCACTGCGCCAGCATCCATAACACCTACCCACTTCGGGATATCACTATCGCACCCATTTGATTTTAATAGATTTTATCGATCTGAAACGCGCCTGGATTTTCATCAAAAAACTCACCTTCTGACACGTCACTTTGTCCTTGAGAAATATCAAGAATGACTCCCCGCCTCGCTTTGCACAATGGTGTCGAGAAGCCCGAGCGCCACCAGAAACGGGGCCAAGGGCACGTTAACCGAGGGAGTCAAAATCATGGCCAAAACCAACGCAGACATCGAACACTGGGATGTCGAGAGCGAAGAATTCTGGGAGCGGGAGGGCAAGCGCATTGCTTCCCGCAACCTGTGGATTTCCATCCCCAGCCTGCTGATGGGCTTTGCCGTCTGGCTGATGTGGGGGATGATCACCACCCAGATGAAGAACCTGGGTTTTCCTTTCAGCATTGAGCAACTGTTTACACTGTCTGCGATTGCAGGCCTGTCTGGCGCCACCCTGCGGATCCCCGCCTCGTTCATGATCAAGATCGCCGGCGGACGAAACACGGTGTTCCTGACCACTGCCCTCCTGATGATTCCTGCTGCCGGTACCGGCATCGCCCTGATGAACCCGGATACACCGTTTATCGTGTTCCAGGCCCTGGCACTGCTATCCGGTATCGGCGGCGGTAACTTCGCCTGCTCCATGAGCAACATCAGTACCTTCTACCCGAAAAGCAAGCAGGGCTATGGCCTCGGCATGAACGCCGGTCTCGGTAACTTCGGCGTCACCACCATGCAGGTGGTCATCCCACTGGTCATGACCGTGGGTATCTTCGGCGCCCTGGCCGGTGACCCTATGCAGCTGCAGAGCCCCAGCGGCACGCTGATTGGCCGCATTGAGGCGGGTACCGATACCTGGATCCAGAACGCCGGGTTTATCTGGCTGGTGTTTCTGATTCCGCTGGCGTTTGCCGGCTGGTTTGGCATGAACAACCTGAAAGTGGTTACCCCGAATCCGGGCAACCCGCTTTCGGCCTTCGGCAAGATTCTGGGGCTCTATGGCGTAGGTATTCTCGCCTCCATCGCAGGCGTCTGGGCCCTCAGCGTGCTGAACATGTGGCTGGCCCTGCCCCTGACCATCGTGCTCACACTGATTCTTCTGCGGCTGATCCCCGGCGATATCAAGCCCAACATCCAGGCCCAGTTTGCAATCTTCAGCAACAAGCACACCTGGTCCATGACCGTGCTCTACATCCTTACCTTTGGATCATTCATCGGCTTCTCCGCTGCCCTGCCGCTGTCCATTACCGTTATCTTCGGCAACATGATGGAAGTGGCAGCCGATGGCACGGTAACCCGTGTGGTCAACCCTGATGCGCCGAGCGCACTGACCTGGGCCTGGATGGGGCCGTTTGTTGGCGCGCTCATTCGCCCGGTGGGCGGCTGGATTTCCGACAAGGTGGGTGGATCCATCGTTACCCAGATCATCTCGGTTGTGATGGTCGCAGCCTCCGTGGCCACCGGCTACGTGATGATGCTGGCCTACAACTCCACTGATCCGAACGCCTACTTTGCACCGTTCCTGATCCTGTTCATCATCATGTTTGCGGCCAGTGGTATCGGTAACGGCTCCACCTTCCGCAGCATCGGTTTCATCTTCAACCAGCAGCAGAAAGGCCCGGTTCTGGGCTGGACCTCTGCGGTTGCCGCCTACGGCGCGTTTATCGCCCCCAGGGTGATGGGCCAGGAAATCCAGGCCGGCACCCCAGAGGTGGCCATGTACGGCTTTGCGGTGTTCTACGCACTCTGTCTGGTGGTTAACTGGTGGTTCTACCTGCGCAAGGATGCGTACATCAAGAACCCCTGATACAGGGTTCAAGTAACAGCCGGCGTCCGTGAAGGGCGCCGGTTTTTTTATGCCTGCTTTCCATCAAAGGCTACCTCCTTACCTGCACAAAATGACGCGCACGCTGGCAAATGCTAGATTCAGGATATTGGATTTAATCCCAAGAGAACCAGGGAGCCTGCCATGTCCTTCGAAGAGCTATTCGACGCGAGCTACGAGCGTGTCCTACAGACCCCACCCGAGGTGCCTGACTTCTTTGAAGGCTTCTATCGCCGGTTCCTGATGTCTTCTCCCGAGGTCCGGGCACTGTTTCGCAATACCGATATGGCCGTTCAGCGGAGTATGCTGAAGAAATCCTTTTTCAGCCTCGTAGCCTTTTACGCCAGCGGCAACGTTGACGATGTCCTTCATCGAATTGCCTGCCTGCACAGCGCCCGCCATCTGAGCATCAAGCCCTACCTCTACGACCTCTGGCTCGACTGCCTGACGGACACCGTAAGAGCCTATGACCAGGAGTGCAGCGACGATATCGAACTGGCCTGGCGGTTGGTTCTGAGCCCTGGAATCACCTACATGAAATTCGGCTACGACCACTTCTGATCCGTGGTCATAGTAAGACAGGCCTGGCCCCCAAAATGATGTCCCTTCAAACGCAAAAAAGCCGCCGGGCAATGCCTCGGCGGCCTTTTCTTCAACCGTTCCGGGTTAGCTGGTAGCGGCAGCCTGCCGGCGACGCTCTTCCTCTTCGATCTGGAGATCCACAGAGGACACCTGGTATTCGTCGGCAAAGCCTGACTCCGGCTCCTTCAGCCACATGATGCACAGCAACCAACTGACAAACGCGCCACCGGCAATGATGTAGAAGAACTGGGTCGGGGTTACGAAGGTGAAGATGGTCAGGTACACCACCGCACCCACGTTACCATAAGCGCCCGCCATGCCGGAGATCTGGCCGGTCAGGCGCCTCTTGATAGAGGGTATGATGCCAAAGGTGGCGCCCTCGGCACCCTGCACGAAGAACGAGGTGAATACGGTAATACCCACGGCAATAATCAGCGGCCAGTTAGAGTTCATCAGGCCCATAAGCGCGAAGCCCACCGAGATGCCGAACATGTAACTGAGCATCACAAACCGGCGGTTGCCCATACGGTCTGAAACCAGGCCACCCATTGGGCGTGCCACCAGGTTCACGAAAGCGAAGGAGGCAGCGATAAGGCCGGCTGCGGTCGCACTCAGGCTCCAGGTTTCCTCGAAGAACATCGGCAGCATGGACACCACCGCCAGCTCGGCACCAAAATTGGCGAAGTAGGTGCTGTTCAGAGCTGCAACGCTGTTGAACGGGTACTTGTCGTCCTCGGGCACACCCTGTTTCAGCAAGGGAATATTAACCCGGAGAATCTGGATAATCTGATAGCAGACAATGGCCACGATCACCGCGTAACAGATAGCGGCTCCGGTCGCACTCAGGTACCCCATGTTCTCGATTCGCCATACCAGGATGCCCAGAACGCCCACCAGGGGAATGGTCCAGAGGATCAACTTGATCATGTCCCCCCAGCTGCTGACTTCCAGAGCCACGGCCTTGCGCGGCTTGCGATGAACGGTGCCCGCCGGGCCGTCGGTAATCGCAAACCAGTAGTACACACCATACGCCGCCATCACGATTGCGCTCTGGGCGATGGCCCAGCGCCAGCCGTCTTCACCACCGTACATGTGCAGTGCAATGGTTGGCAGAGTTATAGCCGCAGCGGCCGAGCCGAAATTGCCCCAACCGGCATAGAAGCCTTCGGCAAAGCCGATGTCTTTCGGTTTGAACCACATGGCGGTCATGTGGATACCCACCACAAAGCTGGCACCAATGGAGCTGAGCACCAGGCGGCTGACCAGGAGCTGGGTCATGGTGTTGCCGAACGCAAATACCAGGGCAGGGATGGCCATCAATACCATTAGTACCGAAAACACCCGGCGGGGGCCGAAGCGGTCCAGGGCCATGCCCACGATAATCCGGGCAGGTATGGTCAGCGCTACGTTGGCGATGGCAAACAGGCGAAGATCATCCGCGGTGAGCCAGTTGACGCTTTTGAGCATACTGGATGCCAGCGGCGCCATGTTGAACCACACGTAGAAAGTTATAAAGAATGCGATCCAGGTCAGGTGCAGAGCCCTGACTTCCGGATTTTTGACGTGGAAAACGTCTGCGACTTTCATGTCAGCCTCCCTGGGCTTTCAGATACAGAAACGGTTATAGCCAGACTCAACGGCTGGGCAGAATAAGAAGCGGGCACTGGATGCGACGGGCAAGGAAGGAACTCACGCTGCCGAAGGTCATGTAATCCAGTTCGTCCACGAAGTAAGTCAGTGAGCGGGCAATAAAACCGCCGTCAGGCTCATGGCTGTGGCGGGCGATAACCAGCATGTCCGGATGAACCTTTTTCTCCGCTGCGAACAGCAACATCTTTCGGGCGTCGCCCTCCAGAAGCATGTTTTCGACGGAGATCTGTTCCTGCTCACACACCTCCATGGCCTCGGCGATGTGCTTTTTCAGATCGTTCAACTCTTCCTGGAACATGTCCTCGTTTCCCGAGGTGATGTCGCGGGGGTTTTCGGCAACGGCCACGAGGGTAATGACCGGTTTGAGGTCGCGGAACATGGTGATGGTCTGGGCCAGCGCCAACCTGGCATTTCGCGAGCCGTCGTAGGCAATCATGATTTTCATTTTTGAGTTCTCCAAAGGGCGCTTTCGGTACCCTTTCAAAGGCTATTTCAAGGGGCATCCATTGATATCTGTCAGCATTAGCCCACACTCCGGGGCCGCCCATAATTGACGTAAATCAACGCTGAGAGCGCGTACCCCACCAGAGCAATCAGGGGTCTATCCCCCTGCCCCCAAAACCCTCTGATTGCCTACCACCACTGCACCCAGCAGGAGGTACCTCCAATGCCCCGCATGGAAAAACCCTGGTTTTGGTAAGGTTTAAGAAGTGTTTTCAGACCTCAATTGATGAGCAAGCGGAGGGAGCGGAGCATGGCCAATACCCCGTCAAAGCCAGCGCAATACCGTGCGCTCGGTTTATCCACTTTCGCCTTCACCCTGTGCTTTGCGGTGTGGACCATTTTCTCCATCATCGGGATTCGCATCAGCGAGGATCTCGGGCTGTCGGATACCCAGTTGGGTCTGCTGATGGCCACCCCCATTCTTACCGGCTCAATTAGCCGACTTTTCCTGGGGATATGGACAGACAGGTACGGCGGCCGCTGGGTATTCGGCATTCTGATGCTAACCACCGCCGCCTGCGTGTACCTGCTCACCTTCGCGACCACGTACCTCATGCTGTTGGTAGGCGCTCTGGGCGTTGGCCTGGCAGGTGGTGCCTTTATCGTGGGGGTGGCTTACACGGCGGCCTGGTTTGAACCGGAGCGGCAGGGCACAGCCCTGGGCATTTTCGGTGCGGGCAACGTGGGCGCGGCAGTAACCAATTTCGGGGCCCCGTTCCTGCTGGTGGCATTCGGCTGGGAAAGCACCGCGCAGATCTACGCCACGGTGCTGGCGATCATGGGTGTTGTTTTCATTCTGCTGGCCAAGGAAGATCCCCTGGCGGCAGAGCGGGCTGGCAGCAAGTCCAAAACCTTCCTGGAGCAGATGGAACCACTGCGGGAGCTGAGGGTCTGGCGCTTTGCCCTGTACTACTTCTTTGTGTTCGGCGCCTTTGTGGCTTTGGCGCTCTGGCTGCCGCACTTCCTGATTGGCGTTTACGGCCTGGACATCAAAACCGCCGGTATCATTGCCGCGCTCTACACCATTCCGGCCTCCTTGTTCAGGATTCTCGGCGGCTGGATGTCAGACCGTTTCGGCGCCCGCCGGGTGATGTACTGGACCTTCGGTGCGTCGGTTCTGTGCACGTTTCTTTTGAGCTACCCGCCCACCGACTACGTCGTTCAGGGCATTGATGGCGATATCCGCTTTACCCTGGCCATGAACCTGCCCATGTTCGTGGCCCTGATTTTTATCCTCGGATTCTTTATGTCACTGGGCAAGGCAGCGGTGTACAAACACATTCCGGTTTACTACCCCAAACATGTCGGCGCCGTAGGCGGTGTGGTGGGCATGATTGGCGGGCTTGGGGGATTTATACTGCCACTGACCTTCGGCGTACTGAACGACCTTACGGGCATCTGGCAGAGCTGCTTTATGCTGATGTTCGTGATCGTTGCAGCTGCCCTGGCGTGGATGCACTACGCAATCCGCTCTGCCGAGCGGGTGGAGTGGGCCGCCAACGAGGAAAGAACCGACCTGCCGGAACTGGCCTCGCCACAACTGTTTTACCCACTGAACCGCAAAAAGCCCAAAGACCCGCTGGCGCCACCGCCAACAGCCGGCGGATCATAAGCCCGCTTGATTGATTGCCTCTCGTTGCCCCGCACTGCGGGGCTTTTCCGTATAATTGCGGGACTTCAATGAGGCTGATCCGGCAAATGGGAGAAACATCATGGCCAAGTGGCTGGTTAAATCAGAACCTGCAGAATGCGGCATAGAAGATTTTGCGAAAGCCCCGGACGGTGTGATCCCGTGGGACGGCGTGCGTAACTACCAGGCCCGGAACTTTCTGGCACAGATGGCAGAGGGCGACGAGGTTTTCCTCTACCACTCCAGCTGCAAGCACATCGGTATAGCCGGCATAGTGACGGTTGTTCGCAGCGCCTATCCGGACCCCACCCAGTTTGACCCGGAGTCGCCCTACTACGATGGCAAGAGCACCAGGGAAAAACCTCGCTGGCAGGCTGTCGACATGAAGTATGTTCGCACCCTGCCAGGGTTGATCCCGCTCGAAGAACTGAAATCCATGGCCGGGCTCGAAGACCTGCCTCTGGTCCGGAAGGGTAACCGGCTCTCTGTGATGCCCGTGGGCGAGGAGGAATGGCAGATCATCCTGAACCAGGCTGGCTGAGACCAGGGATCTGCCATCGGCGCGTCACTCGTCGTGAGGAATCGGATCCGGGCTACGGTCCCAGCCCACCAGTGCCAGAGTCGCAACAACGCCAATCAACAGCCCCATCCAGGGTTCAAAGAATGCCAGCGCGGCGCCAATCAGAACCACCGTACCCCGGGAAGCATTATCCCTCGGAATCGACATGGCGATGTAGGCGCAGGCAAGACCCGTGGCAATTGGCTGCTCAAGCAGAAAGCGTTCGGCGTCATCCACGAAGACCCGCTTGAGCGCCGCAATCGAGGCAATCAGGGAGGCGTGAATCATTGAGAGTGCAACGGCTTCTTCAAAACTCAGGCCAAAGAAGGCGGTCATCACGGGGATCAATGCCAGGCCTGTGGCGGCAGAAACAAACAGCCCCTGCAGGAACTCGGACCAGCACAGGCGCGTGTGGTAAAACGGCACGCGGAAGGTGAACAGCCCCAGCGCCAGCCGGCTAACTCCGGTCTGTCTTCCATGGAATGTCACTCGCTTTTGGTATTGTTGTTTGTGACCTGATTGTGGGAAGGGTTTGCCCATCGCACGAGTGAATATTTCTGATCAAGCCGAATAAATCATGCTTATTACTTACGGCCGCTTCGCTGTCAGGGGCGTCCGACCATCATTCAGGCTATCCAATTCCGTCGCAGCCCTTTAGAATTCCGCCCTCCCCCCGAATTATCTGGAGCCGAAGTCTGCCATGTCGTCCCAAATAAGCCCCGCCTCCGGTTTCGAGAAACTCCGCCGCATTGAGTCCAGCAAGGTTTTTCAGGGCGCAGTCATTACCATCATCATCCTGTCGGCACTGACCATTGGCGCCAAAACCTATGATCTGCCGCCATTGGTGGAAAAATCGCTGATCGTCATGGACAACGCCATCACCCTGTTTTTCCTGGTGGAAATCCTGTTCCGGTTTGGTGTATGCGCCAACAAAAAGCGATTTCTGTTCGACGGCTGGAACCTGTTCGACACCCTGGTGGTGATCGGCAGCCTGATTCCTCTGGACAACTCCGAGGCGGTTTTGCTGGGGCGTCTGCTGCGGGTATTCCGGGTGCTGCGCCTGGTATCCGTGGTCCCGGAACTCCGGTTTCTGATCAACTCGCTGCTAAAGGCGATCCCTCGCATGGGCTACATCGCCCTGCTGATGTTCATCATTTTCTATATCTACGCGGCCATGGGCTCAATGTTCTTCGCCAGCGTGGATGAGGAGCTCTGGGGGGATGTGGCCATTGCCATGCTGACCCTGTTCCGGGTGGCCACCTTCGAGGACTGGACCGATGTAATGTACGCCACCATGGAGCAGTACCCGCTGAGCTGGGTTTTCTACATCACCTTCATTTTCCTGACTGCGTTTGTTTTCCTGAACATGATGATCGGGGCGATCCTGGAGGTCATGAGCGAGGAGCAGAACGCCAAGCAGGCCCAACAGGCCCATGATGAGCGGGACGAGATTGCCCGCCAGCTCCAGGCCGTTCAGGTACAACTGGCGGAGCTGACGAAGCAGATCAGCGAAAAGCGCTGACTCAGAACGGCTTGGCCAGGGCCAAATGAAGAATGGCCGTAACCTGCACCAGGGCCAGTACCGCCGCGGAAATTCGAACGGGCTTTCCGAGGGTGGTTTTCAGAGCGAACACGCCAGCAATAATGTAGCCGACCAGTAAGACAATTTTGGCAATCAGCCAACCCGGCATGGCCGAAGCGTACCCGGCCACAAAAACCAGAGAGATCGCCGCCACCAGCAAAATGGTGTCGTTGATGTGGGGAATAAACCGCAGCGGTGTCTGTCGCCACCCAGGTCTTCCGACGGCGTCCAGGAGCAGACGCAGGGCAAAGAGTGTGATGGTGAGGTACGCGGTGGTCACGTGCAGGTGTTTCAGAATCATGTACGCGGTCATGAAAGTTCCTTAGTTAACAGGCGTTTTGCCGCATTGTACGCAATCTACCTACAAGCAGGTATGGTTAACGCGGTTGTCAGGGTTTAACATATACACAGAATACATGTATATGGGAGACATCTATGCGGGCCATTCCTACTTCCCCTGAACGGGCGCCGGTCAGCGTCAGCCAATTATTTTCCTACCCCTTTCGGATTTTCTTTCTGTCCATGACCGTTCTGGCCCTTGCCGTCATTCCCCTCTGGGTGATGCAGGTCAATGGTGTTATCAGTCTTCCACTGGCCATGCCCGGGTTATTCTGGCACCAGCACGAGATGTTGTTTGGCTTTCTGTCGGGAGCGATCGCGGGGTTCCTGTTAACCGCAGTGTGTGTTTGGACCCAGACAGAACGAACTCATGGATTCAGATTGGTGCTGCTCTGGGGCGTCTGGCTGGCCGGCCGTGTACTGCTGGCAACCGGTGCTGACCTGCCCTTTTGGCTGGTTCAGGGAGTAAACCTGGCATTCCTGCCCCTGGTGATGGTGGATGCCGGCTGGCGTATCTGGCACGCCCGGCAAAAACGACAACTGATGATCATGGTGGTACTCGGCCTGCTTTGGCTGATGCAGATCGGCTTTGTCACCCGCCTCGACATGGCCTTCAGCTATGGTGCCCTGATCATGGCCATGGCACTGATCAGTATTGTCGGTGGCCGCATCACTCCGGCGTTTTCCACCGGCTGGTTGCGCCAGAGGGGACTCGACAGCAACGCTGTAAAGACCATTCCCGCGCTGGACATGGCAACTGTATTCAGCCTGATTCTGCTGATGGCATCCCTGGTGACTGGCTGGCAAACCGTTACTGGTTTGCTGGCGCTGCTGTCCGGTGGGCTTATGCTGGTGCGTCTGGCGGGATGGAAGGGCTGGCTCGTACGCCAGGAGCCCCTGCTCTGGATTCTGCACCTGTCCATCCTGTGGGTGCCGGTGTCCCTGTTCCTGCTCGCGGGCACACTGTTCGCGGGCTGGCCGTCCAACGCGTGGAGTCACGCCGCCGGAACCGGCGCGGTCGCGTGCCTGATTCTCGGGGTCATTGCCCGGGTCGCCCTCGGCCACAGCGGCAGACCATTGGTGCTGCCCAAAGGCATGGTGCTTGCGTTCGTTGCAATTCATCTGGCCGCACTGATACGGGTGCTTACCGCCTTCGAAATCATTCCCTGGCACCCCGGCATTGGCAGCAGCACCCTGCTCTGGTTGTTTGCCTTCGGTATGTTCCTGTACCGCTACACCGGCATCCTCGCCAGCCCCAGACCCGATGGTCGTGAAGGCTGAACCGCTGGTCAGGCAGCCAACTCCTGCCTGACCAGCAACTCGAACCTTGCCCTTGCCTGGCGGAACCGGCTGGCAGGGAAGTGAATACTGATTCCTTCCAATGCCGCCAGAAGCATCTCAAGATGAGCATCCCAGCCCGCACAGGCAATCGGCACCACCTCATCATCAGGCAGTAATAATGTCAGCGACAGGCGGGTTCCCTCGTCGATGGGATCAAGGTCCCATATCAACGGACGCTCAGGGGAATCACCCGAACTCCAGGAATAGGCCAAGCGACGATTCGGCTGGCAATCCGTGACCCGACAATCGATCGGCATACCACTGTTACCGAAATCCAGCTGAACCCGACCGCCGAGCCTGGCATCCAGCTTTCCAGGCGCCAGCCACTCCGCCAGACACACCGAGTCTGTCAGCATTTTCCAGACTCGTTCAGGCAAGTGCCCGGTTTCTCTTTCAAGACGTACCAAAACCCGGTCACCCTCGCGCCGAACCTTGCCTGCGATAATTTCCTCATTCCCGGACATACGCCCTCCTTGCCAGTCTCGAATCTCCGGATGTCACAGAACGGACTTCTGATAGATGATTGTATTCGCGGGGTCGCACAAGCACCTTGATGACCATCAAACGGGATTAACAGACGAGTTCGGGGAACTTCAAACCGGCAATCATCCACTAAAGGTCAATAGCAGCTCCCGAAATTCGAGCTAAAGTATGAGGAAATCATTTTGTAACAGAGACACTGGCACTATGAACCCGGATCATTTTGATAAAGAAGACCTGATCAAATGCGGCCATGGCGAGCTCTTCCCCGGCTCCATGCGCCTGCCCATCAACGAGATGCTGATGTTTGACCGCGTCACGCACATTGCGGACGACGACGGCCTCTACGGCAAGGGCAGCCTGGTAGCGGAGCTCGACATCAATCCGGACCTGTGGTTCTTCAAGGTGCACTTCGTTGATGATCCCGTGATGCCGGGCTGCCTCGGCCTCGATGCCATGTGGCAGCTGGTAGGCTTCTTCCTCGCCTGGGGTGGCGGTGAAGGGAAAGGCCGCGCATTGGGCGCCGGTGAAGTGAAGTTCACTGGCCAGGTCTTGCCGACGGCCAAGAAAGTCACCTACCGTCTGGATCTCAAACGCGTGATCAGGCGCAAACTGACCATGGCAATTGCCGATGGCCGGATGGAAGTAGATGGCCGGGAAATCTACACAGCCAAAGACCTGCGGGTCGGCATGTTCACCTCGACCGATGATTTTTAGGAGTTAACAGGATGCGTCGTGTTGTAATCACCGGTATGGGCATTGTTTCCAGCCTTGGTACCAACCAGAAGGAAGTCGCACAGTCACTCAGGGAATCCCGTTCTGGCATCGGCTTTAGCGAAGAAGCCCGGGACAATGGTCTGCGCAGCCACATCTGCGGCCAGATCAACCTGAACCTGCCCGAATTGATTGACCGGAAACTGTGGCGTTTCATGTGCCCCGCTTCCGGTTACACCTATCTGGCGATGCTTGAGGCTATCGAGCAGGCCGGGCTGACCGATGAGCACATCAAGGCCGACACCACTGGTATCATCTTTGGCCAGGGCGGCGCCTCGACGGTTGAGCTGCTGGATTCCATCGATACCCATCGCGACCGCGGTATCCGCCGTGTCGGGCCCTATCGCGTGCCGCGCACCATGGGCAGTGCGATCAATGCGTCACTGGCAACCGGATTTGGCATTCGCGGCATCAACTACGGCATCACCTCTGCCTGCGCTACCAGCGCGCATTCGATCGGCCATGCCGCCGATCTGATCGCTCTCGGGCGCCAGGATGTCATGTTTGCCGGCGGTGGCGAAGATATCCACTGGACCTTGAGCCTGCTGTTCGATGCCATGGGCGCCCTGTCGACGAAATACAACGACACGCCTGAACTGGCGTCACGCACCTATGACGCGAATCGGGACGGCTTCGTGATTTCTGGTGGTGGCGGTGTGCTGGCCCTTGAAGCGCTGGAGCACGCGGAAGCGCGGGGCGCAAACATCCTGGCAGAGCTCGTCGGCTTCGGTGCAACTTCCGATGGCGCAGATATGGTTGCCCCGAGTGGCGAGGGCGCAGTGCGCTGCATGAAGCAGGCAATGAAGAACCTGGATGGCGAAATCAGCTACGTGAATACTCACGGCACCAGCACCCCGGCCGGAGACATCACCGAGCTGAAAGCATTGAAAGAGACGTTTGGCGACAAGATCCCGCCGCTCAGCTCCACCAAACCCCTATGCGGCCACGCTCTTGGCGCGGCGGGCGTACATGAGGCTATTTACAGCCTGATCATGCTGCGTGAAGGCTTTATTGCTCCATCGGCAAATATCCAGGACCTTGATGAAGGGGCCGAAGGCTACCCGATCGTTCGGGAACGCATGGATAACCAGAAACTGGACCTGGTGATGAGCAACAGCTTTGGCTTTGGTGGTACCAATGCCTCACTGGTGTTCAAAAAAGTCTAATCCGGATCAGGATAGCCTGACAGAGCGGTATTCAGCCGGGGATGTCCCCATCCAGCGCTTGAAAGCCCGGCTGAATGCGCTCAACTCCGAAAAACCGAGCTGCTCGGCAATCTCCACCAGCGGTTTGGTCCTGTCCTGCATGTAGGTCAGCGCCTGCCTGCGGCGAACATCCTCCAGCAAACGGGCAAACGTCAGCCCTTCCCGCTTCAGTTTCTTGTGCAGCGTGTAACGGCTCATATGCAGCTGCGACGCCACGACTTCCACACCAACCTTGCCACGGGCAAGCTGTACACTGATCAGGGAACTCACCCTGAGACTCAGCGAAGCCCGCGCCACCTCTGGCGTCAGAGGCTTTGATCCCATCTGGAACTCCTCTTTTCCGATTCTGTGGCCATATTGGCCGACGCTGTGAGCGTACACTTGTTAGCTGAAAACAATCAATACTACCTTTGAGCAGGATCAAGGGAGCCTCCGGCAGCATACGGCAAAATGCCCCGCTTTCAGAATCGCCCGGAGCCACTATGAACACCCCGGAACTGCTTGCCCCCGCGGGCACCCCCGAACACCTGGAAACCGCCTTCGCCTATGGCGCCGATGCGGTTTACGCCGGCCAGCCCCGCTACTCACTCAGAGTAAGAAACAACAGTTTCAAAGACGTTGCAGCCCTCGGCGCGGGCATTGAACGGGCCCACGAACTGGGTAAACAGTTCTACCTTGTCTCCAACATAGCACCTCACAATGACAAGGTGCGGTCCTATCTCAGGGATCTGGCGCCGGTACTGGAACAAAAACCCGATGCCCTGATCATGTCCGACCCTGGCCTGATCATGCTGGTACGGGAAAAATGGCCAGACCAGCCCATCCATCTCTCGGTGCAGGCCAACGCAGTGAACTGGGCAACCGTCGAGTTCTGGCGCCGCCAGGGCATCAGCCGGGTCATCCTGTCCAGGGAACTGGCACTGAACGAGATTCGCGAGATCCGCGACCGGGTCCCGGGGATGGAACTGGAAGTCTTCGTGCATGGCGCTCTGTGCATGGCCTACTCCGGCCGCTGCCTGCTCTCCGGTTACATGAATCACCGGGATGCCAACCAGGGCGCCTGCACCAACGCCTGTCGCTGGAACTACAAGCAGGTCCAGCACGGCCACGACCAGACCGGCGACCTGATTGCCATCTGTGGCGGCGAAGCACAGCAAGTGGCGCCGAAAGAAATCCTGCTGGAAGAGCCCAACCGCCCGGGCGGCTTCATCCCCGCCTACGAGGATGAACACGGCACCTACATCATGAACTCAAAGGATTTGCGAGCCGTTCAGCACGTCGCTGAACTGGCGAAGATGGGCGTTCATTCCCTGAAAATCGAAGGTCGTACCAAAAGCACCTACTACGTGGCCCGCACCACGCAGGTCTACCGCCGGGCCATCGACGAGGCGGTGCAGGGCAAGGCCTTCGACATGGGCCTGATGAACGAACTGGAAGCCCTCTCCAACCGGGGCTACACCGAAGGCTTCCTCCGCCGCCACCTGCCCCGCGAGTACCAGACCTACGAACAAGGCTCCTCATTCCTTGGCACCCAGCAGGTTGTTGGCACCATCACCGATACGGATAACCAGTGGCTGACCATCGACGTGAAAAACAAATTCGCACCCGGCGACCAACTGGAACTGATCAGCCCTGCCGGCAACATCCGGTTCTCAGCCAGTATCATGGAAAACCGAAACGGCCAGGCCATGGACTATGCGCCTGGCAGCGGGCATATCGTTCGAATTCCGATACCGGCTGATCTTCCAAAGACTCTGGAGCACAGCTACCTCACCCGAATCTTGCCCACCGGCGGCTAGCAATTAGTCTGAGGCGCCAGGCGGGACTGCCTCCCAAAACCGTGCATTGCCATGGATGGCAATGCCGAGCCCCCATGGATGGGTTTACGGCGTGTTTTGGGAGGCAGTCCCGCCTGGCGCCCACCTCGAACCTCGCAGTCCTGCAATAACCAGACTATCAGCCTCATTACCCCCCCCCTTAGTGCCCCAAAGGCCGATTAAGGTATAATCACCCCACGCACAAATTAATACCTGACTATTTTACTCTGGTATTGTATAATCGCTCGCCAGAAGCGATGGATTCAGGCGGATTTTCTGCTTACTTATCAGCGACAGTCTTTGAAATCCGTCATCCAAAAAGCGATTGCAGGGCGTACTCATGGGATGAGCGACCACTGCAACACCCAAACTGAAGACATCCGATCGACAGCCCATCTTTGACGCTGTCGGCGACACTAAGGGCGCAAGCCCGCGATGAGAGAATACGGAGCGACGATCATGGCGACCACCGACACCGAGGTGAACGAGCTGATCAAACGGGAATACGAGTACGGATTTGTAACAGACATTGAATCCGACACGTTCGAACCCGGCCTTAATGAAGACGTTATCGCCCGCCTTTCCGGCCTCAAGAAAGAACCGGAATGGATGCTGGAGTGGCGTCTGAAAGCCTACCGTCGCTGGCTCGAGATGGACGAGCCGGACTGGGCCCACGTGGGCTACCCGAAAATCGACTACAACTCGATTTCGTATTACTCCGCGCCCAAGCGTCCGGAAGACATGCCCCAGAGCCTGGACGAAGTGGATCCGGAACTGCTGAAAACCTACGAAAAGCTGGGCATCCCCCTGCACGAGCGTGAAAAGCTGGCGGGCGTGGCTGTTGATGCCGTCTTCGATTCGGTTTCCGTAGCAACAACGTTCAAGGAGCCACTGGCCAAGGCCGGCGTTATTTTCTGTTCCATCTCCGAAGCGATCCAGGATTACCCGGAGCTGGTCAAAAAATACCTGGGCTCGGTAGTGCCGGCCGGTGACAACTTTTTCGCCGGGCTGAACTCCGCGGTCTTCTCCGACGGTACGTTTGTCTATGTACCCAAGGGCGTTCGCTGCCCCATGGAGTTGTCCACCTATTTCCGCATCAACGCAGCCAACACCGGACAGTTCGAGCGTACTCTCATTATTGCCGAAGACAGCAGCTACGTGAGTTACCTTGAAGGTTGCACCGCGCCCATGCGGGACGAGAACCAGCTGCACGCTGCGGTTGTTGAACTGGTGGCCCTGGACGACGCCCAGATCAAATACTCCACCGTGCAGAACTGGTACCCGGGTGATGAAGAAGGTAAAGGCGGCATCTTCAACTTCGTCACCAAGCGTGGCGCCGCCATCGGCAAGAACTCCAAGATTTCCTGGACCCAGGTCGAAACCGGCTCCGCGGTCACCTGGAAGTATCCGAGCTGTGTCCTGCGTGGCGAAAACAGCGTTGGTGAGTTCTATTCCGTGGCACTGACCAACAACTACCAGCAGGCCGACACCGGCACCAAGATGATTCACCTGGGCAAGAACACCTCCAGCACAATCATCTCCAAGGGTATTTCCGCCGGCAAGAGCTCCAACGCTTACCGCGGCCTGGTGAAATTCGGCCCCGGGGCGGAAGGTGCACGTAACTTTACCCAGTGCGATTCGCTCCTGATCGGCGACCGCTGCGGCGCCCACACGTTCCCTTACATCGAAAGCAAGAACAAGTCGGCCATAGTAGAGCACGAGGCAACCACCTCGAAGGTCAGCGACGAGCAGATGTTCCTTTGCCGCCAACGTGGTATCGACCCGGAACAGGCGGTCTCCATGATCGTGAACGGCTTCTGTAAGGAAGTGTTCAAGGAGCTGCCCATGGAGTTCGCTGTCGAAGCCGGCAAACTGCTCGAAGTAAGCCTCGAAGGGTCCGTCGGTTAAACGTCTATGCCCCGCTGACCTGGAGAAGGTCAGCAAGCGGGGAAGCTTTCCGGGATACGCTGTAAATACGTCCCTGTACGCTCGACAAAATCATCCATGATTTTGACGATCCCGGAAAGCTTCCCCGCTCACTGCCCCGAACGTTTTACGGGCACCGAAAGGGTCTAAATTTACAGACTGAATTTTAGAATAGAGAGAAGCCTACAAATGCTGAGCATCAAGAACCTGCACGCATCCGTTGAGGGCAAAGAAATCCTCAAGGGCATCAACCTGGAAATCAAGGCCGGGGAAGTTCACGCCATCATGGGCCCCAACGGCTCTGGTAAGAGCACCCTGTCGCAGGTGCTGGCAGGCAACGAAGCATTTGAAGTTACCGAGGGTGAAATCACCCTGAACGGCGACAACCTGCTGGAACTTGAAACTGAAGAGCGTGCCCGCGAAGGCATTTTCCTGGCGTTCCAGTACCCGGTGGAGATCCCCGGGGTGAGCAACCTGCAGTTCCTGCGCACCGCCGTGAATGCCATGCGCCAGCACAAGGGCCAAGACGAGATGAACGCGGCGGAGTTCATGAAGCTCGCCAAAGAAATTTCCAAGCAGGTGGATCTGGATCCGGCGTTCCTGAAGCGGGGCGTCAACGAAGGCTTCTCCGGTGGTGAGAAGAAGCGTAATGAGATCATGCAGGCCCTGCTGCTGCAGCCGAAGCTGGCAATTCTCGACGAGACCGACTCCGGGCTCGATATCGACGCCCTGAAGGTTGTTTCTGACGGCGTGAATGCTCTGCGCGCGGAAGACCGCGCCATCCTGATGGTGACCCACTACCAGCGTCTGCTGAACCACATTGTGCCGGACTACGTGCACGTTCTGGCGGGCGGCAAGATCATCAAATCCGGTGGCCGCGAGCTGGCGCTGGAGCTGGAAGAACGCGGCTACGGCTGGCTGGGCATCAAGGATGAAGAAACTGCCGACAGTTCAGCCAACTAAGGAGGTCGCGGAATGAAACCAGCACCCACTCTTTCCACCGCGTTCCTGCACCCGGCCGGGCAGTCCCTGCCGGAGCCCCTGCTCGCCCTGCGCAAGCAGCGTGGAACCGCTCTGGTCGACATGCCTTTGCCGACCCGGAAAACCGAAAACTGGAAATACTCCAGCAAGTACTTGAAGCTGACCGACGACATGGCCATCTCCCTGCCGGCGGATGGCAAGACCGGCAGCGGCCTGGCAGTGCCCGGCTACAAGGTTGCGTTCCTTAACGGTGTAATGATGCCAGAGGCCTGCGAATATCCGGATCTGGACGGCATCAGCATCAAGAGCTTCGGCGATCTGAGCGATGAGGAAGCCAGCGATCTGGCGGATCGCCTGGACAGCACCCTGGACAACAAGGCGGTTCAGATGGCCCGGCTGAATTCAGCCCGTTTTGAAGACGGCCTGCTGATTCGCCTGAAGCCGGACGCAGTGCTCGACCAGCCGCTGTTCATTGTTCACGAGGTAACGGCCGAGGCCAGCGGTTCGGCTTTCCCGCGCATTTTCGTGGATGCCGGCCGTCATAGCCAGATTACGCTGGTGGAGGAGTACATCTCCAGCGGCTCGGCCCAGGTCATGGTCAATACCGTCACTGAATTCAATGTGGCCGACGGCGCCAACATCACCAGCATTCGCCTGAACATGGAAGGCGAGAACGTCCAGCACATTGGCTCCACCGGCGTCCTGCAACAGCGCAGCTCGCGGTTTGAAAGCCATACCGTTGGGTTTGGTGGCCCCCTGCGCCGGCACGATCTGCAGGTTCGGCTTGAAGGTGAAGGCGCTGAGTGCAAGCTCAACGGGGTAGTTGTTACCCAGGGCAAACAGCACTACGACAACCACACCACCATCGAGCACGTGGCTGCCCACTGCAACAGCGAAGAAACCTATCGGAATATCGCAGCGGACCAGTCCCACGCCGTGTTCAATGGCCGGATTCATATCCATCAGGACGCCCAGAAGTCCAATGCGGATATGAACAACAAGAACCTGCTGCTGTCCAACGGGGCAGAGATTGACACCAAGCCGGAACTGGAAATCTATGCCGATGACGTGAAATGTGCCCATGGCGCGACCATCGGCCAGCTTGACGAAATCTCGCTGTTTTACCTGGTTTCACGGGGTATCGGCCGGCGTCAGGCGAACGTTCTGCTCACCATGGCCTTTATCAACGAGCTGGTCGAGCAGATTCCGGTTGAAGCAGTGCGGGAGACGGTCCAGGGCCGTCTGAACCACTTCTTCGAACAGACATTTCAGGAGGCGTAACCGGTTATGACCGATCTGTCCGTGGCAAGCACCGCCAAGCGCACCACCTTCGACGTGGACGCGATTCGCCGGGATTTCCCGATCCTGTCCCAGCAGGTAAACGGAAAGCCCCTGGTGTATCTGGACAACGGTGCGTCGGCCCAGAAGCCGGAGGCTGTGCTGGATGCCATGGATCGGTATTACCGTGAGATGCACTCCAACGTCCATCGGGGCGCCCATACGCTGGGAGACCGTGCGACCTCCGCCTTCGAGGGTGCCCGCGAGACGGTTCGAAACTTCCTGAACGCCGAAAGCACCCGGGAAATTATCTGGACCCGCGGCACGACCGAGGCCATCAACCTAGTTGCCAATGGGCTCGCCCCGCGCCTGAAGGCTGGTGACGAGATCCTGGTGAGCCACATGGAACACCACGCCAACATCGTGCCCTGGCAGATGATTGCCGAGCGCACGGGTGCGAAAGTGGTGCCTGTTCAGGTGACACCGGAAGGCGAGCTGGACCTCGAGTCCTTCACCAGCCTGCTCAATGAGAAGACCCGGGTGCTGGCAATCACCCACGTTTCCAACGTGCTTGGCACGGTGAACCCGGTGGCGGCCCTGATTGAACAGGCCAAGGCCCACGGCATCATCACCCTGGTGGACGGGGCCCAGGCGGTACCTCATTACAAGCCGGACGTTCAGGCGCTGGGCTGCGACTTTTACGTGTTCTCATCGCACAAGCTGTTTGGCCCCACTGGTATTGGCGTGCTTTACGGTAAGGCCCAGTTGCTGGAGGAAATGCCTCCCTACCAGGGCGGCGGCGAGATGATCGAACGAGTGTCCTTTGAACGGACCACCTGGAATACCCTGCCCTACAAATTCGAGGCAGGCACCCCGGCCATTGCCGAGGCAGTCGGACTGGGAGCCGCCATCGACTACCTGAACGGCCTGGATCGTTCCGCCATGGAAGCGGCCGAGACCGGCCTCCTTGAGCGGGCCAACCAGCTGGTGGAAACCGTACCCGGCATGGAGATTATCGGTACGGCAAAAAACAAAGTGCCGGTTATATCCTTTAAAATTGCCGGCCTGCACCCCAGTGATATAGGCACGCTGCTGGATCAGCAGGGAATCGCAATCCGCACGGGTCACCATTGCGCCATGCCGCTGATGGATTTCTATGGAGTTCCCGGTACAGCCAGGGCTTCATTCGCGTTCTACAACACTCTGGACGAGGTGGATACATTGTTTACCGCCCTGCAGAAAGTCCAGCGTCTGTTTGCCTGATGGAGGTGGAATTATGACAGCCGAAGTCTTCACCCCGACCGTCGCCGTCACCATGACGCCCAGCGCGGTCAAGCACGTGCGCAAACAGCTGGAGAAAAAGCCGGACGCCAAGGGCATTCGGCTGGCCATCAAGAAAAGTGGCTGCTCCGGCTTCAAATACGAAACCCAATGGGTGGAAGACACCGCCGCCGACGACAAGGTGTTTCACATTGATGGCGTCGATGTTTTCGTGAAAGAAGAGCATCTGCCGCTGGTGAACGGCATCGAGATCGATTTTGTGACGGAGGGCGTGAACTCCATGTTCCAGTTCCGCAATCCGAACGCCACCGCAGAGTGCGGTTGCGGCGAGAGTTTTACCGTCGCGTAATCCGATATAAAGATTGAAAAGAGCGAGGCCCGAACAGGCATGCAAGAACGGGAAGTGGTCCTGACCAAACGCGAGGTGGAAGCCCGCCTTGTTCCTTCCGGAACCGAAATCATGATTCCGTCGGACACCTTTGTGACCATCACGCAGTCGCTGGGTGGCACCTTTACGGTCGCTGTTAACGGTAACCTTGCCCGGATTGAAGGCCACAATGCCGACGCGCTCGGCAAGAAACCCCTGGAAAGCAGCTTTGAAACCCCGGAAGACGGCACCGTCAACGAAAACCAGGTCTGGGAAGCCATGCAGAACTGCTACGATCCGGAAATTCCGGTGAACGTAGTGGATCTGGGCCTGATTTACGAGTGCAGGATTGAAAATGGCACCGAAGACGGCAACCATGTGTACGTGCTGATGACGCTGACTGCCGCCGGCTGCGGCATGGGCCCGGTGATAACCGAAGATGTGAAAACCAAGCTCGAGCATGTGCCCAATGTGGACAAGGTGACCGTTGAACTGACCTTCGATCCGCCCTGGAGCAACGAAATGCTCACCGACGAAGCCAAACTCGAACTGGGAATGCTGTAAATGACTGCCAGTGAACAGGACTTTCTGAACAACCCCTTGGGTAAAGACACCACCCTGGATGACGTTCTCGATGGCTTCGAGCTGCTGGACGACTGGGAAGAGCGCTACGCTTTTATCATTGATCTGGGCAAGCAGCTTCCTGCGTTTCCCGAGGAATCCCGGGTTGAAGAAAACTATGTTCATGGCTGCCAGAGCCAGGTCTGGCTGATTCATCATTACGATGAAGACAGTGGCCGGCTGTACCTGTTGATTGACTCCGACGCCATGATTGTTCGTGGACTGGCTGCCATCATCCTGGTCGCCCTTAACGGCAAAACCCCGAGGGACCTGCTGGCCACGGACATTGATGAGTTATTCGAGCAGCTGGACCTGTTCCGGCACATTTCCCCGACCCGCGGCAACGGGCTCAGGGCGATGGTTGGCAAGATCCGCGACATTGCGGCCGCCGAGGTGGCCAACGCCAGCAATTGATGCCCGTCAGCCCTACCAGATAATCGCTATATCATCTCTCTGGATATTCACGATGCCGCCCAGTTGCGGCATGGTACCCCGGCTAAAATGCGGCTGAACTTTTTCGAGCGTCACTGACAAGTCGCTGTCCTGCAATTCTGGTGAGTCATCTGGTGATTCCAGGTAGCGCTTGCTGCGATAGATCTTCAACTCATCACCCGGCCTGAGGCCTGCTGTAGCCCCGGATTCCAGCGTTACAGAAAAGTCGTCTACCCGCGCAATTCTGGTCATGAAGGGCTGACACGCCAATGCATCCGTTACTGCCATCGCCATGTCTGCGATAACATCCTCGACAGCCTGACCGTAGGCGGTTTTCTGGAAGCCGGCAGAGCCGAACCCTGCTGAACTGCCAGGCCCGGCATCCCAATCGGCCGCGGCTTCAAATCTCTGACGATAGACCGGCGCGCCACTGAAGCCGTCGAAGATAACGAGATCAGCCGCAAATCGGCGCCGTTGATCTACCGCCCCGATGCCCCGCTGCATTTTATCCAGCACGGAGGTGCCCCACGCTGACGGATCCGCAACGCCAAGATCCCGGATAACGCCTGTCACTACGAACTGAACGCCCATTTCACGGGCCAGTTCCAGTACATTGGTCAATCGATTGTCGCCCTGTTGTACCGTAGGCGCGTTCAGCAGATCCGTGAACATCCGTGAGGTTGTCGCACCAAAGACCTGCAATCCGCCCTGAGCCACCAAACGCTGCTGGAGTTGTTGCGGCAAGATTTCGCCGGCGTCATCAATCCGCCCGACTCTGGCCTGGTCCGGATACAGGACAGGAAACCCGGTCACTGCGACGCGCTTTTTCAGGCGTCCGGAATCTCCAGATCCACACTGGCTGCGACTCTCGCTGATATCGCCCCGGACAATCACCCGCAACAGATTGCCACTCTGGTACTCATCAATTACCCGCACATTCCGGGCTCTGGCGCTTGACGCCAGATCCATCCGTGACTCAGTGATCACGCCGTTTTTCATGGTGTCGTGCGTGCTAACCCTGGCTTCATACTGCAGGGAAAGGTCCCGGATTGCGGCCTTGCGGGCCTCAGCCCGGGCGGCTTCCAGGTTGCCATTGTGGATATTGGCATGGCCCACGCCTTCCAGAACCACCGCATGGGCGGCAGAAACCACGAAGAGCGCCAGAGCTCCGAGCACAGCCAGTGACAGCAAGCGTTTCATAATTCTCGATACTCCCTACACTCTCTATACTCTCGATCAATCAAGGTAATACAGGGAATCCACGCCTTTGCTCTGCACATCGCCCACGCTGTCATTTTCCTGCGGCATGGGAATCGGGCAGAGATCCTGCACCTGATCATCAGCAACCTTGGCCACACAGGCCCGGAAACGTGGCTCGAGCTTCAGTTCCATCACCGTTTCGAAGACACCGTCGCTGTGCTCGTTGACCGCGACCAATTTGGCGCCGCGAATGTAGCTGTCCACGTAGGTTCTGAAGGTGTCATTGCGCAGCACAAAATCATTAACGGTGGAACTGCCGTACACGACGGTACCGTAGACCCGTTCAACGAGATTCCGGTAGGCGTCCAGCTGGGAGGCCCGCCGGGCCATCAGACGTTTGCGGGTATTTGAACGGTCGGCCGCAACATCCTCATAGGTACCCAGACCGCTCACCCGCACAGTAATTGGCTCCAGCATCGTATCCTGACGGGACTGGTTGCCGTTATCCCCCTGATAACTGCCAACCGGCGCACAAGCAGCCACCGTTGTTGCCAGCAGAGGCATAAGTATCCAGCGAAGGTTCATTGCGTGTCTCCAGAAAACGTCATTTCCGTTTGCCCATGAAAAAACTACGCCAGTTTTTCTAACTGCCTGATATTCCGATCAACAACTCCCAACCGCATTATTTTGCAATCCCTATGCGGCAAAAAACTGCCTCTGTTTACACATCAAAAACAAACCGTTACCCCATGCGTCATGAGCTGGATAAGGTTCTGCCTTACCCTTTCAGGTACGTAACATCTATTTTGCCTTTTTACCTGACAGGATTCTTCATGACCGGATATCGCCTGACCAAACTTTCTCTGGCTATTGGTCTTTCCATTGCCACCAGCTCTGCACTGGCCAGCCCGCAGTCGTTTATGTCTGCCCGCTCTTTTGCCATGGGTGGCACTGGCGTCGCTGTAGCAACGCCATCATCAGCGCCGATGGATAACCCGGCGATGATGGCCTCCGATCACCACAGCTGGAACGATGATTTTGGGTTGATGCTGCCCTCGGTGAATGCTCGCGCAGCGGATGAGGAAGAAACAGTTGACCAGGTGGATGATATCCAGGATGTAATCACTGATCTTGAATCGCTGGTTTCCGGTTTTGATCCCAATACCGACGACCCACAAAGCATTCAGGACGGCGCCGCCGATCTCAGCGACCGTTTGACCGAATTCGACAGGGACACCATGCGAGTGAACGCCGGTCTGGGGCTGGGCCTGGCTGTGCCGGGACAATCTCTGGCTGTCGGCGTGTTTACCAATGCAAACCTGACAGCAACCGTTCGTGGTGACGTGTCCGATCAGGATATTACCGCACTGAATGCGATTGCCACTGCAGCAACGGCCCTGGACGTTCAGAATGCCGTCGACCAGATCAGTACGAATGGCACCCTGAACCTGACATCACAAGGAAAAATACTGGCATCCGCCGTCGGGGAAGTGGGCATCAGCTTCGCACGGGCTTTTGAGCTACAGGATGGCAACAGCTTCCAGCTTGGCCTGTCGCCGAAATACGTGGAGCTGCGCACCTTCCAGTACACGGAAGCGGTTTCCGGTTTCGAAGATGACGAATTCGACGATGACCAGTATCAGACTGAAAAGAGCGGCTTCAACCTCGACGTGGGCGCAGCCTACAGCTTTGGTGATTCCAACCAGTGGAACACCGGAATTGTCGTTAAAAACCTGATCCCCATGGAGCTCGACTCCGCTGCGAGCCGGCCTTTGCTCGGAGAGGAAGTTCGCACATTAAAGCTGGACCCTATGGTTACAGCGGGCATCGCGCACAAGAGCGAATACCACGTTATCACCGCGGAAGTGGACCTGACCAAAAAGGAAGCCTTTGGCTTTGAGGACGACACCCAGTGGGCAGCTCTTGGCGCCGAATTCGACGCCTTCCGTTACGCCCAGTTGCGGGTGGGTGTTCGCCACAACCTGGCCAGCAACGATGACAACGACGGCATTGAAGAGAAAACCCAGTTCACTGCAGGTCTTGGACTGAACATTGTCGGCGTCCGCCTCGATATCGGCGCCCTGTACAGCGATGCTGATGCCGGTGCCGCCCTGGAGCTTGGCACCGCGTTCTGATGGAAAGCTGAAAGTGGGGTCAGATGAAGATTTCATCTGACCCCAAGCTCCAATCAAAGCCCGCCCGGGCAATCCGGGCGGGCTTTTTTATGGCCCTTATGCGTCACAGGTTTGCCTGCCCTGCCCGGGAACCGGATAATCCACCGACACACTCCCGAAAGGAATCAGCGATTTCATGCAGGCCTATCTGGTTGGCGGTGCCGTTCGTGACGAATTACTCGGCCTTGAGGTCAAGGACCGGGATTGGGTGGTGGTCGGCGCAACTCCAAGGGAAATGCTAGCCAAAGGCTTCAAGCAGGTAGGCGCGGACTTCCCGGTATTTCTGCATCCCCGAACCCGGGAAGAATTTGCCCTGGCTCGCACCGAGCGGAAACAGGGGCGCGGCTACCACGGCTTCACTGTTTACAGCGCGCCCGACGTCACCCTTGAGCAGGATTTGAAGCGCCGGGATCTGACCATCAATGCGATGGCAAAAGCTGAAAACGGCGATCTGGTCGACCCCTTTCAAGGCCGCAGAGATATTGAAGATCGCAAGCTTCGGCATGTCTCGGAGGCCTTCGCAGAGGACCCCCTGAGAATTCTGCGCACGGCCCGGTTCGCAGCCCGCTTTCACCCGCTGGGATTTTCCGTGTGCGACCAGACCATGGCCCTGATGAAGCGCATGGTGGATAGCGGAGAAGTAGACCACCTGGTACCCGAACGGGTCTGGCAGGAATTCCAGCGGGCGCTGCATGAACAGGCGCCCGAGGCCTTTTTCGAAGTTCTTCGTGACTGCGGCGCCCTTGAGGTTCTTATTCCGGAATTAGCTTCGGAAAAAGTTTTCCAACTGGCGATGGCGGCACTTGGCTGCGTCCACCGCCGCTTGCACGCCGAGACGGAGGAGCGTTTTGCGGCCCTGCTCTCCCCCCTGGATGCCCCTGTTGCAAGGGACCGGGCCATAGCCCTGAAGGCACCCAATGACTGCCAGAATCTCGCGCGACTGGTTACTGCCTTCACACCCCAGATCCGGGACATTGATGCGCAACGCCCGGAAGCCGAAACGCTTCTGGACCTGCTCGACCAGGCGGACGTCTGGCGCCGCCCGGAACGTTTTTCGCAACTCATAAAGGTGCTTGAGTGCGCCCTGCCGGACGATTCCCTCACACTGGACCTGCTGCGAACCGCCTCGGAAGCGGCGACCGGCGTTGAGCCGAGAACCCTCCTGGCGCATGGGTATAAAGGCAAGGAACTGGGCAGCGCAATCCAGACTGAACGCCTGAAACGCATCGGCGACGCCGTCGCCCCGACTAACCACTGAGGAGGCACCATGCCGTCCACAACGCCTGTTGCCCTGGTCACCGGCGCAGCCCACCGTCTTGGCGCACAGACTGCCCGGACACTTCACGAAAGAGGGTGGAACCTGGTGATTCACTACCGAAGCCGGGAAGAGCAGGCGAACTCACTGATTGCGCAGATGAACCGCCAACGGCCCGACTCCGCCTGCGCCCTGCAGGCGGATTTGAGCCAGTTAGCTGGAGTGGACCGGCTGGCCAGTGACGCCATCGCACAGTGGGGCCGACTGGACGCACTGGTGAACAATGCATCGGTCTTCTACCCCACCCCGACCGCAGACGCCACCGAAGACGACTGGGACACAATCCTGAACACCAACCTACGGGCCCCATTTTTCCTGCTTCAGGGATGCCTGGCCGAACTTCGGCGAAACCACGGCAGCGTCGTAAATCTGATCGATATCTATAGTGAAAGGCCCATCGATGATCACCCGCTGTACTGCGCCACCAAGGCCGGCCTGGCTGCCCTGACACGCTCCTGGGCAAAAGACCTGGCGCCGGATGTGCGCGTGAACGGCGTATCGCCAGGCGCAATCCTCTGGCCAGAGGGCGAAGCCGAGATGGACCAATCCGCCCAGCTGGCAATTCTCCAGAAGACGCCACTGGCCCGCACCGGCAACCCTGACGATATTTCCGAAACCATTGCGTTCCTGATCTGCGATGCGCCCTTTATCACCGGGCAGATCGTCTCTGTTGATGGCGGCCGAAGCCTGAACATGTAGCACAACCCGCGCATGACGGACCTGTTCTTTGGCCGGTGACCGCTTTCCGGATACAATGCCACCAGTTTTCAATCCTGTTCGCGCCGGCCCCAATCCCGCGCGCGCCACTGATCCGGAGAATTCCCATGCGTGATGTCGTTATTGTTGCCGCCCGCCGTACTGCTATCGGAACCTTTGGCGGAGGTCTTTCCAGCCTGAGCGCAGACCAGCTGGGAACCGCCGTCATTAAGGCACTAATGGAAGAAACCGGCGTTGCCGGTGACCAGATCCACGAGGTCGTACTGGGTCAGGTTCTTACCGCCGGTGTTGGCCAGAACCCCGCTCGCCAGTCTGCCATTAACGCCGGCATTCCAGCGTCGGTGCCCGCCATGACCATCAACAAGGTCTGCGGCTCAGGGCTGAAAGCGGTTCACATGGCGGTACAGGCCATCCGCTGTGGCGACGCCGAGATGATGATCGCCGGTGGCCAGGAGAGCATGAGCCAGGCGCCCCATGTGCTGCCCAACAGCCGGAATGGCCAGCGGATGGGCAACTGGTCGATGGTGGATACCATGATCAAGGACGGCCTGTGGGACGCCTTCAACGATTACCACATGGGCATCACGGCCGAGAACATCGTCGAGAAATACGGCATCAGCCGGGACGAGCAGGACGAGTTTGCAGCGGCGTCCCAGCAGAAGGCCGCCGCCGCTCGCGAAGCCGGCTATTTCGATGGGCAGATTGTTCCGGTCTCCATTCCCCAGCGTAAGGGCGACCCGATTGTCGTTGACCGCGATGAAGGCCCCCGCGACGGCGTCACTGCCGAGGGGCTTGGCAAACTCCGTGCGGCCTTCAAGAAAGACGGCACCGTTACCGCCGGCAACGCCTCATCCCTCAACGATGGCGCCGCAGCCGTGATGGTCTGCAGTGCCGAGAAAGCGAAAGAACTGGGGCTGACTCCGATCGCCACCATCAAGGCCTACGCCAACGCAGGCGTGGACCCGACGATTATGGGCACCGGCCCGATCCCGGCCAGCCAGCGGTGTCTGAAGCTTGCCGGCTGGAGCACGGAAGATCTGGACCTGGTGGAAGCCAACGAAGCCTTCGCAGCCCAGGCTATTTCTGTAAATCGCGACATGGGCTGGGACACCGGCAAGGTTAACGTGAACGGCGGCGCCATTGCCCTGGGCCACCCCATCGGCGCATCCGGCTGCCGCATTCTGGTCTCCCTGCTGCATGAAATGGTTCGCCGCGATGTTCACAAGGGCCTGGCCACACTGTGCATCGGTGGCGGCATGGGCGTTGCCCTGGCCGTCGAGCGCTAAGCTTCATGCTCCACGTTGTGCTGTACGAGCCGGAGATACCGCCGAACACCGGCAACATCATCCGGCTCTGCGCCAACACCGGTTGCCAGCTGCATCTGATTGAACCGCTGGGTTTTAACCTGGAAGACAAACAGATGCGGCGGGCCGGGCTGGATTACAGCGAGTACGCAACGGTCAGGATCCACAAGAGTTACCAGGACTTCCTGGCCAGCGAACAACCCGGACGCCTGTTCGGGTTCACCACCAAAGGCAGCGCCCATTACCACGAAGTGAGCTACCAGGATGGCGACTACCTGATGTTCGGCCCGGAAACCCGCGGCCTTCCCGCTGATGTCCGCGAGGGGTTGCTGCCTGAGCATCGCCTGCGGGTTCCCATGCAACCGCATAGCCGCAGCCTGAATCTCTCCAATACCGCAGCCCTGGCGGTTTACGAGGCCTGGCGGCAGCTGGGGTTTAACGGAGCGACATAAAAAAACCGGCCTGAGCCGGTTTTTTTATGTCTGATCACAGTGGTTCGGATCAGTGAGTCTGCTGCTCTTCGCTTGCCTCGCCAGCAGCTTCTTCCTGCTTGCGCTTGAGCGCCTGGGCATAGATGGCGTCGAAGTTCACCGGCGCCAGCATCAGGGCCGGGAAGCTGCCCTTGCTCACAATACCGTCGATCGCTTCGCGCGCATACGGGAACAGGATGGTCGGGCAGTAGGCGCCCAGCATCTGGCCCAGCTGCTGGCCTTCGATGCCCTGAACCAGGAACACGCCGCCCTGCTGGATCTCGACGATGTAGGCTACCTTCTCACCCACTTTCGCGGTGACGGTCAGGGAAAGCACAACTTCATACTGGTTGTCGCTGACCTTGTTGTGAGACGTATTCAGATCCAGATTCACCTGCGGCTTCCACTGCTCCTGAAATACCAGCGGAGAGTTGGGTGACTCAAAAGACAGGTCCTTCACATAGATGCGCTGAAGGGCAAACTGGGGTTGGTTCTGGTTGTCACTGCCTGCTGCGGCTTGCTGATTCTCAGCCATTTTCAATCCTTTCGTTCTCGATCATGGGCTCGGGGCCCGTTGTTATGGGATGTTATGAAGTGTGCTGCCGGGACATTCTACGTTGGCGCCGGGCCGGCTTATGTGAAACAGTGCGGCAGAATGATCTTCAGATCAAGGGCCGCTCTATTTCTTCACCAGCGGAAGGTTGCTGGCTTTCCAGTCGGCAACACCGCCGTTCAGGCGAACCACATTGCTGAAGCCTTCCGCGTTCAGCTGTTTAACCGCCATGGCAGAATGCTGGCCCATCTTGTCGGCAACGATGATCTGTTTGTCCTTGAACTTGCTCAGCTCACCAACCCGGCTCTTCAGGCTATTCAGGGGAATGTTGATCGAGCCGGTAATGCGGCCCTCACCAAACTCCTTGCGGTCCCGGATGTCGACTACAACGGCTTCATCCTTGTTGATCAGATTGACCGCACCCTGGGCCGAGATCTTGGCACCGCCACGACGGGACTCCAGCATGAGAATGGCAACCAGGAATGCCACGAACAGCGACACAAGAATGTAGTGGTTAACGACAAATTCAAACAACCGGTCCATGAATTTACCCTGATAATGAGTTTGGCGGGATTATACACAGCCTGCTCCCCGGACAGAAGGTGACGAAAGTGGCCAGTAAATGCGAAAATAGATAAACTTCGTTTTCGTTTTAGTAAATTTACTAACATTTTACTTCCGGACTTAATGATGACTGCAATGCGCAAGCCGACTGCACTGATTATCCTGGACGGCTGGGGCCATCGCGACCCGGCTGAAGACAATGCCATCAGCAATGCCAGCACCCCGTTCTGGGACAAACTCTGGCAAAGCCAGCCCAAAACCCTGATCAATACATCGGGTATGTTTGTTGGGCTGCCGCAAGGGCAAATGGGTAACTCGGAAGTTGGCCACATGAACCTGGGCGCAGGGCGCGTGGTCTATCAAAGCCTTACTCGTATCGACAAAGATCTGGAAGAAGGCACTTTCCAGCAGAACGAAGTGCTCTGCTCAGCGATCGACAAGGCTGTCCAAAGCGGCCGAGCCGTTCATCTCATGGGTCTGATGTCGCCCGGTGGTGTACACAGCCACGAAGACCACATTATTGCCGCTGCCGAACTTGCCGCCGCACGTGGCGCGAAGGAAGTTTACATCCACGCCTTCCTCGATGGCCGTGACATGCCGCCCCGCAGCGCCAAACCATCCCTGGAGAAGGCCGCGGCCAAATTGAAGAGCCTCGGCGTTGGCCGCGTTGCCTCGATCGTGGGCCGCTACTATGCCATGGATCGCGACAACCGCTGGGACCGCGTGGAAGCGGCCTACAACCTGATGACCCAGGGCACCGCGGAGTTCACTGCGGCCGATCCGGTATCCGGGCTGGAACAGGCTTACGAGCGCGGGGAAAACGACGAGTTTGTAACGCCAACCCGGATCCACGCTCCGGGCGAGCCCGAGGGAACAATCAACGATGGTGACACGGTGCTGTTCATGAATTTCCGTGCCGACCGTGCCCGGGAAATGACCCGCACCTTTATGGAGAAGGACTTCGACGGATTCGAGCGCAAGAAGCACCCGGAACTGGCCGACTTCGTGATGCTGACCGAGTATGCGGCGGACATCAAAACTTCCTGCGCCTACCCGCCCGAACAGCTTACCAATGGCCTTGGCGAATACATGGCGAAGCAGGGCAAGACCCAGTTGCGCATCGCCGAAACAGAGAAATACGCCCACGTAACCTTCTTTTTCAATGGCGGCCTGGAAACACCGTTCGACGGTGAAGAGCGCATTCTTGTGCCCTCCCCCAAGGTGGCGACCTACGATCTGCAGCCCGAAATGAGCGCACCAGAGGTAACCGACAAGCTGGTGGAAGCGATCAAGAGCGGCAAGTACGATCTGGTTGTTTGCAATTATGCCAACGGCGACATGGTTGGTCACACCGGCAAGCTGGACGCTGCAATCAAGGCGGCCGAATGCCTGGACGAATGCGTGAAACGCGTTGTCGAGGCCCTGGATGAGGTAGGCGGCGAAGCTCTGATCACGGCTGACCACGGCAACTGCGAACAGATGACCGATCCGAATTCAGGCCAGGTTCACACTGCCCACACCATCGGCCCGGTGCCACTGGTATACACCGGCCACCGCAAAGTTGTGTTGAAGAACGACGGCAGCCTGAGCGACGTTGCGCCCTCTCTCCTAGCCCTGATGGGAATGGAGCAACCGAAGGAAATGACCGGGCACAGCCTGGTTGAGATCGGCTGATCCGGGAACGGAACCAACCCTTGCAACTCCACGCGATTCTGGCGCTCGCCCTCCTTCTGGGCGCAGCGCCGGCTACAGCCCAACAGGATGTAACCCCGGCTCAGATCGAGGAACTCAAGGAACGCATTGAGGACATCGACGATTGGCTGGAGGACGCCGAAGAGGACCGCTCCTCCCTGGAGCGGCAACTTGCCGCGACCGAAAAGAATATCAGCCGCCTGACCCGTGAACGCCGCTCTCTGCGCCAGCAGGCCGAACAGCAGCAGCAGAGGCTCCGTGAACTGGAAAGCGAGGCGCAGGAGCTCACCCGAACCCTTGACCGCCAGCGGGACAGTCTCAAGAAGCAGATCCGCGCCGCCTGGATGGAAGGCGATGCGCCAGCCGTAAAGGTACTGCTTAACGAAATTGATCCGGACAAGATCGCCCGGACCATGACCTACTACGAATACCTTAGCAAGGACACAGTCGACCGCCTGGAGGCGTTCAGACAAAGCCTGCAAGAACTCAGAAGCACACAGGCTGCCGTGCAATCAACCCGGGTTGAACTGGCCAGAACTGAGGAAAACGTCGCTAAACGCCAGCAGGAACTGACGGCATCGAGAAAGGAGCGCCAACAGACACTGGCCGCCCTCAATGCCGACATCCAGAACCGGCGCAGCGAGCGGGAAGAACTGGAATCCGACCGCAAACGGCTTGAAAACCTGCTGGCGGAAGTGCAGCAGGCGATCAACAACATCCCCTCACCCAATGAATCCCAGCCCTTCGCCTCATTACGTAACAAACTGCCCTGGCCCGTAAAGGGACAGGTCCTGAGCCGCTACGGAGAGCGCTATGCCGACGGCAAACTCCGTCGCAACGGCCTGCTGATCGGAACCGGGGACGAAGCGGAGATCCGTGCCATACACTATGGCCGGGTGGTGTTTGCCAACTGGCTTCGGGGCTTTGGCCTGATCACCATCATCGACCACGGCGACGGCTACATGACCCTGTACGGCCACAGCAGCAGCTTGTTTACCAGCCCAGGCGACTGGGTGGCTGCCGGCGAACCCATTGCCCAGGCGGGCCGTACCGGCGGCACAGATTCCCCGGCGCTCTACTTTGAAGTCCGGCACAATGGTAAACCCGACAACCCTGGCCGATGGCTGGCAAACTGAGAGCCCCCGGGAGGGCTGACAAACGCCGCAGGTAACGCCATACTGTTCGGAGTCAGGGAAACCAGTCCAACTATCGGAATAAAAACGGGATATGTGAATGAAACGGGTCAGAAGTACACTCCACGCCTTGCCATTACGCAGCATTGCTCTCGCTACCTGTTTCGCAACCGCTTCCGGACTGGCCTGGGCCCAGGATAAAGACGCCGCCACCGAGCAGCTGCTGGAAGGCATCCAGAACGGCGAACGCGTGGAAATAAGCCTGCCGGATCCGGAGAAGCAGCTGCCACTGGAAGACCTCCGCAAGTTCACCGAGGTATTCAGCCGCATCAAAGATGCGTACGTCGAGGAAGTAAGCGATCGCAAACTCCTCGAAAGCGCCATTAAAGGCATGCTGTCAGACCTCGATCCTCACTCCACCTACCTGGCACCCAAGGACTACGAAGAGCTCGAAGAGAGCACCTCCGGCGAGTTCGGCGGGCTGGGCATTGAAGTGGGCATGGAAAACGGCTTTGTGAAAGTGATTGCCCCCATCGACGACACGCCAGCGCAGAAGGCAGGGGTTCAGGCGGGGGACCTGATCATCAAGCTGGATGAAAAACCGGTTAAAGGCATGAGCCTGGAAGAGGCTGTCCAGCTAATGCGGGGCAAACCCGGCTCGATCCTGACGCTCACCATTATGCGTGAGGGGGAAAGCGCTCCCATCGAAATCGAAGTGGAACGGGACGTTATCAAGGTCACCAGCGTGAAATCCCGAATGCTGGAAAATGGTTACGGTTATGTTCGCATTACCCAGTTCCAGGCGGATACCGGCTCGCAGTTCAAGGATGCCCTCAACGGACTGGAAGACGAACTCGGACGCGATCTTGACGGCCTTGTTATCGACCTGCGCAACAACCCGGGCGGGGTGCTGCAGGCGGCCGTAGAGACCGCAGATGCCCTGCTTGATGACGGACTGATCGTCTACACCGAGGGCCGCATCCAGAGTTCCCGCCTGCGCTTCAGCGCGCGATCGGGCGACATCATGGAAGGCACGCCTATTGTCGTGCTGATCAACGGCGGCTCCGCCTCTGCTTCAGAAATCCTCGCCGGCGCGCTTCAGGACCATGAGCGCGCTGTGGTGATGGGCACAAAGTCCTTTGGCAAGGGCAGCGTCCAGACGGTCATTCCGCTGGATGAGACCCACGCCATCAAGATGACTACCGCGCGCTATTACACACCGGATGGCCGCTCCATCCAGGCCACCGGCATCAAACCCGATATTGAAGTACGGCCGGCGGAACTCAAGGAGCTCGACAGCAAGCCGTTCTTCACCGAAGCGGATCTGAGCGGGCACCTTGAAGGGCAGAACGAGGGGCAGGACCAGGATGGAAACGATGATGCCCAGAACGCAACCGGTTCTCTTGCCGACCGGGATTATCAGCTACGCTCGGCACTGAACCTGCTCAAGGGAATCAGGATTCTGAACCCGAACAAGAGCGCCAAGGCAGAAGGAAGCGATCAGTGAGAGTAGTCAGTACTCTGCTGGCCGTAGCATTCTGTTTTACCGCCGGCACGGTGTCCGCGGAGCCGGCCCGAAAAGCACTGCCGCCCACCATTGCCATCATTATTGATGACATGGGCCACAGCCTTGTTGAAGGTGAGCGACTGGCAAACCTGGATCAGCCGCTCACGCTGGCTTTTCTACCGTACCGTCCACACACGGACAGCCTGGCCCGGCTCGCCTATAAGCAGCACAAGGAAATCATGCTGCACGCCCCCATGGCCAACACCCGCAACTATGGCCTGGGCCCGGGCGGCCTGACCCCCGAGATGGACGAACAGAGCATGGTGACCACCCTTCGCCGTGCCTTGCAGTCGATTCCCCATGTCCAGGGCGTGAACAACCACATGGGCAGCCTGCTGACCCAGCAGCTGCAGCCCATGGACTGGGTCATGAAAGAGCTGTTCCGCTACCCCGTGTACTTTATCGACAGCCGCACCATCGCCTCATCCGTGGCCGGTGATGTCGCAGCGGCGTACCGCATTCCGACCATGACCCGGGACGTGTTTCTCGACCACGAACAGACCGAAGAGTTTGTGGACCGCCAGTTCAAACTGCTGATCAAGCGCGCCAAAGAAAACGGTAGCGCCATCGGCATTGGCCATCCTCACAAAGTCACCGTGGATTACCTGGAGAAGCACCTACCCAAACTGGATGAGCAAGGCATCGCCATTGCCACGGTCAGCGGCCTTTGGGCCATGCGCAACGGCAATCGGGAGATGTTTGCGGAAGGAGAAAAGCAGGCCATTCGACCTGCTTTTGCAAAGAAGGATTAATCGCGGACTTCTATGCCCTGAGCCTTCATGAAGGCCTTCGCTTCAGGAATGGTGTGCTGTCCGAAGTGAAAGATTGACGCCGCCAATACCGCATCGGCACCGCCCTGAGTCACGCCATCAGCCAGGTGCTGCAGCTCTCCGACACCGCCTGAGGCAATCACCGGCACAATCACAGCATCGCTGATGGCTTTGGTCAGCCCGAGATCAAATCCGATCTTGGTGCCGTCCCGGTCCATGCTGGTCAGCAGTAACTCACCAGCGCCCATTTCCACCATCTTGCGGGCCCATTCCACGGCATCCAGCCCTGTGGGCTTGCGGCCACCGTGGGTAAAGATTTCCCACCGGGGCTCCTCGCCCTGTTCACTCACCCGCTTGGCATCAATGGCCACCACGATGCACTGGCTGCCAAAGCGGTCCGCCGCTTCCCGGACAAACTCCGGGTTGAACACGGCTGCGGTATTGATCGACACCTTGTCTGCGCCGGCATTCAGGAGCTTGCGTATGTCATCCACGGTACGCACACCACCGCCGACAGTCAGCGGAATGAAGACTTCCGCCGCCATTCGTTCAACGGTCTCGTAGGTGGTGTCACGGCTCTCATGGCTGGCCGTGATGTCGAGGAAGGTGATTTCATCGGCACCCTGCTCATTGTAACGACGGGCCACTTCCACCGGGTCGCCGGCATCGCGGATATCAACGAAATTGACGCCCTTCACCACGCGGCCTTTATCGACATCGAGGCAGGGAATGATGCGTTTCGCCAGAGCCATAAGCCGCCCTTACCCCTTCAGACCGTCGCAGAAAGCCTGCGCTTCAGCGACATCCAGGGTGCCTTCATAGATCGCACGGCCCGTGATGGCACCAAGGATGCCCTTGTCCGCCACGGTAGCCAGGCGTTTCAGATCATCCATATTGGTCACGCCACCAGACGCGATAACCGGAATACCACCCTCTTCTGCCAGTGCAGCAGTCGCCTCCACATTGACGCCCTGCATCATGCCGTCTCGGCTGATATCGGTGTACACAATCGCGTCCACGCCATCGTTGGCAAAGCGCTTGGCAAGATCGGTAGCCATCACTTCCGAGACCTCCGCCCAGCCATCGGTGGCTACGCGGCCGTCTTTGGCGTCCAGGCCGACGATGATGTGACCCGGGAATTTTTTGCACATCTCAGTGACAAATTCCGGCTCTTTCACGGCCTTGGTGCCAATGATGACCCACTGCACACCGGCCTTCAGGTAGGCTTCGATGGTTTCTGCCGACCGGATACCGCCACCGATCTGGATGGGAAGATCCGGGTATTTACGGGCAATGGCCTGGACAATCTCGCCGTTGACCGGCTCACCGGCAAACGCGCCGTTCAGGTCAACCAGGTGCAGCCGGCGGGCGCCGGCTTCCACCCAGCGAGTGGCCATATTGACAGGATCGTCACCAAACACCGTGGAGTCGTCCATCCGGCCCTGACGCAGGCGTACACATTTACCGTCTTTCAGATCGATTGCAGGAATTATCAGCATTTTCCAGTCCAGTTTGTAAAATTCTCGAGCAACTGCAGGCCCGCCCGGGCACTTTTCTCCGGGTGGAATTGCACTGCAAAAATATTGTCTCGCGCGACTGCTGCCGCAAGGTCCACCCCATAGCGGGTGCGGCCTGCCATATCGGCGTTGCCCTCGGCTTCTGCGTAGAAGCTGTGCACGAAGTAGAAACGGTCACCCTCGGGAATGTTATGCCAAAGGGGGTGATCAATGGTCTGCTGCACCTGGTTCCAGCCCATGTGGGGCACTTTCAGGCGCTCGCCGTTTTCCGTGAGGTGGTCACCGAAATAGCGTACTTGCGAAGGAAACAGGCCGATGCAGTCAACGCCGCCGTTCTCTTCACTGCGGGACATCAGGGCCTGCATGCCCACGCAGATGCCAAGAAACGGGCGATCCTGAGAGACCTCACGAACCAGATCCACTACCCCGACACGATGCATTTCGGCCATACAGTCGCGAATGGCACCAACGCCAGGGAGGATGACACGATCGGCTTCACGGATTTTTTCGGCGTTGTCGGTGACCAGCACGGTGGTGTCCGGGGCAACGTGCTCAACTGCTTTTTTGGCAGAGTGAAGATTGCCCATGCCGTAGTCGATAATGGCAACGGTTTTCATGGTTGTTGCGGTGTCCTTGATTGACCGGTCAAACATGACCGGTTAAAGCGAGCCTTCTGACGACGAGGCGTTTACAGCGAACCCTTGGTAGACGGTGTAATACCGGCCATCCGCTCGTCCATTTCAATCGCCATACGCAGGGCACGGCCGAAGGCCTTGAACACGGTTTCAATCTGATGGTGGGTGTTTTTACCCTTCAGATTGTCGATGTGCAGGGTCACCATGGAATGGTTCACGAAGCCGTGGAAAAACTCCTCGAACAGGTCGACGTCAAAGCCACCCACGGCACCGCGAGTGTACGGCACATCCATCATCAGGCCCGGGCGACCGGACAGATCGATAACGACTCGGGAGAGCGCCTCATCCAGCGGGACATAAGCGTGGCCGTAGCGGCGAATGCCCTTTTTGTCGCCAACCGCCTGTTTGAAGGCCTGGCCAAGGGTTATGCCGATGTCTTCCACGGTGTGGTGGTCATCAATGTGCAGGTCGCCCTTCGACACGATATTCAGATCCACCAGACCGTGGCGGGCGATCTGGTCCATCATGTGCTCCAGAAACGGCACGCCGGTATCGAAACTGGATTTGCCGGTTCCGTCGAGATCAATCTCAACGGTGATCTGGGTTTCAAGGGTATTTCTCTCTACCCGAGCCTTGCGTTCGGCCATGGGGACTCCGTGACAATTGAGCGGCATAAAGCCGGAAAAATTCGATCCGGCGATTATACCTTTTATGTCGGCTGGAGTCCCACAACCGGTTTAATCGCTACGATAGCGAAGTGCAGGTATATGGCAGAAAGGGCTGCGTCAGAACGCCTTCTTCAGATTGTTCATGTAAGTGTCTACGAGGCTGTTGAACTCGTGCTTGATAACCGGGCTGATGGCCAACTTGAGCAGGCTGGGCAGGGGCACAGTCAACTCTGCGCTGGTCTGGAACTTCACGGCGGTGGCATTATCGCCCTTGGACTTGATGGTCCAGGAACCACTCACGACGCCATTGCCCTCGCCCTTCACCGGCTCCCAGGTAATCTTGCCGGCGTCTTTGTCCGAGTGATATTTGCAAGCGTACACCGACTGGATGGCATGTTTGTCGACGCCCACTTTTTCCATTTCCCAACGGTAGGCGTTATCGCCAAGGTCGGTCAGTTTGTGGACTTTCGGGAAGTGACTGGCTGAACGTGGCACATCCGCCAGCAAATCGAACACTTCATCATAGCTGCCCGGAATCTCAAGTTCGCGGTTCAGCTCAATCGAAACGGTAATAGCCACGGCCAACTCCTTCTTGTGTTTATAGGTATCAATGTAGTCGGAAAATCAGGGTCGTGTATTTTGGCCCAACACTACCGCATTGTCATACTCCCGCGCTGTTAATTTGTTAACCCTGCGTTATCCTTTGGGTCATTAGCGTCGGTATTCACAGCGAATACTGCAAGCTCCTAAAAATAGGAAGGAAGCCTGAATCATGAAAGCCGTCCGTTATGTGCTGATTGCCATCGTTGCACTGATCGTTCTTGCCGTGGCTGCCGTTGCCATCGCCATGGCCGTGATCAACCCCAACGATTACAAACCGCAGATTGAACAGGCCGTTGAGGATGCCACGAACCTGGATCTGGTCCTTGAAGGCGACATCGGCTGGTCTTTTATCCCACTTGGCCTTGAGCTGAATTCCGTAGAGGCCACCCTGGAAGGTGACCGCTTTGTTGCCCTTGAGCAACTGGTGGCCCAGATCGATTTCTGGTCACTGATTGCCATGTCCCCGAGGGTGAATACCTTCGTACTGGACGGGCTGGACGCCCGACTCGAAGTGGACGAACAGGGCAACGGCAACTGGACCCGCATCATGCCCGAGAAGGCGGCGGGAGCGGCAACCGAGGAAACGGCCGGAACCCAGGATGAACAGGCACAGGAGAGCGAGGGCGCCGGCGGCGAGCCTCTGAACTTCAACGTTGAAAACGTTCAGATCAGCAATGCCCAGGTGCACTACACCGACAAGAGTACCGGCCAGTCGGTCACGCTGGAGAATTTCACCGTCAACGCCAGCAACATTACTCTGGGCTCCGAGTTCCCGCTGGAAATCGGGTTCCGGGTAGCCACCACCCAGCCCACGTTTGAAGTGGATGGCAATATCAGCGCCCGCCTCGCCGCCAACGAGGCTCTCAACGAGTTCGCCGTATCCGGTCTGAATGCCGTGTTTGACATGACCGGAGAGCCGTTCGGTGGCAAAGAGGTCACGGCTGAACTGGCGGGCTCTGCCAGGGCGAACCTGGAAAACGAGACCGCTAACCTGAGCGGCTTTACCGCCAGCCTGGCCAACCTGAACCTGTCGACCGATCTTGACGTTACCGGATTCGGCGACAAGCCAACCCTGAGCGGCGAGATCTCCATCGCCGAGTTCTCGCTGAAGGATCTTCTGAACAACCTCGGCCAGCCCCCGGTGGAAACCAGCGATCCGGACGTACTTGAAGCCATCGCCTTCTCCACCGGTATTGGCGGTCCGGCCGGCAAGGTGGAGCTCACCGACCTGACCATCAAACTGGATGACACCACCTTCACTGGTTCCGGCAGTTACAACCTTGCCGACACAGGCGTTGTCTTCCAGCTCCAGGGCGACCAGTTGAATGCCGACCGATACCTGCCACCAAAAGCGGAAGGAGAGGCGGAGGAAGCACCCGCATCCCAGGAAACCGCTGCAGCCGGACCCGAAGGCGACCTTCTGCCCCTGAAGACCATTCGCAGCCTGCTGCTGGATATTGATCTGGGACTCGGCCAGCTGATCGTCAGCAACCTGACTATCAACGAAATCAAAGCCAGCACCACCGCGAAAAACGGCCTGCTCAAGGTTGATGAGTTCAGCGGCAAACTGTACGAGGGCAGCTTTGGTGCCAACGTGACCATCGACGCCCGCAGCGACAATCCGAAATGGACCGTTGGCTCAGACGTAACCAATGTACAGACCCTGCCTTTGCTCACCGATCTGGCAGAAGTGGATATGCTCGCCGGCGGGGCAAATCTCAAAGTGAACGCCAACACCTCTGGCAACCGGATCTCGGCACTGCGCAGCAATGCTGACGGACAGATCAGCTTCAACCTCGCAGAGGGCGAGTTCCGCCGAATGAACCTCACACGCATGGCCTGCCAGGGCATCGCTCTGGTCAACCAGGATGAGCTGACGACCACCGATTGGGGCACTACCACGCCGTTCAACGACATGCGCGGCACCCTGGAAATCAACGGCAACAGCCTCAACAACACAGATCTCGTGGCGGCGCTGGCCGGCATGCGCCTCGAGGGCAATGGCACGGTGGATCTGGCCCAGAGCGAACTGGATTATGAGGTTGGGCTAAGAGTCGTTGGTGAAATCCACCGGGACAACGCCTGCCGCGTTACCGAATATGTAGAAAACGCGGTTATTCCCGTGGAGTGCCGTGGCAACTTCGCCGAGGACCCGGCAGGACTTTGCTCCTTTGACGGCTCCCGCTTCCGGGACACCCTGAAGACCATCGCCGAAAATGCCGCCAAGGCGAAAGCCCGTGAGGAAGTGGACAAGGCAAAAGCCAAGGCGGAAGAGAAGGTTAAAGAAAAGGTGCAGGAACAGATCGGCGACAAACTCAAAGGACTGTTCAACTGATGCCGGACAGCTTCGCCAACAAACTGCTCCAATGGTACGACTGCCACGGCCGGCATGACCTGCCGTGGCATCACAACCGGAATGCCTACCGTGTGTGGGTTTCCGAAATCATGCTGCAGCAGACACAGGTAACCACGGTTATCCCCTACTTCGAAGCGTTCATGGAACGCTTCCCGGACGTTCATGCCCTGGCCGAAGCCCCGGTGGATGATGTGCTCAGCCACTGGTCCGGCCTTGGTTACTACGCCAGGGCCCGCAACCTGCAGAAAGCCGCCCAGACGGTGGTGCGCGAGTTCGATGGTGAGTTCCCGCAAACCCAGGAGGAGCTTGAATCCCTGACCGGCATTGGCCGCTCCACAGCCGCCGCCATATTGGCCCAGGCCTTCGGCATTCGCGCCGCCATACTGGATGGCAATGTGAAACGGGTGCTGGCACGCTACCATGCCATCCCCGGCTGGCCCGGCCAGACAGCCGTGCTTAACCAGCTGTGGCAACGGGCCGAAGAGCACACTCCGGAACAGCGGGTGCGCGACTACACCCAGGGCATTATGGATCTCGGCGCCATGGTGTGTACCCGCAGCCGCCCGGCCTGCGAGAGCTGCCCGCTGCAAGAGGGCTGCAGAGCCTACGCCCAGGGTGAAACCTCACTCTACCCCGGCTCCAAACCGAAAAAGGCCAAGCCGGAGAAATCCACCTGGATGGTGATTCTTGAGGATGGCGAGGGGCGCATTCTGCTTGAGCGTCGCCCGCCCAGTGGCATCTGGGGCGGCCTCTGGAGCCTGCCGGAACTAGACCCGGCCTACGGAGCCGATGAGCTTCAGGAAGCCTGCGAACAGAGCCTGGGGCTGGATTGCGCAGAACCAGAGCTTATCAACGGCTTTCGACATACCTTTTCCCATTACCACCTGCACATACAGCCCGCCCGACTAAACGTCACCGGCGGCGCCAACACCGTTGCAGACAAGGATCATCTGAAATGGCTACACCGCCATGAAGCCCTGAACCTCGGCCTGCCTGCTCCAATCCGGTCGCTGCTTACCGAACCGGAGCAAGCAGCTCTGCTTTGATCCAGTGCGCTGGCCCCCTCAGCCGCAACGATCTGTTATCATCACCGCCAGCAACATTTGCCAACAGGAGCCATCATGAGCCGTACTGTTTTCTGCCGCAAATACCAGAAAGAACTGGAAGGCCTGGACTTCCCGCCCATGCCCGGCGCCAAGGGCCAGGACATTTTCGAGAACATCTCGAAGCAGGCCTGGGAAGAATGGCAGGCCCAGCAGACCATGCTGATCAACGAAAAACACCTGAGCCTGATGGACCCCAACACCCGCAAGTACCTGCAGGCGCAGATGGAACATTTTTTCAACAACGAACCGTTCGACAAGGCCGAGGGCTACGTTCCACCGGAACAATAACCCCGGATTGATCAAAGCCTGAGCATGCCTGAAAAGATTCAGAAATTTTTCCGGCCTAGCCTTGACTCAAAACATCGAAACCGGTTTAATAGCGCCCCGTTGCACAGCAGTAGCGCAACATGCCCGGATAGCTCAGTTGGTAGAGCAGGGGATTGAAAATCCCCGTGTCGGTGGTTCGATTCCGCCTCCGGGCACCATTAAGAATTCAGACAGAACCCGCCTTGTGCGGGTTTTGTTGTTTCTGACGCCCTAGAAAGCCGACTCATGCTGGGATTCTTTGGGCATTGCTAGTCCTGGGATCAATGCGCTCTTCCATCAACCGTCGCTCACACATGGCCCTTTTCAGTTCCGAGTAATTGGTGGGGCTCGGATCTTCTTTGTAGCGCTCCTGGGCCAGTCTCGCCAGGTCGCACTTATCAAGCCACTTCTCAATCAACTCTGCAGTCTTCATAGCCACCTCGTTTCGTTGAATTTACCCGGTCAGCATAAAGTCTCTGCCACAGAGCTATCTCGGTTGTTTTTCGCATGAATTGTGGCGAAACATGGAGTGCATTGAGGATCAGAAATGAAAAAGCCCGCTTCATGCGGGCTTTGGAGAGTCTACCAAGTTTTGCCGGTTACTCACTAACCACCGTCACCGGACGATGGGAATGCCTGACGACCTTCTCGCTCACACTGCCAAGAGTGAGGCTTCTCAACGTAGAGTCGCCGCGGCGCCCCAGAAACATATGGGAGCCGGGATGTTCATCGAGGTACTCGACGATTTCCTTGGCCGGATCACCCTTTAGCAGGACTTCTTCCGCCGGCTCAACAATCCCGCTTACCGCCTGCTTCGCGGCATCAAATGCCTTGCGTCCGTATTCGCTGGCTTGTTCGTCAATGTCACTCTGCGGTATGCCACTTACGATCAGTCTCTCGAGCTTGGTACCGGGGAAGACGGCAAGCAGTTTGAGTGGCTGGCTCGTCGCTTTGGCAAACTCTGCTGCCATTTTGGCGGCGTGTGATGAATGCTCCGAACCGTCACACGCGACTACGATGCTTTGATTTCCATTTGCCATGTCATCAACTCCTTTCCTGATCAATGTTTAACCAAACTAACATTGCTGCGGCCATACGAGGGTTGATTGAAATCAATTACAGCGGGATCGGTTTTATGGTCGAAGCGCATTTGTACCTATTGCCGGAACCTGTGGCACCATTAATCCTTGCGCTGCCGAGACGGCAATTGACGACAAGGAGTGATTGAAATGCTGATGGCCATTGGGGCGATCATCGCGGGTCTGATTCTGTTGGTGTGGAGTGCGGACAACTTTGTGGAAGGCTCGGCTACCACAGCCAGCCACTTCGGTATGCCACCACTGCTCATCGGTATGGTTGTGGTGGGTTTCGGCACGTCTGCGCCAGAGATGGCCGTGTCTGCACTGGCGGCCTCGCAGGGTAATCCCGGTCTGGCTCTGGGCAACGCCTATGGCTCAAATATCACCAACATTGCGTTGATTCTGGGCATCACAGCCCTGCTGGCGCCGATCGCCGTTCACTCCCAGGTCATGCGAAAGGAGCTACCCATTCTCATTCTGGTCACCGGCTTTGCCGGCTGGCAATTGTGGGACGGGGATCTGAGCCGGATGGATGCCATCGGCCTGATGCTGGCTTTCGTTGTACTGATTGGCTGGAGCATCTACCAGGGCCTTCGGCAACCAGACGATGCTCTCGCTAAGGAGATGACCGAAGAAGTGAACGCAATGCCAGTGCGCAAAGCCATTTTATGGCTGGTGTTCGGACTGCTGTTGTTGATTATCAGCTCCCGCATACTGGTGTGGGGTGCGGTTGATCTGGCGACCACCTTTGGCATCAGCGATCTGGTTATCGGCCTGACCATCGTGGCCGTTGGTACATCACTTCCGGAACTTGCCTCATCCATCATTGCCGCCCGCAAAGGAGAGCATGATCTGGCCCTGGGCAACATTCTGGGTTCCAACCTGTTTAACACCCTTGCCGTCGTGGGGATTGCAGGACTGATTGCCCCCATGCCGGTGGCGTCAGAAGTGCTCACCCGTGACTTCCCGGTAATGGCTGCCCTCACCCTGGTTCTGTTTGCCATGTGCTATGGCTTCCGCGGGCCCGGACGTGTCAACCGGTTTGAAGGGAGCGCCCTGCTACTTGCCTTCGTGGCTTATACCGTGTATCTGTTGGCTTTTTCGGGAGCGTAAATCATGTCACTTGCAGCCTGGCTGACCTTCCTTGTTGCAGCCGTTCTGATCAGTGTGTCCCCGGGTGCAGGGGCGATCAATACCATGAGTAATGGTATGCGTTACGGCGTTCGCCGATCGCTGCCGGCAATCATGGGGCTGCAGCTTGGTTTTGGCATCCAGATTCTGCTGGTGGGTGCCGGCCTCGGCGCCATCATCGCGTCCTCCAACATCGCCCTGTCGGTTATCAAATGGCTGGGTGTTGCCTACCTGATCTGGCTGGGCATTTCTAAATGGCGAGAGCCTGTGATGGAATCCATGGACGATGACCGTCAGCCCGTTAGCGGGTACAAGCGGTTCTGGAATGCCGTGTTCGTGAACCTCACCAACCCCAAGGCCACGGTCTTTCTGGTGGCCCTGTTTCCACAGTTTCTGGTAGCAGGCGCACCCCATGGCCCGCAGTTGCTCACCATGGGCATCACACTGATTCTGGTGGATTGCCTGGTAATGCTCGGCTACGCCCTGCTGGCAAGCCAGCTGTTCCGGTTTATGACCACAGCCCGGCGCCAGCGGCAGATGAACCGCGTATTTGGCGGCCTGTTTGTGACCGCCGCTGTCGCCCTGGCCAGCTTCAAGCGCGCCTGATATCAGCCTGAATCAGCGCAGGATGCACTCGCGGCTCAGCTTTTGGCTGAGCGTCCTGCGCTGCTGCCGGAGACTGTTCCCCCGGTCGTTGCTATAGCCCGCCCGCAGTTTAGACTGGATCCGCTCCAGTTTGCTTCTATAGGTTGCGCAGGTCTTCTCCAGCTCGGCATCGGCCTTTTCTTTTGCCGTTGCTCCGGAGCCCGTCGGGCGACCGGAGGCAAGCAGGCCTTCAACCTCTTTGCGGATTCCTGACACGCGTTTGCCTTGCCCGAGATTCTCGGACATCGGCACCGTGACAGGCGCCTGCACGTCAAGCTGCTTATGGGGAATTTCTCCCGGCGGGTAATCGGAAAAATGCGCTACGCCCCGGCTGTCTATCCAGGTGTATACCTCGGCACTGACTGCTGAAGTGAGAAATAAAGACAAAACAAGACCAGCCATCATCCTTGGCATACGGTTCCACTCCCTGTGGTTCGGTAATTTGGTGGGGCAGTATAGCGAAAAAAGCCCCGGGCTTGGGGGCAGATAGGCTAGGGGCCAGATGAACACCTCATCCGACCCCGATTTCGGTTTTACTGGTCGAGAAGCTCGATCCAGTGCTGCACCGGCACCGGCGACTTGGTTTCCAGGTGCATCTGGCAACCGATATTGGCGGTCACGATGCGGTCCGGATTGTCGACGGTCAAAGCCTTCAGTTTGTTACCAAGCAGCTTCTGGCTCATCTCCGGCTGGGTCACCGAATAGGTGCCCGCAGACCCACAGCAAAGGTGCTTGTCCTTGGTCGCAGCCAGGTTAACACCCGCCCGTGTCAGCACCTGCTCCACCACACCGTTCTGCTTCATTGCGTGCTGCAGGGTGCAGGGACAATGGAATGCCACCTTGCCCGGGTCCTGCCGGACCTTGAGCTTTTCCAGATCCTGTTTCAGCAAAAAGGCGCCGAGATCGGTGCACAGTTCGCTCACCTTCTGGGCCTTGGCGGCATAGACCGGATCGTCCTTCAACAGATGACCGTAATCCTGAACCATCGCCCCGCAACCGGAAGCCGTCATGATGATTGCCTCAGCACCCGCCTCGATAGCGGGCCACCAGGCATCAATGTTCTGGCGCATTCTTTCCAGGCCTTTCTCGTGCTCGGAAAGGTGATAATTCACGGCACCACAGCAGCCAGCCTCCGGGGCTTCCACCATGGTAATGCCGAGCCGATCCAGAACCCGGGCGGCGGCTGCATTGGTATTCGGAGTGGCCGAAGGCTGCACGCAACCGGCCAGTGCCAGCACAATACGGCTGTGACTGGCTGCAGGCCAGGGGCTGGCCTGCTTTCTGGGCGGCACCTTGGTGCGCAGTTTTTCCGGTAATACCGGGCGGAAAACCTGCCCCAGACGAAGCAGAACACCGAACAACTGGCGGTTGGGAATCACCCGCGCCAGGGCCCAGCGCAGCCACTTGTCTTTCGGCTCCCTGGGCATCTCCTTTTCCATCAGACCGCGGCTGATGTCCACCAGACGCCCATACTGGACACCGGACGGACAGGTGGTCTCACAGCTGCGGCAAGTCAGGCAGCGGTCCAGGTGCTCGCGGGTTTTCTCGGTAACTTCCGCCCCTTCCAGGAACATCTTCATCAGGTAGATCCGGCCACGAGGACCATCACGCTCGTCGTTCAGTTCCTGATAGGTCGGGCAGGTCGCGGTGCAAAAGCCACAATGCACACAGGCCCTCAGGATCGACTCGGCTTCCTGGCCTTCCTTGGTGTTAGCAAATTGTTGAACCAGATTCGTCTGCATAATTACAACCAGCTGTATAAACGTCCGGGATTGAAGATATTGTCCGGATCAAAGGCATTCTTGATGCGGCGCTGAATGCCCTTCAGGGCCTCCGGCTGGTGATGCATCACCTCACCGGTGCGATCGCCACCACGGAACAGGCTGACCTGGCCACCGGCAGCTCGGGCCGCAGGCTCCAGATCTTTCAGCTCACCGGCGCCACGGAACCAGCGCTGGGAACCGGCCCAGTCGATAAACCAGTTACCTTCCAGTTTCGGTGTGGCAGCGGTCGAACCAACGGAGAAGCGCCATAAAGGCACGTCGTTACCGGCAAAAAATTCGTGACGCATATCCTGCACCTGTCGCCAGAAGTGGTCGCCCTCTTCCATCACTTCGCCGGACCACTTTTCAGCGGTGGCTTCCACACCGGATTTCGCACCGGCCAGGCGCAGGTAAACCTTGCCGTCCACCCAGCAGGCGGCGGTGATGGGCTTGGGCTCGGCCGCCCGGCTGTTCATATAGTGAACCACCTCGTCCATGCCCATTTCCTGAACCAGGGTCAGGGAAGCGGCCGGTTTCGGCATCACTTTCATGCTGATTTCAGTGATTACGCCCAGAGTTCCCAGGGCACCGGCCTGAAGACGTGATACGTCATAGCCGGCCACGTTTTTCATGACCTGACCACCAAAGCGAAGATGTTCGCCCTTGCCATTGAGCAGCCGGATACCCAGCACCTGGTCACGCACCGAGCCGGCCCAGGGGCGTCCCGGACCGGAAAGGTTACAGGCCAGGGTGCCGCCGATGGTGGAGGCGGCACCAAAATGGGGTGGCTCAAAATGCAGGCACTGACCTTCTTCAGCCAGAGTCGCCTCGATTTCGCTCAGCGGCGTACCGGCACGGACGGTCAAAACAAGCTCCACCGGGTGATAGTCAACGATACCGGTATGCTCGCCCACGTTGAGGGTTCCGGCATCGGTGTCGGCTTCCCGGCCCATAAAGGCCTTGGTGCCACCGCCGACAATATTGAGTTTGTGCCCGCTCTCCCGGGCCTGGAGCACCTGCTCCTTCAACTGTTGGGAAATATCAGCCATGGGCGGCTTCCGTATGTTCGTGCGTGTGTTGTTTGTGCTCAAGGGAGCGGTATTCCTGGCAGAACCGAAGGGCCGGTACGCCCTTGCCCGGGTTCAGGATACCGGCGGGATCAAACGCGGCCTTTACGTCGTGGAACTGCTGGAGCTCCTCATCGTTGAACTGCACTGCCATCTGGCGAATCTTTTCAACGCCAACGCCGTGTTCACCGGTAATGCAGCCACCTACCTCCACACACATTTCCAGGATGCGTGAACCGAAGGCCTCCGTGCGCTCGAATTCGCCGGGCACATTCGCATCAAACAGGATCAGCGGGTGCAGGTTGCCATCGCCGGCATGGAACACGTTGGCGACGCGCAGACCAAACTCCTCGGACATCTTCTCCATTTCCGTCAGAACATAGGCGATCTCACGACGGGGAATGGTACCGTCCATGCAGTAGTAGTCCGGTGAAATCCGGCCCACGGCCGGGAACGCAGACTTACGGCCTTTCCACAGCAGGGCTCGCTCTTCCTCGCTCTGAGAGGTCCGAACCGAAGTGGCACCCAGCTTTCGGAAGACTTCTTCGGCCTGGGCAATGTGTTCGTGAACTTCCTCCTCGGTGCCGTCCACTTCACAGAGCAACAACGCCTTGGCGTCCCGCGGGTAGCCGGCCTGGGCGAAGTCATCCGCTGCGATGATGGCGTGGCCATCCATCATTTCAAGGCCACCAGGGATAATGCCGTGGGAGATAATCCCGCCCACGGCGTCACCACCTTTCTGCACGTCATCAAACCCGGCCATGACAACCTGGGCTACTTCGGGTTTCGGCAACAGCTTCACTTTGACTTCCGTCACCACACCCAGCAGCCCCTCGGAGCCGGTCATCAGCGCAAGCAGGTCCATCCCACAGCCGTCCAGACCATCACTGCCCACGGTCACGACATCACCCTCGGCGGTGACCATTTCCACGCTCAGGATGTTGTGAACGGTCAGACCGTACTTGAGGCAATGCACGCCGCCCGAGTTCTCGGCCACGTTACCGCCAATGGTGCAGGCGATCTGCGAGGAAGGATCTGGCCCGTAATACAGACCGTACTGGGCCGCTTCTTCGCTGATGGCGAGGTTTCGCACCCCGGGCTGCAGTCTTGCCGTTCGGGCCAGCGGATCAATCTCCACGATGCGATTGAACTTGGCCAGCGACAGTACCACGCCCTCCTTGTTGGGCATGGCACCGGCACTGAGTCCCGTTCCGGCTCCACGGGCCACCACAGGTACCGCGTTCTCGTTACAGATGCGCATCACCCGCTGCACCTGTTCAACGGTTTCCGGCAGCACCACCAGCAACGGCATTTCGCAATACATCGACATGCCGTCGCATTCGTAGGGCTTCATGGTTTCGTCATCGGTGATGACGTAGTCCGGGTCGATAAACGCCCGGAACTGCTCCGCCAGCTCGGCTTTGCTGACTTTCGGCTTGGTAGTCATAGCACTCTCTGGGTTCGAATTACGTCAGTGTGACAGTCATCAACCGCGTTTTGTTTCAAAGTGGTCAAGACCGGCCTGGGCACAGTCCATATCCTGCTGGGGGGTACCGGAACTGATTCCGATACCACCCACCACTTCGCCGTCGACGATCACCGGCAGACCACCGCCAACAGAGCTGATGCGCCCGCCAACTTCGGTGTGGATACCGAAAGCGAGACTGCCGGGCACGTTCACCTTGTTGTAGTCATGGGTGGCTTTCTTGGCCGCAGCCGCCGTGAAGGCCTTGTCCTGGGCAATGGTCACACTGGTGATCTTGCCGCCGTCCATGCGCTCGAAGGCCACCAGATTGCCGGATTCGTCCACCACAGCGATGCACATGGGCACACCGATTTCACGGGCCTTTTCAGCCGCGCCCTCAATGAGGATGCGCGCCTCGGCAAGGTCCAGTCGTTTGATCGTCAACATAAAGCTTTACTCCTTGATTTGATTAACCGTAAACCAGCCCTGGCAGCCAGGTTACGATGCCGGGGATCAGGACACACATGAACAGTCCGAACGCCTGAATCGCCAGGAACACCAGGGAAGACTTGAAGATGGTACCCATGGAGATTTCCGGAGGACAAACGCCGCGGATGTAAAACAGTGCGTAACCAAACGGCGGACTCAGGAAAGACATCTGCATGTTCACCAGGTACAACACACCGAACCAGAGCACCACGTCGTCACCGGCTACCGGCGGGAAGCCGAACAAGCCAGGGAATTCCAGCGCCTTCACAATCGGAATGAAGATGGGCACTGCCAGCAGCAGGATACCAACCCAGTCAAGGAACATACCCAGAACCACCAGCAAGACCATCAGCAGGAGCAGGATCCCGTACGCCGACATGCCGGTTCCAAGTATGGCGTCGGTGACAAACTGCTGACCACCCTGGAGGATGTAGAAACCGACGAATACCGATGCACCGAACATGATCCACAGAACCATGGCAGACGCCTTGGCCGTGGTCACGGAGGCTTCGCGAAGGCCGGCAATCGAGAACTTCTTGTGCATCATCGCAACGATAATGGCACCGAACGAACCGATACCAGCCGCTTCAACCGGCGTGGCAATACCACCGAAAAGCAGGCCCAGAACCAGACCAACCAGTGCAAGGGGTGCAATCAGGTTGCCCAGAAGCTTGAGCTTTTCTTTCAGACTGATCCGGTCTTCCACCGGAATGGGCGGGCCCAGCTTCGGATTCAGCCAGCTGCGCACCAGAACATAAGTCAGGTACAGACCGGAGAGCATCAGACCGGGCAACAGAGAGCCCAGATAAAGCTCGCCCACAGACTGCTGTGCAACAACGGCATACAGAATGGCCAGAATCGAAGGCGGAATGAGGATACCCAGGGTTCCACCCGCCATGATGGAGCCGATGGCAATCTTGTGGTCGTAATGACGTTTCAACATGGCCGGCAGTGCGATAATGCCCATGGTGACAACGGCGGCACCGATAACACCGACCATCGCAGCCAGAATCGTAGAGGCGACAATGGTTGCAGCAGCAAGGCCGCCACTGATGCCGCCCATCCACTTGTAAACCACGCTGAACATTTCTTCGATCAGGCCCGCGCGTTCAAGCATCGACGCCATGAAGATGAACAGAGGGATCGCAGCAATGTCGGGGTTTGCCATCAACGGGAAGATCCGGCCGGGGACAATGTTCAACATCATGGCGTCACCCACCAGGTAGATGAACATGACACCAAGACCACCGGTCACGAAAGCAAGCGGCAGCCCCATCATCAGGGCGACAGCCAGAGATCCAAACATCAGGTAGGTCAACGGCCCGATTTCGACGCCGGACAAGCTACCCGAGAGCTTGAAGAGGAATTTGTCATCACTCCATGGGTCATAAAAGAGAATGTTGATCAGTTCAACACAGATGACAAACGCCAGACCCACGGTGGCGATGATCATTAACCATGTACCCAGTTTTCCGGCCATGCCGCTGCTGGGCGCTGCAGTTGTTGTACTCATGATGTGCGCTCCTGACCGAGACGGATGAACAGTACGATGTCTTTAAGCAGCTTCGAAAAGCCGGCGAGCAGCAACAGGATTGCGCCCACAAACATCACGCCTTTCACGGGGTAATACTGGATACCCCAGGTCTCGACAGTGGTCTCTTGCATCATCAGGGAGTCCTGGAAGAAGGTCCAGGATGTGGTGGCCAGAACGGCTGCAAATATGAAGAAGAACATGGAGGTGAAAATATCCATGCCCACGCGCCCGCGAACCGGCAGGAAGTTGTAGACGACGTCTACCCGAACGTGCGCTCCGTGCAACAGCGCAAAGGCACCGGCAAGGATGTACTGCATACCGAAGATCAGGAAGCTGGCCTCATGCACCCAGATCGTTGGCATGTTAAAGATGTATCGCATCACCACTTCAAAGAAATAGAAAAGCACGGCGTTGATGGTCCAGAACGCAACGAAAAGACCTGACTTCTCGCACATCCAGTCAACGATTTTCGTAAACCAGTTACCCTCGTACTCAAAGTGAGCAAGAGGATCATCTTCTTCAGACTGCAGCTCGGAAACCGTTTTCTCGGGCTCGGCGTCATCTCCGCCGTGCTTACTGCTCCACTTATCCCAAGCCATCATGAGCAATGGCATTACCGCAAGCCAGCCCCAGTAGAACCAGTGCGGCAAAACAAAGCCAAAGGAACTCAGATCAGACATGTTGTTACCACCCAGATCAAAGAGCGAGGAAGGGAGGGCTAATCCTTAGTCGGCTAACCCTGCCTTCCTCGTGTGTCGTTTTTTATTTGAGCTTTGGAACTCAGAAGCCCTTGATGTCTTCTTCGGTTATGTAGCCAACCGTGTCGTTCATCATGTACTTCAGCTGGATATCCAGGATGGCGCGCGCGTCATCATTCTTGTTGGCCCAGTTGAACCAGATGGGGATCGCAGCTTTACGCCAGGTTTCCAGATCTTCCTGGCTCAGGCGGGTAACCGTGTCGCCATCCGCCTTGAACTTCTCCATCGCCTCGATGTTGCGCGCCTGGATGGCCAGGTAGTGCTTCTGGGAGTAGATCCGAACCTCGTCCTCAACCAGCTGCTGAAGCTCAGGCGAGATAGAGTTCCAGGCACGCAGACTGACGGTCAGATCCATCAGGTCCACCGGCTGGTAGATAGACATCACGCCGGGAGGTCCAAAGATGATGTAGTCAGTAACCTGGGAGAAGCCCAGCTCGTAGTTGACCGCAGGACCTACAAAGTCCGCCGCGTCAATGGTGCCTTTTTCGAGAGCCGGGAAAATATCCGAGCCCGGCAGACTGACCGTGGACACGCCAAACTGCTGGAAAACCTCGGCAACCATGCCTCCGGGTACGCGGATCTTCATACCTTTCAGGTCGTCAAGACTGTTTACCGGCTGCTTGGAATGGATGATGTTGGCATCGTGCTGGATCGGGCCAACGTAGAACAGGCCGAACTTCTTGTAGATTTCCCGGGTCTTCTCGAGCATACCCATGGAGTAGAACATGGTGTCCCACTGATGGGGCTGATCCGGACCCGCTGGGTAGGAAGACAGGAACACAGAGGCAGGGATCTTGCCCGCCCAGTACAGGGTGAACGGGTTCATACCCTGCAGCACGCCGTTACGAACAGCGTCAAACAGCGCGTTGTTGTCGGCAGCAACCGCCTTGGCCGGGAAGCACTGGAACTTGAGCTCTCCGCCGGACTTGGCCTCAATACTCTTACACCACTCCTCGAAGAGCGTGTAGCCCACCGTACCCGCGTCCCAGGTCGACTGGATTTTCCACGTGGTAGCAGCTTGGACCTGACCTGCGCCCATGAGCATTGCGCCTGCCAGAGTGGCGCCCATGGCGATTGTCTTGAGGAAACTTCTGCGAGGTGGGGTCTCGCCAGTGTCACAGCTATTTCGGATGTTATTCTTCGAATTCATCGAAACGTCTCCGTTGGCTTTGTTTTTATCAGCGTCTATGGCAACGCCGGCGCAGGCCGACATTAGAATGATATTCGTAGCCAATCCGGGTTTAGTCCAGTTCGGTGAGCACTGGTCTGACCAGTTTTTGAAGTATTAAAAATGGACGAAATACTCTGAATCGGCCATATTTAACGGGCTCGGACGCACATCAGCTGAGAACGGAAACACCTACAATCAGAAGCATTCACTGGTCAGACCAGAGAGCATAAACAGGCCCCCAAATGGCAATCTCCCAGGAAATCTCATATCGGCTGGAACGCCTTATTCTCGACGGCGGGCTGGCTCCGGAGCAGAAGATACCGTCCGAGCGCCAACTGGCGACCCGGCTGGGTGTTTCCCGCGCAGTGATCCGGGAAGCCCTGCATGAGCTTCAGGGCCGCGGCGTTATTGAGACCCGCCACGGCAAGGGGTCGTTTGTGGCCAGCATGGTGCCCGGCGCGAGCGAGCTGGGAGAACAGAGTCCGCTGATGCATCTTTTCGAGGGACATCCCCGCACACTTTTCGACCTTCTGGAAGTACGCGAACAACTGGAAGGCCAGGCCGCCTATCTCGCTGCCCTGCGGGCAACCCGCCTCGACCGGCATCGCATCACGAAGGCGTTCCGGGCGCTTGAGGATACCGACCCGCTTCGTAACGCCCGTCTCGACCATGGTTTCCATCTTGCGATTGTCGAGGCATCCCATAATCCGGTACTGGTGCATGTGCTCAACAGCCTGAAAAACATGATGTTGTTGACCGTTCAGGCCTCGGTTGCCAACCTGAACCCGAGAGAAGAAATGCGGAAGAAAATCGTCCGCCAGCACCGGCAGCTGTATGAGGCCGTCATCGCTGGCAAGCCGGCCAACGCCCAGAAGGTGGCGATGGCCCACGTACGGTTTGTCAGTGAGGCCATGAGAGACATGGAGAAAGACGGAGGCAAACTGATCAGGCTGCCCATTGAACAGGACAAAGCGAATGATCATTTGCGGGCAGAAGCCTAGCATGGCAAAAAGCTTGCATTGAACAATCATTCGACCACAATGTCATGCAGCGAACGGCGGTGAAATTCGGCAAAACGCTCTCTTTAAGGGATTGATTTCCGTATCCACAGTCCGTAAAACATGCGCCTTTGAATTACAGCCTCAGGAGTCACCCATGGCGGACCAAGCGCCTTTGATCTGCAGGGACATTCACAAGACCTTTGATAAGCTTGAAGTACTCAAGGGTATTTCACTGGAGACCCGCAAAGGCGACGTGGTTTCCCTGATCGGCAGCTCCGGCTCCGGCAAGAGCACCCTCCTGCGTTGTATAAACCTGCTGGAAACCCCCACTTCCGGCGACATTATCGTGCACGGCGACCCAATAAAGTTCACGACCAACCGCAGGGGCGAACGCATTCCCGCGGATAACAAGCAGGTTGAGCTGATCCGCGCCAAACTTTCCATGGTGTTCCAAAGCTTCAATCTCTGGTCTCACATGACGGTGCTGGAGAACATCGTTGAAGCGCCGATCCACGTGCTCAAGGTTCCCAAGAAGGAAGCCATCGAGCGCGCGGAAGCCTATCTGAACAAGGTGGGCATCTACGAGCGCAAGGACTACTACCCGGCCCAGATGTCCGGTGGCCAGCAGCAGCGGGCGGCTATTGCCCGGGCCCTGGCCATGGAACCGGAAGTCATGCTGTTTGACGAACCCACGTCGGCGCTGGACCCTGAGCTGGTGGGGGAAGTACTGAAGGTTATGCAAAGCCTGGCCGAGGAAGGCCGCACCATGATCGTGGTTACCCACGAAATGGCGTTCGCAAGGGATGTGTCGAGTCAGGTCCTGTTTTTGCATCAGGGCGTGATCGAGGAACAGGGTACCCCCGAAAAAGTGTTTGATCACCCGGATTCGGAACGCATGAAGCAGTTCCTGACTCCCAACTTCTGACACTCGGTGCTATCTTGAACCGGTGAAAAATAAAATGCTGGAACCAAAAACTTCCATCAAAAATAAAGCCCAAAAGGCAAACCACTGGAGAAGTGACACATGAAAAAAATGATTTTTGCAGCAAGCTGCGCCCTCGCCCTGATTGCTGGTGGCGCACAGGCCCAGGAACGGGATCTGCGTATCGCCTTCGACGTGCCCTACGAGCCGTTTGAGTACAAAGACGAAAATGGCGAACTGACCGGTTTCGAAGTGGAACTGGCCGAAGCCATGTGCGAAGAAATGAACGCCAACTGCGAATTCGTGATCCAGGCATGGGACGGCATGATCCCGGGCCTGCTGGCACGTAAATTCGATCTGATCATGTCGTCCATGTCCATCACGCCGGAGCGCGCAGAGCGGGTTCTGTTCTCCGAGCCGTATTACAACACCCCGGGTGGCTGGTTCGGCCCTGAGAGCTTCAACAGCGACGTCACCGACATGGATGCGATGGAAGGCAAGACCGTCGGCGTTCAGCGCGGCACCACCATGGACACCTACGTCACCGAAAACATGGGTGGCATTGTCAACATCAAGCGTTACACCACCGCCGATGACATGGTTCTGGACCTCGAAGGCCAGCGTCTGGACGTTGTGTTCGTAGACTATCCGGTTGGCGAGCAGACCGTCCTCACCAAGGAAGGCTTCAAGGAAGTCGGTGAGCCGGTCAAGCTGGGTCAGGGCGTGGGTGTTGCCATGCGCCAGCGCGATACCGAGCTTGCCGAAGAAGTGAACGCTGCCCTTCGCACCCTGAAGGAAGATGGTACCTACGACACCATCATGCAGAAGTACTTCGCTTACGACATCAAGATGTAAATCTGCCGAGGGGTGGCCCGTTGGGGCCGCCCCTGCTTACCGGACTTTCCCATGCTTGATCTGAAAGGCTATGGCCCGGCCCTGATGGATGGGGCAATAGTCACCATTGAACTGGCCTTCCTGTCTCTTGCTCTCTCGGTTGCCCTGGGACTGATTGGCGCGTCTGCCAAACTGTCGCAAAGCCGGGTTGCCAAAGGTATCGCGACCACCTACACCACTCTGATTCGTGGCGTGCCCGATCTGGTCATGATGCTGTTGTTCTACTATGGCGGCCAGGTTGCAGTGAATATGCTCTCGGATTACATCTGGGAAACTTACGAGATCGACTTTTTCTTTCAGTTCGACCCGTTTATCTCCGGCGTTGTAACGATCGGGCTGATTTTCGGCGCCTATATGACCGAAACTTTCCGGGGCGCGTTCCTGGCTGTTGAAACCGGCCAGATTGAGGCTGCCCGGGCCTATGGTTTTACCCGTTTTCATACCTTCCGCAGAATCATGCTGCCGCAGATGCTGCGCCATGCCCTGCCCGGTCTGGGCAACAACTGGCAGGTTCTGCTGAAGACCACCGCCCTGGTTTCGATCATTGGCCTGACCGACATGGTTCGTGTGGCGGAGGAAGCCGCCAAGGCGGAGCGCATGCCGTTCCACTTTTTCATTCCGGTGGCATTTGTCTATCTGGCCCTTACGGCGGGGTCTGAGCTGTTCATCAAGTGGCTCGATAAACGGGCCAATGTCGGCGTGGTTCAGGGGGGTTAACGGATGCCTGATTTCATTGCCGAGTGGCTGAACCAGAACGAAATCTTTACCGCCATGACCATCATGGAATACTGGGATGGCATGGTGACCACCGTGCATCTGGTGTTTCTGTCCCTGGTTATCGGTTTGCTGGTGGCGGTTCCGCTGGCCATCCTCCGGACGGTTCGCAACCCCTTCGTCTCCGGCCCGGTGTGGCTTTACACCTATCTGTTCCGCGGCACACCATTGCTGATCCAGCTTTACATCATCTATTACGGGCTGGCCCAGATTGAGGGCATCCAGGAGACCTTCTGGTGGGAGATTTTCCGGGAGCCTTTCTACCCGGCACTGCTGGCTTTCACACTGAACACGGCGGCCTATACCACGGAGATTATCCGCGGTGCGATCATATCTACACCCAACGGTGAAATTGAAGCAGCCAAAGCCTATGGCATGAACTGGTTTATGCGGATGCGGCGGATTGTGCTGCCAAGTGCAGCGCGGCGGGCGGTGCAGGCCTACTCCAACGAGGTGATCTTCATGCTGCACGCCAGTGCGATTGCGAGTGTAGTAACCATTGTGGATCTGACGGGAGCAGCCCGTAATATTTACTCCCGGTTTTATGCGCCGTTTGATGCGTTTATCTTTGTGGCACTTTGCTATATGGCGCTCACGTTTATACTGGTTTTTGCTTTCCGCAAACTCGAAACTCATCTTCTGAAGCATCAGCGGCCGGTGAACGGCTGAGCCCGCGGAACATCATACTTCAGTGCCCGGGCAGGCAGGGTATTGCCTCCCGGGAAACGCTACGAGCACATCCATGTGCGCTTGACTGAAGCCATCCATGGCTTCAGACATTCCCGGGAGGCAATACCCTGCCCGCCCCCAAACCTGGTTCGGGGCTTCTATGTCGGCAAAACAAGATCTGTTCGGAACGAATTGTGACTGGCTTTCCCACGCCCTGGACAACCCAGCCGCATCACTCCCAGAAATCAAGACCTTTCTCCCCGACGGTACCCGAATCAGCCGCAAGGCCGTGGGTGTTCTGGACATTGTTCCCCCGGCTGGCCGAAGCAACCCGAATGCCGAGGCCATCATCGTTTCCGCAGGTGTTCACGGGAACGAAACAGCGCCCATTGAGGTTCTTAACGGACTGGTTTCCGAACTGATTGAGGGCGAATGGGAGCTGGCTTGCCCGGTCTTGCTGATTCTGGGTAATCCCCCCGCGATGGTCGCAGGGAAGCGCTTTCTGGAAGTGAACCTCAATCGGCTGTTCGATGGCGCGCATAGTCGGAACGAGTATGAGGGGCTGGCCGAGGCTGCGCGGGCGCAGGAGCTTGAGGAGGCTTGCCGGCAGTTTGCCATGGCCAATCCCCAGGCGCTCTATCACTACGACCTGCACACGGCCATTCGGCCGTCACACCGGGAGCGGTTTGCACTGTATCCGTTTGTTGAGGGCCGGACGGTTCCGGTCGACCAGCGTGATTTTCTGCTGGAGGCGGAGGTGGAGACGCTTCTGCTGCAGCACAAGGCGGGCACCACGTTTTCGTCGTTTTCCTCGTCGCTGTTGAAGGCCGAGAGTTTTACCATGGAGTTGGGTAAGGTTCGGCCGTTTGGTCAGAATGATCTGGGGCGCTTTTCCGGCATCCAGGATGCCTTGCGACGGCGGTTCCGGGGGCTACCCTCACCTGCGCCGCAGCCGCCGTTTGATCACCTGACGGTGTTCGAGGTGGTGCATGAGATTCTGAACACCGGGAAGAACTTCCGGTTCCACATTCCGGACGATGTCGCCAATTTCACCGAGTATCAGCCCGGCACAGTCATCTGGGAGGACGACGAGACCAGTTACCGGGTGGGGCATTCACCAGAGGCGATTGTGTTCCCCAATCCGGAGGTTCCGGTGGGCCATCGAGTCGGGCTGATGATCCGGCCAGAAACGGGGTCAGATGAAAGTTTCATCTGACCCTCGTTCCGGCTGATCAGGCCGGGGCGTTTTCGGGTTCCGGCACGCTGGCTTTGATCAACTGGGTGCAGACAGCCGGGATGACCAGCAGCGTGAGCACCGTTGAGGCCAGCAGGCCGGAGATGATGGCCCAGGCCATGGGTGGCCAGAGCGTGGAGCTTGAGAACGCCAATGGCAGCAGGCCGGCCACGGTGGTTGCTGTGGTCAGCAGGATCGGGCGGGTGCGCTGCTCTACCGCGTTGCGCATGGCGTCGCGGATGTCTCTTCCTTTCTCCAGTTCCCGATCCATCACGTCCAGCAGAACGATGGCGTTGTTCACCACGATTCCCACGAGGGCGATCACGCCAAGCAGAGACTGGAAACCGAAGGGTGAGCCGGACAGCACCAATCCGGGGAAAATACCGACGGTAGCCAGCGGCACCGTCAGAAGGATAATGCCGACCCGGCGGAAGGAGTTGAACTGCAGCAGCAGGAAGAACAGCAGCAAAAGCATCCCGATGGGGGCTGCGGTGAGCAATGCGGTATTGGCTTCACCGGAGCCCTCAGCATCGCCGCCCATGGCCATGCGGGTACCCGGCGGTAACGGGTTTCTCTCAAGCCCTGCGTAAAGGCCGTCCAGAGCCTGGCTGAAGCTGTAACCGGTTTCGAGATTAGCCGTGACGGTGTTCATTCTTACGCCATCACGCAGGTATCGAGCCGCCGGTTCCCAGGTGGTATCCACTGTCGCTACTGCTGAGAGCGGTACGGCGTCCCCCCGGTCGTTGTAGATATTCACTGACAGCAACCGTGAAAGCGACAGGGCCGTGCCCTCGCGGGAACGCAGCACCAAGGGGATGGGATCCTCTTCCTGGCGATAGCGCTCAGCCACCACACCAAAGCTCTGGCCATAGAGGCTCTGGGCCACATCGGCCCGGGTCAGGCCGTAGCGGGCCGCCGTGGCATCGTCGACGTTGATGGCAATACTCGGAACGCCAATATCCAGGTCATGGCGGACATCAACCGTGCCCTCAACGCCTCTCAGAATGCTGAAGATCCGCTCCACCGCTTCGATCCGGGCACCATCATTGGCATGGTAGACACGGATTTCCACCGGCGCAGCCCTGGGCGGCCCCTGCCCGAGGATACCCACGGTCACATCCAGTTCCGGCATCTGGTCTTTCACGTGCGCGCGAATCCAGCGGATCATGCCGGTAGTGTCTTCCAGTGTGGGTGTGGTAACCACCAGCCGTGCCCGGTTCGGTGCCTGGGGGGCGCGCTGCAGGTTGTAATAAAATGAAGGTCCGGTGAAGCCTACGAACCGGTGGACCTTCAGGGCGTCCGGCTGTGAACGGATAATTCGCTCCAGACTTTCCGTGGCCTCAGCCGTGCGGGCCTGGTCGGTGCCTTCGGGCATGTAGACTTCGACAATCACCCTCGGGCGATCGGCATTCGGAAAGAACTGCTGGGCCATGAAGGGGGTCATCGCAAGGCTGATGCCCACAAGTATGGCGCCGGCGGTAATCAGCCGTCCGGGGTAACGGGATACCAGGCCACCCAGAAAACGGGCTACTCCGATCAATCGGTCCTGGCCCGCCTTGCGGCGGGGCTTCAGGAATCTGGCCGCCAGCAAGGGAACGGCGGAGATAGCCAACAGATAGCTGACGGACAGTGTCAGCATGATCATAACCGGCACGCCACGGGTGAAATCCGCAGCACCGCCCTTGGCCAGAAGCAGGGGTGCGAAGGCCGCCAGTGTCGTTCCCGTTGAGGCACCCAGCGGGCCGGCCAGCTCGCTGACGGCCTGGCGCAGGGCATCCAGCCGCCGCATGCCCTCATCCAGGTGCCCCTGGATGTTTTCGACGATCACGATGGCGTTGTCGATCAGGATGCCCAATGAGATCACCATGCCAATGACGGCGATCTGATGCAGCACGCCCCCACCGAGGTCATAGAGCCCGACACTGATCAGGGCAACCATGGGCAGAATGGACGCGACCAGCAGCCCCATACGAATGCCCATGCCGGTAAAGACCACCGCCACGATGATCAGCACTGAAAGCACCAGGCTCCAGGCCAGGTTATCGAGCCGTTCCTGCACCTTGTCCGGCTGGAAGAACATCTCCCGGATCTCGTAGGGTTCAAAGTCTCCGCGAATCTGCTCCATGCGTTCGCGCACCCGCTGACCAAAGCGGATCGCATCGGTGGTGCCCTCTTCCATAATGATGGAGACCAGCACCACCCGTTCGCCGTCGTACCAGGTTTCCGGCTGTCTGGGTTCTACTGGTCCACGCCAGACATCCGCTGCCGCGGCCAGGGGCACCTGGGAGCCATCCGGAAGTTCAATGGGCGTGGCGCGGATGGCGTCAATATCGGCAAACTCGCTGTTGGGAAGGACCGACAGGCGGCGGCCATTGACCACCACGAAGCCGCCGGGAATGGTCTGGTTTCGCCGCGCCAGCGTGTCCAGCACCCGCGCCGGTGAGATACCAAGCCGGAAGAGCGCGGCATCGTCCAGTGCCAGGGTAATCTGCTCGTCTGCATCGCCTTCCAGCTCAATCCGGGAAACCCCCGGCAAATCCGAGAGGTTCTGCTTCAACCGTTCAGCAACGTCGGATAGTTCCGTTACCGAGGGCGAGCCACCTACGGCCATGACGATGGCAGGAATATCGATTAGACGGTCATCAAGTACCATCCGGCCCACATCGTCCGGGAAGTCCTGCTTCGCGCGCTCCATGGCCTGGCGCACTCGGTCCCAGGCGGGGTCGGTGTCGTAGATGTCGTCATTCAGGCGCAGGCGCACGATGGCAACGCCGGTACGGGCGGTGGACTGGGTATAATCCACCTCCTCCACCTGCCGAAGTTCATCCACCAGGGGCCTGAGTACGAGCCGTTCAACGGCCTCGGCGCTGGCACCCGGATAGTTGATGCTGATCAGGCCGGCCCGGTAGGGAAACGACGGGTCTTCCTGGCGTGGCATGGTGCTGTAAGCCGCGATACCCAACAGGCAGAGCATGGTCACCACCATGCCCAGCAGACGCTGGCAGTTCAGAAGCCGGCGGGTCATCAGCGCACCTCCACGGCATCACCGTCCGCCAGCCGTGTCATGCCGGCATAAACCACCAGGTCACCCGGGGACAAATCGCCAGAGGTAACCACCACCCGCTCGCCCACGACCCGGTCGACTTCCACCGCAACACGGGAGGCCACATTATCCCGGACCCGGAACACACTGACGCCCTCGGCGTTGCGGATCACCGACAGCAGGGGCACTGTGATGGCAGATTCCCGAACAGGCGTGATGCCCACTTCTACCGGCTGGCCGGGCTCCAGGGTGTTTACCGGCAGGCTCACCAGAACCGGATGCAGCTCGCCGCGAATGGCGCCGGCCTGGGCAATCTCGACCACCGAACCGGATTGTGCGGGGCGGCTGCGGTCCTGGACGGACCAGACAGGCAAGGTTTGCTCCAGCTCGACATGATCCAGCAGATACGCCGGTACCCGCACCTCGACCTCACGGCCCTCGGGCGAGGAAAGCCGCATCACCGGCTGTCCGGCCGCCACGAATTCGTCCCGCTCCACCAGCAGGGCTTCAACCCGTCCGGAAAAGGGCGCCCGAAGTGTACTTTCCTCGAGCAGCTGGGTTGCCTCCGCCAGGGAGGCCCGCGCCGTTGCTACGCTGGCCTCCAGGGAATCCCGCCGAGCGGCAAGCTGCTCCAGCGTCTGCTCGGACACCACACCGCGCTCGTGCAATCGACTGGAGCGTTCCCACTCCCGCTGAGCCTGCTGATACTGGGTTCTCAACTCTTCCAGGCGGGCCCTGGCAGAATCCCGGGCCGGCTCCAGGCCTGGATTGTAGACCCGGGCGAGCAGATCACCGGCCTGTACCTTCTGACCGAGCTCCACCGCCTGCTCCTTGAGGGTGCCACTGACCTGGAAGGTCAGTGTCGCTCGCTGGGTAGCACGAACAATTCCGGAAAACCGCAGCGGCATATCCTGGCTCTCGCCGCCGGAAACTTCAGACACACGCACTGAAACCTTCTGCTGCCCGGGCTCCGGGGCTACGTCACTGGCTTTACAGCCCGACAGAAACAGTGAAAAAACCGCAAGAGAAACGATGGCAACGGGGATTCGAAGTGGTGTCATGACTCTTCCTTTCATCCTTGCTTGTGTAGTTGGCGGGGTCCTGTCCCTGGAGAAACCCGATGATTGATTTAGACATCATGTCATTCTTTGACATTTTGTCAATAATCGGGTTTGATTCGATTTCAGGTATCCTATGCGTGCTGTTGCCAACTTACCGGATGATTGAATGAGCGAACCGCTGAAAACCCGTCGCGAGCGTGAGAAACAGGCCCGTTACGACACCATCCTGGACGCCGCCGAACTGGTGTTCTCGGAAAAGGGCTACGAACGCACGTCCATGGACGACATCGCCCGTACCGCCAGCCTTAGCCGGGCCTTGCTGTACGTGTACTTCAAGGACAAGGCTGCGATACAGAGGGGCATTATGCTCAGGGCGGGCCATAGCCTGTTCCGTCGATTTGAAGAGGCAAGACAGACCGCGGATAACGGGCTGAGCCAGATCCGGGCGATGGGAGAATCCTATTATCGCTTCTATCTGGAGGAACCGGATTACTTCTCGGCTTTGACCAAGGCGTCCACCGCCATGGCAGAGGCAGACGAAAGTCAGGCAGAGGAAATGTTGTGCTCCAAATCAGACCTGATGGAGCTGATGGTGGGGGCCATCGAACTGGGGCTACGGGACGGCACCATGAACCGCGACCGGATCAACGACCCCGTTCAGACCGCACTGTACCTGCGCGGGGCCCTGCACGGGGTGATCCTGCTCTGCCAGTCGGAAATGGGCGAGGGTAACCCGGCGTTTCCGGCCGAGCAGCTGATCCGGCACACCATGGATATGCTGACGTCGTCGATTTCTGCCTGACAACTCGCAGCCCGGCAGGCTGCTAGAGCTGGAAATCGTAGATGGAGCCCAGGCCCATGATCCCGGTGAGTTCGTCCAGGGCTTTGCGAACCTCCTCCAGCAACATCGGATCGCCAAGCTCGTTCTGGCTGAGTTCATCCCGGTAATGGGCTTCCACCCAGGTGGTCAGGCGCTCATAGAGTTCATCGGTGAGCAACACACCCCGGTTGATGGCTTTCAGCTCATCGTCGTTGAGCACCACCCTCAACCGCAGACAGGCCGGGCCACCGCCATTGCGCATAGACTGCTTGACGTCGAACACTTCCACCGCGGTGATCGGCCCGCCGGACTTCACCAGGCCATCCAGATAACGGCTGACCGAAGCCACTTCTCGGCACTCGCCGGGCACCGCCAGCAGCATGCCGTCGGGTGTGTTCAGCAACTGACTGTTGAACAGGTAGGAGGCCACGGCATCTTCCAGCGGCACATCGGCACTGCTGACCCGGACCGCTTCCAGCTCGGCACCGGTGAGCCGCTCCCTGATGTCCGCCAGCACCTGCGCTTCGTTAAGAAACGCCATTTCATGGTAGAAAAGCGTATTACCGTTGCCCACCGCTATCACGTCGTTGTGGAAAACGCCGCCATCAATGGCGTCCGGATTCTGTTGGGCAAACACCGCATTCTGGTCCCTGAGACCATGCAGCCGTGCCACCGCCTGGGATGCCTCAAGCGTTTGCCGTGCCGGGTATTTCTTCGGAGCCGGAGCCTGCTCGTTGAACGCCATCTGGCCATACACAAACAGTTCCACGCCGGGCTCACCGTAACCGGCACACAACCGGGTGTGGTTGGCCGCGCCCTCATCGCCAAAGTGGCTCACTGATGGCAGCGCCGGATGGTGCGCAAAATAGCTCTCGTCGGCAAAAATGGATTTCAGAGCCCGTCCGGTCACCGCATGCTCAATGGAACGGTGGAACTTGGCGCTCAGGTTGGCCGGAGTGAAATGCACGCGATGGTCAGAGGTATCGGCACTCGGCGATACCGTGGCCGCATTGGCCGTCCACATCGGCGACGCAGAAGAGACTGCCGCCAGGATCGATGGACTGGATTTGGCCGCCTGCTCGAGAACGCGAGCGTCCGGACCTTCGAACCCCAGGGCCCGAAGTGTCGGAATATGCGGCCGCTCATGGGGAGGCAGAACGCCCTGCACATAGCCCCGGTCCGCAAGGCGCTTCATTTTGGCCAGGCCCTGCAGTGCCGCCTCTTTCGGATTCGAGACGGAACTGACATTGGATTTGGAGGCTACATTGCCCCAGGACAGTCCCGCGTAATTGTGGGTGGGACCGACCAGACCATCGAAGTTTGCTTCAACCGCGTGTTTCACCATGGCACTGGGTTCCGTTAATCGAAATTGAGGCCGGGTGCCAGAGACTCTGGCATCTCACTCTTGCCGGCCTCCAGAGAAGCCATGGGCCAGGCACAGTAGTCGGCAGCGTAGTAGGCGCTCGGGCGATGATTGCCACTGGCGCCAACACCACCAAAGGGCGCCGCGCTGCTGGCGCCGGTCAGCGGCCGGTTCCAGTTCACGATACCGGCGCGCACTTCTTCCACCAGCCGTTCATAGAGTTTCCGGTCGTCCGTCAGGATGCCCGCTGACAGCCCGTAGTGAGTATCGTTCGCCAGTGCCAGTGCATCATCAAAGCTCTTGTAGCGATACACCTTCAGCAAGGGGCCAAAGAACTCTTCATCGGTCACGTCCAGACCTGTGGCATCCACGATACCAGGCGACAGCAGGCCGGTTCCGGACTTCAGGGACTTCATCTCCAGCAGGGATTTGCCGCCCTTCTCAAGCAGGCTGGCCTGGGCCGCCAGGAGTTTTTCGGCGGCCTCCGCGGAAATCACGGAGCCCATAAACGGCTGCGGATCGGCATCGAACTCGCCGACCTTGATTCGGGCGGAGACTTCCACCAGCCGGTCGATGAACGCGTCACCTTTCTTGCCCTTGGGTACCAGCAGGCGACGTGCACAGGTACAGCGCTGACCGGCCGACAGGAAGGCCGACTGCAGGGCATGGTGTACTGCACCATCCACATCAGCCACATCCTGAACGATCAGCGGGTTGTTGCCGCCCATCTCCAGGGCCAGGATTTTCTCAGGCTGGCCACCGAACTGTTTGTGCAACAGATGACCCACGGCAGAACTGCCGGTAAAGAACAGGCCGTCAATCAACGGGTGGCCGGCCAGGGATTTGCCCGTGGCAGAAGCGCCCTGGACGAGGTTGATCACTCCATCGGGAATGCCGGCCTTCTCCCAGAGTTTTACCGTCAGCTCGGCGACCCCCGGGGTCAGCTCACTCGGTTTGAACACCACCGTGTTACCGGCGAGCAAAGCCGGCACTATGTGGCCATTCGGCAAATGCCCTGGAAAGTTGTAGGGGCCGAAAACCGCAACGACCCCGTGGGGCCGGTGCCTGAGCACGGCGTGACCACCGGCAACATCGGATTCAGATGTCCCGGTACGGTCGTTGTAGGCTTTCACGGAAATGCCGATCTTGCCGATCATCGCCGCCACTTCCGTGCGGGATTCCCACAGCGGCTTGCCGGTCTCCAGGCCAATCTGGTGTGCCAGCTCTTCCTTGTGAGCCTCAAGCAGTTCACCAAAGGCTTCAACAACGGCCTGGCGTTCGGCAAAGCTCTTGCGCTGCCACTTCACAAAGGCATTGCGGGCTTCACGAACGGCCGCATCCACATCCTCCAGATTGGCGCTTTCGCCATCCCAGAGTGTTTCACCGGTCACCGGCTGGACAGATTCGAATACCGGCCCGTGGCCCGGTAGCCAGAGCCCGTCGATAAACAGTTCACCCGTCAGCTTTGCCATTTCGATGCACCTCCCGTTACTGAGCTTCTATAACTATGTTTGGTCAGCAGCCCCGAGTCTTTCAAGGGGGCCAGGCGAACCGGATCGCCAGATTCAATCTGCAAGGCTTCGGCAACTTCAGGTGGCAGGCTGACGGTATCCGGTCCGATACAATCTATCGGCACGGTAGTCACCCGGAAATCCCGGAATGAGCGGTTCGAAACCATGACCCGCTCCTCAGATGGAACGTCCAGGTTGACCGGTTTGCGAGTGACCATGGCGTGCCGGTTCATGCCTTCGCGAACCGTCCGGACATTGTGAACGAAGGCTTCAACCACGGGCCCGCCATCAAATATGTCTACCAGTCCGTTGAAGTTGAACCCCTCGGACTGAAGCATCCGGAGTGCCGGAGCGGTGTTGTCATGGACCCGGCCGATCACGGCACGTGCGGAATCCGGCAACATGGACAGGTATATCGGATACTTGGGCATCAACTCGGCAATAAACGACTTGTTGCCCAGCCCCGAGAGCATGTCCGCTTCGCTGAACTCCATGTCGAAGAATTTGGTTCCCAGCGCGTCCCACAGAGGGCTCCGGCCGTTGGCATCCGACACGCCCCGCATTTCCGCGAAGATTTTTTCCGAGAAGTGTTTGCGGAATTCATCCAGGTACATGAACCGGCAGCGGGAAAGCAGCAGGCCGCTGCCTCCGCCTTTGTACTCATCGGAGAGCAGCAGGGAGCAGATTTCGCTGGTATCGGTCATGTCGTTTGACAGATGCAGCGTTGGAGTCCGCACGTGCACACCCAGCTCTTTCGAGGCATTGACGGTGACGCTCAGACGGTAATTGTAGAAAACTTCATCCAGACCAACGCGAGCCTGGATACCGCTGATACCGACCGTTTTCTTGCGTTCGGTATCCTCCAGAGCGAAGAGATAGAGCCCTGCTTCCGGTGCAATGCGCTGGTTGAAGGTTTCACGGGCGTGATTGATCTTCTTCTGCAGCAGCTCGCGATCCGCCGGCAGGGTGGTCAGCCCCTTCCCGGCGCTTTGGGCCATGGCATACAGGTCGTCCAGATCGTTTTCCTGCAACGGGCGAATTACCAGCATGGTGTCGCCTCCGTGATCCCGGCGGATTGATACGTAACTGCGTCCTCGGTGCCCGAATAGGTCATAGCGGCGCGATCCTTACCCGGTCACCCGCGGTCCGGTTCAGCGTATGCCAGGTCGAGACCGGCACCTTGAGTTTGTCGTCCAGTGTTTCGGCGACCGGTGTCAGGGTGCAGCGAAACTGTTCACCCTCGCCGGCGGCAATGAGACAGGTTTCGCCGGTGTCCTCGTTGGTCCCATGAAGTTCCTTCGGGTGACTGGTCACGAGGGTTTTCAGGCTGTCGGTACGAGCTTCAAGAACCGGACCGGCATCAAAAATGTCCAGATAGTTTCCCGGCTGGAACCCTTCCCGCTGGAGCAACTCAAAGTTGGGTACAGTAATCTGGTGCGGCTGACCCATCGCCTTCTGGGCCGATTCACTCAGCAGCGTCACGTAAATGGGATTGGGCGGCATGAGCTCTGCGATGAAGGTTTTACTGAGCTGCCCGGAGTACTGGTCCGCCGTTTCAAAATCCATATTAAAGAAATGCCGGCCAAGGCTGTCCCAGAAGGGCACGCTCCCGTCGTCCAGCTGAACGCCCTGGATTTCCACGGCCATACGCTGGGCAAACCATTCACGGTGATCAGCAATAAACAGAATCCGGGCCCGCGACAGCAACTCGAACGCATCCGTGCCCTGCAGCCCCGGGCGGATCGAGAAAGAGCACAGCAGCGATACATCGGTCAGCGAGTGGGAGGGGTACAACACCTCCACACGGCGGGACACTCCCAGTTCATGGGAGGCATGGATCAGGGCATCCCGCCGGTAACTGTAAAAAGGCTGGCCATTGCCGGCATGGGCATCGATACCGGCCGTGCCGGCGATGTCTCCGGTCTCAGTGTCCTCAAGCACGAACAGGAACCTGGGAGGGTCATCCTCTGCGCTGATCCGGCCGGCAAACGACGCCAGGGACTGCTCGATCTTGTAGGCCAGGGCGTCGCCCTGTTTGGGCAGGGTGGAAGAAAGACGGGCACACTGGGTGCCCGCAATGGCGAGAATCTGGTCCAGATCATCCGGCTCAGCCGGACGTACCAGCCACATAAGATCTCCTTAGGCCGTCAGTTTTTTCACTGCCGCTTCGAAACGCTCGAGGGCTAATTCAATGTCCGGTTCCGGGATAATCAGGGATGGCGCCAAACGAATCACGTTTGCGCCGGCCACCAGAACCATCACGCCCTCTTCCAGCCCGGCGTTCAGGAAGTCCTTGGCCTTGCCCTGCCATTTCTCGGTGAGCACGCAACCGAGCAGCAGGCCGGCACCGCGCACTTCGGTGAACACGCCGTAGCGTTCGCCAATATCCATCATGCCCTTGCGGAGCTTGTCGGAACGGGCTTTCACACCCTTGAGAATCTCCGGCTGGCTGACGGTATCCACTACCCGCTGCGCCACGGCGCAGGCCAGTGCGTTACCGCCGTAGGTACTACCGTGAGTACCGACGCCCAGGCTGGCTGCAACCTTGGCCGTGGTCAGCATGGCTGCGACCGGAAAACCGCCGCCAAGCCCCTTGGCACTGGAGAGAATATCCGGCACCACGCCATACATCTGATAGGCGTAGAAGTGGCCACTTCGGCCAACGCCGGACTGAACCTCATCAAACACCAGCAATGCGTCATTTTCGTCGCACAAATCTCGCAGCCCCTGAAGGAATGCCTGGTCGCCGGGCATAACACCACCCTCACCCTGAATGGGCTCAACCACGATGGCACAGGTTTTCTCCTTCGAGATCAGTTTCTTCACGGATTCCAGATCGTTGAACTCGGCATGGTGAATGCCGCCGGGTGCCGGCTCGAAACCTTCCAGGTACTTGGGTTGGCCGCCTACGCTCACGGTAAACAGGGTGCGCCCGTGAAACGAATTCTTGAACGAAATGATCTCGTTCTTCTCTTTACCGTGATGCTCCCAGGCGTACCGACGGGCCAGCTTGAACGCCGCTTCGTTGGCCTCGGCTCCGGAGTTGGCGAAGAACACGCGCTCGGCAAAGGTGAGGTCACACAGAGTTTTCGCCAGACGCAGGGCGGGTTCGTTAGTCATCACGTTGGACAGGTGCCAGATTTTCTCAGCCTGATCGTGCAACGCGCCCACCAGCCCCGGATGGGAATGGCCCAGGCAGGTCACTGCGATGCCGCCCTGGAGATCGATGAACTCGCGGCCTTCCTGATCCCAGATCCGGGAGCCCTCTCCTCGCACCGGAATGATGGAACCGGGAGCGTAGTTGGGCACCATGACTTCATCGAACAGTTCGCGGCTGACGGGTTCTTTATTCATAAATCTCTCTCGGGAAAGCGGCTAAGCAATTAAAAATAGTTGAGTGGCCGCACCAAACAAGTAAGTAGGTGTGCGGACTCTTGCACCATAATACGCCACTCACGGCATAAGAACATCCGGTTCCCCGATGGCAGGCAATTCGATCACCTGCTGCCGTTCGTGCCCGCCCTTTTTTCTGTCCATGAGGGCGCCGATCAGAAGTTTGTAGGAATCCAGGTCAAAGGTGACTGCCTGGCCACTGAGTGAGAGATCCGCCAGTTCCTCCTCTTCATGGAGGGTGGCTACATGCATCCAGTTATAAACCACCAGGATGTCCGTGCGCCCGGACCGCTCATCCCGCTCAACGATCCCGACCGGCCCTTTCCAGGGCCAGGTTTTCAGTCGCAGGCCGTGGAAGGCAATCTGCACCCTGAGGTTATAGCGCTCGACATTCTCGAGTTCCTCACAGGCGCCCTTGCAGCGCCCCAGTGCGCGCTGGAAACAAGGACCCTCGTGCTCCGGCTCCAGGCCGAGTAGCCGGTTGCACAATTCATTCTTGGCCGCGATGCCGCTCAATGCCCGCTCGGCATCCCGCTTGCTGCGAAACAACCCGAAATAGTCCCCCAACCGGTGGGGCTCGATTTCACGAACCAGGCGCGCCTGGAGATACCCCGCCTCGTTTTTCGACAGCTCAATGCTCACCAGATTCTTGGCCGCCCGGGAGCGACGGTTGAACAGAGGCTTCAGGGTCTTGATCTGCTTGAGTTCCAGCAGGAGCGCGCCAAGCTCGCCGGCAGTTTCCGTCCACTCAACACGGCGCAGACTCTCGGACATTCTTACACCACGGGCAGAGTTATGATCGCCGGAAAAGTGCGAGGCCACCCGCTGGGCAATATTGGTGCTTTTGCCCACATATAGAAGTACATCGTTTTCGCCGTAAAACCGATATACCCCAGGGCCCCGGGGCAGGTCCTGAAGCGTATCCGACGGAAGGTGGGAAGGAATACTCGGCCGTTGCAGCAGCTCTCGGAGAGCCTTATCTAACTTCCCGTCGCCTTTTTCCGAACGTGCATGCTCAAAGAACGCAAGCATGGCGGACACATCGCCCATGGCCCGGTGGCGCTGAACCCGGGCAAGGCCATGGCGGGCAATCAGCGCGTCCATGTTATGCCGCCGGAATTCCGGATACAGCCGCCGGGAAAGCTTTACCGTACACAACACCTTCGCTGAGAACAGGCGCCCCAGTCTGCGGAATTCGGATTTGATAAAACCGTAATCAAAGCGGGCATTGTGAGCGACAAACACCTTGCCCTTGAGTTGCTCCTCCAGCTCATCCGCCACCTCTTCAAACAACGGGGCATCGGCGACCATTTCATTGGAAATGCCGGTAAAGTTCTCGATAAACGGGGATATCCGCGTTTCCGGATTCAGCAGCGTCTGCCACTCACCCACCACCTCGCCGGCCTGCCAGAACCGGATACCAATCTCGGTAATCCGGTCCCGGGCTGAATTACCGCCGGTGGTTTCAATATCAAGAAACGCGAACGTGGCTGACTCAATAACTGTACTTTCGGACGTCATGGAACAACTTTACGCCTCATTGGCAACTGCAGATGTCTGTATATGAACGAAAAGCTGTTATAGACATTCGTCTAATTTCTGCATGAATTTATTTAAATTGTCACGAATTCGTAACTACCTTGTTTTTGGGTCCAACAACAAAAATGTGTAGAGACAACAACGATGCAAAGCAACAAACTGAGATTGACAAATCGACGAAGAAATTTCTAACGGCGGTCGCGCCGGTAACTTTGCCAAAATCACAAAAGGCGACGCTGACACAGCCGACGGCCATTTTGGCATGGACGCAAATACCAGCCGTGTCGGTCTTTCTGTGGTTAATCCGGAAGGGGTCAAAGTTGTTGTCGAATTCGACTTCAGCAATAGCGCCAGCCTTGATCCGCGCCTGCGCCACGCTTATGGCGAATACAACAATGTCAGAATTGGTCGGTACTGGTCCAACTGTAACTCCTGGGTCGGCAACACTGCTAACGTGGACTTCGATGGCGTTCCGGGTACTGCTGGTGCACAAGACCGTACCGAGCAAATCACCTACATGAGCGGCCCGTTCTCCGTTTCACTGGAGAATGCTATCGACTACGGCGGAGTAGTAGGCGTAGCTCCGGTTCTTACACTTCAACCCGACGGAACGCAACAGCTAGAGCCAACACCGGGCCAAGATAGAGGCACCGTCGCCAGCTCTCCTGCACTGACTGCAAAGTTTGAAGATTCACAGGGTGGATTTTCTTACGCAGCAGCCGTCATGGCCAAGCAAACAGCTTACGACACAGGTTCGGCCGATGATTCAGCCATCGGTTTTGCCGGTTTCCTGGCTGGTAAAATTGCCATTACCGATATGATCTCAATCCAGGGTGCGATCAACTATGCAGATGGCGCCAATGCGTATGTATATCGCGCGGGTAGCAACTTTGCCGGAGCAGACGCAGCAACCACGACTGAGCAGAACACGTCCATGTATATCAACTATATGTGGAGCCCGGTTGATAAGGTTAGCATGGGCGTACAGTTCGAGAATCTGGAAACTGAAAGCCAAGGCGGAGCCGACGGCGACGCAAATCGTCTCATGTACGTAGCACAATACAGCTTCTAATCCTTCCGTTAGAAGTTAGTTAACTCAGCAGAAACCCCGGCTCCGGCCGGGGTTTTTGTTTGTGCGAAAAAGCGATCAGGAAAGAGCCAGAACGACAAAGGCCGGTGCGGCTTTTCAGAACTGTAGAGGGCCAGGGATGGCCCGAAACAAGCGCACAGGGATGTGCTTGTAGCGTGTTCTGAAAAGCCGCACCGGCCTTTGTCGCGCCACCCAACCCTCAGGGTGGGTGACAACTAGCTTCCTATCACAGCAGAAGGGAACGAATATCCCCAAGAAGCTGACTGAGCACCGTGGTAAACCGGGCGGCATCCGCCCCGTTTACTGCACGGTGATCGTAAGACAGCGACAACGGCAGCATTAACCGGGGCTGGAACTCCTTGCCATCCCAAACCGGCTTCATCGCCGCCTTGGAAACCCCAAGTATCGCCACCTCCGGCGTATTCACGATCGGCGTAAATGCCGTGCCGCCAATACCACCCAGACTGGTGATGGTAAAACAGGCACCCTGCATCTCTGCCGGCTTCAACTGCTTGTCCCGGGCTTTCTGGGCAAGCTCGGCGCTCTCGGCAGCAAGCTCCCACAAGCCCTTCTTGTCCACATCCTTGATAACCGGCACCATCAGCCCGTTGGGCGTATCCACCGCAATCCCGATGTGAATGTACTTCTTGCGAACCACCTCCTTGCGCTCCATGTCCAGGGACACGTTGAACTGGGGCAGTTCTGCCAGCGCCGTGGCACAGGCCTTCAGCAGGAACGGCAACGGCGTCATTTTCACGCCCTTCTTCTCGCCGGCTGCCTTCTGGGCCTTGCGGAAATCCTCCATGTCGGTGATGTCCGCATCCTCGAACTGGGTGACGTGAGGCACGTTCAGCCAGCTGCGCTGCATGTTGTTGGCCGTAGCGAACATCATCCGCGACATGGCCTCACGCTTCACTTCACCAAACTGGCTGAAGTCTGGCAGCTTGACCCCGGGGATACCGGAGCCGGTGGCAACACCGCTACCCTGCTGAGCCTGCTTCAGCTGGCTCTTCACATAGGCGTGGACATCGTCCTTGATAATCCGGCTCTTCGGGCCAGAGCCCTTGATGCGGGCCAGATCGGCACCCAGCTCACGGGCCAGCTTGCGAACAGCAGGGCCAGCATGGACCTTCGCGCCAGGCGTGGGCGGCTCATAGGTTGCACCCTGAGGTTCAGGGGCAGACTCTACTTGCTGCTTTGGCTTCTCTTCGGACTCGGGCTCCGACTTCGCTTCCTTCGCCGGTTCTTCAGACGCCGGCTCGGAGTCGTCTTCCGATTCGCCGCCCTCTTCCTGAACGGTCATCTCCAGCAGCTCATGGCCCTCGGAGAGCTTGTCACCCTCGGACACCAGGATCTTGCCCACTTTGCCCGAGTACGGCGAGGGAATCTCCATGGTGGCCTTGTCCGATTCCACGGTAACCAGCGGATCGTCAGCCTCGATGGTATCGCCTTCGGCGACATTGATTTCGATTACCGGAACATTGTCGAAGCCATCCAGCGCAGGAACCTTCACGGTCTCCTTGCGTGAGCCACCGGAAGCCTTCTTCGGCGCCGGCTTGCTCTCTTCGGATTTCTCCTGCTCCTTGGCTTCGCTCTTTTCCTCAGCTTTTCCTTCCGGCTCTTTCTTGGAATCGTCAGAGCCACCACCATCGGCACTGGCTTCCATCATCCCTACGACGTCGCCTTCCTTGACCTTGTCGCCCACCTTAACGGTGATCTTGGTAATCTTGCCGGCTCCGGGCGACGGCAGCTCCACGGAGGCCTTGTCTGACTCTACGGTCAGAATCGGATCTTCTGCTTCAACCGAATCCCCTGCGCTGACGGTGATTTCGATAACCTCGACCTCATCCGCACCGCCGAGATCCGGAACCTTGATTTCCTGTTCACTCATGGCGGTCTCCTTAGCTCAGCACCGGGTTCGTTTTGTTGCGATCGATTCCGTACTTGCGCATGGCTTCGAGAACCACATCGTTCTTCACCTCACCGTCCTTGGCCAGAGCTGACAGCGCCGTGACTGTTACGTAGTAACGGTCGACTTCAAAGAAGCTGCGCAGCTTTTCCCGGGTGTCGCTGCGGCCAAAGCCGTCGGTGCCCAGGGTCAGGAAGGTTTTCGGGATGAACGCCCGGAGCTGCTCGGAGTGCAGCTTGATGTAATCGGTGGAAGAAACCACTGGCCCGGTCTGCTTCTCCAGACACTGGGTAACATACGCCTTCTTCGGCTTGTCATCTGGGTGCAGGCGGTTCCAGCGCTCTACGTGCAGGCCCTCACGGGCGAGCTCGTTGAAGCTGGTAACACTCCACACATCGGAGGCAACACCCCAGTCGTCTTTCAGCATCTGGGCGGCAGCGCGCACCTCGTTGAGGATAGCGCCCGCACCAAGCAACTGAACCCGAGGCGTCTTCTTGTTGCCCTTGGTTTCAACAGACTCGAACTTGTACATGCCCTTGATAATGCCGTCTTCGCAATCCTTGGGCATGGCAGGCTGTTCGTAGTTCTCGTTTTCGATGGTCAGGTAGTAGAAGACGTTCTGGTTGTCCTCGAACATCTCCTTCATACCCTTGCGGAGCACGACCGCCATTTCATAACCATAAGCCGGATCGTAGGCTTTACAGTTCGGAATGGTGTTGGCCAGCACGTGACTGTGGCCGTCCTGGTGCTGCAGGCCTTCGCCGTTCAGGGTGGTCCGGCCGGCGGTACCGCCGATCAGGAAACCACGGGCCTGGATGTCACCGGATGCCCACGCCAGATCGCCAACCCGCTGGAAACCGAACATGGAATAGAAGATGTAGAACGGAATCAACGGGAAGTTGTTGGTGCTGTAGGAGGTCGCTGCCGCCATCCACGCTGCCATGGAGCCGTCTTCGTTGATGCCTTCCTCAAGAATCTGGCCTTTCTTGTCTTCCCGGTAGTACATGATCTGGTCACGGTCTTCCGGCACATACTTCTGGCCCTCGGCGGTGTAGATGCCGAGCTGACGGAACATGCCTTCCATACCGAAGGTACGGGCTTCGTCGGGCACGATGGGTACCACACGCTTGCCGATGCGCTTGTCCTTGGTCAGAGCTGTCAGGATACGGACGAAGGCCATGGTGGTGGAGATCTTCCGGTCGCCGGAGCCCTCCAGTACCGCTTTGAAGATGTCCAGATCAGGAATCTGCAGCGGCTGGCAATCCTTGCGGCGCTTGGGATAGAAACCACCCAATTCCTGCCGGCGCTTCTTCATGTAGACGATTTCCGGGCTATCCGGCGCTGGCCGGTAGTAGGGAACGTCCTTGAGCTCCTCATCCTTCAGCGGCACTGCAAAGCGGTCGCGGAACGATTTAAGCTGCTCGATATCGAGCTTCTTCAGAGAGTGAGCGGTATTCTGCGCCTCGCCGGCCTCACCAAAGCCATAGCCTTTGATGGTATGAGCCAGTATGACGGTCGGACGCCCACCGTTCTTATTGATGGCATGATGGAAGGCTGCATAGATCTTGTAAGGATCATGGCCACCCCGGTTGAGCTTGTTGATCTCCTCATCCGACAGGTCCTCAACGAGCTTGGCTGTTTCGGGGTACTTGCCGAAGAAATTCTTACGGGTATAGGCCGGGCCATTACTCTTGAAGTTCTGAAGGTCGCCGTCACAGACCTCGTCCATGACGCGCTGCATCTTCCCTTCTTTGTCCCTCTCGAACAGGGGATCCCAGTGGCGACCCCAAACGACCTTCAACACGTTCCAGCCGGCACCGCGGAAGACACCCTCAAGTTCCTGGATAATCTTGCCATTACCACGGACTGGGCCGTCCAGACGCTGAAGGTTGCAGTTAACCACAAAGATCAGGTTGCTGAGGTTTTCCCGGCCGGCCATGGAGATAGACCCCAGGGTTTCCGGCTCGTCACACTCGCCGTCACCGACAAAGCACCAGACCTTGCGATCGCCCATCTCGATGAGCTCCCGGCTGTCCAGGTACTTCATTACGTGGGCCTGATAAATGGCCTGAATCGGGCCCAGACCCATGGAAACCGTGGGGAACTGCCAGTAATCCGGCATCAACCAGGGGTGCGGGTAAGACGAAAGGCCGGTGCCATCTACCTCTTCGCGGTACTTGTCGAGATCTTTTTCATCGAACCGGCCTTCAAGATAGGAACGTGCATAGATGCCCGGAGATGAGTGCCCCTGGAAATAAACCAGATCGGATTCGCGCTTTTCGTCGCCACCATGGAAGAAGTAGTTAAAGCCAACATCGTAGAGGGTCGCAGCCGACGAGAACGAGGAGACATGGCCGCCAAGATCTCCGGGACGCTGGTTGGCGCGCATAACCATGGCCATGGCATTCCAGCGGATCAGGGAGCGAATACGGCGCTCCATGAAGAGGTCGCCGGGCATCGGCGCCTGCTGGGACACAGGAATACTGTTCCGGAATGGCGTGGTAATGGAATATGGCAGTTCGGTTCCGTCACGGCTCGCCCGTTCAGAGAGCCTCTCAAGAATGTATTTGGCCCGGTCTACGCCTTCGTTCTCGATCAGAGATTCCAGCGCGTCCAGCCATTCACTGGTTTCAATGGGATCATCGTCCTGGTACATCAAACCCTCCCCTTGGCATCAAAAAGTGCAGCGCCGCCACGATCAGCAGCCGGGCGCGTTGCGGTGTCGATAAGCTGCGATGAAATGCAGTGTTTTGTTGTGGGTATGTCAGCCTGACAGGTGTACCGGCTCCCAGTACACAGAACCTGTACAAAGCATAGAACAGCTTTCACACTTTTCCTGCCCGATCGCACCCGATTTACGGGCTTTTGGCCCCACGAATGATCGGTATGCCGATGAAGCGCGCGGATCAGCCAACCCATTTTGTCGTCTTTTTACTACATTTTTAACGCTAAATTCAATTTACACCCTATCCAAATCCATTTCAGGGGCGCTCTTTGCGGTTACTTACGGAAGAATGACCGTTTTTGGACCATCAGACAACCAGACTGCGACCAATGTCGTAGCATTCTTATCAACCGGAAAATTGATTACCACGCTAAACGATATCCTCGCCGCAATTCGCTACACATTCGCCGCCGTTAGCGATTTTTGTTGAATATTCTGAGCCTTCAACTCTTCTACCCATCTAATTTACCGGAACTTTTTAATTAGACCTGAAAATAATCCCCCGTTTATGTATACTCGCCTGCCTGATTTTTAACCACCGAAAAGTGGTCGGACCACTTTTTCCGTCATTGGCACCAACAGAGGGCGATCTATGAACTCCATCGTCACCTTTCCGAACCGGATTCCCACTACCGAGTTCGAGGAACGGCGTTTCAAGGTCTACACAGACCGCCAGCTCGACAAGATTGAAGTTATTCAGAATCTCCCTGAGGAGACGCTGTTTGAAATGAAGGTGGTAGCCAGCGTGCTACCGTTCCGGGTCAACGAATATGTGATCAATGAACTGATCAACTGGGACAAGGTTCCCAACGACCCGATCTATCAGCTTGTCTTCCCCCAGAAAGGCATGTTGAAAGAAGAGCATTACGAGCGCATGGCAACAATGCACCGGGAAGGTGCCGACAAAAAAGAGATCCAGGCGGTTGCCAAGGAAATCCGGGATGAACTGAACCCGCACCCGGCAGGCCAGATGGAAATGAACATGCCGGAGCTCGACGGTGAGGTGCTGGACGGCGTTCAGCACAAGTACCGCGAAACAGTGCTGTTTTTCCCGGCCCAGGGTCAGACCTGCCACTCTTACTGCACCTTCTGTTTCCGCTGGGCACAGTTTGTCGGTGACAAGGACCTGAAAATGGCCAGCACCGAAGCCGAGAAGCTCCACGGCTACCTGCAGGAGCACACCGAGGTAACCGACCTGTTGGTGACCGGTGGTGATCCAATGGTCATGAAAACCAAGAACCTGGTGCAGTATCTCGAGCCACTGCTGCAGCCCGAGTTCGACCACATCCAGACCATCCGCATCGGCACCAAGGCCCTCACCTTCTGGCCCTACCGCTTTGTGACCGACAAGGATGCGGATGAGCTGATCGATCTGTTCGCTCGTCTCGTGGACGCCGGCAAGCACGTGGCCATCATGGCCCACTACAACCACTGGCAGGAAATCACCACCGAGATCGCCGAAGAGGCCATCCGACGTATCCGCGCCACCGGCGCCGAGATCCGAGCCCAGGGCCCGCTGATCAAGCACGTCAACGACGATGCCGACGCCTGGGCAAAACTGTGGAAGAAGGAAGTGCAGCTGGGCATCATCCCCTACTACATGTTTGTAGAGCGGGACACCGGTGCCAAAAACTACTTTGAAGTACCTCTCGCCGAAGCCTTCCACATCTATCGGGAAGCCATGAAAAAGGTCAGCGGCCTGGCCCGGACCGCCCGCGGCCCCTCCATGAGCGCCGGCCCCGGCAAGGTGGAGATTCAGGGTATAACTGAAATCAACGGCGAGAAGGTGTTCGTCCTGCGCTTCCTGCAGGGTCGTAATCCGGACTGGGTTCAGCGCCCGTTCTTCGCCAAGTACAGCGAGACGGCCACCTGGCTACACGAGCTGGAACCGGCCTTTGGCGAAGAGAAGTTCTTCTTTGAAGATGAGTATGAAGCCATGAAGAGGGGCAACGGCTAAAGGCCGGCCCTGGCGTGATAAAAAGCGGCCCCAGTGACGGGGCCGCTTTGCTTTTCAGCGATTGGAACGACGCGCTTTCCAGTTGGGAATAACCCAAAAGACCAGGGCTCCGAACACAGCCCCGATAATGCCAATCAACGCTACCTGCAGACCACCATTACCCAGAACCCCATCCTGGACGTTCTCCATCGCCAGCAAGCCGGCAATGAGGATCCATGGAGTGAGAAGAATAAGGGCGCTCAAAGCCAGAAATCGCTGAATTCGACGATCATCTTTTCGACTACGCATAATGACCTCTCCCAATAAATGAGCCTATGAATACTGCATCTATTAGTCATTGGATCAGGTTCGTTATTTTTGCCTCACAAACTTGGGCACAAACCCCTCTGGCTTGTCCCTGAGCCACTCAACAAACGTCCGCAACTCCTCCAGCTGCAGCAGCTTTTCCCGGGTGTTGAAGTACAGACCCAGTTCGTATTCCGAGCGAGCTTTATGAATGGCGTTATGACACGGCCTGCACACCCACAGGGTTCGGGTGATCAGATCTTCTTTGGTGAACAGTTTCTGGAAGCGCTTCTTCCGATGCAGGTGCTTGGGGATAAGGTGGTGCCGGGTGAGCCTGGCAACCGGGCGTTCGCAGAGTTCGCAATTGTCTGGCTGGGGTGGGAGCTTGAGCATTGTGTTTGCTTGAACGAGGGCCGGATGAAGACATTCACCCGGCCCCGGATTCAACCTCGGGTTCTGATCTCCCCGAGCAACCTAATCAGTGCATCAGGGTATAGAGCTTTCGCCGATAGGTCCGCACATCCGGGTTATTGTTACCCAGCTTGTCGAACAGCTCGATCAGCGTTGTCTTGGCCACTTCGTCCTTGTATTTACTGTCCACCTGCATCAAACGGATCAGAAGATCCATGGCCTCGGCGTTGTTCTCCTGTAATACGTGGTGGAGCGCCAACTGATGCAGAGCGTTCGGGTCTTTGGGATCCTGCTCCAGCGCCATTTCGAGATCCTTGATCGGTGGCAGCTCGGCAGACTGCCGGAGAAACTTCAGGCGGGCCGCCAACTGCTTTGCCTGGTGCTGCATCTTCTCCTCCGGCGGAAGGCTTTCCAGTACCTGTTCAGCCGTCTCAAGATCACCCATCTCCGCTTTCAGCTGGGCAAGATCAATCAGTACCTTCAGGTTCTCGGGATCCTCCTGGTTCATCTGCGACAGGATGGCCAGCGCTCCCTCAACATCGCCCTCTTCCCAGATCCGATGGGCCTTGTCATACGGATCCTCCTTTGGCGCTTCAACATGCTTGTCCAGAACCTTGCGGATTTCGTTTTCCGGCAGCGCACCGTTAAATCCATCCACCGCCTGGCCATTCTTGACCAGAATGACCGTTGGCAGACTGCGCACACCAAGGCTGGAGGTAAGCTGCTCTTGCTCGTCCGCGTTCACCTTGGCGAGCATGAACGCGCCCTGGTAATCCTCAGCGAGCTTTTCCAGCAAGGGCATCAACTGCTTGCACGGAGCGCACCACTCAGCCCAGACATCGACCAGAACGGGTGTGCTGGCAGAGGCTTCCATCACCTTCTGCTGAAAGTTTTCCATGGTAGCGTCAAAAATATACGGAGAGTTGCTCATGCAAGGCACCTGAAAAGTCGTATGAATCATCGGAAACTGCCAGAGACATGGGGCCAACTCCCGGAAATTCAAGCGCCAACAGCGCCAACCCAACTCCTTGAAATCACCGTATCTGCCGTTACATAGCTAATAAGCAACGCCCCGGGGCAACGACGCAGCAGCCCGTCCCGGGCAGATTCACAACCTTTCCGGATGGATACTCGCGGCATGAATGATGAGACGCAAAACGATTCACTAGAGGAATTCGAAGAGGACGTGACCGAATATATCGGCAAGGACGAGCACAGCAAGAGCCTTGCCCTGCCCCAGCAGATGATGCCCCGGCGCATGTACGTGCTGCCGGTTTCGAACCGTCCGTTTTTCCCGGCCCAGGTGCAGCCTGTGGTGGTCAACCAGAATCCGTGGCAGGAAACCCTGAAGCGGGTCGGCGAAACCGACCACAAGGTCATGGGTATCTGTTTTGTGGAAGAAGAGGATGCGGAGGCAGGCGTTCCTGCCAGCGAACAGCTGGAGACCGTCGGCTGCGCCGTGCGCGTACATCATGCCCAGAATGAAAGCGGCAAGGTTCAATTCATCGCCCAGGGGCTTCAACGCTTTCGGATTGTCCAGTGGTTGCGCCGCAAACCGCCTTACCTGGTTGAAGTGGAATATCCGGCAGAACCGGAAGAAGAGGCAGACGAACTCAAGGCCTACACCCTGGCCATTATCAGCGCGATCAAGGAGCTGCTGCGCACCAATCCGCTGTACGGCGAGGAGGTAAAACAGTACCTGTCCCGGTTCGGGCCGGATGACAGTTCTCCGCTTGCCGACTTTGGCGCCTCGATGACCAGCGCTCCGGGTAACGAATTGCAGGATGTGCTGGACACCGTTCCCCTGCTCCGCCGCATGGAAAAGGTCCTGCTCCTGATGCGCAAGGAACAGGAAGTCGCTCGGCTGCAGTCGGAAATCAGCGAGGAGGTTAACGCCAAGGTGCAGAAGCACCAGCGCGAGTTCTTCCTGAAGGAACAACTCAAGGTCATCCAGCGTGAGCTGGGCATGGCCAAGGACGACAAGACCGCAGACGTGGAGCGTTTCGAGCAGCGCATGGCAGAGCTGCAACCGCCCGAGGCTGTGCAGGAGCGTTTCCGGGATGAACTCGAAAAACTGCAGGTGCTGGAACAGGGCTCCCCGGAATATGGCGTTACCCGTAACTATCTGGACTGGCTGACCCAGGTTCCCTGGGGCGTTCACTCGGAAGATCACTTCGATCTGGCCGAAGCAAGGCGGATACTCGACCGCGATCACGACGGCCTCGACGATGTGAAAGACCGAATCATCGAATTTCTGGCGGAAGGAACGATCAAGGGCGAGGTCAGCGGTTCGATCCTCTTGCTGGTAGGCCCACCGGGCGTTGGCAAGACATCGATCGGCCATTCCGTGGCGGATGCACTGGGGCGGAAGTTCTATCGCTTCAGCGTTGGCGGCATGCGGGACGAAGCTGAAATCAAAGGCCATCGCCGCACTTATATCGGCGCCATGCCAGGCAAGTTTGTCCAGGCACTGAAAGATTCAAAAGTGGCGAACCCGGTCATCATGTTGGATGAAATTGACAAGATCGGTGCGTCCTTCCAGGGCGACCCGGCCTCTGCCCTGCTGGAGACACTGGACCCTGAACAGAACCGCGACTTCCTGGACCACTATCTGGATGTCCGCATGGACCTCTCAAAGGTTCTGTTCATCTGCACCGCGAACCAGCTGGACACGATTCCGCGGCCGCTGCTGGACCGCATGGATGTCATTCGTCTGTCCGGCTATATCGCGGAAGAGAAACTGGCCATCGCCAAGCACTTCCTGCTTCCCAGACTGCTGAAGCGGGCTGGGCTGCTGAAAAAGCAGCTCAACATCACGGACGCAGCGATCAAGCAGGTTATTGAGGGCTATGCGCGAGAGGCCGGCGTGCGGAGCCTGGAAAAACTCCTGCACAAGATACTCCGCAAGGGGATCGTGAAGCTGCTGGAAAACCCGGACCAGCCGGTCAAGGTGGGCGTGTCGGATCTGCAGAGTTATCTGGGGCGGCCTTCGTTCAAGAAAGAGAAATCCCTGAAAGGCACCGGCGTTGTCACTGGCCTGGCCTGGACCGCCATGGGCGGAGCCACCCTGAGCATCGAGGCCTCCAGGATTCACAGCGCACAACGCGGCTTTAAACTGACGGGCCAGCTGGGTGATGTCATGAAAGAGTCCGCAGAAATCGCCTACAGCTATGTGTCCTCAAACCTCAAGCGCTTCAAAGGCGACCCGACGTTCTTCGACAAGTCCTTCGTGCACTTGCACGTGCCCGAAGGCGCCACGCCGAAGGATGGCCCCAGCGCCGGTGTCACGATGGCCACCGCCCTGCTGTCGATCGCACGCGGAGAGGCGCCACAACAAAACATCGCCATGACCGGAGAGCTCACCCTGACCGGACAGGTGCTGCCGGTAGGCGGCATTCGAGAGAAGGTCATTGCGGCGCGTCGGCAGAAAATCAGTAACCTGATCCTGCCGGAAGCCAATCGGGGGGATTATGAGGAGCTGCCGCAGTACCTGAAGGAAGGCCTGGCGGTGAACTTTGCCAAGCATTACAGCGATGTTTTCCAGGTGTGCTTCGCCAATAAGCCGAGGAAAGGGTCTTCGGTGCACTAATGGCAGGAGAAAGCCTGGCTCATTGAGGTCAGGCTTTCTCCTTCCACCCGTCATCCTTCAGAACCGACCCAACGGTTAGCACCGGTGATGCATCAATATCATCCGCATCCATCATGTTGGCCACCCGCTGAAGCGAAGCCAGGATCATCGTTTGCTCCCATTCTGCCAGGCTCTGGAATTTCTGAATGAAATCCTCCTGCAACGGATTGGGCGCCCGGGCCAGAAGATCTGCACCTTCCTCGGTCAGGTGCGCGTGAACCTTACGTTTGTCCTGGGTGCTGCGTACCCGATAAACCAGTTTCCGATGCTCGAGGCGATCCAGGATGGTGGTTACCGTCGCCTGGCTGAGACTGACCTTTTCCGCAATGGTGCCGATAGTCACCTCGCCCAGATCCCGAATCGTTCTCATGATCAGCAGCTGGGGCCCCGTGAGCCCGGCATGCTTGCTGAGACGCTTCGAATGAAGGTCCGTCGCCCGGATAACCCGCCTGAGAGCTACCAGTACATCTTCATAACTGTTCACAGCAATACTCCGATTCGGTCATGGGAATTTCTTTATACCCCTAACTATTAGAGGTCTTTGCACCCATGATTGCAAGTCAGGGAGATTCCCGGCATTTCTTCGGCCTTCCACTATGCTAAGGTTTCCCACTTGTTCCACTTACGACAGACGGACGGAATGCGCCCGATGATCAAGTATTTCCTGCCTTTTCTTTTGATGACGACGTTCGCCGGTACCCTCTTCGCCCAGGATAAACTGGGGCCAGAGGGAGAACTCACCTCAGAAGACCTGAGAGAGAGCATCAAGACGCTGGAAAAGCCGATGTATACCCCTTTCATCGAGCTTTACCTGTTAGAAGAGAGCAAAGCGTTGCGCAAAGAAATGCAGAACACCCGCGCAGAACTGATCGAAAAGGTGGTAGACAAGGAACTGTCCGTTGCCGACAAAACCATGTCCTATGCCACCGATACCGTTACCTACTTCTTTTACTTGATCGCCGGCGCCACCTCCATTCTCGTGGTGATCGGCTGGAACTCCATCCGGGACATGCGCAATCAGCTGACCAGTCTGGCCGAAAAACGGGTCAACGAGCTGGTGATCGAGTATGAGCAACGGCTCGAGTTCATCGAGGACCAGCTCAAGCAGAAATCCGACATCATTCACCAGAACCAGGCCGAGATCGAGCGCACCAACGAAGTGCATTCCCTGTGGCTGAAAGCCAGCCAGGAAACCTCACAGCAGAACAAGATTTCCGCCTACGACCAGATTCTGGATCTTCGCCCGGATGATGTGGAAGCTCTGAGTTACAAGGCCGACGCTGTCCTGGAAATGCAGGAACCGTTGTGGGCCATCAGTCTCTGCCAACGCGCGCTGAAGCTTGCACCGGATAATGGCCACGCGCACTATCAGCTGGCATGCGCCTATGCGGAAATCGGCCGCTGGGAGGACGCAGTAAGCACCTTGAAGAAAGCTATTGAAATTTCCGAGGCATACCGCGACGATGCTTCCGTAGACGTGAGTTTTGATCAGCTCCGCGAACATGAGAGCTTCCGGGTGCTGGTCTCAGAGGATGAAGAAGACGGCAGGGACGCGTGACAACGTTCAGAGCGGCACGGGTTTTGCCTTTGCAGACTGGCCCGTGTTCCGGAGCAAACTCCAGAGCCATCTGCTTGACAAGCAGTGAGGTGTGGTGTTTTTTTAACTCTCTGAGAACACAAGAATAACCCTGAAATAAAACAGGACAGACTCAATGAGAACTTCAGTAAAAAAACTCGTAACCGCTGTTAGTACTTCCGTCGCCCTGATGGGTGCCGGCCACGCCGCCGCAGAAATCCAGATCGGTATCGCCGGCCCCATGACTGGCCCCGTTGCCCAGTATGGTGACATGCAATTCTCTGGCGCCCGCATGGCGATCGAGCAGATCAACGCCAATGGCGGTGTCATGGGCGAAGAGCTCGTTGCCGTTGAATACGACGACGTGTGTGACCCGAAGCAGGCCGTAACGGTTGCCAACAGCCTGGTCAACGATGGCGTTCGTTTTGTAATCGGCCACCTGTGCTCCAGCTCTACCCAGCCCGCATCTGACATCTACGAAGATGAAGGCATCCTGATGGTGACGCCGGCTTCCACCAGCCCGGAAATTACCGAGCGTGGCTATGAACTGGTGTTCCGTACGATCGGCCTCGACAGCATGCAGGGCCCGGTTGCCGCCAACTACATCGCCTCACAGAGTCCTGAGCGCGTGGCCATCGTTCACGACAAGCAGCAGTACGGTGAAGGTATTGCCACCGCGGTTCGTGACACCCTGAAGGACGCTGGCGTTGAAATCGCCATGTTCGAAGGCATCACCGCCGGTGACAAGGACTTCTCATCACTGGTCACCAAGCTCAAGCAAGCTGATGTGGACTACGTTTACTACGGCGGTTACCACCCGGAGCTGGGTCTGATCCTGCGCCAGGCTGACTCCGCTGGTCTGGATGCCCGTTTCATGGGCCCAGAGGGCGTGGGTAACAAGGACATCAATACTATCGCCGGCGAAGCAGCCGAAGGCCTCCTGGTAACCCTGCCACCGGCATTCGATCAGAAAGCTGAAAACCAGGCGCTCGTGAAGGCGTTCCAGGACAAAGGCGAGGATCCTTCCGGTCCGTTCGTTCTGACCTCCTACACCGCGGTTCAACTGGTGGCAGAAGGTATTGAAGCGGCCGACTCCACCGATCCGTTCGATGTTGCCGCTGCGCTGCGCGAAGGCACCTTCCAGACTCCGATCGGCACCGTTGAATACGACAAGGCCGGCGACATGAAGTCATTCGAGTTTGTTGTGTACGAATGGCATTCAGATGGAAGCAAAACTCCGGTAAACTAAGCCAAAATCGTTAACAAACGGTAATCATGAGAACACCTTCTCACCGCGATCCGGGAGAAGGTGTTTTTCTAGGCTCCTGTTGATCCTCCCCCACTTCCTGCCCGGATATCCCGGACACGGGGTGTGGTAGCGGAGGGAGCAGGCTTTCGGAGTCCCATAACAATGCAAGACCTCCTTTATTTCTCACAGCAGCTCATCAACGGGCTGACGATCGGGAGCACTTACGCCCTGATCGCCATCGGCTACACGATGGTTTACGGCATCATCGGCATGATCAACTTTGCCCATGGTGAAATCTATATGATCGGTGCCTACACGGCGCTGATTGCCATTACCGGCCTCGCCGCTCTTGGCATTGCCTGGTTGCCACTGATACTGATCGTCGCACTGCTGTGTGCCATGATCGTCTCCAGCTCCATGGGCTGGGCAGTGGAACGGGTGGCCTACCGGCCCGTGCGGGGGCGTCACCGCCTGATCCCGCTGATCTCCGCCATCGGCATGTCCATCTTCCTGCAGAACTACGTTCACCTGGCACAGGGATCCCGCAACATTGGTTTCCCGGCCCTGATTGACGGTGGTTTCAACTTCGGTTCCGGTGACGGTTTCCAGATGTCCCTGTCCTATATGCAGATCACCATCTTCATCACCACACTGATCTGTATGACAGCCCTGTCCCTGTTTATTTCCCGTTCACGGACTGGCCGCGCCTGCCGGGCCGTGTCACAGGACCTGGGTATGGCCAACCTGCTGGGCATCGACACCAACCGGATCATCTCGGCAACCTTTGTGATCGGTGCGGCACTGGCAGCCGTTGCCGGCCTGCTTCTGGGCATGTACTACGGTTCGGTTGATCCTCTGTTCGGCTTCATTGCCGGCTTGAAAGCCTTTACCGCAGCGGTACTTGGCGGCATTGGCAGCATACCCGGCGCGATGCTGGGAGGACTGATATTGGGCGTGGCAGAGAGCATGACCTCCGGCTACCTCAGCGGTGAGTACAAGGATGTGATCTCATTCAGCCTGCTGATTCTGATTCTGCTGTTCAAACCCACCGGCCTGCTCGGCAAACCGGAGGTTGAGAAGATCTGATGGCTGCTAACAATTTCAGACACGCACTTTTCTGCGCGTTCATTACACTGATCATTTCCTACCCGATCATTGGGTTCAATCTTGAGGCCCAGGGCATCAACGTGACCCTGACCGGCGCCGATGCCACCACCATCGTGATGGTATTGCTCGCGGCAGTGATCGTATTCCTGTTCCAGATGTTCCGGGAACAGATCATGGGAGGCCTGAAGAGCATTCCCCATCCTCTGCCCCAATCCAACAAAGAGCCGATGGCGGAAAACCGTCGGGCAAAGATTGAGTCCTGGGTACTGACCGGCATCGTGGTTCTTGCACTATTCTGGCCCTTCTTCGTGTCCCGCGGTTCCGTGGATCTGGCCACACTGGTGCTGATCTATGTGATGCTGGCCCTTGGCCTGAACGTCGTGGTCGGTCTGGCCGGACTTCTGGATCTTGGCTACGTGGCATTCTACGCCGTGGGCGCCTACACCTTTGCCCTGCTCTCCCAGTACACCGGCATTTCGTTCTGGCTGGCACTGCCTATCGGTGCTCTGCTTGCCGCCCTGTTCGGTCTGGTGCTGGGCTTTCCGGTACTCCGGTTGCGGGGGGATTATCTGGCCATCGTAACCCTCGGGTTTGGCGAGATCATCCGGATACTCCTGAACAACTGGACGACGCTGACTGGCGGCCCCAACGGCATTGGTGGCATCCCCGATCCAACCCTGTTCGGCATGGAATTCGGGCGCCGGGTGAAGGAAGAGGGCAACACCTCGTTCCACGAAACCTTCGGCATCGCCTACAGCGGTGAGCACAAGGTTATCTTCCTGTACCTCATTGCCCTGGTTCTGGCGGTATTCACCGCGCTCGTAATCCGTCGATTCATGCGGATGCCCGTGGGCCGGGCCTGGGAAGCATTGCGGGAAGACGAGATCGCTGCCCGCTCCCTGGGTCTCAGCCGCACCGCAGTGAAGCTGTCCGCCTTTACCATTGGCGCCTTCTTTGCCGGTTTTGCCGGCACTGTGTTCGCCTCCAAGCAGGGCTTCATCAGCCCGGAATCGTTTGTTTTCCTGGAGTCTGCCATCATCCTGGCGATCGTGGTTCTCGGCGGCATGGGTTCCCAGATCGGTGTGGTACTGGCGGCAATCGCTGTCACCATCCTGCCGGAACTGGCCCGTGAGTTCTCCGAATACCGCATGCTGATCTTCGGTGCCGCTATGGTGCTGATGATGGTCTGGCGTCCGCAGGGCCTGATGCCCATGCGCCGCATTCATATTGAACTCAAAAGGCAGGAGTGACAGACGATGCTTGAAGTACAGAATCTGTCCATGCGCTTTGGCGGCCTGCTGGCGGTAGACGAAGTGTCTCTGGACGTTCAGGAACACGAGATTGTGTCCATCATCGGCCCCAACGGGGCTGGAAAAACCACTGTATTCAACTGCATGAGCGGTTTTTACAAGCCCACGGGCGGCAAGATCCTGTTCGAGGGCAAGGAAGTACAGGGTAAACCCGACTACAAGATCTCCCGACTGGGTATGGTGCGCACTTTCCAGCATGTGCGGCTGTTCAGCCAGATGACGGTGGTGGAAAACCTGCTGGTGGCTCAACACCGCCACCTGAACACCAACCTGATTTCGGGCCTGATCAAAACCCCCAGTTACCGGACCAAAGAGCAGAAATCCCTGGATCGGGCCGCCTACTGGCTGGATCGGGTTGGCCTGCTGGATCTGGCCAACCGGGAAGCCGGCAACCTCGCCTACGGTCAGCAACGGCGTCTGGAGATTGCCCGCTGCATGGTCACCGAGCCCAAGCTGTTAATGCTCGACGAGCCGGCAGCCGGCCTCAACCCGGCGGAAACCAAGGAACTCAACCAGCTGATCATCAGCCTGAAAGAGGACTACAACGTTTCCGTAGTGCTGATTGAGCACGACATGAGCCTGGTAATGGATATTTCCGACCGCATCAACGTCATCAACCAGGGCCGCCCCCTGGCCAGTGGCACACCGGAAGAAATCCGCCAGAACGACGACGTGATCAAAGCCTATCTGGGCGAGGCCTGAGGTAAACACATGTTAGTACTAGAAGATGTCCATACCCACTACGGCAAGATCGAGGCCTTGCACGGGGTGTCTGTCGAAGTCAAAAAGGGTGAGATCGTCTCGCTGATCGGCGCCAACGGCGCCGGCAAGACCACGCTGCTGATGACCGTCTGCGGTAACCCCCGGGCCAGTTCAGGACGCATTTTCCTGGAGGGCCGGGAAATCACCAACGAATCCACGGCGCAGATCATGCGCTCCGGCATCGCCATTGTTCCGGAGGGGCGTCGGGTGTTCTCGGGCCTGACCGTGGAGGAAAACCTCCACATGGGTGGTTTCTTCAACACCAAGGCCGAAATCCGCAAGAGCCAGGAGCACGTCTACGAGCTCTTCCCGCGCCTCAAGGAACGTGAACATCAGCGTGCCGGCACCATGTCCGGCGGCGAGCAGCAAATGCTGGCTATCGGGCGGGCCCTGATGAGCAGGCCAGAGATGATCATCCTTGATGAACCATCACTGGGCCTGGCACCGCTGATTATCAAGCAGATCTTCGAGATCATCGGCCAGCTTCGCGAGGAAGGCATTACGGTTTTCCTCGTCGAGCAGAACGCCCACCAGGCCCTCAACCTGGCAGACCGGGGTTACGTGCTGGAAACCGGAAAGATTCGCCTGCACGACACGGGCAAGAATCTGCTCAACAACCCGGATGTCCAGAACGCCTATCTGGGCGGCTGATCCTGGATCCTTGCCTCGAAGCATAAAACCGGAGCATGCACGCTGCTCCGGTTTTTTTTTGGGCTAAATCAAATACTCACCAATCTTTAAACTTGCGTTGGCTGGATTTCAACTATACTCAGATCAACGGTCAACCTGTCTCCACAAGACCAGTCAGGGCCGTTTTCGCAATGCTGCTCCACGTCAGGAGCAGCATTGTGTATTGCGACGACAGCTTTAAACCACAGGAAGGAGTGGATAATGAAAAAACTGATCGCAGGTGCAATTCTTCTTGGTGCCTCTTCCATGGCCTTTGCCCAACCGGGCTGTGGCGTCGGTGCCATGATCTGGAAAGGACAATCCGGCATTGCCCCCCACGTACTCGCTGCAACCACCAACGGTACCTTTGGTAACCAGACGTTTGGTATGACCACAGGTACCCTTGGCTGCCAGACCAACCAGTCTGTTCAGTCCATGGCCATGTACATGGACAGCAACATCGACAAGGTGGCCCGGGACATGTCCCGCGGTTCCGGCGAGAACCTGGACACCCTGGCAGTACTTCTGGGTGTTGACGAAGCGGATCGCGATGCGTTCCGCAAGGTGCTGCAGGACAACTTTGCCACCATTTTCCCGGACTCTGACACCACCTCCGGCGAAGCCGTGGACGCCATCGTCGCGCTCCTGGAGCAAAACGAGTCACTCAGCAAATACGTAGCAGCCTGATCCAGGCTCCTTGAAGGGACTCTCATGCGCCAGGGACGGCGCATCGTTCCATTCTCTACCCTGTTCAACCCCGGATGCAGCACCAACCCATGGGCAACATGCTTCGCATTGGGCCAGCCCTGATCTGGCTTGCAGTCAGCCTGCCGACCCAGGCCAATTCGCCTGAACACGCAACCGAGCTCCATCTCGACCCTGCCTGGCTCACACTCATTCATTATCAACCCGACAGGTTTGGTAGCGGATATACCAGCCAGGCCGATGATCCGGCCTTTTTCCTGAGCGAAAATGGCAAGCACTCCCCCCGGGCAGAGCTCAAAGCCACCCTGGATGCTATCCAGATAGACGGGGAAGGCGACGACCACGCCCTCTGCCGCTTCCCGGCACGGGCGACCTGGCTCAGTCAGCAACTCGATCTGTCGCTACCGGAAATCGAGTGTCCCGGCTTCCAGGAATGGTCGGAAACATTGAACACCGAGACGGTGACCCTGGTGTTTGCCGCCTCTTACCTCAACAGCCCGTCTTCCATGTTCGGCCACACGTTTCTGCGCCTGGACCCACCCCAGGATGACGACGAAACCAACCTGCTGCTGGCCAACACAATCTCCTATGCCGCTGATGCCGCCGCCCACGACAGTGAACTGCTGTTCGCGTACAAGGGCATTTTCGGCGGCTATCCCGGCATCACTACGGTCCAGCCGTACTACGAGAAAATTCGGCTTTACTCCGACATCGAACATCGTGACCTGTGGGAGTACAAACTGAACCTTACCCAGGATGAAGTGGACCTGATGATTGCCCACGCCTGGGAAATACGGGATCGGAATTTTGATTATTACTTCTTCGATGAAAACTGCGCCTATCGCCTGTTGGCGCTGATAGACATTGCCCGCCCGGGCACGGACCTTTTGGGGGAAGTAAGCACTCACGCCATTCCGTCGGACACGGTTCGCTGGGTGGTCGACAAGGATCTGGTCAGCGAAGTCTACTACCGCCCCTCGGCTGCCACGTCGGTGGCCTACAGTCTCTCTAGCCTGCCCGACGATCAACAGACCCTTGCGGCAGCCGTCGCCAACGGATATGTAGCCGCTGATGGTAGCGAAGTGAAGTCACTGCCAGCCGAGCAAAGAGCACATGTTCTGGACGCCACCTACGATTATGTTCGATACAAGAGCGAGGCCGACGGCTGGCCCCGTGAAATCGCCGCACCACTCTCCCATGACCTGTTGAGAGAGCGCAGCCAGATCAGCGACGTCGCACCGCCCGAGGAACCACCCGAACCGGTAGTTCGGGATGATCAGGGCCACGACACCTTCCGACTGAGCCTCGGAGCAGGCCAGCAGGCACACAGGGAATTCACCCAGTTGACCCTGCGCCCGGCCTACCACGATGTGCTGGACCCGCCGGCCGGCTACCGTACCGGTGCCCAGCTGCAGTTCCTCCGACTCGACGCGCGCCTGTATACCGACAACGACGAACTTCAACTGGAACAGCTTACCGGCGTGGAAATCCGCTCCCTGAGCCCGCGGAACGCCTTTTTCTCGCCACTGTCCTGGCAGGTAGGTTTTGGTGGCCGCCGCACGGATACTGGCAACGATCGGGTCCTGACGCCCTATCTCGAGGGCGGAGCTGGCGGCAGCTGGCGCCTTGGCAACCAGACCCAGGCCTTTGCCATCGCCACCGCCGACCTTGAAATCGACGACGACCTGCGCCGAGGCTACGATGCTGCCCCCGGCGCCGACATCGGCCTGCTCCATCAGAACAACCAGTTCAGCCTGCTCGCCGGTGCCAAAACCAAGGCCTGGATCGTTAGCAGCCAACACCGCCAGGATCAGCTTTACGCCAAAGCCAACTGGCACATCGGCCGCGAGTTCAGTCTGTTTGCCGAGTTCACCCGGGAAGACCACTACGACAGGTATCAAAGCCTATGGCACGCCGGAATCCACGCGTATTTCTGACTGCCACCACGGCCCGGTTAAGCGGGCTTCTGGTTGCGCTTCTGCTGCTATCCGGTTGCAGCAGCGTTTTCTTTTACCCGGATCGGGTGACTTACATCACCCCGGACCGACTGAACCTCGAATACGAAGACATCTACCTCGACACGGCCGACGGCGAAACCCTCCATGGCTGGTGGCTGCCCGCAGAAGCCCCTGAGAACAACGCCAGGGGCACAGTCTATTTCCTGCATGGCAACGCCCAGAACGTCAGCAGCCACATCCTCAACGTAGCGTGGCTGCCCGAGAGAGGCTACAACGTCTTTACCATCGACTACCGGGGCTACGGCAAATCCACCGGTGACCCGGACATCGAAGGCGCGCTGCACGACGTGGAAACCGGCCTGCGCTGGCTGGCCAAAAAACCTGACGTGACCGACCGCCCCCTATACATCCTCGGCCAGAGCCTCGGCGGCGGTCTCGGAATCGCCCTGGCCAGTGAATGGACTCAGAGGGAGGAACAGCCCCGGCTGGACGGTGTAATCCTGGATGGTACCTTCTCCGGCTTTCGCAAGATCGCCCGGGAGAAATTAGGTGGGTTCTGGCTTACCTGGCCGTTGCAGATCCCGCTAAGCTGGACCATACCCGACGACTACGAAGGTGTGGATCATATTCCTAGGATCAGTCCGGTGCAGGTGATGGTAATCCACAGCGTTCGAGACGGGATTATTCCCTTTCATCATGGAGAGGCGCTGTTTGAGGCAGCACAGGAGCCCAAAGAGTTCTTGCAGACGGATACGCCTCACGGGGCGACGTTTGTTATTCCCGGGTACCGGAGAGAGGTGCTTCGCTTCATGAATGCTGGGCGATAGAGTGTGGGCGGCTGTTGGGTTTCCCTTTTCAAAAGTGTTGAGGGCCAAGGACGGCCCGAAACAAGCGCACATGGATGTGCTCGTAGCGTCTTTTGAAAAGGGAAACCCAACAGCCGCTTGCAACCAAGCCAAGCGCAAGAAAAAACCCGCCAATCCAGAGGAAAGGCGGGTTTTTATCAAGCCCGAAAACGATCAGGCAGAGAAATCGGTCGGCTAATCGCCTTCCTTGATTTCCTTCATGGACAGCTTCACGCGACCACGGTTGTCGACATCCAGCACCTTCACCAGAACTTCCTGACCTTCGCTCAGCTCGTCAGTCACGTTCTCGATACGGCGATCAGAGATCTGGGAAATGTGCACCAGACCATCCTTGCCGGGCAGGATGTTAACGAAGGCACCGAAGTCCACAATGCGCTCAACGCGGCCCTTGTAGATAGCACCCACTTCGATCTCGGCCGTGATTTCCTTGACCCGGTTCACCGCCGCCTGGGCAGCTTCCTGGTTGTCGGCGTAGATCTTCACGTTGCCATCATCATCCAGATCGATGGAAGCGCCGGTTTCGTCACAGATCGCGCGGATAACAGAACCGCCCTTACCGATAACGTCGCGGATTTTCTCCGGATTGATCTTGATGGTGGTAATGCTCGGCGCACGGGCAGACAGCTCGGCACGCGGCTCGGAGATCACCTTGTTCATCTCGCCCAGGATATGCAGACGCGCAGCGTGAGCCTGCTCGAGAGCGATTTCCATGATCTCGTCGGTGATGCCGTTGATCTTGATATCCATCTGCAGGGCGGTCACGCCCTCCTGGGTACCGGCCACCTTGAAGTCCATGTCGCCCAGGTGATCTTCGTCACCCAGGATATCAGTCAGGACCGCGAACTTGTCGCCTTCCTTGACCAGACCCATGGCGATACCGGCAACCGGTGCCTTGATGGGTACACCCGCGTCCATCAGCGCCAGGCTGGAACCACAGACAGAGGCCATGGAACTGGAACCGTTGGACTCGGTGATCTCGGAAACCGCACGGATAGCGTACGGGAATTCTTCCAGTGTCGGCATAACAGCCAGAACACCACGCTTGGCCAGACGACCGTGACCAACTTCGCGGCGGCCCGGGGTGCCTACACGGCCAGCTTCACCCACGGAGTACGGAGGGAAGTTGTAGTGGAACAGGAACGGATCCTTGCGCTCACCTTCCAGTGCATCAATGATTTGCACATCACGGGACGTACCCAGAGTAGTGGTCACGATGGCCTGGGTCTCGCCACGGGTAAACAGGGCGGAACCGTGAACGCTGGGCAGAACACCCACTTCAATTTCGATCGGACGGACAGTCTTGTTGTCACGACCATCGATCCGCGGCTTGCCATCAATGACCTGCTGGCGAACCACACTCTTCTCGATCTTGCCGAAGTACTTTTTGACTTCGTCTTCCGAAGGTTGGCCTTCCTCTTCACCGGCCAGTTTCTCAACGGCAGCGGCTTTTACTTCGCCAAGGCGCTCGTAGCGGGCCATCTTGTCACGAATGCCGTAGGCTTCCTCGATAGCACCGGCAAAGTCGGCCTTGATGGCATTCAGCAGCTCGGTGTTCTCGGCGGCCGGCTGCCAGTCCCAACGGGGCTTGCCTATTTCAGCGGCAAATTCCTTGATGGCGGTAACCGCTGTCTGCATTTCCTGATGACCATAAAGCACGCCGCCCAGCATCTGGTCTTCGGTCAGGCCTTTGGCTTCGGATTCAACCATCAGAACCGCGTCTTCAGTACCGGCAACGACCATATCCAGCAGGGAGGTCTGCAGTTCTTCAAACGTCGGGTTCAGGAAGTAACCGCGCTCATTGGTGTAACCCACGCGGGACGCACCGATGGGGCCATCGAACGGAATACCGGAGATGGACAGAGCGGCAGAAGCCGCCAGCATCGCGGCAATATCCGGGTCCTGGTTCTTGCTGGAGGACATGACCGTGGTGATGACCTGAACTTCGTTCATGAAGCCGTTCGGGAACAGCGGACGAATCGGACGGTCGATCAGGCGGGAGGTCAGCGTTTCCTTTTCGGAAGGACGACCTTCGCGCTTGAAGAAGCCACCGGGGATTTTGCCCACGGCGTAGGTCTTCTCGAAGTAGTTCACGGTCAGCGGGAAGAACGGCTGGCCGGGCTTGGCTTCTTTGGCGCCAACAACGGTGCCGAGAACGGAAATATCATCCACGGTTACCAGTACGGAACCGGTTGCCTGACGGGCAATGCGGCCGGTCTCCAGAGTGACGGTTTTGCCGCCAAGCTCAAATGATTTCTTGAAAGGTTTCAGATCCACAAAAAACTCCTGGTCTATCTGTTCCAGATTGATTCGTTCCGGGCGCCCCTGCGCTCGAAACCTTAGTTCTGCAGATGATGTGCTGTGGTCTGAAGAGCAACCCGTCTGAAAGCTAACAGGCTGTTGCAAAACCCCGGTCTGGGAGGCGGCGGTTCCGGAGGCCGCCAGGCCCGGGCTTTTCAACAACCTGCTATCAATTTCGGCTTTCCATTACGACAGGGAATCCTTCGAACACACAGACAATCCAACTGCAGTGGGAAAAAACACAACCAGCAGTCCCCGCGAGGAGGACTGCTGGTTGACGACTGCCGCCGGACGTACCGGCACAGCCCTCAGGTCGTAAAGACCCGGATTAGCGACGCAGACCCAGACGCTGGATGAGCTCCAGGTAACGATCGGCGTTCTTGCGCTTGAGGTAATCCAGCAGCTTACGACGCTGGTTTACCATCCGGATCAGGCCGCGGCGGGAATGGTGATCCTGCTTGTTGGCCTTGAAGTGATCCTGCAGCTTGTTGATGTTCGCGCTCAGCAGTGCCACCTGAACTTCAGGGGAACCGGTATCGCCATCACCTTGCTGAAAATCCTTAACGATCTGTGCTTTCTCGTTGGCAGAAAGTGCCATAACTCACCTCATTGTTTGCGATGCTTTCGAATACGGCCGAACCGCGCATCTCTACAGCCCGGCTAGACAGCGACGCGCCTAACGCTTTCCGCTGCTTTTCACCAGTCGGCGTGGGACCAGATTGGTCTGCTCGCCTTCCGGGAATGCTTCTGCAAGCCCGACGAAGCTTTCGTTAGCGCTCTCATTCGCATAGAGACGCACGAACCCGTCGTAAGCCTGACCCGGTATTCTAACCGGTTGTCCGTTCAAGATCGATACCAGCGCCTGCCCCGCCAGACGGTGCTCGGGGAACATGGACAGCGCGGCATCCGGTGCCACGAGGAGACCATCAAGGCTTTCACCCCGCTCACGCATCGCCTCCAGATCACTCACGGCATGGGCATCGGCCAGAGTGAACCCGGAAGCCATGGTACGGCGCAGCGCCGTCACATGGGCTCCGCAGCCCAGGGCTTCACCGATATCCTCAACCAGTGAGCGAATGTACGTACCCTTGGTGCAGCTGACCGCGATATCCAGTTCATTCTCGCGAATATCCAGGAGCGTCAGTTCGTAAATGGTCACCGGTCTTGCCGGACGTTCCACCTCGATACCTTCGCGAGCATATTCGTAGAGCGGACGCCCTTTGTGCTTGAGCGCCGAGTACATGGAGGGAACCTGTTGGATATCACCCCGGAAACCGTCAAGTAACGGCTCCAACACCTCCGCGGTGAGACCGGCCGGTACCGGTTTCTCGGCAACGACGGCGCCCTCACTGTCACCGGTTTCGGTTCGGACTCCGAGCCGGGCGGTGGCAATGTAGGCCTTGTCGCTGTCGAGCATCATCTGGGAGAACTTGGTGGCCTCACCGAAGCACAGCGGCAGCACGCCCGTGGCCAGGGGATCAAGAGCACCGGTGTGGCCCGCCTTGGCGGCCCCGAACAGGCGCTTCACCTGCTGCAGGATGCCGTTGGAGGTAACACCTGCCGGCTTGTCGATAACGAGGATACCGTTAACGTCACGGCCTTTGCGTCTGCGGCTCAAGCGTTACGCTCCGGGTCATCCTGATCATCGTCGGTGCGGTCAACGGCCGGCTTGTCGCCGACCGCTTCCCGAATGAGGCTATCCATCTTGCGGCTGTATCCCTGCAGCGTATCGAAGTGGAAACGCAGCTGTGGCACAACCCGCAGCTTCATTGCGCGACCTACCTGGCCCCGCAGAAAGCCCGAGGCTTTGTTGAGCACCGCAATCGATTCCCGGACCTCCGGAGACTCTTCCGTCAGTTCTTCGGTGGAAAGCAGGGAAACATAGATATCGGCGTAGCCAAGATCACGACTGACCTTGACTGCGTTGACCGTGACCATACCCACCCGCGGGTCTTTGACTTCCCGCTGGATGAGCTGGGCCAGTTCCCGTTGCATCTGATCGCCGATGCGATCAATACGACTGAACTCTCTTGGCATCAGGCTTCCTTCAAAATCGGGCGCATCACGCGCCGGTGGACTCAAGCTTGCGCTCGACCCGGACGCGATCGAAGACCTCGATCTGGTCGCCGACTTTCACGTCGTAACCCTTAACGCCAATACCGCATTCCATGCCGTTACGGACTTCAGGTACGTCGTCCTTGAAGCGACGCAGGGATTCCAGCTCGCCTTCAAAGATAACCACGTTGTCCCGCAGAACCCGGATCGGCTTGTTACGGTAAACCGTGCCTTCAGTAACCATGCAACCGGCCACCTGACCAAACTTCGGCGAACGGAACACATCACGCACGTCGGCGATGCCAACAATATCTTCGCGGAATTCCGGTGCCAGCATGCCAGTCAGGGCTGCTTTCACATCATCAATCAGGTTATAGATGATGCTGTAGTAGCGCAGGTCCAGACCTTCCTGCTCAACCAGGCGCTTGGACGCTGTGTCGGCACGGACGTTGAAACCGAAGATTACCGCATTGGTTGCCATGGCCAGACTGACGTCGGTCTCGGCAATACCGCCAACACCGGACGACACGATCTTGACCTGAACCTCATCGTTACCCAAGTCCTGCAAGGCCTTGGTGATGGCTTCCAGCGAACCCCGAACGTCGGTCTTGAGCACAACATTGAGGGTTTTGACCTCGTCCTTGCCCATGTTCTCGAACAGGTTCTCAAGCTTGGCGGCCTGCTGACGCTGGAGACGCTGCTCCCGCTCACGGCTCTGACGGAACTCGGCCAGCTCTTTGGCCTTCTTCTCGTCGGCAACGGCGAAGAACTCGTCACCGGCATCCGGTGTACCGTTCAGACCGAGGATCTCGACCGGAATAGACGGGCCTGCTTCCTTGACCTGCTTGCCGGCTTCATCGGTCATCGCCCGGACCTTACCGAAGTAGGAACCGGCTACAACCATGTCGCCCTGACGCAGGGTACCGTTCTGTACCAGGACAGTCGCAACGGAACCGCGGCCACGCTCAAGGCTGGATTCGACGACCACGCCTTTGGCAGGCGCATCGGTTGCCGCCTCAAGCTCGAGCACTTCTGCCTGAAGCAGCAGCGCTTCCAGCAGATCTTCAATGCCCTCACCGGTGTGTGCTGAAACAGGCACGAACTGAACGTCACCGCCCCAGTCTTCCGGAATGACTTCCATGCCCGCCAACTCGGTCTTGACGCGATCGGGATCGGCCTCTTCCTTGTCCATCTTGTTGATGGCAACAACGATCGGCACCCCGGCGGAGCGCGCGTGCTGGACGGCTTCCTTGGTCTGTGGCATCACGCCGTCATCGGCGGCAACAACCAGGACAACGATATCCGTGCACTGGGCACCGCGGGCACGCATGGCGGTAAAGGCCGCGTGGCCCGGGGTATCCAGGAAGGACACCATGCCGTGATCCGTTTCTACGTGATAAGCACCAATGTGCTGGGTAATACCACCAGACTCACCGGAGGCCACCTTGGTACGGCGGATGTAGTCCAGCAGGGAGGTCTTACCGTGGTCAACATGACCCATCACGCTCACAACCGGAGCCCGCTTGGTCTTTTCGCCGCCCTCGAAGGAGAATTCGCTCAGAACCTCTTCCTCGAACGCATCGTCGCTGACGGTCTTGGCTTTATGACCCAATTCCTCGGTCACCAGAACGGCAGTTTCCTGGTCCAGTGCCTGGTTGATGGTGGCCATGACGCCCATGCCCATCAGGGTCTTGATAACATCAGCCGATTTGACTGCCATACGCTGGGCAAGGTCACCGACAGATATCGTTTCCGGAATCTCTACTTCTCTGACCATTGGTTTGGTCGGCCTCTCGAAAGCATGACGCTTCTCTTTGGGTTTCTTTTTCGCACGCAGCGGCTTGCGCAGCGTGGTCTCTTCCTCATCCTCGGAGATAACCAGCGGCTCTTCCACCGGACGACTGCGAGGACCACGATGGCCTGCCTGCTTCTTCTTCGGCTTGCCCTCTTCGATCTCGTCGCCGCGCTCGCGAACTTTTTCTTTCTTTTTCTTCGGCTTGCGGTCCTTGCCATCGCCCTCGGGCGGAGGCATCGGCATATCTTCCGGAGCGGGAACCGGCTCGGGCTCAGGCTCCGGCTCTTTCTTCGGCTCGGCCTTCTCTGCCTGCTCCGGCTGCTCTGCAGTCGCTGCCTCTGCGGGCTTCTCTGCTTCCGGCTGCTGGGCCTGCTCGGCCGCTACCTTTGGCGCCTCTTCCACCGGTGCCTGCTCCGGCTGCTGCTCAGCTACCGGCTCTTCCGGTTTCGGCGCTTCAGCCTCAGGCTGCAATTCCGCCCGTTTGATGTAAGTACGGCGCTTGCGAACCTCAACATTGACGGTCTTTGCCTTGCCGGCCTTGAGCGTCGTAGTGGTCTTGCGCTTCAGGGTAATCTTGCGCGGTTCGGCGTCGGCCTCACCGTGGGTCTTTCTCAAATAGGCCAGCAACTGCTGCTTCTCATCGCTGGAGACAGAATCATTCTCGGAGCGGGCTTTCAGGCCAGCCTCCACAATCTGCTTCAGCAAACGATCCACGGGAGCGCCTACATCTTCGGCCAGTTGTTTTACCGTTACTTCAGCCATACTGGTCCTCCTCCCGAATTAAGCCTGGTCTTCAAACCAGGGGGCACGTGCAGTCATGATAAGCTGACCGGCACGCTCTTCATCCATACCTTCAATCTCGAGCAGGTCGCCAACCGACTGCTCTGCCAGATCTTCCATGGTGCGCACACCCATGCCGGCCAGCTTGAAGGCCAGGCTACGGTCCATGCCATCCATTCCCAGAAGATCCTCTGCCGGCTCAGCGCCTTCGAGCGCTTCCTCGCTTGCCAGGGCCTGGTTCAGCAGGACATCCTTGGCGCGACGGCGCAGCTCGGTGACGGTTTCCTCGTCAAAACCTTCGATCGCCAGCATCTCTTCCATTGGCACATAGGCCACCTCTTCAATGGAGGTAAACCCTTCCTCGATCAGTACACCGGCAAATTCTTCATCAACGTCCAGATTGCCAGTGAAATGCTCGACAAGCCGGCTGTATTCCTGCTCCTGACGCTCACCGGCTTCTTCCTCGGTCATCACGTTCAGGGTCCAGCCTGTCAGATCGGTGGCCAGGCGAACGTTCTGACCGTTACGGCCGATTGCCTGGGCCAGGTTGTCTTCCGCCACAGCCACTTCCATGGTGTGCCGGTCTTCATCCATAACGATGGACGCCACTTCTGCAGGCGCCATGGCATTGATCACCAGCTGGGCCGGGTTGTCGTCCCACAACACGATATCAACGCGCTCACCGCCCAGCTCATTGGACACGGCCTGAACCCGGGAGCCACGCATACCAACACAGGCGCCAACGGGATCAATACGGCGATCGTTGGTCTTCACCGCAATCTTGGCCCGGGAACCGGGATCACGAGCAGCACCGCGGATCTCGATCAGATCTTCAGCAATCTCCGGCACTTCGATGCGGAACAGCTCGATCAGCATCTGCGGAGAGGTGCGACTGAGAATCAACTGGGGACCGCGGTGATCCGTACGGATCTCCAGCAGCAGCGAACGCACCCTGTCACCCATCCGGAACGTCTCGCGGGGGATCAGGAATTCGCGGGGCAGCAGCGCCTCGGCATTGGCGCCCAGATCGACAATCACGTTGTCGCGAGTAACCTTCTTGACGGTACCCGACACCAGCTCACCAACGCGGTCGCGGTAGCTGTCCACAATCTTGGTGCGTTCAGCTTCACGAACCTTCTGGAAGATAATCTGCTTGGCAGCCTGGGCGCCAATGCGGCCAAAGGCTTCGGATTCGATTTTCTCCTCGTGGATATCGCCAGGCTTCAGGGCCGGGTCGATTTCCTCGGCTTCCTGCAGGGTGAGCTCAGTGCCCAGCGCAGGAACGGCATCGTTATCCACCACCAGCCAGCGGCGGAAGGTTTCGTATTCGCCGGTTTTCCGGTCGATTGATACGCGGATATCCGCCTCTTCGTCTTCAAAGCGTTTTTTGGCAGCGGTGGCCAGTGCCAGCTCGATCGCTTCAAAAATCACATCCTTCTCGACACCTTTCTCGTTCGAGACGGATTCAACCACCAGCAAGATCTCTTTACTCATTGGATTGCCCTGCCCTTAAAATCAACTGTGCGTCCACGGACTTTATTCAAATCGTTCACTCAAATACCGGCACGATGTGGGCTTTTTCAATGCTGTCGAATGGCAGCAGATACTCGTGATCATCAACGACCACAACCACATCATCACCTTCCACGCCTTTGATCAGCCCCTGAAACTTCCGGCGACCTTCAAATGCCATCCGGAGACGAATCTGAACCTGATGACCAACAAAGGCCTCGTATTGCTCTAGACGAAACAGCGGGCGATCCATCCCCGGGGATGAGACCTCCAGTGTGTATTCGGTCTGGATGGGATCTTCCACATCCATCACACCGCTGATCTGGCGACTGACTTTCTCACAGTCGTCGACTCCGATGCCGTTTTCGGCATCGTCAATAAACACCCGTAACAGGGAATGATGGCCCTGCGAGCGGAATTCAATGCCCCAGAACTCATACCCCAGACCTTCCACCACGGGCTGAAGAATGTCTTCCAGTTGCTTAAGCTTGGCTGACAAGTTGTGCCTTCTCCGTTATCAATTTACCGGCCCCAAAAACAAAAAAAGGGCTGTTTTATCAGCCCTTTTTATGCACCAGGGCCCTTTGCGCCAGGCCCCTTAATCAAAAAGCCCCTGACAATGGGGCCTTTTGTTGCAAGAACTCGCAGGAAGCAAACCGGTGTACCGCTTCCTGCTGACAGACACCTGGCCTGCCAGAAACCCGCCAGCACCAAGCGGCAGGTCCCAATATCCGCCGGAGTATAGAGACGCCGGACAGACTGGTCAAGGACTGACCAAAAAAAACGGCCTGGAAACTCCAAGCCGTTTTTCTTCTAATATGGTGCCCGGGGCCGGACTCGAACCGGCACGGCTTTCGCCACTACCCCCTCAAGATAGCGTGTCTACCAGTTTCACCACCCGGGCAACATTCTTACTCGAGTTCAGGGAGATCAGACTCCCCACCCTCGGCTTGGCTGGCTGCGGCTTCGCCATTGTCAGCAGCGGTATCAGCAGGGGCTGCGCTGCTGGATTCCTGAACAACAGGAATACCGGCTTCGCCTGCCACTTCGGCACGCTGCTTGGCAAAAATCGCCAGCGAGAAACTTGTTACAAAAAACACCACTGCGAGCAGAGTCGTGAAGCGGGTGAGAAAGCTACCGCTACCCTGACTACCAAACACAGTCTGCGATGCACCACCACCAAAGGCAGCGCCGGCATCTGCGCCTTTGCCCTGCTGGATCAGCACCAGACCCACCAGCGCCACCGCGATCACCACGTGCACAACGACTACCAGCGTTTCTACCCAATCCATAACGACTCTCGCGAACCTTTAAATTCAGGTACCCGCCGGAACACTCCGGCAAATACTTACAAAATCTTCTGCTTTGAGCGACGCTCCGCCGATCAAACCGCCGTCAATATCCGGCTCGGCAAAAAGAGCGGCTGCATTATCCGCTTTTACACTGCCCCCGTAAAGGAGGGAAATCTCATTGGCCGGCGCGCCCATCTCTGAAAGCACCTGCCGAATCGACGCATGCATTGCCTGCGCGTCCTGTGCCGTAGCGGTTTTACCTGTTCCGATCGCCCAGACAGGCTCATAGGCAACCACTACACGCTGCCACTGCTCGCTTGCGACCGTCGCAAGGCCGGCCTTTACCTGGGCGGCAACAACGGTCTCGGCCTTACCAGCCTCACGCTCTTCCAGGGTTTCACCAACACAAACCATGGCCTGGAGCCCGGAAGCGAGAATGCGACCGACTTTTTCGGCCACTGCAGCGTCTGTCTCAGCGAAGAGCTGGCGACGTTCGGAATGACCGACCAAGGCGTATTGACAGCCCTGATCCAACGCCATGTCCGCGGAAATCTCACCGGTGTAGGCTCCTGACGCCCATTGCGCCACGTTCTGAACACCGACCGACAGTATATCGCCTGCGCTGGCAACTACGTCCGGGACGTAAATAGCGGGAGGAATAATAACAACCTCAACGCCATTATCAAGAGAGGCCGCCTGGGATCGCACATCGCTTACCAGCGTTTGTGCCAGGTCTTTTGACCCGTTCATTTTCCAGTTTCCGGCTACAATCTTCCGACGCATAACAGTTCCCGAACGTTAGGGAGGGCGAACTATACAGCACTCCCTCCCGGCAGACAACCGCCTGAAAACACAAAATTAAGCGGTGGATTTCTCCACAACTTTTGCCAGTTCCTCGACTACCCGAAGAATCTCGCTGGCGTCCTGCCCCTCCGCCATCACACGGATCAGCGGCTCTGTGCCAGAAGCCCTCAACAGAATCCTGCCGGAACTGCCCAGCTCGGTTTCGGCCTTGCGCACCGCAGCTACGATATCATCACGACTGAACGGATCGAAACGCTGCGCCACCCGAACGTTGATCATTTTCTGGGGGAGCTTGCTCATCCCCTTCCGCAGATCCGCAAGGGTTTTCCCGGACTTCCACACTGAAAGAAGGACCTGCAGCGCCGAAACAATACCATCACCGGTACTGGTGCAGTCGCGGATAACCATGTGGCCAGAGCCTTCGCCACCGAGCACCCAGTTGTTGGCGAGCAGCCGCTCCATCACGTAACGGTCGCCGACTTTTGCACGCTCGAACTCGATTCCGATTTCATTCAAAGCAAGCTCGACACCCAGATTGGTCATCAGCGTACCGACCACACCGCCTTTCAGGCGATCCTCGGCAAAGCGTTGGGACGCGATGACGTAGAGCAGCTCATCGCCGTCGACCTCGGATCCGTCCCGATCCACCATCAGAACCCGATCGCCATCCCCATCGAATGCGATCCCCAGATCAGCGTTTTTTTCGATCACTGCTGCCTTGAGCGCCTGCAGATGAGTGGAGCCAACGTTAAGGTTGATATTGAGCCCATCGGGATCGCCACCGATAACCGAAACCTTGGCCCCAAGCTCCCGAAATACCTTGGGGGCCACGTGATAGGTGGCGCCATGGGCACAGTCCAATACGATATTCATGCCGTCGAGCGTAAACTCATTGGGCACAGTGCTCTTGCAGAATTCCACATACCGGCCCGGCGCGTCGTCAACGCGGGAGGCCTTGCCCAGCTCAGTCGGGCCACAAACCTCAATGGGCTTGTCCAGCCAGCGCTCGATCTCGGCTTCAAGAGCATCGTCCAGCTTGGTGCCGGCCGCTGAGAAGAACTTGATGCCGTTGTCGTGGTGGGGATTGTGGGAGGCGCTGATCACAATGCCGGCCGAAGCGCGGAAAGTGCGAGTCAGGTAAGCGATTGCCGGCGTTGGCATCGGACCAAGCAGCTTTACATCCACACCCGCCGCCGCAAGGCCAGCCTCAAGGGCCGACTCAAACATGTAACCGGACAGGCGAGTATCCTTGCCGATCAGTACGCTGTTGCGCTGACCATCGCGCTTGAAGGCCTGGCCCGCAGCCCAGCCAAGTTTCAGCATGAATTCCGGCGTTATCGGAAACTCACCCACGTGCCCGCGAATACCGTCCGTACCAAAGTACTTTCTCTCGGACATTAACCTGCCTCCTTCACTGCCGCCACCACACGGATAGCGTCCACTGTTTCCCTGACATCGTGCACACGAATAATACTGGCACCCTTCATGGCCGCTATTGTCGCGGCCGCAAGGCTCGCAGGCAACCTTTCATTCACCTCACGGCCAGTGATATGGCCCAACATGGACTTCCTGGAAACGCCAACCAGCAGGGGATGCCCGAGGATGTGCATCTGCTCAAGGGAGGCCAGCAACTGCAGGTTGTGCTCAAGGCTTTTCCCAAAACCGAAGCCGGGATCCAGCAGGATGTTTTCAGGGCGAATTCCGGCCTGCTCCGCAACGCGGATGCGCTCGGTCAGAAAAGCACTGACTTCCCGACGCACATTCCGGTACTCGGGACGATCCTGCATGGTATCCGGCTCCCCCTGGATGTGCATGATGCAAACCGGTATGCCCGCTTTTGCAGCCACTTCCGGAGCACCGTCACGCTGCAGGGCCCGCACATCATTGATCAGGCCGGCCCCGAGTTTTGCCGTTTCAGCCATCACTTCCGGCGCACTGGTGTCTACCGAGATAACCGCGTCGAGCTCCCGGGCTGCTGCCTCAACCACCGGGCAGACCCGGTCCAGCTCTTCCTGCAACGACACGGGCGTGGCACCCGGGCGCGTGGATTCGCCACCGATGTCGATAAACGTGGCGCCATCGGCAACCATCTGCCTGGCCCGGACGAGAGCCGCATCCGGCCGGTTATATTGGCCACCATCGGAAAACGAATCCGGTGTTACATTCAGAACGCCCATCACGTGGCAGCGGGACATATCCAGTTCCCGCCCGGCAAAATTCATTTTCATGGCAAACCTTTTTTCACAATGACAAAAACAAACGCCGCCCGGAATCCGGGCGGCGCAGGGAACTACACTCTTTTTATAACCAAAAGCTGCTAGCCGTCAGTGTTCTCCGGCCGGCCGGCCAACGCCGGGATGACGACCGTCATCGGAAGCCTTTGGCTCCGGCGCCGTCTCAGGCTCGTCGGCCTTGACGCCACCAGCGGGACCACTGTCTCCCCAACCTTTCGGCGGGCGAGGTGTGCGGCCTTCCATGATGTCATCAATCTGGTGACGATCGATGGTTTCGTACTTCATCAACGCGTCGGCCATCATGTCGAGCTTGTCCCGGTTATCGACCAGAATCTGCTTGGCTTTTTCGTAGCAGCTGTCGATGATGTTGCGAACTTCCTCATCAATGCGCTGGGCCGTTTCCGGTGAGTACACCGTCTGGGACTGACCCGCAGACCGGCCGAGGAACGGCTCTTCGCTGTCGGTATCATACTGCAACGGACCCAGCTTCTCGGACAGACCCCAACGGGTCACCATGTTGCGGGCCAGACTGGTCGCCCGCTCGATGTCATTCGACGCACCGGTCGTCACACCATCAAAGCCCAGCGTCAGTTCTTCCGCGATGCGGCCACCGAACAGACTGCAGATCGAGCTGATCAGGAAGCGCTTGCTATGGCTGTACTTGTCTTCCTCGGGGAGGAACATGGTGACACCCAGAGCGCGGCCGCGCGGAATGATGCTCACCTTGTACACCGGATCGTGCTCCGGCATCAGACGACCCACAATAGCGTGGCCAGACTCGTGGTAAGCCGTATTCCGCTTTTCTTTCTCGCTCATCACCATGGACTTGCGCTCGGCGCCCATCATGATCTTGTCTTTGGCAAGCTCGAACTCTTCCATGGACACGAGACGCTGGTTGCGACGGGCCGCGAAGAGCGCCGCCTCGTTGACCAGGTTTGCGAGGTCCGCACCGGAGAATCCGGGCGTGCCACGAGCGATCAGAACCGGCTCTACGCCATCCGCCAGGGGCACTTTTTTCATGTGCACCTTGAGGATCTGCTCACGACCAATGATGTCTGGCAGGCCAACAACAACCTGACGGTCGAAACGGCCCGGGCGCAACAGTGCCGGGTCGAGAACGTCGGGACGGTTAGTAGCGGCAATTACGATAACGCCTTCATTACCCTCAAAACCGTCCATCTCAACGAGCAGCTGGTTGAGCGTCTGTTCACGCTCGTCATGACCGCCACCCATGCCGGCGCCACGGTGGCGACCAACAGCATCGATCTCGTCGATGAAGATAATGCAGGGGCTTTGCTTCTTGGCCTGTTCGAACATGTCACGAACCCGGGAAGCACCCACGCCCACGAACATTTCGACAAAGTCAGAACCGGAGATGGAGAAGAAGGGCACCTTGGCTTCGCCGGCAATAGCCTTGGCGAGCAGGGTTTTACCCGTACCCGGCTGACCAACCATCAGGACACCTTTGGGGATGCTGCCGCCAAGACGCTGGAATTTGCTGGGATCTCGCAGGAAATCCACCAGTTCCTTAACATCTTCCTTGGCTTCATCAACACCGGCCACGTCCGCGAAGGTGGTCTTGATCTGGTCTTCGCTCATCAGACGCGCTTTACTCTTGCCGAACGACATGGGGCCTTTGCCGCCACCGCCGCCCTGCATCTGGCGCATGAAGAACACAAACAGTGCGATGATGATCAGTATCGGAAACGCGGCTACCAGAAGCTGTGTCCACAGGCTCTGGCGCTCAGGCTCCTTACCGATAACCTCAACGTTGTTCGCGAGCAGATCGTCCATCAGCTTGTTGTCAGACACTTGAGGACGGATTGTCTGGAACTGGGAGCCGTCACCACGGGTACCCTGAACCTGCAACCCATCGATTGTGACCTGACGGACCTGGCCTTCCTGGACCATCTCCACAAACTGGGAATAGTTGACTTGTTGGCCGGTGGTGGTGGGAGAAAAGTTCTGAAACACCATCAGCAGCACGGCGGCTATAATTAGCCAGAGAACCAGATTTTTTGCCATATCGTTCAAGGATCATCACCTGTGAATTGTAGGGTTAACCTTTCTCAAAGCACCCTTTTCTGACACCTTACACCAATTGTACGCCCGTCCACCAGAAACGGCCCATCCGTATCGGCCACACGCAGCACACAGTTTTTTAATGAAAAGTCGCCTTAACCTTCATATTGGGCGCCATATCTGAAATTACAACAGCAACCCTCAATACGCCCCCAATTCCGCGAACCTTTTGACCCTTGCCACCCGGGTTGGTTCCTTCTGCTTGCTGCCCCCCACGTCGATACGTGTTAACGGCCATTCTTACAGCGGAACGATCTGTTACAATTCGTCGATTATACGTTCAAGTCAGCCTTTCCGCCGCTGACCTTTTGTTAATTGCACCAATAAAGAGATTACATCATGAGTCTTTCACCGGAACAGCGCCGGGAATACCGGGCGATTGCCCACAACCTCAAGCCCGTCATCATTGTTGGCGACAAAGGCCTTTCCGAGGGACTGCAGGAAGAACTCGAGCGCGCACTGAATGATCATGAGCTGATCAAGATCAAGGTGGCGAGCCAAGACCGGGAAACCCGGCACGAGGCGATCACCGCGCTGTGCGAATCCTCTGGCGCCGAGCTCGTCCAGACCATCGGCAAGATCGCCGTCATACTGCGCCGGGCCAAAAAGCCGAACCCCAAGCTCTCCAACCTGTTGCGCCACAAACACTGATCCGCCCGGAACCCAGAAACAGAAAAGCCGGCTCGGGAAAACCCCAGCCGGCTTTTTTCGTTCAGCACAGACGAGATCAGATGTACTCGACCTGCTCAATCTCGTATTCCACGGTACCGGAAGGCACGCGAATGGCGACCACATCGCCCTCGCTCTTGCCTACCAGCGCCCGCGCAATCGGTGAGGAAATCGACAGCTTGCCTGCCTTGATATCCGCCTCATCCTCACCAACGATCTTGTAGATCACCTGTTCGTCCGTATCCATGTTAAGCAGGTGTACCGTGGTGCCGAAGATCACCTTGCCGGTATTCTCGATGGTGGTCACATCGATTACCTGAGCGGCTGAAAGCTTGCCCTCGATTTCCTGGATACGGCCTTCAATAAAGCTCTGCTGCTCGCGGGCAGCATGATATTCAGCGTTCTCTTTCAGGTCGCCGTGCTCCCGGGCATCGGCAATCGCCGCAATAACCCGGGGACGATCCTCGGACTTCAGCTTCTGAAGCTCCTCGCGGAGGCGGGTCTCGCCCGCCTTTGTCATCGGTACTCTGTCAGCCATAGTCTCACTTTCCTGCGTGAAGATCCTGGAGGCGGCGTACAGTGCGCTCCGGGCCGAACTTGATGGCCCGGCAGAAGGCTTCGCCGCCCGCCAGTGTTGTTGTGTAGGTTACCTTGGTCTGCAACGCCGACTGGCGGATCTGGGCCGAGTCGGAAATGGCCTTGCGACCTTCAGTGGTATTGATGATCAGCTGAACCTGTCCGTTCTTGATGGCGTCCACAATATGCGGACGGCCTTCACGGACCTTGTTCACCCGATCAACCTCGATTCCGGCCTCTTTCAGGGCCTTGGCGGTGCCGGTGGTAGCCACAAGCTTGAAGCCGGCTTCGACCAGATCCCGGGCCACTTTTGCGGCGCCGGGCTTGTCAACATCCCGCACAGACATGAACGCAGTGCCCTTGGCCGGCAGACGCTCACCAACAGCCAACGCGGCTTTGGCGAAGGCTTCGTCGAAGCTGTCACCCAGGCCCATGACCTCACCGGTCGATTTCATTTCCGGCCCAAGGATCGGATCCACCGCCGGGAACTTGTTGAACGGGAACACCGACTCTTTCACCGCATAATAGCTGGGGATGATTTCCTGGGTGAACTCCAGCTCTTTGAGGGTCTTGCCAGCCATCACCCGGGCCGCCACCTTGGCCAGGGACACACCGATGGCCTTGGACACGAACGGCACGGTACGCGAGGCCCGCGGGTTTACCTCGATCACGTAGATCTCGCCGTCCTGCCAGGCCAGCTGCACGTTCATCAGACCGACCACATCCAGCTCGATGGCCATCTTCTTGACGGCATCGCGCATTTCGTCCTGAACCTGCTGGGGCAGGGTGTACGGCGGCAGCGAGCAGGCGGAGTCACCGGAGTGAACGCCGGCCTGCTCGATATGCTGCATGATGCCACCAATGACCACGTCTTTACCGTCGGAGATGGCGTCGATGTCCACCTCAATGGCGGCGTTCAGGAAGTGGTCGAGCAGCACCGGGCTGTCGTTCGAGACCAGCACTGCGTTGCGCATGTAGCGAACCAGTTCTTCCTCGTCGTAGACGATTTCCATGGCACGACCGCCCAGCACGTAAGACGGACGCACAACCAGCGGGTAGCCGATCTCTCTGGCTGCCAGGATGCCTTCCTCGTGGCTGCGCACGGTAGCGTTTTCCGGCTGCTTCAGGCCCAGGCGGGTGATCATCTGCTGGAACCGTTCCCGGTCCTCGGCACGGTCAATGGCGTCCGGGCTGGTGCCGATGATCGGCACACCGGCCGCTTCCAGGCCACGGGCCAGTTTCAGCGGGGTCTGGCCGCCGTACTGCACAATCACGCCCTTGGGCTTCTCGACGTGAATGATTTCCAGCACGTCTTCCAGGGTGATCGGCTCGAAGTACAACCGGTCGGAGGTGTCGTAGTCGGTGGACACGGTCTCCGGGTTGCAGTTGATCATGATGGTTTCGTAGCCGTCTTCACGCATGGCCAGGGCCGCATGCACACAGCAGTAATCGAACTCGATGCCCTGGCCGATCCGGTTGGGGCCACCACCGATCACCACGATCTTCTCGCGGTCGCTGGCGTCCGACTCGCACTCTTCCTCATAGGTGGAGTACATGTACGCGGTGTCGGAGGCAAACTCGGCAGCGCAGGTATCCACGCGCTTGTACACCGGGCGGATATCCAGATCGTGGCGCAGCTTGCGCAGGCTTACCTCGGAGATGCCCAGCAGTTTCGCCAGGCGGGCATCGGAGAAGCCCTTGCGCTTGAGACGGAACAGGGTGGCCTGGTCAATGTCGGCCTTGCCGGCACTCTTCAGCGCCTGCTCTTCCCTGATCAGGTCCTCGATCTGCACCAGGTACCAGGGATCCACGTGGGTATGCTCGTGCAGGTCCTCCACCGTCATGCCAGCCCGGAAAGCGTCGCCGATGTACCAGATGCGGTCGGCACCGGGCACGTTCAGTTCGCGGGTCAGGGTTTCCCGGGAATTCTCGGAATCCAGGTCTTCGAGTTTCTCGTCAAAGCCTTCGGAACCCACTTCCAGGCCGCGCAGGGCTTTCTGCAGGGATTCCTGGAAGGTGCGGCCAATGGCCATGACCTCACCCACGGATTTCATCTGGGTGGTCAGGCGGGCGTCGGCCTGGGGGAATTTCTCGAAGGTGAACCGGGGGATCTTGGTGACCACGTAGTCGATGGACGGCTCGAACGAAGCCGGGGTGACGCCGCCGGTGATTTCGTTGCGCAGCTCGTCCAGGGTGTAGCCCACTGCCAGCTTGGCCGCGACCTTGGCGATCGGGAAGCCGGTGGCCTTGGAGGCCAGCGCCGAAGAGCGGGACACCCGGGGGTTCATCTCGATGACGACCATGCGGCCGGTGTCCGGATTCATGCCGAACTGCACGTTGGAGCCGCCGGTTTCCACACCGATCTCACGCAGGACTGCCAACGAGGCGTTCCGCATGATCTGGTATTCCTTGTCGGTGAGGGTCTGGGCCGGGGCCACGGTGATGGAGTCACCGGTGTGCACACCCATGGCATCGAAGTTCTCGATGGCGCAGACGATGATGCAGTTGTCGTTTTTATCCCGGACAACTTCCATCTCGTACTCTTTCCAGCCGATCAGGGATTCGTCAATCAGCAGTTCGTTGGTCGGGGACAGGTCCAGACCACGAGTACAGATTTCCTCGAACTCGTCGCGGTTGTAGGCGATACCGCCGCCGGAGCCGCCCATGGTGAAAGACGGGCGGATGATGCACGGGAAGCCGATGTCGTCAGCCACTTTCCAGGCTTCTTCCATAGAGTGGGCAATCGTGGCCCGCGGACACTCGAGGCCGATCTTCTTCATGGCCTTGTCGAAGCGGTCCCGGTCTTCGGCTTTATCAATGGTGTCGGCGTTGGCGCCGATCATTTCCACGCCGTGCTTTTCCAGAATGCCGTGGCGCTCGAGGTCCAGGGCGCAGTTCAGCGCGGTCTGGCCGCCCATGGTGGGCAACAGCGCATCCGGCTGCTCTTTCTCGATGATCTTCTCGACGGTCTTCCAGGTGATCGGCTCGATGTAGGTGGCATCGGCCATGACCGGGTCGGTCATGATGGTTGCCGGGTTGGAGTTAACCAGAATAACCCGGTAACCCTCTTCGCGCAGCGCCTTGCAGGCCTGGGCTCCGGAGTAATCAAACTCGCACGCCTGCCCGATCACGATGGGGCCGGCGCCCAGGATCAGGATGCTTTGGATGTCGGTACGTTTTGGCATGTCTTGGTAAACCTGTCAGCAACTTTTGAATTCTGGCAGCGCAACACGCGGCGCCCGTGAGCTTTCCGTAGCGATCGGTCTCAGGCCGATCGCGCCTCCATCAGGCGGATAAACTCGTCAAACAGCGGGGCCACATCATGGGGGCCGGGGCTGGCTTCCGGGTGGCCCTGGAAGCTGTAGGCCGGCTTGTCGGTCCGGCGAATGCCCTGCAGGGTGCCGTCAAACAGGGACTTGTGAGTCGCCTTGACATTGGCCGGCAGAGTTGCCTCATCCACGGCAAACCCGTGGTTCTGGCTGGTGATCATCACGGTGCCGGTGGCGATATCCTGAACCGGATGGTTGGCTCCGTGGTGGCCATGCCCCATCTTCATGGTCTTGGCACCGCTGGCCAGGGCCAGCAACTGGTGCCCCAGACAGATACCAAACACCGGAATCTCGGTTTCCAGCACTTCCTTGATGGCGGTGATGGCGTAATCACAGGGCTCGGGGTCCCCGGGACCATTGGACAGGAACACACCGTCCGGGTTCATCGCCAGAACCTCGGAGGCCGGAGTCTGCGCCGGCACCACGGTGATGTCGCAGCCCCGGGAGGCGAGCATGCGCAGGATGTTCAGCTTGACGCCGTAATCCCAGGCAACCACCTTGAACCGTGATTCCTCACGCTCACCGTAACCCTCGCCCAGGGTCCACTCCGTCTCTTTCCAGGACCAGATCTTGTCGGAGGTAACCTCTTTTGCCAGATCCATACCCTTGAGGCCCGGGAAGGCTTTTGCCAGTTCCAGAGCCCGCTCGGCAGTGGCGTTTTCACCGGCAACGATGGCACCGTTCTGGGAGCCTTTGTCCCGGAGGATGCGGGTCAGACGGCGAGTATCGATGTCGGCGATCCCAACAATGTTGTTGCTTCGCAGGTAATCGTCCAGAGTTCCCTTGCTACGCCAGCTGCTGGCCAGCAGAGGCAGATCGCGGATAATCAGGCCGGCGGCCTGGATGCGGTCTGACTCAATGTCTTCTTCGTTCACACCGGTGTTACCGATATGCGGGTAGGTCAGGGTCACGATCTGGCGGGAGTAGGACGGGTCGGTCAGGATTTCCTGGTAGCCGGTCATGGCGGTGTTGAACACCACTTCGCCGCTGGTTTCTCCGTCAGCGCCGATGGCTGTGCCGTAGAACAGGCTTCCGTCTGCGAGTGCAAGGATTGCTGGTGTGCTCAAGGCTTGTATCCTCATCGAGTGGCGTATCGGTTCGTCACGAACAGGAACGCAAGCGCAAATTCAGGTTGCAAAAAAGCGAGACGGAGTCTTAACTCGGTCCCGCTTTTTCAGAATCTTTGTGCAAAGGTACGCTTGGTGCAGTCAAACCGCCTTATTGTAAAAAATATGGCGCTTTGTGTCCACGAGAAATGGCCTCACTTGAGGTCCAGCACGTCCTGCATATCATAAAGCCCGGCCGGCTTATCCTTCAGCCATAAAGCGGCCCGCATGGCACCCTTGGCAAAGGTCATCCGGCTGCTGGCCTTGTGGGTCACCTCGATACGCTCACCCTCGGTGGCGAATAAGACGGTGTGATCACCCACCACATCCCCCGCCCGAATCGTTTCGAAACCGATTTCCTTGCGGGTTCGCTCGCCGGTGAAGCCCTCACGACCATAGACGGCACACTCTTTCAGGTCACGACCGAGGGCATCGGCGACGACTTCACCCATGCGCAGGGCCGTTCCCGAGGGCGCGTCTTTCTTGTGGCGGTGATGGGCTTCGATAATCTCCACGTCGTAGTCGTCACCCAGGGTTGCGGCGGCGGTGCGCAGCAGGTTGAGGACGACGTTAACGCCCACGCTCATGTTGGGCGCAAACACTACGGGCGTGGACTCGGCGGCCAGAGCCAGTTGCTGCTTTTCGGCGTCGGACATGCCGGTAGTGCCGATCACGAGCATCTTGCCGTTGGCCTTGCAGAACTCGGCGTTTTCCAGAGTCAGGTCCGGGAAGGTGAAGTCGATAAGCACATCGAAATCATCCTTCACATCGGCCAGGCTGCCGGCCATTTTGACGCCGGTTTTGCCGATCCCGGTCATTTCGCCGGCATCGGCGCCGATCAGGCTACTGCCGGGCTCGACCACGGCGGCACCCAGCTCGAGACCCTCGGTGCCGTCAACGGCTTCAATCAGGACTTTTCCCATGCGCCCGGCGGCGCCGATGATTGCTACCCTCATGCTCGCGTTCCTTCTTGTCGCGCCGATCAGAATTTCATTTCGTCGAAGAAGCTTTTCACGCCTTCAAACCAGGAGGTCTTCTTCGGGCCGTGCTCTGTGCCGTTACTGGCGTCCAGAGTTTTCTGGAACTCTTCCAGCAGCTCTCTCTGGCGCTTGGTCAGATTCACCGGCGTTTCCACGATCACACGGCACAGCAAGTCACCAGCAGGACCACCACGAACCGGGCTGACACCCTTGTTACGAAGGCGGAACAGCTTGCCGGTCTGGGTCTCCGGTGGAATCTTCAGTTTCACCCGGCCATCCAGTGTCGGCACCTCGAGCTCTCCACCCAGAGAGGCATCAACGATGCTGATGGGAACTTCGCAATAGAGGTTGCGGCCATCGCGGGTAAAGATGGAATGTTCCCGCACGGCTATCTGCACATACAGATCTCCGGGAGGACCACCATCGACGCCCATCTCGCCTTCACCGGAAAGGCGAATGCGGTCGCCGGTGTCAACGCCGGGCGGCACCTTGACCGACAGTGTTTTCTCTTCCTGAACCCTGCCCTGACCGTGACAGGCCTTACAGGGGTTCTTGATGATCTGGCCGGAGCCCCGACAGGTCGGACAGGCCTGCTGTACGGTAAAGAAGCCCTGCTGCATGCGCACCTGCCCCATACCCTTACAGGTACTGCAGGTTTCCGGGCGGGAGCCTTTCTCGGCGCCGCTGCCGTCGCATACTTCACATTCGCGATGCCCCGGGATCTTGATCTGGACCGTCTTGCCTTTCACGGCCTCTTCCAGATCCAGCTCCAGGGTGTAGCGCAGGTCCGCACCCCGGGTGTTGCGGCCACGACCGCCGCCACCAAAGATGTCGCCGAATACATCGCCGAAGATATCCGAGAAGCTGGCACCGCCGCCTCCGAATCCGCCGCCTCCGGCCTGGCCGTCAACGCCGGCGTGGCCGAACTGGTCGTAGGCAGCCCGCTTGGACGGCTCTGCCAGTACTTCGTAGGCTTCGCTGGCCTCCTTGAACTTGTTCTCGGCTTCGGTGTCGTCCGGGTTACGGTCGGGGTGGTACTTCATGGCGAGCTTTCGGTAGGCTCGCTTGATTTCCTTCTCGTCCGCGTCCCGGGAAATCCCGAGAATCTCGTAATAATCGCGCTTGGCCATGCTTTTAAAACCCTGTTTTTAAACGCGGAAAACGCGGGGATCTCCCCGCGTTTTCCAACTACCTGATGTACGTCAGATTTATCGCTTGTCGTCGTCTTTGACTTCTTCGAACTCAGCGTCGACAGCATCGTCAGACTTCTGGCCCTGGGCTTCTTCCTGCCCACCGGCCTGCTGGGTCTGATCCGCCTGATCTGCATACATCTTCTGGGCCAGCTCGGAAGAGACCTCGGTCAGCTTCTGAGTCTTGGCTTCGATGTCTTCCTTGTCGGAACCTTCCAGAGCGGTTTCGAGCTCCTTGATGGACGCTTCGATGGACTCTTTCTCGCTGTCGCTGACCTTGTCACCGGCTTCGTTCAATGTCTTGCGAACGGCGTGAACCATCGCGTCGCCCTGGTTGCGAACCTGGACAAGCTCTTCGAACTTGCGATCTTCCTCGGCGTTGGCCTCGGCGTCCTGCACCATCTTCTCGATTTCGTCATCGTTCAGACCGGAAGAGGCCTTGATCACGATTGACTGCTCTTTACCGGTCGCCTTGTCTTTGGCGGACACGTTCAGGATACCGTTGGCGTCGATATCGAAGGTAACTTCAATCTGCGGCACACCACGCGCTGCCGGCGGAATATCAGCCAGATCGAAACGGCCCAGCGATTTGTTCTGGGCAGCCTGCTTACGCTCACCCTGAACCACGTGAATGGTTACCGCGGTCTGGTTGTCGTCCGCTGTGGAGAACGTCTGCGACTTCTTGGTCGGAATCGTGGTGTTCTTGTCGATCAGCGGAGTTGCCACACCGCCCATGGTTTCAATACCCAGGGTCAGCGGGGTTACGTCCAGCAGCAGAACGTCCTTCACATCACCGGAGAGAACGGCCGCCTGGATGGCAGCACCCATCGCCACAGCTTCGTCCGGGTTAACGTCCTTGCGAGCTTCTTTGCCGAAGAACTCTTTCACTTTTTCCTGCACCAGCGGCATGCGGGTCTGACCGCCGACCAGGATAACCTCGTCGACTTCGCCTGCCTTCATGCCTGCGTCCTGCAGCGCCACTTTACACGGCTCGAGGCTGCGCTGAACCAGGTCTTCTACCAGAGATTCCAGCTTGGCACGGGTCAGCTTCACGTTCATGTGCTTGGGACCAGACGCGTCTGCGGTGATGTACGGCAGGTTAACGTCGGTCTGCTGGCTGCTGGAAAGCTCGATCTTGGCTTTCTCGCCCGCTTCCTTCAGACGCTGCATCGCCAGGGAATCGCCGCGCAGGTCGATACCGCTGTCTTTCTTGAACTGGTCTGCGAGGTACTCGATGATCTTCAGGTCGAAGTCTTCACCACCGAGGAAGGTGTCACCGTTGGTGGCCAGAACCTCGAACTGGTGCTCACCGTCAACATCGGCAATTTCGATGATGGACAGGTCAAAGGTACCACCGCCCAGGTCATATACCGCCACGGTACGATCGCCGCTTTTCTTGTCCAGGCCATAAGCCAGGGCTGCTGCGGTCGGCTCGTTGATGATCCGCTTAACTTCCAGACCGGCGATCTTGCCTGCATCTTTGGTAGCCTGACGCTGGCTGTCGTTGAAGTAGGCCGGAACAGTGATAACGGCTTCGGTCACTTTTTCGCCCAGGTAGTCTTCTGCAGTCTTCTTCATCTTCTTGAGAACTTCTGCAGACACCTGCGGCGGCGCCATTTTCTCGCCCTTCACTTCAACCCAGGCATCACCGTTGTCTGCCTTGGCAATCTTGTAGGGCACCATCTTGATGTCTTTCTGGACCACATCGTCTTCAAAACGACGACCGATCAGACGCTTGATGGCGTACAGGGTGTTGTTCGGGTTGGTAACCGCCTGGCGCTTGGCTGACTGGCCAACCAGGGTCTCACCATCGTCGGTGTAGGCGATGATGGACGGGGTGGTGCGATCACCCTCGGCGTTCTCGATTACCTTCACCTTGTCGCCATCCATGATGGCTACACAAGAGTTGGTCGTTCCCAGGTCGATACCGATAATCTTGCTCATTGAGTCACTCCAATTCTTCTGAATGCTTTCCAGGAGGCCATTTGCCTCCGCTTTCGCTATTTACTGGCTATATTGGCGCTTTAATCGGCTTTTCAAGCCTGCTCATCAATTTTTGGTGCATCTTCCGCTTTCGCGACCACCACCATGGCCGGCCGCACAACACGACCATTCAGCAGATACCCTTTCTGCACCACGGCTACCACGCTGTTCGGCTCGGCATCCGGCGCAGGCACCATGGACATGGCCTCGTGATGCTGGGGATCGAAGGGTGCGCCCACCGGGTTGATCTGCTCAACGTTGAATTTCTTCAGGCTGGACATGAAAAGACTCAGGGTCATTTCCACGCCTTCGCGAATTGAGGCAACCAGTTCGCCGGACTCATCGTGACCCTCGGTGCTCTCGACCGCCTTCTCAAGGCTGTCAGCTACCGGCAACAGCTCCTTGACGAACTTTTCCAGGGCAAACTTGTGCGCCTTCTCAACGTCGATCTCGGCCCGACGGCGCACGTTCTGCATTTCCGCCTGGGAGCGCAGCATCTGCTCCTGGAATTCCTGAACCTGAGCCTGGAGCGCTTCCACTTCGGAGGTTTCGTTGTCGCCGGCTTCGCCTTCAGCGGCCTGGGCCTCCTCTTTCGCAGCCTCGAGGGCTTCGTTCAGTTCCTCATGCTCGTTGCGGTTCTCGTCAGTGCTCATGGCTACTCCTGCTTCATCTAAAGCGGCCCGCTGTCAGTGGCCGGTTGAACATGGGCTCCGGCCGCCTCGAGCCGGAAAATGTCGTTGCGAACGGATATGGGGCCCGCTCTCCAGGTTTCAACCACCAAAGCCTGCAATCCTGAAGAAAATACCTGCCTCAGGTTTGCAAACCACAAAAACCCTGTATATATTCACAGTCACTGTATACATCCACAGTGTTTTGCCGGTTTCAGGAACAACGCGGAGGTTATCTGCATGCTGACTCAACTTACGGTTTCCAATTACGCCATCGCTGAACGGGTGGAACTCCAGTTCAGCAAGGGCATGACCGCATTGACCGGCGAGACCGGCGCCGGAAAATCCATCGTTCTGGACGCCCTCGGCCTGGCCATGGGTGGCAGAGCCGATGCCGGCGCCGTCCGGCATGGCGCCAAACGCGCCGACATCACAGCGACCTTCGACGTATCCGGCATTCCCGAGGCAACCGAATGGTTGGCAGAACACGAGCTGGATGACGACAACGATTGCATCCTGCGCCGGGTCATCAGCAAGGATGGCCGCTCCCGCGCCTACATCAATGGCCAACCCTGCCCCCTGAACCACCTCAAGGAACTGGGCGGTGTGCTAATGGATATTCACAGCCAGCATCAGCACCAGTCTCTTTTGCGCAAGGAAACCCACCGCAAGCTGGTGGACGAGTTCGCCGGCGTTGAGACCCTGGCCGCTGAAACACGGGAAGCCTGGAAATCCTGGAACCAGATCCGCCAGCGGCTGACCGAACGCCAGCAGAATGCCGATGAAGCAGAGGCCAAACTCCAGCTTTTGCGGTATCAGGTGGAAGAACTGGATCGTCTGGCCCTGGAAGCGGGCGAGCAGGAAAACCTGGAACAGGAACAGGCGCAGCTCAGCCAGGCTGATACGGTTCTGCACAACAGCCATCAGGCCGCCCTGCTTTGCACCGAAGATGAAACCAGCGCAGTGGATCTGGTGCGCCAGGCGTTACAGCAGCTGGAGCAGCTTCCGGTGGATGTTCCCGCACTGGCAGACACGATCCAGATGCTGAACGAAGCCCAGATCCAGATCAGTGAGGCCGGCGACAACCTTCGCCATTTCGTCGAGGACTACGAGGCCGATCCGGCTCGACTGGCGGAAGTGGAAGAACGGCTGAGCGCCATCTACCAGATGGCCCGCAAACACCGGATCACACCGGAAGAATTACCGGAACTGCATCAGCGCCTGAGTGCGGAGCTGGCCGAGCTGGACGGTGGCGAAGGCAGCCTGGAGCAGCTGGCCGCAGAGCTGGACAGCCAGCGCGGACACTTCGATGAACTGGCCGCGGAGCTGTCAGAGGCCCGTGCCAGGGCCGCCGCCGAACTGGATCAGCGGGTCGCAGCGGAGCTCGCCCAGTTAAGCATGCCCAACATGCAGTTCATTACACACCTGAACCGCAGCAACGGTGGGGAGCCGGCACCCCACGGACTGGAAGAGATTGAATTCCTGGTCAGCGCCAACCCGGGGCAACCTGCGCGGCCACTGGCCAAAGTAGCCTCCGGCGGCGAACTGTCGCGGATCAGCCTTGCCATCCAGGTGGTGGTTGCCCAGACATCAACCACACCCACACTGGTCTTCGATGAAGTGGATGTCGGCATTGGCGGCGGCACGGCCGAGGTGGTTGGCCGACTGTTACGGACTCTTGGCGGCAACGGACAGGTGCTCTGCGTCACCCACCTGCCGCAAGTGGCGGCCCAGTGTCATCAGCACCTGTTTGTCAGCAAGTTCACCGAGCAGGATGCCACCTTCTCGAAAATCGAGACGCTGGACGATCAGGGCAGAATCAGTGAAGTGGCGAGAATGCTGGGAGGCGTGGACATGACCGAACATACGATCGCTCATGCCAGGGAAATGTTTTCAAAGGGGCAGGCAACCCATCACTGAGCCGCGAGCAACGATCCACTACCCCTCTCGATCCTGAGAGCTGTTGGGGCGGGCCATAAACCCGCCCCTTTTTTCGTTCCTTCAGCCAACGACCCGAGCCAGGCTCAGGACTTGATCGGCTTTACGTACAGAATCAGGCTGTGGTCGACGATTTCGTAACCGTGCTCTTCGGCAATCTTCTTTTGTCGCTCTTCAATGACCTCGTCGACAAACTCGACTACCTCACCCGTCTGGGTGCACACCATATGGTCGTGGTGGTCGTCGCCGGCCATCTCGAACACGGCATGGCCGCCCTCAAAATTATGGCGCAGTACCAGCCCTGCTGCTTCAAACTGCGTCAGCACCCGGTAGACTGTTGCCAGCCCCACGTCATCGCCTTGCTCCAGAAGCTTCTTGTATACATCTTCGGCACTGAGGTGATGCTCCTCCGCGGTCTCCAGAATGTTGAAGATTTTGACCCGCGGCAGAGTCACTTTCAGACCGACTTTTCGTAATTCGGCGTTTTCGGATGACATGTTACTATTCACTCTTTGGTGTGCCTCACGGCTTCCGGTATGATGAAGCCGCCATTGAACGGTTAACCCGTGTCACACCTGCCTCTGGCAGGCGATTTCAAGATAGAGGATTTCCCCCGGCGATGCAAAAGCTCACAGCTCTCATTCTCACTTTCGTTCTATCCGGTTGCGTTTTCCCGGGCGTCTACAAAATCAACGTCCAGCAGGGAAACATCGTTACCGATGAGGAGCTGACGCAGCTGACCGAGGGCATGCCACGCAGCCAGGTGCACGCCGTGATGGGAACACCGCTCATGCTCAACCCGGTTGACCCCTCCCGCGAATACTACGTGTATACCTTCCAGAGAGAAGGCGGGGACATCCAGGAACAGCGCATTATCGTGTACTACGAGAACGACCAGTACGCCTATTACGAGGCACAACTGCTGGAAGAAACGCCGGCCTACTGAGCCTGACCTTTCTTTTTCGCCCGATTCAGTCGCGCCTGCTTCGGATCGATCTTCAGCGGGCGATACAGTTCCACCCGGTCACCTTCACGCAGTTCATGGGCGGCCGGGTCCTTGATCACCTTCCCGAACACGCCCATATCAATCGTATCCGGATCGATCTCCGGAAAAATATCACTGATCCCAGACAGCTTGGCCGCTTCCAGGGCAGTTGTGCCCTCGGGCACATTTACCGGCACAATTTCCTGCCGGTCAGGCCGGGCATAGGCCACTTCCACCTGAATCATGCACCCTCCTTCCGGTAAAGCTCATCAGCGCGCCGGCAAAAGGCATCCACCATCGTATTGGCCGCCTGACTGAATACCGGCCCGAAGGTCATCCTTGAAAGCGATCCGGAGAATTCGAACTCCAGGGTCAGGATCACCTTGCAGGCGTTCTCGTCCAGGGATTTGAAATGCCATCGACCGGTCAGGTTGCGAAAAGGGCCATCCACCAGGTTCATCTCGATCGCCTCAGGCATCAGCAACTGATTCCGGGTTGTGAGCGTGTGCCGCACCCCACCCTTGGCGATTTCTAGCGACGCTGTCACCTGCTCGGGCTGGCGCTCATGAATCTCCGCGCCAGCGCACCAGGGGAGAAACTCCGGGTAACGGGCGATGTCATTCACCAGGTGAAACATGCGCTCGGCGGAGTGCATAACCAAAGCTGTTTTATCAATCTGATGGGGCATTGGAACCGGTTGTCCTGCTTGCAAACACGCTGTGAAAAGGTTGCAGACTTCTGGAGAGGAAGACAGCCTCAATCACACGCTATCATAAAGGATATCGTCCTGTTTTGGGGCTTTTTCGCCTGACTTACCACCACTTTCCTCCACCCCCGGCGGCTTCTGGTCTGACACGGGCGCTGTCTTCTCGGCCTCGGCGGCTTTCTCCTCCGGCTCGGCCGGCGTAGCGGCAAAAGGCCGATCTCTCGCTGGCACTTCCCCGTCGTCCGAGACCATGGCAGCGGGCTGATCGCACCAGGCTGCAACATTACCGTTGCTGCAAAGGTTAGCCAGTGAAAAGGCCGTGTACTGGATCCCTATCCACGCAACAACGAGGGGCAGCACCAGGCGCATCACCCAGAACCAGATGCTGGCGAACAGTCTTGGCGTTGCGCCGAGCATGGTACCCGAAAGGTGCCGGGTCAGGCACCAGCCGGTAAACAGCGCAATCAAGATGGCCACGAGCGGAATCAGCAGGCCACCGGTGATCAGCTCCAGCCAGCGGAACATGGTGGCGCCGCCCATCCGCTCCTCGGCCCAGACATTAAACGACAGCAGAGACGCGAGCCCGGCCAGCCACACCGACAGACCAATCAGCAGCACCGACAGTGCCCTGGGCGCCCCGGTCCACTCACGAAACCAGCCCACGATGGGCTCCAGCAGATTCAGGGATGTGGTCCAGACAATCAGCACCACTAGCAGAAAAATAGCGGCGATCACGAACTGGCTCGCGGGCAACTGGGCCAGCGTGACCGGCATGGAAACAAAGAGCAGGCTGAAGCCCCGTTCACCGTCAAAGCTGTTGCCGTCTGTTGCGATCGCGAAGATCATCAGGCCAGCCAGGATCGCCACCAGGGTATCCATCAGCACCACGGCCAGAATCGAACGCTTCAGACGGGTTTGAGGCGTGGTGTACGAGCCCAGTATCGCCCAGACACCCATACCGAGCCCGAGCGTAAAAAAGGCATGAAACAATGCGGCTTTCAGGCTTTCCCAGGAAAGGTCCTCGGGATGCATGGCCAGAATATGGTTGATGGCCCCGTCGATCCGACCATGCCAGGCAGCCAGGGCGAACAGCACGAGCATCAGCACGAGGGCGCCCGGCACAACCACCCTCAGGGCCCTTTCCAGCCCCCTCACTACGCCCTGCGCCGAGACCCAAAGTACCAGTAGCAGAAAGAAGATATGCCAGGCCATGAATACCCGGTACTGCCTGGGGTCGGACACCAGCCCCGCCAGAATCCCGGTTGCCTCTGCCTCACCGGCGCCGGAGAAACGGCCAAGTGCGCCGAAGAACACGTAAGCCAGAGCAATGGATCCGAAGACTGCCGTAAAAGAGAGCACCAGAAAGGCGGCCAGTATGCTGAGCCGGCCAACCGCCATCCAGGCCCGGGACTGCCTGGCACTGCGAATCAACCCGTCCATGGCCAATACAATGCCGTGCCGGGAATACCGGCCAACAGCCGCTTCAGTCACCATCAGTGGCAGGGTCACCAGCAGCAGACAGGCGAGGTAAAGCAGGATGAACAAGCCACCACCATGCAGACTGGCCAGATAAGGGAACTGCCACAGGTTGGCAAGACCCACGGTAGCGCCCACCGCGGCCCAGAAGAAGGTTGATTTTCGGGTAAAGGACCCGATATGTGTCTGATACGGCGTAGGCATTCGCTTCCCTGAGGCCACTCAACAGGTCGGGGAGAAAGTCTGGGCCAGTATTGTAGCTGAAGGATCCCGTCGCGCACGAACCAGACACCGCCACAACGCCGAATTCGTGACCGGTCCGCCACTGTTGGGCTACAATGCGCCTTTTTCCGGCTGCAGCAACGCCGGCCCGTTCATTCGTCCGACCCCGGATTCATTGATTCATGAGCAAGAAAAAACCCGGAACGCCGAGCAATACCATTGCGCTGAACAAAAAGGCGAAGCACGAGTATCACATTGAGGAACGCTTTGAAGCGGGTCTCTCCCTGCTGGGCTGGGAAGTGAAGTCCCTGCGTGCGGGCAAGGCCCAGCTGGTGGACGCCTATGTGCTGCTCAAGGACGGCGAAGCCTGGTTGCTCGGCTCTCACATTACCCCGTTGATTGCGGCGTCCACCCACGTGATCGCAGACCCGACGCGCACGCGCAAGCTCCTGCTTCACGCCAAGGAAATTGCCAAGATCGTTGGCAAGGTCAACCAGGCCGGCTACACCTGCATTCCGCTGGCGTTGTACTGGAAAAACAACAAGGTCAAATGCGAAATCGCCCTGGTAAAAGGCAAGAAGCTGTTCGACAAGCGCGCCACCGAGAAAGAACGCGACTGGAACCGCCAGAAGCAACGCATCCTGCGCGAAACCAACGTTTGATCCTGCCCGCCACCAATTAACAAATACCTGACGCCGGTCATGGCCGGCGTGAACGGGTATGTCGCATACTCACTCTCTTTGTTCAGAATTCCATCGGGCCTATACTCGGGAACTCTGGTGCATGGCAAAGGGAGCCGCTTATGTCACCCAAACAGATACCAATGTCCGCCGTAGACCGCGCCTGGCTACGCATGGACTCGCCCCAGAACCCCATGATGATCTGCGGGGTGTGGACGCTGGAACGTCCTGTTTCCATGAATCGCCTCAGGCACACGCTTGAGGAGCGATTCCTGTGCTTCAACCGATTCCGGCAACGGGTTGTGGACACCGGAGACCGTGCCTACTGGCAGGATGACCCCCTGTTTGACCTGGACAACCACCTCCACCAGATCGCCCTGCCGGGAAAGGCCGATAAAGCCGAGCTCCAGAAACTCGTCAGCGACATGAACAGTACCTCGCTGGATTTCCGGCAACCGCTCTGGCAAATGCATTACATCGACAATTATGGGAGCGGCGGTGCACTGCTGATCCGCATCCACCATTGTATTGCCGATGGCATCTCCCTGGTTCGGGTCATGCTGTCACTAACGGATAAAACGCCAGAATCCAAGCTGGGTAAAGTAGCGTCAACGCGTCATTCAAAACCCCGCCAAAGGTCCACAGTCCAGCAATTGCTCCACCGCGCGGTGAACAACGCGCAAACTGCCACAAATCAGGCCAGGCTGTTCATTCAGTCCGTCCGGGAAGAGCCTAATTACCCTCTCAAACTGGCGTCCACCGCCAGTGCCGTGGCCCTGGACCTCATCAAACTCGGCCTGGCCCCCGTCGAGCCCAAAACCGGATTGAAGGAGCCACTTTCCGGGCGCAAACAGGTAGCCTGGGCAGACCCTCTGGATCTGGCCGAAGTGAAAGCGTGCGCCAAGGCTCTGGGTGGCACCATAAACGATGCATTGCTCTGTACGGTCACCGGGGCTTTACAGCGGCATTTTGCAGCTCATAAGGAAACCGTCCCCGAGTGCGGAATCCGCGTGGCCGTTCCGTTCAACCTGCGACCTCTTGATCAACCCATAGAAACCCTCGGCAACAAGTTCGGCCTGGTGCTGGTTACCCTGCCGGTGGAAGTGATGGACCCGCTCATGTGCTTCCGACAGGTTCAGGAGAACATGAATCGGCTCAAGCGATCCTATCAGGCCCAGGTCACCTACAGCCTTCTTGATTTATTCGGTCGAGGCCCCGATGTCATCGAACGGAGAGCTCTGGACCTGCTCAGCAACAAAGCCTCCGCCGTACTGACCAACGTGCCAGGGCCGAAAGAGGCTCTGTACCTGGCGGGCAGTAAGCTGACCCAGCCTATGTTCTGGGTACCCCAGAGCGGCAACATCGGCATCGGCATGAGCATTCTCAGTTACGCCGGCACCGTTCAGTTTGGCATTACCGTCGACAAGGCCATCCACGCCGATCCAAATGCCGTGATGGACTACTTCCGGGAAAGCTTCCAGGCCCTGAGCCACGCGGCCCTGGCCGGCAGGCATGGCAGTCATGAACGCAAGGCCAGCTAGGCCGGTAGGTACATTTACCGGCCCGGCGGCACAAAACTGCAACAAACAAACCTTGAAGTCCGGCGAACCGGACACATATACTGGGTGTAAGGGGACGACATGGCTTCGACGCTGGTGGCGATCCCTTGAGTGCATGTCGAGATGGCAGCGAATCTCGTTAATCCAAAGCTGCAACGCAATAGTCGCAAACGACGAAAACTACGCACTAGCAGCGTAAGCTGCTAGTCGTCCTGACCGGGTCGCCCGTAGCCCGGAAGCAACATCTCAGGACGTCATC